>PVMM01001146.1_pt1:275000-960000 | contig 966009 bp, 936 predicted proteins | sample 1853381 | NCBI WGS metagenome assembly PVMM01 (sample SAMN08533509, study PRJNA380276) | Human gut metagenome, whole genome shotgun sequencing project. | isolation source: participant 1, synthetic long reads | host: Homo sapiens | collected 2017 | reverse complement strand
ATGCCGGAATGAGTAGCGAGATTGAAGTGAGAATCTTCAAGGCCGAATATCTAAGGTTTCCAGGGTAAAGCTGATCTGCCCTGGGTAAGTCGGGGCCTAAGGCAAGGTCGAAAGACGTAGTCGATGGATAACAGGTTGAAATTCCTGTACTGCATCAAATCAGAAATGTGGGGACACATGAGGGAAGCATGAGCCGGAAAAGGAAAGTCCGGTACAAGCGCAGCAGAGGACAGATAGGCAAATCCGTCTGTCAACTCGAGGGCGCGATGTGGAGCGAACCAAAGTAGCGAAGCATGTGGAGCTTGTGTCGAGAAAAGCCGCTATAGTGTTTGATGTACCCGTACCGTAAACCGACACAGGTGGATGAGGAGAGAATCCTAAGGCCGGCGGGAGAAGCATTGTTAAGGAACTCGGCAAAATGACCCCGTAACTTCGGGAGAAGGGGTGCTCCAGAGATGGAGCCGCAGAGAACTGGCCCAAGCAACTGTTTAGCAAAAACACAGGTCTATGCAAAACCGAAAGGTGAGGTATATGGGCTGACGCCTGCCCGGTGCTGGAAGGTTAAGAGGAGATGTTAGCCGCAAGGTGAAGCATTGAATTTAAGCCCCAGTAAACGGCGGCCGTAACTATAACGGTCCTAAGGTAGCGAAATTCCTTGTCGGGTAAGTTCCGACCCGCACGAAAGGCGTAATGATTTGGGCACTGTCTCAACGATACACCCGGTGAAATTGAAATACCAGTGAAGATGCTGGTTACCTGCGCCAGGACGGAAAGACCCCATGGAGCTTTACTCTAGCTTGATACTGGGGTTCGGTATTGCATGTACAGGATAGGTGGGAGACTGAGAAGATGTGTCGCCAGATGCATCAGAGTCGATGTTGGGATACCACCCCTGCAGTACTGGGCTTCTAACCTGCAGCCGTGACCCGGCTGGGGGACAATGTCTGGTGGGGAGTTTGACTGGGGCGGTCGCCTCCGAAAGAGTATCGGAGGCGCTCAAAGGTTCCCTCAGAATGGTTGGAAACCATTCGAAGAGCGCAAAGGCAGAAGGGAGCTTGACTGCGACACCGACGGGTGGAGCAGGTACGAAAGTAGGACTTAGTGATCCGGTGGTATGAAAGTGGGATTGCCATCGCTCAACGGATAAAAGCTACCCTGGGGATAACAGGCTTATCACTCCCAAGAGTTCACATCGACGGAGTGGTTTGGCACCTCGATGTCGGCTCATCGCATCCTGGAGCTGTAGCAGGTTCCAAGGGTTGGGCTGTTCGCCCATTAAAGCGGTACGCGAGCTGGGTTCAGAACGTCGTGAGACAGTTCGGTCCCTATCCGGCGTGGGCGTAGGATATCTGAGAGGAGCTGTCCTTAGTACGAGAGGACCGGGATGGACTGACCTCTGGTGCACCGGTTGCATTGCCAAATGCATAGCCGGGTAGCCAAGTCGGGACGGGATAAACGCTGAAGGCATCTAAGCGTGAAGCCCCCCTCAAGATGAGATATCCCATAACGTAAGTTAGTAAGACCCCTTGAAGACGACGAGGTAGATAGGCAGAAGGTGGAAGTGTGGTGACATACGGAGCTGATCTGTACTAATAGGTCGAGGGCTTAACCAAGAGAAAAGGTTAAGACGGTTTGGATAGAACAAAGAGAGTTATTCTTAAGAGTAATCGGATGAAAGAATTTTAATGTGCAGTTTTGAAAGAGCAATATGAAATATAATGTATACAGGCAGGTCGCATGACCTGCTTTTTTTGTGCGTTTTCATACTAAATGTGGGTTTGAAAAGAGTAATAATGGGTGCTACAATTAGCATAACTTTGAATTAAGTTATTACATATGAGGGGAGAGAATGAATGTATCAGTGTCCTAATTGTGGCGGACGGTTAATTTTTGATATATCGTCACAGTCGATGTTATGTGAGCATTGTAATACACATTATAATCCATATAAGCTTGGAGAAGGAAATTCGGCTGAAGAAAATAAGGAGTATGATGTTACGGTATTCAAGTGTCCGCAGTGTGGCGGTGAAATTATGAGTACAGATAATACGATTGCTGATTTCTGCAGCTTCTGTGGAGCATCTACAGTTCTGGAAAGCAGAATTTCCAAAGAACTCCGTCCGGGATATATTATTCCGTTCAGCAAAACCAAGCAGGATTGTAAGAATCAATATAAGAAGATGATGAAGCGTGCATGGTTTGCACCTAAGGAATTAAAAGATGAAAAATATATTGATGGTTTCAGGGGAATCTATATGCCATACTGGGCTTATCATGTATCACAGAAAGGTCCTGTTGTATTAAGAGGAGAGAAAAGCAAAAGACGGGGAGATTACATTTATACGGACCACTTTAGTATTAACGGTGATATGGACTGTCAGTATAAGGGAATATCGTTTGATGCGTCATCTTCATTTGATGATAATATAAGTGAAGCGATTGCACCGTATGATGTTAAGAATATGGCGGGATTTACGCCGGCATTTCTTAGCGGATTTTATGCTGATACGGCAGATGTAGGGTGTGATGTTTATATGAATGATGCAATTGATATGGCTGGTGAAGAGACATATGATTATGTATCCAATAATATCCCGCTCGGAGGGGTATCACTTCATGAAACAGAAAGTACTATTAAATCAAAATGTAATGCGGTGATTGAGTCTGTTGACAGGACATTGTATCCAGTGTGGTTTCTGTCGTATAGGAACAGGGACAGAGTTGCATATGCAACGGTCAATGGTCAGACTGGAAAAGTATCGGCAGATTTACCGGTTTCTATTGGCAGATATTTTGCTGGGTCAGCACTTCTGGCTGTTCCGATATTTATATTACTCAATATGTTCTTCACATTAAGACCGAAGGTAACACTTAATGTTACAGCTGTAATAGCACTAATTACAATTATATTGTATGTGTTTGAACTGGGAAAAATAAAGAGACGGGACCAGAAGCTTGATGACAGAGGCTCATGGGAAGAATCAAAGCTTTCCAGCCGCAGATATAAAGCCGGAACAGATAATGATAATCTGGCAAAACAGATGGCTGATGGCAGAAATAATGCAAGGATTAACAGAGTAAGTAAGAAAGAAAAAAATAAAATGGCACCATTGTTGAAGGTTGTTGTTATATTTGCAATATGCATGGTTGGAATTCCTAATTTTATGTTTGCTTTTTCTTTATTCAGTGCAGTATTTTCAGTGGGTTCTTCTTTTTTCGTCAGTGCGGCATGCTTTGCTATAGGCGTTATTATTACGCTTGGTAATTGCAAGACATATAAAGAAGTATCAGGAGGAAAAAATGTGCCGGGAAGTGTAGGCGCACTTGTAGCATTGGCTGTTTCAACACTGATTCTGCTTATTAATCCGGTATCTGACCTTTTTTATTATGGTGCAGTTATATTTGTGCTTGCTTCGTTGATGTTTACACTTGTTGAGCTTATTAAGTACTACAATGTGCTTGCAACAAGAAGACTGCCACAGTTTGATAATTATAAGGGAGGTAATGATAATGCGTAGGAAAATAACATTTTTACTGACCTTTCTTGTAGCAGTTCTAATTATCGCATTGGCAGGAGGCAGAGTATACGCTGATACAGGCTATGAGGTTGAAGATTATGCTAATCAGGATTTCTGTTATGTTAATCAGGATACAGGCTATGAAGCAGTGATTGTTGATGATGCATTTCTTTTATCAGTTTCTGAGAAGAGCATGCTCCTTGAGAAGATGAAATTAATTACCACTTATGGTAATGTTATGTTTAACTCTATAAGCTATAACAGCACTTCGACAGAGAGTTATATTAAGTCTCTGTACAGAGAAAAATATGGCTCTGAGAGCGGAACGATATTCGTTATTGATATGGATAACAGAAATATATGGATACATAGTAATGGTGCTATTAACAGGACAATTAATAAGGCATATGCAGAAACAATTACCGACAATGTGTATACTTATGCATCTGATGCAGACTATTATATATGTGCGATGAAGGTATATGAACAGGAATATACGCTGCTTCAGGGAAGAAAGATTGCACAGCCAATGAAATATATAAGTAATGCATTGCTTGCGGTTGTTATTGCAGTTGTCATTAATTATATAATTGTGCGTGTGTACTCCTCAAAGAGGAAGGCATCAACAAAGAGCCTTATGAATGGATTGTTTGAGTACAGGGCATTTAATAATTGTAATGTTGTATTTACACATCAGACAAAAACATATTCTCCACGAGAATCAAGTTCTGGCGGTTCGTCAGGCGGAGGTGGCGGAGGAGGCTCATCCGGCGGCGGTGGAGGAAGTGGCGGCGGCCACAGCTTCTAACACGGTGGGCGTTTAGGAACAGTGTAAATCAAGACAGAGAAACCTTTTTGAGTTTTCTCTGTCTTTTTTTAGTGAAACAGTTTACAATACATTTATATCAAAATGCAGTGAGGAACTTATAATGAACAGAATTCTGATTGTTGAAGATGATAAAGATATAAGCAGGGAGCTTAAGGAACTGCTGGAAAATTCAGGGTATGAGGCAGAGGTTTTGTCTAATTTTAAAAATGCATGTGACAGTATTATTGCTGCAGAGCCAGACCTGGTTCTGCTTGATATCAATATTCCGTATATGAATGGGGAAATGCTTTTGCAGCAGTTAAGGAGTAAATCAGATGTGCCGGTTATCATGGTTACAAGCAGGGATTCCGAAGCTGACGAGGTGCTTTCCATGAGTTATGGGGCAGATGATTATATAACCAAGCCGTATAATCCGACAATACTTCTGTTAAGAATTAATGCGGTATTTAAGCGGCTTGGTGCGAAGTCAGATAATACAACAACTTACCGTGGAATGGAAATACTGCCACACAAGGGAGTAATTAAGTATAAGGATGATGAGATAACTCTTACTAAAAATGAAATGACAATATTCATGTATCTGTTATCACACAGGGAGCATATAGTTTCAAGAGATGAGCTTATGACTGAGCTGTGGAACAATGAGGAGTATCTTAATGACAATGCACTGACTGTGAATATAAGCAGATTAAGAGGCAGATTTAAAGATATTGGTCTGGAAGATGTTATTGAGACAAGAAAGGGACAGGGATATATTCTCGTATGAAGTCAGGAAAATATATTAAAGACAGACTGTATTCAATGTGCATATTTGTGGCAATGCTTATCATAAGCGTACTTATGATGGCGGCATTCAAGGTGTCTGTACAGTTGATAATCGCAGAAATATGTATAATGATAATATGCTATATTGCAGTTGTGCTGGCAGATTATTACCACAGAAAGAAGTTCTATGACGAACTGGAGGCTAACATAGCTGCACTTGAAGAAAAATATCTTATTACAGAGACACTTGTCAGGCCGGCTTTCTATGAAGGGCAGATTTTCTATGATTCTGTGAGTGACATAGACAGGTCGATGACGGAGAATGTTAAACGATACAGGCAGGGAATGGAGCAGTTCAAAGAGTATGTTGAAATGTGGATTCATGAGATAAAGCTTCCGATAGCCTCACTTACACTTATGCTTCATAATAACATGGATAAATGTGATAAAGAATTTGCGGACAGGATGAATACGCAGATTCGCAGAATCAATAACTATATTGAGCAGATACTTTATTATGTGAGAAGCGAAAATGCAGAAAAAGACTATATAATTAACGATGCCAGACTGTCTAAGATTATAAGTAATGTAGCATTAAAGAATAAGGATGATCTGCTTGAAAATGATATCACATTTGAAGTGAGCAATGCAGACAGGATTGTTCTTACAGATGCAAAGTGGATGGAATTCATGCTTAACCAGATAGTGAATAACAGCATAAAGTACAAGGATAAGACAAAGACAGAGTCGTATATTAAGATTTCGGCAGCAGAGGATAAGAAATGTATTGTTCTTGAAATACTGGATAATGGAATTGGTATAAATGCGTCTGATTTACCGAGAGTATTTGACAAGTCATTTACAGGTGAGAACGGGCATGAGTACTCCAAAGCGACAGGAATGGGACTTTATATCGTAAAGAAGCTGTGTGACAAGTTAGGCTCTAAGGTAAGCATAGAGTCGGTTAAGGGCGAGTATACACGGGTGAAGATTACATTTTACAAGAATGATTTCTATAAGGAGATAACAGACAGCAATGAAAGTGGCAGTATGTGATGACAACAGAGAGTTCTGTGAGAAGGAACGGACGACTATAAAAGATGTATTTAAGCAGTATTTTCAGGGAGAAGATTGTCAGGTGGATATCTACAATGACGGTCAGACAATTATTAGTAATTATTCAGACAATGCTTATGATATGGTATTTCTTGACCTTGAACTGGGCGATGAGAATGGATTTGATATTGCGGAACAGATAGTATTAATGAATAATGACGCAATTATAATATTTGTTACATCTCATGAGAATCTGGTTTATGAAGCTTTTAGGTTCAGACCGCTTGGATATATAGTTAAAGACAGGTTTGACCGTGAATTTACAAGAATGATGGTAAAGATAGTTGATAAACTGATAAAGATGAGACAGGTAATAGAACTGGGTGGAGAGAAATTCTATGTAGACAGGGTTGTTTCAATTGCAACGCAGAAAAGAAAGATATGTGTCAAAAGTCTTAAAGGAGAAATATTATTGGCAGATTCGTATGGTAAGCATGTTGCAGAGCTTGAAAAATATGGATTTGTGCAGTCAAGCAAGGGTGTGCTTATTAACATGAAATATATTAAGAGCATTGATGAAGATAACGATGTATTTGTGATGTATAATAACGAGCGCGTTCCTATAAGCAGGCGCAGGAAGAAAGATGTCATAGAAGAATACAGAAAATTCATGTTTGATAATAACAGGTAGGAAACAGGTATGATGGATATAATTAATATAGTGCTTACATGTGTATTCCTGTGTGTAATGAATACAGGTGTAATATTTATTATGGACAAGATAAGTAAGCTGATGGGAGATAATATAATACATGCGATTAAGATGGTTCTGTTAGTGGGTGCAGGGGCAGCAGTCTATATAATGACATATTATGGAATTAACTCATGGGTGATAATGGAACTTATGATTATTATCGCGATTCTGATTGTACAGTATATAGAACAGATAACAATTAAGGTTATGCTGGAAATATCACTGATAAATTGTATCGGAATAGCCATATTATCTGCTAATCAGGCTGATATAATAGCAATATGTATCGTATATCTGATTGTGGAATTATATATGTTTGTAGTCTATCTGTCTGCAGTAATTATAAAATACAGGGAATTGGATAATCTGGAAATGATGTTCATACAGATATGCGTAAGTTCAGTGCTGGCAGGATTATTCTTTGGAACAGGTATATATGATACATATAACTATGGTGTAGAAACCGCTGGAATATTAATTGTGACAGTTTTAACATTTGAAATAATCGGACATTGGATGCAGGATTATTTTAACAGGACTGAGGAGATTAATAAAAGAACGGAATATGCTAACGAACAGTTTGAGGTTGAACGTGTCCAAAAAATGTATGAAGAGAGCAGAAAGTTAAGACACGACCTTAAGCAGTGCCTGACTTCTGCAATTGGTTATATGGATGACAACAATTATGATAAGGCAGAAGATTTCTTAAAGAATATAATGAGTGAGAAAATCAATTCATATGCTTATAGAAAATACTGTGATAATAGAACGCTCAATTATATTCTCAATGATAAGAATGATAAATGTGAAAAGCAGAATATAGCATTTACATGTATGGTACTTGGTCAGGTTGGACTGATTGATGATATAGATATGTGTATTCTTGCCGGAAATGTAATTGATAATGCAATCGAGGCAGCAGCAAAATGCAGTGATCCGTATGTCAATGTTGAGATAACAAGCAGGGGTGGAATATTCATGGATGTGGAGAATCCTGTTAAAGAAACATTTCTTAACAGAAAGAATCCGTTCCTGACTACTAAGCTTGATAAGAATAATCATGGAATTGGTACGAAGAGCATAAGGGATATTGTTGCCAAATATAATGGGGAAATCAGGTATGAGGAAAAGGAAGGAAAGGTAACATGTCATATATTCCTTTCGACCAAATATGTTAAGAAAGATAAAGAATAATTACCACTTGTGTCAAAAAACGACCGCTTGTGCATATGCTATTGAAAACAAGTGAATAGGGAATTACATTAAGACTGTACATTGATGGATGTACAGTCTTTTTAGTATAAGGAGAAGATATGAAGAAGAAAATAAAGAGTGCAGTAATAAGTATAGTTGTTATAGCAGTATTATTATTGGCAATTCTAATTGGTGTTAAGAATGGTACACTAGATAAGCTGACAAAAGAAATGCCGACACTTGCAACAAATCAGGCAGAGACAGAAAAGGCAACGGTAAATGCGAGAAATAATTCTACAGAAAGTAAACCTTATGATGGAATCGAGGTTGCTGAATATGGAGAAGAGTTTGTAATACGTAGAAAAATAGATGGCCGTAAGTACGACGAAAATGATAGAACTACATATAATATATATCATGTAAAAGTTAATGATTGCAAGATATCGAGACAGTGTGATTTTGATATTAACAGGTTGGATTTTGGATTGGATAATAAGAAAAAAAGTTTGGATGAAAACAATAATTTTATATCAGATTTTTATTATGCAACAGTAGAATTGGAGATAACAAAGGATATTGATGATAATGATGTGATGGATTATATGAATGTTTTTCAGACGACTTGGTCTATATTAAAATTGAATAGCGATGGAACAACACAGTCATTTAAAACTAGTGCATGTGTTGGCTCTGATGCGGAAACTAATCAAATTGGAAAAACAAATTTTAGCTTTGAAAAAGGAGAAACAAGAACATTAACATTATATTATATATTGTCGGATGAAGAAGTCGAAAATGATAAACTTGTTATAAGTTTTAGCCTTAAAAATTCACCATTTATAGGTCCATTAGCAATCGTACATGAACCATAAGCAAATTAAATAAGTTTTTTAAAACAAGATAATTACCACTTGTGCAAAAAAACGACCGCTTGTGCATGGGCTATTGAAATTGATAAATATAAAAGATACATTGAAGCAGACAGGTACTTATGTATCTGATTAAAATCTAAGGAGGATTTCTTTATGGATTTAAAGAAACTAACAGGAAAGCTGACAACAATAGTTGCAGCAGGAGCAATGGTAATGTCAATTGGTGGTGGTGTAGTGTGGGCTAATAATTGCAAAGATGAGTATGCCCATATGTCATTTGATGAATCTGCGGGGGAGTATCTGGATTATACGTCTAGTAGATTGAAAGAAGATACATCATGTGGATATATCAAAGGTATAGAATCATCGAACGGATATTCTTTTAATGCAACACTTGTTGGGGTGGATGAAACGGGATATTGTGAAGATTTTGAATTGATTGATTATGATGTTAATCCAGGAGATGAGATATGGATGTATAACTATGTCAAAGAAAATGGATATAATTATGCTGCAGTAAAGTGTGAGAGTAATACAGGGGATGATTACTCAGTTGGATTTTTATGGAGTCCAGATAGTGTCTAAAGTTTAATTAAATTATTTATTAGAAAGAAGATTGTATATCATAATATATATACAATCTTTTTTCTAAAAGGGAGCAGATATGAAGAAAAAAATAAAGAGTGCAGTAATAAGTATAGCAGTTATAGCAGTATTATTATTGTCAATTCTAATAGGGGTTAAGAATGGTACGCTAGATAAGCTGACAAAAGAAATGCCGACACTTGAAACAAAACAGGAAGAGACAAAGAAGTCAGCAGAAAATGAGTCTCAAAAAAATGAAAGCAGTAACTCTGTGAGAATAAGAAATTCTAGCAGAAGAGATATAGCAAATGTTGGTCAGCAGTTTGAATTAAGAAATAATGACGTAAAATATACATATGATGAGAATAATCGAGAAACTTATAATGTATTTTATATAACTGTTAAGAGCGTCAATATTTCTAGACAATGCGACTTTGATATTAATAGAATTGATTTCGGATTGAGTACAAAAAGAGATAGTATGGATAATAATGATAATTTTATATCGGATTACTATTATATGACGGTTGAATTGGAAGTAACCAAGGATATTAATGACAATGAAATGTTTGCAGATGATTATAATAATTTACAAACATTATGGACTAGTGTTAAGGTTAATAAGGACGGTACATATAATAAAATTAAGGATTATGAAAATGTAGGGTCAAGTTCAGACAATACTCATGGAAATGTACATTTTGAAAAGGGTGAAACTAAAACAATAACATTATACTATCTTATAACAGATGAAGAATTTGAGAATGAAACATTAGCAATAGATTTTCATTATTATGGGTCACCATGCAAAGGAACATTAGCAATCGTACATGAACCAGAAGAAAATTAAATCAGTTAATCTTTTTAGTAAATAATTACCACTTGTGTCAAAAAACGACCGCTTGTGCATATGTTCTTGAAAAGAAGTGAATAGGGAATTACATTAAGACTGTATGTTGATGAAATTCAATGTACAGTCTTTCTAGTATAAGGAGAAGATATGAACAAGAAAATAAAAAGTGCAGTAATAAGTATAGCAGTTATAGCAGTATTATTATTGGCAATTCTAATAGGGGTTAAGAATGGTACGCTAGATAAGTTGACGAAAGAAATGCCGACACTTGCAACAAGTCAGACAGAAACGGAGAAGTCAGCAGAAAACGAGTCTGAAAAAAATGAAAGCAGTAGCAACTCTGCTAGGGTAAGAAATTCTAGAAAAAGAGATATAGTAAATATAGGACAGGAGTTTGAATTAATAGATTGGGATATAAGGTATGGATATGATGAAAATAATAGAGATACATATAATGTTTTCAATGTAACCGTAAAGTCAGTAGATATATCAAGAGAATGTGATTTTGATATAAAAAGGATTGATTATGGTTTGACAAATAAAAAAGACAGCATGGATGATAATAATAATTTCATATCAGACTATTATTATGTAACTGTGAAATTAAATGTTAACAAAGATATTAATGATCATGATGTACCGCCTGATGGAGAAATAAGTATGTTCCAGACAATGTGGTATATAGGAAAGGTAGATAGTAATGGAACATTACAGCGTATCAGTAATAGTGGAGCTGTTGGTTCAGATGTACCAGATAAACATGGAAATGTATATTTTGAAAAAGGAGAAACTAAAACAATAACATTATATTTTTTAATAACTGATGAAGAATTTAAAAATGAAACATTAGCAATAGATTTTCATATTTACGGGTCTCCAGATAGAGGAACTTTAGCAATCATACATGAACCAGAAGCAAATTAAATAAGTTAAGTACTCATGCATTTGATTAAAATTTAAGGAGCATTCTAATAGGGAGAAGATATGAAGAAGAAAATAAAAAGTGCAGTAATAAGTATAGTTGTTATTGCGGTATTGTTATTGGCAATTCTAATAGGTGTTAAGAATGGTACACTAGATAAGCTGACAAAAGAAATGCCGACACTTGCAACAAAACAGGAAGAGACAGAAAAGTCAACAGAAAATGTAAAAAATGATTCTACAGAAAGTAAACCTTATCAAGGAATAGAAGTCGCTGGATATGGGGAAGAGTTTGAAATAAGGAGAGAAATATCTGTAGATCGTAAGTACAATGAAAACGATAGGACTACATATAATGTATACCATGTAAGAGTTAAAGATTGTAGAATATCAAGACAGTGTGATTTTGATATAAATAGGATTGATTATGGTTTGGCAAATAAGAAAGACAGCATGGATGATAATAATAATTTTATATCAGATTATTTCTATGCAGCTATCGAATTGGAATTAACTAAAGATATTAATGATAATGATGTGGATGATTATTATAATGTTTTCCAGACTTCATGGTTTATAGAAAGTTTGAATGACGATGGAACATTTGAACCTATTAAAAATGCAGGAACGGTTGGTTCAGATGCAGAAGCCAATAAAATTGGAAAAACAAATTTTAGTTTTGAAAAAGGAGAAACAAAAAATTTAATATTATATTGTATATTTACAGATGAAGAAGTTGAGAATGACATAATTGCATTGAATTTTCATCTAAGAAATTCACCATTTATAGGACCATTAGCAATCATACATGAACCAGAGACAAATTAGATAGGGCATTTTTATGAAATAGTTACCACTTGTGTCAAAAAACGACCGCTTGTGCATATGCTATTGAAATTAATAAATATAAAAGATACATTGAAGCAGACAGGTATTTATGTATCTAATTAAATTATAGGCTCTGATATAATTATCTGCTAGAAAAGAGGTTGTATATCAGGTAATGGATATACAATCTCTTACTTTGAAAAGGAAATATCATGAAAAAAAGAATAAAAAGTGCAGTAATAAGCATAGTTGTTATAGCAGTATTATTATTGTCAATTCTAATAGGTGTTAAGAATGGAACAATAGATAAGCTGACAAAAGAAATGCCAACACTTGAAACAAAACATGAACAGACAGATATACAAAATGAAAATCAAAACAATACAGGTAATGATTCTGCAAGAGAAGAAAACTTAAGTAAAAGAGATGTGGCGTATATAGGTCAGCAGTTTGAATTGAGGGATGATGATATAAGATATAAATATGATGAAAATAATCGGAAAACATATAATGTATTTTATATATCTGTTAGAACCGTTAATATTTCCAGAGAATGTAATTTTGATGTAAATAGAATAAGATTTGGACTAGACGATAAGAAAGATAGTATTGATGCAGATTATAATTTTATATCAGATTATTACTATGCAATGATAGAGTTAGAGGTTACTAAGGATATTAATGATAATGATATAATATTAGATAATGATAATGAATTCCATACATTATGGCATTCTGTAAAACTGAATGAAGATGGTACATATAATAAAATTGAAAATTATGAAAATGTTGGGACAAGTTCAGACAATACTCATGGAAATGTTCATCTTGAAAAGGGTGAAACTAAAACAATAACATTATACTATCTTATAACAGATGAAGAATTTGAGAATGAAACATTAGCAATAGATTTTTATATTGAGGGGTCACCATGCAAAGGAACATTAGCAATCATACATGAACCAGAGGCAAATTAGATAGAGCGTTTTTATGAAATAGTTACCACTTGTGCAAAAAAACGACCGCTTGTGCATGGGCTATTGAAATTGATAAATATAAAAGATACATTGAAGCAGACAGGTACTTATGTATCTGATTAAAATCTAAGGAGGATTTCTTTATGGATTTAAAGAAACTAACAGGAAAGCTGATGACAGTGGTCGCAGCAGGAGCAATGGTAATGTCAATTGGTGGAGGTGTAGTGTGGGCTAATAATTGCAAAGATGAGTATGCCCATATGTCATTTGATGAATCTGCGGGGGAGTATCTGGATTATACCAGAGGAAGAGACAAACAAGATACATCTTGTGGATACATAAAAGGTGTTTATTCATCAAATGATTATTCATTTAATGCAACACTTGTTGGCTCAGATGGTAATGATTCTCATAATTACTATGAAGATTTTGATCTGATTGATTATGATGTATTTCCAGGAGATGAGATATGGATGTATAACTATGTCAAAGAAAATGGATATGATGGAGCAGCAATAAAGTGTGAAAGTAATACAGGGGCTGAATATTCAGTTGGTTTTTTATGGAGTCCAGACAGTGTATAGAATCTGATATAATTATCTGCTAGAAAAGAGATTGTATATCAGATAACGGTATACAATCTCTTACTTGAAAGGGAGAAATATGAAGAAGAAAATAAAAAGTGCAGTAATAAGTATAGCAGTTATAGCAGTATTATTATTGTCAATTCTAATAGGGGTTAAGAATGGTACGCTTGATAAGCTGACAAAAGAAATGCCGACACTTGCAACAAGTCAGGAAGAGACAGAGAAGACTACAGTAAATGTTAAAAATGATTCTACAGAAAGTAAACCATATGAAGGAATAGAAATTGCTGGATATGGAGAAGAGTTCGATGTAAAATTGCATATTTTGACATCTGGTAAATATGATGAAAATGATAGAAGTACTTATAACATATTTCATGTAAGAGTTAATGATTGTAAAGTATCGAGACAGTGTGACTTTGATATAAATAGGATTGATTATGGATTAGAAAATAAGAAGGCTAGCATGGATAGTAATAATAACTTTATATCAGATTATTACTATGCAGCAGTAGAATTAGAAATAACTAAGGATGTTGATGATAACGAAACATCTGGTGTATATGATAATATTTTTCAGACTGTTTGGTATATAGAAAGTTTAAAAGATGATGGAACACATCCGCCTATTAAAAATGCAGGAACGGTTGGCTCTGATGCAGAAGCCAATCAAATGGGAAAAACATATTTCAGTTTTGAAAAAGGTGAAACAAAAAAATTAATATTATATTGTATATTTACAGACGAAGAGGTTGAAAATGACACAATTGCTTTGAGTTTTCATGATAGGACATCACCATATATAGGACCATTAGCAATCATACATGAACCGGGAGGAGAAAATGAATAAATTAATTAAAATAGAAATGGAAAGAGCATTTAAGAATAAGATGCTTATAATATCTGTAGTAATAGGATTAGTTATTGTTGGATTTAATATATGGAACGAGATTATTCCTGCAAGAAAAACATTAGATAAACTGCTTGAGATGGGAAAATACAGCGGTATACAGCTTCCGGGACTATATATGAAGTGGATGGGAGTAAGACCGGGGTCTTATGTATTTCTTTATTACTTTATTATGCCGCTGCTGACAGCATTGCCATATTCTATAAGTATATTGATGGATGTGAAGAAGCATTATGTTAATAATATATTTACAAGAATTGATAAAAAGAAGTATTACAAAGCGAAGCTTTTTGCCCAGTTTATAGTAGGTGGTTTTGTGGCAAGCTTTCCGCTTGTTATATCATTTGTTGTGACAGCTATGATTTTGCCAGCTTTTAAGCCAGAATCGGTCAGCTCACAGTTTAATTTCTCAAAACTGTCAGTTTTTGGAGATTTATTTTTTAAAGCACCGTTTGCAATGGCTGTTATAGTATTTTTATTTGCATTTGTGGGATTTGGACTTATTAACTGTATTGCATACATATTTGCAGACCTTGTAAATAACAGGTTTATGGTCGCACTTACACCATTCATGATGTATTTCTTTTATTATATTGTTTGTTCATCTATTGGAAGAGATGGCCCTATGGAATATCTGACAGCATCCAAACTGCGTTATTCTGAACTGAAATTTATGATAATTGATATGGTGATGTTAATAGTGCTGATAACAGTATCGTATTTTGTACGAAGCAGAAGAAAGGATGCAATCTGATATGAAGAAGAAAATATTAATAATAGCGTTAGTATGTATATTGGCGGGAGTGGCAGCGTTCTATATAGTTAAAGTCAATAATATGTATCCACAGGGAAGTGTCACTGAATATGAGATTAATGAACAGGTTGAACTTAGCGGATATTCGGCTTGTGTTAACAGCTATAAGGTTATGTCAATTGATGATTTTATGAATGAGTATGGAATTGATAAACGAAAAGACAGAAGTGATACACAGGATGAAATATACGTTATGGTTGCGCAATGTACTTTAGATATAACGGGAGAGATGAAAGGATTTCCTTATGCAGATATCAGACTGGCATCGGGAGCTTTCTCACAGGGAATATCTAATGATTATATAAGAGATATTAACAAAGATGTTAATTTTTCTAAGTTTGAGCAGGGGACAAGCATTACTGTAGATGTACCTTTCCTTATCCACAGCATATCATTTCCTCACAGCATAAATGCTGATAAGCTGAACAAAGAAGAATGGCAGTTGTATTTCTCAGTAACTCCGGGTAAGTATGTGAGATTGGGTAAATAATATGTGGAATGAATTAAGAAGAAGATATGTTAACAGGGAAATGCTGTTCTGGATTGCAGGAGCAGTTATTTCACAGGAAGTTCTGCTTACGGTTTTCTTAAGAACTTTACAGAGAAATGTGTCGGGAACACCGTGTGTATTAGATGTATTGACCTGTATGTCACAGAATTATGTGTTTCCGCTGATGATGATTATAGCAGCTGTCTGTAATCAGAGAATGATGAAATGCGACAGAGATCCAATGATAATTCTGAAATACAGTTCGAGAGCAGGAATATATCTGTGGCAGAGTATCTGTACGATAGTGTATTCGGCAGTGTTGTCATTAATATATGAACTGGCTGCAATTGCATATGCATCAACTAAGTTTGATGTGTTTTTTAACTGGAACAGTTATTCAAGTTATAAATTAATGAATCTGGATGTATTGCCGGCAGGTGAGGTAACAAGCATACAGGTAATGTTTGTTTACTGGATATTAATGGCTTTGATGATTGCGATAACATGTTTTATAGGAATTATATTTGAAATAATATTTTCGTCAGATGTTATATCAGGTGTGGCTGTTATTATATTTGCAGGAGTAGATATATTTATACCGCTTACCTACCATAAGCTGATTATATTCGGGGCTGCATGGTATAGTTCCGGAGAGTGCGCCAGAAAGCTTGGCATAGCTGCTTTAATTATGGCTGTTCTGATTATTGCAGGTCTTATTCTTCAAAGAAAGCGTGAGTATTATGAATATAAAAAAGAAGATGAGTAACAAAAGTATAAGAGGCGTTATATGGCATGATATTGCAAGAGGTTTCTATGCTGACAGATTCAGATATTTAATCGCTGTTCTTATGCTTGCCGGAGTGCTGATAATATTAGGAAATCATGAATTCGGAATGATGGATACGATATTCTTTATTCAGGGCGGTTATGATCCTGTTCTTATTATTAAGGAGGGAAAGATTGTATTTCCTTTTGTATGGATGCTGATTCAGTTTCTTGTTCCATTCATGATATACAGTTATTGCAATGATGACTGTGAAGGCGTAGGAATTGATTTTCTTATGAAATGCAGAAGCAGAAGGTTGTGGTGGAACAGTAAATGTCTGTGGAACTGCCTGACTGTGCTTTCTGTATATGCAATTCAGTATGCAACAGCATTTGTATATGGATTATGCAATGGAAACCTGAGTATGAAGATTAATTATGAGCTTTTTGAAAAGATTAGTAATAAATCTGTTCCGGATAATGCGGCAAACGTGTGGATTATAGTGTATATGCTTGTAATGCCGGTTGTTGTTTCTTTGGTAACAGCACTGGTTCAGATGACAATCTCCATGTTTACGAATCCGATGATTGGCATGCTCGCAGTTATGGCATGGAATGTTATGTCAGTATTTATAAACAATCCGCTTATGATAGGAAATAATTCGATGGTGGTAAGAAGCAGTGTGTATAATGCACAGAGAATACAGGTATGGCAGTCAGCTGCGGTATGCATTGTTGTGTATATTGTCGTGTATGTGGTTGGAATGATTGGATTTAATAAAAAAGATATTCTTGTGAGGGAGGATTAAAACATGTATATTAAAATAACAGATGTTAATAAAACGATTAAGAAAGCACCAATATTAAGGGATATCAATCTGGAATTTACAGGTGGAAAAGTATATGGATTAAGAGGAAAGAATGGTTCAGGAAAGACTATGCTTATGCGTGCAATATGCGGGCTTATTACTCCGGATTCGGGAATAATTGATATTAATGGAAAGATACTTGGAAAAGATATCTCATTTCCGGAAAGTATAGGCGTGTTAATTGAGAATCCTGCATTTATAGGTAATTATACAGGATTTAAGAATCTTAAGGTGCTGGCATCTATTCAGAACAGAATTGGTGATGAACAGATAAGAAAGGCACTTGAAGATATCGGACTTGATCCGGATGACAAGAGAACTTACAGAAAGTATTCTCTGGGAATGAAGCAGAAGTTAGGAATTGCGGCAGCAGTTATGGAAAATCCTGATATTATTATTCTTGACGAGCCGATTAATGCACTTGATGATGTCAGTGTTGAGAAGGTTCATGATATATTAGAAGAACAGAAGAAAAGAGGAGCGGTAATAATTATTGCATGCCACGATAAGGAAGAACTTGACCAGCTATCTGATGAGATTATAGAGATATCAGATGGCAGAATTATCAATAAAACCTGTTAGTAGTATCATTACATAGTACTGGCGTAATGTTACAAAAATGTAATGTTCCGTAATATTGAACAAACGACACCGGATTAGTTAAGTGGTAAAACATAATTAATCTATATGAAAGGAATTAATTATTATGGAAACAATACTTAAGATTGATAACATTGAAAAGTATTATGGAAACAAATCAAGTCTTACCAAAGCGATTGACAATATTTCGTTTGAGGTTGGAAAGGGAGAATTCGTTTCTATAATGGGAGCGAGCGGTTCAGGAAAGACGACGCTTCTTAACTGTATATCAACACTTGATAAGGTGACTACAGGTAAGATATATGTCGGGGACAATGATATTACCAAGTTAAAGGGCAATAAGCTTAACAAGTTCAGAAGAGAAGAGTTAGGCTTTATCTTTCAGGACTTTAATCTTCTTGATACATTAACAGCATTTGAAAATATTGCACTGGCGCTTTCTATACAGAATGTTCCGGCAAGGGAGATTGAATTAAGAGTAAGACAGACTGCAAGAGAGCTTGGCATTGAAGATGTATTAAACAAATATCCTTATCAGATGTCAGGCGGACAGAAGCAGAGAGTGGCAAGTGCAAGAGCCATTATTACTAATCCAAAGCTTATTCTTGCTGATGAGCCTACAGGAGCACTTGATTCAAGGTCATCAAGGATGTTGCTTGAGAGCTTTAATTTTCTTAATACTGAGCTTTTGGCAACAATTCTTATGGTAACACATGACGCATTTACAGCAAGCTACGCAGGCAGAGTGATATTTATCAAGGACGGTAAAATCTTCAATGAGATACACAAAGGTGAATCTACAAGAAAAGAATTTTTTGATAAAATCATTGATGTTGTGACATTGTTAGGAGGCGACCTTAATAATGCTCTTTAAGATATCTTTAAAGAACATCAGGAAGAGTTTAAAGGATTATACCGTCTATTTCTTCACTCTTATTCTTGGTGTTGCAATATTTTATGTGTTTAATGCAATTGACAGCCAGAGCGTTATGCTTGATGTAAGAGCAAATGTGATGGATATTATCAAGCTGATGAATGACATTCTTTCAGGAGTAAGCGTATTCGTATCGTGCATACTTGGATTTCTGATTATATATGCAAGCCGTTTTCTTATTAAAAGACGTAATAAGGAGTTTGGCATATATCTTACACTTGGAATGAGCAAGAGAAAGATTTCAGCGATTCTTTTCTTTGAGACACTGGTTATCGGCATTGTTTCACTTGTTGCAGGACTTGTTATTGGTACAATCCTTTCACAGTTTATGAGCGTGATTGTTGCTAATATGTTTGATGCTGATATGACTAAGTTTAAATTCATATTCTCAATGAAGGCATGCGTCAAGACTTTAATATATTTTGCAATTATGTATGTGTTAGTTATGATATTTAACACATTCAGTATCAGCAGATGTAAGCTTATTGATCTTCTCAATGCAGGTAAGAAAACTGAGAAGGTTACCATGAAGAACCCGGTTGTCTGCACAATAGTATTCGTCATAGGTGTTGGTATTCTTTCTTATGCATACTGGATGGTTACAAGGGGTGTTAGAACTTTAAATACTTTTGATAAAATAGGTATTCCTATTGCACTTGGATGTGTCGCTACATTTTTAATATTATGGTCTGTTTCAGGCTTTATGATAAGAATATTCACAAGTATTAAGAGTGTGTATTATAAAGGTGTGAACAGCTTTGTGTTAAGGCAGTTCTGCAGCAAGATTAACACTACTGTATTCTCGACAACTGTTATATGTATCATGCTTTTTATTACAATAAGCGTGCTTTCTGCAGCACTTTCAATGAAGGATTCGCTTTCAAAGGATCTGGACAGTATGTGTCCTGTTGATGTACAGCTTGCAAAATATTCATATGATGCGATGAGCGAGGCATATGCCACATCACAGGATATGAATGAAAAAGACAGGGAAATGCTGGAAGATTCCAAATTAAGTATAATAGAAACACTTAATAACAGTGGATTTGATGCGCAGAAGTATTTTAAGGATGTTGCAGAATATAATATATACAACACCGGATTGACAGTTAAAGATACATTAGGGGATATTAATACAGATGATTATCAGTTTATGGCAGATACTATTATGCCGGTAATGACTATTGGCGATTATAATTCTGTTGCAAGACTGTATGGTAATAGTACGTATGAACTTAATGGCGATGAATATATTATAGTGGCAGATTATAAGAACATGGTTATGATTAGAAATCAGGCATTAAAGAAAGGAATTACATTATCTGTCAATGGAAAAGAGTATAAACCAAGATATAATGAATGCAAGGATGGTTTTGTACAGATTGGCGTTCAGAATATGAATGATGGGATTCTTGTTGTGCCTGATAATGCGGTAAAACCACAGCAGGTACGCAATATGGGGCTTAGTGCTGACTATAGGGCAGACACTAAGGAAGAAAGATATTCTATTGAAACACAGTTAGACAATTTAATGAAAAATATATCATTTAAAAAGAGCTTCATTAGCTGGAATTCCAGAATTGAGCTGGCTGAAAGCAGTGTCGGGCTTGGAGCGTTAGTTACATTTATTGCCTTATATTTAGGAATTATATTCCTTATAAGCAGTGCGGCAATTCTTGCTTTGAGAGAATTGTCAGACAGTGCAGACAATAAGGAACGATATGGAATGTTAAGGAAGCTTGGGGTTGATGAGAGAATGATTGATATGGCGCTTTTTAAGCAGATTGGAATATTTTTTGCGTTTCCGCTGATTCTCGCACTTATTCATTCTGTGTTTGGAATTAAGTTTATTAACATAATTCTTGCAACTATGGGAATGAGTTCAATGGCAGCATCTATAGGGCTTACACTGGCATTCGTCGCAGTTATTTATGGAGGATATTTCCTTATAACTTATCTGTGCAGCAGAAGCATTATAAGACCTGTAAGATAAGTTTTTCATTATTTCATTGTTTTTTTAATATGTTTCTGTTATAATCTTCACATAGAAGTTGTTCGTGAACAACATGGAGGAATTTAATATGGAAACTAATATTTTGATAGAGAGTGGAACTAATGAGTTAGAGGTTCTTGAATTCACAATAGGAAATAATCATTATGGTATTAATGTTGCCAAGATTAAAGAGATTGTGCCATATAGTCCGGTTACACCGGTTCCGAATGCACATCCTAGTGTAGAAGGAATATTCATGCCAAGAGATTTAATGATAACAGTTGTAGACCTTGCTAAGGTTATTAAAAGTGCTCCTTCAGGAGATATTTCGAAGGATATGTTTATTATAACTAATTTCAACAAATTGAATGTCGCTTTTCATGTACATACAGTTGTTGGAATCCACAGAGTATCATGGGCTGATATTATTACTCCAGATACAACAATAAGTACTGCTGACAACGGAATTGCCACAGGAATTGTTAAGATTAACGGTCAGCTTATTATTATTCTTGACTTTGAGCGTATTGTATCAGATATAAGTCCGGAGACAGGTCTTAAGACTTCTGATATTCTCAAACTTGAAGGCAGACCAAGAAGTGAAGCACATATTGTCATAGCAGAGGATTCACCTCTTCTTATTAAGCTGATATCTGATTCACTTGTTAAATCAGGTTATGATAATCTTACATTATGTCATAATGGTCAGGAAGCATGGGATTTTATATCAGATGCCAAGGCAGGAAAAGTACCGCTTGATATAGACTGTGTTATCACTGATCTGGAGATGCCGCTTATGGATGGTCACAGACTTACAAAGCTTATTAAGTCTGATGACAAGTTAAAGAATATTCCGGTTGTTATATTCTCATCACTCATTAATGAACAGATGAGAGCAAAGGGAGAATCACTTGGTGCAGATGTCCAGTTGTCAAAGCCGGAAATCGGACTGCTTGTATCAGAAATCGATAAATTACTCAGATAATTTTCTTCATTTTACACTTCCTCTTATGGGACGCCGCCTGACATGGGCGGTGTCCTTTTTTGCGCGAGCAGCGATGAGAGAAGATATGGAAAGTTCACAGTTGTGCTTGCACAAACTGTGAACTTTATATAGATTCTCGAGGAGCGCCGCGACAATGCCAGAACATAGTTCTGGCATATCGCTGCTCGCGCAAAACAGGTAGCGATGACAACCATCTCAAAAGATGTTATAATCATATGGTTATGAAATGGAGGTACTTATGATTTATAATGATTTAATTGATGATATAAAGAGTGCTGATTATGTACTTTTTGGCTTGGGGAAAGAAATATATTCTTCTGATGATACAGAAATATATGACAATCTGAAAAAGCTGTTTGCATCTATGGAACATGTGAATTACTTTATTGTATCTACTGATAAAGCTGGTACAATCAGGAATTGTGGACTTAATGAAAGAAGAATTGTCTGTCCGGTCAATGAAAATAATGCTGAAGAAGAGGAGAAACAGTGGGATTTCTACAATAAATGGCTGTCATCCTCACTTGCAAAGAAGCTGGTTATTGTGGAACTGGGGGAAGATTTTTCTAACCCTAATGTTATAAGATGGCCATTTGAAAGAATTGTGATGATTAATCAGAAGGCTAAGATGTATCGTGTTCACAGTACATTTTACCAGATTCCTAAGGAAATCGGGGACAGGGCATGTGCTTTTGAGATGAATGGAGCACAGTTTATAAAAGAACTTGTAAAATGTTGTTAATAATCAATATTTATGATAATATTTTAGTATATTTTGATTGGATGGGAGGTAAGAATTTTGGCTGATAATGAACAGCAGGATGATTATCTTAGTAATATGCTTAATGCGCTGAATGAAAAGGAACAGGAGAGCCAGTCTTATAATGATCCAGAGACAATTGCAAGGCAGGCTAAAGAGAAGCTTGATGCTGAGAATGCTGTTAAAGAGGCTAATGAGCCGGAGCGTGAAGCTGATGCAGACGCTAAGTTAGAGGCGCTTCTTGATAATACTCCGCTAGAAGAGGCAGCGGAGGCAAAGTTGACATCAGATGATAATTCAGAACTTTCAGATGACGATATGAAAAGACTTATGAATATGAATCTTGATGATATTATTGATGATGTTAAGTCAGACAGTGCGTCTATAGATGATCTGTTTGGAAGTTCTCCTGATAAAGAAACAGAACATAATGAAAAAAGTGCTGATACTCAGGCACAGACGATTAGTGCAGATGATAAGAAAAAGTTAAAACCACAGAAAGAAGGCTTTTTCAAGAAGATTAAGAAAGTGTTCTTTGACAGTCTTGAGGATGATACAGAAACTGCAGAGAGTGCATCAGAAGCTGCAGAGAGTACATCAGAAGCTGTGGGAGAGAAAGAACGTATAGAAGAGAATGTAGTAAAAGATTCGTCTGATAAAGGAAAAACTTCATCTGGAAATGAACCTAAAGATGAGAATGAGCAGATTATAGAAGATGTGTTCGGAAACAAGAGTACGCTTGATGAGTCACAGGTTCCTAAGAAAGGCTTTTTTGCAAGACTTAAGTACAGGCTTGAACAGATGAAAGCAAAGCACATTGAAGAGGATAAGGCTGAGGAAGAAGCCGAAAGACTTGAAGAAGAAGAAAAGCAGAAGAATAAGGAATTAAAGAAAGCTGCGGCAGCAGAGAAGAAAGAGCAAAAGAAGCAGGCAGGAGAGGCTAAGAAAGCACAGAAGGCTAATAAACCTAAGAAGGTAAAGCCTAAGAAGGTAAAGAAACCGAAAGAACCACCTAAACCGCAGGATATTCTTAAGATAAAGCCTGTTTCAATTGTTATGCTTGTATTATTTGTAGCAGGTGTTTCGGTACTTATAAGTGTTTTAAGTTCAGGCTTTTATTATAACAACAGTGTTTCTCTGGCTAAAGATTATTACAGCAATGAGCAGTATGAGAAGGCTTATGATAAGTTAAGCGGAATAAAGCTTAATGGCAGTGATAAGACTCTTTATGAGCAGGCTTCAACAATTATGTATGTTCAGAAACAATATGATTCATATGAGAATTATATGAAACTTAACATGAAGACAGAAGCACTTGACAGCCTTATTAAGGGAGTGAACAGATATAATAGTCTTCGTCCGCAGGCACAGGAGTTAGGCATTGATAATAAGTTTACTGCTGTATATAAGCAGATAGTATTGGCTTTACAGGATACATTTAAGATATCTGAAACAGAAGCAATAGGATTATCATCAATGTCAGATACAGATTTTACTAATTATTATTACAGAATAGAAGAATACGGAAAGGCAGTACAATGATAGCAATTATCGATTATGACGCAGGTAACTTAAAGAGTGTTGAAAAGGCTCTGGTATCATTAGGAGAGGAGGTTTTAGTCTCAAGAGATTCAAGTGAAATCTTACAGGCTGATAAGGTTATTCTTCCGGGAGTTGGTTCATTTGGTGATGCAATGAACAATCTTGATAAGTTCGGACTTGTTGATACTATTAAGAAAGTGACAGGTAATGGAACCCCATTCCTTGGAATATGTTTGGGATTACAGCTTTTATTTAAGGAAAGTGATGAGACTCCGGGGGCGGAGGGACTTGATATTCTTCCGGGAAAGATATTAAAGATTCCTGCTAAGGATGGTTTCAAGATTCCGCATATGGGATGGAATTCTCTTGATATTAAGCCTGAAGCGAGACTTTTTAAGGGACTTGAAGGTAATCCATATGTGTATTTTGTACATTCTTATTATCTTAAGGCAGCAGATGAGGGAATTGTGGCAGCAACTACGGAGTATACTACACATATTCATGCTTCGGTTGAAAGCGGCAATGTGTTTGCATGCCAGTTCCATCCTGAAAAGAGCAGTGATGTCGGACTTAAGATATTAAAGAATTTTGCGTCATTATAATTGCTAAAAGGAGTTGCTGATGTTTACTAAAAGAATTATACCATGCCTTGACTGCAAGGATGGAAGAGTTGTCAAAGGAACTAATTTTGTTGATTTAAGAGATGCAGGGGATCCTGTAGAGGTTGCATCAATGTACGATAAATCAGGTGCAGACGAACTTGTATTTCTTGATATTACAGCTTCAAGTGATGGAAGAAACACAACTGTTGATCTTGTAAGAAGAGTGGCAGAAAGAGTGTTTATTCCGTTTACTGTAGGCGGTGGAATACGAAGCACAGATGATTTTAAGGTACTTTTAAGAGAAGGGGCTGATAAGATATCAATTAATTCGGCGGCTATTATGAATCCGCAGCTTATATCTGATGCGGCTGATAAGTTTGGAAGCCAGTGTGTTGTAGTTGCAATTGACGCAAAGAGGAATAGTGATGGTCATTGGAGCATATATAAGAATGGCGGAAGAGTTGATATGCATATGGATGCTGTAGAATGGGCTATGAAGGCAGAAAAGCTCGGTGCAGGAGAGATTCTTCTTACAAGTATGGATTGTGATGGAACGAAAGCCGGATATGATATTGAGCTTACTAATACAATTGCGTCAAATGTATCAATACCTGTAATTGCTTCAGGCGGTGCAGGCAGTAAAGAACATTTTCTTGATGCATTTACTAAGGGAAAAGCAGATGCAGCACTTGCAGCTTCACTATTCCATTATAAGGAGCTTGATATTATGGAGCTTAAGAAATACCTTGCAGATAATGGTATTCCTATGCGTATGTAGGAGGATATGGATATGTCGATGATAGATAATGACTGGCTTCCTGCTATTAAGGAGGAATATTCCAAGCCATATTACAAGGAATTATTTACGTTTGTTAAGGATGAATACAGCAAATATGTTGTATATCCTCCGGCAGATGATATATTTAATGCATTTCATTTTACGCCACTTAGTAAGGTTAAGGTACTGATACTTGGTCAGGATCCTTATCATAATGTACATCAGGCACACGGACTGTCTTTTTCGGTACTTCCGGGAGAGGAAGCACCGCCTTCACTTAAGAATATATATAAAGAACTGCATGATGACTGTGGATGTTATATTCCTAATAACGGATATCTTAAGAAATGGGCCGACCAGGGAGTGCTTCTGCTTAACACAGTGCTTACTGTAAGAGCACATCAGGCTAATTCACATCAGGGACACGGCTGGGAGCAGTTTACGGATGCAGTTATTAATGCTGTCAATATGCAGGACAGACCTATTGTGTATATGCTGTGGGGTTCGCCTGCACAGAGAAAGGCATCAATGCTTAATAATCCGAAACATCTTATTCTTAAAGCACCACATCCGAGTCCGTTATCTGCGTACAGAGGCTTTTTTGGCTGCAGACATTTCAGCCAGTGCAATGAATTTTTAAAGGCTAATGGGGTAGAACCGATTGACTGGCAGATTGAGAATATATAATACACTTGATTTTTTAACAAATATTATGTATTATCAATTTTGTTTATTATTAAATTAAATAGGAGATAGTATGTTAAAAAAGTATTTGTATATTTTTCTTATTTCTATGGTTCCACTTATTGAGCTTAGAGGTGCAATTCCTGTATCACAGGGATTCCAATTACCATTGTTACAGTCATATATTGTGTGCGTAATAGGTAATATGCTTCCTGTACCGGTTATTTACCTTTTTGCAAGAAAGGTTCTTGAGTGGGGAAAGGATAAGAAATATATTGGAAAGTTCTTTACTTTCTGTATTGAAAAAGGACACAAGGGTGGAGAGAAGCTTAAGGAGAAGGCTGGAAGAGGTCTTTTTGTAGCATTATTACTTTTTGTTGGAATTCCGCTTCCGGGAACAGGTGCATGGACGGGAACACTTGCAGCAAGTTTTCTTGATATGGGATTTAAGAAGAGTGTAATAGCAGTTTTGTTAGGAGTTTTACTTGCAGGAGTGATTATGGGAATCGCAAGTGCGGGAGTATTTACAGCAATCTTTAGTTTTGCATAAGATTATTAATTAGCTTGAAATCCAGTATTTAAGCGCTTTTTTGAAGATTTTGAAATATTTTTTGAAAATTTTTTAAAAAAATTCAAAAAAGTGCTTGACGGATTATGATAATTGAGTTAAGATATCATTGTTGCTGCGGTACACAACTGCAAGACAACACAGGTTATGGCTTGTTGGTCAAGAGGCTAAGACGCCGCCCTCTCACGGCGGAATCAGGGGTTCGATTCCCCTACAAGCTACTATATGTGATACGGAAAGAGTGGGCAGAGATGTCCACTCTTTCGTTCATATATAAGAAAACTGAATATTTTTAGAAAGGGTGAGTACTGCATGGGAAAAAGAGAAAGCTATGAAGCTAAGACAACAGAACTTATACAGCCGGTTGTTGAAGCTAACGGCGTGGAACTTTTTGATGTTGACTACGTGAAAGAAGGCAGTGACTGGTATCTGCGTGTCTACATTGACAAAGAAGGCGGAGTTACTATTGATGACTGCCAGAATGTGAGCAGAGCTTTCAATGAGATACTGGACAGGGAGAATTACATTGATGACCAGTATATATTTGAGGTGAGTTCTCCGGGTCTTACAAGACCTCTTAAGAAAGAGAAGGATTATGAAAAGAGTATTGGCAGAATGATTGAGATTAAATTATTCAGTCCTGTTGATAAATCTAAGGAATATTCCGGGGTTCTTAAGGAATATGATAAAGATACGGTAACAATCAGTATTGATGATGTAACTAAAACATTTGACAGAAGCAATCTGGCTATGATCAGATGGGCATTTGTGGATGAAGTATAATATATTTTTGGAGGAAATTAAAAGCAATGAATAAGGAATTAATTATGGCACTTGATGCTCTTGAGAAGGAGAATGGAATCGATAAAGAGATTATGTTTGCAGCTATCGAGAAATCTCTTATGGATGAGTACAAGGCTGAGTTTGATAAGGCTGATAATGGTCGTGTTGAGTTAGACAGAAGAACAGGCGATTTCCACATTTATTCTGACAGAACTGTTGTTGAGGAAGTTATTGTTCCAGAGAACAGAGAGAATAAGAAAGAAAAATATGTATCAGGTACTGATATTGCATTAGAAGATGCCAGAAAGATTAAGCCTGACTGCCAGCTTGGTGATGTTATTACTGTTGAAGTAAAGTCTGAGGAGTTCTCAAGAAAGGCTGCCAAGAATGCTAAGAATACTATTGTGCAGACTATCAGAGAGCAGGAAAAGAATGCTCTTTATAATGAGTATCATTCTAAGGAGAAGGAACTTATTACAGGTATTGTGCAGAGAGTTGCTGACAATGGTGATCTTACAATTGATCTTGGAAGACTCCAGACAGTTCTTAAGGCTGATGACAAGTTCAAGGATAAGAAGTTTGCACCAGGCGACAGAATTAAGTTATATGTTGTTGATGTAATTAACAGAGAAAAGGGTGGCCCTGTTGTAAGAGTTTCAAGAAAGTCACAGGAGCTTGTTAAGAAGCTTTTTGAAGAAGAAGTTACAGAGATTAAAGACGGCGTTGTTGAAATCATGGGTATTGCAAGAGAAGCTGGCTCAAGAACTAAGATGGCAGTAAGAGCTAATGTTGCAAATGTAGATCCTGTAGGTGCATGTGTTGGTATTAATGGTGCAAGAGTTAAAGCTATTGTTAATGAGCTTGGTAATGAGCAGATAGATATCATTGAGTGGGACAGCAATTCAGCACAGCTTATTGTTAACGCATTAAGCCCTGCAAAGGTTGTTTCAGCAGTAGCTGATGATGAAGAGAAGAAGGCTAAGATTGTTGTTTCTGAGCAGCAGCTTTCTTTAGCAATCGGTAAGCAGGGACAGAATGTAAGACTTGCTGCAAAGCTTACAGGATATGGAATTGATATTAAGAGCGAGGCTGAACCTGAAGAACATACAGAAGAAGAAAACTTAGAAGAAGAGTATGTTGAACCATCTGAAATAAGCCTTGATGAAGAATAATTATTAGGAGTGATGCATAGTGGCTACAGTAAAGAAGATTCCACAAAGACAGTGTATTGGCTGCGGTCAGATGAAGGATAAGAAGGACTTAATCCGTATTCTGAAGACACAGGATGAATCAATTGTTATAGATGCTACAGGCAGGAAGAATGGCAGAGGGGCTTATATATGTGCGAATGAAGACTGCCTGTCTAAAGCATTTAAGAATAAGGGACTTGAAAGGTCATTTAAGATGGCAGTAGATTCTGCTGTCTATGATGAGTTAGCAAAGGAGCTGAATAATATTGGAAAATAAACAGAAAATCCTTAATATGATTGGACTTGCGCAGAAAGCCGGAAAGGTTGCAAGCGGAGAGTTTTCAACAGAGAAGGCTGTTAAAACCGGAAAGGCATACACAGTTATTGTTGCAGATGATTCTTCAGATAATACTAAGAAAATGTTTACAAATATGTGTACTTATTACAAGGTTCCGATACATTTTTTTAGTGACAAGGTGAGTGTTGGCCACGCGATAGGAAAGGAATTCCGCGCATCACTGGCAGTCCTTGATGAAGGATTTGCAAAGACCATAGAAAAATATTTTGAACAGGGTTTAGAATAACAGCAGTGCTGTTATTTGGAAAAGAGGTTAAATGGCAAATATGAGAGTACATGAATTGGCAAAAGAATTAAATATAACATCTAAGGATATTACTGATATGCTTAGCAACAGCGAGAAGACTTATAAGTCTGTAAGCGGACTTACAGATGCAGAAATTTCAAGTGTGAGAAAGAAGTTTGCTCCTGCACCTAAGGCTGAGAATAAGCCGGCAGCACAGCCAGCAAAGCAGTCACAGCCTGTAAAGAATGATAACAGGGACAACAGACAGCAGAATCAGACTCCAAAGCAGCCACAGCAGGGAACACAGAATAAGTCTGGTAATGCTGATGATAAGAAGCATATCTCACAGGTATATTTCCCACAGAACAGTTCAAGGGATAAGAATTCTAGAAGAGATAATAATAACAGAGACGGACAGCGCGATAACAACGGCGGCTACAGAAATAATGACCGTAATAATGGCGGTTATAGAAATAATGACCGTGATAATAACGGCGGTTATAGAAACAACGACCGAGGTAATAACGGTTACAGAAATAATGACCGTAATAATAACGGTGGTTATGGCAACCGTGATAACAACGGTGGCTACAGGAATAACGACCGTAATAACAATGGCGGCTACGGTAACCGTGATAATAATGGTTACAGAAATAATGACCGTAACAATGGCGGCTATAGAAACAATGACCGCAACAACAATGGCGGTTATGGCAACCGTGATAATAATGGCGGTTACAGAAATAATGACCGTAATAACAATGGTGGTTATGGTAATCGTGATAATAATGGCGGTTATAGAAACAATGACCGCAACAATAACGGCGGTTTCAGAAATGACAGAAACGGACAGTCTGGAAATGGCGGCTTCAGAAAGGATAATGACCAGAACCGTGGAGGATTTAACGGAGGTCAGAGAAGAAATAATGACAGAAGAGATTCTGCACCTAAGGAAGAGTTTGATTTTTCAGCTAAGCCAGATTCAAGAAGACATGATTCAAGAATAGACAGCAAGAAGAATGACAGAAAGAGAGATAATGAGGCTAAGGAAAATCTTAAGTTCGCTAACAGCAGATTTGATAAGAAGCCTATGACAAAGCCTGAGAAGAAGGAAAAGGAAGAAGAGACAATCAAGCAGCTTGTTCTTCCAGATACTCTTACTATCAAGGAACTTGCAGATAAGATGAAGGTAGCTCCTGCAGCACTTGTTAAGAAGTTGTTCTTACAGGGTAAGGTTGTTACTATTAACGAAGAGATAGATTACGATGCAGCAGAAGAGATTGCTCTCGAGTTCAACTGTATATGTGAGCATGAAGAGAAGGTTGATGTTATTGCAGAACTTCTTAAGGAAGATGAAGAACCAGAGGATAAGCTTGTTCCAAGACCACCAGTTGTCTGCGTTATGGGACACGTTGATCATGGTAAGACTTCATTACTTGATGCAATCAGAGAAACTCATGTGACAGCTAAGGAGTCAGGCGGAATCACACAGAAGATAGGTGCTTACCAGGTAAATGTAAATGGTAATCTTATTACATTCCTTGATACTCCGGGTCATGAAGCATTTACAGCTATGAGAATGCGTGGTGCTCAGGCTACAGATATTGCTATTCTTGTTGTAGCTGCAGATGATGGTGTAATGCCACAGACAATTGAAGCTATTAACCATGCAAAGGCAGCAGGTGTTGAGATTATTGTTGCTGTCAATAAGATTGATAAGCCTAATGCTAATATCGAGAAGGTTAAGCAGGAGCTTACTGAGTATGGTCTTATTGCAGAAGACTGGGGCGGTTCTACTACATTTGTTCCAGTATCAGCACATACTAAGCAGGGTATTGATGAGCTTCTTGATATGATTCTTCTTACAGCAGAGGTTAATGAACTTAAGGCTAACCCTGACAGAAAGGCAAGAGGTATTGTTATTGAGGCTGAGCTTGATAAGGGACGTGGTCCTGTAGCATCTATCCTTGTACAGAAGGGTACTCTTCATGTGGGAGATGCTGTATCAGCAGGTTCTTGCTATGGTAAGATAAGAGCCATGATTGATGATAAGGGTAACAGAGTAAAGGTTGCCGGACCATCTACTCCAGTTGAGATTCTTGGTCTTAATGATGTTCCTAATGCAGGTGAAATCATTATGGCTGCTGATTCAGAGAAGGAAGCAAGAAGTACAGCAGAGACATTTATCAGCGAGGGAAGAAAGAAGCTTCTTGATGATACTAAGCATAAGGTATCTCTTGATGCACTCTTTGAACAGATTCAGGCTGGTAATATGAAGGAACTTAATATTATCATCAAGGCTGATGTACAGGGTTCTGTTGAGGCTGTTAAGTCAAGTCTTGTAAGACTTTCTAATGATGAGGTTGTTGTTAAGGTAATTCATGGTGGTGTTGGTAATGTTAATGAATCCGATGTAGTACTTGCATCAGCTTCTAATGCTATCATCATTGCATTTAACGTTAAGCCTGATAATCAGGCAAGAATTGTTGCAGAGAGGGAAAAGGTCGATTTAAGACTTTACAGCGTTATCTACAATGCTATTGAAGATGTTGAGGCAGCCCTTAAGGGTATGCTTGAGCCTATCTATGAAGAAAAGATTATCGGTCATGCAAGAATCATGCAGATATTCAAGGCTTCAGGAGTTGGTAATATTGCCGGCTGTATCGTTGAAGAGGGAAGAATTACAAGAGATTCTGTTGTCCGTATAACAAGAGGAAGTGAGAAGGTTTATGAAGGACCTATCGCATCTCTTAAGCATTTCAAGGATGAGGTTAAGGAAATCAAGGCAGGTACTGAGTGTGGTATGGTATTTGAAAAGTTCAATGATATCCAGCCAGAGGATATGATTGAAGCACATATCATGGTTGAAGTGCCAAGATAGGATTTAGTTTTTATTTGGAGAATATATGCGTAAAAATAGTGTAAAGAATACCCGTATTAACGGCGAGGTATTGAAAGAATTAAGTAATATAATCAGAAGCGAGATTAAAGACCCTAGAATCAACCCTATGACTTCGGTTGTAGCGGTTGAGGTCGCTCCTGACCTTAAGACATGTAAGGCATATATAAGTGTTCTTGGTGATGAAAAATCACAGAAAGATACGATTACAGGTCTTAAGAGTGCAGAAGGATATATAAGAAGACAGCTTGCAAGAACTGTCAATTTAAGAAATACTCCTGAAATAAGATTCATTCTTGATCAGTCAATTGAGTATGGTATTAATATGTCTAAGCTTATTGATGAAGTTACAGAACATGATAATAAGATGCACGTTGAGGTTGAAGACGAGACAGAATAAAGAGGTTAGTCATGAATATTATTGAAGAAATCGGACATGCAAAGGTTATAGGTATCACAGGACATATCCGTCCTGATGGTGACTGTGTTGGTTCAACATTAGGTTTATATAATTATATCAGGAAGAATCTTCCTGAGTGCGAGGTTACTGTTTATCTTGAAAAGCCGTCAGATGAATTTAATTATCTATCTGGTATTAATGATATTAAGCATGAGGCCGAGGATAAGCATTTTGATTTATTCGTAGTACTTGACTGCAGTTCAATGGATAGAATTGAACCATTTATGAGCTGCTTTGAAAATGCTGATAAGACTATCTGCATAGATCATCATATAAGCAATAATTCATTTGCTGATGTTAATTATGTAGAGCCACAGTCAAGTTCGGCATGTGAAGTTCTCTATACAACATTTGACGAGGATAAGGTCGATAAAAATGTTGCAGAGTGCATATATACAGGAATAATCCATGATACAGGTGTGTTTAAGTACAGCTGTACATCAAGAAGGACAATGGATATAGCTGGAAAGATGATGGAGATGGGAATTGATTATTCTGACATTATCGATAACAGCTTTTATAAGAAGAGTTATATCCAGAACCAGATTCTTGGAAGAGCTTTGCTTGAAAGTGTGTTGTTTTATGATGGCAGATGTATATTTTCAAGTGTATCTATTGAAGAAATGAATTTCTATGGTGTCACTGGCAAAGAACTTGGTGGAATTATTGAGCAGTTACGCTTAACAGACGGAGTTGAAGTGGCTATATTCCTTTATGAAACAGATAAGGACGAATACAAAGTAAGTCTTCGTTCAAAGAAAATGATTGATGTTGCAAGAATTGCCACAGCATTTGGCGGTGGAGGACATGTGAGGGCAGCAGGATTCTCTGCTAAGGGCAATGTCCACAGTATCGTTAATAAGATTGGCGAAATGATTGAGCAGCAGTATAATGAGGATAATGCATGAATGGTGTTTTAAATGTATATAAGGAGCAGGGATTTACATCTCATGATGTAGTTGCAAAGCTTCGTGGAATACTTAAAACTAAAAAAATTGGTCACACAGGCACGCTTGACCCTGATGCGGTCGGGGTGCTTCCTGTGTGCATCGGTAAGGCTACAAAGCTGTGTGACCTTATAACTGACTGGGGAAAGACTTATGAGGCTGTAATGCTTCTTGGCACAACGACAGATACTCTTGATATATCAGGGAAAATTGTTGCCCAGTCAGAGGTTAATGTGAGTGAAGTGGATGTCCTTAAAGCATGTAATGAATTCATAGGTGAGTATGAACAGATACCGCCTATGTATTCAGCTTTAAAGCATAATGGACAGAAGCTTTATGAGCTTGCAAGAAAAGGTATTGAGATTGAAAGAAAACCAAGAACTGTCCATATTAATACATTAAGGGTGAATGATATCAATCTTTCAGATAAACAGAAAACAGTTACTATTACTGTTGACTGCTCAAAGGGAACTTATATCAGGTCATTATGTGATGATATAGGTAAGAAGCTTGGGTGTGGCGCATGTATGATGAAGCTTACAAGAACGCGTGTAGGTGAATTCATGCTTGATGATACACTTACACTTAACCAGATATCGGCTCTTGTGTTAAAGGGTGAAATAGAAGACAGGATAACTGGCATAGATAAGATATTCAGTGATTATCAGGAGATAACATTCGCAGAAGAATACAGCCGGTATCTTCACAATGGCAATAAGCTGTCAAGAGAACAGATACCTGCAGATGCTGCAATCAGTGATAATGAGAAATACAGAGTGTACGATTCTGATAAATGCTTTATCGGTGTATATGAATTTCGAGATGAAGTGCTTTATCCGGTTAAGATATTTTACGAAGACAACAAGTAAAGGGGCGTGATCATCTTTGGAATACATTCATGGAACAGATGATTTTCAATTAAATAAGAAAAGTGCAGTTACATTAGGAAAGTTCGATGGAATTCATACAGGACATCAGAAGCTTATTGAGATTGTAAGGAAGAAAGCGGATGAGGAGAATCTGCTTGCAGTTTTGTTTACATTTGACAGCCTGCCGCTTTCAATATGTCCACAGAAGTATCAGCATTTTATATCTACAAGCAGTGAAAGACGCAGACTGTGTGAGAATTTTGGTATAGATGTTGAGATTGAATATCCGTTTACAGATGAATTCATGCATATGGAACCTGAAGATTTTATATGCAGGATTCTTATTGATAAGCTGCATGCAAAGTATGTTGTTGTAGGTACTGATTACCGTTTTGGAAAAGACAGGGCAGGTGATGCAGCAATGCTTGTGGAAGCAGGAAAAGAACTTGGTTTTACAACTATTATTGTTGAAAAGGAAAAATATCAGGATAAGGAAATCAGCAGTACATATATAAGAGAAGAATTAAAGGTTGGCCATATGGAAACGGTAAATGTTCTTCTTAACAGACCGTTTAATGTTACAGGTGTGGTTTCGATAGGAAACCAGCTTGGACGGAAGCTTGATTTCCCTACTATTAACATATATCCGACGGAGTATAAGCTCCTGCCACCTAATGGAGTATATGCTACCCAGACGACTATAGATGGTGAAAAATTCTACGGGGTTACTAACTTAGGAACTAAGCCTACAGTAAGTGATGCACCGGAGATAAGTGTTGAGACATTTCTTTTTGATTTTGACAAGGATGTGTATGGCAAGAAGGTTGATGTTGAATTCATACATTTTATAAGACCAGAGATGAAGTTTGAAGATGTAGAAGGGTTGAAGAGACAGATTGCGGCAGATTCGGATTTTGCAAGAAATATGTTTCTTATTGGATAATTAATACTTGCAAAGGTTTAATGCCTGTGTTACAATAATCAAGTATGAGCCGTCACCCAGCTATAGGACACTCCGACCTGAAGCTTAGTGGCAGGAGATTAATATTTAGGAGGATTTAGACATGATATCTAAGGAAAAGAAAGCAGAAATCATTGCTACTTATGGAAGAAAGCCAGGAGACACAGGTTCTCCAGAAGTTCAGGTAGCTATCTTAACAGAAAGAATCGCTGAGTTAACAGAACATCTTAAGGTTAACCAGAAGGATCACCACTCTAGAAGAGGTCTTCTTAAGATGGTTGGTAAGAGAAGAGCTTTACTTGCATATCTTAAGGATACAGATATTGAATCTTACAGAAATCTTATTGAGCGTTTAGGCTTAAGAAAGTAATTAATCAGGGCGGAGTGTATAACTCCGCCCTATTGCGTTGTTAATGGCAGAAGGGATACCCCGAGACCACTGAAATGTATATCATGGCGGTAGTTTATGGTGTGTTTTTCAGTTGTTTCGGACCTTCTGTTAAATATATATTTTTTATGGAAGGAGTTCATATGTTTAAACAGTATGAAATGGAACTCGCCGGAAGAACTTTAAGAGTTGATATCGGCAGAGTGTGTGCACAGGCTAACGGTGCTGCATTAATGCATTATGGTGATACTGTTGTTCTTTCAACAGCAACAGCATCTAAAGAACCAAGAGAAGGAATTGATTTCTTCCCATTAAGCGTTGAATATGAAGAGAAGATGTATGCCGCAGGAAAGATTCCTGGTGGATTTAACAAGAGAGAAGGTAAGGCATCTGAGAATGCTATCCTTACATCAAGAGTTATCGACAGACCTATGAGACCATTATTCCCTAAGGACTATCGTAATGATGTTACTCTTAATAACATGGTTATGTCAGTTGATGAGAATTGCAGACCAGAATTACTTGCTATGATTGGTTCTGCTATTGCAACGTCTATTTCTGATATTCCATTTGACGGTCCATGTGCTACAACACAGATTGGTATGATTGATGGAGAATTTATCGTTAACCCATCTCAGGCACAGTGGCAGGATGGAGATCTTCAGCTTACAGTTGCTTCAACTAAGCAGAAGGTTATCATGATTGAAGCAGGAGCTAATGAGATTCCAGAAGACAAGATGATTGAGGCTATATATAAGGCTCATGATATCAACCAGACAATCATTGCATTTATTGATAAGATTGTTGCTGAGGTTGGCAAGGAAAAGCATTCTTATGTAAGCTGTGCTGTTCCTGCAGAGATGTTTGAGGCTATGAAGCAGGTTGTATCTCCAGAAGAGATGGAAGTTGCTGTATTCACAGATGACAAGCAGACAAGAGAGAAGAATATTGATGCTGTAACTGAGAAGATGAAGGAAGCATTTGAAGATAATGAGGAATGGCTTGCAGTTCTTGGAGAAGCTGTTTACCAGTACCAGAAGAAGACTGTTCGTAAGATGATCTTAAAGGATCACAAGAGACCGGACGGTAGAGCTATTAACCAGATCAGACCACTTGCAGCTGAGGTTGATATCATTCCTAGAGTTCATGGTTCTGCAATGTTTACAAGAGGACAGACACAGATCTGTGATGTTGTTACTCTTGCACCTTTATCAGAGGCACAGAAGGTTGATGGTCTTGATGAAAATGTAACTACTAAGAGATACATACATCACTATAATTTCCCTTCATACTCTGTAGGTGAGACTAAGCCATCAAGAGGACCAGGACGTCGTGAAATCGGACATGGAGCATTAGCTGAGAAGGCACTTGTTCCTGTTCTTCCATCAGAGGAAGAGTTCCCATATGCAATCCGTGCCGTTTCTGAGACATTTGAATCTAATGGTTCTACATCAATGGCTTCAACATGTGCATCTTGTATGTCACTTATGGCAGCAGGTGTTCCTATTAAGAGAATGGTAGCCGGTATTTCATGTGGTCTTGTTACAGGCGAGACAGATGATGATTATATTGTACTTACTGATATCCAGGGACTTGAAGATTTCTTCGGAGATATGGATTTCAAGGTAACAGGTACAACAGAAGGTATTACAGCTATACAGATGGATATTAAGATTCACGGTCTTACAAGACCAATCGTTGAAGAGGCTATAAGAAGAACAAGAGAAGCAAGACTTTTCATCATGGATACATGTATGAAGCCTGCTATTGCTGAGCCTAGAAAGACTGTTGGTGAGTATGCGCCTAAGATTATCCAGACATCTATTGACCCTGCTAAGATTGGCGAAGTAGTTGGACAGCGTGGTAAGACAATCAACGCAATCATTGATGAGTGCGGTGTCAAGATTGATATTACTGATGATGGATTCGTTTCTGTATGTGGTGTTGAGCAGGCAGGAATGGATAAGGCTATGAAGTATATCAAGACTATTGTAGAAGACTTCGAAGAAGGCAAGATATATGAAGGTAAGGTTGTAAGCATTAAGGAATTCGGTGCATTCGTAGAGTTTGCTCCTGGCAAGGAAGGAATGGTTCACATTTCTAAGATTTCTAATGAGAGAATCAACCATGTTGAAGATGTTCTTACACTTGGCGATCATGTAAAGTGCAAGTGTATGGGTAAGGATAAGATGGGAAGAATCAGCTTCTCTATCAAGGATGCAATTTAATTAATATGAGAGCATATTAATTAAATACGGGTTTGAACAGATTGTATCTGTTCAAACCCGGCAATATAGAAGCATGAGTTATATTTGGTTATAGAAAAGAGGATACGATTATGGTAGATCAGAATTGTGCATATTGTGTAGAGGGTGACCTCGTAGCTAAGTTTGGTATTAAGATATGTGAGCTTGAGACATCAAAGGTATATCTGTTCAAGGAGCAGAGTCATCCTGGAAGATGTATCGTAGCACATAAGAAGCATGTTGGTGATATGAACGAGTTAACTGCAGAAGAGAGAGCTGCTTACTTTGAGGATGTTGCAAGAGTAGCAAGAGCTATCATGGCTGCTTTCCACCCAGATAAGGTTAACTATGGTGCATATGGTGATACAGGTCATCACCTTCATTTTCATCTCTGCCCTAAGTATAAGGACGAGTTCGAATGGGGTGGCGTATTCCTTATGAACCCAGATAAGAAGTATCTTACAGATGCTGAATATGCAGAGATGATTGAGAAGATTAAAGAACATTTACAGTAATAATTGGAAATGAGGTATTTTTATGTCAGGACATTCAAAATTTGCGAATATCGCGCATAAGAAGGCAGCCAATGATGCAGCTAAGGGTAAAATCTTTACAAGACTTGGTAAGGAGCTTATGATAGCTGTTAAAGAAGGCGGTCCGGATGTTAATAATAACAGTAAGTTAAGACAGGTTGTTGCTAAGTGTAAAGCAGCTAATATGCCTAATGATACAATTGACAGAGCTATTAAGAAGGCTGCAAGTAATGATATGTCTAACTACGAATCAGTTACATATGAAGGATATGGTCCTAACGGAACAGCTATTATCGTAGAGGCTCTTACTGATAACAGAAACAGAGCTGCTTCTAATATCCGTAGTGCTTTCACTAAGGGTGGCGGTAATGTTGGTACTCCGGGATGTGTATCATTCATGTTTGACAACAAGGGACAGATGATTGTAGACAAGGAAGAATATACCGGAGATGCTGATGAGCTTATGATGTTAGCTCTTGATGCTGGAGCAGATGACTTCAATGAAGAAGATGATTGCTATGAAATCCTTACTTCACCAGAGGAGTTTGATGCTGTTAATCAGGCATTAGCTGATGCCGGAGTAACATTTGCTTCAGCAGAGGTTACTATGATTCCACAGACAACTGTAGACCTTACATCAGAGGATGACATTAAGAAGATGAACAGAATCTTAGGACTCTTAGATGAAGATGATGATGTTCAGAATGTATATCATAACTGGAATGAACCAGAAGAAGATGAAGAATAATTAATTATGAAAGAAGATTCTCATGCGAGTTTGGTATGAGAGTCTTTTTTTATTGCTGTAAATGTGTTATCATTATATCATTAATTGCGTGTAATGGAGAAAAACTATGCTTTTACAGGAGATGACCGAGGATAATAACCTGATAATTGAATTAAGCATGAATGGACAGAAATATGAGTTTCCATCTAAGGTTATCAGAAAAGTTAATCAGGGCGTATTGGTTGAGCCAATAAGAATTAATGGTAAGATATTAAGCTTTAATTCTTCAGGTGGCGGTATTATGGTAAGTGTATATATGATAAGGGACAGTAAGCCACCAATGTTATGGAAGGGCGTTGCGGTTAATTCAATAAGAGAAGATAATGGAACATTTTATAAGATTACAGCTAATGGAGAAGGCTTTGAAGTTAACAGACGAGGGGCTTTCAGGCTGTTTATAGGTATCTCCGGTGTTGCACAGTTAGGAACTAACCGTAAGGCAGTTGATGTTATTGTTAAAGATGTGAGTGAGAGTGGATTCTCTTTTGTTGGCACGGAGGATATGGACAATGTCATTAATATGCCGGTAAGACTTGTGTTTGCTGACTTTAATCAGAATTACAGCCTTATGGGAATTATTGTGAGGAAGGTTGTTATCGGTGAGAACAAGATAGTATACGGATGCAGGTTAGGCGTGCGTAATGCTAACCTTGAACAGTATATAAGTCAGAAGCAGAGACAGATGTTATCAATGAACCGTGGCAATTCTGCATTTCAGAATAAGGAGATGCTGGAGAAGGCTCTTAAAGAACCGGGCAGGGCAGACAGGACAACACAGGAAGACGAACCGGATGATAAGAATTATAAGAAAAAGCAGATTAAGAATGACGGAACATATAAAGAAAGAGATATTAATAAAGTTGGTAAAACTGAACGAAGAGATATATTCAGAGATACACTTGAAAGAAAGAAGGTATGATTATGAAACCTACTTTAAGGCAGATTGAGGAAAGAGAAAAGCAGAAAAAGGAAAAGCGCCAGATTGATACGCTGATTAAATATGACCGTGCCAAGATATGTCCAAAGTGTGGGGAACTTATGCGTTATGCATTTGGAGAAGTGTTTAAGTGTGACAACTGTGGAGCAGAGGAACTGACATCTTTTGGCAAGGTGAGAAAATATATAGAAGACCATGGCCCTTCTAATGCAGCTAATATATCAGATGGAACAGGGGTTCCTGTATCAACAATTAACAGATATCTGCGAGAGGGAAGAATAGAGATTCCTGACGGTTCAGACAGTTATATCAAATGTGAGGACTGTGGAGCAGAGATAAGATACGGAAGATATTGTCCGGCATGTGCAGCAAAGCATAACAAAGGTCAGAATGTCGGTATATTTAATTCTGAAGCAGGAGAAGTTCCAAAGCATAAGAGAGATGCATATGGTAAGATGCATACTCTTGATGTAATGGAAAAGACAAGGAATAAAAGATAAGAACAATATAATAATGAAAGAACAGTAACAGCCCGTTGGTTAAGAGATTAACCAGCGGGCTTTTTCTATAGATACATATAATAAGGATAAATAAGGAGAATAAAATGAAGAAAATGTTTATTACAGAGAGAAGCATAGAAGAATAAAGGAAAATACTTATAAAGGAAGAAAAGGGCAGGATTACTGTTGAAAAGTATGTAAGAGATATGAAAAAGATTTATGAATATGCTAAGGGAAAATGTATCAGTAAGCAGCTCGTTATTGACTATAAATATTATATTGAAAGCACAGGGGATTATAAAATATCAAGTATTAATTCATTTCTTGCATCTGTTAATCATTATCTTGAAGTTATGAATTGTGCAGATATGAAAGTGAAGATGATAAAAGTACAGAAAAATATGTTTGTCTCAGAGAAACGCGAACTTACGAAAGGTGAATATGAATGTCTTATTGATACAGCTGCTTCAATGGGCAATGAGCAGCTTGCTCTTATTATCCAGACACTTGGGAGTATAGGAATAAGGATAAGTGAACTTAAATCAGTAACTTTGGAATCTGTAATCCAGGGCATGGCAGATATTCATAATAAAGGGAAATTAAGAAGAATATTATATCAGTCAGAATTAAGAAATGCACTCTTAAGATATGCGGAGAGACATGAAATAGTGCAGGGCAGTATATTCATAACAAGAACCGGAAGCCCTTTAAACAGGTGCAACATCTGGAAAATGTTGAAGCAGTTAAGTGTGTCAGCAGGAATAGACCAATCGAAAGTATTCCCACGTAATATGAGACATCTGTTTGCCAGAAGCTTCTACAATATTAAAAAGGACATAGCCCGTCTTGCAGACGTGCTTGGTCACAGCAGTATTGAGACAAACCCGTATATATGTGAAAACATCAGGGGAAGAACATACAAGGCTGCTAGACAGCATGAAGATGGTTGTAAAAAGTGATTATATAATTAAAAAGTGGTGAATAGAAAATATTTTGTAAAAAGTACAACATAATAAATATTATGTTGTAAATGAATTTTCTGGATATATTAGCTGGTGTAAACAGACTTATTTACTGTGTTTTATAAAAATCAGACAAGATAATAGAAAATGTTTACAATTGATTTTTCGACAATTCAATTGTAAATTCGATAAAATTAGATACAACAACTGTTGTATTTTTATTTTAATTGTGGTAAAGTACATGAGATGGTTTGTAATATTTACAACATAATATTTATTATGTTGCAGATAGTGCGTGCCATTATATCCAAAGTCAATCAGTTCTGGTAGGAGGATGTATGTGGTATGTAGTAATGGCTGGAAAAGGCAGAGAGAAGATTGCCATCGAAAAATGCAGGAATGCATTGAGTACAGATGCTGCAGTCAATATTTTTGCGCCTACATATCAGTATCTTAAAAGATATTCAGGAAAGTGGAATCTTGAAGAAGACTGGTTGTTTCCAGGTTATGTGTTTATCGAAAGTAATTTACCCAATGAACTGGAAAAACAGCTTAAGAGAATACCAACTACGGTTGTTCCTGTGCGTATTGGAGGAGGCTTTAATCCTATATATGAAGAAGAAAGAGCAATCCTTAAGATGCTGATAGATGAAAACAACTGCATCAGAATGTCATGCGGAATAATTGTAGATAACAGGCTTATAGTCGAAAAAGGTCCACTTAACAACTGCCAGACCTATATAACTCGAATCGACAGACACAAGCGAATCGCTGAACTTGGAATTGAACTTTGGAAAGAACCACGCAGTATAAAGGCAGGGCTGGAAGTAAGAGCAAAATTAACCGCCAGTGAGTATGATGCGGGAAGGATAGCGTGAATTTATATAAGCATTATGAGGAGAAATTATGAAAGCAGTTATATTAGCAGGAGGATTCGGAACAAGAATTTCTGAGGAATCACATTTAAAACCAAAGCCAATGATAGAAATAGGTGAGATGCCTATTTTATGGCATATCATGAAATTGTATTCATATTACGGAGTAAATGAATTTGTAATATGTGCTGGATATAAGCAACATGTTATTAAAGAGTGGTTTGCAGATTATTTCCTTCATACATCTGATATTACATTTGATTTTACAAATGGTAATAACATTATTGTGCATAAACAGCATGCAGAACCATGGAAAGTTACTGTTGTAGACACTGGATTAAATACTATGACAGGTGGAAGAGTTAAAAGAATAAAAAAATATGTTGAGAATGAGACATTCTATCTTACATATGGTGATGCTGTTTCAGATGTAAATATTAATAAGCTGTTAGAATTTCATAAAAGCCATGGGAAGATATGTACATTAACATCAGTTAGTATTGCTCAGCAAAAAGGCGTATTAGATATTGATTCTGATAATAATATTACAGCATTTAGAGAAAAAGAAGATACAGATGGTGCAGTTATAAATGGCGGATATATGGTGTGCAATCCGGAAATATTTGAATATTTGAAGGATGATACGACAGTATTTGAACAAGAGCCTATGAAGAACCTGGCAAGTAAAGGAGAATTAAAAGGTTTCTATCATGATGGCTTTTGGCAGTGTATGGATACCAAGAGAGAAAAAGATATGCTGGAAAATTTGTGGGAGATAGGAAATGCTCCATGGAAAGTGTGGGATAAGTAATAGTGAGTATGGATTTTTATAAAGGGAAAAGAGTATTAATAACAGGTCATACGGGATTTAAAGGGGCATGGCTTTGCCAGATGTTAATTAATGCAGGAGCAGAAGTAACAGGTTATGCATTAAATCCGCCTACAAAACCTTCACTTTTTGAAATTGCTAATATAAGCGGAAAAATGAATTCTGTTATTGGAGATATAAGAGATTTATCAAAATTAAAAGAAACATTTATAAAAACACAGCCGGAAATAGTTTTTCATTTAGCAGCACAGCCAATAGTCAGAGAGAGTTATAAGAATCCTGTTTATACATATGAGACAAATGTTATGGGAACAGTGAATATATGTGAATGTGTTAGAACAAGTGATTCAGTAAAGTCATTTTTAAATGTAACAACAGATAAGGTTTATCTTAATAAAGAATGGGAATGGGGATACCGTGAAAATGAGGAATTAGATGGATATGACCCTTATTCTAATTCAAAGTCGTGTTCGGAATTGGTTACACATTCATATATTAATTCATTTTTTAAAAATATGAATATAGCAGTATCAACTGCAAGAGCTGGAAATGTTATTGGTGGAGGAGACTTTGCAAGTGACAGAATTATACCAGATTGTATAAGAGCAGCTATTAAACATGAAGATATTGTAGTGAGAAATCCATTTTCAACAAGACCATATCAGCATGTTTTAGAACCAATATATGCATATTTGATGATAGCACAGAAACAATATGAAGATATAAAGTATGCAGGATATTACAATGTCGGACCAGATGACAGGGATTGTTTTCAGACAGGAGCATTGGTTGATTTATTTGTTAAACATTGGGGAGAAGGCATGAAGTGGATTGATAAATATGATGGCGGTCCACATGAAGCTAATTTCCTGAAATTAGATTGTTCTAAATTGAAAAAAACATTTGGCTGGCAGCCACATTGGGATTTGAATATAGCAATTGAAAAGGTTGTTGAATGGAGTAAATGCTGGCTGACTAATGGAGATATCGAAAAATGTATGAATAAACAGATTGAAGAATTTATGAAAGTTGGTAAATAGATGAGCAATATAATGAATGTAACATATCACAGCAGTGATCTTTTTGCCCCGGTACTGGCAACGTCCATGGCTTCTTTATTTGAAAATAATAAAAGCTTTGATGAAATACATGTATACATATTTGAAAATCCATTGTCAGATGAAAATAAAGATAAATTGAATCAATTGGCAGGTAAATATAATAGAACACTTCATTTTATTCCTATGCCAGATGTTAATAAAGTAGAAAATCTTGGTTTAAAGGATGTAAGAGCAGGATGGTTTTTCAATTCATATATGAAATTATATTTGGATGACTTACTTCCAGATGATGTTGAAAGGATTTTGTATCTTGATAGTGACATATTAGTAACTGATGATTTAACTGAACTTTGGAATATAGATTTGAAAGGTCATTGTGCAGCTGGTGTAATAGATTGTCTTGGAGAAAAATATTATGAGTTATTAGGGTTAAATAAAGATGCATTTTACTGTAACAGCGGTATGATTCTTGAAGATTTGAAAGCATGGAAACAAAAACGGATAGGTGACAAGGTAAGGAAATATTGTGAGGAAAATGGCGGATATGTATTTTTCATGGAACAGACAGCATTCAATGCAGCTTTACAGGGAGATATCCTTATTCTTAATCCTAAATACAATATGTATAGCATGATGGAAATATTAACATATGATGAAGTTATGAAATTAAGACATGTTAAAAGATACTATCAAAGAAATGAAATAGAAGAAGCTGTGAAAAATCCAGCAATAGTACATTTGACTAATTCATTCTTGATTACAAATAGAGCATGGTATGCAAACTCTAATCATCCAAGAAAGGCATTGTATGAAAAATATAAAATGCTGACACCATGGAAGGATGAACCTGGATTTAAAGATACAAGAAAAAGAAAAGATAAAATAGTACAGTTTTTTGTTAATCATCTTCCTAAAAAGATTGTATTAGTTATTGCCTCAAAATTATACAACAATTATAGAGTTAAGAAGATTAAAAGAACAATTATAGATGCACAATCAAAGAATATCATAGAAACGGAGTAATTAAGAGTGAGTAAAAATATTCAAATTCTAGATTGTACGCTTAGAGATGGCGGACTTGGATTAGAAGATGCTGAAAAGAATGATTTATCTCATGTGAGATTCTCGGAAAATGATTCTAGAATGACAGCCGGTTATTTAGCTGATTCAGCTATTGATATTATAGAATTGGGGTCAATAGAAATTACAAGTGATGATAGAACAGGATTCTGTATATATCAAAATATTGAGGATGTTTCAAAACAAATGCCCTTAAAGAAAAAACAGAATCAGATGTTTGCAGCATTATATAGGGGACCAGATACTCCTATTGAGGATATTCCGGAATGGAATTCTTCATTATGTGAAGCAGTAAGAGTGATTATAAGATATTCCGAACTGCAGAAGTCTTTAGATTTTTGTGCAGCCTTATCAACTAAAGGATATAAAGTATTTGTACAACCAATGCTTACAATGAGATATACAAAAGAAGAAATTAAATTGTTGATTGAAAAATCAAATGAGATGAATGCGTATGCCTTATATTTTGTTGATAGCTATGGCTATATGGAAAATAAAGATGTAGTTGATTTATATAATGTATATGATGAGGGATTAAAGCCACAGATTAAAATAGGATTCCATGCACACAATAATATGAATCTTGCATTTAGTAATGTTCAGACTTTTATAGATATGAATTCTGCAAGAGATATAATAATTGATTCATGTGTTATGGGGATGGGGCAGGGGGCTGGAAATCTCCAAACTGAATTGATAATAGGATATCTTAACAAGGTAGATAATAAGTACAATTTTTCAGAGGTATTAAATGCATGTGAAATAATTGAAAAATACTATACTGATGCTTTATGGGGATACTCTGTTACACGTTTATTACCAGCATTACATAGAACAGCATATAAATATTCTATTGCATTGAGAAATAAATATAAAAAATCATATGCAGAAATAAATGAGATATTATCACACATGCCAGAAGATTTAAGACAAAGATATACAACTGATAATGTAGAAAAATTGATTAAAATAGCAGAATTTTAGGTTGGAAATAATATGAATGTTGCAGAATACTTAGTAAAAAAACTTAAGAATAATGGGGTAAATCATGCGTTTGGAATTCCAGGCGGAGTAATAATAGATTTTTTATATGCATTAGATAAGGAAGATGGTATATATCCTCATTTAAGTTATCATGAGCAGTGTTCTGCTTTTGAGGCGAATGGATATTCACAGGCAGAGCATGGATTAGCATGTGCATATGCAACAAGAGGACCGGGATTTACTAACCTCGTAACAGGAATAGCAGATGCATATGCAGATTCTCTGCCCGTAGTATTTATTACAGCTCATGCTGGAAATGCATCACAAAATAAGCAGCGTTTTGAACAAGAACAAGAAATGAACACTGTAGATATTGTAAAAAATATAACTAAGTATGCAGTTGTAGTAGAGAATGAATATGAAGCAGAAAAGATAATAAATAAAGCATTTCAAGAGGCTTTATCAGGCAGAAAAGGTCCTGTGTTATTAGATTTTTGCTCATCTATATGGAAAAAAGAAATTGATATAAGTGGACATATTAATGAATGTGAATTAAAAAAAGATACGGTTAATTATGATTCTGTGTATGAGATGTTAAAAGAAGCTCATAAACCAGTTGTATTAATAGGAGATGGAATAAGGCAGGCAGGAGTTGAGATACAGCTTTCAAAAATTATCAATAAAACAAATATTCCGGTTTTGTCGAGTCGTGGTTCACAGGATTCTGGAAGATTGTTTGATAATTACTATGGATATATAGGAAGCCATGGATTAAGATACAGTAATTATATTTTTTCAGAAGCTGATTTGGTAATTGCTTTGGGAAATAGAATGGCATTTCCATTAAATTCGGAAAGCTATAAAAAAGCTTTAGAAAATAAAAAAATAGTTAGAATTGAATGTGACAGCAGGGAAATTCAGAGGTCAATTTTAAATACATACACGATAAAAAATGATTTAAAAAGATTCGTTGAAGAATTCGATTTTAAAATTAATTGCAGCAGCAATTGGACAAATTTATGCTGCTTAGTAAAAAAGAAACTTATGTATTGCGATTGTAATAGTACGGTTGATTTTTTATGTCAGATTTTTAAAGAGTATAAAGATTCTGATTTAGTAATGGATGTTGGAAATAATGAGTTTTGGGCATCAAAAGCATATGAATTAAGCGGAGTAAAAGCGAGAACATATTATTCAAAATCTTTTGGGGCCTTAGGATGCAGTTTAGCAAAGAGCATAGGTGTTTTTTATAAAAACAAAAAGCATATTGTATGTGTAATTGGCGATCAGGGATTTCAGTTAAATATGCAGGAATTGCAGTTTATTTCGAGAGAGAAGATACCCGTTTTAATGCTCATAATAAATAATAGAATTTCAGGAATGATTAAAGATAGGGAAAAAAGAGAAGGTTATGCAGTTCATACTACATATGATTCAGGGTATAGTTCCCCTGATTTTAAGCTGATAGCAGCAGCTTATGATATTGGATATGTTAAAGCAGATTCATTTAATAACTTGAAGGATATACCAGATAATAATCCGTTTATAATTGATTTTTGCGCTGATAGTCAATTGACATTAGAACCATCTTTACCAAGAGGTAGAAAAATGTATGATATGGTTCCTGAATTAGATAAATATATATTAGATGATATAAGACACTGATAGGAGAGAATAAAGATGAGTGCTTTTTCAAATAAAACAGTTTTGATAACAGGTGCAACGGGATTAATGGGCAGTCATATTGCAAGTTTTCTTTTAAAAGAAAATAACGTAAAAATTGCTGCATTAAGCCGTAACAAAGAAAAGTTAGAACGTATATACAAAGAATATATCAAAGCTGGACGTGTCAAAATAATTGCTCAGGATGCTTCTAAGCCTATAAATGATGATATTGGATGCATTGATTATATTTTTCATGCTGCAAGTCCTATTTCAGGAGCGGTTATAAAAGAATCTCCTGTTGATGTTATTGAGCCGAATGTACTTGGAACAAAATATTTATTGGATTTTCTTAAAAATCAGGCTCAAAAAACAGGGAAAAAAGGAAGATTAATATTATTTTCATCAGCAACAGTATATGCAAATAATACATCTGAAAATATTACAGTAAAAGAAGATGAGACATCTATAGCAGACAGTTTAGATGCAGTAAATTCACCTTATTCAGAATCAAAGCGTTTTATAGAAGTGCTTGCTAAAGCTTACAGCAGGCAATATGGAATTGAAACGATTATTGCAAGATTTAGTTACATATACGGACCGGTTCCATATATGCCTAATACGGCATTTTATGAATTTATAAATAAAGCTGAACGAGGAGAAGATATAACATTAAATAATTCTGACATAGCAAGAAGAGACAACATCTATGTGGAAGATGCAGTAAGAGGTGTGGTATTGATTGCAGAAAAGGGAATTTCAGGTGAATCATATAATGTTTCTTCAAACGGAGATTTGGGTAATTTTAAAGCTGTGGATGAAATGGCACAAATTATTTCACATCAAATTAATGAAACTTTAAATTTTAAAACTCAGGTGAAATATTTATCAGAAAAATCTGAAAATAGAAAACCAGGAATATGCATGGATAATAATAAATTGAAGCAATTAGGCTGGAATATAGAGTATTCAATAGAGCAGGGGATTAAAGAAACTATTAATTATTATTTAAATAATTAGAAAGGATAACCAATGTTTTTGGAACAAATTAATGGACCAGATGATTTGAAGAAAATCAATATCAAAAATCTTGATGAATTAGCAGAAGAAATAAGAAATGCATTAATTATAAAGATGAGTTCCTGCGGGGGACATTTATCATCAAATCTTGGAGTTGTTGAGGCAACAATAGCACTGCATTATGTGTTTAATTCGCCTAAAGATAAATTTGTGTTTGATGTTTCACATCAGTGTTATACACATAAAATATTAACTGGCAGAAAAGAAGGATTTATTTGTCCAGAAAAATATCGTGAGTTTAATGGATATACTAATCCGCTAGAAAGTGAACATGATTTATTCAGGGTGGGACACACGGCAACATCAATAAGTTTGGCATGCGGGCTTGCAAAGGCAAGAGATTTGAATGGCGGAAAAGAAAATGTTATTGCCTTTATTGGAGATGGTTCATTAAGCGGTGGAGAAGCTTTTGAAGGATTAGATTATGCCGGTTCAGATTTAAACAGCAATTTTATAATAGTGTTTAATGATAATCAGATGTCAATTGCAGAAGATCATGGCGGTATATATAAGAATCTGTATGAATTAAGAAAATCACATGGTAAATCAGAAAATAATTTATTCAAGGCATTCGGATATGAATATGTTTTTGTTGAAAATGGAAATGATATACCACAGCTTATAGAAGCATTTAAAAGTGTAAAGGATATTGACAGACCGGTTGTTGTACATATATGCACTACTAAAGGAAAGGGATATAAATATTCTGAGAAGCATAAAGAGTCGACACATTGGGTAAGACCATTTGAAATATCTAGTGGGCAAGAAAAAAATCCATTTAATGGCGAACGCTATGACAGAATAGTAAGAGATTATCTTATTGAAAAAATGAAAAGAGATTCTAAAGTTGTGACAATGATAGCAGCTGTACCGGATTCATTATCATTTTCAGAAGAATACAGACGTGAAGCTGGAAAACAATTTATAGATGTTGGAATATGTGAGGAACATGCAATAAGTATGGCAGCAGGTTTAGCAAAAAACGGATGTAAACCTGTGTTTGTAACAATGTCTACATTTTATCAGAGAACCTATGACCAGATATCACAAGAGCTATGTATAAATAAATCTCCAGTAACGATGATTGTTGTAAATGCTTCTGTTTATGCAACTAATGATGTAACGCATATTGGAATATTTGATATTCCAATGATGTCAAATATTCCAGAGCTTGTATATCTTGCTCCAACAAATAAACAGGAATATCTGGCAATGATAGACTGGAGCCTTAATCAGAATTTGTATCCTGTTGCAATAAGAGCACCAAGAAATGGAGTGTTTGAGTCTGAATATGATGTTAAATCAAAATATGATGATTTAAACAAATATAAAGTAACTCAAGAAGGTTCGGATATTGCAGTTCTTGCTTTGGGTGATTTTTATCAGCTTGGTGAAAAATTATGCGGAGAAATTGCAGAAAAATTCAATTTACCAACACTCATTAATCCTATGTATATAACAGGTGTAGATACTGAATTACTTAATGACTTGAAGAAAAATCATAAACTGATTATTACATTAGAAGATGGAATACTTGATGGAGGCTTTGGAGAAAAAATTGCGCGTTTCTACGGAGCGGATGATGTCAAGGTATTAAATTATGGATTAAAAAAAGAATTCCTAGATAGATACAATGTAAATGAAGTGATGGAAAAGAACAGATTAAGAGTTGATTTAATACTTGAGGATATTGAAAGGATTATTAAATATTAAGAAAGGATATGTTGTGGTGCATGTACTACATACAAAGGTAAAAAAAATATATGAAGATTTTGGTTACAGGAGCAAATGGATATCTTGGACAAGGAATAGTAAAAGAAATCTTAAATAGTGGTCATGATGTTATTGCTGTAGATTTTAAAACAAATAATATCGATGATAGGGCAAAAAAAATTGAATGCAATTTATTTGAGATTGAAAATCCATATGAATTTTTTGATAAACCAGATATTTTATTACATTTAGCATGGAGAGATGGATTTTTACATTACGCATCATCACATATTGAAGACTTGTTTAAGCATTATTTTTTTATTAAATCTTTAATTGAATCAGGGATAAAGCAAGTTGCTGTTTTGGGCAGCATGCATGAGATTGGATTTTTTGAGGGACCTATAAACGAGAATACTCCATGTAATCCAATAACTCCATATGGTATAGGGAAAAATGCTTTGAGAGAATTAACACAGATGTTATGTAAAAAAAACAATGTTATATTTCAATGGTTAAGAGGATTTTATATCGTTGGAAATTTAGAATTTGGAAATTCTATATTTTCTAAGATTGTACTTGCCAATAAGGAAGGAAAAGAAGAATTTCCTTTTACAATGGGACAAAATCAATATGATTTTATAGATTATAATTGTTTTGTAAAACAAGTTGCCGCATCAATATGTCAAAGCAGAATAAATGGAATAATAAATATATGTTCTGGACATCCCGAAAAATTGGCTGATAGAGTTGAAAGATTTATAAAAGAAAATAACTTTAATATAAAACTAAAATATGGAGCATTTCCAGACAGACCATATGATTCTAAAGCTATTTGGGGAGATAATAGCAAAATTAACAAGATAATGGAAGAAAGCGAATAATTATGGAATCTATATTGGAAAAGAAAATTTTATTTTTAACATGGAGATCAGGAGAATATCCTGAATATATAAAGAATGAACTAGAAAAAATGGGGGCAGATGTTGATATGTATTACTCTTCCCCAACAACAAATTTTTTAAAAACAAGATTTTTAGAAAAATATTCATTCTTAAAGAAAAATTATTTCGAAGGAATAATAAAAAATGTAAAGGATAAAGAATATGATTATTTATTTGTTATAAATGCTGCCATTTTTCCAGAATATTTTATAAAAGAAATAAAGGAATTGCAAATTTGTAAAAGATATATTTTGTATTCATGGGATTCAATAAAGGTTTACCCTCAAGCAATAAATATGCATAAGTATTTTGATGAAATTTATAGCTTTGATTCTGACGATGTAAAAAAATATAATTATATGAAATTTCTACCTCTTTTTTATTGCAAAGAAAAGCAGGGCTATAGTAAAGAAATAAAATATGATTTTTCATTTGTTGGGTTTGCACATACTGAGAGATATAAGTTTATAAACAAAATAAAACAATTTGCATCTGAGAATAGTTATACATATTGTTTTAAATTATATTTGCCATCTTACATTCACTTTTTGAGAGGTAAATATATTAAAAAAAATTTCCCAAATGCGAAAAAAACAGATTTTATATATAAACAGTTATCTATAACAGAAATGAGTGAAATTACTGATAAATCTAATATAATTGTAGATTTAGAGTTGAGTACACAAAGTGGATTGACTATGCGTACCATCGAAACACATGGTATGCATAAAAAATTAATAACCACAAATAAAAATGTAAAAAACTATGACTTTTATGATGAAAATAATATTTTAATAGTTGATAGAGTTAATCCAGTTATAACAAAACAATTTGTTGAAAGCGATTATAGAGAATTACCTAAAAGCTTGTATGAAAAATATTCATTGAAAAATTGGTTGCTACAAATATTCAGTGTTTAAAAGGGAAAAAGTTATGATAAGTATTATTATGCCGATTTATAACGGAGAAAAGTTTTTGGAGAAGTCAATACAAAATTTATTATCTCAACCTTATAAAGATATCGAATTGATTTTAGTAAATGATGGATCCAAAGATGACAGTTTAAGTATATGTAAAAAATATGAAAATAGAGATAACAGAGTAGTATTAATAGATAAACCTAATGGTGGAATATCTTCAAGTCGAAATTTAGGTATAGAAAAAGCAAAGGGACAATGGATTTCTTTTATAGATCAAGATGATTTAATTGAAAAAGATATATATATAAATTTGGTTAAAAACATAACAGTTGACACTGACATGGTTATATCTGGTAAAAGACTTTTGTTATTAGATGAAAAAGATAAAGTTATTAAAGAAGAAAATTTTGAGTATGAAAATGAGACCATAAAGTCTAGGGAAGAAATCATTAATTTGATTTGCAATATTAATGGAAAAGGTTCGCTTATGCATTTATGGAATTGTTTGTATAAAAAAGAAATTATAAAAAATAATAATCTGTCTTTTGATGAAAACTTTAAGTATGGACATGAAGATTCATTGTTTAATGTGAAATATGCAACCAAATGTAAAAATATTAAAGTGAATAGTGGTATTGTTTATAATTATTACCGAAGATATTCGGTTAGTACTTCATTAAAATCAAATACAGGATATTTAAAAGATTTTGCTGAATATTGTAAGAAATCAAGCGAATACATAATTACAGATTCTTTAGAAGAACAAAATATGATTTTTACATATTATATAAGATTAGGATTAAATCTTTTATGTCAATATCAATGTAATGAAAAGTTTTTTTTAAATGATTTAATTTGCATTTATAAATGCTCATCAGACAATTCTAAATCAAAAAAAATAATATTAAAAGGTATAGGCTTAAAGAAGTATTTATATTTAAAACTGATTGTATTCACTATTTCAAAAAAACAAGAAAGGCTTTCAAAGCTTTTAATAAATTTACATAAATCTTAGTGGATGGTTTTATAAGTATATAATTTTTACAAGAAAGGAACGTATGAATTTTTATCATATAAAATAAGAATGAATGAAAAAAATTTTAAATTGATTCGTAATGTATTAATAATCGGAATAGGAACTGTATTTTCTAAAATGATATCTTTTATTATGACACCATTTTTTTCATCTTGGCTTTCTCCTAGTCAGTATGGTATATATGATTTAATTGCTACATATGTTTCTTTATGTGTTCCATTTGTTACATTACAATTAGATCAGGCTGTTTATAGATTTTCGATGGAAAGAAAAGAATGCGGGAATTATTATTATAAGAAAGTAATTCAGTTTATGATTCCGGTAGTTATTGTAGTTGCTTTTGTAGTTTATTTTTTAATGTATTTTAATGGATTTCAAAATGGAATAATACTGGGTTTTTTAATGTATTTTATTTCATTATCGTTTTATAGTGTATTTTCTGAGTATATAAGAGGAAAAAATAAACTAATAGCATATTCTTTGCTGAGTATTACTACAGGGGTTTTACTGATAATATTTAGTGTGATATTAGTTAAAAAATTTATGTTAGGTGTTGCTGGATTATTAATATCTTTTGCACTTTCTTATGGTTTAACCTTCATTTTATTTCAGTTATATTTTAAACCTTTTAAAATAACTCAAAAAGATAATAAAGATATTAAGTCTTTATTAAAATATTCAATCCCGTTAATTCCTAACAATATATCATGGTGGATAACGAATGTTTCAGATAGAACAATTATTAATATAATTATAGGCAGTTATTATAATGGCATATATGCAATTTGTTGTAAAATTCCAACAATGTTATCAATAATATTTGGTGTGTTTAATTTATCTTTTCAACAGATTGCTATGGAAGAAACAGATATTCATAATCAAAAAAAATATTATAATGAATTAATAAAAAAGGTAGTTAAGATATTATTTTTAGGTAGTATAATAATCGTTTCTTTTACTCCTATTATATATAGATTATTTTTAAAAAACGATTATTGGAAAGGAATTGACTGTGTGCCAGTTTTGTTATGTGGGGCAGTTTATTTAAGTTTAGCTCAATATGTAGGGGATATATTACTGGTAAAAAAGAAAACATTATGGATTGGTGGATCTACAATTTGTGCAGCAATATGTAATGTTATAGTTAATATTATAATAATACCATATGCTGGAATTCTAGGGGCTTCAATAGCAACAATGTTTAGTTATTTTTTAATGTTTGTAATTAGATTATATTCAAATAAAAATTTTTTCTATTCGAAAAATCTGGTTTTATATATTATTAACTATACAGTAATATTTATTGTTTTTACAATATTAATTTTGAATTATAAATCAAATACATTAATAAATTGCCTTTTGGCAATTATATCAATATTATTTTTCTTTATATTAAACATTAAAGAGATGAAAAAGATAATTAGCAGGTTAAAAAGAAAGGATAGATAAATGAATGTTTTAATAGTGAATCAGCATTCGAATAATTTTGGAGATGATGCTGCTGGATGTGCGTTTGTTGATATTTTATTAACATTTTCAGAAGTTGATAAAATTGATATTATATATAATTCGAATAAAAAGATACCAGTCGAAAATGATAAAGTCAGACATCATTTAGACATTTCATTTGGGAAAGTAGGTCACAAAGATTTTATTAAATATTATCTTTTTGAAAGACCAATAAAAAAAGCTTCAAAAAATAGATTGATGCATGAATGGATTGAGTTAATTAAAAATTGTGATGTAGCAGTTATGTCGCCTTGCGGAGCTAATATAGGAATATATAAGGATTGGGCTTCTTTGATAAGAATTCTTATGGTAATTATAGAAAAAAAGAAGTTTATTTTTCAATATAATACTATAGGAAAGAGTGGGAATTTTTTGTTTGATAAAATTGCTGAATATATTTTAAAAAGATCATCAGTTTATGTAAGAGAAAAAAAATCTTTAGATTATCTTAAAACAATAGGCATAAATGCTCAATGGGGGCCAGATACTGCATTTGCATTAAAACCTATAAATGATGGTATAAGAAAAAATGTAGTTAGTTTTGTACCTTCCTCTTTTGATGGATGGCATCCAGAATTTAAAAAGAATCCGATAGATAAAAAAATTATAAATCTTGTTATTCCTGAGATTGCAAAATGGATGATTAATAATAATTTTAATTTGGAAATATTACCACATTTGAAAACTGAAGAGGAACATAAATTTAATTTGTTAATAAAAGATAAGCTGGTAGAATTAGGCGTAGAGAAAGTAATAATAAGAGAAGATATTAATGATGTATGGGAATATGATCAAGCTATTGGAACTAGTAGATTTTGTTTAGGATTAAGATATCATGCGATTGTCTTATCGGCTAAAAATTGCAGACCATTTATATCAATTTGTTATGAAAATAAGATGAGAGAAGTTTCTAACTATACCAATATGGGAAAATATTTAATAGACTTACATAAAATTGATACTAATAACAATATATATGACCTTATGGATGATTTAATAAAAAATGAAAATAAAATATCAGATAATTTACATAGTATAAATGAAGAATTACAGCCTAAATGTAAAATTCCATTTTGTGAATTTTTAGAAAACTATTAGAATGGAGATAGTAAAATGTTTTTATTTACACTATTGATAGTTGAAATATTTCTATATTTTATAGCTTATAAAATGAGTAATAATGATTTTATATCACCAACAAATTTTTCTATATTTATATTTATTTTTGCTACCATATTTGCAATAGCAGGTTCAAATATGTGGAATATAAATTTTTCATTTAATTCATTTACATATATATCATTGGGGTTGTTAATGATGGTAGTAGCTCAGGCGTTTTCCTTATTGATAAATAAAAATATAAAAAATGATGATTGTACGAAAAAGATAGGACAACATATAGGTAGAATTGATATAAAAGAATATAAGACTTTTATAGTCAATGTTGTTGTACTAGTATTAACTTTATTATATATGTATGATATTTTAAAGTCTGGTGCAAGTATTGGAAGCAATGGATTAGCAGCAATAGCTGCAGTTAAATATTCTGATTCGGTTCAAACGAATTCAATATTACGACAAGGTATTAAAGTTATAATGGCAGCTAGTTTTATTGAATGCTATGTTATATCAAGAAACATGGTTTTTGGATGGAAGAAAAAAGATGCTGTACATTTTATTCCCGTAATTTGTGCGATGATATGTTCATTATTTACAAGTGTAAGAACGGAGGCATTGAGAATTATATTTGCTTTTTTTTCATTGTACTATCTTAATTTAAAAGATAAAAATAAAAAATCAAGCATAGACATACATATAAAACTTTTTAAAAAATTTTTACCAATAATCATTGTACTTGCATTAGTATTTTCAGGTGTAAAGAATTTGGTTAAAAGTTCAGATTTACCAATTAATTCAGCATTTTCTACAATAGAATACATATCATATTATATTGGTTCACCTATTTTAGTGTTTGGTATTAAAGAAGTAAAAGGGTTTAATTTCTTTAAAAGAAAACTATTTGGTGAAATAACGCTAAATGCTTTTTGGCAGGATTTAGCAGGTATGGGATTTATATCTAAAGATTATATGCAAATACTTTCTACAAATGTTTATATTAGTAAATCAGATTCGGTTACAGCGAATGTAGATACAATATTTGGAGGATTGATGATTGATTTTGGTTTACTTGGAATGATGGTATTTATTTTGGGGTTATATTTTATTTTATCAAATATTTATTTAAGAAAAGTTAAAGGTAAACCTATTTTAAACAATGAATTATCGTATATTTTTTATGGCTTTTTATTTTACCTCCCAGCAATGTCTTACTATGCAAATTTATTTGGACAGTATATTTCAAAGTATTATATTATAACTGCAATTTTTATATATTGTTTTTATATATTTTATTTTAGAGCAGATTTAGAGAAGGGAATGCACATAAAGATAAAAAAAAGTAGTATTTCAATGTATCAATCAATGTAAAATGTATAAATTAAATGAATTATTATTAGTGAAAAAACTTTGAAATAGCAAGATTAAAAGTTATTAGAAGCACGGAATAAGCAGTTACTATAGGTGCAGTTATCATGAAAGAACGGAGCATTTTATTTAGAGTTGCTTAAGGTGGCACCATTTCTAAATGAATTGGTTGATCTTGGATTGGAGTGAATGAAACAGATATGGCATGAAGCGAAGCTACGTGGATGAGGCTAAGTCAATGCACCATCTACTTTGGAATATGCAAAGAAAAGCATAGGAATCAAGGAAGGATTGGATGCTAGCAGACAGGCTGATGGGTGTTTTGATAGCCTGCTGTTCAGGTAAGTATGACGGAGAGACCAAAATCAGTCACAGAGGACGTAGACGACTTAGATATTAATTGTTACAGCTGGCAAAGTCGGCAGTTTAAGCTCTGTACATGCAAACGACAACAGAAAATCTACTATAACAATTTGTACGATTTTAACGAATTGTACAACTATTACACACTTTTTGAAAGTTATAATTACCGAATTATCACTAATACAACCACCACAGCGTACCGTCTATCCGCAACAAGATATCTTCTGTTCGCTAAATGATACTGTTCACTTCATATGTAAGTATGATTAGATATAAATAAACATTTGTAATAATCTAAAGTATTAATATGATGAGCGGATTATTAGCTGGTGTTTGGCTTTGATTTAGAGTATTATTTAATAAATAATATGAAAGATAATGGTGGATACAAATGGATGAATACTCAAGAATTATAATTGAAGAATACTGCATGAAATATCCTAAAACCAAGAAAGCAGCACTTTTGTTAAAGCTGGTTAGGATGTCTTATGATGTTTGTTGTATACCAACGGATATGCAGATGATGCAGTTGTCACAATTGATTTCCAGAGAGAAAAAATGCTGATTTGCAGGAAGCATTGGAAGATTTATATGAATTTATGATTGGATATTAAGAGATAACCTAATACGACGAAAAAACAACAGATGACGATGCAAAGACTACAGAATACGACAAGTATATTTACACTTCTCTATATATATGATACTGTACATATATAAATGTGCATGTTTATTAATTAAGAGGAGGAAGTAACACTGGTGTTGTAAATGTATTATGGAGTTTAGTGAGAAGAAGGATTATTATGATGCAGCCATGCGTCAGATTAAAGGAGATTCATGGAGCCTGAGTGCATATGGATATCTTAAGAGTAATGAAGAATGGATTGGAAGATATGAGGATTTTCTAAAGGGAAGGAAGTCACTTCCGTTATTATATGATCCATTCTTTAAGAAGATATTTAATCCGGTTGAGAGAAGAGACAGGCTTTCAGAGCTGGTGAGTTGTCTGCTGGGGCAGAAGGTTACTGTTCTTGAAGTATTTCCTAATGAGGATTCACAGTTCCTTGGTGTGATGATTATTATGGATATGGTTGTGATGATGTCTGATGGAAGTATCGCTAATATTGAGATTCAGAAGATTTCTTATGATTTTCAGGCAGAGAGAATATCGTGTTACTCAGCAGACCTTGTGCTGCGCCAGTATAAGATGATTACTGGAAACCGTGAGATAGGAGGTGCTGGGAGCCTTAGGAGTTCGATGAATGGCTCGTCAAAACCTTCGTATAAGGATATGCGACCAGTTCATACTATTATTCTGTTTGAGAACAGTAGCAGCAGCCTTATCAGCGAGATTGATGAGGCATTATATTTTCATGTCGGCAAAACAAAGTTTAATACTGGAATTAAGATAAATCTTTTGCAGGATTTTGTACTGGTAAGCCTTGACACATTTAAGAAATACCGATATTCTGATATTAGAAAAGGGCGTACCGAGGTGACGGAATACGATTATGACAGAACGCAGTACAGTGAAAAGCAGGTAACCGAGAAGATGAAGCTTGACCGCTTAAAGTATCTGTCGCTATTTGTAGCCGAGACACCGGAGGAGATAGAGCAGTTGATAGAGATATTTCCTGACTTGGAATCAGTACGTCTGGATATTAATGAGTATTTGGAGAGACCAAAGGAGGTGCTCAGTATGTTTTCTGAAGCGTTGAGGATATTAGACAGGAATACGGCAGAGCTGATGGTTGACAGGATGAAGGATGAGATTGATGAACTGAAGGTGCAGGCAGAAGAAAATAGGGCACAGTTAGAAGAAAAAGACTCACAGTTAGAAGAAAATAGGGCACGTTTAGAAGAAAAGGATGCAGAAATAGACAGATTAAAGAAGCTGTTAGAGGAACAGAATAAGTAGTTATATATAATTATTATGGATGCAGTTATCATGATGTGTGGTGGCTGCATCTTTTGATCATTTAGTGGGCTTTTTGGCGGAGAAAACAAGTATGTGGGGTGAAAAAGACATACGAAACAGATGAAATTTGGAGATTTGGTAGGTTTTAAGAAGACTGACATTGAGAAAGCTTGAAAATGAAATGAAAAATATTCTGTTTGAGAACAGTAGCAGTCTTATAAGTAAAATTGATAAGTAATTATGACATCGCATAAAAAAGCAGTTACCACATTAATTGTGATAACTGCTTTTTCTCGTTAAGAATATGAATTAAAGATCAAATCCAAAGTATCTTACAGCATTGTTGTATGAGATACCTTCAACAATCTTCTTCAATGCCTTCTCATCTGCTGGGTATTCACCATTCTCTACCCATCCACCGATAAGCTCGCACATGATTCTTCTGAAGTACTCATGTCTTGTGTATGAGAGGAAGCTTCTTGAATCTGTAAGCATTCCGATGAAGTTACCAAGAAGACTTAAGTTAGCAAGGCTTGTCATCTGGTTAGTCATACCAACCTTATGATCGTTGAACCACCAAGCTGAACCCTGCTGAATCTTGCCAACAGCCTTAGAATCCTGGAAGCATCCGATAACTGTTCCGATAGCAGCGTTAACTGAAGGGTTAAGTGAGTAAATGATTGTCTTAGGAAGCTCATCTGTAGCATTAAGTGCGTTAAGGAACTGAGCCATCTCAGCAGAGCAGTCATATGTGTTGATGCAGTCAAATCCAGTATCTGGACCTAACTGGTCATAACGGAATCTGTTATTATCACGGATTGTACCATAATGTAACTGCATTACCCAGTTACGCTTGTTGTATTCTTTACCTACAGATACCATGAATGCTGTCTTGAACTTGTTCATCTCTTCTGTAGTGATAGCAGAACCAGAAAATCTCTTAGCAAAGATTGCTTCGATTTCTTCTTCTGTGTATGGCTTGTACATTACATACTCAAGAGCGTGATCAGATACTGAGCATCCCATAGAAGCAAAGAAATCCATACGGTTTCTAAGAGCATCTATTAATGAAGCGAATGAATTAACTTTAATTCCGCTTACATTAGATAATGTCTCAAGGTAATCAAGATATTCAGGCTTTTCGATGTTCATAGCCTTGTCAGGTCTCCATGCAGGAAGTACCTGTACGTCAAATGTCTTATCATCCTTAAGAACCTGATGCCACTCAAGTGAGTCAACAGGATCATCTGTTGTACAAACTAATGTAACATTTGACTGCTTGATAAGGTTACGAACTGACATAGAATCTTCCTGTAGCTTTGCATTACAGAGATTCCATACTTCCTCAGCTGTATCGCCGTTGAGAATACCGTTGTATCCGAAGTATCTCTGAAGTTCAAGGTGGCTCCAGTGATAAAGTGGGTTACCGATAGCCATCTCAAGAGTCTCAGCCCATTTCTGGAACTTCTCGCGGTCAGAAGCATCACCTGTGATGTACTTCTCATCAACACCGTTAGTTCTCATCTGACGCCACTTGTAATGATCGCCACCAAGCCATACCTGTGTGATGTTCTCGAACTTTCTGTCTTCAGCGATTTCCTTAGGGTTGATATGGCAGTGATAGTCAAGTATTGGCATCTTAGCTGCATAATCGTGGAATAAATGCTGAGCTGTTGGAGTTGAAAGTAAAAAGTCTTTGTCCATGAACTGTTTCATGATTCATAATCCTCCTGTGAATTAAAATATTGTTGTGTTGCGTTTTATTATATCAGCGGCGATGATACTGTGATTGTCAGCATCTTCACCGGATAAAACCTTCATTAGCACGCTTACCGCGCATGAGGATAGTTCCTCAACCTTACTGTCAATAGAGGTAAGCTCAGGTTCTGTACATAATGAAAGAACAGAGTTATTGTATCCAATAACCTCTAAATCCTCAGGAATTCTGATTCCGTGAGTATGTGCAAACTTGACAGCACCGGCAGCGATAGAGTCATCAGATGTCATAACGGCATCAAACTTCATACCTTTATCATATAGATATGTAAGATAATCCCTGGCATGAGAAATGTTCTTACCACACAGATGATGGAATTCATCCGGGAGAGTAATACCAGCTTCATTAATTGCTTTAAGATAGCCGTGGTACTTATTCATGCCACTGTATGAAGTACTCGTATATAAGTAAACTATATTACGATGTGAATTATTTATCAAGAGTTTTGTCGCATTGTATACAGCTTCTTCATCATTGCACATTACTGAATAAATGTTGGCAGCATCCAGATAGCCGTTGACCAACACTATGGGGACATCTTTAGCTGCATTAATAATGTAGTCGTTATTATGCTCACTGGTATTTTCTACAAACTGTGAACCTGCAAGAATAATTCCGTCAACTCTTTTACTCAAAAGAAGCTCGAGATAATTCTTCTTATTATTATAATCTTTACCAGTGCAGCAAAGAATAGAGTCGTAGTTGTATTTGCGAAGCTCCTGTTCAAGATAGTAAACAGCGTTGGCAAGGTATATATCAGATGAATCTATGCACATAATGCCAATTGTCTTCATAGTATTAAGACCTAATCCTCTTGCAAATACATTAGGAGTGTAGTCTAATTCTTTCATTGCATTAATAACTTTGTCTCTTGTCTTTTCAGAAACTCTGGTGTTGCCGTTAAGAACCCTTGAAACTGTTGCTATGGATACACCAGCTTTTTTAGAAACATCATATATATTAATATTCATGTGCGACCTCATCTCTTGACGAATGTAAATGTATCGCTTAACAAAAATTGATAAAAAATGAATAAATGTAAGCGCTTACATATTGATAAATGAATTATACAATGGTATTATTATAAAAACAAGTGTAATGTAAGAATTTTTTAAAAAGCAGAAAAATGTATTGACTTAGAGCATTTTTAAGTATATTTTATTTATGAAAGCGCTTACATGCACTTATTTACATACCATTTACTGGTTAATAATTAGGGACCGTTATCGTAAAACGGATTATTCCCAATGAAAAAAGGAGATTTAAGATGCAGAGATTAAACAAGAGTATTACACATGCAGTTGACAGACCTGTTAAGGTTATGCAGTTCGGTGAGGGTAACTTCCTTAGAGCATTCGTTGATTATATCTTCGATGTAACTAATGAGAAGACAGATTTCAACGGTGGTGTTGTTATCGTTAAGCCTATCGAGTTCGGTACACTTGAGAGATTCCATGACCAGGAATGCCAGTACACACTTCAGTTAAGAGGTTTTGTTGATGGAGAGCCTAAGGAAATCACACGTCAGATTACATCAGTAGTAGATGCAGTTGCAGCTATTGAGGATTATGACAAGTACATTGAGTATGGTACAAGCGAGACTCTTAGATTCATCGTTTCTAATACAACAGAGGCTGGTATCGTATTTGACGAGACAGATAACGATCCTAATGCACGTCCTCCTAAGACATACCCAGGAAAGCTTACACAGCTCCTTTACAAGAGATATCAGAAGTTCAACGGAGCAGCAGATAAGGGACTTATCTTACTTCCATGTGAGCTTATCGCTGATAATGGTATTGAATTAAAGAAGTGCATCATGAAGTTCATCGAGCTTTGGGGACTTGAAGATGGATTCAAGGATTGGGTTAACAATTACTGCTCATTCTGCCCAACACTCGTAGATAGAATTGTTCCAGGATATCCAAGAGAAGACGCAGCTAAGCTTTGCGAGGAATGGGGATATGAGGATCAGCTTATCGACAGAGCTGAAGTATTCGGTCTCTGGGTTGTAGAGAGTGATTCTAATCTTCCACTTGAGCAGCTTGAGAAGGAACTTCCATTCAAGGAAGCTGGACTTAATGTAGTATTTACTAAGGATCATCATCCATACAAGGAAAGAAAGGTAAGAATCCTTAACGGATCTCATACATCATTTGTATTAGCTTCATTCCTTGCTGGTAATGACAATGTAGAGAATTCTATGAAGGATCCTGTAATCAGAAAGTACATGGAAGAGACACTTTACAATGAAGTTATTCCTACACTTTCACTTTCTAAGGAAGATTGCGAAGAGTTTGCTAAGGCTGTTATTGACAGATTCCTTAACCCATTCGTAGATCATAGATTATTAAGCATTTCACTTAACTCAGTATCTAAGTGGGAAGCTAGATGTTTACCTTCATTCTTAGGATATGTTAACAAGTTTAACAAGCTTCCTAAGTACCTTACATTCTCTATCGCTGCACTTATGAGCTTCTATACATCACAGACAGAAGCTGAATTTAACGGCGGTATTGTATTAAAGGGTAACAGAAACGGTGAAGAGTACAACATCACAGATGACAAGGCTGTTCTTGATTTCTTCAGAGATAATTCAGGAAAGTCTGCTAAGGAATTCACACATGCTTACTTAAGCAATACTAAGTTCTTTGGTGGCGAGGATCTTTCTAAGGTTCTTAACCTTGAAGAAGTTATTACTGAGTACATCACAGATATCAGAGAAAGAGGTATGAGAGCAGTAGTTAATGATTTAGCTGACTAATTAATAGCTCTTTGAATGATTATAGAGCGGATGTTTTTATATTCATCCGCTCTTATTTAATATAATAATCAAATTGAATTGGAGGATATATGCAGGATTTTATCAAGATTAATAAAGATGATAATGTTGCTGTAGCATTAAAGCCTATTGCTAAAGGCACAACTCTTAATGTTGCAGGAATTGATGTGACAACTGTAGAAGATATTCCACAGGGACACAAGTTTGTAATTAAGGCTATCAAGAATGGTGATCCGGTTATCAAATATGGTTTCAGAATCGGATTTGCACAGGCTGATATTCCAGTTGGAGCATGGGTTCATACTCATAACTTAAAGACTGGTCTCGGTGAATTACTTGAATATACATATGAACCAGAGGGACATAAGGATGTTGAGCCTTCAGAGCCAGCTTATTTCGATGGATATATGAGAGAGAACGGAAAGGTTGGTGTCCGTAACGAAGTATGGATTGTTCCTACAGTTGGATGTGTTAACTCAATTGCAAGAGCAATTGAAACAACAGCAAGAGCTAACAAGCCAGAAGGAGTAGATGAAGTAGTTGCATTTACTCATCCATATGGATGTTCACAGACAACAGAGGATCAGGAGAATACAAGAAAGATTCTTGCTGATTTAATTAATCATCCTAATGCAGGTGCAGTACTTGTTCTTGGTCTTGGATGTGAGAACAGCCGTATAGAAGTTCTTAAGGACTATATTGGAGAGGTTAATCCTGACAGAGTTAAGTTCCTTCAGGTTCAGGATGTTGAGAATGAGCAGGAAGAAGCTGAGAAGCTTATGAATGAGCTTATGGCTTATGCTGCAACATTTAAGCGTGAAAAGGTTAATGCCAAGGAACTTATCATTGGTATGAAGTGTGGCGGTTCTGATGGATTATCAGGTATTACAGCTAACCCAACAGTTGGTCTTTTCTCAGATATGCTTGTATCTAAGGGTGGTACAACTATCCTCACAGAAGTTCCTGAGATGTTTGGTGCAGAGACAATTCTTATGAACAGATGTGCTAACAAGGAACTCTTCGAGAAGACAGTTCACCTTATTAATGACTTTAAGGAATACTTCATTAAGAATGGCCAGGAGATTTACGAGAATCCTTCTCCAGGAAACAAGGATGGCGGTATTACAACTCTTGAAGACAAGTCTTTAGGATGTACACAGAAGTCAGGAAGCTCATTAGTAAAGGGTGTTCTTGCATATGCAGAGCCAGTTAATACTAAGGGACTTAATCTTCTCAGCGCACCTGGTAATGACCTTGTTGCTGCTACAGCTTGTGCAGCTTCAGGTGCACAGATGGTTCTTTTCACAACTGGACGTGGAACACCATTTGCATCACCGGTTCCTACAGTTAAGATTGCAACTAACTCAAGACTTGCAGGAAATAAGGGTAACTGGATTGACTTTAATGCAGGAAGAATTGTTACAGATGATCTTCCACTTGAAGATGCAGCTAAGGAGCTCTTCCAGCTCGTATTAGATGTTGCTTCTGGTAAGAAGGTTAAGGCCGAGATAGCAGGATTCCATGATCTTGCAATCTTTAAGCAGGGTGTAACATTATAATTAATACAATAATATAAAAGATGGGGACTGTATGTGCAGTCCCCATTTTTTATATACAAGCCTGAAAATAGAATGTACCGTCTTTGGTAAAAAATGCATATATGCCGTTATATTTTTCTATTACTGAAATTATGCTGCGGACACCAATGCCATGGTCAGGTTCATCAGTAACAGGAATCTGGTTGTGGAATCGGGGTTCCTTAAAGTATGTATTGGCTATGTTGATGCATATTTTGTTATTTTTTTCAAACAACTTAATTGTTATAAGACGCTTATTGTCTTTTGAGACAGCGTTATCACACTGCTTTATACAGGAATTTATTGCATTTTCTAAAGCATTTGCAAGGAGACTGCACAAATCAGTAATTCTGTAACTTGAAAAATCAGTGGCAGTTACTGATATCTGTGTGGAAATGTCTGCGTCATGGGCTTTATTTATATATGAAGATAATATTAGGTTAATTGCTTCGTTGCTGCAGTATCTTGTTATTCTTGTGTTATCCAGATTATTATTAATTTCATTTATATATTCAAGAGCTTGCTGCATATTGTTACCAGCAAGGCAGCTTTGTATGAAATTCATATGGTGTCTTAAGTCATGTCTGTATATCGTAGCCTGTTTCTGATAATCTGTAAGCTGAGATATTTCTTTTTCAGCCTGAGCTGCAGCTGCGGAAAGTATGATGTTTTCACGCTCTGCTGTATTTTTTTTGTTGGACATACTGAGTGTCACTATTGACAAGAAAAAATATAATACAACAATAAAACTGTCCATGAATTCAATTATTACGGCTTTGCCGGTATATAGAAGGTTAGTATATACGGTTAGAGCATATTCAAGTATATAATATGTAAGAGGGAGAAGGAAAAACATGGAAATAATGTTTTTTGATTCTTCTTTGAGCTTTATTATGTAAGGCGAAATGTATTTAATTACCACAATCAGAAGCGGAATAGTGATTACAATTGTTACAACATCTGAAATTACAGGGATTTCAGGGAATATATATTTTGCAAGGGTTCCAAACCATTTTCTGGGTGTACACATCAGATAAGCGGACATAACGGCAATAAATGATATGTATATATTCTGGTGACATATATATCTGATAATAAGAATTAAAGGAATATGTATCAGTACAGGATAACATTTAAAAAGGACATTTTCGCCTAAAAGTACGTAGAATAGTGCCTGAAACAGAACAAATAATACAGTAGTAAGTATAAAAAGGCGCTTATTGTCCTCCCATTGTATTCCGGCAAAATAGAAAGATACAATAATTCCGAATATTAAAACAAAACCATAATTAATAAGGTTTAGTACTGAGACTATGTCTGTCATTAAATTCTCCTCCAAATGTATATTATAGATTATTCTTCCATCTGGAAATCCAGATATTGTTTCTTTATGTCCGAAACGCGTCTTTGTGCAACCGGGATAGTTTTGCTGTTTGTTAATTCAATCCTGACTGCATCTATTGTCTTGATGTAATTCATATTAACAATGAAAGAACGGTGTGGCAGTGCAAATTCTTTATGTGTCATAAGTGTATCACATAAAGATGAGAATACGTCTGTCGAAATTACCTGCTCGTTGTCTGAAAGGTATAATATTACTTTCCGGTTAAGAGCTTCAGCGTACATAATATCTGATAAGTATATTTTATGTATACCTGAATTATTCTTTATAATATATGTATCATTGCGTTCTTTATGAAATGTATCAAGAATATCATCCAGCGTATCATATAATGCTTCTTTAATTATGGGTTTAAGAAGATAATTAAATGCTTTGACTGTGTAACTTTCTACAGCAAATTCAGGAGATGATGTCAGAAAGATTACAGGTGAAAATCTGTCAAAGGCACGGATTTCCCTTGCTAGATTAATGCCGTCCATTACTGGCATAATTATATCGAGAAAATATATGTCATATTTCTCAAATTCAGCAGTTGATGCCAGCTCAACACTGCTTGTGAAACATTTTATAAAAAACTTCTGACCTTTGTCACAGGCATATATTTCTAACAGCTCTCTGATTCTGTTTAATTCAGCTTCATTATCGTCACATATAGCAATTTTCATAGTATTTTCCTCATTATAGCTTAGTGTATAAAATATCTCTTGATTAATTATATATTGCATGAGACTAAATTTCTATATATAAATCTAATCGTTCATGTCAAAAAACTTGTAATTCACGCAGGTAACCTCACAAATGTCTTTTAATCAGGTATTATAACTACAATATATAGCAGACGGAAAACTAAATATTAGTATATGTGGTTATAACATAAAGGAGGCGTTTGGATGAAGAGGTTTTTGAGTATACTTTTATGTTCTGCAATTCTTGCTGCAGCAATACCGGGCATGTATTATGCAGAAGGGAATCAGTCTTCATATGATGAGCTGTTCCAGTTAAAGGAGATTGATTATCAGCTTAACGGTGGTCATTATGTCAGTGGCTATAATGCACCAGACAAATATCCGGCAGAGCAATTACCGGATAAGGAGGATATTGTCAATCAGGGATATGAGTTTGGAGGATGGTATGATAATAAAGAACTGACAGGTAGTCCTGTAACGGAGATTTCAGAAGAGAATTACACAGGAGTTGTAGTTCTTTATGCAAAATGGATTGAGCGTTATTATTACATTGACATACCTGAAAGCGTAGATGCTGACAAGACGAATCTTACAGTATCGGGACATGCAGGCGGACTGTATGAGAAAGATAAAGTAAGTGTATCTGTTTATTCTAAGAATGAATGGAATCTTCTGAATGGAGATGTAAAGCTGGGATATGAATTATATAATGAAGAGAGTAAGCTGTCTCTTACTAATAATTCAGTAATAACAGAACTTACAGCAACAGGCAGTGACAAGACAAGAAAATATATGACAAGATTACAGGAAATTCCTAAATATGCAGGAATATACACAGATAATCTTACTTTTGATATTTCATTTGAAACAACAAAATATAATATTAAGTATGAAACTAATGGCGGAACACTTTATGCTGATGATAAAGATGAGCAGGGGCGTGCAGCAGAACTTGATAACTCAGTGTATGAGGCGGGAACAAAGCTTTCAGATCTTCCGGTTCCGGGCAAGGCAGGCTCGACATTTTTGGGATGGTGTTATGATGCGGACTGTACAGATTATGTTGCCAGTACAGACAGACTTTTAAGTGATGTTGTATTATATGCATCATGGGTTGACGGTCAGGATCTTAAGACAGTCAGTATAGATACATACGCAAGAAGTTATGATGTTGATGCAAATGATTTTACAATTACGGTAACTGATAAGAGCGGAAGGTTAACTAAAGAAGAAGTAAAGAATAAAGTATCAGTTAAGAATGTAAGCGATTCTTCTGAGAATACTTCAATAGATATTACAGCCGGAAGTGTATTAGATGATGGAGCGTATACATTTATAATAAAATGCAATGGCACATGGCAGGAAGGCTGTGGCTACCGTCTTGAACTTTCAGATGACAGGCTGTATTTCACAGGCTATGACCAGACAATAAGAGAATATGATTTTACAGTTTATAAGCCGGATGTAACTAATGTGAATCTTAGGGATGACATTAAGTACATAAAGTCAGGAAGCTTAAGTAATCTCTATGTTAACGGAGAGAAGGCTGACAGAATATCTGTGACGGTAATGACTGTAGGACAGGATGGTACAATAAGTCAGGAAGCTGTTAAAACTACAGGAAGCTTTACATATTCGGACAGTAAACTTAATGCAGGAGATAAGATTGCAGTATATGACGGAGATGTTGTGCCACAGTTAGATGGCAGTGTTATATCTGATGATGATGTTTCGTTCTTTGAGATTACATCAGCTAAGGGGAATGAATATTCCTACAGGGGTATGGCAGCAGAGGAGATACTCTTTGTTCCAGATGTTCTTCCTGTTAATGTGGCTGATGATAAGGATAATAATCCTGATAATGACAGCATAACAATTACAAAGAATAAAATGTCATATGGCAGTGACAGTCTTGGAGCAGGACTTGGACTTGATGAAGATACAACAGTTGATACAGGCGATTATCTTGCTTTGTATGCAACGGGGAATGATGAGATACAGTATGCTGTTATAACAAATGTTTCAACTAATAATGCTGATTATATAATCACATATAAGAATGTGACATGGGATGAAGTCCAGGCAGCCATGGATGTATATCAGACTGATAATGTGAGCGGTGAAAGTATATTACAGAATCAGGATATCAGTGGCATTGAACAGAGCGTTGAGCAGCAGGCTGTTGATAGTGGATTTGCACAGAGTGTTGTAGATGAGGTTGCACAGGATGTTGTAAGAACGAATTCTTATCAGGAGCTTCAGGAATATCTGTCTGATACTATGGATGCCAATATCAGCATTGTTCCGCAGGATATAACTTATCTTCAGGATAAGGCTCAGGGTAATGTTGCATTATATAGCAGCAAGAAACCGGAAGTAAAGCTTGACCATGTAAGAGCTAATCTTTCAACTGATTTAAAACATTTTGAGAATGTAAGTGGATTAAGACTTGCTCTTGATATTGGAGTTGAGATTTCATTCTCTAATATGAAGGTAATTGTATCAGCAACATTTGAGCAGGAAGTTAAGATTAATATTAATGTAAGTGGTAAGGCTATATGGAAAGTATGGGGCATATTCCCATATATTGATGACTACCGTGTTGCGGTTTCATTAGATCTGTATGATTACACTGGAATTAATTTTAATGTTAATGTAAGAACTGCTGAAGAAGATGATGATGACGAAAGTTCTTCTAAACTTGATGAAGTGATTAATAGAATAGCAGAAGAACTTAAGAATATGATGGAAATCGGAACTACTTATATATCTGACAAGTCGGATTTATCTACAAGACTTGAAGATATGAAGGATTCCGAAGATGACAGTGAGATATCTGTTGCGAAGAGTCTTGCTGAAAGATATTCTGATATGCTTGATGATGAGGCTGACTGGGTTGAATTATACAGTAAGTCATTAACAGAGTCACATGTAAGGGTTATTGGAATTATTGATATAGAGTTTAAGGTTGAATTCGTTGTCTCTGCTAATGTTAATATATCAATGGGTATGACTTACTGGTATAAGAATGCCAAGAGATATGTTTACAGCATTATGGTATTTGACAGAAAGGTTACAAGTGATTCTATTGATTTAAGCGAAGAACAGTATGAGTTCTCGGTATATGCAATAGGAACAATAGGAATACGGGCAGGAATAAGACTAAGTGTGGCTGTAGGCCTTATATCAACAAAACTTGCAAGTGTTGGATTTACAGCAGAGGTTGGTGGATATGCCCAGGTATGGGGATATCTGTACTATCAGTTGAAATATGCAGCTTCGCAGGGCAGAACAGCAAGCTCAATGGGAGCTATATACATGGAAATAGGCATGTATATGGAGGTTAATTTCCTGGCACAGGCACTTTCTGGAACGTTTAGTTATAATCCTACACTTTTTGAGAAGCAATGGCCGTTGTATAGTGTTGGTGTAGTTGAAAATGTGTGCGATTATGCATATGGTCAGGATTCTGTTAAAGATATCAAGATGAAGAGAGATGTTAAGACTGTAAGACTTCCGGATACATATTTTGAAATGCAGTATCTTGATATGAAAGAAGGTCTTGACGATAATAATGAGTATTTTACTAAGGTTTATGATGACAGTGACAGATATTTTTCTATAACAATGACTAATCCGGCGTTCTCATATGATCCTGAAACTAATATAGTTGAGGTTAATCCTGGTAGAGAACCTCAGCAGGATGGTGAGATGATAATAACATGGAAGAGTCAGAAGGGTTCTTTTAATACTAAGCCGATAACAAGAAAGATATCTCTGCACTGGGATAATTTAAGAGATGGATATTATATAGCATTCCAGACTAACGGCGGTTCAGTTGTAGATGCTATAATATCTAAGTACAATAAAGAAATTACAAAGCCTGAAGATCCTGTTAAACAGGGCTATACATTTGCAGGCTGGTATACAGATGAAGCACTTACAAAGAAATATACTATTCCGTCAGTAATGCCTAATGAGGACAGAATTGTATATGCGAAGTGGGAAGCAGCTGATATGACTTATAATGTTGTTGATTATGTGGAAGGAACGGATGGTGTGTATACAGCAGCTTCTTCAAAGCAGGAGACAGCTAAGACTGATACAGAGGTATCACCAAAGCCTGACATAAGAAACGGATTTATGACTCCGGCAGCTTTATCACAGAGAGTAAGTGCTGATGGAAGCACAACAATCAATTATTATTATGCAAGAAATAAATATAATATTAAGTTTGTTTCAGAAGGCAGTGTTGTTTCGAAAGGAAGATATACATATGGAACTCTTATGCCGACACCGGTTGCATATAGGGCAGGATATGTATTTGAAGGCTGGGAACCAGCTGTTACACAGACAGTTCCTGCAAAGGATACAACTTATACAGCAGTATGGAAAGAAGCAGATGATGTTGTATACACAACAAAATATTATCTTGAAAATGAATCAGGAGAATATGAATTTGATAAAACCAGAATTAATAAAGCAACAACAGGACAGAGTGTAACTGCAGATAAGGAACAGTATGACAGCAGACTTTATCATCTTACAGATGATCTGCCATCTGGTACTGTTGCGGCAGACGGAAGTCTTATATTCCGGGTGCATTATGATAGAAATTCATACAGCGTATCATTTAATTCTATGGGTGGAACTGTAAGTACCGAAAAGAAAACAGCCAGATGGGGAAGCAATGTTATTGCACCGGTTCCTGTAAGAGCAGGATATGCATTTGCAGGCTGGTATGTTGACAGAGCGTGTACAGAAGCATTTGACGGTACAATGCCGGCATATGATATTACTTTATATGCAAAGTGGGATGCAGATAAGGTTAATTATACTGTTGAACATCTTGTTGAAAAGCTTGATGGTTCATATGAATTGTATGACAGACAGGCATTTACATCTGATACTGACAGCCAGGTAACGCCAGAAGTTAAGCATATGGAAGGATTCAGTTCACCAGAGACAGAAACTGCCATTGTAAAAGGAGATGGTTCGACTGTTATAAGATATTTCTACAAGAGAAATGTACACAGATTTGTTCTCAAGCTGAATAATGGACAGCCGGATGTTGTATACGATTATAAATATGGCACTAAGATTAATATTATTAATCCGGAAAGAACTGGTTATACATTTACAGGATGGAATGAAGATGTTGCAGGTACAATGCCAGACAGAGATGTCACTTATACTGCAAGCTGGAAGATAAACCAGTACACAATCAGTTTTAATACAGATGGTGGTAGTGAAATTGCTTCTATAACACAGAATTATAATACTGAGGTTAGTTTTAATGAGATTCCGGTAAAGAAGGGATATACATTCACAGGCTGGGATAAAGCTGTTCCAGATGTAATGCCTGCTGGCAATATTGTTATAACAGCACAGTGGAAGAAAGATGTATATACTATAAGTTATAATCTTGATGGAGGAAAGGCTGACAATCCTGAAACATATGAGGTTGATACTAGCGTTATAACTCTTAAGAGACCACAGCGTACAGGTTATACATTTATAGGCTGGAGCGGAACTGGTATAGATGGAACGGCTATGGATCCAGTAATTACAACAGGTTCTACAGGTAACAGAAGCTACACGGCAAACTGGAAGGAAAACAGTTATGTTATCCGGTTTATTCCATATGGTGATGGAACAACTGGTTCTATGCAGGATATGCAGCTTATGTATACAGATAAAGCAGCATTAAGTGCTAATCAGTTTAAGAGAACAGGTTATACATTTGCAGGCTGGACAAAAAAGGCAGGAGCAGACAAGTTATATGATGATAATGAAATTATCAGTGGACTTGGAACAGCAGATAATGAAATAATTACCTTGTATCCAGCTTGGACTGCTAATGAGTATACAGTACATTTTGATACAAAGGATGGAGATGCAATAAACGACCTTGTATTTACATATGACAAGAAATACGAACTTCCAAAGACTTCAAGATATGGATATACATTCCTTGGCTGGTGTGTAGAAGATGGCGGCACGGTTACATATAAACCGGGAGCTTCTGCTGATAATCTTGCGGGTGAAGGAACGGTTACATTATATGCAAGCTGGAGTCTTAATAAGACATTTACTTACAGCCACCCATATTCATATCGTGTAACTGATGATTCAAAGGAAGAACCAGTCAAGCTGCATTTCTTCATAGATGGAGCATCAGGAACTTCAACAAGTGGTTATACAAGAACTAATTCCATCTATATGGAAGGTATATCTCTGAATGAGATAAAGAAGCATTGCAATACGATGACTGTAACAATCAGTTATTATATTAAAATGGTAGATGACGGATATGCAGAGGTAGACACTACATATAGAAAAGATTCTAACAAGTCATGGAATGGATGGCATGGAGAGAAGCTTGATCTTAAGAAGAAAAATAAACAGACGATCACGCACACATACAGCATAGGATGCAAAGATATAGATGCTATATGCTACAGATTTGATGCAAGTGGTTCATTTTCTGATAAATATGATTTGAGCAATATTAAGGTCAGTGTAAGGTTTGATTAATTAGTAATTCGTACAGACTGGTTTTATGACCAGTCTGTACGGAATGTCAGGAGGGATTGGAATGAAGATTTCAAAAAACAAAATTATGATAACAGCAATAATAGTACTGTGCGTAGCAGTTGCTGTTCTGGCTGCAGTGCTTGTTATCAGAAAAGATAAGAATAAAGATAATGATGATAAATTTACACCAACGATTGATTCTGATTCTGGTGAAATTGGTACAGGAAGTAATTACAGTGGCGGACAGCAGGGAATAAGGATACCAGGATATCCATCTATAACTGTAGATGCAGGAAAAGATAATGTTACAATGAATCTGTTTAACCCTGAAGGAAATCCATGCTACTTTACATTTGAAATTGTTTTATCTGATACGGGCGAGACTATATACAAGTCAGATATGGTTGAACCTGGAAAAGCTATAACTAATGTAAAACTGCAGCATCCGCTTGCAGCAGGAGAACATAATGCTGTTATTAAGATTAGCACAGCATCGCTTACAGATGGAAAGACAATGAATGGTGCTAATGTTGAGACAGTTTTAGTTGCAAAATAAATAAACAGTCATTAATGGATGAAAGAATGGAGGCTATTATGAGGAAATTGACAGCTATGGCATTGAGTATGATGTTTATATTGGGAAGTGTTATTCCTGTAGGAGCTGAAGAGACACAGATAAGACAGACAAAAATATCTGTATCAATTGATCCGGTCTATACAGTGACTATTCCGGCAAATACAACAATTGAAAGAGGAGAACAGTCTGTTAAGCTTGGAAGTGTTTCTCTTGATAATGCAAGATTAGAGCCAGACAAGACTGTAAATGTATCTGTAAGTGCAAGTGGAAAACTTAAGAACAGTAAAAATGAGAGTAAAACAATTGCGTATAAGATTATGGATGGTAACAAAGAATTCAGTATAGCTACATATGCAGAGAGTGGAAACAGTACAAATCTGACACTTTCAATAGATAAGTCTGAATGGGATAAAGCATATGCGGGTTCATATTCAGATACACTTGTGTTTACAATCTCTTACAGATAGTGAAGCGGAAGATTTATATATTATTAAATGAAAAAGAGTTGTCCGGTTTCCCAGGCAACTCTTTATTTGGTCTGAATCCAAATATGAATTAAATTAATTATCTCTGAACTCTTGCGCCAGCACCACCAACGATACCTTCAACTTCCTTAAGAGAAGCCATTGTTGTATCACCAGGAGTTGTCATAGCTAATGCACCGTGAGCTGCACCGTAGTTAACAGCCTTCTCAGCATCTTCAAATGTCATAAGACCATATACAAGACCTGAAGCGAATGAATCTCCGCCACCAACTCTATCCATGATCTCAAGTCCATCATACTGAGCAGCCTTGTAGATTTCTCCATCAGCCCAGCAGATTGCTGACCAGTCATTAACTGTAGCTGTCTTAACCTGACGAAGTGTTGTAGCAACAGCCTTGAAGTTAGGGTATGTAGCAGCAGCTTCGTTGATCATCTTCTTATAACCATCAAGGTTAAGAGTCTTAAGGTTCTCATCGTTACCTTCGATTTCGAAACCAAGGCATGCTGTGAAGTCTTCTTCGTTACCAATCATAACGTCAACATACTTAGCAACTTCCTTATTAACTTCCTGAGCCTTAGCTAAACCGCCGATAGCTTCCCACATAGATGGTCTGTAGTTAAGATCGTAAGATACAATTGTACCGTACTTCTTAGCTGCCTTACAAGCTGCAATAACAGTCTCGCAAGCCTGCTCAGAAAGAGCAGCGTAGATACCGCCTGTATGTAACCAACGAACACCTAAACCACCATCGCTCTTGTTCTTGAAGATGTAATCAAAATCGAAATCTTCTGGAGTAGCCTGAGAAATAGCTGTGTTAGCTCTATCAGAGCAACCCTTAGCACCACGGATACCAAATCCTCTTTCTGTGAAGTTGAGACCGTTTCTGCAAAGACGTCCGATACCATCTGTCTTCTTCCAGCAGATAAGTGATGTATCAACGCCACCCTGCTCGATGAAGTCCTTCATAAGAAGACCTACTTCGTTATCAGCAAATGATGTGATAACAGCAGTTCTCATACCGAAGCACTTGTGAAGACCACGGATAACGTTATATTCTCCGCCACCTTCCCATGCTCTAAAGCTTCTTGCTGTACGGATTCTGCCTTCACCTGGATCAAGACGAAGCATAACTTCACCTAATGATACAGCGTCAAAAGTACACTCTTCAGCTGGTCTTAAATTTAATTTCATTTTTTAGATACCTCCAAAAATATTTTATTGCTACAATATTTTAACATAATAATCTGATTAATTCCATCATTTTACCCAAACTTTTATATGTTTTATAAGAAATATGATAAATTGCAACAGCAGTTGACAACAATAGCGAAAAATATTGTATGCAGGCATATTGAAAAAAGTATGTATAAGATGTAATATTAATAAATAAAGATTTCGATATAATATAATAGTTATTATTTGATTTTAATATAAGCACAGATATACTTATGCAAAGTGAGGGTTATATATATGAAGAATGTTAAAAAAATAAGACAGCTGACAATGCGTCTTAAAATGCAATGGAAGATTCTTATAGGTGTGCTTGTTTCTGGTGTTGCATGCGGTGGAGTACTTATATTTGCTAACGCTGACTCAAGTGTTTCTCTTTCTCTGACACCGGCACAGTCAAGTGTAATACAGGGATCTACATCTACAGTTATTCATGCCAATCTTTCAGGTACGGATGATGAATTTTATGACGCGAGCAATCCTTCGAACAATGGTATTGCAAGTCCTGTAAGACTTGAATGGACAATATCGGATGAAGATTATGATGTTGTAAAGTTTGTTAATCCAAGTTCAGGCGGAGATGCTTATCTGCAGACTGTATCAGGAACAACTAATCCTACAGTATATGGTAACAGGGCAGGAGCAGCTACAATAACAGCAGCATATCATTCTAAGAAGTTTTCAGATACAGGAGCTGTTGTATATGATAATGTACTTGCTACATCAACAGCAGCAGTATATGTTCCTATTAATGTTAATGTTGAAAGGAAAAGAGGTAATACTGTTCTTGAAGAGGCAGATCTTCTGAAAGAAGGAGATTTAATTACCATAACAGCCAATACCTGTGAGAGTAATAAGCTTTTTATTGAAACATCTAATGATTCAACAGGTGAGGTTAGTTCAGATGGAATCGTAGAGATGTATTATAGGGATTCTTCTAAAGTAGTACTTAAGGTTATTGGCGGTGGTTCAACTGTTATTACGGCAAGAACTGCAGACGGAAGCGGAATTAATCCTCTTACATATACATTTACAGTAAGGGCAGAGGTTAAGTTTAAGGAGAGTATATCTAATTCACAGGGACATTTTATAACACATCTTCCTAGCGATGCATCTAACAGATATATGGTTCTTTCAGATAAGGATTATGAAGCATTTACATATGAGGACATTCCTTCTAATGTAGTTAATCCTGTTAAGTCTAACGTAATATATAAGACAGATAATTCAAATGTAGCATCAGTTGCAGTTGGAACAGTATGTGGAGTACATGCAGGAGTTACAAAGGTGAGTGCAGGACTTACTACTATTGATGTTGGAGGCAATGAATCGTGGTTTACAAGAGATGCTGTTAATGTTGTAGTTCCATTTAAGAAGATGGGAAATGAAGTGAGCAATATGAATGTTGGTGATGAACTTCAGTTGTCAACATCAGCAATTGAATCAGAAGTAACATGGTCAACTTCTGATAACAAGGTACTTCAGGTGGATTCTGCAACTGGTCTTGTTAAGGCAGTTGGCGCGGGTACAGCTACAATATATGCAACAAGAGTACAGGATGAATTATACACAGTGTATAATATGCCATATCAGCTGGCATATAAGATTACAGTTATAGATGGTTTTGGTCTTAGTACAGTAAGCACAACAGTTAATATTGGAAGTTCAATAGACATTAAGGCTCTTGTTACTAATCAGCCAAGTAAATCACAGATTACATATACTGTAACTAATCAGGCTAATGAAGCAGGAGTTATACCTACATATGATCTTATAGAGGTAAGGCAGTCAGATGATGGTGCTGTATTTACAGTAACAGGTGTTGCGTCGGGTGTGACACATCTTACTGTTTCACAGAATATTAATGGAGTTATTAAGTCTGAGACTTGTGTAATATATGTTACCACTCCTGTAGGAGATGTAAGTATTAATCCTTCTTCAATATCAATTGACAGAGGAAGCACTGGAACAGTACAGGTATTATTCAATCCGGCAGGACCTACTAACAGCAATGTTTTATGGTCATCATCAGATACAACGGTAGCTACGGTAACAGGAGACAGTTACACAGCTACTATTAAGGGATTATCTGGTGGTAATGCAACGATTACAGTAATAACTGAAGACGGACTTAAGGTTGCAACCTGTGATGTCTATGTAAGAGAGCCAGTAACAGGAGTTACACTTAACGCGACAACAGTTGAGTCTACTATGGCAATTGGAAAGTATCAGCTTGTAGCAACTGTAAAGCCATCAGGAGACGGTGTGAACAGAAATGTTACATGGTCATCCTCAGATGAATCAGTTGCAACAGTTGATGAGAATGGCCTTGTAACATATATTAAGCCAGGATACTGTACAATTGTCTGCAAAACAGAAGATGGTGCATTTATTGCAACATGTAATTTTATTATAAGCATACCAGTTGAGACTATTAAACTTGATTATAAAGATGAGATTATGTCAATTGGACAGACATTAAGAATCACAGCAGAAGTTCTCCCTATAACGGCTACGAACAGGACTGTAAGTTGGGAATCATCTAATACTAATGTATGTATAGTTGATTCTAATGGTCTGGTTGAAGCTGTCGGAACAGGTAGTGCGACAATACTTTGTAAGTCACTTGATGGTGGTGTTACAGCAATGTGTAATATATATGTTAAGCAGCCTGTTACATCAATTGTCCTTAATACGACAGATATTACAGTGAGAAAAGGACAGGTGTTCTGGCTTAATGCCACATGTCTTCCAGAGAATGCAGATAATAAGCTTGTTACATGGGAAAGCCGTGATGAAAACGTATGTAAAGTAGAAAGCGATGGTAAAGTTACAGCTACAGGTGCAGGAACAACATCTATAATATGTACTAATGTTGACACGGGACTTACAGCATATTGTATTGTTACTGTTACACAGCCTGTAACAGGAATAACACTTAATTCTGATTATCAGGAATTATGGGTTGGAGCAAAATATGCTATTATACCTTCAATTGAGCCGATAGATGCAGAGAATAAGAAAGTCACATATCTTTCAAGTGATACATCAGTTGCAACAGTTGATGAAAATGGTGTAGTAACAGCCTTAAAGGGTGGTAACTGTGTAATTGAAGTTACAACAGATGAGTGTCATCTCACAGCAGCTTGTACAATTGTTGTTAAGGAATATGTTTCAACTATTACATTGAGTGAAAATAATAAATTCATGAATGTGGGTGCAACAGGAAAGCTTATTGCAACGGTTGGAACAGATACAGCAACTAATAAGAATATAGTGTGGTCATCATCAGATAACAGTATATGTTCAGTAGACCAGGAAGGTAATCTTAGTGCTGAATCAGTTGGTAATGCTGTTATTACAGCTACAGCAGCAGATGGAAGCGGAGTTACAGATTCATGTATCATAAGAGTTGTTAATCCGGTTACGGGAATAGAAGTTGTGCCGGATTCATTGAGATTGTTTGTTGGAGATTCACAGAAACTTGGTATTAACGTATATCCGGATAATGCAACAATTAAAGATGTTGTATGGAAATCAGCTAATGAATCAATCGCAGTGGTTGATGAGGATGGCGAGGTGTTTGCTATCAGTTCCGGTAAAGTTAAGATTACAGCAACATCTCAGGATGGTAATAATATCAAAGGAATCTGCTGGGTTTATGTAACTCCAAGAGTTAATATATCCTCACTTAGAATTAATTCAAAAGAAATATATATGCTTACAGGCAGAACAAGACAGTTATCGGTAATAGTAAGGCCGGCTGTTAATAATGATTCATATGAATGGTACTCATCAGATACAGGAATAGTTACGGTTGATGGTAATGGTGTTATTACAACTGTAGGTCCTGGTGAAGCAGAGGTTTATGTCATAAGTGATGGTGCAGGTGTTGAATCAAGCTGTATAGTTCATTCACTTGCAATAAGCAGGTCTAATATTACTCTTGAGCAGTATGACAGATATACATTAGATGTAATAGGAACAGATAGTAAAATTACATGGAGAAGCAGTAATCCAAGGGTATGTACAGTTTCTTCTTCAGGAGAAGTTATTGGACGAAAAGCAGGAATAGCAACAATAACAGCTGTTGTTAATAATAAGACATTAAGCTGCACAGTAAGAGTTACAAGCATAAGATAATTCAGGTAATGATAAAATTATTATGACCATCAGTGTTGTACTGATGGTCATAATTTTTTGGATAAAAAAAGGAGATGCGGTCAAACATCTCCTTTTTCAAAATATGAGGGGGAGATAGAAAGAATTTTCTTTGCTATCTAATATAGAATATACATGATAAATGTGAGCAAAATGTGTACAATTAGTTAAACAAAAATAAAAATCATAAAATGTATTTTATTGATTAATATTCTCTAATATGTTAATATCAAAATGTTATTTAAGTGTATGGAGGTCTATATATGCCAGACGATTTTAATAAGAATACAAGCATAGAAGACGAAATTGAAAAGTCGTTGCAGAAAATGGTAGAAGAAGAAACTACAGTTGCCAAAGCTTATGTAGGAAAGGCTGATGCTTATAAAGCAGAGCAGCCATCAGATATTAATGATGGAAGGACGAGAGTTGTTCCTAAGATAACAGATGAAATTCTTAAGGAACAGCAGGTAATTAATAAATCATCTCAACCAACACAAGAAGAATTAACTGATAGAGATATTTTACTTGATGATGATGACGATGAAGAAGCAGAAGATGAAGATAAAGAGATTTTGAAAGACACCACTAAGAAACCACTGGATAAGAAGACAAAGCTTATTATAGCAGGGGTTGCTGCGGGAGTTGCATTAGTTTTAATTATAATAATTATAGTTGCTGTATCACTTAACAAGAAGAGTAAGAATAATTATGATTATTATTATCAGACAGGAATGAAACTGTACGAAGAGGGTAATTATGGTGATGCATCATCATATCTTAGCAAGGCTTCTAAAGAAAATGAGGGAAAGAAGAATCTGAACCTTAAGTATACATTGTATAGATGCTATGAAAGCTCAGGAAATGAGGATGAAGCTGTTAATGTGTTGAAGGATATACTTTCATATGATGAGAATTATGAAGATGCGGTTAAAGCTCTTGCAGATATTTATTATAAGAAAGAGGATGCAGATAATTTAACAAAGCTTATAAGAAAGTATCAGGATGGAAAATGCAGCAATGCAGTTAAGAATTATATTGTAAAAGAACCATCAGCTTCTAAAGAGCCGGGTTCGTATGATGATGATGTTGAACTTAAATTTACATGTGATTCTGGTTGTGTTGTTTATTATACAACTGATGGAAAAGAACCTGATATTAAGAGTACATTATATGATGGAACAGCAATTAAGTTAGAAACAGGCACAACTAAGATAAAAGCAGTTTCTGTTAATTCTATTGGGGTATATAGTAAAGTGGTTGAATTTGAATATGTTGTTGAATATGGTGCTCCTGCAGCACCAGATGTAACTCCTGCGTCAGGAAAATATTCAGATGGAGAGAAGATTAAGATTAATAATATCCCTGACAAATGTAAGGCATATTATACAACAGATGGTACAACTCCTACATCTTCATCAACAGAGTATACAGGTGAATTCGATATGCCAACCGGTAATACTGTAATCGCATTTGTAATAATTAACGATCATGAGCAGAGCAGTACAGTAGTTAAGAGAAATTATAATGTTGAAGTAAAGAATACATATACATACAGCCAGGCTGAAAGCCAGCTGAAAAATGTCCTTATATCAAAGAAGGTGCTTAAGTCAGACAGCGTAGCTTCAGATGGTTCAGGTGTTAATTTTGTCTATATTTCAAAGACAAAGGTTGGCAACATTGAAATGTATATTATCAGATATGATGTAATAAAGGGTGGTTCTACAACAACTGCTGGATTATATGGCGTTGATACATCAAGCGGTAAGGTGTATACTGTTACAGGTACAGAAGGCAGTTATTCTGCCAAAGAATACTAAAGGTTGATTGTGCGTAATGCACTTCATAATATTACTTTTTGAAAGGAGAATTGTAATGTATAAAATTCTTAAGGCTGAGAAGTTAGCAGAGAAGATCTTCCTTATGGATGTTGAAGCTCCTAGAGTTGCTAAACATTGTGAACCTGGCCAGTTCGTTATTGTAAAGATGGATGATTTGGGCGAAAGAATTCCACTTACTATTTGTGATTATGACAGAGAAGCAGGAACTATAACAATAGTTGTTCAGATAGTTGGAGCGTCTACTGAGAAGATGTCACATCTTAAAGCAGGAGATGCATTTGAAGATTTTGTTGGACCTCTTGGATGTCCATCAGAGCTTATCAGCAAGGATATTGAAGAACTCAAAAAAATGAATATTGTATTCATTGCCGGAGGTCTTGGAACAGCACCTGTATATCCACAGGTTAAATGGATGCATGAGCATGGTGTAGATGTTGATGTTATCGTTGGTGCTAAGAATAAGGAACTTATAATCTTAGAGGAAGAGATGAAGGCTGTTGCTGGTAATCTTTACATAACAACTGATGATGGAAGCTATGTAAGAAAAGGTATGGGTACAGATGTGCTTAAGGATCTTGTTGCAGAAGGAAAACATTATGATTTATGTGTAGCAATCGGACCTATGATTATGATGAAATTCGTCTGTCTTCTTACTAAGGAACTTGGAATTCCTACAATTGTCAGCATGAATCCGATTATGGTTGATGGAACTGGTATGTGTGGTGCATGTCGTCTTAAGGTTGGCGATGAGATTAAGTTTGCATGTGTTGACGGACCTGAATTTGACGGTCATCTTGTTGACTTTGACCAGGCTATGAAGAGAAGTGCTATGTACAGAACTGAAGAGGGAAGAGCAATGCTCAAGCTTCAGGAAGGCGATACACATCACGGCGGTTGTGGACAGTGTAATTAGAAAGGATGGGTTTCAAAATGGACGTAATGAAGAAAGTGCCAGTCAGAGAGCAGGCTCCTGACGTAAGAAATAAGAATTTTGATGAAGTATGTCTTGGATATAACAAGGAAGAAGCTATGGAAGAGGCAACAAGATGCCTTAACTGTAAGAATGCAAGATGTGTTCAGGGCTGTCCTGTATCTATCGATATCCCAGCATTTATTCATCAGGTAAAAGAAGGAAATATTGAGGAAGCATATAAGATTATTGGTAAGTCAAGTGCACTTCCTGCTGTATGTGGCCGTGTATGTCCACAGGAGACACAGTGTGAAGGTCAGTGTATCAGAGGAATCAAGGGTGAATCAGTATCAATTGGTAAGCTTGAAAGATTTGTTGCTGACTGGGCAAGAGAGAATAATGTTGAGCCAGAGAAGCCAACAGAGAAGAAAGGCAAGAAAGTTGCTGTTATCGGTTCAGGTCCTTCAGGACTTACATGTGCCGGAGACCTTGCAAAAATGGGATATGACGTAACTATATTCGAGGCTTTACATGAGGCTGGTGGTGTATTAGTATATGGTATTCCTGAATTCCGTCTTCCTAAGTCAACAGTAGTTGCCCACGAAGTTGAGAATGTTAAGAAGTTAGGCGTTAAGATTGAGACTAACGTTGTTATTGGTAAGTCAATGACAATTGACCAGTTGCTTGAAGATGAAGGCTTTGATGCAGTATTCATAGGTTCTGGTGCAGGTCTTCCAAGATTCATGGGTATTCCGGGCGAGAATGCTAACGAAGTATTCTCAGCTAATGAGTACCTTACAAGAAGTAATCTTATGAAAGCTTTCAAGGATGAGTATGATACTCCAATAGCAAGATTTAAGAAGGTTGCTATCGTTGGTGGTGGTAATGTTGCTATGGATGCTGCAAGAACAGCATTAAGACTTGGAGCAGAAACTCATATCGTATACAGAAGAAGTGAGGAGGAGCTTCCAGCAAGAGCTGAGGAAGTACATCACGCTAAGGAAGAAGGAATTATATTTGACCTTCTTACTAATCCGACAGAGATTCTTACAGATGACAAGGGTAATGTTACAGGTATGAAGTGTATTAAGATGGAACTTGGTGAACCTGATGCTTCAGGAAGAAGAAAGCCTGTAGAGATTCCTGGTTCAGAGTTTGTTATGGAATTAGATGCAGTTATCATGTCACTTGGTACTTCACCTAACCCACTTATATCTTCAACAACTAAGGGACTTGACATCAACAAGAGAAAATGTATAGTAGCAGAAGAAGAAACTGGTAAAACATCTAAGGAAGGTGTATATGCCGGTGGAGATGCTGTTACAGGTGCAGCTACAGTTATTCTTGCCATGGGAGCAGGAAAAGCTGGAGCTAAGGGAATTGATGAATTCCTTTCTAACAACTAATCAGAATATAGTAAACCCGCTGTGTCTGTTAATTACACAGCGGGTTTTATTGATTATAAGAATTAATTAAACATTTTTTCAACGAACTGTTCTGAAAAATTCTCGGCTTCTTCATCTGAGAGTTCAGTAAATTGTACGGTTAACTGTTCTTTAACATAAGCTGTACGGTTAAAATATTTCATTTCTTCCTGAATATCTCCAGTGTAAGAATTCTCAATATCTTCTTTAGTTATGTTGTCTTCCAGCCAGTTAAGTACATCGGCGGCTTTCTTATCCTCAGTTTCAGCCTTGGCTTTAATTTTGTTAGAGTATTTCAAAGACCAGACACCGATTGCAATGAATCCGATAAATAACAGACCAAGAACAATATTAATAAAAAGGAATGAAGGTGCATCTTTAGTTACTATCTTAATGATACCGATATCATTAAGAATCATAAGAATGATTCCGATTCCTCCACATACAAAGAATGTGATGGCAGAAGATAAGTTATCCTTGTACTTGTCAGTGCTGCTTTCATACAGGCTTCCACCTGTAAGAAGAGAGTCATTCCCGTTATTATCCTGAATGTTGTCATTAGTTATGTCAGTTGCGTTTTCAGACATAATATTCCTCCTTGTTATAGAACTTAACCATAAGTCCTTTATTGTTCAGATATTATAAAATATAATTGTGAAAAAATAAAGAACATCTGGATTAATGTGGTAAAATACGAAAGAAAGATATTACAGATTAGTAAGATTAAGGAGATTGATATGAAAACACTTATAGTGACAGGGGGAAGTCTTGATATAAGCTGGGCAAAGGATTTTGTCAGGACAATAAATGCTGAATACATAATTGCAGCTGACAGTGGTCTTAAATATATTGATGAACTCGGACTTGTGCCGGATATGATACTGGGGGATTATGACTCAGTAGAAGATGGACTGCTTGATAAGTATAAAAGTATAGATATTAAGACTTATCCTAAAGAAAAGGATTATACAGATACGCATATTGCTATTATAAATGCATTGAAAGCCGGAGCTTCAGTTATATATATACTTGGGGCGACAGGTACAAGGATGGATCACACATTTACCAATATATGCAATATGAAGGCTGCACTTGACAGTGGCGTACCATGTTTTATATGTGACAGTCACAATAAAATATATCTTATAAATGACAAGATGGGAGAAGTAAAAGTATCAAAAAAAGGACAGTATGGTGATTATGTATCATTTGTTCCACTATCTGAAGAAACAATTATAAGTCTTGCAGGGTTTAAATATGTGCTTGATGATTATATACTTCATCAGGGTTTAAGCATATGCCAGAGTAATGAAATTAAAGAAAATGTGGCGGTTATAAATATAAAAAAAGGACTTGTGATTGTATTTGAAACAAAGGACTAAAAATACTTGTAATTATTGGCAGATTGTAATAAAATTAACAAAGAGTTGCGCAATAGCAACGTAAAAAACAAGGGAGGTCTCGTAATGAGTAATACAACACAGGCATTATCAAGGATTGAAGCAATACTTGATGATAGCAGCTTTGTTGAAATCGGTGCTGGTGTGACTGCCAGATCTACAGATTTTAACATTCAGGAAAAGAAGGCTCCATCCGATGGTGTTATTACAGGATACGGAGTTATTAATGGTAATCTTGTGTATGTATACAGCCAGGATGCAACTGTTCTTAATGGTTCTATCGGTGAGATGCATGCTAAGAAGATTTCAGCACTTTATGATTATGCTATGAAGATGGGAGCTCCTGTGATAGGTCTTATTGACTGCGCAGGTTTAAGACTTCAGGAAGCAACAGATGCTCTTGAAGGTTTCGGTACAATTTATAAGAAGATGTCTATTGCATCAGGTGTTATTCCACAGATCACAGCAGTTTACGGTAACTGTGGCGGTGGACTTGCAATTCTTTCTTCATTATCTGATTTTACATTTATGGAAGATAGCAAGGCCAAGCTTTTTGTTAACAGCCCTAATGCATTAGATGGTAATAATGAATCAAAGCTTGACTCAGCGTCAGCTAAGTTCCAGGCAGAAGCAGGAGTTGTTGATTTTACAGGAGATGAGGAGACTATTGCTAATGGTGTAAGACAGTTAGTTTCTATGCTTCCTGCTAACAACGAAGAGGATGCTGCAGTTTCTGCAACAACAGATGATCTTAACAGAGCATGCCCGGATATGGCAGCAGAGATTGCTGATCCTGCATTAGCTCTTTCAGATATTGCTGATGATAATGTATTTGTTGAAGTTAAGGCTTCATATGCTAAAGAAATGGTTACAGGATTTATTCAGGTAGATGGAATTACTATTGGTGCTGTAGCTAACAGAACAGCTCTTTATGATGAAGAGGGTGAAGTGGCTGAAAAGTTTGAACCGGTTCTTACAGTTAAGGGCGCTTACAAGGCAGAGAATTTTGTTAATTTCTGTAATGCATTTGAAATTCCTGTACTTACACTTACTAATGTTAAGGGATTCGAAGCTACAGTGGCAGCTGAGAAGGGAATTGCAATTGCAAGTGCCAAGCTTACATATGCATTTGCTAACGCAGATGTACCTAAGGTTAATGTTATTACAGGTGAGGCTTATGGAAGCGCATATGTTTCTATGAACTCTAAGTCTTTAGGTGCAGACCTTGTCTACGCATGGCCAACAGCTTCTATCGGAATGATGGATTCACAGCTTGCAGCAAAGATTATGTATGCTGATGAGATAGCAGCCGCTTCTGATGTGGCAGCAACTGTTTCAGAGAAAGCAGCTGAATATGCTAAGTTACAGTCAAGTGTTGAGTCAGCAGCAGCAAGAGGTTATGTTGATGCTGTTATTGACCCGGAGAATACAAGACAGTATGTAGCCGCTGCATTTGAAATGTTATTTTCAAAGAGAGAGGTTCGTCCTGATAAGAAGCATGGAACAGTTTAATTAAGAGGTGACAATATGAAGAAGACTAATTTGAAAAGATTCTTATTGTTATTCTGCATGTTAGCCTGCGTATTCAGTATGACAGCCTGTGGTAATGCACAGATTGATACTAATACAGCTAAAGAATCCATTAAAGATAACGAGGTTGCTTATGTTGAGAATTACCTCAAGGACTGGGCAAAGGATATGATTCTTTACCTTGACAGCAATCAGGGTGAAGCAGGAACAGATGCTCTTATTGCAGATGCAGAAGCAGGAATAACCCTTAATGATGTTAACAGTAAGATGTATATTGTTAACCAGCAGGGAATGAATGTTAAAACAATAGGATTATACAATAGCTGGAACAGCACTAAAGATGAACTTGGTGAACTCAAAGAGTCTGTTGATGTTAACAACATTAATGTAAAGGTCAGTGATGAAACAAGTGAATTATGTACTATTTCAGTTAAACTTAAATTCGAAAAGAGAGTATGTACATTCGAATTCGTAATCAATACAGATTACACACTTGAAAGTGGAGCTATTAATCCATCATACACAACAGGTGAGAAGATGGGTAAGGCCGGAATGAATACACTTATTGGTATGGGAACTGTATTTGTAGTTCTTATATTCATTTCATTCATTATTTCTCTGTTCAAGTATATAAGCGTATATGAGAACAGAAAGAAAGAACAGAAAGAAGACACAGCTTCTGTTGGTGTTGATAATGCTATAGCACAGATTGTTTCTAATGAAGAAGAAAATGTTGAGGACGATCTTGAACTTATTGCAGTTATTACTGCAGCAATTGCAGCATCAGAAGGAACATCTACGGATGGTCTTGTTGTCCGCTCAATTAGAAAGGTTAATAATAGGAGGAAATAATCATGAAGAACTATACAATTACAGTTAATGGTAACGTATATGATGTTACTGTAGAAGAAGGAACAGGCAGTGCAGCTCCAGCAGCTAAGGCAGCCGCTCCTAAAGCAGCTCCAAAGGCTGCAGCTAAGGCAGCAGCACCAGCAGGTGCTCAGGGAGCAGTTAAAGTTAACGCTCCAATGCCAGGAAAGATTCTTAAGGTTAATGCAACAGCAGGTGCTGCTGTAAAGAAGGGCGATGTATTGGTTGTCCTTGAAGCTATGAAGATGGAGAATGAAATCTGTGCTCCTCAGGATGGCACAATTGCAACTGTTGAGTGTGCAGCTGGTGATTCTGTAGAGTCAGGTAAGGTATTAGTTTCATTAAATTAATTATGATACTGATATAAAGTGACTTACGGAGGTATAAGATGAGTTATATTATAACAACTTTAGGAAACCTCGTTCACCAGAGTGCATTCTTCGGACTTACATGGGGTAATTACTTTATGGTTCTGGTTGCGTTTGTTTTCCTTTATCTTGCAATTAAAAAAGGATATGAACCTCTGCTCTTAGTACCTATTTCTTTTGGTATGCTTCTTGTAAACCTTTATCCTGACATTATGTTAGCAATAGAGGATTCAAGTAACGGTGTAGGTGGTTTGTTACATTATTTCTATTTACTTGATGAATGGAGTATTTTACCATCACTTATTTTCTTAGGTGTTGGTGCTATGACTGATTTTGGTCCATTGATTGCTAACCCGGCAAGTTTCCTGCTTGGTGCAGCAGCACAGTTTGGTATCTTTGCAGCATATCTTATGGCTATTCTTATGGGATTCCCAGATAAGGCAGCAGCAGCTATATCAATTATTGGTGGTGCAGATGGTCCTACTTCAATATTCCTTGCAGGTAAGCTTGGTCAGACTAAATATATGGGACCTATTGCAGTAGCAGCATATTCATATATGTCACTGGTTCCTATTATCCAGCCACCAATTATGAAGCTTTTAACAACTAAGAAGGAAAGAGAAGTTAAGATGGAACAGTTAAGACCTGTTTCTAAGCTTGAGAAGATTCTTTTCCCTATAGTAGTTACTGTAGTAGTAGTACTTATTCTTCCTACAACAGCACCACTTGTTGGTATGCTCATGTTAGGTAACCTTTTCAAGGAAAGTGGAGTTGTTAAGCAGCTTGCAGAGACAGCTTCTAATGCACTTATGTACATAGTTGTTATTATCCTTGGAACATCAGTTGGTGCTACAACAAGTGCAGAAGCATTTCTTAACCTTGATACATTAAAGATTGTTGCATTAGGACTTATTGCATTCGCATTTGGTACTGCAGCAGGTGTGTTATTTGGTAAGATTATGTGTCTTGTTACACATGGTAAGGTTAATCCGCTTATTGGTTCAGCAGGTGTATCTGCGGTTCCTATGGCAGCCAGAGTTTCGCAGAAGGTTGGTTCTGAGGCAGATCCTTCTAACTTCCTTCTGATGCATGCTATGGGACCTAACGTTGCCGGTGTTATTGGTACAGCGGTTGCAGCCGGTACATTTATGGCCATGTTTGGCGTTATGTAAAAGGAGGATATTATGGCAGAACAGGTTAAAAAACCTTTAAAGATTACTGAGACAGTATTGCGTGATGCACATCAGTCTCTTATAGCTACAAGAATGACAACAGAGCAGATGCTTCCTATCGTAGATAAGATGGATAAGGTTGGTTATCATTCAGTAGAGTGCTGGGGAGGAGCTACATTTGATGCTTCACTCAGATTCCTTAAGGAAGATCCATGGGAAAGACTTCGTAAGCTTAGAGATGGATTCAAGAATACTAAGCTTCAGATGCTTTTCAGAGGACAGAATATATTAGGTTACAATCATTACGCAGATGATGTAGTTGAGTACTTTGTTCAGAAGTCAATTGCTAACGGTATTGATATTATCCGTATTTTCGATTGCTTTAATGATTTAAGAAACTTAGAGACAGCTGTTAAGGCTGCCAAGAAGGAAAAAGGACATGCTCAGATTGCTCTTTCTTATACATTAGGTGATGCTTATACACTTGATTACTGGAAAGAGACAGCTAAGAGAATTGAAGACATGGGTGCAGATTCTATCTGCATCAAGGATATGGCTGGACTTTTGCTTCCATACAAGGCTACAGAGCTTGTACAGGCATTAAAGGATGGTTCATCTCTTCCTATTCAGATGCATACACATTATACATCTGGTGTAGCTTCAATGACATACTTAAAAGCAGTAGAAGCAGGTGCTGATATTATTGATACAGCTATGTCACCATTCTCAATGGGAACATCACAGCCAGCTACAGAGGTTATGGTAGAGACATTTAAGGGTACACAGTATGATACAGGACTTGACCAGAATCTTCTTGCTGAGATAGCTGATTACTTCCAGCCAATGCGTGAGGAAGCATTAAAGAGCGGACTTATGAATACTAAGGTTCTTGGAGTTAATATTAAGACATTACTTTATCAGGTTCCAGGTGGAATGCTTTCTAACCTTGTATCACAGCTTAAGGAAGCTGGTGCAGAGGACAAGTACAGAGATGTATTAGAGGAAATCCCAAGAGTTCGTAAAGATTATGGTGAACCACCTCTTGTTACTCCTTCATCACAGATTGTTGGTACTCAGGCTGTTCTTAATGTATTACAGGGTGAGAGATACAAGATGATTACTAAGGAATCTAAGAAGGTTCTTGCTGGTGAATTTGGTCAGACAATCAAGCCATTCAATCCAGAAGTTCAGAAGAAGGCTATCGGTGATACAAAGCCTATTACATGCCGTCCAGCTGACTTGATTGAACCACAGCTTGAGAAATTCAAGAATGATCCAATTGTACAGCAGTACAAGCAGCAGGATGAGGATGTGCTTTCATATGCATTATTCCCACAGGTTGCGACAGAGTTCTTCAAGTATAGAGAAGCTCAGCAGACAAAGGTTGATCCTACAAAGGCAGATACAGCTAATAAGGCTTATCCAGTCTAATAATTAATATAATAGACCGTCATGTGCGCAAAAGCGTATGTGGCGGTCTTTTTTTGCAGCGAAGCTGCGTAGAGACTTGATCTGCAAAAAAAGCAAGGCAGCAAGCCTGCAATCCAGAATGTTTCTCTTGATATAAATTCATTTTGCATGTAAAATTAAACAGTATAATTAAGCAAAAGGAGCACGATTGTGATTAAGTTAGAACGATTTGAAGTCATGAATATGAATAATGCCATCAGAGGTGCAAGAAATCCATTGAACAGCTGGGCAAGAATGGACAGTTACTTTGATGAGGAAGGAAAATTTGTTTTTGGTCCTAATGATCTTGACCTTGCCAAGAGATTATGTAAGGCAGGCTCAGACCACAGAAAGTTCATAAGACAGATATTTGTTACAGTCGATATAACAGCACCACTATATTGGTGGAAGGAATACGATACATATAAGGTTGGAACAGTTGCCAATTCAACAAGTACAATGCACAAGATTCACAGCAAGCCTTTTGAGATGTCTGATTTCAGTACAGACCATATGACTGATGCCACTCTTGATATGATGCAGAAGAATATTGATTTTCTGGAAGGAATCAGAACACAGTTTGTAGAGACTAAGGACAAAGCATTATGGTACAGCATGATACAGCTTCTCCCTGAAAGTTATAACCAGATGAGAACATGTACTCTCAATTATGAGAATCTTGTTGGAATATATTATTCTAGAAAGGGTCATAAGCTTGCAGAGTGGCATACCTTCTGTGACTGGGTAAAAGAACTGCCTTATTTTGAAGAGCTTTTTATAGATAATGAATGATTTAGAACAACATACAGATATATTAAGTCTCATAAGAGTGAGAATGTCAGGACTTAGCAAGGGACATAAAAGAATAGCAGAGTATATTCTGGCTAATTATGAAAAATGTGCATTCCTTACTGCGGCAAAGCTGGGAGAAGTTGTTGGAGTAAGTGAGTCTACGGCAGTGAGATTTCCGGCAGCATTGGGATTTTCAGGGTACCCGGAGTTCCAGAAAGCGTTAGAAGACATTTTGCAAGAAAAAATTCACTCATTCGACAGAATAGATGTACTTAATTCACAAATGACAACCAATATGGTCGTGAATAATGTTATGTCAATGGATGCAAGAAAGATAGAGCATACATTAAAGTCATTTGATACAGCATCGTTTGATATGGCTGTTGAGGATATAATGGCTGCAGAAAGCGTGTATATAATTGGAGCGAGGTCGTGCGAACCACTAGCAGAATTCTTTGGGTATTATCTTAGGTTGGTCAAGAAAAATGTACAGGTGGTAAAGACTGGCAATACCAACGAATTATTTGAACAGATGATGTACATAGGTGAAGGTGATGTTGCAATAGGTATCAGCTTTCCCAGATATTCAATGCGAACGCTTAAAGCAATGGAATTTGCCAATAACAGGAAGGCGAGAGTTATTGCCATAACAGATTCAGTACACTCACCAATGAATATGTATTCATCATGTAACCTGTTTGCAAGAAGTGATATGGCGTCAATAGTTGATTCACTTGTTGCACCAATGAGTCTTATTAATGCTTTAATAGTATCAATATGCCTTAAGAATAGTGAACAGGTAGTAGAGAATATTGAGAAGATTAACACATTTGTTGATAATTTCGAGTATTCAGGCAATGATGAGATTAATATGTTAGATGAAAATGTTGTCAATGAATTAAGAAAATGTATGGATAATACAGCTATTGATGAAGAAAAGTAAGAGAGAGCGATAATGAGCAATGTTATAATAATTGGCGGTGGAGCAGCAGGAATGATGGCTGCGATAACTGCTGCCAGAAACAATAATAAGGTTACACTTATTGAAAAGAATGAAAAGCTTGGAAAGAAGCTTTTTATTACAGGAAAAGGCAGATGTAATTTTACCAATGCCGGGGATGAAGAAGATATATTTAACAGCATAGTTACCAATAAAAAGTTCATGTACAGCAGTTTAAGAGGATTTTCTAACTATGACTGTATGGGATTTTTTGATGAGCTGGGACTTAAATTCAAGATTGAGCGAGGTAACAGGGTATTCCCGGAGTCAGACCACTCGTCTGATGTTATAGGTGCGCTTTCAAGGCAGATGAAAAAACTTGGTGTAAATGTGCTTCTTAATACACAGGTTGTAGCTGTGAATGAGGAAAATGGCGAATTTGCAGGTGTTGTTGTAAAAGATGCATCAGGACAGAAGGAGATTAAAGGTGATGCGTGCGTTATTGCAACAGGCGGTAATTCATATTCATCCACAGGCTCTACAGGGGATGGTTACAGATTTGCAAAAAGTATTGGACACAGCGTTACACCAATACTTCCGGCACTTGTACCTCTTAATGTAAGAGAAGAGTGGGAAGAACTTCTTATGGGACTAAGCCTTAAGAATATAGAGGTTACATTTTATGATGGAGATAAGAAGGTATTTACTGATTTTGGAGAAATGCTTTTTACACATTTTGGTGTGAGCGGTCCTGTAATATTAAGCGCAAGCAGCGTTATTACTGGAATAGTTAAGGAAAGACCTGTAAGATTAAGCATAGACTTAAAACCTGCAATTACTGATGAACAGCTTGATGAGAGAATATTAAGGGATTTCTCAAAGGAACAGAACAAGGCGTTTAAGAATTCATTAGATGAGCTGCTTCCTAAGAAGCTTATTCCTGTGATTGTAATGCAGTCCGGAATTAAGCCTGAAAAGAAGGTTAATGAGGTTACAAGGGAAGAAAGACAGAGACTTGTGAAGCTTCTTAAGAATTTTGACATGACAGTAACTTCTACGAGAGGTTTTAATGAAGCGATAATTACACAGGGTGGGGTTAATGTTAAAGAGATTAATCCTTCGACAATGGAATCAAAGCTTGTCAAGAATATATATTTTGCAGGAGAGGTTATAGATGTTGATGCAGTGACCGGAGGATTTAATTTACAGGTAGCATGGTCAACAGCATACGCTGCTGCAAGTCATATACAATAATTTATTTAAAGGAGCAGAGAAAATGAGTGCAATAGCAATCGATGGACCTGCAGGAGCAGGGAAAAGTACAATAGCAAAGCTTTTAGCAAAGCAGTTAGGATATGTGTATGTTGATACAGGTGCAATGTACAGGGCAATGGCTGTATATTTTTCACAGAACGACATTAATCCAGATGATGAGAATGCAATTAATGGTGCTGTAGATAATATTGATATTAGTATTGAGTACAAAGACGGCGTACAGCAGGTGATACTTAATGGTGAGAATGTGACATCACTTTTAAGAACAGAAGAAACAGGAAAGATGGCATCAAAGACATCTAAGTATGCAGCAGTAAGGACTAAGCTGGTTGCACTTCAGAGAGGACTTGCAAAGAAAACAGATGTTATCATGGATGGAAGAGATATAGGAACAACAGTACTCCCGGATGCATTTGCAAAGATATATCTTACTGCAAGTTCTGATGCGAGAGCTAAGAGAAGATATGATGAACTTAAGGAAAAAGGTGAAAACTGTAGTTTTGATGCTATCAAGGAAGATATTGAAAAAAGAGACTATGAAGATATGCACAGAGCAATATCTCCTTTAAAACAGGCAGATGATGCTGTGCTTGTTGATACATCAGATATGAATATAGAACAGGTTGTAGCTGCTTTAAGTAAGATAATAGATGAAAAGAAGGCGGGCAGATAATTGAAAGAAGTAATACTTGCAAAGTCAGCAGGCTTCTGTTTTGGTGTTCAGAGGGCAATGGATACTGTGTATGCTGAGGCAGACAAGAAAAATGTATATACTTATGGTCCGATAATTCATAATACTGAGGTTGTCAATGAACTTGAGAGCAAGGGTGTAAAGGCTGTTAATGATATATCTGAGATTCCAGAACCTGAAAAGTCAACTGTTATAATCAGATCTCATGGAGTATCAAAGGCAGTATATGAATCAATAAAGAACAGCGGGGCAAAGATTGTGGATGCAACATGTCCGTTTGTATTAAAGATTCACAAGATTGTAAAGGATGCAAGTGCTGAAGGTGACCAGATTGTAATTATTGGCAATGAGAAGCATCCTGAAGTTGAAGGCATTATGGGGTGGTCAGAGACACCTGTACATGTTGTTGATACAGTTGAAAAAGCTGAAAAGTTGAAACTTGACAAGAGTAAAAATGTGCGTGTGGTATCCCAGACGACATTTAATTACAAGAAATTTCAAGATTTAGTTGAAATTATAAAGAAAAAAGAGTACAATATTTGCATTAGTAATACGATATGTAATGCAACTGAGGAGCGTCAGAACGAGGCAAGACGGATTGCTCGAAGAGCTGATGCTATGATTGTTATAGGGGACAGCAGTAGTTCAAACACTCGTAAACTGTATGAAATTTGCAAGACGGAATGTCAGGAAACCTTTTACATTCAGACTCTTAGCGGCCTTGAGCTTGATAAGCTCAAATCATCAGACTGCATAGGTATTACAGCCGGGGCATCAACCCCAAACAATATCATTGAGGAGGTTTATACTAATGTCAGAAGAAAGCTTTGCACAGATGTTAGATAACGAAGAATGGAAGGAAATCCGTACAGGAGAGGTGGTAGACGGAAGAGTTATTGCAGTTAAGCCAGATAGAATTGTACTTAATATAGGTGGCAAATCTGATGGAATCATTACTCGTTCAGAGTATACATCAGCTCCTGATGTGGATCTTACTACTGTAGTCTCAGTTGGAGATGAGATGAAGGCTAAGGTTCTTAAATCAAACGATGGTGAGGGACAGGTTGCTCTTACATATAGAAAGCTTGTTGCAGATAATGGCAATAAGAAACTTGAAGATGCATTTAATAATCAGGAGCCAATTACAGGTGTAGCTAAGAACATCAAGGGTGGTCTTGAGGTTATCGTTGATGAAGCAAGAGTATTTATTCCTGCAAGCCTTATTTCAGATACATTTGTTAAGGATTTATCTGTATATAACGGTAAGGAAGTTACATTTGTCATCACTGAATATGATCCTAAGAACAGAAAGATTATCGGTGATTGCAAGCAGCTTATTGTTGCAGCTAAGAAGGCAGCAGCAGAGGCAGTTCTTTCTAAGATTAAGGAAGGCGATACAATCGAAGGAACAGTTAAGAATGTTACAGATTTCGGTGCATTCATTGACTTAGGCGGTGTAGATGGTCTTCTTCACATCTCAGAGATGTCTTGGGGAAGAACAGAGAATCCTAAGAAGGTTTACAAGATTGGTGATTCAGTTAAGTGCTTTATCAAAGAGATTAACGGAGATAAGATTGCACTTTCAGTTAAGTATCCAGACCTTAATCCATGGAATAACGCAGCAGAGAAGTATGCTGTAGGTAATGTTGTTAAGGGAACAGTTGCAAGAATGACAGATTTCGGTGCATTCGTCCAGTTAGAAGATGGTATCGATGCATTACTTCATGTTTCACAGATTTCAAGAGATCGTATTGAAAAGCCATCTGACGCACTTTCAATCGGTCAGGAAATTGAAGCTAAGGTTGTTGACCTTAACGAAGCTGATAAGAAGATCAGCTTAAGCATTAAGGCATTACTTAACGACAACGAAGCTCAGGAAGAAGCTCCAGCAACAGAAGAGTAATAAAGATATTATAAGGGCTGTGAAAAGCTCTATGTTGAGGCATTTGTTCACATCAGTGGACAGATGCCTCATTTAATATGCTGGTAATCGGAGGTATTGGTTATGTATTCGAAAAATAAGCTGTCAATTGTGAATGGTTTATGTGCTGGTGTATTAGTCTGGATTATTTTACTGATTTCAGATTATATTGATGAAACGGTATTAGATAAAGGCTTTTTTATTGGTTTGATTATATACATGATTGTGCCTGTAATATTAGTCTGCTGTTATATTTATAATTACATTGCATACAAGCCGGACCGGAAAAAGCTTCTTGCATGGTTTGGCGGTTATAGTGCAGCATTTCTGGTATCTGGAGTAATTGTTTTTATACTTGTTAATAATGGACTGCTTATTAAACAAAAATACAGGGGGGATGGCATTTATTTAAATGGAATGGAATATATGTTTTATGGAGTTCCTGCCATTGTTGTTTTTGGAATGTTATGTATTGTGTTTCATTTGATATATTTTAAGATAAAAAAACATAGAAATTCGGGGCTGTAGAAAAATAGCCCCTTTTTAAATATATTTTTTAAATGAAAGATAAACACGGCCTTTTTTTGTTTCTCTACCGCACCCCTGATAGATGAATTTGCCTGTTCCGCGGATAACAAGTATATCATTAGCTTTTAACTGATAGCTGTTGTTTTCCATCTGACGGCTGTTAATGAATATTTTTCTTGCCCTGAATAATTCTACTGCCTGACTTCGGCTTAGCTTTGTGAGGCTGGCAACGGCAGCGTCAATCCGTTCACTTGCAGATAAAACTTCAATATCTTCAAGCTCAGGTGAACATTCGATATCGTTAATATCAGTCTTTGTACACTGGATATGTGTATGCTTTACTGTAGACAGGTTGTCTATTATGAAATCAGCAATATGCGAAACACAGTAAAGATAGGCGTCCTTGCCTTTTATATTTATGTCTCCAAGCATTTCTCTTTTAATTCCAAGATTCATAAGAGCACCAAGGTAATCTCTGTGTGACAGTGATTCAGCATATTTTTCTATAAGAGGAGATATCTTTATAAGAGTTATAGGAAATTCCTCTTCATAGCCAAGAGTTTCGTAAGAACCAAACTGTATCATCTGTCTTTCACATGCATCATTGCCACCGTATGTTTTAAAAGCTACGAAATTAAGTGCGTTTCTCATCTGTGCGAATACTGACTGCTCGTTGATATCCAGGAAATTGGTATAAGTATATATATTCTGGCGGAAGGAACGATTGGCTGCGTCCATTATTTTATTTTTTAAAAGCGATTCATTATCCATTAGTTTATAAATAATCCTTTCAGGTTTTTTGAAAATATGATAGAATTATAACAGAATTAAGAATAATTTACATTACGTTTGTTTCGTGGAACGATGTAGAAAAGAGGGATTATGATTAAAGATTATGAGGATTTTAAGAAATTTATCCTGAGTCTTACAACTATTGACCTTAATGCATATAAGGAAAAACAGATGAAGAGGCGTATAGATACACTTATTGCAAGACATAAGTATGATGGTTACGATAGTTATTGTAAGGCAATAAAGGAAGATACAGGGTTAAGAGAAGAATTTGTTAATTATATTACGATTAATGTATCTGAATTTTATAGAAATCCGAATCTGTGGAAGACACTGGAGGATGTTATACTGCCGGATCTGATAAGTAAGTTCGGTCCAAGACTTAAGGTATGGAGTGCGGCATGTTCTACTGGTGATGAACCATATTCACTTGCTATGGTGCTTGCAAAGAAAGTACCTATGAGGGATATTAAGATTATTGCGACAGATCTTGATGAACAGGTTCTTGAGAAGGCTAAAGATGGTGTATATGGTGAAAACAGCATAAAGGGACTTCCTAAGGAATTTCAGGATAAGTACTTTGAAAAGATGGGCGACAGGTTTTATAAAATATCTGATGACATAAAAAGATGTGTTGAGTTTAAGAAGAGTAATCTTCTAAAGGATCCATATCCAACAGGCTGTCATCTTATTGTGTGCAGGAATGTTCTTATATATTTTACAGAAGAAGCCAAGAAAGATGTATATGAGAAGTTTAATAAATCTTTAGTTACTGATGGGTGTCTGTTTGTAGGTAATACTGAACAGATAATCGGTTATAGGGATATGGGATACAGCTATGACCATCTTTTCTTCTACAGAAAGACTAATTAATAAAATGCGTAACCGGAATAATATCAGTCTGGTTACGCATTTTTAATTATGAAAATATATGATTTATAACGGAATGTATATATTTTTCTGTGTTATCAGTGCTTTTTAACAGTATATCATCTGCGTTGCAGTATTTTTTCTGGTCAGAATAATCTTTTTTAAATATGTTTAAATCACAATTGTCATAGAGTGGAAGAAAGATGCCCGTCTTTTTGGTGTAACAGTTAGAAGCAGAGCATTTAACACGGTTATTACTGTCTACATATTGTGCAATGCTTTTGTGAATGGCTTCGTCTTCTGATGTCAGATAATAATAATTCTTATAGTCTTTAAAAAAATATTTCAAAGTATCTGATATAACCGGGATTACAAGAGTTAATGTAAGGTTCTTAATCAGAATATGTATATTGTCAATACATATATGTCTGTCCACGGGTACGCCTACGGGCAGAGAACATTCAGCAATCAGCCGAAGGCTTACATTTCCATCGGAATCAGTATCTTTATCAATGACAGCATTGTCAACAGTGTAAGAATTCATAATTATTGCATAATAGGAAACAAGTGGAAGCAGACTTAGCATTCCTTCTATATCGTCATGGTTGTGAAGAAGGAGAAGTTTCCTATATTCGTTATGTGCTGTATCAGAAGGTTTTGCTGCAAATTTCCTGTATATATCAATAAGTTCACCGCCTGAATACATATCTTCACGTTCTATTCCAAGAAAGTGTTCAATGGTTTTCTGCTTATAGTCAGAAAGTGACAGAATAGATTTACATTTTCTGGCAGTTTTATATAAGTCAAGGCTTTCAAGATGTGAAAGGTCAAGTGCAACATTAAGATGTGCTGCACGCTCAGTAATAAAGGGAATATCGAAGGCATCCCCATTAAAATGTATTAATGTATGAAAATCTTTTAAAAAATCATTAAATGCAGATAAAATATAAGCTTCATCGGAATCGGATTCTGCAAGCCACTGTAAATAATGCGATATTCCGTTACGGAAATATACAGCGCCTATGAGGTATACTATATTATAATTTCTTGAAAATCCTGTGGTTTCTATATCAAAAAAGCATATGCTGTCAGTATCCGGACATATTGCTTTAAGCATTGCGGTGTCTGCGTTTGTGTGCAGGGTATCATTAATAGTTATCATAAAAAATCCTCGTTTTAGGTTTGATTAGACAAACCGATTGTTAAAAAAGTACTCATTTTCTCTTATTATATAGGAATATATACACAAAAAAAAGTAGATTTTTGCTATTTATTGAGATAAAATACTATTTAATAAAAACTTTATAAGGAGAAATATGTCATGGGAAAGTGTACATTTAAAGGTGGATGTCATCCTTATGACGGTAAAGAGTTTTCTAAGGATAAACCAATCAAAGAACTCTTTCCAGCCGTAGGAGAGATGGTGTTCCCGCTTTCACAGCACATCGGCGCACCTGCTAAGCCAGTTGTTGCCAAGGGCGACTATGTCCTTGCAGGCCAGCTGATAGCCGAGGCAGGTGGATTTGTTTCTGCGAACATTCATTCATCTGTATCAGGTACTGTTAAAGCTATTGAGCCAAGAACATTGGCTACAGGCGGTAAGTGCAATTCTATCATTATTGAGAATGATGGCGAATTCAAAGAAGTTGAATATACACCTATGAAGTTCGAGGATCTTACTAAGGACGTTATCTTAGAAAGAATCAAGGCTGCTGGTGTTGTAGGTATGGGAGGAGCTGGTTTCCCAACTAATGTTAAGCTCTCTCCAAAGAATCCTGAAGCCATAGATTACATTATCGTTAATGGAGCAGAGTGTGAGCCTTACCTTACATCTGATTACAGAAGATTATTAGAAGAATCAGACAAGGTTGTTATGGGTCTTAAGATTGCTCTTAAGATATTTGACCATGCTAAGGGAATTATCGGTATTGAAGATAATAAGCCTGAGGCAATAAGAATCATGCAGGAAGCTACAGCTTCTGAGCCTGATATTGAAGTTAAGCCATTAAAGACTAAGTATCCACAGGGAGGAGAGCGTAGTCTTATATATGCAACAACAGGAAGAGCTATTAATTCAAGTATGCTTCCAGCTGATGCAGGCTGTATCGTACATAATGTTGATACAATATTCTCAATCTATCTTTCAGTTATAGAAGGTAAGCCTCTTACTAAGAGAATATGTACTGTAACAGGCGACGGAGTTAAAGAGCCTGGCAACTTCTATGTATGGTTAGGAACTAATTACAGACAGCTTCTTGACGCTGCCGGTGGTCCTGTAGGAGAACCTGAGAAATATATTTCCGGTGGTCCTATGATGGGATTTGCCATGTACAGTCTTGACGTACCTGTTGTTAAGGGAAGTTCATCACTTCTTGTATTCCAGAAGGATATCGTATCTAAGACCACATCTTCTGCATGTATAAGATGTGGTAAATGTGGTGAGGCATGTCCGGAACACCTTCTTCCAGCAAAGCTTGCCGGTTTTGCATCACGTAATGATGAAGAAGGCTTTACTAAGTTCGATGGTATGGAATGTGTAATGTGCGGAAGCTGTTCATATGTCTGTCCAGCCAAGAGACCATTAACACAGCAGATTAAGGCTATGAGAAGTACAGTACTTGCTAACAGAAGAAAGAAGTAGAAAGGTGGGCAATCAAAGTGAGTGAGATTTTTAACGTATCGACTAATCCTCATGTGCGAAGCGGGAATACTACTCAGACAATAATGAGAGATGTTCTTATTGCTTTAACTCCTGCCAGCATATTTGGTATAGTTAATTTTGGCCTCGATGCACTGCTTCGTATAGTAATCGGTATTGTTACTTGTGTAGCATGTGAGGCATTATATCAGTATTTCATGCATAAGAAAGTTACTGTTACAGATTTAAGTGCAGCAGTAACAGGTCTTCTTATTGCATTAAATATTCCATCAACATTAAATGTTGGTTTTGAAATCGTAGGATGTGTATTTGCAATTATCGTAGTTAAGCAGCTTTTTGGAGGACTTGGACAGAACTTCATGAACCCTGCTCTTGCAGCAAGATGTTTCCTTCTTATTGCATATACAGGTCCGATGACTAATTTCGTTACATCTAACGGATTTTTAGACGCATATTCAGGAGCAACACCTCTTGCACTCCTTAAGCCTGGTGCAGAATCAACAGGCGTTGTTTCATTAGCTAAGATGTTTATTGGTACAACAGGTGGTGTTATCGGTGAGACTTCAGCAATCTGTCTTCTTTTAGGTGGTATCTACCTCCTTGCAAGAAAGGTTATTAACTGGAGAATACCTGTAACATATGTAGGTGTATTTGCAGTGCTTATATTCCTTTTTGCACCAGGACATCATTTCGATGTAATCTACATGCTTGAGGAAGTATGTGGTGGTGGACTTTTACTTGGTGCCATCTTCATGGCGACAGATTATGTAACTTCACCAATTACACCTAATGGTAAAATTGTATTTGGCTGCTGCTTAGGTCTTCTTACATTCATTTTCAGAATGTATGGTGGTTCAGCAGAAGGCGTTTCATATGCAATTATCTTCTGTAACCTCTTAGTTCCTCTTATTGAGAGAGTAACAGTTCCTAAGTCATTTGGTAAGAAGAAGCCAGAGAAGAAAGCAAAGGAGGCTGCATAAGATGAAGAAAATAGTTAAAGATGCATTAGTTTTATTTGCTATAACACTTGTAGCCGGAATTCTTCTTGGTGTTGTATATCAGATAACACTTGATCCTATTGCAAAGGCTAATGAGAATGCTAAGGAAAAGGCTTACAAAGCAGTTCTTGCAGAAGCAGACAGCTTTGAGACAATAGATGCCCTTCCTTCTGATGATGATATTAATGCTTCATCAGACATTGACTTCTCTAAGGATAAGGTCAATGAAGTTGCTATAGGAAAGAAAGGCAGCGAGACAGCAGGTTATGTTGTAACAGTTACAGATAGTGACGGTTACGGCGGAGATATCAAGTTTACAGTTGGTATTTCAACAGATGGAAAGGTACTTGGAGTATCATTCCTTTCAATCAGCGAAACTGCTGGTCTTGGTATGAGAGCTAAACAGGATCCATCATTTACATCACAGTTTACAGCTAAGTCTGATGCAGTTGCATCATTTTCAGTAGTAACAGATGGTTCAGCATCAGAAAGCAATGCTAATGTTGATGCAATCGGTGGTTCTACAATTACTTCTAAATCAGTCACAAAGGGTGTAAATTATGCGCTTGCAGTTTACAAGCTTGTGGCAGGAAACTAGGGAGGTGCGGACTTTGAATAAATGTATAGAAAGACTTTATAATGGTATTATTAAAGAGAATCCTACCCTGGTACTTACACTTGGTATGTGTCCTACACTTGCGGTTACTACATCAGCAATCAATGGTATAGGTATGGGACTTTCTTCTACAGTAGTACTTGCATTATCAAACCTTATGATTTCATTACTTCGTAAGGCTATTCCAGATGGTGTAAGAATGCCAGCGTTCATCGTTGTCGTTGCATCATTTGTTACAATGGTACAGTTCCTTATGCAGGGCTTCCTGCCAAGTCTGTACGACTCACTTGGAATATATATTCCTCTTATAGTTGTTAACTGTATTATCCTTGGACGTGCGGAAGCCTATGCTTCTAAGAATCCTCCAATTCCTTCATTCTTTGATGGAATTGGTATGGGACTTGGATTCACAATTGCTATCACAATCCTTGGAGCAATAAGAGAGCTTATCGGTGGCGGTACAATTTTCTCAGATGGTACTAACGCATTATTTGATCTCTCAACAATCGGTTACACACCAGCAAGTATCTTTATCCTTGCACCAGGAGCGTTCTTTGTTCTTGCATTCATGATTGCTATTATGAACAGAATTAAGAGAAAGAAAGGCATGAAGCCTGCAGAAGTTCCTGACTACACAGAAGAGATAGAAGAAGCTAAGGCTGAGGCTAAGAATAACTAAGGGAGGTAAATATGGGATATTTTTCACAGTTATTATTGATAGCTGTAAGTACAGCAATTGTCAATAATGTAGTTTTAAGCCAGTTCCTCGGTTTGTGTCCTTTCCTTGGAGTTTCTAAGAAGATAAACACAGCAGCAGGAATGGGTGGCGCTGTTATCGGCGTTATCACTATTTCATCAGCTGTCTGCAGTCTTATATATGACTGTATACTTACACCGCTTAAGCTTACATATCTGAATACAATTGTATTCATCCTTGTAATTGCGGCACTTGTTCAGTTTGTTGAAATGTTTTTAAAGAAGACATCACCATCTCTTTATGAAGCACTTGGTGTATACCTTCCACTTATTACAACTAATTGTGCAGTACTTGGTATTGCACTTACTAACGTACAGAACTATAACACAGCAGCAGGACTTAATATTGGTCAGAAGCTTTTAGATTCTGTAGTCAGTGGATTAGGAACAGCTGTTGGTTTTACAATAGCAATCATAATCATGGCTGGTATACGTGAAAGAAACGAATTCAATGATGTTCCAGAAAGCTTTAAGGGAATGCCTATTGTATTACTTACTGCAGGACTTATGGCTATCGCATTCTTTGGATTTTCAGGTATTATTTAAGAGGAGGACGACAAGATGTCAGGTATAATTATTGCTGCAGTTGTTGTAAGCTGCACTGGTCTTCTTCTCGGACTTTTCCTCGGAGTAATGGGTAAGAAGTTCTATGTTGAAGTAGATCAGAAAGAGATAGATGTAAGAGCAGAGCTTCCTGGAAACAACTGTGGTGGTTGTGGATATGCAGGATGTGATGCACTTGCTAAGGCAATTGCCGCAGGAGAAGCTCCAGCTAACGCATGTCCAGTTGGTGGCGCACCGGTTGCAGCAAAGATTGGTGCAATCATGGGTGAGGAAGTTGGAGAATCAGTAAGAATGACAGCATTTGTTAAATGTGCTGGTGACTGCGACAAAGCAAAAGAAAATTATGTGTACTCAGGTGCAATGGATTGTACAGCAATGAACGTCGTTCCTAACGGTGGTTCTAAGGCATGTACATACGGATGTATGGGATATGGTTCATGTGTTAAGGCATGTCCTTTTGATGCAATTCATATTGTTAATGGTATTGCTGTAGTAGATAAGGGCAAATGTAAAGCATGTGGTAAATGTGTTGCTGTATGTCCAAGACACCTTATTGAAATCATACCATACAAGAGTAACTATACAGTTAACTGTTCATCTAACGATAAGGGTAAAGATGTTATGTCAGCATGCTCTGTTGGATGTATTGGATGTATGTTATGTACAAAGCAGTGTGAGTTCGGTGCTATTACAGTAGAAAACAATATTGCACATATTGATTATTCAAAGTGTACAGGTTGTGGAAAGTGTGCTGAGAAGTGCCCTAAGAAGATAATACATCTTCATTGATAATTTAATCACAATAAGTTATAATAAGAAACTGCCGTATGCTTATGCTTATGGCAGTTTCCTAGTTTAAGAAAAGAGAAGATACACCTATGGCAGAGATGAAATCGAAGTTACAAGATTTTTATAAAAAACTTGATTCCAGAAAATCAACATATTTTCTGGCTTATTCAGTTATTTTTGCAATCCTTGCTATAGGTGTGTTTTCTTTTTATTTTTTCACTAGAAAGACATTCATATGGGAGGTTGATGGCTGGGAACAGCATTATAAGTCACTCATATATTATTCACAGTATTTAAGGGATTTCTTTAAAAATATATTTATCAATCATCAGTTTGTAATACCACAGTGGGATTTTGCAATAGGTGAGGGAAGTGATGTTATAGGAACATTTCACTATTATGTGATAGGCGACCCATTTACATTCTTATGTTTCCTGTTTCCAGCAAAGTACATGTATATATTCTATGAAGCAATGATTCTTTTAAGAATATATCTGTCAGGTATAGCATTTTCACTGCTGTGTTTTTATACAGGACATAAGAAAAGATATGTCCTTCCAGGAGCAGTAGCTTATGCATTCTGCTACTGGGCAATATACAATGCGGTAAGACATCCGTTCTTTCTTAACCCGCTTCTGTATTATCCGCTGCTTATATTGGGTGTTGAGAAGATAATCAGAGAGAAGAAAATGTGGCTCTTTACAATAACAGTAGCTGTTGCTGCAATGAGTAATTTTTATTTCTTCTACATGCTTGTGTTCACAACAATTATATATGTTATTGTAAGATTCATATTCTGTTATGGAAAGAATGTAAAAATGTGGGGCAAAGGAATATTAAGACTTGCAGTTTCATCGGTTACAGGACTGTGTATGGCGGCAATAGTGTTTCTGCCTGTGCTTCACGTTTTCTTAAGTGACAGCAGATTTAATACACCTAATAAAATGGGACTGGTATATCCTTTTTCATACTATGCAAAGCTTCCGGGACTTTTTATCGTTGAGGGTGATAACTTCTGGACATGCATGGGATTTGCAGTGCCGGTGTTACTTGCAGTGCTTTTAATGTTTAAGAGCAGACGTAAGTACACAATGCTTAAGATTTATTTTATTATAAGTGCTGTGATGATATGTATACCGTTCTTCGGACAGGCAATGAACGGATTTTCATATATGTGTAACAGGTGGATATATTCATTTGCATTATTATGTGCATATATACTTGTGTGCATGATGCCGCGTCTTATAACACTGGAAAGAAAAGAAATCCGCTTTATTGGAATTGCACTTACAATATATTTTGTGGTATGTATGTGCGTAAAGTATTCAAGAAATGGCAAGCTTATAAGTGCAGTTACAATTGGAGTAATATTGCTAATTGGACTTAGCATAAAGAATGTTAATGAATATAACAGATGCATGATGGTGACAGTAGCGGTTATGCTGGCGGCATTAGCTAATGGTATATGGAAAAATGCTTCATTTGGGGAAAATTATGCGGCACAGTGCATAAGCGTTAAAATGGCACAGGAAGATGTGTTTGGAAGCGAGAAGGAGCTTATAAGTAAAGATGCTGAAGATACAGATTTTATCAGATATTCAGGCTCTGGACTTTCGTACAATATGAACTGCATAACAGGAATATCATCCTCTAATCTGTACTGGACACTTACTAATCCGTATGTATCGAAGTTCAGATATGATTGTGCAATCAGGCTTGATACGCTGCTTCCGCACAAATACACAGGCTATGATGACAGGTCATCTCTTATAGCATTGTCATCTGCCTCAAAGTATCTGGTGAGTAAGACCGGTGGACTTGTTCCATATGGATTTGCTTATGAATCAGAAAATGATGATTATGTAATGTATAATAACGACAATGCACTTCCGTTAGGATTTACTTATGACAAGGCTGTTAATAAGAATGAATGGGAGGGCTTAAGTGCAGTTGATAAGCAGAAAGCAATGCTTCAGGCTGTTGTTATTGACAGGAGTGGGAAGGATACCAGGGAGGCGCTTCCTGACAGGGTATCTGTTAAAGATTTAAGTTATGACAGCCAGATTAAAGATTATACAATGAATTATGATGCCAAAGAAGTACAGTGTACTGACAATACATTTGCAGTAACTAAGGCAGGTGCCAGGGTAACATTTAACTTTACAGGCAGTGGCGCAGGTGAGACTTACTTTAATATTAATGGGCTTGATTATGAAGGCGCAGCACAGTTCCAGCTGTATTTTGGAAAGAAAAAGTTTGACCCGTTAGACTTATACTCTAAGTCAGACTGGAAAGAGCTTTCACATAATGAGAAGAAGAAGATATTTAAGAATTTCATATACTGGACACAGTCTACAAGCAGTGTTAAGCTTGGGATTACGACTGATACAGGAGTAACCAAGTCAATGAATTACTTTACATCTGATTACAGCTATTACAGTAACCAGCATGATTTCAGTGTGAATATGGGCTATTCGGAAGAAAATGTTACATCAGTTACAGTGACTTTCCAGAAGATTGGTGTGTATTCTTATGATGATATACAGATTGTATGCCAGCCAATGGACAGTTACACTGACGAGATTAATATACTTAAAGAAAATGTATTAACAGATGTAGAGCTTGGAAATAATAAGGTCACAGGTCAGATAACACTTGACCGTAATAAATATCTGTGTCTTACAATCCCTTATTCAAAGGGCTGGAAGGTATATGTAGACGGGGAAAGACAAAAGCTATATAATGCTAATGGTCAGTATATGGCTGTATATCTTACGAGTGGAACGCATAATGTAACACTTAAGTATTCTACGCCGCTTCTAAAAGAGGGAGCGTTGGTGTCACTTGCAGGTGTGGTCATCTTTGCCATGCAGCTTGTAATTAATAAGAGAAAGAAGAGGAAATAATAATGTACAGAGAAGTTGCGAAACTTATTATATATGGTAATCATGAGGACACTATTCTTATGAAAATGTCCGATATTTTCAAAAAATTTGACAGGGATGAGGAGACTCCTGACAAGCTTATAAGCGATATATATGAGCAGATTAAGAGAATATTGGAGGTTGCCACAGATTATGGCTTTGATAAGAATTTATGGCATAATTACCTTACATTCTATCTTATAACTAATGAGAATCCATTCAGCCTTACATGTGAAAAGGTAGGTGCTAATGATGGAAGCGTTAATGAATTTGCTAAGAACGACTTCAAGGTGTTTATGAATCTGTTTAATTATGATTTCAGACCTATTGAGGCTGCACTTGGAATCAACTGTTTTTCACTTATATCTGATTACAAGGCAATTGTTAAGAAAGAGCTTATGTACAATAAGAATGTAAGTGAGAAGGTACAGGCTTTAAGCCTTAAGCTTGAGACAGCAAAGGACGAGAATGAGTTCTTTAATTATGTTACTGATTTCTATAAAGCATATGGTGTAGGAATGTTCGGACTTAATAAGGCATTCAGGGTAATAGGCGGTGATAATGGCGTTACATTTACACCAATTAACAATATGGATAAGGTTATGTTAGATGACCTTATAGGTTATGAAATCCAGAAGAAGAAGCTTGTTGAGAATACAGAGGCCTTTGTTCAGGGAAGAAAAGCTAATAATGCGCTTCTTTTCGGTGACAGCGGAACAGGTAAGTCAACTTCTATCAAGGCTATTGTCAATGAATATTATGACCAGGGTCTTAGAATGATAGAGATATACAAACATCAGTTCAAGGATTTATCTAATGTTATAGCAAGCATTAAGAACAGAAATTACAAGTTCATAATATATATGGATGATTTATCTTTCGAGGAATTCGAGATTGAATACAAGTTCTTGAAGGCTGTAATTGAAGGCGGTGTTGAGACTAAGCCTGATAATATTCTTATCTATGCAACATCTAACAGAAGACATCTTATCAAGGAAACATGGAATGACAGAAATGATATGGAAAGCAATAACGGTCTTCACAGATCTGATACTATTGAGGAGAAGCTTTCATTAGTGAACAGATTTGGATGCCAGATAAGCTACTCTAAGCCATCACAGAAAGAATTCTTTGATATTGTTATTGGCCTTGCAAGGAAGAATAATGTTAAGATGACAGATGATGAGCTTATGGCAGAGGCTAACAAGTGGGAACTTTCACATGGTGGAATATCAGGAAGAACAGCACAGCAGTTTATCAATTACTGTCTTGGGGGTAGAGAATGATTTCATACATTAAAGGTGAGCTTGCCGAAATCCTGCCAGATGTAATCGTTGTGGAAGCCAATGGAATCGGATATAATATATATGTTCCGGGTTCAGTTCTTGGTGAGCTTCCGTCAGTTGGCAGTGAGGTTAAGATATATACATATATGAATGTCAAGGAAGATGAATGCAGTCTGTTCGGATTCCTTACAAGAGATGATTTAAGCATGTTTAAAATGCTTATCTGTGTCAATGGTATTGGCCCTAAGGCAGCGCTTGGTGCATTATCTAATATCACAGCAGATGATTTAAGATTTGCAGTTCTTGCTGATGATGTGGCAGCAATCAAGGCACTTCCTGGTATCGGACCTAAGACAGCACAGAAGATTATAATTGAGCTTAAGGATAAGTTAAAGCTTGATGAAGTATTTGAATCAGCACTTTCTAAGAATAAAAAGGCAGACAATAACAGTAATGTCATGATGATAAGAAATGACGCTGTTGAGGCACTTGTATCACTTGGATATTCAAGCAAAGATGCACTTGTTGCTGTCAAGGAAGTGGAAGATATAGAGAATAAGGATTCTGAGACGGTTCTTAAGGAAGCGTTAAAGAAGCTGGCTAAATTCTAGAGCAGAATAGTATTTGAGAAATGAGGGGCTATATGGAAAAGAGGATTATATCAACACAGATAACTGAAGAAGATTATGGTATTGAGAATTCCTTAAGGCCATTATCTCTTGATGACTATGTTGGACAGAATAAGGTTAAGAGTAATCTTAAAGTATATATTGAGGCAGCAAAGGAAAGAGGAGAGGCACTTGACCATGTGCTTTTCTATGGACCTCCGGGACTTGGAAAGACAACTCTGGCAGGAATTATTGCTAATGAAATGGGGGTTAATATCAAGGTTACATCCGGTCCTGCAATCGAGAAGCCGGGAGATATGGCAGCTATACTTAACAACTTGAGTGAGGGTGATATTCTCTTTGTTGATGAGATTCACAGACTTAACAGACAGGTTGAAGAAGTGCTGTATCCGGCAATGGAGGATTATAAGATTGATATTATGATCGGAAAGGGTGCAACAGCAAGGTCTATAAGACTTGATCTGCCACAGTTCACTCTGATAGGGGCAACAACAAGAGCGGGACTTTTATCAGCACCTTTAAGAGACAGATTCGGTGTTGTAAGCCATATGGAATTCTATACCGTTCCGGAGCTTGAGAAAATCATTATCCGTTCAGCCAATGTGCTTAATGTTGATATTGACTCAGACGGAGCACATGAGCTTGCAAGAAGATCCAGGGGAACACCGAGACTTGCCAACAGACTTTTGAAAAGAGTAAGGGATTTTGCACAGGTTAAATATAACGGACATATCAATAAGGATGTTGCTGATTATGCACTTAATCTGTTAGATGTTGACAGAGATGGATTGGACCGTAACGATCGTGTTATACTTACTACAATAGTTGATAAGTTTGATGGCGGACCTGTCGGTATTGAGACACTGGCAGCTTCAATAGGCGAGGATTCAGGAACTCTTGAAGATGTTTATGAGCCATATCTTATACAGAACGGGTATATTAACAGAACTCCAAGAGGAAGAGTTGCAACTAAAGCAGCTTATGATAATCTTGGCAGGCCATTTAAACAAAAATAACATAAAATATTCTAAAGAATGTGTTTTATGAGTTGAATAGTAAGTGTATTTATTATATACTTAATATGTTTATTTCTACATATATGGAGGGGACTTATGTCATCAAAGAATACAGCAGAAGTAATTCTTGGAGGTAAGGTAATCAAGCTTGGTGGATATGAAAGCGAGGAGTATCTTCAGAGAGTTGCATCATACATTAATAACAAGATAACTGAATTTAATAAAGAAGAGAGTTACAGACGAATGTCAGCAGAGCTCAGAACTGATATGATGTATCTTAATATTGCAGATGATTACTTCAAGGCTAAGAAGATGGCAGACAGTCTTTCATTAGATATTGAGAACAAGGATAAGGAAATATACGACCTTAAGCATGAGCTTATTGCAGCACAGATTAAGGCAGAAAGTTCAGCAAAAGAGATTAAGGAATTAAAGAGTGAGATTAACAAGTATCAGAAGAATATTGTCAAGTTAGAGACAGAACTGAATGACTCTAAGAAGTGATTTACATAAGATTATCTGGTATTAATAATAACGGCTGTTGCAAATGCATTTGCAGCAGCCATTTAATTTAAAGGCGGTTACAACTATGAATGTTGATAAGAGAAAAACACAGGTGGAGGTTTTAGCACCAGCAGGTTCACTTGATATTATGAAAGCTGTTGTGGCGGCAGGGGCAGATGCCATATACCTGGGAGGCAATATGTTTGGAGCAAGGGCATTTGCCAATAATTTTAATGATGAAGAGCTTATCTGTGCTATTGAATATGCACATTTATTCGGTAGAAAGGTTTACCTGACAGTTAATACTCTTCTTAAGTCAAGAGAGATAGAGAACAGTCTTATAGAATATCTTATACCATTCTATGAGGCAGGTCTTGATGCAGTGATTGTACAGGATATGGGTGTGTTTAACCTTATAATAAAACATTTTCCTGATATGGATATACATGCAAGCACACAGATGACACAGACCGGAGTGTATGGCAGCAGGCTTTTAAAGGAACTTGGTGCAACAAGAATAGTCACTTCAAGAGAGATGAATCTGCAGGAAATAAAGCAGCTTCATGAGAGATTAGATGTGGAGATAGAAAGCTTTGTGCATGGAGCATTATGTTACTGTTATTCGGGACAATGCCTGCTTTCAAGCTTTAACGGAGGAAGAAGCGGCAACAGGGGAAGGTGTGCCCAGCCGTGCAGGATGCCTTATGATGTGTATGATAACGGCGAAAAGATTAATAACAGAAACAACAGTTACGCATTAAGCCCTAAGGATATGTGTGCATTACAGATACTTCCTGATGTTATAGAAAGTGGAGTGTATTCTCTGAAAATTGAAGGTCGTATGAAGAATGTCACATATGCGGCTATGGTAACGCATATTTACCGTAAATATGTTGATATGTATCTTGAGAGGGGACGAAAAGGCTTCAAGGTAGATAAGCAGGATATTGATGAACTTTCAGATATATATAACAGAGGTGCATTTACTACAGGCTATTATGACAGCGACAAGGGAAAGAAGATGATGTCACTGGGGCGTCCTAACCATATGGGAACGGAGTGCCTTAAGGTAGTATCTAACAAGGCAGGAAGAATTACATTTAAAGCATTAAAGAATGTAAACAGAGGTGATGTCTTTGAGATTGATAAGGAACATTCATTTGAGAGCGGAGCTGATGTGGCAGCAGGACAGACCTTCGTTGTCAATCTTCCTAAGAAATACCCTCTGTATGAGGGAAGAATTGTCAACAGAATGAATAATGCTAAGATTAAGGCATATGTAGCGGATAATTATGTCGGAACAACACCTAAGCTTCATGTAGATATGAAGCTTAGTGTAAGAAAGAATGAAAATATATCACTTACAGTAATGTATGATGGAATTGAAAAGACATGTACAGGAGAGATAGTTACCGAAGCACAGAGCCGTCCGGCCTCAGAGGAGGAACTGGTTAAGAATTTAAAGAAAACCGGCGATACATGTTTTGTGGTGGAAGATGCAGAAGTGCAGCTTGATGATGGTGTGTTTGTGCCTGTCGGCTGGATTAAGGAATTAAGAAGAAATGTACTTGAACAGCTTGAGACACATTTAAAGCACAGTCTTGTAAGAACTTATAATAAGCCTGAATGTGCAGAGCCTGACGATAGGGAGAATACTGATGATAATAATTATCAGGTAAGAAAAGCTGCATACCTTCATGATATAGCGCAGGTAAAGAAAGCAGCATCAGTTTCAGGTGTTGAAAGCATTTATCTTGATTATAAGATGTTTTATATGAATGATGAGAATTCATTAAAAGAGGCTGTAAAGCACTGTCAGTCACATGGAATATATGTATATATGTTCCTTCCACATATTCTTAAGGCAGAGAAATATGATAAGTTTAAGTGCTTGTGTGAGAAGGCTTCTGACTGTGGCATAGACAGGTTTGTATGCCGTAATATTGAGCAGATTGGTTTTCTTGGAAGTGACAACTGGAAGAAATTATCTGACAAGGTGCATATTATTACAGACAGCAGCATATATATATTTAATACATTTGCAAAAGATGAATTAAGAAGGCTGTGCAGTAATGCCGGGGTTATTCTTGACAGAATGACACTGCCGCTTGAACTTACAGATAAGGAGATGAAGCCTGTAATTGGAAGTGACACGGAACTTGTAGTATATGGGAATGTGCCTCTTATGGTATCTGAACAGTGTGTGAGAAGAACTTACGGAAGATGTGACGGAAGCTGGGGCAGCATTAATATTACAGGGCCGAAGGGCAGCTCTTATACGGTGGAAAGTATGTGTGAATTCTGTTATTCTGTAATGAATGGAGAAAAACTCAATCTTACAAAAGAAAATCCCGAAGAATGCGGTGTGTGTATAATTCGTTATGAATTTGACGAAAGTGAAGCAGATGATATACAATTAGTTATGACTGATGGAGTGAGTGGTGGTACTACAGGACATTTTCATCAGGCAATCGACTAAGATTAAGTGACTTGAATAAAGGAGATTGCTATGCAGTCAGTTTTTATTGAACTTACAAAATACATATTTGCTTTTCTAATGGCGTTTTATGTCCTTTCTGCTTACAGAGGAGCAATAATCCATAAGGAAGAAAAGAGAAAAGGAATATATATCCAGCAGTATATTATAATATTTGCGATACATTTTCTTGGATATTATGTGTTGTATCTTATGAAGGGTGAGACTAGATATATAGGCTTTTATTTTGTGCAACTTATATATCTTATAATATTCATAGCATTTTATTATATATTGTATCCAAAGGCGTCAAGGCTTCTTGTTAATAATATGTGCATGCTGATGTCAGTTGGCTTTATTATGATAGCAAGGCTTAATTTTGACAAATGTGTTAAACAGTTTGTTATTGCTGTACTTGGAACGGTTATTATGTTTCTTGTTCCATGGCTTATCAAATCAGTTAAGAGTTTCAGAAACTTTGGATGGATATATTGCATTTCGGGACTTGTGCTTTTGTGTGCTGTTTTATTAGGAAATAAGGTGTATGGAGCCAATCTTACATTAAGCATAGGAGCATTTTCTGTACAGCCGGCAGAGTTTGTTAAGATTTTGTATGTTATGTTTGTTGCTTCAATGTTTAATAAATCAACAACATTTAAACAGACATGTATTGTTACAGTATTTGCAGCACTTCATGTTATTATACTTGTGCTTTCAACGGACCTTGGTGCGGCACTTATATTTTTTGTAGTATATATCGCAATGCTTTATATAGCAACAAGGAAGCTTTCATATGCCGGGGCGGGGCTGCTTGCTGGAGCGGGTGCATCTGTTATTGCATATAAGCTTTTTGCACATGTGAGGGCGAGAGTTATTGTATGGCGTAATCCGTGGGAATATATTGATACTAGCGGGTATCAGATATGTCAGTCACTTTTTGCAATTGGTATGGGATCATGGTTTGGATATGGATTATGTCAGGGTATGCCTGATAAGATACCTGTAGCAGAGAAAGATTTTATGTTTTCTGCTATATCTGAAGAATTTGGACTCATATTTTCAATAGCTCTATTCTTAGTGTGCCTTAATAATCTTATTCTTATGATGAATATAGCTTCAAGATGTAAGACACTTTTTTATCGTCTTGTAGCTGTAGGACTTGGGGTTACATATGGGGTTCAGGTGTTCTTAACTGTGGGAGGTGCAATTAAGTTTATACCGATGACAGGTGTTACACTTCCTTTTGTAAGTTACGGTGGAAGCTCTATATTAAGCTCGCTTATAATGTTTGCTCTTATTAATGGAATGTACAATATGAGACAGGATGAAGGTGACAGGAAAGATGGCAGAAAACAAAAAACAGGACAGACGAAGAAAAAAACAAAACATACAAAGTGATATAGTTGATAATGAAAAGAAGAATCTGCGAAATAAAGAGACTAATATAATTGCATTCTTTTTTGTAGGACTTTTTCTTGCAACTATTGTGTATCTGTGTATATTTAATGTAAAAGATGCAGGAACAATTGTGAATAATCCTTACAATAAAAGAGTAGACAATCATGAAAGCAAGGTTGTAAGAGGTGATATATTAGCAGATGACGGAGATGTACTTGCAACAACGCTTACGGATGAGGATGGTAATGAAACACGTTATTATCCTTATGATAATCTGTTCTGTCATTCGGTTGGATTTACTTCTCTTACAGGGATGAAGACAGGAATAGAACAGTCTCAGAATTATTTTCTTTTAAGTGAGACAGATAATGTGCTTGATCAGATTGGTAATGACCTGTCTGGAGGAAAAGCAAAGGGGCATAATGTTACAACAACACTTAATGTTGAACTTACTAAAGCGGCATATAAAGCACTTGGTAATAATAAAGGTGCAGTTATAGCGATGGAACCTGCTACGGGTAAGATTCTTGCAATGGTATCGAATCCATCATTTGATGCAAATGCAGTAAATACCGATTATGATGAGTGGATTACTTATGATAGTGCGGATTCGGTGCTTTTAAACAGGGCAACGCAAGGGCTATATCCACCTGGTTCAACATTCAAGATAATTACTGCTCTTGCATATATAAGGCAGAATCAGAATGATTATTATAATTATTCATATAATTGCGATGGACAGGCATATATATCTGGTGGAACTACTATTGCATGCTTTGATCATACGGCACATGGATATCAGGATTTAAGAAAAGCATTTGCTAATTCCTGTAATTCTGCATTTTCTACGATTGGAGCAGGACTTAATAAGACATCTTTCATGAATCTGTGCAGTACATTATTATTTAATTCTAATCTTCCTGTAGGGTTTGAGTATTCTAAGAGTACAATGGCTGTAACACAGGATTCTTCGATAAGTGAGATGCAGGAGACTGGTATTGGTCAGGGAAGGACGATGATGACACCGCTTCACAATATGATGATAGCGGCTAGTGTTGCTAATGATGGCGTTATGATGACTCCTTATATTGTTGACAGTATAAGTGACAGTGAGGGAAGAACGGTTGTTAAGAATAAGCCAACAGAGGCAGGAACTGTGATGTCAGCAGAAGAGGCAGAATACCTTACAGAATGCATGAGAGAGGTAATAACTTCTGGTACAGGAAATTCTATGAAATATTCATCATATGAAGCAGCAGGAAAGACCGGTTCGGCACAGTATGATGACTCTGACAGATATCATAGCTGGTTTACGGGCTTTGCACCTTATGATAATCCCCAGATAGCAGTATGTGTGATTCTGGAAGGGGGTTATTCTGGAGTGTCAAGTGCACAGGTAGTAGCAAAAGCTGTGTTTGATACATATTTCGGCTATTGATATTGAAGTCGTGAGAATGTATAATATTGTTTAGTGATTAATTGCATGATTATGAGGAATGATGATGAATACTGTTAACTATATCACTCCGTCAGATGGTGACATATATCTTGTTAATAACCAGACATATGTTAATTCTGGTGGGACTGATTTTGATAAAATATATAATAATATTACTGTGGATGATTCTCTTGAGAATATTTTTGCCGGAGCAGCAAAAGAATTTGGAATCAATGAGAATTTTCTTAAAGCTGTAGCACAGGCAGAATCAGGGTTTGATCCGGATGCTGTATCGTATTGCGGAGCACAGGGAATAATGCAGCTTATGCCATATACGGCAGAAAGCTATGGTGTTACGGATCCTTTTGATGCCAGACAGAATGTATATGCCGGTGCACAGATGTTATCAGAGCTGTTAGACAGTTATGATGGTAATGCTACGCTTGCTCTTGCAGCATATAATGCTGGCAGTGGTTCAGTACAGAAGTATGGAGGAGTGCCTCCGTATGATGAAACACTTAATTATATCAGTAAGATTAATGATATATTAGGTGGTGTACTTGCTAACGACTCAACAACCGTTGATGGTGCATATGCTACAGATTTTACTTCAGCTTCTGATGTGAATGCTCCTGATACAATTACAGGGAATTATGCCAGTAAACATACAGCGACTGAAAGGACAGGAAGCAGTTATAAGGAACAGGATAACAGTTCGCTTATAAGTTATGAGGAGTATCTGTATGTATGTGAAACATATAAGGATATCCTTGCTAAATTATTTTCGGCAATATCTGCAGATAAAGGTGACAATTTAGCTGCAGAATTGTATAATATAGTCACAGGAACCGGTTCAGAAAGAATTGGTGTAACAGGAACGGATATTATTAATAATAGCAGTGATGAACAGCAGTACATAAAGACTGGAACATATTATGGACAGATAGAGGCAAATGTTCAGCTTATTAACAGAATGCCTTATGATAATGTATATAAGAATGATCCACAGTCAGTATATCAGGCACAGGCATCTATGATAAGTCCACTTGTTATTAAGCTTTTGGAACAGTAATCCGGACTAACAGGAAAGAGGGGAATGATATGAGTGGTAGCCGAATTAAAGTGACATTGTACAACAGAACATTTAAAGAGATTGATATGTCAGATTTTACAAGAATAACAGAAGGGATTTTTTCTAACAGAGATGATATTGTAGAGGTTGCATTTCCGGAAGGGGTAGAGGTAATAGCACCTAATGCTTTTGAAAACTGCAGGAGACTTGAGAAAGTTGAGTTTCCAAAGTCCCTTAAATCAATTGAAAATGAAGCGTTCATTAATTGCCTTAGTCTTAAAGAAGCGGACTATGGAAAGAATGTAACAGTTGCACCTGATGCATTTAAGGGATGTATTAATTTATAATTTCATTAATTGATAAGAAGCCTTTAGTGGCTTCTTATTTTTTGCAGACATATCATACTAAAAACTTGACAAATATTTCTGCATAATATAGGATTTCTTACAGTGGCCTGACTATGCGTTGGTGCTGTATACGTGGGCTTGCGAAAGATTTTTAGAAATTCAGCACAGAAACGAGGAAGATAATGAGTAAGAAAAAGACATTTGTTACACTTGAACAGCTTAAGGAAATCGACAAAACATATCCGACTCCTTATCATCTCTATGATGAGAAGGGAATCAGAGAGAACGCTAAGAGATTAAAGGAAGCATTCTCATGGAATAAAGGTTATAGAGAGTATTTTGCTGTGAAGGCTACTCCTAATCCATATATTTTAAAGATATTAAAGGATTATGGCTGCGGTGTTGACTGTGCATCTATGGCAGAGCTTATGATGGGCTATGCGCTTGATTATAAGCCGGAAGAGATTATGTTCTCATCTAATGATACTCCAGCAGAAGAGTATGCATATGCTAATGAGATAGGTGCTACTATCAATCTTGATGATATTACTCATATTGAGTTTCTTGATAAAATATTAGACGGTAAGTTTCCTGAAACAATGAGCTGCCGTTACAATCCGGGCGGATATTTCCAGCTTGGAACATCTATTATGGATAATCCGGGTGATGCCAAATATGGTATGACACATGACCAGATTATTGAAGCATTTAAGATATTAAAGAGCAAGGGGGTTAAGCATTTTGGTATCCATTCATTCCTTGCAAGTAATACAGTATCTAATGAATATTATCCAACACTTGCTAAGATTTTATTCGAGCTTGCAGTTGAGTTAAGAGACAAAACAGGTGCAGATATTAAATTCGTAAATCTTTCAGGCGGTGTTGGCGTTGCTTACAAGCCAGATCAGGAGCCTAACGATATTGCAGTTATCGGTGAAGGAGTACACAAGGTATATGATGAGGTTCTTGGTGCGGCCGGAATGGGTGATGTTGCAATCTATACAGAGCTTGGAAGATTTATGCTTGCTCCATATGGCTGTCTTGTAACTAAGGCAATTCATGAGAAGCATATCTATAAGGAATACATCGGAGTTGATGCATGTGCATCTAACCTTATGCGTCCGGCGATCTATGGTGCATATCATCATATTACTGTTGCGGGTAAAGAGGATGCACCTTGCGACCACAAGTATGATGTCACAGGTTCTTTATGTGAGAACAGTGATAAGTTCGCAATTGACAGAATGCTTCCTAAGATTGATATGGGTGATTATCTTATTATCCATGATACAGGAGCACATGGTTTTTCTATGGGATACCAGTATAATGGAAAATTAAGATCAGCAGAGCTTCTTCTTAAGGAAGATGGCAGTGTTCAGATGATCAGACGAGCAGAGACAATAAAGGATTACTATGCTACATTTGATTTCTGTGATGCGTTGGATAAGTTGAATTTAAAATAAACGAGGTTTGATATATTGAAGAATTTAGGTTATATAGCAGGCGAAATTACAAAGGGAAAGAATCTTTCAGAAAATCTTTTAAAGTATGGTAATGGAATGTGTTCCATGTATAATGGGCTTGGATTTATCAAAATGTCCATGAATTATTATACTGTACTTGATATTGCAAGAGATTTACAGAATGATAAAGACCTTCTTAACATGATTAACAGACTTAATGAGCTTGTGGAGCGTTTCGTGGAGAATGATGAATGTGATGATTATGAGGCATTCAACGAACTCAATTCATTCCGTGAACAGATTATTGAGATTATGGAAGTTATAACAGCTTATGTTGACAGATTAAGAATATATGAGCATGTACTTAACAGAGTTGAGTACAGATTTAACGAAGGTGAACTGGATTACGACTACTATAATACCTACATGACTAATGAGATTATGCATTATATATTGTCTGACAAGGATAATGTTGTTATTAATGGCAAGATTTCAGAGATAGTAGGACAGCTTCCTGTAAGAATGTTAAAGGACAGATTCTTTGAGCATATCAGAGATGCATTTACACTGTATCATGGTGCTGGAAAGGATTCGATAGATGATTTCTATTACACCTTAAGCACAAGTGCGATGCTCTCAGGTGAGGCGGGATTTGATAAGTTCCCGGATGTCTATGATATATATAACACACTTGCAGGGGCTGATTACAGAAATATTGATAAAGACGAATATGTAAGACTCAAAGGAGCGCTTGATATTGCAACTGAGAAGATGACAGATTATGCTGATGTATATGTGCTTCTTACACAGGTTGTTAATGATGCACTCACAGTTGTCCTTACAAGAAGAAATACACTTGACAGAATAGAAGAGATAGAGAATGCCAAGAATGTTTTAAGTAAGACGAGAAATGCTTATGTTACAGGTGAAAGATTTGAAGATATTTCAGAAGATTTTGCTGCATTTGAAGGAAAACAGGAAAGAATTCTTGAGGCAGTATCATCTGGTGATTATGCAATAGAATACAGCCTTGCTAACTTTGTGGATGAGCTTAAGGAATATGAGCTTTTATCTGCATATAATGCTTTGTCTAAAACACTTAAGTTACAGTCAGGCAGTGATTTTGTTAAACTTGAATCAGAGGTATTTGCTGAGATTCCTGATAATTCTTATGCTGATGAGACGGCAGAAAAGCTTATTATGGAACTTGACGACAGTTTTAAAAACATGAATGTAATGGTTAAGAGAGCTGTTATGGCATCAGTGCTTTCAAGTCTTCCGGTATTCTTTAACAATACGGAAGAGATACAGGCTTATATTAATAATTCTCTTATGCAGTGCAATGATGATGCAGAGCAGAAGGCAGTTGTTGAGATTATTAAGACAATGATAAGTGATAACTAATGCAAATGTGCTGATGTGCATATGAGAAGTTTAAGTTTTTTGGGGGATGTTAAGTTGAAGTGGTATAGATATCTTTATCTTGGGGATAACGCAAGAAAAGCAAAATACAAAACATTTGGTCTTATCAGAAAGAGCAGATTTACCATAGATACTTATATTGTTGCGATTTCTGTCAATCCTGATAATATTCTTGATGTTTATTCAGCTAATATGCTGAAACAGCCACATTTTAAGAATAAATCATACAGAGATAAAGTGTATGTTGTAGGACTTGCGAGGGGCAGGGATGAGGCACTTGAACTGGTAAGATGCATAGTTGACGACACATATTCCCATACAGGAGGCGTTGATGTCGCTGGTTATCTTAGGTTTGGCACAGAATTAAGGAAGGGCAGCTGACATGCTGCTGGAAAGGTGGGGCTATGCTGCATGTTTTATTGCTTATACTTAAGATAACAGGCATAGTTATCGCGTGTATTTTAGGACTTGTAATAATTGTTGTGGCAGCAGTTCTTTTTGTGCCGGTAAGATATAAGGCTGATGCTGATTATCATGGTAAGTTCAAGGCACATGCGAAATTGTCATGGCTTGGAATATTAAGGGTACTTGTTTCGTATGATGAAGAACTTGCAATTAAAGCCAAGGCACTTTTTATTACAATTTACAGTAATAATCAAAAAAAAGAAAAAACTTCAAAACATAGGACATCAAAGAAGAAAAAAACAAAACACTCAGAAGAAAATATTTTTTCTGTAAACGACGATGAAGCCAAGAAACTTACGGAAAATGAGGAAAAACCACAGATTAAGATGGCTGAGGCTGTGAGTGATACTAAAGAAGATACACAGGCTGTTAAAAATAATGTGGAAGATATTAAAGAGTCTGCAGAGAGTCTTAAAGAGACTGTATCAGAAGATGAATCTAAGACGACACAGAATAAGAACTTCTTTGATAAAGTTAAGGATAAATGCTTTGTAATATATACAAAGATTAAAGAGATAATAAACCTTGTAAAGGATACAGTAAAAAAGGTTTCCGGAGCGGCTGACAAGCTTAAAGGAAAAGTGAAGAAGGCAAAAGAATTTGTGACAGATGAGGATAATAAGGCACTTTTTCATTTTTTTGTGGAACAGTTAAAGACACTTATTAAGGTTATTAGACCTAAGAAATACAGAATTAATGCAAGACTTGGATTTGAAGACCCGGCGACAATGGGCAAAGTGCTTGCTTATATATCAATCTTTTATGGTATGTCAGGAGTTGACCTTTCTTTAGAACCGGTATTTGGTGAGAATATTAAAGAGGGCAGTATATTCCTGAAAGGAAATATATGTATATTTTCAGTGCTTGTGATAGCGTTAAGAGTGTATAGAAATGAACAGTTTAAAAAGTTTATTTCCAGATAGAGAAGGTTATGTTATAATGTTAACAGTACTTCACAAAACAAGGAGGTCAAAATCCCTCTCCTCATCATAGGATTCGGATTTTGATTTGCAAAACAAGGAGGGATTTTATGGCAGAGAATAATTTTGATTCAACAGTTGCATCACTTTTTAAGGGGATGGATGCATTTATATCAGCTAAGACTGTTGTTGGTGATGCGGTTACGGTTAAGGATACAATTATCCTTCCGCTTGTTGATGTTTCGTTTGGAGTTGGAGCAGGAGCATTTGCAGGGGATAAGAAGAATAATGCCGGTGGTGGAATGACCGGAAAGGTTACACCGAGCGCGGTTTTAGTTATTCAGAATGGTGCAACCAAGCTTGTTAATATTAAGAATCAGGATACTGTAACTAAGATTCTTGATATGATTCCTGATGTTATTGATAAATTCAAGGGTAAGGATGAAAAGGTTGTAACTGATGCAGATATTGATGAAGCTATTGAAGATGCAGCGGAGTAGTTTTTCATAAACATATGTAATGTGCATATTATATAACATACTTATTAAGGAAGTATATATATGTGCAGACTGCTTGGATTTATATTCTTCTGGATTGCTGTTGGAATGATAATAACACTGTTTATAATGGATAATGTATTCTTGTGCGTATGCATAATAATTACATTGATTGTTGTGGGTTATAACATGTTCTGCCAGTAATCAGAACAATATGTTGTGCTTTTGAGAGAATTTTGAAGAAAATTCTTGAAAAATGTGTTGCAAAATATTTTTTTATCTGATACAATAATTTCTGTTGTGGGTAAATTACCCAATACCGGTAAGGAGGTGTTATTGAAATGGCTAAGTGTGCAATTTGCGAAAAAGGTCCTCACTTTGGTAATGCAGTGAGTCATTCTCATAGAAGATCTAATAAAGTTTGGAATGCTAATGTTAAGTCTGTTAAAGTAAAGGTTAACGGAAATGCTAAGAAGATGTATGTTTGTACTTCATGCTTACGTTCTGGTTTAGTTGAGCGTGCATAATCTATGAGCTTTAAAGTTAATACCAGTATATTAAGGTGAATTGCGCAAAACGCGATTCACTTTATTTTTTGGACATTCATTTGATAATCAAAGTTTAATAAAGAATTCGAAAATGTGTTTATTTTTCTGTAGAAAGATAGTATAATATTTGTGCTATTTATATACATATTTTTATGTAAAGTTTGACTGCGCGAAACTTGCATCCGTATTACGGGTGTTAACAAATACAAGCCGCAGTATTGGAGGACTATCTATGAAGGGAACTTTGGAGAATAAACTTGGAAAAGTTTCGATTGATTCGGAAGTTATTGCACAGTACGCAGGTTCTACAGCAGTTGAGTGCTTTGGAATTGTGGGTATGGCTGCTGTCAGCATGAAAGACGGACTTGTTAAGCTTCTTAAAGGAGACAGCCTTACAAGAGGAATCAGTGTGGTTATAGATGAGAATAATCTTATTGAGATTGATTTTCATGTTATTATATCTTATGGTGTAAGCATTGCTGCAGTAGCAGATAATCTTATTGAGAATGTTAAGTATAAAGTGTCAGAATTTACCGGCCTTGAGATTAAGAAAATCAACATATATGTTGAAGGCGTAAGAGTAATTGATTAATTGAAATATTGTTATAATGCTTAATTGCAGAATGGAGGATAATCGTGGCAACTAATACAATAGATGCAGCACTTGTGCAGAAGATGTTTCTTGCAGGAGCTAAAAACCTTGAGTCTAAGAAAGAATGGATTAATGACCTTAATGTTTTCCCTGTTCCAGATGGTGATACAGGTACTAACATGACTCTTACTATTATGTCAGCAGCTAAGGAAGTAAGTTCTATTGCTAACCCTAATATGGAGAATCTTTCTAAGGCTATATCATCAGGCTCGTTAAGAGGTGCAAGAGGTAACTCAGGCGTTATCTTATCACAGCTCTTAAGAGGCTTTACAAAAGAGATGAAGGGCGTAACTGAAATTACTGTTGAGACACTTGCACTTGCAACAAGCAGAGCTACAGAGACAGCATATAAGGCAGTTATGAAGCCAAAGGAAGGAACAATCCTTACAGTTGCTAAGGGTATTTCTGATAAGGCTGCTGAGATTGCATCACAGACAGATGATATTGAAGAGGCTATGCGTATAATTATTGAACATGCTGAATATGTACTTTCTAAGACACCTGATATGCTTCCTGTCCTTAAAGAAGCGGGAGTTGTGGATTCAGGCGGACAGGGACTTGTTGTTGTTCTTAAGGGAATGTATGATGCACTTACAGGAAAGGTTACAGATTTTTCTATAACAGAGAGTAAGCCATCCACCGAACAGACAGTTCCAGGCTCAGGAAAGGGAGCTGCTGTAGAGAATGTAGATATAAAGTTCGGTTATTGCACCGAGTTCATAATTATGCTTGATAAGGAATTTGATGAGAAGACTGAAGCAGACTTCAAAGCATTCCTTACATCGATAGGTGATTCTATAGTATGTGTTGCTCTTGATGATATTGTTAAGGTTCATGTGCATACTAACCATCCAGGTCAGGCATTTGAGAAGGCCTTGGAATATGGTCAGCTTACTAAGATGAAGGTCGATAATATGCGAGAGGAGCATAACCAGAAGGTTGTTGCACAGTCAGAACTGCAGGCGGCAGCAGCTAAGCAGGCTATGGAGAAAAATTCTGAAGCTGAACAGAAAAAAGCTGAGCCAGCTAAGGATTTTGGATTTATCACAATTGCACCGGGAAGCGGAATCGCAGAGATTTTTAAGGGACTTGGTGTTGATGAAGTTATTGAAGGCGGCCAGACAATGAACCCTTCGACAGAGGATATCCTTAATGCAGCAGATAAGATTAATGCCAAGACAATATATGTTCTTCCTAATAACAGCAATATTATTCTTGCAGCTAACCAGGCAGCATCAATTGTTGAAGACAAGGAACTTATTGTTATCCCTACTAAGACAGTACCACAGGGAATTACAGCTATGATTAACTTTGAGACAACACGCAGTGCTAAGGATAATGGCGATGCGATGACAGACAGTCTTTCAACAGTTAAGTCTGGACAGCTTACTTATGCTGTAAGAGATACATCAATTGACGGCAAGGAGATTAAGAAGGATAATTATCTTGGATTAGGTGATAAGGGACTTGCTGCAGTTGGTACTGATATGGATGAGACTCTTCTTGAGATGATTGAGTCAATGATGTCGGATGAAGCTGAACTTATAAGTGTTTACTATGGAGCTGATATTGAAGAAGCTGCTGCCGAGGCAGTTGTTTCTAAGATTGAAGAAAAGTTCCCTGATGTAGATGTTGAACTTCAGTTTGGTGGACAGCCGGTTTATTATTATATTGTATCTGTTGAGTAAGAATTATGAATATAACAGAATTAAAGGGAATCGGCGCTAAGACAGCTGAGAATTTTAACAGGCTTTCGGTATACACAGTATCGGATCTCGTGGGGTTATACCCACGGGATTACGATGTATACCATGAGCCTGTTTTTGTTAAAGATATAAGCCATGAATCAGAGCATACAGAGGTAGCTGTTGAAGGACAGGTATGCAAAAGCCCGGATATATATGGGAGCGGCAGGTTTAAGATATTAACTGTGACTATAAAGGATTATAATGGCGACTCCATAAAATGCAGCTGGTATAACATGCCATTTTTAAAGAATACATTAAGGCTTGGAACAAGATATGTATTCAGGGGAAGGCTGGTTAATAAAAGAGGCTGGTTATTAGAACAGCCGAAAATGTATACACTTGCCCAGTACAAGGAACTTCAGGGAACACTGCAGCCAATATATCCTCTGACTAAAGGTCTTACTAACAATACTGTTACTAAGGCAGTTGCACAGGCACTTGAAAAATACAGCGCGGGACTTGAAAAGGAATATATACCTGATTATATAAGAAAGAGATATTCGCTTGCTGAGCATAATTTCAGTGTTGTTAATATACATTTTCCTAAGACAATGGAAGAATATGTTCAGGCGAGACACAGACTTGCGTTTGAAGAGTTTTTTTTATTCACGCTAGCAACTCTTTCATTAAAGAGTGCAAATGAACGCATACCGAACAGCTATGTAATACCAGAAAGCAAAGAAAAGGATCAATTCCTTGAAAGTCTGTCATATTCACTTACTAATGCACAGTTAAGGACTGTGTCAGAGGTTGCACAAGATATGTCAGGTGAACACCTGTGCAGCCGTCTGATACAGGGAGATGTAGGCTCAGGAAAGACAGTTGTTGCAACAATTGCACTTATCAATACGGTTATTGCAGGATATCAGGGAGCATTGATGGCACCAACAGAGGTTCTTGCAAGACAGCATTATGAATCGTTTGTTAAAGGCTTTGAAAAGGCGGGACTTGATATCAGAGTTGAACTTCTTGTTGGTTCAATGACAGCGAAACAGAAAAAGGAAGCATATGCAAGGATTGCAGATGGAACTGCCGGAATAATAGTAGGAACGCATGCGTTGATACAGGAAAAGGTTGAATATAAAGAACTGGCACTTGTTATAACAGATGAGCAGCACAGATTCGGAGTAAACCAGCGCCGTGACTTTTCACAGAAAGGGAAAAGCCCGCATATTCTTGTAATGAGTGCAACGCCAATACCAAGAACTCTGGCAATTATACTGTACGGAGACCTTGATATATCAATAATTGATGAGATGCCTGCGAACAGACTTCCTATAAAGAATTGTGTTGTGGATGAAAGCTACAGACCGAAGGCGTATGCATTTATACACAAGCAGGTTGCTTCCGGCAGACAATGCTATGTAATATGTCCAATGGTTGAGGACAGTGAGGCTGTAGAGGCTGAAAATGTTGTTGATTACACGGCAATGCTTAAGAAAGAACTTCCGGATATAAGGATAGAATATCTTCATGGCAAGATGCGTCCATCGTTAAAGAATGAGGTGATGGAAAGATTTGCAGCACATGAAACGGATGTGCTGGTATCAACTACAGTTATCGAGGTTGGTGTAAATGTGCCTAACAGCACTGTTATGATGGTAGAGAATTCGGAAAGATTTGGACTTGCACAGCTTCATCAGTTAAGAGGCCGTGTTGGGCGAGGAGAATATCAGTCATATTGTATATTTGTTACAGGCAATAAATCAGAGAAGATAAGAAAAAGACTGGAAATTCTTAATAAATCCAACGATGGATTCAAGATAGCTGATGAAGATTTAAGACTGCGTGGACCGGGAGATTTCTTCGGGGTAAGGCAGAGCGGTGATTTTGATTTCGGAATAGCAGATGTATTTACTGATGCAAAGACATTAAAGGAAGCGTCAGATGCAGCGAAAGATATGCTAAAGAAAGATCCTGAGTTAAAGCTTGAGAATAATGTATATCTAAAGCAGAAGGTTGCAGAGTATACGATTAAATGTTTAGAAAAGATTAATCTGTAAAGGAGATGTATGCACATGAGACAGATGGAATTCACAATGAGCAGACCTAATCTTGTCAAGCCAGGAGATGAGGTAGATATTACGGAGGGTAAGCTTCCTAGCAGTTATTATTATACGATAGAGCCGGCAGTTGCAATGTCAGGAAACTATTCAACACCTGACAGGTTAAAGTCAAGACATGGAATTGTTAAAGAGGTTGGAGAGACAAGCAGGGGTTATTATGTGCTTGCGGAATTTGATGAATAATTGCGACTATTCGGAATTAAGCAAAATTACAATTAAATGCAGAATAAAAATTATGCTTTTCACATATATTTTTTACAAGTATATGCGGAAGGCATAATTTTTTATGTACCGCTTTAATTACAGGGAGGAAAGTATGTCAGACAGAAAGGAAAATATAAACTTTAATCTGTACGAGGATATAAAGAAACGCACTAATGGGGAGATATATCTTGGTGTGGTAGGTCCTGTACGGACAGGAAAGTCGACATTTGTAAAAAGATTTATGGATCTATGTGTAATTCCTGAGATTGCAGATGCTAACGAGAAACAACGCACAATCGACGAACTGCCACAGAGTAGTGCTGGAAGTACGATTATGACTACTGAGCCTAAGTTTATACCTGGTGAGAGTGCAGCAATCTGCATGGCTGATGATATTAAGATTAAAGTGCGTGCAATTGACTGTGTTGGATTTATGGTTGATGGCGCAATGGGAGCAGAGGAGAATGGCAAAGAGAGAATGGTTAATACTCCATGGTCAAAAGAACCGGTTCCATTTTCAATGGCAGCACAGATTGGTACTGAAAAGGTGATAGAGGAGCATTCTACTATTGGAATCGTTATTACAACAGATGGCTCATTTACAGGAATAGAACGGGATAATTATGTCAACGCGGAGCAGATGGCTATAGATAAGCTGAAAAAGATTTCAAAACCGTTTGTTGTGATATTAAACTGTGTGAAGCCTTATGCTAAAGAATCTGTGCAGCTTGCAGAAGCTATGAAAGAAAAATATGGTGTAAATGTCTATGCTCTTAATTGTGACCAGCTAAGAAAAGAAGATGTTGACAGGGTTATATCAGGTGTGCTTAAAGAATTTCCGGTATCACAGCTTGATTTTTATGCACCTGCATGGGTTGAAGTACTTGAGTCATCACACTGGCTTAAGATGCATATAGTAGATGCGGCACTTTCGATTCTTGATAATATAAATGTTATGAAGGATGCGTATCTTGAGTTGAATAATACATGCGAATACATAGAAAAGATTGATGTGAAAAATGTTGATATGTCAACAGGGAGGGTTGAAATTGAATTTAAGCTTTCGAAAGATCTGTATTATAAAATATTAAGTGAACTTACAGGAACGCAGATTAATAATGAGCATGAGCTTATAGATATGATTAAATCTCTTTCAGACAAGAAGAATGAACTGGGAAGCTTTGGTGATGCAATAAGCGAAGTTAATCTTAATGGCTTCGGAGTTGTTACACCTTCAAAAGAAAATATACAACTGGATGAGCCGGTAGTGATTAAGAATGGCAATAAATATGGAGTTAAGATAAAAGCTAAAGTTCCGTCTATTAACCTGCTTAAGACAGAAATAATGGTTGAAATTGCCCCGATTGTTGGAAACAGGAATCAGGCAGAAGATCTGATTGAATATATAAAAGGAAATATGAAAGATAATCCGGACGGAATCTGGGATACCAATATATTTGGAAAGACAATAGAACAGATTGTATCAGACGGAATATATGAAAAAACACATAATATGACAACTGAGAGCATGGGAAAGATTGGCGATACAATTGAAAAAGTAATGAATGAGAATTCAGGACTTGTGTGTCTTATTGTGTAAAAAATACTTTATTTAACTGAAAAGTTATGATAATATAAATTCAATTATAATTGAACGACAAGAGGTTTGCAATGGAAAAGAAAGGAACTGGAGCTGAACATGTAAGTTACAGACATAATGTGTTCAGAAACAAAATGCTTGGCTTTGAGAAAATATTATTTATCATAATGGTATCGGTTAATATCTTATATATTATAGTGTCATTTGCTGATAAGAATCTGCCGGCTATAATGACAGAAGATATAATAAGATTAATATCCGTTACGGCGGTCCAGATTATAAGCTGCTGTTCATTCAGAATTATTAATTTCAGAGATAATTTTTCTAATGAAACTAAAAACAGGATGTGTTGTATATCACTGGTAGGGCTGTTTGCTGCTGAGGAACTTTTATTTTATTTTTGTGAACCCTTGTGGGTTGGAACAGCAGTGGTAATGGTGATAAGTTCATTTTTTAATGACAGAAAGACCATTTTTGTTATATATGCTACATCAATAGCTGTATGGATTGCATCAGCATTTATGTATAATTACAGTGCTTCAAGTGCAGTGAAGGCACTTGATGTAAGAGATTTTGCAGCTACATTTTTACTGATAAGCTGTGTATTTGCAATATCGGTTATATTGTATAATTTCAATAAGCTGCAGGTGGAAGATGTTGTTGAATATTATGATGGAGAGAAAAAGCTTCAGGAGAAGCTTTCAACAGATTATCTGACACAGCTTCATACAAGGTTTTCTATATATGAGAACATCAAGCAGGCAATGCATGATTATTACTTTTCAGGGAAAGATGTATGTGTGGCAATGCTTGACATTGATTTCTTTAAGAAAGTTAATGACACATATGGTCATGACAAAGGTGATATGGTATTAAGAACATTATCGCGGGTTATAAGCCAGTACACTGATGATACGATTCATGCAGGCAGATACGGAGGAGAGGAGTTTCTGATTCTTTTTTCAGGATATACCAGAAAGCAGGCAGGAAAGATACTGGAAGGAATGCTTACTAATTTTAGAAATCAGGAGTATGATTTCTTGCCTGAAGATGTTATAATAACATTCAGTGCTGGCTTTACATATCTTGATAATAAAAATATTGATGTGGAAGGCTTCATAAAATGTGCAGATGAGGCACTTTATTATTCTAAAGAGCATGGAAGAAACCAGATAACATACTATAATGATCTGAGATTACGAGACATGCAGGTTAACAGATAACCAAGGAGGATTTATATTAGATGAACAAGAAAGTTGAAGATTATGTAAGAAGTATACCTGATTTCCCAGAACCGGGGATTATATTCAGGGATGTTACAAGTGTTATCCAGAGTCCTGAGGGATTAAAGCTTGCAATAGACGGTCTTACAGATCTTATAGGGGATACAGAATTTGATGTTGTAGTAGGACCAGAATCAAGAGGGTTTATATTTGGCGTTCCTGTTGCATATAATACCGGTAAGGGATTTGTTCCTGTAAGAAAGAAGGGAAAACTTCCGTGTGAGACTATATCAGCAGATTATGAACTTGAATATGGTACAGCTACTATAGAGATGCATAAGGATGCGATTACTCCGGGACAGAAGGTTATTATTGTTGATGATCTGATTGCTACAGGCGGAACAACAGAAGCTATTATCAAGCTTGTAGAAGAGCTTGGAGGAGAAGTAGTGAAAGTCCTTTTTCTTATGGAGCTTGAAGGCCTTAAAGGAAGAGATAAGATTGCAGGATATGATGTCGAGTCAGTAATTAAATACCCAGGTAAATAATTATTCGGGCTGCTTTATTATATAAAGCAGCCTTTTTAAGATTGATAACAGGAGGCAGATATGGGGACACCACATAATGAAGCACAGACAGGAGATATAGCAAAGACAGTTCTTATGCCGGGAGATCCTTTAAGGGCAAAGTATATAGCAGATAATTATCTTACAGATGTAAGCTGCTTTAATACGGTCCGCAATATGTCAGGATTCACAGGAATTTATAACGGATGCAGGGTATCTGTTATGGGAAGTGGTATGGGAATGCCTTCAATGGGAATATATTCATATGAATTATATAATGTATATGATGTGGATAATATTATAAGGATTGGTTCAGCGGGAGCATTTGATGATGACCTTAATCTTATGGATATTGTACTTGGAATGGGCTCATGCACTGATTCTAACTTTGCGGCACAGTACAATCTTCCGGGCATATATGCGCCGATAGCTGATTTTACGCTTTTAAAGACTGCATATGATGTTGCAGAAGAAAAACATTTTTCGGTTAAAGTTGGCAATGTACTGGCATCAGATGTGTTTTATAATGATGATACAACAGTTAATGACAGATGGAAGAAGATGGGTGTGCTTGCAGTTGATATGGAGTCAGCAGCGTTGTATATGACTGCTGCCAGATGCAGAAAACATGCACTTACTATTCTTACAATAAGTGACCATCTCTACAGGGGTGAGAAGCTGTCAGCACAGGAGAGACAGACAGGATTTACTAATATGATGGAGACAGCTCTTGAAACTGCAGTCAGATTGCAGAATAACAGGCAGATGGAGGATTTATGACAGATACAGATTTAGAGATTATTGTTTTTGTACTGCTGGCTGTTGCAATCGGCGTGTATGTATGTGTAAGCAGCAGTATTAAGCGGAAGAAGGCAGCGGAGAATGCCATAAAGAAAGCGTGGGGCAAACGTGTTGTATACAAGGGAACAGATGAGAGCTTTGAATATATATCGCATTATGCCAAAGGTAATCCGAGTGAATCTATGATTGATGATATAACATGGAATGATCTTGGCATGGATGAAGTATTTAAATGTATTAATAATACTAATTCATCTGTTGGACAGGAATATCTATATAAGATGTTAAGAGAACCGGTTGCAGATGCAGAAAAGCTTCACGAACTGGACAGGCTTGCAGATGAATTCACAGCTAATGAAAAAGAAAGAATCACAATTCAGAAGATATTTATGAATATGGGAAAAAGCCGTAAGATTGCAGTTACAGATTATATCGGTTATATAATGGATATAGAGCAGGGAAGTAATATTGTGCATTATCTTGCGTGGGTATTTCTTATTGCTTCAATACTTGTTACGGTTCTTGTAACTCCGGTGCTTGGAATATGGCTTATAATTGCATCGGTAGCATTTTCAATAATTACTTATTACAAGTATAAGGCTAAGATTGAGAATTATTTCAAATGTATTAATGTTATTGTGAAAATGGCATCGGCATCTGAAGATATATGTGAAAGCAATATAAGTTTTCTTGAACCAGAGTGTAACAGGCTTAAAGAGATATTAAAGAGCTTTTCTAAAGTAACAAAAGGCTCATGGATGATTGAATCAGGCAATGTTGATGGTTCAATCGGAGAGGTTGTACTTGATTATCTAAGAATGATAACGCACATGGATATTGTGAAGTTTAATAAGATGACAAAGCTTATAACTGCCAAAAGTGAGGATGCATATAACCTTGTAGATACACTTGGATTCATAGAGACATCAATTGCTGTTGCATCATTCAGGGAAAGCCTGCCATTTTACTGTAAGCCTGAATTTGTGGAAAATACTAATAACCTTAGTGTGAAAGAAGTGTATCATCCGCTTATAGATAATCCTGTGTGTAATTCAATAACAACTAAAGGAAATGTTCTTCTTACAGGTTCTAATGCTTCAGGTAAATCAACATTTTTAAAGACAATAGCAATCAACAGTATTCTGGCACAGACTATAGGAACAAGTCTTTCCAAAGAATACATTGCTCCAGTATATAGGATATATTCTTCAATGGCATTAAGGGATGACCTTGCTAATTCGGACAGTTACTATATTGTTGAGATTAAGTCATTAAAGAGAATTCTTGATGCAGTTGGTAAAAAAGGCAGAACGGTTCTATGCTTTATTGATGAGGTACTTCGTGGAACTAACACTGTTGAGAGAATTGCAGCATCATCAGAGATATTAAAGAATCTTAATACAGGCAGGGCGTTGTGCTTTGCAGCAACACATGATATTGAGCTTACAACAATACTTAAGGACTGTTACAGCAACTATCATTTTCAGGAGGAAGTTACTGAGGATGAGGTTAAGTTTGATTATAAGCTGTATGCCGGACCTGCAACAACAAGGAATGCAATCAAGCTTCTTAATGTTATAGGGTATGATAAGAATATAATTAAGGGAGCAGAACAGCGTGCAATGCATTTCCTGACAGATGGAAACTGGAAATCTTGATAAATGTTGTTTCTTGTGATATTATAAATTATTGCGAAGGCTTTTATTATAATTCGTGGAGGTAATAATATGGTTGGGTTAGTCAGCGCGCTCGTGGGCGAGATAGCTTATGAAGTGGTAAGATTTGTTATAATGCTTGCGTTACTGGTACTTGCAGTATTCGTAGGTGGTAAACTCCGAAAGGCAGCAGATGCCAAGAAGGCAGCTAAGATGGCTGCATCGGAGAATAAAGAGAAAGAGATTACTGAATAATCAGGAGGAAGTTAAAGTGCAGTACAGAGGTGTGAATGAATTAAGAAGATTATACCTTGATTTCTTTGAGAGCAAGGGACATTTGAAAATGAAGAGCTTTTCTTTAGTTCCACATAATGATAACAGTCTGCTTATCATTAATTCAGGTATGGCTCCACTTAAGCCATATTTTACAGGACAGGAGATTCCACCAAGAAGAAGAGTTACAACTTGTCAGAAGTGTATAAGAACAGGTGATATCGAGAATGTAGGTAAGACAGCAAGACATGGTACATTCTTCGAGATGCTCGGTAACTTCTCATTTGGTGATTATTTCAAGGATGAAGCTATTCACTGGTCATGGGAGTTCTTAACAGAGACTGTAGGACTTGATCCAGACAGATTATATCCATCCATATATCAGGATGATGATGAAGCATTTAATATATGGAATAAGGAAATCGGTATTGCACCTGAAAGAATATTCAGATTTGGTAAGGAGGATAACTTCTGGGAGCATGGCGCTGGTCCTTGCGGTCCATGTTCTGAGATATATTATGACCGTGGTGAGAAATATGGCTGTGGTAAGCCAGGCTGTACAGTAGGCTGTGACTGTGACAGATATATGGAAGTATGGAACAATGTATTCTCACAGTTTAACAATGACGGACATGGCAATTACACAGACCTTATCCAGAAGAACATTGATACAGGTATGGGACTTGAAAGACTTGCAGTTGTTGTGCAGGATGTTGATTCTATATTTGATGTTGATACATTACAGGCACTTCGCAACAAGGTTTGTGAGATGGCTGGAGTTAAGTATAAGGAAGATGAGAAGCAGGATGTCTCTATCCGTGTTATCACAGACCATATCCGTTCAGTAACATTTATGGTAAGTGATGGAATTATGCCATCTAACGAAGGAAGAGGATATGTCTTAAGAAGACTTTTAAGAAGAGCTGCAAGACATGGAAGACTTCTAGGTATTGAAGGAAAGTTCTTATCTAAGCTTTGTGAAACTGTAATTGAAGGCTCTAAGGATGGTTATCCTGAATTAGAGGAAAAGAGAACATTTATTACTAAGGTTATCTCTGAAGAAGAAGATAAGTTTAATAAGACTATCGACCAGGGATTAAGCATCCTTAATGATATGGAAGCTGAACTTGCTTCTAAGGGTGAGAATGTATTATCAGGAGCAGACGCATTTAAGCTCTATGATACTTACGGATTCCCTATTGATCTTACTAAGGAAATCCTTGAAGAGAAGAATATTACAATTGATGAAGCTGGATTTAATGCAGCTATGGAAGAGCAGAGAGTTAAGGCAAGAAATGCACGTAAGGTAACTAACTATATGGGTGCTGATGCAACTGTATATGATGAGATTGACCCTGCTATAACAAGCACATTTGTCGGATATGACAAGCTTACTAATGAATCTGAGATTACAGTTCTTACAACAGAGGAAGAAGTTGTTGACGCTTTATCTGAGGGTGATAAGGGAACTGTTATTGTAGATGAAACTGTATTCTATGCTACTATGGGTGGTCAGGAAGGCGATAAGGGTGTTATTAAGACATCTGAAGGAGAATTCACTGTTGAGACTACTATCAAGTTAAAGGGTGGCAAGATTGGTCATGTCGGAACTATGACTAAGGGCATGATGAAGGTTGGAGATACTGCAACAATGGAAGTTTCCCCTGCTTACAGAGCAGATACATGCAAGAACCACAGTGCAACACACCTTCTTCAGAAGGCTTTAAGAACTGTTCTTGGTGATCATGTTGAGCAGAAGGGTTCATACGTTGATCCTGACAGATTAAGATTTGACTTTACACATTTCCAGAGCATGACTAAGGAAGAGATTGCTAAGGTTGAAGATATTGTTAATGAAAAGATTGCAGAGGCTATTCCTGTTGTTACTGATGTAATGACAATTGAGGAAGCTAAGAAGACAGGAGCTATGGCACTTTTCGGTGAGAAGTATGGCGAGAAGGTAAGAGTAGTTGCTATGGGAGACTTCTCTAAGGAATTCTGTGGTGGTACCCATGTTGCTAATACAGCTAATATCAGACTTTTCAAGATTGTATCTGAGGCAGGTGTTGCTGCAGGCGTAAGAAGAATTGAGGCTCTTACAGATAAGGGTGTTATGAAGTACTACGCTGAACTTGAGAAGACTATTGAAGAGGCAGCTAAGGCAGCCAAGGCAGAGCCCGTACAGCTTGTTAAGAAGATTGCAGCTATGAATGATGAGATTAAGTCACTTATGAGCGAGAATGAGAAGCTCAAGGCCGAGCTTGCTAATAATGCACTTGGAGATACAGCAGGAGATATCAAGGAAGTTAACGGCGTTAAGTATATCGCAACTAAGGTTGACGGTGTTGATATGAATGAATTAAGAAACCTTGGTGATAAGTTAAAGGGTGAGATTGGTTCAGGTGTTGTTGTTATCGTCAGCGCACAGGGTGCTGATAAGGTAAGCGTTATTGCAATGGCAACAGATGATGTTATTGCCAAAGGTGCTCATGCTGGTAACCTTATCAAGGCTCTTGCTCCTATTGTTGGCGGTGGCGGTGGCGGCCGTCCTAATATGGCTCAGGCTGGTGGTAAGAACCCTGCCGGTATTGATGAGCTTATTGCTAAAGTACCTGATACAATTCTTGCACAGATTGGATAATTTGTTACTGTTCAGAGCTATGCAAAATCTGAGAGATACACATAAAAATGCTGGCATTTTTATGTGTGTTTATCAGATTTTATATGGCGGATACGCCACATCTCGAAAATACACAGTATTTTCGAGATAGCTCTGAACAGTAACGATAATATGCAAGATTAGTGTAAGATTAGATAATTTGGGCTTGACGATTTGCAAAAATGTGATATAATGTTTTTTGTGCGATTAGTAAATACCCTATTTATGTAGTTTGGCGCACAATTTGCAACAGAAGGGTGGTCAGGAAGTAGTATGTCAAATGTCATCGTTAAAGAAAACGAGTCTTTAGATAGCGCATTACGCAGATTCAAGAGAAACTGTGCTAAGGCAGGCATTCAGCAGGAAATTCGTAAGAGAGAACATTACGAGAAGCCAAGCGTAAGACGTAAGAAGAAGTCAGAAGCAGCTAGAAAACGTAAGTTCAACTAATAATTAATATTTTTGACATGAGAGAGCGGTGCTTAGGCATCGCTCTTTTTGGATTTATAATAAAAAATCCGGTTTTGCTGGAAAGTCTCAATTATAAACTTAACAGGATACTTAATTTTGAAGCAACAAATCACAACTATTTCAGACAACATATAACGGATATTAAAGAGAGTCTTATTAAAAAATTAGAAATAGGAAATATAATGACAGACTAAAATCATACTTTAAAGGATAACAGCATAGAATATAAAAAGATTTTGGAAGTCTGCTTATATGGTCGATTTTATCAGCAGCGGTATAAGGCTCGGACAGATGTGTGATCTTAGCAGAGATGTTGTTGCAGGACTTCCTGTTATATCAATGCTGGGTGACTGCGAGGTTTTTATAGAGAATTACAGGGGGATACTTGAGTATTCAAGCGAATATCTTAAGGTTTCTACGAAAATAGGTAATATAAGAGTGAGCGGGAGCAATCTTGTGATATACCATATGAATCAGGACGAAATCCTTCTTAGGGGACGCATTGGCAAAGTTTCTCTAAAAGGAGAGGCTGATGAAAAGGATACATAATTATATTGTTATTGAAATATCCGGATGGGAGCGGGAAAGGTTCGTTAATCTGTGCTGCAGGCGCGGGATTACATTATATAACTGCCAGTGTGTGAAAGAGACAATAAGAGCGAGAATAACAAGACAGGATTATTTCAAGACTAAGGAAATGCGAAGAAAATGTCATGTTCATATTAAAGTTTTAAAGAAACATGATATAGAGTTTCTTTTTGCAAGATACAGAAGAAATTATTCGATAATTGCTGGCTTTGCCACTGCATTTGTATTGATGTTCATTGCCAGCAGATTCGTGTGGAGTATTGAATTTGACGGAAATTACATATATACAGATGATTCAATGCGTAGGTTTCTTAAAGAGCATGGCATCAACACAGGTGATAAAGTTAAGAATATAGATACAGAAAATATCGAGAAGGCAATTAAAAATGAACTGTCGCAGGTTACATGGGTTAATGTACGGATTGAGGGAAATATTCTGAAAGTCAGTATTGATGAATCTAAAGCTGATGAGCTACACAGCACCACTAATGATGGCAATATAATATCAGGATATTCCGGTGTTATTGAATACATTATAACCAGAAGCGGAACACCGAAGGTCACTGTTGGTGACGAGGTATCAGAAGGCGACATACTTGTTGAGAATACATTGTATGTTCCTGATGATTACGAGGAGAATATACAGCAATTTCAGACGCAGGCTCAGGCGGATATTCTGATAAGAACGCAGTTATCATGGGATAATGAGATAAATGCGGTATATGCCGATAAAATATATACTGGACGAAAGATGACGACATATGCTATAAGCATAGATAAATATGAAATTTCTCTCGGCTTTCCACGACATTTAAAAGAGTATGACAAGGTTGTTAATGAGGGGAATATAAAGATTGGTAATCTGATTGCACTTCCTGTATCTGTACAGAAGATTACTCTTAATGAGTATAAGGAAAATGAGGCTGAGTACAGTGAGGAGGAAGCAGCGGCTATTCTTAATGAAAAAGCTGAGAGATTTATAAAACATTTGAAAGAAAATAAAGTGCAAATAAATGATTATCATGTTAATATAGAAAGAAGCGGGGATAAGTATATTGCACATGCTGATATTGATGCAACTGTTCCTGCGGATTTTGATGTTAGAAAGGTGGAGACATCTGATGAGTGAGGTAGAGAGTCTTATTAATATACCGGTGGAACACTGTTCGAATATATTTGGACAGTTTGATGAATATGCGAAGGTTATAGAGAAAACACTTAAGGTTACAATTATTGTAAGAGACAGCTCTGTGAAGGTTATAGGTGCAGAGGCAGCAGTGCAGAGAGCATCAGGAGTACTTAATTATCTGTATGAGCTGTCTAAGAGAGGCAACCAGATTACAAGACAGAATGTTGATTATTCCATTGCACAGTCATTTGAAGAAAAGGCTGATTTGCTGATTGAGATTGATTCTGATACAGTGTGCAGGACGATTGCAGGAAGGCCTATCAAGCCTAAGACATTCGGACAGAAGGAGTATGTTGATGCCATTAGGGATAAGATGATTGTGTTCGGAGTAGGACCGGCAGGAACAGGTAAGACATACCTTGCTATGGCGATGGCTATTAATGCATTTAAGAATAATGAGGTCAACAAGATTATTCTTACAAGACCTGCGATTGAGGCTGGTGAAAAGCTCGGATTCCTGCCGGGAGATTTGCAGAGTAAGGTTGATCCGTATCTTAGGCCTCTGTATGATGCACTTTTCCAGATTATGGGTGCAGAGAGCTTTAATGCTAATATGGAAAAAGGTCTTATCGAGGTTGCACCGCTTGCATATATGAGAGGCCGTACACTTGACAATGCATTTATTATTCTTGATGAGGCACAGAATACAACACCTGCACAGATGAAGATGTTCCTTACACGAATTGGATTCGGCTCAAAGGTTGTTGTTACAGGTGATATGACACAGAAGGATCTGCCAAGGGATACCGTGTCAGGTCTTGAGGTTGCGACTAAGGTTTTATCCAAGGTTGAAGAGATAGCATTTATAAAGCTTACGAATAAAGATGTTGTAAGGCATCCTCTTGTACAGAAGATTGTCAAGGCATATGAGGATTACGAGGAGAATCAGGCTAAGGCTGCCAAGAGAAGAGAAGCAAGAAAGGGAAGTCAGACAGGAAGGAGAAAAAATTGATATGACTATTAATATAGAGTACGAAGCCGAGGAAAAGCTTGACTTAGATTATGAGAAGATAATTACTGATGTTGTCAATGAGGCGGTTGATTATGAAAAATGTCCTTATGAAGCAGAGGTTAATGTAACAATTGTTGACAGTGAATCTATCCACGAGATTAATAAGGAATACAGAAATATTGATTCTCCGACAGATGTACTTTCATTTCCGGGAGTTAATTATGTTACACCTTCGGATTTTGATGCAATTGAGGACGAGTTAGAAAACAATGCTGAGGATTATTTCAATCCTGATACAGGAGAGCTTCTTCTTGGAGATATTGTTCTGTGCGTTCAGAAGATTAAGGAACAGGCGGACAAGTATGGTCATTCTGAAAAAAGGGAGTTGGCATTTCTTACAGCACACAGTATGATGCACCTTTTTGGTTATGACCACATGACACCAGAAGAAAGTGCAGTTATGGAAGCAAAGCAGAATGAAGTACTTGAAAGACTTGGAATTACCCGTTAAGAGGTGACATATATGACAGATAATGAACTTGTTGCTAAAGCTAAAGAGGCACTTGAGAACTCATATTCACCGTATTCACATTTTGCAGTTGGTGCGGCACTTTTAAGTACTGATGGACAGGTATTTATAGGCTGTAATATTGAGAATTCTTCTTTCGGGGCTACTAACTGTGCAGAAAGAACTGCAATATTTAAGGCGGTCAGTGAGGGTGTAAAGGATTTTAAGGCGATTGCTATTGTATGTTCAGGAGACCAGCCTGCTTATCCGTGTGGAATATGCAGACAGGTGATGTCTGAATTTTTCAATCCTGATACAAGAATTATTGTTGAGGAAGGCGGCGGGCTTAAGACTTATACAATGAGTGAAATTCTGCCAGACAGCTTTTCGTTATAGTATAATATTGCTTATAAATGTTAATACTTCCCAGTAAGGACAACTTACAGGAGGGAGTATTGATGAATAAGAAATCATTCTGGCTTTATGTTGTGATTATGACTATGGCTGTAATAGCTGTAGTACTTGCAATATTTATACTTGTTGTAACAGATAATAAGAAGCCTTCTAATCAGCATTTTAAAGAAGAAGTAAGCTCGCAGGTGACTAAAGTAACTGAAAGTGAAGAGTACCAGTATGTGCTTAAGTACGAAAGAGAAACTTTAAGAATATACAGAAATATTGCGGATGAAGGACGAGAAGTGTTCTATGATTATGCAGATATTAACATTGATTCACTTCCGGATGATATAAGAGAAAGACTGACTAAAGGGATATATTTTGAAGGAGAAGCACAGCTGTATGATTTTCTGCAGACATATAGCAGCTAGAAAGGATATACATTTACATGGTTAAGATTATTTCGGACAGTACAAGTGATTTGACTAAGGAACTTATAGACAAGCTTGATATATCGGTTATTCCGCTTCACATTCTGCTAGGCAATGATGAATATAGGGATGGAATTGATATTACGCCAGATAAGATATATGAATGGGCAGATGAGAATAAGACAACACCTAAGACATCGGCGGTGTCTATTGATGATACAATAGAGATGTTTAAATGTGTTCTAGAAGAGGATAGGGATATTGTCGCATTTGCAATATCAGAGGATATGTCAACTACAGCTAATGTGTTCAGACTTGCGGCAAGAGAGCTTGAGGCAGAGGACAGGATTCATGTAATTGACTCTGAGAATCTGTCTACAGGAATAGGACATCTTGTTGTCGAGGCTGCTGTTATGGCAGGAAAAGGCATGTCTGCAGCTGATATTGAGAAGAATATATTAGAATTAAGACCGAGAGTCAGGGCAAGCTTTGTTGTCGATACGCTTACTTACCTTCACAGAGGAGGAAGATGCAGCGGACTGGCTGCCATGGCTGGCGGTGTACTTAAACTTCATCCAAGAATTGAAGTTAATAATGGAAAGATGAGCCCTGGAAAGAAGTACAGAGGACGCATGAAGAATGTTGTACTGGATTATGTTAAGGATATGGAAGAAGACCTTAAGAAGGCTAAGAAAGACCGTGTATTCATTACACACTCTGGCTGTGATAAAGATATAGTTGATGAAGTAAAGAATTATCTTAAACAACTTGATGTGTTTGATGAAATATATGAAACAAGGGCAGGCGGCGTTATATCTTCTCATTGTGGTCCGGGAACATTAGGAGTTCTTTTTATTGCCGGAGAATAATTTCAGGAGAAATGTATGGCTAAATTTACGAAAAAAGCGATAATGGACTGTTTTCTTAATATGCTAAAGCGTAAGAATATTGACAGGGTAACGGTTACAGATATATGTGAGGAATGTGGAATTAACAGGAATACATTTTATTATTATTTCAGTGATATATATGATGTGCTTGACAGTGTTCTTATAGAAGAGACAGAAAAGAATATTGATATTACGGAAGATGCAACTTTTTATGAGACATATAGTAAGGCAGCTTCTGTTATTATTGAGTATCGTGCAGCAGTTATTCATGTGTATAATTCCAGAAACAGAGATATTATTGAGAAATATCTGCATAATACAACAGAATATCTTGTTGGACTTTTTGTTAAGAAATATTCTAAAGACCATAAGCTTACAGAAGATGACAGAGAGTATATAACAAGCTTTTACAGCTATTCAATAGTTGGAATTGTGTCAAGATGGATAGGCGATGGAATGCCGCCATATGATAAAGATCTTATTAAGCGTTTTTCTGAATCATTTGATGCAACGATTGATACAATGATTAATCTGTGTGAAGCTAATAATTAGTTATTAAAAACAGACAAAACATGTAAAGTGTTCGATTTTGGGACAAAGTACATGCTTTGCCTGTTTTTTTATTTGGAGAAAAAATGTATGCTAAATATAATAAAAAACGGCAAAAATAAATAAGAAAGCACAGAAAGGTGGAAAAGATTATGAGCAAAAAGGCGTTAAAACTAGGAGCAGCTTCTATTCTTGCACTGGGGGCCGGTGCGGCAGTTGTATCAAAAAAGAACAAAAGGAATGAGCAGAGGAAGGTAACTAAAGACATTCAGAAAAGAGCACATGAGGAGTTCCGTAATACTGAAAGAGGGAAATATACTAAGAATAGTAAGGGGATATATTACTCTAATGGTAACTATGAAGCATTTGCAAGACCGGAAAAACCAGAAGGAGTTGATGATAAATCAGCTTATATTGTAGGAAGTGGTCTTGGTGCATTAGCTGCAGCGTGCTTTCTTGTAAGAGATGGACAGATGAAGGGTGAGAATATTCACATACTTGAGGCTATGGATATTGCAGGCGGTGCATGTGATGGAATTAATGATCCTACAAGAGGTTATGTAATGCGTGGCGGACGAGAGATGGAGAATCACTTCGAATGTCTGTGGGATCTGTTCAGAAGTATTCCGTCTATTGAGACTCCGGGAGTTTCTGTACTTGATGAATATTACTGGCTTAACAAGCATGATCCTAATTATTCTCTTTGCAGGGCAACTGTAAACAGAGGTGAAGATGCACATACAGATGGCAAATTTAATTTAAGCCAGAAGGGCTGTATGGAAATAATGAAACTGTTCTTCACTAAAGATGAGGATTTGTATGATAAGACAATTGAAGATTTCTTTGATGAGGAAGTTTTTGATTCAGATTTCTGGCTGTACTGGCGTACGATGTTCGCATTTGAAAACTGGCACAGTGCGCTTGAGATGAAACTTTATATTCAAAGATTTATCCATCATATAGGCGGACTTCCTGATTTCTCAGCATTGAAGTTTACCAAGTATAACCAGTATGAATCACTTATTTTGCCTATGCAGAAATACCTTGAAGATGCAGGTGTTGAGTTCAGGTTTAACACAAGAGTTGATAATGTAATCTTTGATTTCAGGAATGGAAAGAAGATTGCAAAGACTATTGAATGTACTGTAAAAGGTGAGACTAAGTCAATTGATCTTACTGAGAATGATTTGGTGTTCGTTACTAATGGAAGCTGTACAGAAGGTACTATATACGGTGACCATACACATGCACCTGTAGGTAATGCAGAGGTAAGAACAAGCGGTTGCTGGAGTCTGTGGAAGAATATTGCAGCACAGGATAGTTCATTTGGACACCCAGAGAAGTTCTGTGGTGATATATCAAAGTCTAACTGGGAGTCTGCAACTGTTACAACAAGCGATGAGAAGATTATTTCTTACATTAAGAAGATATGTAAGAGGGACCCAAGAACTGGAAATGTTGTTACAGGCGGAATTGTCAGCTGTAAGGATTCAAGCTGGCTTTTAAGCTGGACAATTAACAGACAGGGACAGTTTAAGGAACAGAAGAAGGATGAGGTGTGTGTATGGGTATACAGCCTGTTTACTGATGTTGATGGTGATTATATCAAGAAGCCTATGAAAGAGTGTACAGGTGAAGAGATTACAGCAGAATGGCTGTATCATCTTGGCGTTCCTGTTGAAGAGATTGATGAGCTTGCTAAGAACCACTGTAACACTACACCAACAATGATGCCATTTATTACTGCATTTTTCATGCCAAGAAGAAAAGGTGACAGACCTGATGTTATTCCTGATGGCTGCGTTAATTTTGCATTTCTTGGACAGTTTGCTGAGACTCCGAGGGACACAATATTTACGACAGAGTATTCAGTCAGAACTGCAATGGAGGCTGTATATGGACTGCTTGGCGTAGACAGAGGTGTTCCTGAGGTCTGGGGCAGTGTATATGATGTAAGAGACCTGCTTGATTCATCTGTTAAGCTTATGGATGGCAAATCTCCATTAGAGATTGATTTAGGACCGTTTAATGTTATCAAGAAGGTTGTCTTAAAGAAGATAAAAGGAACTGTTATTGAAAAAGTGCTAAAAGACCATGATGTAATTAAAGATTATATGAAATATTAGTTGAAATATTAGCTGAAATGTGTTGAAACATGAAGGGATACCAGTTAAACTTATGGCTGGTATCCCTTTTTGCAGGGAAATAATACATCAGGAGATAAAAGTGAAGAAGACTATAATATTAACTTTGTTATTGATAACAGCTCTGGCTGCAAATGGATGCGGCAATAAGAAAAATGTAACAGACATGAAAGATAAAGAAACTACTGTCTCAGCGGTACAACAGGAAACAACACAGTTAAGAACACAGGAGACAACTACTGGACTGACAATGGATTCTGAAACACAGCAGGAAGAGACAACAGAAGAAGAAAGCAAGACAGTTGTGGCAACGGAGGTTACGGATTCTTCACAGACTGTATATGAGACAGCACCACAGGTAGCAGAGCCAGATAATAATAGCTTTGCAGCGGGTTATGCAGCATCATCACAGTATTCTCAGCTTGTAATTGTCCAGTCGAATGGAACAAATGCAACTGTAACTATGCATGAACTGCAGGATGGCGTATGGACTGAGATTTTAAGGACAGATGGATTTGTAGGTTCTAATGGAGTTGGTGAGGCGAGTGAGTTTACATCAGCTACACCACAGGGAACATTTCCGTTGTATTTTGCATTTGGAATTAATCCGGATCCGGGAACGAAAGTTCCTTATCTTCAGGTAGATGAATATGATTACTGGGTAGGAGATTCGTCTTCTCCTTTATATAATCAGTATGCAAGAGCTGATTCTGATACAGACTGGGACAAGAGCAAGTCTGAAAGAATAATTGATTATCCGACAGCTTATGGGTACTGTCTGTTTATTGGATATAACATAGAAGGTGTTCCGGGAAAAGGAAGCTGTTTTTTCTTACATTGCTCTAATGGAAGACCAACGGCAGGCTGTGTATCAGTACCAGAGTCTGATATGGCATTTATATTAAGAAATATAGGTGAGGATTGTGGGATAGTGATTGAGTAATCACTATCCCAATGCTATATCAAGAACCATCATAAGTGCAAATCCTACAGCGGCACCTATAGTTCCTATATTGCTGTGTTCGCCGTTCTGTGATTCAGGAATAAGTTCCTCTATTACAACATACATCATAGCTCCTGCTGCGAAAGAAAGCAGATAAGGAAGAACAGGCGTGATAATACCAGCAATAAGAATTGTTATGAATCCGCCGACAGGTTCAACAACACCAGAAAGCACTCCGCATATGAATGCTTTCTTCTTACTCATGCCTTCACTGCATAATGGCATTGATATAATTGCTCCTTCTGGAAAATTCTGTATTGCAATACCAATTGCAAGAGCCATTGCAGCAGTAGCAGTTATTCCTGAATCTTTCATCATTGCACCGGCGAATGCAACACCGACTGACATACCCTCAGGAATATTATGTAATGTCACAGCAAAAAGCATCATTGTAGTTTTGGATATGGAATTGGTTCTAATACCTTCCTGATTTCTGCTTTCAATATGCATATGTGGAATGACAGTATCAAGAAGCAGAAGAAAGAATATTCCTGCGAGAAAACCAACCAGTGCAGCCAGCCATTCCGGAGCACTGCTTCCTTTTGACATATCTATAGATGGTATCAGCAAAGACCATACTGATGCGGCAATCATAACTCCTGCCGCGAATCCTAAAAGCATTTTCTCAAACTTTGGAGCAATCCGTTTTTTTAAGAAGAACACCATGGCAGAGCCAAGAGATGTTCCGATAAAAGGAATTGCTAATATTATAAATTCTGACATAAAAGCTCCTTTCTATGTAAGTTAGGCATAACTAACATTATTATTATAGCATTTAAGGGTTTATATTACAAATGTTTTATCGAAAGAGAGTGATAATATACCAAAAGTTACCTGTAACGACTTTCTGAAATAAAAGTTTCCTACAACGACTTTTTGTGATAGAATGTTTCTATACAAGTTGGAGGTGTCAGATATGGGGAATGTAGTTGATAAAGGAACCAGCTTTTTGTTTCATGTGAACAGGTATGTGGCAGGTAGTGAAACTGACATGTATAAACATGGATATGCGGAGCTTTTATATGTGTCTGATGGAAGCCTTACTGAGCATGTATGTGGGGATAAGGTGCATATAAAGAAAGGCGATGTATGCTTTATTGATTCGGGGTGTGTACATAAGGAAAGCTTTGAGGAAGATGACACATTTGTAATAAGACTCGAAGTGCCAGATGAGATTATTAATGCAGTTATAAGTAATGCTATGGCGGATAAACAGGCGGTGGATTATATTAAAGAGTTTGTTAAAGTGTTAAAGAACAGCGGATATATACATTTTGGCTATAAAGATGATTATGATAATGAGCTTAAGGATATGCTTACTGCCCTGATAAGTGAGTGTGGTGTGGCGGATATGGCGTCTGTGTATATATGTCAGGGGCTTATGCTTAGGATTCTGTGGCGGCTAGGAACAGTATATGAGTATGCACAGTCAAGATACATAAGAAAGAAAATTAACTGGCTTTTGCATCAGGAAATTACAGATTTTATTGAAGATAATATGAAAGATGTTACAATAGATATGCTTGTTGAAAGATTCGGTTATCAGGAGGATTATTTCAACAGGTTTTTAAAGGCACAGACAGGTATGACTTTCACGGAATATCTGCAGGATTGCAGATTGAACAAATCGGCCATTCTCTTAAAAGAAGATTCAATGGATGTTGATGAGATTATAAAGGAAGTCGGATATAGAAACAAAGGATATTTTTACAGGATATTTACTGAGAAATACAACATGACACCTGCAAAATTCAGAAAATATATTAAAGAAAAGGAGTTTACGATATGAGTGATATGTATAACAATCCGGTACAGAGAGGATTCTTTCCAGATCCTTCGGTAGTAAGAGTTGGAGATGACTATTATATGGCTAATTCAACATTTCAGTATTTCCCTGCAATTGCAATCAGCCATTCCAAGGATATGATTCACTGGCATGTAATTGGACATGCAATTACAGATTCAGAAGAACTTGATTTAAGAGATATTAAAGACTCACATGGCATATGGGCACCGGATATTAATTATGTTGATGGTAAATTCATTATAATGGCAACTTTAAGGCTTAACGGAGATGGCAAAAGAGATAATAATGTATTAAGACGCCAGCTTGTTGTAACATCAGATAAGCCACAAGGACCATATTCAAAGCCAGCCTGGCTTGAGGTTGATAATATTGACCCATCTTTATTTGTTGATGATGATGGTAAGAAGTATCTTCTTATAAGTCCGGGAATCAATCTTTTACCACTCAGTGATGACTGCACTAAGGTTACAGGTGAAAGTGTGTGTGTATGGCCAGGAACTGGAGAGAGATGTCCGGAAGGACCACACATTTTTAAGAAGGGTGAGTATTATTATGCAATGCTTGCGGAAGGCGGTACAGGCTATGGACATGGAATCAATGTTGCCCGTTCAAAGAATCTGTATGGACCATATGAAGAATCACCATACAATCCTGTATTAAGGCAGTTTAATCCGGATGCACCGATTCAGAGAACAGGACATGGCAATATAATTGAGACACAGGACGGAAGCTGGTGGTGCTATTATCTGTGTGGAAGACCTAATCAGGGCAACTATACAACAATAGGAAGAGAGACAGCACTTGACCCTGTTACATGGCTTTCGGACGGCTGGTTCGTGATTAATGACAGAAAAGGACCAAGCCTTACACAGAAAGCACCTGAATTACCTGAATGCACATTTGAAAAATGGACAAGAGATGATTTTGATGATGATACACTTAATCTTAACTGGGAGTTTGTAAGAAATCCTGTTAAGGGTAATTATTCTCTTACAGAAAGAAAAGGATACTTAAGGCTCTGGACAATGGACGGAACTCTTAATGAGATAAGGGCTAAGAATACTCTTGTAAGAAGAGAACAGGAATTATCGTATACAGCACAGACAAAGGTTGACTTCTATCCTGAAAAGGACGGAGAACAGGCAGGTCTTACCTGTTATTACAGTACTGCGACTTATGCAAGATTGTCATTGTGTTATGAGAATGGAAGAAAATTGCAGCTTGTGATTAACAGAAACCATGGCGAGGAACTTATCTCACAGGTGGACAATATAAAGGAGCAGAGCATATACTTAAAGGTTGTAGTTGATAAACTGACAAGAAGCTTTTTCTACAGCTATGATGGTGAACAATGGGAACCAGCAGGAGTGCTTGAAAATTGTATATATCTGTGTGATGAGGGTGTGCCTGATGACAGAAAGCGTCATACAGGAACGCTTGTTGGAATATATGCCAATAATGGCGGCTGCGGAAGCAGGATTCCGGCAGATTTTGATTATTTTGAATATGAGGACTAGATTTTATGAGTTTTGATTGTGTGGTTATAGGAGGAGGTGCAGCCGGAATGATGGCTGCCATACAATGTAAAGAGAATAATATGCAGACTGTGATTATAGAACACACAGCAAAGCTTGGAACTAAGATATTAAAGACTGGCAATGGCAAATGTAATTTTTCTAATACATTTATGACTAAAGAAATGTACCAGAATAATAACGCAGATTATGCGATGAGAATTATTAACAGGTTTAATGTTGATGATACAATACATTTTTTTGAAAACTTAAGTGTATATAAGAAGGAGCGTAATGGCTATCTGTATCCGAGGTCAGAGATGGCGGCTTCTGTGGCGCTGGCGTTTACAGGAAAGATACAGGCACTTGATATTCCGGTTTTTTTTGAGACATCTGTTAAAAAAATTGACAGGGCAGGCAGCGAATATGTGTTACAGCTTGAAGGAGCGAAGACTAATACAATTAAGACTAAGACAGTGATACTTGCATGTGGTTCGGCAGCTTCACCGTCTTCTGGTTCTGATGGAAGCGGTTATAAGCTTGTTAAGAAGCTTGGGATTAAGGTTGTTAAGCCTCTTCCAGCTCTTACGGCACTTGAATCGGACAAGAAGAATATGAAGCTTGCAACGGGTGTAAGAGCATATGGTAATGTTAAGATTATGGCAGCAGGCAGAGTGGTTGCTGAGGATACTGGCGAGATTCAGTTTACTGATTATGGAATATCAGGAATCCCTGTTTTTCAGGTGAGCCGTTTTGCTGTCAGGGCGATGGAAGAAGGTCAGAGGGTTGAAGCACTTGTTGATGTGGCAGCAGATATTAAAGAAGATGACCTCTTATCAATGCTAAAATGTGCTGTTAATACAAGAAAGCATCAGTCAGTAAGTGAAAGCCTGTCAGGGTTGTTTAATAAAAAGCTTGTAATGATGATATGTAAGGATATTGGAATTGAGGGCAATTCCTCGGCTTCTGATATAGATGACGACATATGCCAGAAATTTGTCAGACATATGAAATCCCTCCGCTACCATATAACAGGATATAAGGGAAATGATTATGCACAGGTCTGTCAGGGTGGTGTCAATGTATCAGAACTGAATGATAATCTTGAATCAGTTAATAACCCTGGGATATTCTTTGCAGGGGAGCTTGTGGATATAGACGGCAGATGTGGTGGTTATAACCTTCAGTGGGCATGGAGCAGCGGCGTGGTTGCTGCTAAGTCAGCGTTTGATTATTGTAACAGACAGGAATAAGAATAATGGAAAAGAAATGTATTAAGATTAGTAATATAAAGATATCTCCTGATAAAGATACAGCATTTTTAGAAGGAATTATAAGAAAAGAATTAAGACTTGGAAAAGATGCACAGATTGATTATGAAATAGCAAAAAGGTCACTTGACTGCAGACACAAGCCTCAGGTTATGCATATATACAGTGTCGAAGTGTATAAGGTGGTGCGTTCCGGCAGGGAAGAAAAGCTTGAGAATATAATTAAGAAATCAGGCTGTAAAAATGCTGTTATGTCTAAAAGGGTTATCTATAAGTTTCCTGTTAATGCGACAGAAAATGTTAATGAAGATGAAAGACCTGTAGTTATCGGGTTTGGACCGGCAGGAATATTCTGTGCTCTTGAGCTTGCCAAAGCGGGGCTTAGACCTGTTGTATATGAGCGTGGACAGGATGTTGATACAAGAACGAAGAAGGTTGCACAGTTCTGGGAGACGGGGGAGCTTGATACAGAATGTAATGTTCAGTTTGGTGAAGGCGGAGCAGGCACATTTTCTGATGGAAAGCTTAACACACAGATTTCAGATACATTTGGAAGAATAAGATATGTTCTGCAGAGCTTTGTAAAGTTCGGTGCATCAGAAGAGATTCTGTACGCCAATAAGCCGCATATAGGAACAGACGTGCTTGCGATTGTAATTAAGAATATAAGACAGCATATTACCGCGCTTGGCGGTGAAGTTAATTTTGGAAGCTGTCTTAAAAAGATTGAGATTAAAGACGGAAAAGTGTGTGGCGTTGTCATATCTGACAAAGATGGCGAGTATGCAAGAAAATGCAGTAAAGTGTGCCTTGCAATAGGTCACAGCTCAAGAGATACATTTGAATATCTTCACAGTGAGAATATAGATATGGAGCCGAAGCCTTTTGCTGTTGGAGTAAGAATAGAACATCCTCAGGAAATGATTAATTATAATGCTTATGCTGATGCTGCATATGAGCTTCCGGCTGCTGATTATAAAGTTACTTACAAGACAAAGAATACAGATAAAGAACGAGGTGTGTATTCTTTCTGCATGTGTCCAGGAGGTTATGTTGTTAATGCTTCATCAGAGAACGGCAGGACATGTGTTAATGGAATGAGTTATTCAGGCCGTGATTCCCGCAATGCTAATTCAGCAATAATTGTTACAGTCGGACCGGATGATTTCGGACATGGAGTACTTGACGGAATAAAATTTCAGAGACAGTTAGAAGCAAACGCTTATGCTGAAGGAAATGGAAACGTTCCGGTACAGTTATTTGGCGATTTTGAAAAAAATATAACAACAACGGAATTGGGAGAGGTTGAGCCTTGCATAAAGGGTGAATATACATTTGCTAATCTTAGGAATGTATTACCTTCTTATGTGACAGATTCGGTTGTTGAAGGTGTGCATGGTTTTTCAAGATTTATACATGACTTTGACAGGAAAGATGCCGTACTTTCGGGTGTTGAGAGCAGAACATCAAGTCCTGTAAGAATAATAAGAAACGATGAACTTGTAAGTACATCAGTATGTGGATTGTATCCGTGCGGTGAAGGTGCAGGGTATGCAGGAGGCATAACATCTGCTGCAGTTGATGGTGTTAAGGTTGCGGAATATATGGCAGTAACAGCTGCTTGTATGGGATAATATGGACTTTTTAATAAAAATATAGTAAAATAGACCAGCATTTGATTTTTTTACTGGAGATATTAAAATATGGGGAATTATAGAGAGTTTATAAAAGATAAGAAAAGAATTGTTATAAAGATAGGTTCATCTTCACTTATGCATGAGCAGACAGGCAGATTGGACCTTTTAAAGATTGAAAAGCTGGTAAGGATTCTTATTGATATTAAGAATTCAGGAAAAGATGTTGTTTTAGTTTCTTCTGGTGCAATAGCTGTGGGAAGGGCTGTTATAGGACTTTGTGACAGACCTACAGAACTTCCGGTAAAACAGGCATGTGCATCCATAGGACAGGCTAAGTTAATGATGGTTTACCAGAAGATATTTGCAGAATATGGTGCAGTTGCATCACAGGTTCTTCTTACCAAGAATACAATAGTTAATGATGTTAACAGAACTAACGCGCAGAATACATTTAACGAAATCTTAAAACTTGGGGCAGTTCCAATCGTTAATGAGAACGATACAGTATCAACTTACGAGATTGAACAGCTACAGGCTTTTGGAGATAATGACAGACTTTCAGCAATTGTTGCTTCAATTATCGGAGCGGACCTTCTTATTCTGTTATCTGATATTGATGGTCTGTATACAGATGATCCAAACACTAATCCTAATGCAAAATTTGTTGAAACTGTATACGAGATTGATGAGAAGCTTATGGGAATGGGTAAAGATTCATCCGGCAGTAATATGGGGACTGGCGGAATGACAACTAAGCTTATTGCAGGAAAGATTGCAACACTGTCGGGGGCGGATATGATTATTACTAATGGTAATGATGTTGACAATATTATCAGGGTTATGGCAGGAGAGAATGTTGGAACATTGTTCTTAGACCACAGAGCATCTGATTTTGACCTGATGTCTCTTATAGATTAAGGCTGATTGAAGATTACTTGGACGACAACGGGAGGTCATACATGGATATTAAGCTGATGAGGAATTCGGAGAAGGGAATATTCTATTCTATTAATGACAGGCTTTTAATGCAGATAACAGATGATAATTATCAGTATCAGGGTCTTCAGGGAAAGAAATATTTTATTCTGAATGCAGCAACTAATGAAAAATTTGAAGTGGCATCGCAGATTAAGAAGTATAATTTCTGTAAGGTGAAATATGCATGCCTTGAAAGAAATTATATGTTCTTCACATCACTGGAATCAGTGACTGAAAGCCGTACACTTCTTACTGTATACAGGTTTATGTTCGATACTAATGAGAATGAGGCAGTATTCAGTATGGAGATAGATAATACTGATATATCTGATGGATTGAGATATTATATATTTGTTATGGATTCTAATTATTTTTTTGTTGAAAAGCTTGAAAAGAAAGGAAAACTTAAAGATATATTTCTCTATGATATTAATTCTGAAACAGATAATGACATGAGTGATACATTTGTGAAAAATACAGGTATATATAAGGTACTTCCAATAGGTGGAAACAATTGTGTCATAAAATTCGGGGCAGACAGACTTGTATCAGATGGAACAGGCGGTGAAGAAAAAATAGCTGTACTTAATGCTAAACAGTTTGTTTCTGAGATATCGTTTAATGGTCAGATGATAACTATGGAAGAACTTGATGTGTCAGATGAATCGACTACATTTCCATATATAAAAGCAGGTTCTGGAAAGATTATTTATTCGAAATATAATTTTAATAGTCAGTCAGAAGAAATCATTATATATGATGCTATAACAAAGGTTAAGCAGGTAAGACTTAATAATAATGTTGAACATGCAATGGATTTAAGTTTTACTTATATTATCAATGATATCCCATATTTACTTAAAAAAGTGGATAAAAGTACATGCTTTGTTAATCTTAATACACAGAAGCCAGAATACAGGCTTCATTCTGATATGAAATTCAGATATATGAAAAATGATATTGTCGTTATAACCCGTATGAGACATCGATTTTTCTTTATTAAGAAAGCTTCTGAATATATTGAAGCATATAGAATTTTGGATCTTCATCATCCTGTGCTTTCTACAAAGGCTGTGTATAACAGTTGTGCAGAAAGCGGAGATGATTTGATTATATTTACTAATTAGTGACAGAGGTTTGTATGGTTACAGAGAAAACATTAGAAAGAATTAACGAGCTTTATCATAAATCTAAAGCAGAGGGACTTACAGATGCAGAACTTGCTGAACAGAAGCAGTTAAGAGCTGATTATGTTAAAGCTTTCAGAGAAAACTTAAGAGGACAGTTAGAATCTATTAAGATTAAGAATCCTGATGGTTCTTTAATAGATGTCAAGGCAAGACATGATGAGAAGATGAAAAGATTGGCAGAGGAACAGGCAGAGAAAGGTAACTAGATGGATAAGAATGAAGTGCGTCAGCTTATTATGAACCGCAGACATGAATTGTCAGATGAAGATATTGAAATGCAGAGCGAACTTATAATTGACAGATTGAAAAAATCGGACATATATAAGACATCGGAAAATGTATTTCTGTATATGAGCTATAACAGGGAAGTTGATACATATATGCTTCTTTCGCAGTGCTTTATGGATGGCAAGAAAGTATATGCTCCAAAAGTTTTATCAAAGACACAGATGGAGTTTTATTGCTTATCTGATGAGAATGATCTTGTAAGTGGTTATATGGGAATTATGGAACCGTCTGACATCTGCGATAAAGCTAAGATCAGAGATGGACTTTTTATTATGCCGGGGCTTGCGTTTGATTATGATTTTCACAGAATAGGTTATGGCGGAGGCTTTTATGACAGATATCTATCGGAAGATAATACATTTATAAAAGCGGCACTTGCTTTTGATTTCCAGCTTTTAGAGAGTATTCCTTATGAGGAACATGATTTAAAACCGGATTATATTATTACACAGACACAGTTTATAAGGAGGGAGAATTGATGGAATCACTTGAACAGATTGGAATTAAGGCTAAGAAGGCATCAAGATATCTTGCTAAGCTTGGAATAGATGAGAAGAATAAGGCACTTGAAGCGGTTGCTGATGCACTTACAGCTAATGCAGAGAGTATAATTGCAGCCAATGAAAAAGACCTTGTTAATGCCAAAGCCAACGGAATGAAGCCTGCTCTTATTGACAGACTTACGCTTGATGTTAAGAGAATCAATGCAATGGCAGATGGAATAAGAGTTCTTACAGGTCTTGAAGATCCGGTTGGCGAAGTAACAGGCATGAAGAAAAGACCTAATGGACTTGTTATCGGAACGAAGAGAGTACCTCTTGGTGTTGTTGCAATTATATATGAGTCAAGACCTAATGTTACTGCTGATGCATTCGGACTTACTTTCAAGTCTGGCAATGCCTGCATCTTAAGAGGCGGAAGTGATTCTATTAATTCTAATATTGCTATTGCAGATGTTATTGCAAATGCACTTTCTGACAACGGAATTAATCCTGATGTTATTAATCTTATAAAAGATACAGACAGAGCACTTGTTAACCAGCTTATGAAGATGAATGATTACATTGATGTAATTATTCCAAGAGGTGGAGCAGGGCTTATTAAGAATGTTGTCAACAACAGTACAGTACCTGTAATTGAAACTGGTACAGGGAACTGTCATGTATATGTTGATGAATATGCTGATATTGATATGGCTGTCAAAGTTATATATAATGCAAAGACTTCAAGAATTGGAGTATGTAATGCGTGTGAATCATTGGTTATTCACAAAGCTGTTGCAAAGCAGGCAATTCCACTTATTGTAAATGCACTTAAAGAAAAGAATGTTGAAGTGCGTGGTGATGAATATGCAATGCAGTGTGATTCAAGAATTGTTCCGGCAAGTGATGATGACTGGGGAATGGAATATCTTGATTATATTATATCTGTTAAGACTGTTGATTCTGTTGACGAAGCAATAGAACATATTAATACATATAACACAGGCCATTCAGAGTCAATAATTACTAAAGATTACAATAATGCCAACAGATTTCTTGATGAAATAGATGCTGCATGTGTATATGTAAATGCTTCTACAAGATTTTCTGATGGATTTGAATTCGGATTCGGTGCTGAGATTGGAATAAGCACACAGAAGCTTCATGCAAGAGGTCCTATGGGGCTTAAAGCACTTACAACTACTAAGTATGTTATATACGGAGAGGGGCAGATAAGACAGTAAGATGTTTTATAAGTATGGGGTGTTTTTATGATTAGAAGAGATTTTGATTTAGAAGAAATGAAGTATTTTCTTCATCTTGTCGGACAGAGTACAGATGATTATCTTTATATACTGGATTTAACTAATGATAAAGCTGTTTATTCAAAATCAATAACTAATGTGTTTGCACTTGATTCAGAGGAATTTTCCAATGCTACGCAGGAATTGGTTAAAGTTGTTCATCCGGACGATATTGATATGCTGATGAATGATATACAGGATGGAATGAATGGAAGAAAGAGCAGTCATAATTTAGAGTACAGATGGAAAACTGTGGATGGTGAATATGTTGCTATAAATTGCAGAGGACAGTATGTAATAAGCCAGGGGGCTATTTACCTTATTGGAAGAATATCAGAGATTGGAAAACAGAGCAGATTTGATAATAATACAGGACTTTACAGGGAAATTGTTCTTGAAAATGTATATAATGAATATGCTAAAACCAGAAATGCGTCAGGTTTTCTTATGCTTGTTGGTGTAGATAATTTTAAAGAAATTAATGAAAAATATGGTGCAAAAACAGGTGATGAAGTATTGAATATTCTTACTGATTCAATTAAGAAATATATTGACACACCACTTAGAATATTCAGAATGCCTGGTGATGAATGTGCCATATTTATGCCATATTCCATGGAAAATGATATAGGGCAGGCTAAGATTCTTTATAAGAGAATAAGAAATCGTATTGACAGAACGATTGAAAAAAGAAAGTATGACATATTTTTTACAATATCAGCAGGAGTTGCTGAATTTGATACAGAGAAAGACAGTTTTAATGAGTTGTTAAAAAATGCCAAATTTGCTCTCCATGCTGCCAAACTCAATGGTAAGAACAGATGTGAAATATTTGCTGAAACTGAGTATACAGAGTATATAGAAAAACTTAGTGTTCAGGATGAATTACGCAGATGTATAAGTGAAGGCTTTGAAGGATTTGAATTATATTTTCAGCCAATATATAATACCGACGATGACAGTTTGTCAGGAGCAGAGGCTCTTATAAGATGGAATAGCAGAAAATATGGATTTATAGGTCCTAACACATTCATACCGCTTCTAGAGGACAGTGCACTTATTATTCCACTTGGAAGATGGATAATTAATACTGCTGCTAAGGCATGCAACAGATGGATTACCAGTATTCCGGATTTTGTTATGCATATTAATCTGTCTTTTGTACAGATTGTCAAAAGTAATATAGTTAAAGATGTATTAGAGAATATCGAAAGATACAGTGCAGCTAATAATCATTATGTATTTGAAATAACAGAAACTATAGAGATGGACCAGATACCAGCTGTTCAGAACGTATTTAAAGAATTTGTAAAGAATGAATTCAGATTCGCAATTGATGATTTTGGAACAGGATATTCAAATTATGGATATATGCGTGACAGAACATTTGATATAGTTAAGGTTGACAGGTCGTTTGTAACTGATATAGATAAGCTTAAAGATAATTATCTTATGGTAAGTTTTATAATTAAGATGGCACATGAGATGGGGTTGCATGTGTGTATTGAGGGTGTTGAAACAAAGGAAGAACTTTCATGTGTTAAGAAACTTGGTGCAGATTATATTCAGGGATACTATTATGGTAAACCGGTATGCTTACAAGATTTTGAAGAACAGCACTTGAAAAGATTTGTATTAGGATAAGTATAGAATGGAGAATTGTAGACAATGCAGGAAGTTAATAACACCAGTGCACTTGAAGAACAGCTTTATTATATTGGAGAATGTAAGAAGTTCCTGGAAAAGAAAACAAAAGAAATAGGCAGACCGTTATATGCATGTGTACACACATTTGGCTGCCAGATGAATGCGAGGGATTCTGAGAAGCTTCTCGGGGTACTTAAAGAGATTGGATATCTTGAGACAGAGGATGAGGATAAGTCAGATTTTGTTATATATAATACATGTACTGTAAGAGAGAATGCTAATCTCAAGGTTTATGGACGTCTTGGTCATCTTAAGAATGTCAAAAGAAAAAATCCACATATGCTTATTGCAATGTGTGGCTGTATGATGCAGGAACCTGATGTGGTCGAGAAGATAAGAGATTCTTATAAGTTTGTTGATATTGTTTTTGGTACATTTAATATATATGCAATGGCAAAGCTTATATATAACAGAATTACATCAGGAAGCCAGGTTATTGATATATGGGAAAAGACAAAGGATATTGTTGAGGAGCTTCCTACAGAAAGAAAGTTCCCATTCAAATCAGGTGTTAATATTATGTACGGCTGTAATAATTTCTGTACTTACTGTATTGTGCCTTATGTACGAGGAAGAGAGATAAGCCGTGAGCCTAAGGATATCATTATGGAGATTGAAAGGCTTGTAAAGGATGGCGTCAAGGAAGTTATGCTTCTTGGTCAAAATGTTGATTCTTATGGAAAGACATTTGACAATCCTGTATCATTTGCGCAGCTTCTAAGAGAGATTGATAAGATAGAGGGACTTGAAAGAATCAGATTCATGACACCTCATCCTAAGGATATTGAGGAAGAAACTCTTGAAGTTATAAGAGATTCCAAGAAAATATGTAATCATATACATTTTCCACTTCAGTCAGGAAGTTCAAGGCTTCTTAAGCTGATGAATAGAAAGTATACTAAAGAACATTACTTAGAGCAGGTTGAGATGATAAGAAGAATCCTGCCCGATGTTTCTATTACAACTGATATTATTGTTGGTTTTCCTGGTGAGACAGAGGAAGATTTCGAGGATACTATCGATGTTGTAAAGAAAGCAAAGTTTGATAGTGCATATACATTTATATATTCAAAAAGAACGGGTACGCCTGCTGCCAGAATGGAAAATCAGGTGCCTGAGGATGTTGTTAAGGACAGATTTAACAGACTGCTTGCAACTGTCAATGAAGTATCACATGAACATATCAGAAGATATGAAGGCATGGATATGAAGGTGCTTGTTGAGGGTAAAGATGACCATGAAGAAGGTTTTGTTACAGGCAGAATGACTAATAATATTCTTGTACATTTTGCAGGGGATGAATCACTTATCGGACAGATTGTTACAGTACATCTTGACGAATGTAAAGGATTTTACTATATGGGCAGACTTATCGAGGATTAATCAGGGAGTAATATAATGGCAGAGTATTCACCAATGATGCAGCATTATCTTGCTACTAAAGCAGAGTACAAGGACTGCATACTTTTTTACAGACTTGGAGATTTCTATGAAATGTTTTTTGATGACGCTTTAGTTGTCTCTAAGGAACTGGAACTTACATTAACAGGAAAAGACTGTGGACAGGAGGAACGTGCGCCTATGTGCGGCGTTCCTTTTCATGCGGCAGAAACTTATATTAACAGGCTTGTTTCTAATGGACACAAGGTCGCAATATGCGAGCAGATGGAAGACCCTAAGCAGGCAAAAGGCATTGTCAAAAGAGAGGTTATAAAGGTTGTAACACCGGGAACTAACTTAAACAGTCAGGCACTTGATGAAACCAAGAATAATTATCTTATGAGTATTGTTTATCTTGGAGATGTGCTTGGTGTTGCTATTGCAGATTATTCAACAGGTGACTTCTTTGTAACTGAGATTGAGACAGGTGCGGAGCTTATTGATGAAATTAATAAGTTTGTTCCGTCAGAGATAATACTTAATGAGTATTTTGCAATGAGCGGAATAGACCTTACATTTATATCAGAGAAGCTTTCCATATCAGTGTCAACACTTGAAAACTGGTACTTTGATGATGATTCCTGCAAGGCAAAGTTAAAAGAACATTTTCATGTAAATATGCTGGACGGACTTGGAATCAAGGATTATCCGGTAGGAATTGATGCTGCGGGAGCACTTCTTATATATCTTACACAGACACAGAAAAGCGATATGTCGCATATTACAAGCATTGTGCCTTACACAACAGGCAAATACATGCTTATAGACAGTTCATCAAGACGAAATCTTGAGCTTGTTGAGACTATGCGTGAAAAGCAGAAAAAAGGCTCGCTTCTGTGGGTACTTGATAAGACCAAGACTGCAATGGGCGCAAGAGCGTTAAGAAATCTCGTGCTGCAGCCGCTTATTAACAGAGACGAGATTATAAGAAGACAGGATGCGATAGAGGAGCTTTCTGATAATGCAATTGACAGGGAAGAGATTCGTGAATATCTTGGCCCTATATATGACCTTGAGCGAATCATGACTAAGATTAGTTGTAAGTCGGCTAATCCAAGAGATTTAATTGCATTTAAGAATTCCCTGGAGATGATACCTCACATTAAGAATCAGATAGGACATTTTAAGTGTGATGTATTCAGACAGTGTTTTGAGCAGATGGACGACTTAAAAGACTTATATAATCTTGTTGACACTGCAATTATAGATGATCCTCCGATTACAATGCGTGATGGCGGAATGATAAAGGACGGCTTTTCAGCAGAGGCTGATGAGCTTCGTAATGCCAAGATTAAAGGAAAAGAATGGCTTGCAGAGCTTGAAAGCAGGGAGAAAGAAAAGACAGGAATTAAAAATCTTAAAGTTAAGTATAACAAGGTATTCGGATATTACCTGGAGGTTACTAATTCATTTAAAAACCTTGTTCCTGCTGAATGGGTACGAAAGCAGACTCTTACCGGTTCTGAAAGATACACTACAGATGAGTTAAAGCATCTTGAAGATATTATTCTTGGTGCAGAGGATAAGCTGTATTCACTTGAATATGACTTATTCTGTGAGGTCAGGGAACGCATAGCGGCAGAGGTTGTAAGAATACAGAACACTGCCAAAGCCATTGCAATGATTGATGTGTATGCTTCGCTTTCTGTCGTTGCAACACAGAATAATTTCGTAAGACCTAAGATTAATGAAAAAGGTATTATAGATATTAAGAACGGCAGACACCCTGTAGTTGAGAAGATGATTTCTAATGATATGTTCATTGCAAATGATACTTATCTTGACAATGGCATGAACAGGATTTCAATTATCACAGGTCCTAATATGGCTGGTAAATCTACATATATGAGACAGACTGCACTTATTGTGCTTATGGCACAGACAGGCTCTTTCGTACCTGCTGATTCTGCAAATATATGTATTGTTGACCGTATATTTACACGAGTCGGAGCATCTGATGACTTAGCTTCCGGACAGTCTACTTTCATGGTTGAGATGACAGAGGTTGCCAATATCTTAAGAAATGCAACGCCTAAAAGTCTTATAATTCTTGATGAAATCGGAAGAGGTACAAGCACATTTGATGGATTAAGTATTGCATGGGCTGTTGTTGAGTATATTGCCAATACTAAATACTTAGGAGCCAAGACACTTTTTGCAACACATTATCATGAACTTACTGAGTTAGAGGGAACTCTTGACGGAGTTAATAATTACTGTATTGCTGTCAAGGAGAATGGTGATGATATCGTCTTTTTAAGAAAGATTGTAAAGGGCGGTGCTGATAAGAGTTATGGTATTCAGGTTGCCAAGCTTGCAGGAGTTCCTGATGTGGTTCTTAACAGGGCTAAGGAGCTTGTTGTGGACTTAAGTGATGCTGATATATCACAGAAAGCCAAGGATATTGCGCAGTATTCAAAGAAACTTGACAAGATGAATGACAAGTACAGAAAGGTTAATGACCTTGAAGTTAAGCAGATGTCTCTTTTTGATACTGTTAAGGATGATGATATAGTAACTGATATAATGAATCTTGATATAAGCAATATGACACCTATTGATGCACTGAATACGCTTTATAAGCTGCAGGGAAAAGCTAAGAACCGCTGGTAAAACAGGGAGGATTGTATGTCAATAACACTTTTAGACCAGAATACGATTAATAAGATTGCTGCAGGAGAGGTCGTCGAAAGACCTTCTTCTGTAGTTAAAGAACTTGTTGAAAATGCTATAGATGCCGGAGCAACTGCGATTACAGTTGAGATAAAGGAAGGTGGAATTTCATTTATCAGGGTTACTGATAATGGAAGTGGTATCAATAAAGATGAGATTGAGATAGCATTTAAAAGACATGCAACAAGTAAAATTAAATCAATTGAAGATCTTATGGCTGTTTCGTCTCTGGGCTTCAGAGGTGAGGCACTAGCGAGTATAGCTGCTGTATCACAGGTTGAACTTATTACCAAGACTGCTGACAGTCTGAGTGGTGTGCGTTATACAATTGATGGCGGAGTACCAGGTGAAGTGGCAGAAATAGGCGCTCCGGAGGGAACTACATTTATTGTAAGAAATATTTTCTATAATACTCCTGTTAGAAGAAAGTTCTTAAAGACAGCGACTACCGAGGGAGGATATATTGGCTCGCTTGTGGAATATCTGGCACTTTCGCATCCTGATATTTCGTTCAGGTTCATAAGTAATAACCAGAATAAGCTGCATACATCGGGTAATATGAATCTTAAAGATATAATATATAATGTGTATGGCAGGGATATAACTAATAATCTGTATGAAATCAGCGGCAAGTCGCAGGATATTGAGGCTTCCGGATTTATTGGCAAGCCTATGGTTGTCCGCGGAAACAGGACATATGAGAATTATTATATCAATGGCAGATATATCAAGAGCAGTATTATAACTAAGGCTATAGAGGATGCCTATAAGGGCTTTATAATGCCACATAATTATCCGTTCAGTGCGATACATTTTAAGATTAATCCTGCAATTATTGATGTAAATGTACATCCAACCAAGATGGAACTGCGATTCTCGAACAATGAATATATATATAATTTTGTATATGATACATGTTTAAAAGCTCTTAATTCAAAAGAACTTATTGCAGAAGTTTCTGTGCCTGATCCTGTTGCAGTTAAAATGCAGGAAGCACCTGTTGTAAGAAATGTTATGCCGGATGTTAAGCTGCCAGAGAAGAATGTTTCGGATAGTATGCCATGTAAGACAGAGACAAAATCTGCAGAGTCTGCAAAAGCAGAAATTAAGCCGAAAAGACTTCCGGAGCCATTTGAAATTAAGGGTTCTCTGCAGATGGTTAAAGAAGATAAAGTAAGATATGAAGCTGTGACAAAATCTGAACCACCAAAGCAGATGAACCTTTTTGAGAATAAGCTCCTTGATGAGAACAGCCGTAACAAATACAGAATCATAGGGCAGCTGTTTGATACTTACTGGCTTATTGAATTTGAAGATAAGTTCTATATGATGGATCAGCATGCGGCGCATGAGAAAGTGCTTTATGAAAGAACGATGAACAAGCTTCATAATAAGACGATTGGAACTCAGATGATTCTTCCACCGATTGTATTGTCGCTTAATATGCATGAGGAAGAAATATACAAGACTAATCAGGATATATTTAAAAGATTAGGGTATGAGATTGAAGAGTTTGGCGGCAATGAATATAAGGTTACAGGAATTCCAGCAGGACTTCCTAAGATGGATTACAAACAGCTCCTTATTGATGTTCTGGATGGACTTTCTGAAGAAAGTGCCGGCAAAGATCCTGATATTATTACTGAAAAGGTTGCAAGCATGTCATGTAAAGCGGCTGTAAAGGGCAATAACAGACTGTCATTTAATGAAGCATTTGAACTGATGGACGAGCTTATGAAGGCAGAGAATCCATATAACTGTCCACACGGCAGACCAACACTTATTATGATGAGCAGATATGAGATAGAAAAGAAATTTAAACGAATAGTATAGAGGCTGATATGAAGAAAGAACCTTTAATAATACTTACAGGTCCGACAGCAGTTGGAAAGACTGAACTTTCCATTGCTCTTGCAAAGGCGGTAAATGGTGAGATAATAAGCGCCGATTCCATGCAGGTATACAGATATATGGATATCGGAACTGCCAAGATAACAAAAGAAGAGATGCAGGGGGTTAAGCATTATCTTGTTGATGAGATTGAGCCTTCAGAGGGCTTTGATGTGGCAAGATTTAAGTCTATGGCAACAAATGCAATACAAAAAATCCGTGAGAACGGTCATATTCCTGTAGTTGTTGGCGGAACCGGATTTTATATACAGGCACTTTTATATGATTCTACATTTGAAGATGATGAAAGTGACTATGAATATAGGGATTATCTTCAGGGGATTGCTGATACTAAGGGTGTAGAGGTGCTTCATGATATGTTAAAGGAAGCTGACCCTGAATCTGCAGAGGCAATTCATGCTAATAATGTCAAAAGAGTTATTCGTGCACTTGAATTTTATAAGACGACAGGCAGAAAGATATCAGAGCATAATAATGAGCAGAGAGCTAAAGAGTCGCCTTATAATTTTTGTTACTTTGTTCTTAATGATAAAAGAGAAATTTTATACGACAGAATAAACAGGCGTGTTGATATAATGTTTGACAACGGACTGCTTGATGAGGTAAAACATTTGTCGGACATGGGGCTTGTAAAGGACGATGTTGCCATGCAGGGAATCGGATATAAAGAGGTGTTCGATTATCTTGAGGGCAGATGTGACGAGGCAGGTCTTAGAGAGATGATTAAGCAGGATACAAGACATTTTGCCAAAAGACAGCTTACATGGTTTCGGAGAGAGCCGTTGGTTACATGGGTGGATTTTTCCCAGATACGAAGAGAAGATGCACTTTCGTATATGCTTGAACAACTAAAAGAAAAGGAAATTATTTAATTATGAGAGAAATGTATAAAAATATGGGAATCTGTGATGAGGTGTATGATTATTGCGACAATATAATTAAGTCGCTTCATGACAGATTTGAAGAGATAGATAAGAATGCAGAATATAACCAGATGAAGGTTATAAAGGCGATGCAGGATGAAAAGGTTGCCGAAATGCATTTATCAGGAACAACAGGTTATGGTTATAATGATGACGGTAGAGATACTCTTGAGAAAATATATTCAGATATATTTAAGACAGAGGATGCACTTGTAAGACCACAGATTATCTGCGGAACTCATGCGTTAAATGTAGCTTTATCATCTAACTTAAGACCAGGTGATGAGCTTTTATCACCGGTTGGGAAGCCATATGATACAATGGATGAGATTATCGGTATCAGACCGTCTAAGGGAAGCCTTGCAGAATATGGAATTACATACGCACAGGTTGACCTGCTGCCAGATGGTGGTTTTGATTATGAGGGTATTAAGAATGCAATCAATGAAAGAACAAAGCTTGTAACAATCCAGCGTTCCAAGGGATATGCTTCAAGACCCACACTTTCAGTTGAAAGAATTGGCGAGCTTATAAGTTTTATCAAAAGTATCAAGCCAGATGTTATATGTATGGTTGATAACTGCTACGGTGAATTTGTTGAAAGAATTGAGCCTTCAGAGGTTGGTGCTGATATGATAGTCGGTTCACTTATAAAGAATCCTGGTGGCGGACTTGCTCCATGCGGCGGCTATATCGCAGGAAAGAAAGAATGTGTTGAACAGGCAGCTTACAGATTATCTTCACCGGGGCTTGGAAAAGAAGTCGGTGCAACACTCGGTGTAAACCAGAGCTTTTATCAGGGACTTTTCTTATCACCTGTAGTTGTTGCAGGTGCGCTTAAAGGTGCTATATTTGCTGCAAATGTATACGAAAAGGCAGGTTTTGTAGTAAGACCTGATGGAAGTGAGCCAAGATATGATATTATTCAGGCAGTTGAACTTGGAAGTGCAGACGGGCTTCTTGCTTTCTGTAAAGGAATTCAGGCTGCAGCACCTGTTGACAGTTTTGTTACACCAGAACCATGGCCGATGCCAGGATACGATTCAGACGTTATAATGGCTGCCGGAGCCTTCGTTCAAGGCTCATCAATAGAGCTTTCTGCTGATGGTCCGTTAAAAGAACCTTATTCGGTATTCTTCCAGGGGGGACTTACATGGTATCATGCAAAACTTGGAATTATGATGAGTGTTCAGAAAATGTTTGAAAAAGACCTTATAAAGCTTTGATTGAATTAATATTTGTGTTATAATGTGTTGGAGTATGGATTTTTCCGTACTCCAATTTATGGTTAAAGGATGAAAATCTATGAGTAATATTTCTAAATATAAGAACGGCTGGCTTTTATGGCTATTCATTCTGATAGGCATTGTGCTTGGCGGTCTTATTGCAGAACTTACTGCCAGTGTGCATGCACTTAGCTGGCTGTCTTATGGACAGAGTTTCGGGCTTGACAATCCGCTGGTATTAAATCTGGGAGTACTTGTAATAACATTTGCACTCCAGATTAAGATTACTATTGCCAGTATAATAGGAGTTATACTCGCAATTATTATTTACAGATTTATTTAATCTGACTGCTGTTTAATTTATGGTCTATGAGAATATAATAACAGGTGTGGAGGAAGAAAAACTGCTTCCTTACGAAAAATGTCTTGAGTATGGTGCATCATCACTTGATAATGCTGAACTTCTGGCAGCGATTATAAGAACAGGAACCAATGGTTTAAGTTCTATCCAGCTTGCAGAGAAGTTACTGGAGAATGCCGGCAATCTTAACGGTCTTTATGGTATGTCCGTTTCAGAACTTATGCAGATTAAGGGTATAGGAAAGGCAAAGGCTGTCCAGATATGCTGCATTCTTGAACTTTCAAGAAGAATTGCAAAGCAGAAGGCTAGAGAAAGACTTGACTTTTCGAATGCTGAAACTATTGCAGAATATTATATGGAAGATATGAGACATCTAAAGAGAGAACATCTGGTTCTTGTAATGCTTGATAACAGGTGCCGCCTTATTAGAGATAAGGTGATGTCTGTTGGAACTTCTACTGGTTCAATGGTTTCTGTAAGGGAAATATTTAAGGAGGCACTTGACAGCAGGGCAGCTTCGATAGTTATCCTGCATAATCATCCATCAGGCAATCCATCTCCTAGCAGAGAGGATATGAAGGTTACTAAGAATATTATGGAAGCCGGCAGAATTATTGGTGTTGAACTGTTAGATCATATTGTTATAGGAGATAATTCTTATTTCAGTTTTAAACAAATGCAATACATTAATTAACAATTAAGAAAGGAATTAAGACATGGGTAATGCATACGGAATTGATATAGGCACAAGTAATTTTAAAATGTGCTGCAGTGATAAGGATAAGATACTTAATGAAAAGAATATTATAGCTATAGCTAATAAAACAGAGATTTTAGCTTTTGGAGATGAAGCATATGAAATGTATGAGAAAGCTCCAGAGCATATTGAGGTTTCTTTCCCGGTTAAGTTTGGTGTGATAGCTGATATTGAGAATATGCAGACACTTCTTTTTAACTTCTTTAATAAGATTAATGAAGGAAAGAAGATTACCGGATCAGATTTCTATATTGCTGTACCAACAGATGTAACAGAAGTAGAGAAGAGAGCTTTTTATGAATTAGTTGTTGATTCAAAAGTAAAGGCAAAGAATGTTTATGTAGTTGATAAGCCTGTTGCAGATGCAATTGGTGCAGGTCTTGATGTAACCAAGTCTAAAGGTATCATGATTGTTAATATCGGCGCTGAGACAACAGAGATTTCTGTACTTTCTTTAGGAGGAATCGTTATAAGCAAGGCTGTTAAGATTGGTGGTAATAAGCTTGATGACTGCATTATAAGCAACGTAAGAAAAGCCTATAATCTTGTTATTGGAAGCAAGACTGCTGAGAATTTAAAGAAACAGTTAGGAAGTGCTGTTCCTGTATCAGAAAGCTTTGCACCTGGTTTTGGAAGAAATGTTTTATCAGGACTGCCTGTAAGTGTTGATATATCTTCTGATATTATATATCAGGCAATAATTGATTCATTACATTCGATTATGGATGCAATTAAAGTTATTCTTGAGAGAACTCCGCCAGAACTTGCGGCAGATATTATTAAAGATGGTGTTTATTTTACAGGAGGAACATCTCAGATTAATAATCTTGAGAAATATATTAAGGATGAGACTAATCTTAATGTCAACATTGTGGAACATCCTGCAGAAAGCGTTGTAAGAGGTCTTATGGGAGTTGTATCTAATCCTGAATTTGCCAAGGTTGCATATACTCCAACAGAGAAAAATTTTGATTAAGGGCAGGTTTTAGAATGAGAAAGAAAATTTCTTCATTTATGACTTCGAAGAATATTCTCATTGCACTTACGGTTCTGTGCTGCTTCTTTATTGGAACAAGCTTTTTTACAGATACGCTTACCAAGCCTCTTAAAAAATGTGTTTCAATGGTTGTTGTTCCAGTACAGAAAGGTATGAACAATATAGGCTTCTGGGTTTATGACAAATACCAGACGCTTCAGGAAATATCAGTTGTTCTTGATGAGAATAAGAATCTTCAGAGTCAGATTGATGAGCTTACAGAAGAAAATAATCAGTTAAAGCAGGATTCATATGAACTTAACAGGCTCCGTGAGCTGTATGAGCTTGACCAGCAGTATGCAGGCTATTCTAAAGTCGGAGCAAGAGTAATTGAAGTTACAACAGATAACTGGCATTCTTCATTCAAGATTGATAAAGGTACAGATGATGGGCTTAAAGTTGATATGAATGTTATTGCAAATGGTGGTCTTGTAGGTATTATTTCTGAAACAGGAAGTAATTATTCTATTGTCAAGACAATCACAGAGAATAACAGCAATGTGAGCGGAATGCTTATAGATACTAATGAAACATGTATAGTTCAAGGTGATATTGAACTCATGGATACAGGAATGATACGTGTTTCACATTTTAAAAGTGATGTTATTGTCAGAAATGGTGATAAAGTAGTTACATCCAATATAAGTGATAAATATCTTCAGGGAATTCTGATTGGATATGTTAAGGATGTTAAGCTGGATTCTAACAATCTTACCCAGTCTGGATATATTGTTCCCGCAGTTGATTTTAATAATCTGCAGGAGGTATTAGTCATAACCCAGCTTAAAGAATAAGTGTTTAGGACTATTTATTATGAAAAGAAAGATAACAGAATTAATTATTATATTGTTTTTCTATCTCATGCAGGTTTCTGTTGCAAGAGTTATTTCAATTGCTAATATTTCGCCTAACTGGCTTATTATTCTTCCTGTATTTTTTGGGTTTTTCTGTGGGAAAAATGATGGAATGTTTGCTGGATTTTTTGCAGGAATTATGTATGATTTGTTTTATTCCGGATTATTCGGATTTACAGCACTTATTTTTATTTACATAGGATATTTTTCAGGCTTTTTTTATCAGAAGTACGAGGTGAGAGAAATTCTTATCCCTCTTGCACTTGTGATAACTGCTGATTTCGGATATGGATTTATATCATATATTGGTAATATCCTGCTTCATAACAGACTTAATGTGGGATTTTTTATGTCGAGATTTATTTTGCCGGAAGTTGTATATACAGCACTGGTTTCTCTTATTATATATCATCCTGTACATTATTTCTGTACGATAACGGAGCCAGGAAGAGAGAGAAAAAAGAAGGGTAAGATTGATGAAGGAAGTATTTGATTATATTATAAGTCTTCTCAAATCCAGAATTTTTCCTATGATTCTTGTATTTATTGTTCTGATTTCTGTTCTTGTTCACAGATTATTTGTTCTTCAGATAATAAAGGGAGATTCATATGTTGAAGACTTATCAAGCTCTATACAGAAAGATATGAGTGTTGCGGCTGCCAGAGGCCGTATCTATGACCGTAACGGTGTTCTTCTTGCTTACAATGATCTGTCTTATGCAGTCAAGATAAGCGACTCCGGAAGATATTCAGATAACGCAACTAAGAATACTACTATTAATAATTCTATTAACAAGACATTGGATATTATAGAAAATCATGGAGACACATATTCTAATGATTTTCCTATTATCTATAATAATGGACAGTTTTCATATAATGTTGAGGGTACATCGCTTTTAAGATTCTTAAGAGATTCTTATGGAACAGAGTCGATAGCAGCACTTTCTGACGAACAGAAGGCTACATCGGCAGAAAATATGTTCAAGTACCTTTGCAAGACTTATGAGGTTAATTATGATGAATTTGGAATAGAACATTCTCTTATGATTGTTAATCTAAGAAGATATATGGCTGCCAATTCGTATAACAGATATCTTACATTTATTATTGCAAATGAAGTATCGGATGAAACTGTTGCTGCTATACTGGAAAACAGTAATGACCTTGTTGGTGTTACTGTGGAAGAGCAGTATATAAGAAGATATGTTGACAGTGTATATTGTTCGCAAATACTTGGATATACAGGAACAGTCTCTAATTCAGAACTTGAGGAGCTTGGCGACGGATATGAAAGTAATGATGTTGTTGGTAAATCAGGAATTGAAAAGAGCATGGAGAGTGAGTTGTCCGGAGTAAAGGGTGAGAAATCAGTATATGTTGATACTGTAGGAAGAGTTACAGAGGTGCTTGATCAGGAGGACCCACAGGCTGGACATGATGTATATCTTACAATAGATATTAATCTTCAGAAATCAATATATAACGCAATAGAAGATGAGATAACTGATATATTCATGAAATATTTCACACCTGGAAGTAATAAGATAACTTATAATGGTTCAGGTGATGTTGATACTATATATATAACAGCACAGGAAGTATACTTTGCACTTATTGATAATAATCTGGTTTCATTAAAAGGAATTGAAGAACAGAATACACCTAATGAAGCTGAGATTTACAGTCAGTTTGAGACAAAAAAGGCACAGACATTATCATGGCTGGATAGTGAGCTTAAATCTGGTAACACTGCTTATGGAAAGCTTTCAGAGGAACAGCAGTTGTATATCTGGTATATATATGACCTTTTAAGAAGTGAGAATATATTCAGTATGGCTAATGTTGATACAAGTGACAGTGTTTATTATGACTGGGTGTACGGAGATTCGACAAGTCTCTCACAGCTTTTGACGTATGGTATATCTAAGAACTGGATAGATATGTCATCACTTACATCAGAGAAGTATACAAGTCTTCAGGAGTCATATGATGCACTTGTTGATTACATTATTTCAGCACTTGATTCTGATACAGCATTTTTTAAGAAAATGTATAAATATATGATTAATGCTGGAAGTATTTCAGGAAGACAGGTGTGTATGCTTCTTTATGAACAGGGTGTTCTTGATATGAATGCAGATGATTCACGTTATCAGTCTCTTTCATCTGGAAGCATGGGAGCATATGAGTTTATGTCATATGTTATCTCTAATAAGATTATTACTGTTGGACAGCTTGCACTTAAACCATGCTCTGGCTCAGCAGTTGTTACTAATCCTAATAATGGCGATATTCTGGCACTTGTTTCATATCCAAGTTATGATAATAACAAGTTGTCAGGAACAGTAGATGCAAAGTATTACAGTTCACTTGTCACTGATAATGCCAGTCCACTGCTTAACAGGGCTACACAGTCATTTATTGCTCCAGGTTCTACTTATAAACCATGTACAATTATTGCCGGCATGGATACAGGTATAATATCATCATCTACTGTATTTAACTGTTCAGGAGTCTTTGATAAGGTAACACCTTCACCAAGATGCTGGCAGAGATGGGGTCACGGAAGTGAATCGGCTGCTACTGCGATAAGAGATTCATGTAATGTTTATATGTATAATGTTGGTTATAATCTTGCATGTAGTAAGAATGGTTCATATAATAGTACTTATGGAACTAATATATTAAAGAAATATTCTGATATGTTGGGATTATCTACCAAAACTGGCATAGAGATTGAGGAAGGAACACCTGGTGCATCTTCACAGAATGCCATTGCATCAGCAATCGGACAGGGTAACCATAGATACAGTTCTCTTAATCTTGCCCGTTATGTTACAACGCTTGCAACATCAGGCACATGTTATAATCTTACTCTTATTGATAAGATTACTGATTATGATGGCAATATCATTAGAGAAAACCATGCAGAAGTTAATAATCAGGTAGAATTAAGCTCTGATATATGGAATACAGTTCATTCTGGTATGAATATGGCTGCAGGAACATATACAGCATTATCATCATTGCATATGTCGATTGCTGCTAAGACAGGAACGGCACAGGAAAGGACAACAGATCCTGACCATGCTACATTAATATCATATGCACCTTATGATAATCCTGAATATTGTATGGCTGTGCGTATTCAGAATGGTTATGCAGCTTCTAATGCAGTAACATTAGGCGCAGAGATATATAAAATGCTTTTTAATATTAATGAATAATATTTATTAATATATACCAAAGAAATAAGAATATAAAATGTGAGGTGAGTGCTTTGGATAATTCAGTCATAATCAAAGGAAGTAAAAGTGGAATAACAGTATTTCTTGACAATGAGATGCCTTTTGAAGAGTTACTTGAAAGTGTTTCGGATAAGTTTAAAAATGCATCAAAGTTCTTTAATAATGCTAATATGGCAATTTCTTTTGATGGAAGAAATTTATCTGCAGAAGAAGAAAAGAAAATACTTAATATTATATCAGATGTATCTGACCTTAATATTGTATGCGTTCTTGATGAGAATAATGACATGAAAACTGTATATGAAGAAGCTGTTAAAAAAGCTATCGCCAGTACGGCGGTTCAGGTGCCGGAATCAGCTTCGCAGCCGGTAAGCCAGACAGTGTCAGATCTAAGAACATCATGTATGTTCTACAAAGGAACACTTCGTTCGGGTCAGGTATTTGAAGCTGACGGAAGTGTTGTTGTATTAGGTGATGTTAATCCGGGAGGAAAAGTTGTTGCCAAGGGAAGTGTTATAGTACTTGGAAGTCTTAAAGGTAATATATTTGCCGGTGTCGATGGCAATGAGAATGCATTTGTTGTTGCACTTGAGATGAGTCCTATGCAGATTAAAATTGGAGATATTATTGCAAGAAGCTCAGATTCAGGAACTAAAGCTACAAAGGGCAGAGGTAAAGCTAAGGTTGTAGAACCTAAGATTGCTTATGTCTATGACCAGAATATATATATCGAAGATTTAGAGCAGAATGCACTGGATGATATATGCTTAGATTAATTTAATATGTTTTTATACTGTTTTATAAAAAAATAGTTGATTTAACAGAAAAAATCTCGCATAATTAATATATTGCGATTTATTAAGAATTATTAATGGAGGTTTAATATGAGTGAAGTTATAGTTGTAACATCAGGAAAGGGCGGAGTAGGTAAGACTACAACCACAGCTAATATTGGTACGGGTCTTGCTAAACTTGGAAAGAAGGTCGTTATGATTGACACAGATACAGGCCTTAGAAATCTTGATGTTGTATTAGGACTCGAAAACCGTATTGTATATAATCTTGTTGATGTCGTTGAAGGTAACTGCCGATTAAAGCAGGCTATGATTGCTGACAAGAGATGTCCTAATCTGTTTCTTTTACCAACAGCACAGACAAGAGATAAGTCAGCTGTGACACCTGAACAGATGATTAAGGTTATTGATGAAATTAAGAATGATCCTGAAGGATTTGACTACATAATTCTTGATTGTCCTGCAGGGATTGAGCAGGGATTCCAGAATGCAATTGCTGGTGCAGACAGAGCTTTAGTTGTTACTACACCAGAGGTTTCTGCTATCAGGGACGCTGACAGAATTGTAGGACTCCTTGACGCTCACGGACTTCAGAATCATGAAGATTTAATTGTAAACAGAATCAGAATGGATATGGTAAACAGAGGCGAGATGATGTCTATTGATGATGTTAATGATATTTTACAGCTTAATGTTATTGGAGCTGTTCCAGATGATGAAAATATCGTTGTGGCAACTAATAAGGGACAGCCACTTGTAGGAGATGATTCTCTTGCAGGACAGGCATACATGAATATCTGCCGTAGAATTACCGGTGAGGAGATTCCATTCCTTGATCTTAATGGTAAGGGAGGTTTCTTTAAGAAGCTTTCTTCACTTTTTAAGAGTGATAAGAAGAATTAATATGTATTATAATAAGTCACATATGGCTTATTCAGGGAGGGATTAAATATGGGATTACTTGATTTATTTAAGAAAAAAGGTTCAAGTGATGTAGCTAAGGACAGATTAAAGCTTTTGCTTGTTTCTGATAGAGCTAATTGTTCACCAGAGGTTATGGAAATGATTAAGAATGATATTATTAAAGTCATTTCAAAGTATATGGAAATTGATACAGATGGTCTTGATATTCAGATTACATCAACGGAATCTGATACTAACAATGGCTCTGTACCAGCAATTTTTGCTAATATTCCAATTAAGGATATGAGAAACAGCGAAAAGTAATAAGGGTTTTATTATGTTAAAAAAATATAAATTGCGTTCATACAACTTTATATTGGTATTTATTCTGATTGTAACATCAGTATTTGCTCTTGCTGTGGTTAATAGTGCCAACAGTGCATATACAATGAAACAGGGTGCTGGTATGGTTGTGTCATTCATAATAATGTTTATTGTATCATTTATTGATTACAACTGGATTCTTAAGTATTTCTGGATATGGTATGGTGTGGTTACAGTAATGCTTATAGGTGTTCTTACAGTGTTTGGTCATGGATCACACGGTGCTACAAGGTGGTTTAAGATAGGACCTATACAGTTACAACCATCAGAATTCTTAAAACTTGCACTTATATTACTGGTCGCAAAGCTTGTTGCTGCTAATAAAGAGAGGCTTAATTCAATTAAGTTTCTTGCATTAATAGCGTGTTTAACATTATTTCCAATATTGTTAGTTGCTATGCAGCCTAACCTTTCAACGACAATACTTTTATGTCTTATTATTATTGCAATGCTTTATTGTGCCGGGGTAAGTTATAAGATATTTGGAATTGCGATATTAATTGCAGTTCCGGTTATATCAGCATTTTTGATATATGTTGTATCAGTTGAACATCCAATCCTTATAGAAGATTATCAGCGAAAGCGTATTGTTGACTTTATTGAAGGTAATAAGTCAGAAGAAGTAGATATGACTGATGCTGGAACATATCAGCAGGCATATGCTGTTCAGGCTATTGGTTCTGGTCAGCTTTATGGTAAAGGTCTTAATAATAATGATACTTCTTCTTTAAAGAATGCCGGATATATTGCAGAAGCCCAGAATGACTTTATATTTGCAGTAATAGGTGAAGAATTAGGCTTTACCGGAAGTTGTATTACAATTTTTTTATTGTTTCTGATTGTTCTGGAGTGTATAATAACAGCTGTGAGAGCCAGAAATTTTGAAGGAAGGCTGATATGTTGTGGTGTAGCAATATATATTGGATTTCAGACATTTATTAATATAGGTGTTGTTTCATGGATACTTCCTAATACTGGAGTTCCATTACCTTTCTTTAGTTGTGGTATCACATCTTTACTTACATTATTCATAGCTATGGGCATTGTACTCAATGTAAGTCTGCAAAGAAATGTTGAAAGAGATGATGATATGTTTGCAGATGATTTCAGAGGATAGCTTTTATACATTTTAATTAATACATTAGGGGGAAGCTTAAATGAACATTGGTTTAATAGCACATGATTCTAAGAAAAAATTAATGCAGAATTTCTGTATAGCATATAAGGGTATTCTTAATAAGAATCAGCTTTTTGCTACAGGTACAACAGGGAGGCTTATTGAAGAAGTTACTAATTTATCGATACATAAGTTTCTTGCCGGACATCTTGGTGGTGACCAGCAGTTATGTGCACAGATTGAACATAACCAGATAGATCTTGTTATTTTTCTTAGAGAGGCAGAGAATCCTTTAGCACATGAACCGGATTCTGATAATATATGCAAACTTTGCGATATGTATAATATTCCATTGGCCACTAATCTTGCAACAGCAGAATTGCTTGTTAAATCTCTTGAGAGAGGCGATATGGAATGGCGTGAAATTTATCAGTAGAATAATTAAAATAATAAAAGGTGATATTCTGCCACATAATAGTGGAAGAGTATCATCTTTTATTTATTGTCAATCTTTTCTTAACTTGACAATGTTTCTTGCAGAACGCTTGTTTTCTTCTACAATCTCTGCATAATGCTTCCGTGTAGTATTAACATCTTTATGTCCTAAAACATCAGCAACAAGATATATATCCTGGCTTTCCTGATATAGATTAGTACCATAAGTACTTCGAAGCTTATGTGGGGTAATATGCTTTACAGTTGTAACAGTCTGGGCATATTTCTTAACAAGAAGTTCAACGGATCGCACACATAGGCGCTTCTTTTTGGCTGATATGAATAGTGCATTCTCATGTCCTTCATCAGGCGTTAAATTCTTTCTTTCTTCAAGATAATTAAGAAGTGCTTCACGGACTTCGTCACCAAAGTATACAAAGCTTTCAGAGCCACCTTTTCTTATAACTCTGATTCTGTCATTATCAAAATCTACATCATTAATATCTAATCCAACACATTCTGATACACGGATACCAGTTCCGAGCATAAGTGTAAGGAGAGCCAGATCACGCGTCTTAAGCTTTTCATGGCTTTGGAGCTGAGTTTTGGTAAGTTTATTGCCAGATTCCACATTATCAAGAAATTCAGCTACCTCATTAGGCTCCATTCTTATAATAGCTTTTTCATGAATTTTAGGCATATCAACTTTTATAGTCGGATTCAAACTGATTATTTCATAACGGCAGTAATATTCATAAAAACGTCTTAGAGCACATAATTTACGCTTGGCAGCACTTTCTGAGTTCGTTATATCACGACCGTTCTTCTTATATAACTTTACATGTCGTAAGTATCTGGTTATATCTGTACCATCTATTTTTTCTAAATCCTGTGGTTTAAAGTCTTTCATTGCATATGAACTGAACTTAGGTATGCATTCAATGAGAAATTCAAAGAAACCTTTAATATCCATTGCATAGGCCACCTTAGTTCTTGGCTGCTTATTAAATTCAAGACTATCAAAATACTGTGTACAGAAATCCGGTAATATATCAAGTAATTCATTAAGCTTTTTCTTGTACTTGATGTTTTGTTGTTCGGTGTAGGTTTTTTCAGCCATTAAGAATACCTCCATATATAAAAAATACTAATTACTTCGTTAAACCTGACTTTAGCGAAGTGATTACTGTATGGATAATTATATTCTTCTATCTGTTATTTTGCAACTAATTTTCCCTGATAGAGCTTCTTAGTGACTATATTGATGTGAAATGCTTTCTGGTATGATTTAATCTTGTTAAGCTCATTATCAGTTATAATTGATATACACGTTCCTGTGTTCCCATTACGTCCACATCGTCCGCATCTGTGAATATATTCCTTATTGTCCTCAGGAAGGTTTACATTGATTACTGTATCAATATTATCAATCTGAAGTCCTCTGGCTGCTATATCTGTTGCAATAAGAAGCTGAATCTTTCCACTTCTGAAATTCTCTATTGCAGCTTTCTTGGCTGAATTATCTTTATTACCGGCAATTGAAGCTACATTGTAATGATGATATTCAAGCTTCTGAAGGGATTCTTCCAGATCATACTTGGAATTAACAAATATAATTGCTTTCTCTGGTTTAACAGCTTTAATAATCTTTCTTAAAGTTTCAATTCGTTCCCTTCTGTCAGAAATAACGCTTATATGCTTGATTGTAGAAGGAATCTGACTTGTATTACCAGTATTACTGTTAATATCAATGAATATTGGTTTGAAACACAAAGTATTAGTCCTTGTCTTCTTATCTACGCTTGCAGAGAATAAAAGAACCTGTGTGAACTTCATTAAAGACTTTCTAATTGCTTCTACATCCTGAATAAATGTCTTATCAAAGAGCTTGTCTGCCTCATCTAGAACAAGAGTCTTAACCTCATGTACTTTAATCTTCTTGTTACTTATAAGCTGATGTATGCGGTTAGGTGTTCCGATAATTATTGCAGGCTTATTAGATTTAATAGAATCAATCTGTCTTGATATATTCACATCTCCTATTAATGCAACAGATGAAAATGTATTATTCATATGTGCAAAGATATCTTTAAGCGTATTATTGACCTGTATTGCAAGCTCTGCTGTTGGAACAAGAACAACGGCCTGAATATTATGAGTATTACTCTTTAATCTGTTAATGATCGGGATAAGATATGCAAGTGTCTTACCTGTTCCGGTTGATGAACAAGCTATAATATCGCGGTTGTCCATTATATGCTTATACGTCTGACGCTGTATTTCGGTCATATCGACGATTTTATTATCTGAAAGATAATCTGATACACCCTGAGAGATAGTCTCTATATCGCTAAATTTCATGGTTAATCTCCTTATAAATAAATTATTAAATATTAAGTTATATCTACAGCCATTTTGCTATCAATAAATTTTAACAAAAATGCAGTGAAAAGTCCAATATTAAGTAGCTTTTCACTGCATGCGGGAAATGTATATGCAATTAGATATTATCTTATCTCATTTGAATAATAATATATTACAAGATTCTTACCTGAATGGATTGTGTCAGATGATAAATCATTCATCTGCATTATATTGTTAATATATGAAGCTGTATCTTCATCCCCATTATTATATCTGTCAGCAAGTGACCATAATGTATCATTATCTTCTACAGATACTGTTGTGTAATACTTATATGTTCGTGTTCTGTTCGAGTCATCAGAAGCCTTGACAATAATGCCTCCAATAGAAACGGCAAATATAAGAATTGAACATATAATAACCATTCTTAATGACTTGACAGTCATCTGTCTGTTTCTTCTGCGTCTGTCGCTTCTTTTCTTAGCTGCTGCTCTTCTATATGTGTATTCTGAATTATTCATACGTAAAACCTCCAATCAAACAAGTGTTCTGCTGTTATGAGTTGATTATATAATCAGAACATGCGTTTGTCAATAAAAATCGAACAAATTTTCCGAACATCTTTTCAGAAATTATGTTTGCACATAATGTATAAATGTGGTAAAATTATCTAAAAGAATTTAATGGAGGTTCGTAATATGGCATATGGCAGAATAACTCAGAAACAGTCTGAGATTCTTGAATATATTAAATCACAGATTCTTAACAAAGGATATCCACCATCAGTAAGGGATATATGTCAGGCAGTTAATCTTAAGTCTACATCATCTGTTCATGCACATCTTGAGTCTTTGGAGAAGAATGGATATATAAGAAGAGACCCGACTAAGTCGCGTACAATAGAGATAATTGATGATAACTTTAATCTTTCAAGGAGAGAGGTTGTTAATATCCCGTTATTAGGTCAGGTTGCCGCAGGACAGCCACTTCTTGCCGTTGAGAATATAACAGAGTACTTTCCTATCCCATCAGAATACATGCCAGGTGGAGAAGTATTCATGTTAAAGGTCAAGGGTGACAGCATGATTAATATGGGAATCTACGAAGGCGATCAGATAATAGTAAGAAAGCAGAATACAGCTTCTAATGGAGAAGTAATTGTTGCACTAGTAGATGATTCAGCAACAGTCAAGCGTTTTTACAAGGAGAACGGACACATAAGACTCCAGCCAGAGAACGATTTCATGGACCCAATCATCGTAGATGACTGCGAGATATTAGGAAAAGTAATCGGTTTAATAAGATTAGGTATCAACTAATAAGAATTATTATTATTGATTGAAAAAATCCAGCCATAGATATATAAGTAATCCGATAACCAGCCGTGAGAGCTTGGTGAGCTGCCAAAGCAGCAAAACAAGCTCTCACGGCGTCCGGATTTAAATATATCTATAGCTGGATATATTTTTATTATCCCACAATTAACAACCGATAATGCGCTGAAGCCTCCCGGTGGCATACTCTGCCGGAGGTATATAGATAATCAGAACCGTTTGAGGACGCCGGCACTTGGTAAGCTGCTGCAGGCAGCGAACCTAGTACCGCTGCGTCCGAGACCGAGCGAAAGCGGGTTCTGATTATCTATATACCTCCGGCAGAGTCCCTCTCCGGGAAGCCAGCCTAAACATTACAGGCTGTTAATATCAACCTCTTTACCATCACGCCATATACGTTCAATATTATAGAACGCTCTGTCATCCTCAGAGAATACATGAACAATAACATCCTTGTAATCAAGAAGAATCCATGAAGCTGTATTATAACCCTCAACCTTAGGATCATCGAAGCCAGCCTTGAACATTTCTTCTTCTACATTATCTACCATAGCCTGAATCTGGTTAGTATTACTACCACTAGCAATAACGAAATAATCTGCAATAACAGATACATTGCTGATATCAATAACTCTGATATCTTCAGCCTTCTTATCCTGTAAGGCATCTATGATAACCTTTAACATATCCTTAGAATCTGCCATATCTTAATTCTCTCTTTCTTTAATAATCCCTTTGTAGTATTCGTAGGTATCAACGGTCTGTGTATCGATATTACGACCAGTTTTTCTTATATACGAAAGGGTGTCGTCTAATATTACATAAGCCGCCATATCAATATCAGTGAATGCCATATGTCTTATGTCATCAAGATTGGCAGCTTTATTTCTGTAGGGTTCAATATAATCTGCAATGAATACAATCTTTTCTAATAAAGTCATTGCAGGCTTTCCTGTTGTATGCCACTGGATGGCAGAACATATTTCATCATCTTCAACATTGTACTTGTGTGCTGCATAATATGCACCAAGCTTTGAATGAAGCAGATAAGGACTTTCAAACTCAATATCTGATATTGGAAGTCCAAATTGTTCACATTCAGCAATCTTTACATCATCAGGAACACATTTGGCACAATCATGAAGAAGACCTGCAATATACGCCTTGTTCATATCTGCACCATGACACATGGCAAGACAGGCACTTGTATTAGCAACACCAAGTGTATGCTGGTATCGCATGTTGTCTGTACGGAGTGCGTCTTTTACATGTGTTCTTAATTGTTCAATATATTTGTTATCCATAATAAAACCTCTTAAACATAAAGTTTTCTGGACTTTATATACTCTTCTACTTCTTCGCCGACATCTTCTTTTACTGACAGACCCATTGCAACCTTCTTTCGTATATCAGTTGAACTGTAAGGAAGTTCCGGAACATCAATAAAATCAATAACCGCACCATATTTATCAGCAAGAAAATGTTTCTGATCTATAAGTACACTGGCTGAATTATTGTCTCTGTTAGCACATAAAAGATGACAATGGCTGCATATATACTCAGGATGATACCAGTCCTGAATATAAAGAAGCGAATCTGCACCTATTATAAAATATATTTTCTTATATGAATCATATATCTGTGCAAGTGTATCGGCTGTGTAGGTATTACCGGGACGGTCAGTTTCAATCGTAGAAAGTGACATGTAATCAAAAGGTTTAATTGCAAGCTTTACCATATTACAACGGTCAGTTGCACTTACAATGGGAGAATTATCTTTGTAAGCAGGTGTTCCTGAAGGCATGAATAATATTTCATCAATATCAGACTGCTCGTAGGCACATCTGGCAATACCTGTATGTCCTTTGTGGATTGGATTAAATGTCCCACCCATAATACCTATTATTTTGTCTGAATTAATCATGGTAAAATGATTTTTTTGTTGTCCTTAGATTCCTTGTAAAGAACGATTTTCTTTCCAATAACCTGAACAACCTGTGAGCGTGTTCTTTCTGCAACCATCTGTGCGATTTCTCTAGGGTCATCGGCACAGTTATTAAGAACACTTATTTTGATAAGTTCTCTTGCCTCAAGAGCTTCTGCAATAGCTACAGTGTTCTCAGGAGTAAGACTGTTCTTTCCAAACTGAAATATTGGATCCATTGTCATTGCAAGACCCTTTAAATAAGCTCTCTGTTTGCTTGTCATATATTCTCTCCTATTAATTATGCTTTATAGTAATCAAACTCAAGGTAATCACCAACGATAACTGTATCGCCTTCCTCAATTCCAAGCTTCTCAAGTTCATCAAGAACACCTGAGCGCTTCATGAATTTCTGGAAGAAATCAAATCCCTTTTCAGATTCAAGGTTAGTATAACCAAGCATTTTATCAATCTTTGGTCCGTTGACAACGTATACGCCATCTTCGTTAATAGAAACTTCAAAGCTTTCGTTAGGATTATCCATAAGCTCGTCGTAGTCAAATTCTTTTTCAAATAATACAGGTTCGTCCTTGAAGTTATCAAGCAGTGTTCTGACTGCGTATAACAGCTCTTTAACGCCCTGTCCTGTAACAGCTGATATAGGATATACCTTAATACCTTCCGGCTCAAATGCATCTCTTATAGCCTGTACAGGGTCACTGCCATCATCATATATAACATCAATCTTATTAGCTGCTATAACCTGTGGTCTTTCAAGAAGCTTAGGATTATAATTCTCAAGCTCTTTGTTAATAGCCTTAATATCAGCTATAGGATCACGGCCTTCAGTTGAAGCTGCATCAACAATATGAATAATGACTTTAGTTCTCTCAATATGACGTAAGAACTGGTGTCCAAGACCAACACCTTCTGATGCACCCTCAATAAGACCAGGAATATCAGCAATAACGAAACCTTTACCACCATCAAGATCAACAACACCAAGGTTAGGATTAAGTGTTGTGAAATGATAATTGGCAATCTTAGGTCTTGCATTAGTTACTCTTGATAAAAATGTTGATTTACCAACATTAGGGAATCCTACAAGACCAACATCAGCAATAACCTTAAGTTCAAGACGAACCCATAATTCCTGCGCATCCTGTCCCGGCTGTGCATACTGTGGAGCCTGCATGGTAGATGTAGCATAGTTCATGTTACCTTTACCACCACGGCCACCTTTAAGAATAGTTTCCTGAAGGTTATCTCCAGACATATCTGCAATAACTTTACCGGATTCATCATCATATATAACAGTTCCTTCAGGCACTTTAATTATAAGGTCTTCACCATCTTTACCTGTGCATCTTCTCTTGCCGCCTTCTTCGCCGCTTTCAGCAATATATTTGCTGTTATGTCTGAAATCACCGAGTGTATTAAGCCCTTTATCGACCATAAAAATAATATCTCCGCCATGACCGCCATTGCCGCCATCAGGACCGCCAGCAGGAACATAAAGCTCTCTACGGAAGCTTACATGACCATCTCCACCCTTGCCGGATTTAATAAAAATACGGACTCTGTCTGCAAACATAACCTTTCCTCCATTCTATATTTAAATTATGTTAACTGTTTAGAATTAACATTTACAAATTAAGAAAAAAGCTCCAAATCCGAAGACTTGGAGCTAAAAAACAAATTAGTCGTTTGAAACAACAGGATAAACAGAAACCTGCTTTCTATCCTTGCCCTTTCTTTCGAACTTAACAGTTCCATCAACAAGTGCGAATAATGTATCATCGCCACCACGACCAACATTAACACCTGGATGAATCTTTGTTCCACGCTGTCTGTAAAGAATATTACCAGCTAAAACAAACTGTCCGTCAGCTCTCTTAGCGCCTAATCTCTTAGACTCTGAATCTCTACCATTCTTTGTAGAACCTACACCCTTTTTATGAGCGAATAACTGAAGATTCATATTTAACATAAGGTTACACCTCCTTAACACTAATTGATAAGTATTTCGGATTATCCTCAGCCACAGAACTAACACCTAATTCATATGACTTAAGTAAAATCGAAGTTTCCGGACTAACAGGCATAGCCATCTTAAAGATAACAATTCCTTCATCCTCATTAACTGACACATCAAACTTATCATCGGTAAAAGCCTCTATCGAATTAATAGTATTGATTGTCAGAACTGAAATAGCAGAACATATAATGTCACTGCCGGATTCAGCATATCCTGCATGACCTGCAGAATAAAAACCTGTGATCTCTTTTTCAGAGTTCTTAAAAAAAGTTATATGAGTCATGAATAACACACCTCACAAACATCCATACAAAAATTAAGCATTAATCTTTTCAATCTTAACTTCTGTGTAAGCCTGTCTATGACCATTCTTCTTGTGATATCCAGTCTTTCTCTTGTACTTGTAAACGATAACCTTCTTATCTCTGCCTTCGCCTACAACGCTAGCTGTAACTGTAGCACCGGCAACTGTTGGCTCACCAACCTTAGCCTCGCCGTTGTTTACAAAAAGAACCTGATCAAATGTAACAGTGTCACCAGCATTAACTGCAAGCTTCTCAACTCTGATAGTATCGCCTTCAGAAACTGTGTACTGCTTACCACCTGTTGCTATAATTGCGTACATATGGTATCCTCCTTAATTAAATACTCGCCAGTTTTGGGGAATCCGACATACATCAGATACACTTATACCCTAACTGAGCGGCACACAAAATATATAATATACATTCAGTTACTATTTGTCAAATGTTTTTTAGAAATATTTCAAAAATTTTCAGATAATCCATAAACCGGCAATTCCACATATAATTCCTACTGTGAATCCGGCAACAACATCTCTTACAAAATGTACTCCTGCAAGCACTCTGCTTGCTGCCATAATTGCTACAAGCAGAAGCATTATAATCCCCACTGGAACAGAAACATAAAGCCAGCACATCGCAATAATTGTAATGGAAAAAACATGTCTGCTTGGCATTGATTCCCCTTTAGTATCTTTAACAAACAAGGGCTTTATATTGTATTTTTCATAGGGTCTTTTCGCATCAATACATTTTCTTATAACTGATACAAGAATAAATGATGTAAAAGGTGTCAGAATAAGCTTGGATGTAAGTAAAAATTTATCAGTTTCAACAACTATACCGCTGTTTCTTAACATAATCGGAGTTATCTCAGAAAAGAAAGTCCCATGAAAACTCATTATTATAAGAAGAATGTATGCAAATGCTATTATATAAGTCATATATTTGTATATGAATTTAAGAATTGCATAAGCCGGCTTACAATTAAGAAACCATTCTGATATCTTTCTATATCTTCTTTCGTATGCAGGAATCTCCCGTGAAATATTTACTTCAGTATTATCCATAAATCCTCCATGCATTTTCAGGCTTTATTAAGACTTTCGGACAGACTTTTTCCAATTTTCTTTCGTGTAATCTCAACAAGACCAAGCTTGGTGATGTCAACGATTGTAGTGTTTACTATATCCTTTTTTGCCAGAGATTTCAAATGTTCCATCAGAATATCGCAATTTCTCTGATTCATATTAATAAAATCAACGATAATAATTCCCGAGAGATTTCTTACCTTAATCTGCTGGCACAGCTTGTCTGCGGCTTCAAGATTAGTTTTTAATGCAGAAGCCTCGATTGCTTCCATGCTCTTTGCCTTAGTTACATTCTTACCAGAATTAACATCAATGACAGAAAGTGCTTCAGTCTGTTCGATAATAAGATATCCACCTGATTTTAACCAGACCTTCTTGGAAAGAGCGGTATCTATCTCTTTTTCTATAGAATAGAGCTTGTATAAAGGCCATAATTCATCTTTATACATACGGATACTTATATTACTGCTACGAGGCAGATATGTTTCTAATTCATTATATATAGCCGGAATATCTGTGATAATCTCAACACTGTCTTTTCCAGACAGATGAACAATTTCCTCAATATATTCAGGTCTGTCTTTATGTACAAGTGTATAGAACTTTGAAAAAACAGCTTTTTGGAGCATATCAGTGTATTCGTCACACAATGCATTTACATCTTTAATAATGTCATTAGTATCAGCATCAGCACAGCCGCTTCTTAATATTATTCCGAAATTTGAAAGATAATCATAGCCTGTTTTTTCTATGGCTTCCTGCTGCTTCTGAATGAGAATGTCAGCAACACGTTTTTTTATCTCTGTAATTGTTTCATTAGATTTTATCTTTTTTGAAATGTGAACACCTTTTACATCGTTGGAAACAACTGAATAATTGCCGGTAAGCTCTATCTTTGAAGATACCTTTGCAGGTTTGGTTTTAAGCGGCTCAGTTATAACTTTTACGAGAATTCTGTCGCCCTGACATATTTCAGGATTGTTTTTCTCATTAAAAAATATTGGTGCTTTGTTGTCTGGTATAGAGTAATAACATTTCTGCTTATCCTCTATCTCAATAAATGCAGCATTAATATTCTTAACTACATTTTCAACTCTTCCAACATATATGTTACCAACAACACTGCCACTATCTAAAGGCTTAAGATAGTGGCAGGTATTATCAGAAGTATATATGCAACAGAAGATTTTATTGTTAATATCTGTGATTATATATTTATATTCCATAAATTATCTGTTCCATGTTTTAATATTTCTATAGAAGCATGTTCTGTTTCCAGTGTGGCATGCAGCACCAACCTGACGAACCTTTGCAAGAATAGTATCATTGTCACAGTCGATGTCAAGAGAACCTACATACTGGAAATGACCTGATGTAAGACCTTTAACCCAGAGCTCCTGACGACTTCGGCTGTAATAAGTCATAATGCCAGTTTCCAGCGTATTATTGAAGGCTTCCTCATTCATGTATGCAAGCATAAGGACTTCACCATTGACATAATCCTGTACAACAACAGGAATAAGACCATTGGCGTCAAGCTTTAAATCCTTAAACGAAATATCAGCCTTAAGCATTGCTGATGCCTTGCTGTAAGATGCTCCGGATTCAAAAAGATTAACAGCCTCCTTAAGGTCAATACGTTTTTCATAGATTGCCTTACCGATAATTGCACCATGGATACCGGCATCATTAATATGTGTAAGATCATCCATGCAGCTCATGCCGCCTGAAGCAATAATATCAATGCCTGTTTTATCAGAAAGAATCTTAGTCTGTTCAACATTAGGACCAGCAAGCATACCATCCTTTGATATATCAGTGTACACAATAGTCTGTACGCCGATATCCTTCATTGCAAGTGCAAGTGAAAGTGCGGTCTTATCACTGACCTTTTCCCAGCCCTCGATAGCCACAAGACCATCTTTTGCATCAACACCTACAACAATATGTTCAGCACCGAATCTGTCAATGGCAGCCTTAATAAAATCAGGATTCTCAACAGCCTTAGTACCGATAATAACTCTGTATACGCCGAGGTCAAGAACCTCCTGAATGTTCTCAAGAGTACGGATTCCACCGCCCATCTGTACAGGAACATTAACACTTGAACATATCTTCTTAATAGTTTCTGCATTAACGCCGTGTCCCTTCAAAGCGCCATCAAGGTCAACAGTATGTATAAACTGTGCTCCTGCCTCTTCAAAGCCTTTAGCGATCTCGTAAGGTCTTTCAGAATATACAGTAACTTCATTAAAAAGTCCCTTCTTTAAGCGGACACACTGCCCGTCTTTAACATCAATTGCTGGATATAATCGCATATATGTAACTCCTTAAGTATATTTAGAGACTTCCCTTAGTAGAGAGAATTGTCTTGATTCTTGTATCTTTAACAGTTGCCTCATCCAATGCCTTTGCAAATGCTTTAAACATGCCTTCAATAATGTGATGATCGTTCTCACCTGCAATCTTTCTTATATGAAGATTCATGCCTGCACTGTAGGATATTGCATAGAAGAATTCTTTAACCATCTGTGTATCAAAGTATCCAACGCTGTCTGCTGTAAATGTAGATTCAAAACCAAGATACGGTCTTCCTGAAAGGTCTATGGCACACATGATAAGTGTTTCATCCATAGGAAGAATAATGTCGCCATATCTTTTTATGGACATCTTATCTCCTATAGCTTCTTTGATAGCTTCACCAAGTACAATTCCAACATCTTCGATAGTATGGTGGCAGTCAACTATTAGGTCACCAGTTACCTTTAACTTAAGGTCAAAAAGACCATGCTTTGCAAAACTTTTTAACATATGGTCGAAAAAGCCGATTCCTGTATCGACCTCTGCTTCTCCCGAACCATCAATTCTTAAAAATAAAGCAATATCAGTTTCACTTGTTTTTCTTTTTACAGTTGCCTGTCTGATTTCAGATACAGCCATATAATCCCCGTTTCCGCGCCAGTGCGCTAATTAATTTTCAAATCTTACCTTAATTGAATTAGCATGAGCTGTAAGATGCTCTGCTGTAGCAAATTTCTCAATATCTGTGTGGATAGCTTCAAGAGCATTTCTAGAATATGAAATAATGCTTGATTTCTTAATGAAGTCATCAACACTTAAAGGCGAGAAGAACTTAGCTGTTCCATTAGTAGGAAGAACGTGGTTAGGACCTGCAAAGTAATCACCAAGAGGCTCTGAACTATATTCTCCAAGGAAGATAGCACCTGCGTTCTTAACCTTAGTCATAACATCAAAAGGATTCTTAGTAACAATTTCCATATGTTCTGATGCAATCTCGTTAGCAACATCTACAGCCTCGTCAATATCCTTAGCAACAAGAATATATCCGTAATTATCAAGTGATTTCTGGATGATTTCCTTTCTTGATAATTCAGCTACAAACTTATCAACCTCTGCAGATACCTTATGTGCAAGGTCTTCACTTGTAGTTACAAGAATTGCAGATGCCATCTCATCATGTTCAGCCTGTGATAAAAGATCTGCTGCAACATAACGAGGATTAGCAGTCTCATCGGCAATTACAAGAATTTCACTAGGACCAGCCACAGAATCAATGCTTACATAACCAAATACGGCCTTTTTAGCAAGGGCAACATATATGTTACCAGGTCCACATATCTTATCAACCTTAGGAATTGATTTTGTACCATATGCCATAGCTGCAACAGCCTGTGCTCCGCCAGCTTTATATATAACATCAACTCCAGCCTCTTTAGCTGCAACAAGTGTTGTAGGATATACCTTTCCTTCTTTATCAGGTGGAGTACACATTATAATCTGCTCAACACCTGCAACCTTTGCTGGAAGAACGTTCATAAGAACTGATGAAGGATAGGCAGCCTTTCCTCCTGGTACATACACACCGACTCTTGCAAGTGCAGTAACCTTCTGGCCTAATATAGTTCCGTCAGGCTTAGAATCAAACCAGCTGTACTGTTTCTGCTTCTCATGGAAAGAACGAATATTAACGATAGCCTTTCTTATAACCTCAATAAGTTCAGGGTCAACTAAAGAGTATGCTTCTTCAATCTCTGCCTCTGTTACGACAATATTGTCAGCATTGATATCAGCCTTATCAAAATTCTTAGTATATTCAAATAAAGCCTCATCGCCCTTTGTCTTGATATTAAGAAGAATCTCAGCAACTGCCGATTCGAACTTTCCATAGCTGTTAGGACTTCTCTTTAAAAGATTCTCTAAAATATTATTCTTACTTTCATCTGTTAATTCAACGATACGCATTATATTTCCTCCTTGTTTTGCGAAGCAAAATCCGAACTCCATAGAGAGGAGAGGAATTTTCCTCCTTGTTATATGCCCTGTGTTTCTATATATTTCTTGACATCATTAATAAGCTTGTTAATTCGCTCCTGCTCCATCTTCATGCTTACCTGGTTTACAACCATTCTCGCAGAAAGAGGACACACCTCTTCGAGAACTTCAAGACCATTTTCTCTTAGAGTTGCACCTGTCTCAACGATATCAACGATAACCTCTGCAAGACCTACAATAGGTGCTAACTCGACAGAACCGTTAAGCTTGATAATCTCTACAGTCTGATGCTTTATATTATTAAAATAATCCTTTGCAATGTTAGGATACTTAGAAGCAACTCTTATAAGCTCATGATGCTGTAACTTTTCTCTTGCTGATTCAGGACCACATACACACATTCTGCATTTGCCCATCTGAAGGTCATATACTTCATAAAGACTTCTTCCTTCTTCAAGAATAGTATCTTTACCTACAATACCGATATCGGCCGCACCATATTCTACATATGTAGGAACATCAGATGGCTTTGATAAAAAGAAACGGAATCCTAATTCTTCATTAGTGAAGATAAGCTTTCTTGTCTTTTCATCCTTCATCTCTTCGCAAGGAATACCAATCTGTTCAAATATCTCCATTGCCTTCTTTGCAAGACGGCCTTTTGCTAATGCAATAGTTATATATCTCATTAAAATGTACCTCCTACAAGGCTTTTTACAGCTGCTCTTTCATTTTTTCCTGATTCATCAATAACTCTTATTGTTGAATCAGAAGCGTATTCATCATCAATAAATGCTACATTTACTAATGAAGATTCTTTAGCATATTCAATATATTGAGAATCAGACTTGCTATCTTTATATTCAATCATGCAGACATTAACACCAGTGCTTCTTAATTTCTTAGATACATTTATAGCATCACCAAGCCTGTCAGTATTGTATACAAGAAGTGTTCCATTAGCGTCGTGTGGGATATGGATATTCTGTCTGTTAAGTGCAGCTATAAGTCTGTCAATCGTGATAGAGAAACCAATAGATGCCTTGTCACAGCCAAACTGACCGAGCAGCTTGTCATAACGTCCGCCATTCACAACAGGTTCCCCTGTTCCAAATGTATATGCATGGAATATAATTCCAGTATAGTATGCATGTTCAGATAAATCTCCTAAATCAAATGAGATATATTTATCGTAATTGTTATTCTTAAGAAGCTCATATAACTCCTCAAGTCTGTTAACAGCCTGTATGCACTCTTCTTCATCTGTTAAAGATTTAGCCTTTTCAAGCACCTCTGTACCACCAAATAACTGAGGAAGTTCAAGCAATGCTTTGGCAACTGCATCATCAATATTAAGACTATCTAAGAGTTCTTCAACACCGAAGTAATTCTTATCCTTGATAAGTCTTAATAATTCTTCTGAAGAATCTCCTGTAATGCCAGCTTTATGTAAAAGACCATTAAAGAAAGCAACATTACCAAGCTCAACCTGAAACTCTGTAAGACCTGCTGATAACATGCAGTCAATAACCATAGAGATAATCTCATAATCTGCTGCCAGAGAGTTATCATTGATAAGCTCTGCACCAAGCATTGTATTTTCTTTAAGTCTTCCCTGATAATACTTGCTTACATTGATAAATGTATTGCCAAGATAACAGAGCTTGACTGGAAGAACTCTGTCTTCAAAATATTTTGCTGTAGCTCTTGCTATAGATGGTGTCATATCCGGTCTTAATACTAAAGTGTTTCCGTATCTGTCAAAAAGCTTGAACATTTCATTAGACGGTACACTTCCACGTTCTTTATTGAATACATCAAAGAATTCAATAGAAGGTGTCTGTATATCATTATATCCATATGATGCACAGACATCATGAAGACGATTCTCAATGACCTTCTTTTCTGCACATTCTGTACTGTATATATCGCGCACACCCTCTGGTGTATGTAGTAAATCTTTCTTCATAAATGTATATCCTTTCGTTATATTGAATGCTTTAATGCGTTGAAGTGATACTATGCTAACACACTAAATTTGTATGAATTATACATAAATATGTAGTTATTGTCAACAAACTATTTATCAGAATCTTCGATTTCTCCGTGCAGGAACTCCTTATAGATTATATATCTGTTGCCTCCTTTAGAACGTGCCATATTAATTGCTTTTTGGATTTTTTTCTTAATAAGGTCTAAATCCTTTCCATTATCAGGATATCTTCCTATGCCAATAGAAAATTCTATATTATATGATGAATCAATAAATTTACAATGCCATGAAATCTGGGTCCTTATATGCTCCAAAAATGCACGCAATTTAACTTCTTTATTGATGTTTTTAATAGCTATAATGTACTTAAAATCATTCAGACGACCTAATACACCACGGTCATCAATTGCTTTTAATATGGTATCTTCAATTACATATGTTATTCTGTGGCATTCGTCATCAGTATGTGTAGCCTTAAACTGCTCAATATTGTCAACTTCAAGATATATAAGCGAAAGCTGGCAGTTATTATCGGATTCTATGTTTTTTATACAGAATTCTTTTATAGCAGGTTCAGGCTGCATAATTAGTAAATTTCTATTTTCAGCAGTTTCATTTTTAAATGCTTTAATCTGCTGCTGTAATTTTTTATTAAGCTCACGGATAACTAAAACATCAGATATATGTAATTCAAGGTATTCAGATGAATCAGTATTAGGTATAACTTTCTTTTCTATATCAACAATTACCCATCGGTATGAATTATCTATTCTTCGCATCCGTATACACATGGATTTCTTGATTTCAGGTCTTAAACTGTTGGCAACATCAATAAAATCGTCAATGTCAACCTGATGAATAGCATCCATAATTGAATAATGTTTTGACATTCCAAGGAACAGATACATAGGCTCATTTGCAGTTACTATTGAGAAATTTCTGTCAACTACAGCATATCCATTAGTAAGTTCATATTCATCAATATAATTATTATAGTTATTATAAGCATTATGATTATCACTAATCATCTAACCCCCTGCCTTTCTATCGTAATTCTATATCCTTCTGGATTGTTTCCAGATAATGAACAGGAATTCCCTGATTTGCATATATACGGAAATTCTGATTTATTTCTTTATATGTGAAGCTTTTCCGACCACCATTTTCACTTCTTTCCCAAAAACTGATTATATCAGAAAATGGTACATAATAGAACTCATCTCTTGAAGAAAAATATATAATTATGAAGGAGATACCGTCCTGTTTCTCAAATTCACGCATGAATTCAATCTGATGTTCATGGATGTTCTGAATTGGAAATGTATCTGTTGCACATTCTTTTGCATCAAAACATACAGGAATTCCCTGAACAACACCAATATAGTCAACCGTACTTTTCTGGTCAAAATATGCCAGTGTAATATGTCTTGTGCTTTGGTCTATATTAATTGGTTTTATGGGTGTTGGAATCTTTTGGACAAGTGCAAGATGTGAAGTCCTGTATTTATCATTAGACATATTAATAAGGTCTTCTAATGTAGAGCCTCTAAGTCCTCTTGAATTCCAGGTCGGCATAACTGTTCTCCTTTCATGACATTTTTAAAAGAATCAGGTATTGCAGCGTATATATGAATGTCCATATCTGGAATATCTAATTCATATGAATGAAGCATCTGGTCTTTTACTTTGTATTGTCTGTTAAATGTATCATTAACAGATTTCTGACCGTATTTATAATCACCTATAAGAGGATGTCCGATACTTGCAAGATGAGCTCTTATCTGATGGCTTCGTCCTGTAAGAAGATGAATCTTTAGCAGAGTCACATTGCCATTAGAACATACCGGAATATACTCTGTCTCAATCGGAAGTGAATCTTTAGTTTCAGTCCTGCTTATAGTCACTTTATTAGTTTTGTTATCTTTATACAGATATCCTTTTATTAAAGCACGCTTATCAACGTTTCCCTTTACAATGCACAAATAGTACTTTCCAAGGGTTCTCTGTTTAAATGCTTCCGATAACTGCTGTAATCCTTTAGTAGTCTTTCCAGCTGCTACAATTCCGCTTGTATTACGGTCTAATCTGTTGCATATGCCCGGCTTGAATGACGCTAAATCACCGGCGTTAAGTTCTCCCTTATGTATAAGGTGTGCAATTAAATATTCAACAAGTGACACATCTTCAGGCTTTGCCTTCTGTGAAAGCATGCCAGAAGGCTTATTAATGAATATAACATCAGAATTCTCATAGATTATATCAAGTGGCCTGTATATTCTGTTGTAGTAGTCGTCATTAACTGTTCTGTTATTATCGGCTGAGAATTTTTCAAATGTCTCATCAGAAAAGAAAATCTTGATTATATCACCACATTTTAACTTCTCATCACCTGTTGCTTTGGAATTATTGAGTGTAATATTCTTTTTTCTCAGCATTTTGTAAAGAAAGCTCTTAGGGGCGTTGGATAAATAACGCTCAAGACAGCGCATCATCTTCTGACCTGCGAGCTTTTCATCAATGTTAATTTCTTTCATATAATACCTGCTTAATTACATGCTCATTCTTAGTAATGCGTCTGTTATATACTTTTTTCTGTCAAGGCTGTTTTCCTTGCTCACATCAAAATTCAAGGCTGCATTCTTAACTTTTTCAAGATATGTATCCTTATCCTTATAGAGAAGGACAGCACATGTAAGCTTCTCATTCTTCAAGAACTCCTTAACACTTGTCTCGAAAAGGTTCTTGTCAGCTTTAGCAGCACTTGTATAGGCAAGTATCTGGTTATCACTGATAACTGCTGCCATAATACCAACAGGCTTCTGCTTATTGGATACAACAAGGTCATAGACGCTGTTTAATTCGCCTTTACGTTCTTCAATAGCACTCTTTAATTCTTCATCACAGTTCTTATGTGGAATAAGAACAAAGTATGATACTGCGAATTTGGCAGCAGGCAGAACAAGTACAACAGCAAGCATTGTAAGGTAGTTATTCTTTGATTTCCATATTATGAAACCAATGATAAATATTACGAGTACAACAGCAAATGCAATAATTGTTTTAATCATATTGCGGCTTTTTTTATAGGCAAGATAACCGAACTCACCTTTTTCTACTTTTTTCATTACTTCTGCTCCTTATTTTTCTAGGTGGAATAAGACATTTTGGACCAAATCCAATCAGGTCATTTCTGTTGTTGGCAAGAAGTGCTTCTTTTACAAGATCATAATTCTCAGGCTTCTTGTACTGGATAAGTGCTCTCTGCATCTCTTTTTCATGATGGGATACAGGTGTATATACCTTTTCCATTGTTCTTGGGTCATAACCTGTATAATACATACATGTTGAAAGTGTTGACGGTGTGGGATAAAAATCCTGTACCTGTTCTGGCATATAGCCTAAGTCACGCACATATTCAGCAAGCTCAATAGCCTCTTTCATGGTTGAACCCGGATGGCTGGACATAAGATATGGCACTACAAACTGCTCTTTTCCTGTCTTATCATTAATTCTTTTATAGCGTTTAATAAAGCTGTCATATACCGCTCTTGAAGGTTTACCCATTCTTGATAAAACCTTATCTGATATATGCTCTGGTGCAACACGGAGCTGTCCGCTAATATGATTCTCACACAATTCTCTTAAAAATGTATCATCAGAATCTTCCATACAATAATCAAATCGTATGCCTGACCTTATAAATACTTTCTTAACAGAAGGAATCTTACGAAGCTTTCTTAAAAGGCTTATATAATCCTTGTGTTCCACGACAAGATTCTTACATGGCTTAGGAAAAAGACACTGTTTATTGACACATGCTCCCTTACTTAACTGCTTGTCACAGGCTGTTCTTCTGAAATTAGCTGTAGGGCCGCCAACATCATGAATATATCCCTTAAAATCGGGGTCATGTGTCATCAATTCGGCTTCTTCTATTATATTTTCATGGCTTCTTGTCTGTATGATACGTCCCTGATGGAAGGTAAGCGCACAGAATGAACATCCGCCGAAGCATCCTCTGTTGCTTGTAAGAGAGAATTTAATCTCTGATAATGCAGGAATACCACCCATTTTCTTATATACAGGGTGATAATCTCTCATATAAGGCAGTGAATATACATCGTCCATCTCCATCTGTGTAAGCGGCATCGCCGGAGGATTCTGTACGACATACATTTTTTCCTTAACCTTTTCAACAAGAATCCTGGCGCTGAAAGCATCAGTATTAATGTACTGTGTATAGAAGCTCTCAGCATATTTCTTCTTATCAGCTGCAATCTCATCATAGCTTGGAAGCTCTATATAATCATCATATATATGATCAAGACTTTTTGCTTTATATACAGTGCCTCTTATATATGTGATGTCTTTAACATCAATTCCGGCTTCAAGCGCCTCTGCTATCTCTACAATAGAATGTTCGCCCATTCCGTAAGAGATAATATCTGCACCCGAATCAATAAGGATTGAATGTTTCATCTTATCAGACCAGTAATCATAGTGCGACATTCTTCTTAATGAAGCCTCAATGCCACCAATAATAATAGGTGTTTTCTTATATGTCTGTCTTATAAGATTACAATATACAATAGTTGCATAATCGGGACGCATGCCCATTTTGCCCCCAGGCGAATATGCGTCATTCTTTCTGTGCTTTTTATTGACTGTATAATGATTAACCATTGAATCCATATTACCTGCAGAAACAAGAAATCCTAATCTTGGTTCTCCGAGGATTGTAATTGATTCTTTCTTTTTCCAGTCAGGCTGTGCAATAATGCCAACCTTATAACCGCGGCTTTCTAATAGCCTTGTTATAATAGCCATTCCAAAAGAAGAATGGTCAACATAGGCATCTCCGCATATATACACGAAGTCGCACTGCTGCCAGCCCCTTTTTTTCATATCTTCTCTGCTAATTGGAAGAAAATCCTTAACCATGGAATTCTCCTTATCTTTTAATCTGGTTTCGTTGTAATATTGATATCTCTTCTTTGGTAAGTGCTCTGTATTCACCTGTTTTTAGGCTTTCATCAAGTGGTAATGCACCAAATGTTATACGCTTAAGGAACAGAACCTCTGAACCTATGGCAGTAAACATTCTCTTTACCTGATGAAACTTCCCTTCATGTATTGTTACATGAATCTCAGAATAATCCTTATCAGAATTATAGCTTAATACCTTTAATATGGCAGGAAGTGCTGTCAGCTCTTCATCAACGAATAGTCCGTTGGCAAACTGCTTAACTTCCATATCACTTATCTTACCTTTAACTTTGGCATAATAAGTCTTATCAACATGCTTTTTAGGTGATAGCAGATCATGTGCCATAGCACCATCATTCGTAATTATAAGAAGCCCTTCGGTGTCCTTATCAAGTCTTCCTACCGGAAAAAGGTCTTTTCTGTTATTAGTTTTAATAAGGTCAATCACTGTTGTACATGTATTGTCATCAGTTGCCGAAACAACACCGGCAGGCTTGTTAAGCATAAAATACTCATATTCATGATAGCCCACAGCATTACCATCTACATTTACAGAATCACCATCTGTATTAATCTTTGATTCAGGCTTTGTCACAATATTGTCATTAACAGTGACTCTCTTTTTTCTTATCAGTTCTTTAACTTCACTGCGTGTACCAACCTGCATGTCTGCAAGATATTTATCAAGTCTTATAAACATTTACATCCATCTCCAGCCTGCAAGATATTTATTTTTTAACTGTCCGTTAGCGTTCTTGCCCCATCCAAGTGGATAGCCATCAACACATACAAGTGTCCAGCCAGATTTGACATTAAAATCATCAATATCGATAGTCTCTCCTTTAAGATATCTGATTACTCTGTCATCTGAAACAGAAAGGTCAAGACAGTTATTAAACTGATCCTTAGTAAGTGCCATTGCAAATGCCTGACTCGGTTCAAAACGGTTCTTCTTAAGCTCACCTAGCAGCAGACCGTTTCTTATAATTCTTAAACCGCGTTCCTCTGCCATATAAGGAGATGTAAGAAAGACCCTTGTATCTCTTATATTGATATAAGCAGGGTCATATTCAAATGTGGTGCTGTCCATGAACTCCTTTAATTCATCAGGAAGCTTTGTCTTTCCTGATACAGGTCTTTTAGAAGATGTATAATCTTCGCCGTCTTTCTCAAATAATGCCACAAAATGTCCTTCTCCAGGCATCTTATGAGGAAATATTCTGACAGCCTTCTCAAGATGATATCCTTCATCAGTATCAAAGCCGTGTGAGAAGCCTTCATATGGCTTGATATCTATAAGGTGCATATCAGGTCTGTTGGTAAGAAGATGTATTACTGAATCTTCATCCTCCAGCTTTGAAAATGTGCATGTAGAATATAATAATTTACCGCCCGGTTTTAACATGTCAGCACCGGCAAGAATGATATTCCTCTGAATCTGTGAATAGAACTCCGGACCGTTCTTTTCCCATGCTTTGATAAGCTTATTGTCTTTTCTGAACATTCCTTCACCTGAGCATGGAGCATCAATAAGTACTTTGTCAAAGAATCCTGAGAATCTTGAAGCTATACCCACAGGGTCTTCATTAAGGACGCACAGATTAGGAACACCGAATACTTCAACATTCTTAAGAAGTGCTTTGGCACGCGAATTGCTTATATCATTGGTTATAATTAGTCCTGTTTTGTTTAATTTGGCTGCAAGCTCTGTTGATTTTCCACCGGGAGCTGCACACATATCAAATACAACATCTCCTTCCTCAATCGGAAGAACATTGGCAGGTGTCATGGCACTAGGCTCCTGAATATAATATAAGCCTGCAAAATAATATGGGTGTTTAGCAGGCTTGTCATCTTCTGAATAATAGAATCCGTTCTCAATCCAAGGAACAGGTTCTAACTTAAACGGACATATCTTAAGGAAATCCTCTGTTGAAATTTTAAGGTTATTGACACGCAGTCCATATAATCTCTTATCATTAAAGCTTTCTATATAGCTGTCATATTCATCACCTAACATCATTTTCATTGATTCTGTATATTTCTCTGGTAAATTCACTTTGTATACCTCAATTCTGTATAGTTTCTGTAATGAGTTACTGCACTGACTGTGCCCGGTAATCCTCAGCAATTATATCCAACTGGCGTGAAAATCTTGAAAGTTCATTAACATCGCCTTTTTCAAATATTTCATAGAATTCATCCTGGATTTTTATAACAACCTGCTTATTGGCAACCTTGTACAGATTCTGGATTGTACTTAATATATCTGAAACAATATTTGCCTTAACCATAAAGTAGGTCTGGGAATTAATAATTTCATCATGGATAGATGACATTTCGTTATCAAGTGTTATAAGTGCATCTGATGCCGCATTTAGTCTTTCTTTCACATGTGCAGGAATTTCACCATTATATTTGTATTGCAGTGAATGTTCAATAATTGCCCAGAAATTCATGCCAAGAGTTCTTATCTGAATCTCTACGGGTATAATAGTAGTTCCTTTCACTGTCTCAACTTCATAATGAACTATAAGATGATAACTTCTATAACCACTCTCTTTAATATTTTTAATATAATCTTTCTCACTTATTACAGTCATGTCTTTTCGTTTCTTGATAAGTTTCACAACTGTATATATATCTTCCGTAAACTGACATATAAGTCTTATGCCTGCAATATCAAAAAGTTTTTCCTGAATTTTATCGATTTCAATCCCTCTGCGCTGTGCTTTTTCTATTATACTAGAAATACTTTTTACACGTCCTAAAACCTGTTCTATGGGTGAATAGACACCTGCCTGACGATATTCTTTAATTATATGGTTGAATTTTATCTGAAGTTCTTCCACCGCTAGATCATAAGGTGTAAGAATTTCCTTCCACATCTGAATTTCCATTGTAGTCTCCATTTCAGCTTTTATTGCATAATTATATTTCATTATAACACATAAAAACATATTTTTGAGAATATTATTAAATATCTATTATTAAAGAGGCTGTATGATAAGCATAATACTTATTCTTTTATTTGTGTTTTCGGTATTATCGGTTCCTGTGTGCCACGGAGTGATTTCCGGACTTTATCTTTATGGCATGAAAATATTTCCAGGGTTATTTATATCTTTTATTCTCACTAACATTCTTGTAAGAATTCTGCAACAAAAAAATATTAATAATCCATGGATACTTGTAATAACTGGTCTTATGACAGGCTTTCCAAACGGAGCCTATATCTGCTCATGGTACAATAAAAATAATCCTGAAAACAGACTCGGGGACATGCTTGCCGGCATAATCAATATTCCCAGTCCGGCATTTCTTATAAGCTATGTATATATTAATATCCTCGAAAAATGTATCAGTCTGCCAATGTTTCTTGCACTGACATATACACCGGTAATATTATGTTCATATATGGTGATTCTGCTTTTTAGGGATAAAGATAATAAAAAAGACAATGCTCCACATATAAAAACTGGCAAAAAACTGATATTCCATTTCTTTGAAGAAGCTGTAGACAGTTCAATTAATACTGCTCTGAAGTTGGGAGCTTACGTTATTATTTTCTCTGTCATTGTAAATATTATAATGCATTTTTCACAAAGCAATACCGTTGGTTTGTTAATATCATATTTATTTGAAATATCAAACGGTCTTGCCATAATTAAAAATGCCGGAATTCCTATGAATATAACAGTATTATTGACAGTATTACTTGATGCATTTGGCGGAGTATGCATTATTATGCAGACAAAAAGCATATGCAGCAGTTATATAAGCATAAAAAAATACATATATCAGAAGCTTGTACTGTGTATAGTAACACTTGCAACGACTTATCTGCTGATATATGTATTAAATATACTATAAGTTTATTAGTTATTCTTCATCATTATCTGTGGAATCCAAATCTTCAGAATCGTTTTGCACCGCTTCTTCAGATTCTCCTTCTTCAATACCACTAAGCTCATTCCTGTTATTATTGACAACAGATAATACATTTTCAAGACCTGATAATAATGAATCATATTTTTCTTTATTATCTTTAATTGAATGTTCAATAATATACTGAAGTTTTGCAAGCATATCATCTGTGTACTGCATTGCACCATACCTTATGCTGTTTGCTTCCTCTGTTGCATTATCTAAGATAGACTGTGCCTGTGCTGTAGCCTGTTCTATAAGCTCATTAGCCTGTGCATAAGCTCTCTGCATAATTTCATGCTCATTAATAAGTTCTTCGGTCTGAACCTGTGCTGCATTAATAATAGCATCAGCCTGTTCCTTGGCATCTGCAAGAATAGCATCTTTATTGCTTAAAATCTTCTGATATTTCTTAACTTCATCAGGAGTTTTTAATCTTAATTCTGTAAGCATATCCTCTAACTGCTCTTTATTAACAATAATCTTAACATTAGATAATGGATAATATTTACAGGTATCAATATAACTTTCAATATCACTTATTAACTGCTCAATTCTGCTCATCGTTTTACTCCTTTAATAGTATTTTGATTATTTTGTGATTCCATACTTCTCATAGACTCTGTCTATAATCTCTTCCGGAACGAACTTTTTAATATCCCCGCCATACATAGCCATCTCTTTAACGATGCTGGAACTTAAATATGCATACTTCAGGCTTGTTGTAAGAAATACCGTATCAATCCCAGGAGCCGCAACTCTGTTAGTCTGCGACATTGCAAGCTCATATTCAAAATCAGTGACAGCTCTTAATCCCCTTATTATCACAGAAACGTTATGTTCTGCAGCAAAATCCACCAGTAATCCACTGAAGCTTAATACTTCAACATTAGGCAGATCCTTTGTCACTTCTCTTAACATATTAACACGCTCTTCCACTGAAAACAATGGTGTTTTGGTACTGTTATTTAAAACGCCAACTATCAGATGATCAACAAGACTTGCTGAACGCCTGATTATATCCAAATGTCCTAATGTCACCGGGTCAAAACTTCCTGGATAAATCGCTTTTTTCACAGTTATTCACTCTCCTTTAATCGTATAAAAATATGCTTATTAGTTTTATAATTCTTAATCTTTACAGTCTCAAATCCACATTCATCAATATAATCCAAAGGCACATTAAGAGCCTCCTCAATTACAATAATTGTATATCTGTCTACAATATCCGAATGTGATAATGCAAGTAATACATCATATTCATAGTCTTTTCCATAAGGTGGATCCATAAATATAATATCAAATACTCCGCTGCCTAATAATCTGTTTATTGCAGACAAAACATCCTGTTCCATTACAACAGCCTTAGGGGAAAGTTTTGTAAATGTAAGATTATCTTTAATAACAGCTATTGCCTGTCTTGCATTTTCTACAAGAACAGCTTCTTTTGCACCACGGCTTAACGCCTCAATACCTATCGCACCACTTCCTGAATATAAATCAAGAAACCTGCATCCTGCAATATCTGATTGTAACATATTGAACAATGTTTCTTTAATTCTGTCAGTAGTTGGTCTTGTGTTGTCACCTTCAGCAGCCTTTAAAGGCATGCTTCTGGCAATTCCAGCTATTACTCTCATAAATATCAGTTCCTTTATATTTTATTCAAAAAAATTCTTTAATTCTGCACGAGAATTAATCTGCAGTTTATTAAATATAACTTTCATATTGGACTTTACAGTACTCTCAGCAATAAAGAGCTGTTCAGCAATTTCTTTATTAGAAAATCTCTGTGATGCAAGCTTTGCAACATCTGCCTCACGTACAGTAAGTCCATAATCTGCAAGGGCATGTCCAGCTTTTTTTATTGATTTAACCCCTTTTTCATAACCCTTTGAAATCTTTATAACATTTCTGATAAAGCCTTGATTATCATGGCCTATAACAGTTTCTGCCATAAGCTCAGATATGCTGCTGTAATTATGTACAAAAGGCATATATATTCTGTCTGGTTCAGCAAGCTTTATGGCCTCTTTAAGAAACTTATGGGCTTTAATTGTCTCACCTGTTTCTTTATTCGCAATTGCAAGATATATATATGTATATATCTGTGGAAGGATATAAGAAAAAAGATTGTTAAGTCCTAAAAGCTGACCGCTTATACCAAGAAAATGATGATACTCACGATTAAGTATAAGATATTTTCCAAACACAATGTTAACAAAACTAAGAGAGAAGAAATTAACGGAATCTTCAATCTTTTTCTGGTCTTTAATCCATGCAGCAATTTTATCCTGCTGTTCTATATCAGAATACATACATGCATGGCATATATCCGAAAGCTTTTCAAGCGATTTGGATTTTCGGGTATCCCTTCTTGCCACAGCTTCAATTTTGTGCATATTTTCCTTATACTGATCATTAAATCCTCTGTAGAGTGCTATATTTGCAAGAATATAATATGCAGCAATGTATATAGCATACTGATTACGGCTGTCTGCCATATATATTGCTTTCTGACAGAGAATCTCAGCTCCGTCAAGGTCACCTCTGTTATATAAAACATCAGCACGCATCAGAGCTTCAAAACCTTTTCCATGACCATTCGTTATTCTGTAATAATCAGGTGCACACTGTTCAAGCGTTTCAAGTTCCTTATCAAGTGCTCCAGACTGTCTGTGATATAACATCATAATTGAAGGGCATTCATAATTAAATGGAAAGCCACCGGCAATTATATTTACAGGTGATTTAGAAATAGAAAGAATAATATTAAAACCTTCTCTCATTTTTCCAAAATCATTATATTCTGTAAAAGCTTTTATAAACTGTATCTCCGCCATGTAAGAATTCTTCTTGTTGTCACTTAAAACTGAATCCTTACAGATATCTGATGTTATATCCGTAAGAAGAGTTTCAACCATATGCTTCTCATTAAACATAAGCAGTGAAAAACATATAATCAAAGAAAATTCATAATGTCCCTCTTTTTCTATATCCCAGTAGTGATTGGCAATGTCCGTAAATACATCTTTATTCTGCTTAATTACATAAGGATATATATCTATAAAATCAATATTATGCTGATATATTTTCCTATATTCCTTTGAGTGGCTGTAAAGCTTCATCGCTTCAAAGTAATTACCATCATCAAGATTCGTATCAGCAGCTCTGAGTGTAATCTTAGTAACTTCATCAACAGGCATTTCGTCAAGAACCTGAAGAATGAATCCGTCAAACATAGGATTAAAGCTGTACCTTCTTGTATGCTCATCATAATTAATTAACGGAATTGAATTAAGAAGTTTAAGACACATTTTTTCTTCTAAAAAAGTCTGCTTCATGCACTGGTTAAGATTAAAGCTTGAAAATACGCTCATGGTAGCAAGAAATTGTCTTTCATCATCAGATAACTCCAGCCATACATTATTTTCAATAAATGTATACGCTTTATCAAGCACAGTCTTATCTGCATCGGTATGTTTATTCTTATAGGCTTCCATGTATAGATGTACTACATATGGCCATCCCAGAGTCTTATTAAATATATCTTTAGAAGTTTCTTTATCAAGAATAATTTCATTAAGTCTGAAATAATCTTCAATATCTTCCTGTGAAAATGCAAAATCCTTTTTTGTGATTCCCAACGCATCATCCTTAGTTATAAGATTAATAATACTCTGATTAGTTAATTTTTTTAATATAAATGCATATCTCAATCCTACTGCGGTTGATAAATATGATGCAGCAAATATTCTGCACATATTGTCATCAAATATATCATCAAAGTTATCAATCACAAGCAGAGCAGAGAATTTCTCTGAATTCATAATAGATAAAAGATTAATAACTTCATTAATAGCATAATCCGAATCAGGAAATCCAATTTTCTTAAAAGCTGCAGCCAATGTATTATCAAACATTTTGACAGCATTGCAGAAATTATCCCAAAAAATCTCTCTGGAACTTTCTGCATCTATCCATAAAACAGTATACCCTGGGTAATTCTTAAAAAAAGTCCTTATTACTTTGGATTTACCATATCCTGTAGGCGCATAAATAAAGCTGTATCTATACATCTCAAATCTTGAAAGTTTGTCTTTAAGACTGCCCGAAATGTATGCTCTGTTCGATAGATTTTTAATATGAGCCATCAGTTTTCCCCCTCTGTTAATTCAGACTGATTACTTCCATTCAGAATTATCAATCTCTATTTTTTTATCTCTTAACATAAGTTCCTTAACAGCTTCAGCAGCAGGTTTGTCTTCAAAAAGCACCTTATTAACCTGTTCTACAATCGGCATTTCAATATTATATTTCTTAGAAAGTTCTAACGCTGCCTTTGCAGAGAAAACACCTTCTACTACCATCTGCACTTCTTTCATAGCCTCGTCTTTGGTGTATCCTTTACCTATGAGGATTCCTGCACGTCTGTTACGGCTGTGCATACTTGCACATGTAACGATTAAGTCACCAATACCTGAAAGACCAGCAAAAGTATGAGGATTAGCTCCCATCGCAACACCAAGTCTTGTTATCTCAGCATTACCCCTTGTTATAAGAGCAGCTTTAGTATTATCACCATAGCCAAGCCCATCCGCAATACCTGCAGCAAGCGCGATAACATTCTTTAATGCACCACCTATGCATATTCCAAGCATATCAGGACTTGTATATACCCTGAATACATCACTCATAAAAATGTTCTGTAAATATTCAGCGGTTGCCTTTTCATGTGCACCTATGACACATGTTGTAGGAATACCACGGCTTACCTCTTCAGCGTGGCTTGGTCCTGATAAAACAGCAACCTTGGCACAAGGAATCTCCTCTTCTACAATCTGGCAGAGTGTTAATAAAGTATGCTCCTCAACACCTTTTGCCACATTTACAATAATCTGTCCTTCCTTTACAAAAGGTGCAATCAGCTTTGCAGTAGAACGGGTATAAGGAGATGCAACTGCAAGTACAAGTACATCTGCACTGTTAATTACATTCTCTGTATCTCCTGAAATAGTAATACTATCAGGAATCTTTACACCCGGAAGGCATCTTTTATGTTCTCTTTCAGTCTGAAGCATATCAACTTCATCCTTTAAAACTGACCATACTGTTACATTGTGTCCGTTGTTATTAAGAAGTAAAGCCAGACCTAAGCCCCAGCTTCCTGCTCCTAAAACACTTACATTTGCCATAATTATACTCCAATCTGCGCATAAGCGCATCAAAAATTAATTCTTTTTTTCACCGATTTTTCGTTCTGTTCCCTGAACCAGTCTTACAATATTACTGCGGTGTCTGATAAATGCAAGCGCTGCAAGAGCGAAAACAATAACAGTACCTTCAACAAGGTCTGTTCCATTTAATGGAAGCCAGCCTAAGAATCCCCATATAAGAAATTCTACAAAAAACATTGCCATGCCTATAAGTGAGGCCAGTGAAACATAACGGCTTATCCTGGCTACAAGTGCAAAAAAGACAATACCAAAAACTGTAAACATGAAACAGTATTTAGGGAAAAGCATAAGACTTATAACAACACCTGAAGATGCTGCTATTCCCTTTCCACCCTTAAACTTAAGGTAGAACGGAAAATTATGTCCAAGTACAATTCCAAGGCCACAATACAGAAACAGAAGCATTTCCGGAATTGCAGTATGTGGTACTATAAGAAAATGTATCAATATATCAGCAATAACTGCTTTAAATGCATCTAAAAGATAAGTTGCAATTCCGGCTTTCTTGCCAAGAGTTCTCATAACATTGGTAGTTCCCGCATTGCCACTGCCATAATCCCTGATGTCAATCTTATTGAACTTTCCCATCCAGTATCCTGCCTGAATGAGTGCTCCGGCAAAATATCCATATATAAGAACACCTATTTTAAATAACATTACTCTTTCTCCTTACGTTCTCTGTTGATGAATCTGATAGATGTACCTCTGAATCCAAAGGATTCTCTTATTCTGTTTTCTATATATCTTGTATAAGAAAAATGTGTGAGTGCTACATCATTAACAAACATAACAAATGTCGGTGGTTTTACCGAAACCTGAGTCATGTAATAGATTTTAAGTCTCTTACCCTTATCTGAAGGTGGCTGCTTCATTGCAACTGCTTCTGTAAGAATTTCATTAAGCACACCGGTAGGAATACGCATAGTCTGTGCATCAACAATGTGATCAACTAATTCATATATTTTATTAAGTCTCTGACCTGTCTTGGCAGAAACAAATATAATCTCAGCATATGACATAAATGCAAGAGTATCTTTAATCTTATTCGTAAACTCATAGATAGTCTTGTCATTCTTCTCTATGTCATCCCATTTGTTAACAGCAATAATAATACCCTTGCCTCTTTCATGCGCTATTCCGGCTATCTTGGCATCCTGCTCTGTAACACCTTCCGTAGCATCAATAACAAGAATTGCAATATCAGCTCTTTCAACTGCTGCAACAGTTCTTATGATACTGAAACGCTCCAGATCTTCTTTAATCTTACTCTTACGGCGTAGTCCCGCTGTATCAATAAATACATATTCTTTACCATTATATTTGATAGCTGTGTCAATAGCATCTCTTGTTGTACCGGCAATATCAGATACAATAACTCTGTTCTTGCCTACAAGCTTATTGATGATTGATGACTTACCAACATTAGGCTTACCTATTATAGCCACCTTAGGTCTGTCATCTTCTTTATCAGTATCTGAACCCTCTGGGAAATGACTTACCACTTCATCAAGTACTTCACCAAAACCTAACTTATTAACGGCTGATATAGGAAATGGTTCTCCAATTCCAAGATTATAGAATTCATATACATCAGGCATCATCTTCTCAAAGCTGTCAACTTTATTGACAACAAGAATAACAGGCTTGTGTGAGCGTCTTAACATATCAGCAACCTTAGAATCTGAATCTACAAGTCCCTGCTTAACATCAGTCATAAATATAATTACATCCGCAGTTTCAATGGCAATCTCAGCCTGTTCACGCATCTGCGAAAGGATAATATCACCTGTATCCGGCTCTATACCACCGGTATCTATAAGTGTAAAATTGTGGTTTAACCAGCTTACCTCTGCATAGATTCTGTCTCTTGTAACACCCGGTGTATCTTTAACTATTGAAATCTGTTGTCCGCACAGACTGTTGAATAATGTTGATTTTCCAACATTAGGTCTTCCGACAACAGCAACTATTGGTTTACTCATAATTCCTCCTTGCTCTTATAGCAAATTTACAAAAAATTAATACACGCAATCTATAATATAATATCAGTTTAATTGCTTTTTGTAAAGCACTGTGATATCATACAGAATATTGATTTTAAGCACTTTAGGAGGTGTTTTTGTGAAATTATCACGCAAAAAATTAACATTTATTCCGGTATTGGTTCTTATATCGGCAATTATTTTTCCATCTTTTACTGCACTGGCAGCAGATACATCTTATAAGTTCTCTGCAATTGATTTAAAATTAAAAGTTCCTGAGGAACTGATATGCTTTACGCAGACAACAACAGGCAATAATGCATATCTTAAGGATATTGGCGCACAGGATGCCAATGAAGTACAGAACTCAATGAAAGCATCTAATATATATCTTGAAGCATTTTCAAAAGATATTTCTTACGAAATTGCTGTTGTCGGAATGAAAGCAGGCGCATCACTTTCCAACCTTGATGAACTGGATGAGAATCAGTTAAGTGGCATGTTCCTGCAATATATTGACTCAGAGAATGCCAAGCAGGAAGATGGACTGACAGAGACAATGACAGGCAAGGCTATAGATATAATTAACGACCGTCCATATTTCAGGACAGAGGTTACATCTGTATCAGACGAAAAGCAGACAATTTATACAAGAAAATACTACACTGTAGCACGCGGATATATATATATGTATTCTCTTCAGTCGAAGGATAATGAAATCACTGATGAGATGATTAATAACATCAGATATATAATCAATTCAGCCCAGTATACAAGTGTTAAAAAATCTGTATTTGAAAATGGTGTATTTACAGAGACTTTATCGACAATACTTACAGCAGCTATTCCTATCGCAATACTTGCAGCAATATATCTGCTTATAACCAGGGTTGGCAAAAAAGGCCGGGCAAAGCTTTCTTCTGAGGAAGCTGAATTAAGAGCCAGATACAAACAGGAACATAACAAAAAATAAAAAAAGCCAGAACAGATTATCATCAAAACATCTGTTCTGGCTTTTTAATATATTATCTGCATATACTCATAAATCCACACAAAACGCCACGTTTTCCATGTGAAGCCCTGTGTGAAAAGAGCCAGTCACTGTTACAGCTTGTGCATATGTCAGATATACCTATGTTATCAGGTTTTATTCCAGCATGAATCATATTAAAATAATTAGCTGCCTGAAGATTAAGCTGGTATTTATCTCCTGTCGTATGATAAAGTATCATACCGATTTCATTCTGGCTGTAAGCACTTCTGAACTTTTCTGCAACTGATTCATCAACCTCATAACAGTCCTGACATATTGATGGTCCTATGAATGCATGAATATCCTCTGGCTTTGCCCCATAAGTTCTGTTCATAAGCTGTACCGTTTCATGTGTTATATCTGCAACCGTTCCACGCCATCCTGAATGTGATGCACCTATGCATCTGTTTACAGGATCAATAAAATATACAGGTACACAGTCTGCAAAATATGTAATAAGACACAGACCAGGTTCATTAGTTACAAGTCCGTCAACATTATCAAAATCTCTTGCTCTTGTAAGTCCCATTCCTGCCATATTATAATCAACAGCAATCACATTGGTAGTATGTGTCTGTTTTGTACAAACACAGTTTTCAGGCTTAATATTCATTGTATCAAGAAATAACTCATAATTCTTATATACATTTTCATAATCATCGCCCCTGTCAAAAGAAAAGTTCATGCTTGAATATATCCCTTTGCTCACTCCACCATCTCTTGTTGAAAAATGAAGAGTGACCCAGTCAAATTCATCAAATGGTGTAAACTCAATATAAGGAATTCCATTCTTCTGTGATATTCTTGTGGAATTATTAACCACAGCTCCTTTTAATCCTTCATAAAGTGTTCCTGTATCAATATATTTAATGTTCATGATTATAATCCTTATTAAAATGCATTTTTAATATGTGTTACTGTTTCTCCATCTATTCCTATGACATCAAAACGGCATGGTATATCACAGCTTTTATATCTTGTTGCCATATAGAATTGTGCAACATGCCTTATTATCTGCTTTTTTCTGTAATTTACAGCTTCAACTGCATATCCGTATTTGTTATTACTTCTGTATTTGACCTCAACAAATACAATATAATTATCTTTCTTTGCGATAATATCTATCTCACCTGTTTTATTGCGGAAATTCCGTTCAAGAACAGTATACCCATTATCAACAAGATATCTGGCAGCAAGCTGTTCTTTATCTGCGCCGGCAGCTCTTTTATTAACAGCCATTATTTACCCACTTTCCCTTTAATCTTATCGCATTCATCTACAAATACAAGAATTTCTGCAACTACGGTATATAGTTCAGGAGGAATCATTTCTCCTATTTCAAGTTTTGATAAAGTATCAGCAAGCTTAGAATCTGCATATATAGGAACATCAGCCTCTCCGGCCTTTTCAATAATTGATTCAGCAATATATCCACGTCCTGTTGCAAGTATCTTTGGTGCCTGTTCCCCCGGAGTGTATTCAAGTGCAACTGCTATTTTGGGCTTATCATCATTATTCTTTTTCTCCATATGCTGCTCCTTCTTTAGATAAAGCTGTCATGCTTTTGCATCGAATATGTATTGTCCACCTGCAGCTGGTCTTGCCTCTGCTTCTATAAAATCCTTAACAAAATCAAGACGGTCTGAAGAATCAGCTGCTACCTTCATTTCAAAATGTGTATTATATCCAAGTTTTTCAAGCCTGGCATTAAGCCTGTCTATATGCTGATACACAAAATCAAGCAGTTCTTCTGTCTCGAGAACAAAATTAGTTGAAACATTGTTACCTCCAGACAGATTAACATATATATCCATTGATTTAAGATTATCCATATCCAGATGAAGCATTGCACTTATATTATCTGTTTTTCCGGCAAGATTCTTTTTATTAGTGAATACATACAGTTCCCCATTACCTTCACTTTTCGAAAATTTAACCGGCATCTGAAAATATGTCATATTCTTATTAAGATCATTCATGAAATCAATATTACTTTTTATATCAGAAAGACTCTTCGAAAGTTCAGGAGCTGAATTGCCTGCGGATTTCAGTGAATTTTCAATATTCTCTACATTTTTTCTTATACGCTTATAATATGAGCTTACAGCTTCCTCCCCTTCCTGTATATCCTTAGGAGTAAGCTTCATTGTATCATTAATTACAGCATGAAGAATCTCTCTGAAGCTTCCTGAATTGATAATTTTCTGAAAATTATCAGAATTAAGACTATTATTTTCAGCAAGCTGGTTAATAAGTTTCTTCACAGAAGTTTCTGAGATATCATTATTAAGTTTCACTCCTGAATCAGACAGCATATTATTTAATTCATCAATTGTCTGCTGCGATAGGACATCGCAGGCGGATGATGAGCTTACAGTTTCCCCATCAAGCCCCTCATACATGCCTGTAATAACATTTTTGAAATCCATAATATCCTGATTGTTCTTTAACAGATCATTAACTATACCATTCTCCATATCTGATAAAAGATTCTCAATATGTCCGTTAAACTGACCATACATCTGGAACTCACGGATATTCTGTTCATTGACAGGAATCTCAAGTCTCATTAGATTGGCAACGGTATTAAGTGAGGCTTCGGGAAATTTCATGGAATATTTAACCATATTTCCTAATGTCTGTGCATCAACCGGCATGCCCAGTCCTAAAAGTTCTTTGACAATATTAATATTATCATCCGTAGCTCCAAGACCTGCAGCCTCCAATGCTTTATCAATAAGAACTGCCTGCTGTTCATTAGCTAAAACCGGTTTGATTGAAATTTTATTATCAGAGTTATCCTCCACCATAAAAGTCACATTCTGTCCGATATTAATTAAAGCACCCTGCATAAGCTTTGCCTGAATCTGTGCTCCATTGTTCATTGTAATATATGCATTATCACCATTTAACTGGCTGACATACCCTGTAAACGTGTCACCTGACATAAGAGAATTTAATATTTTCATGCCAGCAGCCTGTACAGCATTATTGTTTCCAGATGATTCATGTGATACATTTTCCGACACATTAACATCTGTGGTCTGGCTGCCTGATGATATATTATTTTTGAAAAAATCGGACATATTAATATTCATATACGTTCACCTATATAAAATTCTTAATAAATGTTCTTCTGTGTATAGGACATGGACCGTACTCTTTTATTGCTTCAATATGAACTTTAGTTCCATAACCTTTGTGCCTGGCAAATCCATATTCCGGATACAAAGAATCATATTCGGTCATAAGTCTGTCCCTTGTTACTTTCGCAAGAATACTTGCAGATGCAATTGACAGACTCTTGGCATCACCTTTAATAATCGGAATCTGTTTAACATCAATTCCCGGAATTGTAACTGCATCATTAAGAAGTATATCGGGTTTTACAGATAATTTATTAACTGCTTCGCGCATTGCTTCATAAGTTGCCTGTAATATATTAATCTCATCAATCCTTTCAGGAGATACAATTCCGATTCCATATGAAAGTGCTTCTTCTTTTATAACATCAAAAAGCTCATCTCTTTTTTTCTCACTTAATTTCTTGGAATCATTTACATAAAGAATCCTTTTTCCTTTAGGAAGAATTACTGCACCTGCAACAACAGGACCTGCAAGCGGTCCTCTTCCAGCTTCATCTATTCCACATATATAAGAAAATGTATCATACATTTCTTCGTATTCACGCATAGCTTCAATACGCTGTTTCTCAGCCTCCAGCTTTGCTGCTTTTTTAAGTTCACGTTCTTCTTTAAGTGTCATAGCTTTCCTTTCCGGTATCTTAATTAAGGTCTTTCAAGTGAGATTGTACCAATCTTTCCTTCTCTGAAATCATCAAGAATACATGCAGCACATTTTTCATAATCAATATCTGAACCTTTCTTAATACAGCCACGTTTTCTGGCAATATGTTCCATAATACAGAGTGCAGCAGCATTTTCAGGATTCATCATTGTTTCAGTATCAACATTATCAAATATATCTTCTGTTATATCATAACGGCTATAAAGCTGCGGCTGATAATTCTTCCTAAGAAACTTTATAGTTTCTAATGCAAGCTCCTCTATATTAAGAATCTGGTCATTAATTGAACCAATCATTGCAAGTCTTTCACCGACATTTCTGTCTTCTATCTTAGGCCAGAGTATACCCGGTGTGTCAAGCAGCTCAACACTTCCATTAATTCTTATCCATTGCTTTCCTTTTGTAACACCCGGCTTATTACCTGTCTTGGCACTCTTTCTTCCGGTGAATGAATTAATAAATGTTGATTTACCAACATTAGGTATTCCAACAATCATAGCTTTGATGGAACGGTTCTTAATTCCTCTTGCTCTGTCTCTTTCAATCTTAGCAGAACATGCAGCAGTTATAAGATTATTAACTGCACGGTTGCTTACATTGAGTCTTGAGTTAAGCTTGAGGCAGTAAAAGCCTTTATCTTTAAAATATGTTATCCATTCATCCGTTACTGTGTCATCTGCAAGGTCCGATTTATTCAATAATACAATACGTGCCTTATTTTTAGCCAGCTTATCAATATCCGGATTCCGGCTGCTTAACGGTATTCTTGCATCCACAATCTCAATAACAAGGTCAACAAGCTTTATATCTTCTTCCATCATTCTTCTGGCCTTAGTCATATGACCAGGATACCAGTTAATGGCTCTTTTCTTCTCTTCCATATATCTCTCCATTATTTAACAAAACCAAATGAATCAAACGGTTCTATTACCATCCATACTTTTCCTACAACATTCTTACGTTTAACCATTCCAACACTGGCAAAACGGCTATCCTCACTATTATTACGATTATCTCCAAGTACAAAGTATTCATTATCAGCTAGTTTATAAGGATTGGCAGCTGCACCTGGAGTAAGTATTGTCGTATCAACATAATCATCAAGCTGTACATCATTAATATATACCCTGCCATCCTTTATCTGTACAGTTTCCCCCGGCAATCCGATAACTCTCTTTATGTATATCTTAGAGGAATCAACAGAATCCTGTTCGAAAGCTATACAGTCAAATCGCTTTGGTCCATTAAATGCATATGATATTCTGTTTATAAGAACAATGTTATCATTAGACAGCGTTTCCTCCATAGAATTACCAACAACTGTAGAACGGCAGCATATGAATGTAACCAGAACATAAGCAAGTACTATTACAACACATACATCTGCTACATATTTGCATATATTAAGCAATGTAGTATTTTCCTGATATCTTCTCTGAAAAAATCTCATAATATTCCGACCTTTCCTGTCGCTTATATATAAGTAAAGGGACATTTTTTCAAATGTCCCTTACCGTGAATAACAAAATTATCTAACTAATTCCTTAACCTTAGCAGCCTTACCTGTTCTCTGTCTTAAGTAGTTAAGCTTAGCTCTTCTAGCCTTACCGCGTCTTACAACTTCAACCTTCTCAACGATAGGTGAATGTAATGGCCATGTCTTCTCAACGCCAACGCCGTTAGAAATCTTTCTTACTGTAAATGTAGCTCTAACGCCAGTTCCCTGCTTCTTTAATACTGTTCCCTCGAAAACCTGGATTCTTTCACGGTTTCCTTCCTTAATCTTAGCTGATACTCTTACAGTATCACCAACTCTGAACTCAGGAGCCTGAGCCTTAAGCTGAGCATCTTCGATGTTCTTAATAATTGTATTCATGTGTGACCTCCTTAATATTATGATGTTCTTAATACAGGTTCTGTAACAGAGGACCATCCCTTTTTCTCACAACTTGTTTAGATTATCATAATCAAGCAAATAATGCAAGACTAAAAATACATTTTCTTTATTATTTATTAATATCCAGAAGCCCTGGTAAGATATGGACTGTTATAGTCTTCTTATCAAGGTCATGATCTAATATACACTGGTCAATAACCGGTATTAAATAGCTTTCGCCATTATCTGCCTCTACTTCATATACATTGTTAGCGCCTGTCTCTAATACATCTTTTAGTACGCCCAAATGTTTTCCTTCATCTGTTATTACATCAAGTCCGATAAGATCGCATATAAAATACTCTCCCGGCTCAAGTTTAACAGCATCTTCTCTTGAAACGAGCAAGTCGCATTTTGTGTATTTCTCTATATCATTGATGTCATCAAATTCTTTAAACTTAAGTATTACGAACTGCTTAAAGAATTTAACTGAAGATACAGTGACAGCTACCTGTTCTCTTTTTCCATCGATAACACATTTCTTAAGTTTCTTAAAACGAAGAGGATCATCTGTTGTAGGAAAAACCTTAACTTCACCTCTGATTCCGTGGGTCGATGTTATGACCCCTACCCTTAACATACCTTCCACTTAAATTCTCCATTCTGACATAAATGTATATATAAATAACAAAACAGACAGCCCCGAAAGGCTGCCTTAGACAGTAGTGTTTGCTTAATTATCTATTTCAACAATCACTTTCTTGTCGCTCTTAGAAGCTGCAGCTGAAACAACTGCTCTTATTGACTTGGCAATTCTACCAGACTTGCCGATAACCTTGCCCATATCCGAAGGAGCAACCTTAAGATTGACTACAAGAGCCTTATCTTTTTCAGTTTCTGTTACTACAACCTCATCCGGATTATCAACTAGTGCCTTAGCGATAATTTCCACTAATTCTTTCATAGTCAATTACACCTCCACTAGTCTTATTTTTCGATACCAGCCATCTTGAAAAGCTTTCCAACAACCTCTGTAGGCTGAGCTCCGTTTGATAACCACTTCTTAGCAGCCTCAGCATCAATGCTTAACTTGCATGGATCGTAATTAGGATCATAAGTACCGATTTCATCGATAAATCTACCATTTCTTGGAGATCTTGAGTCTGCTACGATAATTCTATAGAAAGGATTTTTCTTCTCACCTAATCTCTTTAATCTAATCTTTACTGCCATTACATTCACCTCCTGTATTATTCTTAAAAATTAATCTATGTTAAAAAGGTAACTTGAAACGTCCCTTTTTAGCACCTTTCATCATTCCCGGCATCTGCTTCATCATCTTCTTCATCTGTTCGAACTGTTTTACAAGTCTGTTAACATCAGCAATATCAACACCTGCACCTCTTGCAATTCTGTTCTTTCTTGAAGGATTAAGTATGTCCGGATTACTTCTTTCTGCCTTAGTCATTGAATATATGATAGATTCGGTTCTTCTCATATTCTTCTCTGCTTCATCATCATCGATTGAAACATTCTTCATCTGACCTGACAGTCCTGGCATCATGCTCATAATTGAACTGATACCACCCATATTCTTAATCTGTCCCATATACTCAAGAAAGTCATTAAAATCAAATTCTGCTTTCTTAAGCTTTTCTTCCATAGCTTTTGCCTTATCAGCGTCAAGCTGTGCTTCAGCCTTCTCAATAAGGGTAAGGACATCCCCCATACCAAGTATTCTTGATGCCATACGGTCTGGATAAAACTGTTCAAGATCTGAAAGTTTTTCCCCCATACCAACATAAAGAATTGGCTTTCCGGTAACTGCCTTAATTGAAAGTGCAGCACCACCTCTTGTATCACCATCTAACTTAGTAAGGATAACTCCGTCAATGCCAACCTTCTCGTTAAATGATGAAGCAACATTAACAGCATCCTGACCTGTCATGGAGTCAACTACAAGAATTGTCTGGTCAACTGATACATTAGCTTTAATCTCTATAAGCTCATTCATCATGTCTTCATCAACATGAAGTCGTCCTGCTGTATCAAGAATAACTGTATTAAAATCATTATTCTTAGCATGGGCTATAGCAGCTTTGGCAATATCAACAGGCTTCTGGTTAGTTCCCATAGAGAATACTTCAACGCCCTGTTTATTACCATTAATAGTAAGCTGTTCAATGGCTGCTGGTCTGTATACATCACAGGCAACTAAAAGAGGTTTTCTTCCCTTCGCCTTGAACTTACCAGCAAGCTTTGCTGTAGTAGTTGTCTTACCAGCCCCCTGAAGACCTGCCATCATGATAACAGTAATCTCAGAGCCAGGTTTCAAGGCAATCTCAGTTGTCTCAGATCCCATAAGAGATACCATCTCTTCATTAACAATCTTGATAACCATCTGACCAGGTGTAAGACTTGACATAACATCCTGACCAATTGCTCTTTCTTCTACAGACTTGATAAACTGCTTAACAACCTTAAAGTTAACATCAGCTTCAAGCAGGGCAAGCTTAACTTCCTTAAGAGCAGCCTTAACATCAGCTTCTGATAAACGACCCTTACCACGAAGATTTTTAAAAATATTCTGCAATTTCTCTGATAAACTATCGAATGCCATAATATCTCTCCTTAAAATTCTTCAAGAATCTCATTGGATAACTTCTTGATTTCATGAATATCAGATATATCCTGACTTTCCATGTAATCATCAACTAAAGAATCAATCTTAGATACCTTGTCCTTGGTTTCAAGGAACTTCTGTATAAGATGAAGCTTAGCCTCGTATCCATCAAGTGTCTTCGTAACTCTCTTAATCAGATCATGTACTCCCTGCCTTGATATACCGTATTCATCGGCAATCTCGCTGAGAGATAAATCATTGTAGATAGCATCTTCATATATCTTCTTCTGGTGGTCGTTAAGTAACTCTCCATAAAAATCATATAAAAGATTCTGTTCAACAATTCTTTCCATAACACCTGCCACAAACTTAAATATTACATAAGCCATGATTGACTCATAAACCTTGAGTATAATATCAGATATCAAAAAAAGTGTCAAGCATTTTTACTTGACACTTTTAAAAAATTTATTAAATCAGCTTTCAAGCTTCTTTTCACGCTCATTAGGAGGATATTCAACTTCATATTCTTCACTTAAATTCTCCATTCCGTTAATCTGTAGTCTCTTAAACACCCATTTCTTAATAAGATGATATATAACTGCAAATATAGGAACACCTAAAAGCATTCCTGCAAATCCCCATATATCACCAAAGAGGAGTATTGCAAACAATACCCAGAAACTTGAGATTCCTGTAGTATTACCAAGAATTTTAGGTCCGATAATATTACCGTCAATCTGCTGTAATATAAAATTAAATATTACAAAGAACAGGCACTGTGCAGGATTGACAATAAGACATAATAAAGCTCCAATAAACCATGCTATGTACCAGCCAAAGAAAGGAATAACATTAAATATTCCAACAATGAATGCAATAAGAATCTCACTCATCATCTCTTTGCCAGGATTACATATTGTAAATATCTTAAGTGATATAAAACATATAAGTGCTATTACAAAGGCATCAAGGATTTTGCCATTAACAAAGCCGCTGAACACCTTATCAGTATACTTAATCTCTTCCATAACGCTGGCAGCACGTTCTTTCTTGAATATACTATAGACAACCATCTCTCCCTGCTTTGCAAGCTTTTTTCTTGCTGTAAGAAGATACGCTGCAACAATGAATCCGATAAGAACATTAAAAAGTACAACAATGATATTAACTACACCGGTTGAAACACCGGAAGCAATTCCCTGTGCATATCCAAGAAACTCGTTACCGAGCCAGTCGTTAATAAATGTATATGTTTTATCGATAATATTCTCTGAATATTTCATAAGAGTTTCATTTTCGTTAAGAAACTTCTGTACAAAATCAATAACTTTATTGACATTATCAGGAATAATCTGAATAAGACGTACTACACTATTTACAAGATTGGGAATAATAACAATAATCATAAAATATATGAACAGAATTGCTATAAGAAGCCCTGTAAACACACTAAGATTATTAGACAGGCTTTTCTTTTTCTTCTCATTCTTAATAAACTTAAATACCTTATTATATATATTATCGAAGAAATTACATATTGGACATATTACATATGCTAATACCCCGCCAATTATAAAAGGCATAAGAGTTTTGCATATATGTGAAAATGCTTTGTGGATAGCATCAATTCTGAACAATGCAAAAAAAAGCAATAGGGACAGCGCAGCTGCCCCAAATAATGCCATTGTAACTCCTGCATATCTTTTGAAAGAATATTTCTTCATAGATTTCCCTCTGCAGATAGTGATTAAATGTTTACCTTAACAATTCTAGGTCTTAAACCTGCTGCTTCAAGCTTGTCAACAATCTCATCCTTATGTTCATGTCCGAAAGCTTCAATAGTAATTCTAAGCTCAACAGTTGCTTTTCTGTTAATGCTTACAAACTGGTTATGCTCAAGCTTGATTACATTACCGTTAGCTTCTGCAATAATAGAAGCTACTCTTACAAGTTCACCTGGCTTATCTGGAAGAAGTACAGAAACAGTGAAGATTCTGCTTCTCTGTACAAGTCCCTGCTGAACAACAGATGACATTGTAATAACATCCATATTACCACCAGAAAGAATTGAAACAATCTTCTTATCCTTAACATCAAGCTGCTTTAATGCTGCAACTGTAAGAAGACCTGAATTCTCAACAATCATCTTATGATTCTCTACCATATCAAGGAATGCAACTATTAAATCTTCATCAGGAACTGTAATAATATCATCAAGATTCTTCTGAAGGTATGGGAATAACTTGCTTCCTGGAGTCTTAACAGCTGTACCGTCTGCAATTGTACTTACAGTAGGAAGAGTAACAACCTTTCCAGCCTTAAGAGATTCCTGAAGACAGTTAGCACCGGCAGGCTCAACACCAATAACCTTGATATTAGGATTAAGGAGTTTTGCAAGTGTAGATACACCTGTTGCAAGTCCGCCACCACCAATAGGAACAAGAATATAATCAACAGTTGGAAGCTCTTTAATAATCTCCATTGCGATAGAACCCTGACCTGTTGCAACATCTAAATCATCAAATGGGTGAACAAATGTAAGTCCTTTCTCCTTGGCAAGCTTCATTGCATATTCGCATGCTTCATCATAAACATTACCGTAAAGAATAACCTCTGCACCGTATCCCTTAGTTCTGTTTACCTTGATAAGTGGTGTTGTTGTAGGCATAACTACTGTTGCCTTAACCCCATATTTCTTAGCTGCAAATGCAACACCCTGTGCATGATTTCCGGCAGAAGCTGTAATAAGTCCCTTCTGTCTTGCTTCCTCTGACATCGTACTAATCTTGTAATATGCACCTCTTACCTTATAAGCACCTGTGTACTGCATATTCTCTGGCTTAAGGTATACTCTGTTGCCAGTCTGGCTGCTGAAATACTCACTATATACCAGATTAGTAGGAAGTGTTGCTTCCTTAACCTTCTCGGCAGCTTCCTCGAAACTTTTCAATGTTAATTCTTCCATTGCACTTAATCTCCCATCTTAATTTATTAACTTATCAATCTTCATCAGAGCCGTTATCTACATCGAATAATGCATTAACAAATGTGTCTGAATCAAACTTCTGTAAATCTTCGACTTTCTCACCAACTCCAATATATTTAACAGGAATACCAAATTCTGCCTGTATAGCAACGGCAATTCCCCCTTTGGCAGTTCCATCCATCTTAGTAAGAATAATACCTGTGATATTAGTTACATCATTAAACTCTCTAAGCTGAGAAAGGGCGTTCTGACCAGTTGTTGCGTCAAGAACGATAAGATTTTCCCTGTATGCATCAGAATACTCTCTTTCTATAACTCTGTCAATCTTACGAAGCTCTTCCATAAGATTCTTCTTATTCTGAAGACGTCCAGCTGTATCACATAAAAGAACATCTGCCTTTCTTGCTTTACATGCAGCGATTGAATCATATATAACGGCAGCTGGATCAGAACCCTCACTCTGTGCAATAATATCAGCACCAGTTCTGTTAGACCATTCTGTAAGCTGCTCTATAGCCGCAGCTCTGAAAGTATCGGCTGCAGCCATAATAACCTTCTTGTTCTGTGCTTTAAGAAGACCGGCAAGCTTGCCTACAGATGTAGTTTTTCCTACACCATTAACGCCGATAAGCATAACAATGGATTGGCGGTTCTCAAATTCATATGCATTCTCGCCGAGATTCATCTTTTCCTTAATACTGTCAATAAGAAGCTGCTTGCAGTCAGCAGGATTCTTAATCTTATTCTCTTTAACCTTATTCTTAAGGTCGTCAAGAATCTCTTCAGTTGCAACAACACCTATATCACCCATAATAAGGGTTTCTTCAAGCTCATCATAGAAATCGTCATCAATTGACGAAAATCCTGAGAAAACAGAATCAATTCCGGAAACAATATTATCTCTGGTCTTGGTTAAACCTTCTTTTAATTTACTAAAAAATCCCATATTTACTCCTTCTTCTTGTCAAGGTCATTAGCTATAAGATCTACTGAAACAAGTGCAGATACGCCCTTTTCCTGCATAGTTATACCATACAGTCTGTCAGCTGCAGCCATTGTTCCTCGTCTGTGAGTGATAACAATAAACTGTGTATGCTTTGTAAGCTTGTGAAGATAATTAGCATATCTTCCTACATTAGAATCATCAAGTGCGGCCTCAATTTCATCAAGCAGACAGAATGGTGAAGGTTTAAGGTTCTGGATTGCAAAAAGAAGTGCGATTGCAGTAAGTGCCTTTTCACCACCGGATAACTGCATCATGTTCTGAAGCTTCTTTCCTGGCGGCTGTGAAATAATAACAATTCCTGCCTCAAGAATATCTTCACCTTCAACAAGCTCTATTGTGCCTCGTCCACCACCGAACAATTCCTTGAATACCTTATCGAATTCAACCTTAATTTCCTCAAACTTCTCTTTAAACTGAATTCTCATACCATTATCAAGCTCATCAATAACCAGTACAAGAGCCTCTTCAGCCTTAATCATATCATCATGCTGTGTCTTTAAGAAGTTGTATCGTTCGCTTACTTCCTTATATTCTTCAATAGCATTGACATTAACAACACCAAGTTTTTTAATATTAGCTTTGAGAATATTAATCTGCTTCTTAATATCAGATATATCAGTAAGCTCTTCACTTCTTAATTCAGCAGCATAGCTGTATGTAAGCTCATATTCATTCCACATGTAATCTACTATAGAGTCATTCTCTTCTTCTAACTTTTCCTGCTGGTTATGCAGACGCATACTTTCTTTTTCAAGAAGAACAATCTGTTCATTAATCTTTTCACGTTTATCAAAGAATGTCTTATGGCTTGCATTAATAATATCTCTATCCTTGCGGAGAGCTGTAATCTTAGTATTGCAGTCTTCTATCTGATTCTTAGCTTTATGAATATCACTTCTTAACTTTTCAATCTGTGCATTCTTATCTTCAACTTCTGATGATAAAGATTCTTTTCTCTGTCTTATATCAGCTTCTTCTGATTCAAGAGCAGCAATTTCAGAATTGATTCTTATAATATTTTCCTGAATAAATGCTGTCTTCTGCTCTACCGAACTGAATCTTATCTTAAGATTCTCAATATCATCATTAGCCTTATCAAGTTCAGCCTTCTTTGCTTCAAGCTGTTTGTTAAGATTCTCAATCTCTTTTCTTGAGCTTTCATTCTGTATATCAAGCGCACTAAGACTGCCGCTTACCTGATTCTTATTCTCATCAATCTCTTTAATCTGTCTGTCAATTTCAGTAGTTTCAGTCTTATCTTTATCATATATAATTTTGATTTCAGATAACTTCTGCTTTGCCTGATTAAGATTCATCTGCTCTGTGTTAACAGCTAAAGACGCCTCTCTGTTAGCCTTGTTATCTGCATCAATAAGCTCTCTTATAGACGCTATCTTAGCTCTGTTATCAGCAATCTTAGTTTTAAGCTCAGTTGATGATTTACTGAGTTCTGACACAGATTTCTTAAGTTCTTCAATCTCTCTTCTTCTACCAAGAAGATTACTTGAATTCTTAAATGCACCACCGGTCATTGAACCGCCAGGATTAAGCTGTTCACCCTCAAGAGTTACAATTCTTAAGCTATACTTGTATTTCTTGGCAATAAGGAGCGCATTATCAATATTATCAACAACAAGAATTCTGCCAAGAAGATACTTAGCTAAGTTCTCATATTCAAAAGAAACTCTTACAAGATTGCTTGCAATTCCTATAACACCATTTTCTTTAATACATGGCTCTTTCTCAAGAGTATTTCTTCCTGATATTGCATTAAGTGGTAAAAATGTAGCTCGTCCAAGCTTATTCTGCTTAAGATATGCAATCAGCTCCTTAGCAGTAGATTCCTTATCAGTAACAATATTCTGTATTGTTCCGCCTAATGCTGTCTCAATAGCTGTTTCATACTTTCTTTCAACCTTTACAATATCTGCAATAACACCAAGAATTCCGGAATTGCTGTCCTTTAATTCCATAATCTTACGGATACTGTTGCCATAACCGTCATATCTTTCAGTAATGTTAATGAGAGATTCAAGCCTTGATTTTTCTCTGTGATAATTCTGTACAATCTTATCGTGCTGTGCATTAAGGTCAGCATTTTCATTCTTAATAGCCGTAACTTCATTATTATTAGCTGCAATTCTTTCAGCTATATCCAAAGCATTTTTCTGTGCAGTTTCTAATCTTGCACTGATATCATTAATCTTAATATTCTGTTCAGCTTCATCACTCTTGTCTTTAATAAGACGGCTGTTAAGCTCAGCTTTTCTTATATTAAGCTGTTCAAGCATAGTTGCGAACTTCTGATTCTCAGCATTAATAGATGACTTGGCATTAAGTCTGTCGTATATATCGTTCTGACGGCTCTCAATCTGATCTGACACTCCGTCAATATCCTGCTTTATAACATCAGCAGTATCCTGTTTAGCTTTAAGATTATTCTCGAACTCTTCTACAGATGTTGAAAGCTCATTGAGCTGTTTCTTAAAATCAGCTACATTGGTCTGCTTTGCAGCTTTATCTTTATCAATAGCTGCAATTCTGTCACTGTAATGCTTTTCATTATCAGTGAATCTGTTAATCTGCTCTGTGATAACATTAATCTCACCGTTAAGTCTCTGGCTTTCAAGCTCAGTGTTTGATAAAAGTGAATTAACATTCTCAATGTCAGAATTAACCTTAGATAACTGTTCCTCTGCCTCTTCATATTCAGCCTTGGTACTCTCATACTCAGCTCTTGAATTAGCAAGGTCGTTATCAGCAATGCCAATCTTTCCTGTCAGTTCTTCAAGATCTTTGCTTATCCTGTCTGATTCCAAAAGAAATGCATTAACATCATATTTCTTTAAATCAGCTTTATAGTCAAGATATTCCTTGGCCTTTTCAGACTGGACCTGTAATGGTCCGACCTGTTTTTCAAGCTCTGATAAAATATCATTAACACGGACAAGATTAGCCCGCTCATTTTCAAGTTTCTTGATTGCAGTAGCTTTTCTTCTCTTGAACTTAACAATTCCAGCGGCTTCATCAAAAAGCTCTCGCCTTTCATCAGGCTTTCCAGAAAGAATCTTATCAATCTGTCCCTGTCCGATAATAGAATATCCTTCCTTACCAATACCGGTATCATAAAACATTTCTGTTACATCTTTTAATCGGCATGAGTTACCATTGATAAGATATTCACTCTCACCTGAACGGTATACTCTTCTTGATACTGTAACTTCATCGTAATCAACCGGAAGTGCATGGTCGCTGTTATCAAGTGTTATAGATACAAATGCGAAACCAACCGGCTTTCTGTTCTCAGTTCCTGCAAATATAACGTCTTCCATCTTAGAACCACGAAGCTGCTTGGCACTCTGTTCGCCTAAAACCCAGCGCACAGCATCGGCAACATTACTTTTACCTGAACCATTAGGCCCTACAATACCTGTAATACCATTATGAAAATCAAATACTATCTTATTAGCAAATGACTTAAATCCCTGTACTTCTATACTTTTTAAATACATAACCCCTCACTTATTATTTCTTATCAGAGTTGATATCGTAGCCTTTATTCTTAAGCTCGATAAGTGCAGCATATGCTGCATTCTGAGATGCTGATTTCTTAGTGTGGCCTGTTCCTTTAATATTAAAAAGCCCGTCAACTACAGCAGCTACAACAAATTGTTTGTTATGTTCAGGACCTTCTTCACCGATGAATTCATAATCAACTTCTTTTCCAAGTCCCTGAATAACTTCCTGTAATATAGTCTTGCTATCAAAAAAGAGTTTCTTATTATCAAGGTCATTAAGAATGAACTTATTAACAAATTCTTTTGCATTAGCAAAACCACCATCAAGATAGATGGCTCCTATAACAGCTTCACAGGCATCTGATACAATAGAATCCCTGCTTCTTCCTCCGGTGAGCTCTTCTCCTTTACCGAGTCTTATAAATGTATCAAGCTTAATAGCTCTTGCACATAAAGCAAGTGTAGGCTCACATACAATGCTGGCACGAAGTCTTGTCATCTTTCCTTCAGCCATCTCAGAGTGATTCTTATATATATAATCACTTGATGAAAGTTCAAGAACAGCATCACCTAAAAATTCCATTCTTTCATTATCACAGCAATTTCCTTTTTTCTGCTCATTGGCATAAGAACTGTGAGTAAGAGCAACTTCAAGCAGACTTATATCTTTGAATTCATAACCAATAGTCTGCATAAACACAGATAAATTTTTATTATGCATAATACACCTTTCTGCGAACTTTTGAAAACAAGAGCATAAGGAACAAATTATGCAAGAATATTTGCTCCTTATGCTCTTAGTTTTCATCACAATCTGTATGGTTTATTTATTAGTTGCGTTCTGAATCTGAACAACCGCATCATTAACTGTTACAATTGATTCAGCTGCATCATCAGGAATCTGGATATCGAATTCATCTTCAATTCCCATGATAATCTGAAATACATCTAATGAATCTGCTCCAAGATCATCAACAAATGTTGTCTCTGGAGTAATCTTTGATTTATCAATGTTAAGTACATCTGCAATAATATTCTGTAATTTCTCGAATTCCATAATATCTATCCTTTCAATCTTTAATTATGCTGCTCAGGAATCTGACCGAGCGCCTCAATGATTTTATCATTTATATTCATTTTTGTAAATGTTACACACTGAATTAATGAATTCTTAACCTCTTTAGCTTTGGCATTGCCATGAGTCTTTACTACAAGGCCATTAAGACCGATAAGCGGAGCTCCACCGTGTTCTGAAGCATCCATTGATTTAAGCTGTGTCTTTAATGACTTCTTGATAAGAAGTGCACCAATCTTAGTCTTTAAAGAAGACATCATAACTCCCTTAATCTTGCCAAGTATCATCTTGGCTTCACCTTCGTAAAGCTTTAAGATACAGTTCCCAACAAATGCATCGCATACAATGATGTCTGCATAGCTGTTAGGAATCTCTCTTGCTTCAATACTTCCTATAAAGTTAATGTTAGGACACTCTTTAAGCATTGGATATGTTTCTTTGACAAGTGAATTACCCTTTTCTTCCTCAAGTCCGACATTGACAATTGCAACTCTTGGATTCTTAATTCCAACAACATTCTCCATGTATATAGAACCCATAACAGCCCACTGTACAAGCATAGTTGCTCTTGCATCTACATTAGCACCACTGTCAACAAGCAGTGAAACACCATCCTTAGTAGGGATAAGTGCTGCCATTGGTGGTCTGTCAACTCCACGAAGTCTTCCAACGATAGTCTGACCACCAACAAGGATTGCTCCTGAGCTTCCGGCAGATACGAATGCATCAGCTTCTTTATTCTTAACCATATACATTGCTTTAACAAGAGATGACTCTTTCTTTCTTCTTATAGCCATAACAGGAGGTTCACCTGTTTCAATTACATCATCTGCATTAACAATCTCTATTCTTGATGAATCATACTGCTGTCCATTAAGACATTCTTTAATCTTATCTTCCTTACCTACAAGATATACAAAGCAGTCCTTATCAGCAGCAACAGCCTGTACTGCTCCTTTGACAATCTCTGCTGGTGCATTATCTCCACCCATAGCGTCAAGTGCGATTTTTACCATAAATTAAACTCCATTTCATATTAATCATTAAAATACTATTGTAAAATATACTACGAATATCAAATTAACGCAACCTTAAGCATTTTTAAATAAATCATTAAGATATTCAGTAATCTGAACTCTGATATCATCATAATCAGACGGATGCATCATATAACCATATGCAACGATAGAATCCTTGTCGTAATATATATTAAGATTAAACCACCACGCAACATCAGAAGTTATTGAATCATCTGTTTTATTATAACCTTTATAAGTGGCTATATTAGTTTCATGCAAAAGATAATAGAAAAATCCATTGGCATTATTATCAGATATCACTTTTGTTCCATTTACATGGGAATTCTGTCCGCTGACAGACAGCTGCCAGCTTCCATCCGCATTCTGCTTAAGATTATAACTTAAAGATAACACATTATCAGCATAATCATTGTATGTAAAACTAAGACCTTTGCCATAAGCATCATCTATCTGTGCCTGAGTCTCCTGGGTTTCGGTTGAATCTGCAGTAATACTTTTTGCACCGCATCCCTGTAATGGGATAATACATAATTCTAATATAAACATAAATGCGAGTATTTTATTCACTTTCATAATCAAAAGCCTTCCCTTTATCAAAATCCCACATAGTATAACACATTTCTTTATAAAACAAAACAAGCTGCCCCAAACGGGACAGCCTATCAAAATTCATGTTAGTAATTAGTCAACAGAGATGATTTCTTTCTTGTTATAAGAACCACAAGACTTGCATACTCTATGAGGCATCATTAAAGCGCCACACTTTGAGCACTTTACAAGATTTGGAGCAGCCATCTTCCAGTTTGCTCTTCTCTTATCTCTTCTTGCCTTTGAAGATTTATTCTTTGGACAAATTGACATATGTTACACCTCCTTAAAATTCTTTAAAATATCTTTGAAAACAGACATTCTTGGATCCAGGGACTCTCGGTCACAGCCACACTCTGAGACATTCAGGTTGTGTCCGCATATAGAACATAGACCCTTGCAATCAGGGGTACATAATGTCTTACCCGGCATGGATATCAGTATTTCGCCGAAAACTAATCTGTCCACGTCGAGTTCGTATCCACCAATATAGTCTTTTTCTTCCTTTGCTTCTTCCCCGGCAGCATTGTCTGAGAAATCAACGATTTCATCAACACTGTACTCTACTTTCGTAGGAACAGACTCTAAACATCTGTCACATGGAATATCAAGAACAACAAAGCTCTCAGCTTTAATCTCAAGCTTATTCTTACCAATTCTGGTAATGCAAAGTTCAAACTCTGGCTTCTCAAGTATACTATACTTAGCGATTCCAGTGTCAAAGCTTTCTGATTCAATTGAAACCTTTTCTATTCTTTCATCCTGTGAACCGGATAAAAGCTCTCTTAAATCAATTAGCATAATTGTCTCCAATTCATACTATTATGCACAGGAAAAGCATGCGCTAATCCACACCTTGTCAATTATACGCATGCTCCCTGTCTTTGTCAACAACAAATTCACTTAAATTCAATATTTTTCGCGAATATGTCAATTATTTTACTAATGCTAATGTTTCTCTTGCGATTGCAAGCTCTTCATTAGTAGGAATTACGCAAAGCTTAACCTTAGATTCTGGTGTAGAGATAATTCCTTCTACTCCACAAGCCTTCTCGCTTGCAGCTTCATCAAGTTCAACACCAAGGTATCCAAGATATTTAGCTACCATCGGACGAAGCCATGCAGCATTCTCACCAACACCAGCTGTAAATGTAATGGCATCAACACCGTTCATAGCTGCTGTGTAAGCACCAATATACTTAGCTACTCTGTAAGCATAAGCTTCAAGTGTAACCTTAGCAATTTCGTTACCATCGTTAGCTGCAGCATTAAGATCTCTGAAATCACTTGAGATTCCGCCTGACATACCAAGTACACCAGACTTCTTGTTAAGGATATTGAGCATCTCGCTTATTGTAAGGTTCTCATGGTTGCATAAGAACTCTAAGATAGCCGGATCAAGGTCACCAGAACGTGTTCCCATGATAAGTCCTTCAAGTGGAGTAAGACCCATAGAAGTATCTACACACTTACCACCAACAGAAGCTGAGATTGAAGCACCGTTACCAAGGTGGCATACGATAACCTTAGCTGTCTTAGGATCAAGGTTAGCAAACTTGATTGTCTCTTTAGAAACAAAGCTGTGGCTTGTTCCGTGGAAACCATATCTTCTTACGCCGTACTTCTCATAGTATTCACGAGGAATAGCATAGAGATAAGCCTTTGGCTCCATTGTTCCACCAAATGCTGTATCCCATACAGCTACATTTGGCTTGCCTGGCATAGCTGCCTCAACGGCTTCAATACCGATAAGGTTAGCTGGGTTATGTAAAGGACCAAGGTCGAAGCACTCTCTTACAACCTTCTTAACATCTTCTGTTACAAGACAAGACTCGATATACTTCTCACCTGCGTGAAGTACTCTGTGTCCTACTGCTGCAATCTCATCTGTAGACTTGATTACGCCGTGCTCAGCATCCTGAAGAGCATCAAGAACAAGCTTAACTGCAATGTTGTGATCCTTCATAGGTGTTTCAACAACATACTTATCCTTTCCTGTTGGCTTGTGTGTAAGAACAGAACCTTCAATACCGATTCTCTCTACAAGACCTTTTGCGATTACGCTCTCATCATCCATGTTAATAAGCTGATACTTAAGAGATGAGCTTCCACAGTTTAATACTAAAATATTCATTACAAAAATTCTCCTTAAAAATGTTAATTATGCATTCTGAGCCTGAACTGCTGTCATAGCTACTACACCAACGATATCGTCAGCGAAGCATCCTCTTGAAAGATCGTTAACTGGCATAGAAAGTCCCTGAAGAACAGGGCCATAAGCTCCAGCCTTAGCAAGTCTCTGAACAAGCTTATAACCGATGTTACCAGCTTCAAGGTTAGGGAATACAAGTGTATTAGCCTTACCAGCTACCGGGCTCTCAGGTGCCTTAAGTGCAGCAACTTCTGGAACTAAAGCAGCATCTAACTGAAGCTCACCATCAACAGTGATATCTGGGTACTTCTCTTTTGCAATCTTAACAGCATCAGCAACCATAGTTACTCTGTCATGCTTAGCACTTCCGTATGAAGAGAAGCTAAGCATAGCAACCTTAGCGTCCTTTCCTACAAAGCTCTTGAATGAATCTGAAGAAAGCTTAGCAACCTCAGCAAGCTTCTCTGAATCATAATCTGGGCTTACAGCACAGTCAGCGAATACAAAAAGACCGTTCTCACCGAATTCGCAGTCTGGAACTTCCATAAGGAAGAAACCTGAAACTGAGCTGATACCTGGCTTAGTCTTTAATAACTGAAGAGCTGGACGGATTGTGTTACCTGTTGAGTGGCATGCACCAGATACTGCTCCATCAGCATCTCCACATTTACACATAAGGCATGCATAGTACATGTAATCCTTCTCCATCTGTTCCTTAGCCATCTCAGGTGTAACACCCTTCTTGCTTCTTAACTCAACGAATTTATCAATATACTTCTGCTTATTAGGATCGTTAAATGGATCTACGATTGTGGCGCCAGAAATGTCATAGCCCTTACCATACTTCTCGATCTCTTCAGGAGTACCAATGATAACTAAATTAGCAATGCCTTCCTTTAAAATCTTCTCAGCAGCTTCATAAGTTCTCTTATCCATAGACTCTGGTAATACGATAGTCTTCTTGTCTGCCTTTGCTCTTTCTTTAATTGTGTCAATAAATGCCATGATTAATGACTCCTCCTTATAAAAAAGTAAATTTTCAGTAAACATACTGAACTCTGACAAAAATTATATACCAATTTTTAGTCGAAAACAAGGTCGTCTGGCACTTAAAAATGTTTTAAAAACGATACATTGACTAAATCCAGCAATATTTTTGACATAAATGTACGATTTCAGTAAAATATAATAAAAACATAAAGGAGACACTACATGAAAGCATGCGGAATTGTTGCAGAATATAACCCATTACACACAGGACATGTATATCAGATGAATAAAGCAAGACAGATTTCGCAGGCTGACTGCATTATCGTTGTTATGAGCGGCAATTTTGTGCAGCGTGGTGAACCGGCAGTAATTGATAAGTATGCAAGAACAAGTGCTGCATTAAAAGCTGGTGCTGATATCGTTGTTGAACTACCTGTATACTACGCATTATCAAGTGCAGAGAATTTTGCTAAAGGTGCAGTTCTTACACTTAATACAATGAAAGCCGCTTCAATCTGTTTTGGTGCTGAAACTGATAATGCAGATTGTCTGGCAAAGATAAGCCGTACTATAATATCAGAATTGCCTGAATATAAGGCAATTCTTAACAAAGCTCTTGCAGAGGGGCTCTCATACCCTGCGGCAAGACAGACTGCTCTTCTGGAATATCTGCCTGAATGCAAAGACATAATAACAGGTTCTAATAACATTCTTGCAATTGAATATATAAAAGCAATTCTTTACAACAACCTTAACATGACATATTATCCGGTGCTTCGTGAAGGTGCTGGCTACAATGACGACACAGATACCGCTGAGTATGCAAGTGCATTTGGAATAAGAAAAATGCTTATGTCAGATGAACATGACAGATTAAAAACATACCTTACTGCCGGTATGTATGAAGAAATCAGCAATTCTAAGAGCTGTCCTTTATTTCTTGATGATTTCAGTATTATATTTAATCATAAAATGTTATTTATTAAGCAGATATGTAACATTAATAATACTGACTTTGCTGACAGACTTGCTGAATATGAAGATATCAGTCCGGACATCGCAAACAGATTTGCAGGTACATTTACAGGAAGTGACACTATCACAGAATTTGCAATGAAAGTCAAATCAAAGAATATAGTATATTCAAGAATATGCCGCTGCATTATGCATATAATTCTTGAAATAAGAAAATCCATGTCCGATTCATACAATAATATACCATATATAAGATTATTAGGTTTTAATAAAACCGGACAGCAGTATCTTGGAAGCATCAAGAAAGAACTTGATGTACCTTTCATTACCAAAGCTGCTGATTATAAAAAAGAACTTATATTTGACCTTGCATGTTCTGACATATATGCACAGGCTGTATATGAAAAGTATGGGTATGTAATGAAGAATGAACTGCAACAGAATATAATACGTATATAAAAATACACCGGCTGAACCATTAATCTGATTCAACCGGTGCATTTTTTATATTAATTCTTAATTAGTTCTTAAAGCTGTGGATTGGTGCAGGAATTCTTCCCACTCTGTTCACGAATGCAGAACAGTCAAATTTATTAACAGGCATAATAGGCGCATAACCTAAGAGTCCGCCGAATTCCACTGTCTCTCCAATACCCTTTCCTACAACAGGAATAACTCTTACTGCTGTTGTCTTCTGATTTACCATACCGATAGCTGCTTCATCTGCAATAATTCCTGAAATTGTTGTTGCAGGTGTGTCACCTGGAATAGCTATCATATCAAGACCAACTGAGCATACACATGTCATGGCTTCAAGCTTTTCAATTGTAAGTGAACCTTCATTAACCGCGTCAATCATTCCCTGATCCTCTGATACAGGGATGAATGCTCCACTAAGTCCGCCTACATAAGAAGATGCCATAACACCGCCCTTCTTAACCTGATCATTAAGCATTGCAAGTGCAGCTGTAGTACCAGGTGCTCCTGCTCTCTCTAGTCCGATTTCTTCAAGAATCTCTGCTACTGAATCTCCAACAGCAGGAGTTGGTGCAAGTGAAAGGTCAATAATGCCAAAAGGTACACCGAGTCTCTTAGAAGCCTCCTGTGCAACAAGCTGTCCAACTCTTGTAATCTTAAATGCTGTCTTCTTGATAGTTTCGCAAAGAACCTCAAAGCTCTTTCCTCTTACACTCTCAAGTGCGTATTTAACAACACCAGGACCACTGACACCAACATTTATAATTGCATCATCTTCTGTCACACCGTGGAATGCACCAGCCATGAAAGGATTATCATCAGGGGCATTACATAACACAACAAGCTTGGCACATCCTAAAGAATCTTTATCCTTAGTAAGTTCTGCTGTCTCTTTAACTATCTCGCCCATAAGTCTTACTGCATCCATGTTAATACCAGTCTTTGTTGAACCGACATTAACAGAACTGCATATAAGCTCTGTCTGTGCAAGTGCCTGTGGAATTGATCTTATCAAAAGTTCATCACTCTTAGTCATACCTTTTGATACAACTGCTGAATAACCACCAATGAAATTAACACCAACAGTATGAGCCGCTTTATCAAGAGTTTTCGCAATAGTAACATAATCCTCAGGTGTCTTACATGCAGAAGAACCAACAAGAGAAATAGGTGTAATTGATATTCTCTTATTAACAATAGGAACACCGAATTCCTTTGCAATCTCTTCTCCGGTTGAAACTAAATCCTTAGCAAGAGTTGTGATTTTGTTATATATTTTCTCATTAACCTCAGCTAAATCAGGACCAGCACAGTCAAGAAGATTAATACCCATAGTAATAGTTCTTACATCAAGATTCTCTTTCTCGACCATTTTGTTAGTCTCTGTAACTTCCATAATATTAATCATAGTATTTAAGTCTCCTCACTTTCTTAGATACGGTGCATCATGTCAAATATTTCTTCACGCTGGCATTTAATTACAACACCAATATCTTCGCCAAGCTTATTAAGATCTTCATTAACATTGTCAAAATTCTTTGTAGAACCAGACATATCAACAATCATCATCATATTAAAATATCCTGAAACAATAGTCTGTGAGATATCAAGGATATTAACCTTTGTATCAGCAAGATAAGTACATACTCTGGCAATAATACCAACAGTATCTTTTCCTACAACAGTAATTACACATTTTTTCATAGCTTTCCTCTTTCTGCACCTTGTAAGCGCCTGTTATATTTCGCAAATACCTGATAAAACATCACGCTTTGCAACCTCTATATCAAAATCCGAAGATTTGAATGAGTTATCTGACATATCAATTTCTAACTTCACCGTCTCATAAGCAAGTTTATCATAGTTATTCTCTTTGCTTAAATGACCAAGATATATTTTCTTAAGCTTATCATGAAGCAGGGAATTGACAAGCTGTCCAGATGTCTCATTAGAGAGATGTCCTTTATTACCTAATATTCTTTTCTTAAGATAAAAAGGATAAGGACCAACCTGTAACATATTGATATCATGATTAGCCTCAACAAGCATAATATCAGATTCTGTCAGATTATCAACCACATAATCATCAAAATACCCTAAATCAGTTACAACCGATGCTTTTTTTATGCCATCTGCACATTTTTGAGTAAATGTATACGCAACCGGTTCGTTAGCATCATGTGATATACGAAATGGGTGGACTGTTACATCTCCTATTGAAATATCTTCATCCGCATTTATCTTATTAAATATGCCATCCGGAATATTCCCAAGTGATGAAATCTGTTCTATCCCCTCTATTGTACCAGACGTTGAATAGATTGGAATCCCATCTTTTCTCGATATAACACCAAGCCCTTTTGTATGGTCAATATGTTCATGTGTTACAAATATTGCATCAATATCTTTAAGACTTAAACCCGCCGTATTAAGCCCTTCTTCAATTCTTTTCCTGCTTATTCCGGCATCAAAAAGAACATGTGTGTCCTCCGTACCAAGGTAGATGCAGTTTCCACTGCTTCCGCTGGCAATCGGCATCATTCTCATAATTATTTATCCTCCCAGCGAAGCTCTATAACATCACCATCATTAAGTGGCGATGAATAATCAGCATCATTTCCGTTATGTAAGAATACAAGATTTCCCCTTACCATTGTAAGATCAAACGGATAGAACTGGAACAGGTCTACAACTATATAATCAGGCTTGCCTGATAAAACAACGCTCTGACCATTAACCGTAATAGTTATATCCAGCGGTTGTATAACTGGTTCTTCTGCTACCTTATCATCAGTTTTTTCTGATTCCTGCAGCTTTTCTGATGCCATAATATTCTCATTATATTCCTCTAATGAAGAAGTTCTTACCGTAAAGTTCTCATATACTTTAGTATTCTTATCTGCTGGTTCATTATTAACAGTTACATTGAGTGTCTTATAATCCAAGTCAAGAAACTCAAAAAGCTGTGCAACTGTATAGAAATTCTCCATACGGATTTTGTCGCCGTCATTAATATCATAGAACTCTGACTTTAATTCTCCATTAACATATGCAAATCTTGGGCAGACTATAGTTTTATCATTTACTATAAATGTTATCTGGGAATTAAACTCTTCAAGCTGTCCTATTGTTATGCTTGCCGGTTCTCCTACTGTAGATTCCGTTACAACTATTATATCATTCTGTTCAATCGGAGTATGAAGATTAGCCGGTCTTCCATTAAGCGTAACAACTGCGCCTTCCCCGGCACTTCCCCTTACAAGTCTTGACTTTCCATTAACAGTAAAGTTAATCTCTGCCCCTCTTCTTGGGAAAAGCTTTTCATTAGGGAAGCCAATCTGCATGACAGCATCTACAACTGTAAGATTACTTGTATCATAGAGCTTTATTCGTTCTTTATTAACAGTAACAAATACAAAATTGTTCTTTTGCGTATAATAATTAGTGCATATACCAACAGGCGTTACATATAATGAATCCTTCTTGAAATTGTCAACCTGAAAATCAACTGCAGTTAGAACCTCTTCACCTCTTACCGCAACTCTCTGGTGCGGTATTCCAAGACAATCGGCAACTCTTTCTGTATAACCTGGTATCTTGCCACCACCGCCAACAACAAACACAGCATTTACAGGCTTACCGCCATTAAGCTCAATAATCTTTTCCGCAACATCCTTTGCCATCGCATTCACAACATCAGCTGCTGCATTTCTTATTTCAAGTGCATCTACCTTCTGCGTAATACCCATGATATCTTTAAATGTTACAAGTCCTTTTTTCTTAGTACTTGCAGACATTTTAATCTTTTCAGCAGTATTAAAATCAACAAGGTAAGTTTTTGCGATACACTCTGTTATCTCATCACCTGCGCAAGGTATCATGCCATAAGCAATTATACAGCCATCCTTTGTAAGACAGATATCTGATGTTCCTGCACCTACATCAACAAGCCCTATGTTAAGGAGCCTGTACTGCTCAGGAATTGCTATATTCATGGCTGCTATAGGCTCTAATGTAAGACTTGCAACATTAAGTCCGGCATATTCAACAGCTTCATAAAGTCCATCAACTACCTCTTCCGGCAAAAATGTAGCAATAAGTTCAACTGAAATCTTAGAAGCCTTATGTCCCTCAAGATTATTAATATCATAACCGTTAAGCTGATATCTTATAGGGGTGTTTCCGACACAATAAAATCTTGCTTTATCTTCTTTTTCGTTAATCTTATTATGTGCATTCTCAACTGCCAGAAGATTAAGTGAATAGATATGTTCCTGTGTAACCCGTGTTTCTTCTTCAAATTCATACTCAGCAGACGAATTAACAGTTTTAAGAACTCGTCCGGCAGCAGCAATGCATACATCTGAAAGTTCCCTTTCTAGCTGATTCTCAAGAGAATTCTTAACTTTTCTGATTGTATCGCCAACTTTATAGATATCATGAATCTGACCATCAAGCATTGCTCTGGTTTCATGCTTCTGCTCAGCCATTGCAATAACCTTAAAACGGTTCCTTTCCATGTATCCCACAACACCGACAATACTTCTTGTTCCTATATCAAGACCAAAAACAAGGGTCTCATTTCTTGACTGTGTATTATCCATACCCTACCTCTAGAATAAACAAATTATGTATAATGTATCATATTCCAAGTATAATCTCAAGCTGGACGCGTGTTTTTTCAATATCTGCGCCATTATTAATCACTTTATCTGCATGCTTTCTGAACTCGGCATCAGATAGCTGGCTTTTAAATATGTCTGATATCTTTTCATCAGAATAGCCTCTTGAAGCAGCAAGTCTTTTTCTTCTCTCATCTTCCGAAACATATATATACCATATCTCATCCATGAATATATCATAGTGATCTTCAATAAGCAGTGCTGCCTCAACAAAACAGTAATCAACATCACCTGCTATCTTATGATTATTAATCTGATTAATAATCTCTTGTTTTACAAGAGGATGAATTATGCTGTTAAGAACGATTCTCTTATTAGGGTTCTTAAATATAATATCTGCGAGAAGAGGTCTGTTTATCTCTCCATCTTCTCCTACAATCTGCTCCCCGAATATATCAACGACCTTTTTAAATCCAATATTACCTGAGTGGTATATATTTCTTGCAACAAGGTCTGCCTGTATAATGTCGCAGGAACACATTTCTTTAAGGAGTGCAAGAACAGAAGATTTTCCTGCTCCTACACCACCTGTGATTCCAATAACTTTCATTAGTGTGCCTCCAGCCAGTCTTTTCCTTCCTTTAAATCTACCTCAAGAGGAACTTTAAGGCTTACTGCATTCTTCATTCCATCAATCATAATCTGCTTTACAGTTTCAACCTCATCCTCTGCCGTCTCAACAAGAAGCTCATCATGAACCTGCAATATAAGTCTTGACCTGAGATTATGCTCCTTAAGTGCATTATATACATTAATCATTGCCAGCTTTATAATATCAGCTGCAGTTCCCTGAATCGGTGCATTCATGGCAACTCTCTCTCCAAAAGAACGCTGCATGAAATTAGAAGATTTAATCTCTGGAATTTCTCTTCTTCTATTGTACATTGTAAGTGAATATCCTTTTTCTTTAGCATCACTTACGAGTCCGTCAATAAATGTCTTGATAGTCGGATAGCTTGCAAAATATCTTTCAATATACTCTTTAGCTTCTTTTCTTGAAATACTAAGATCCTGACTTAATCCAAATGAACTCATTCCATAGATAATGCCGAAATTAACTGCCTTGGCATTTCTTCTCTGTTCATCAGTAACCTCATCGAGCGGTACACCAAAGACCTGTGCCGCCGTTGCTCTGTGGATATCTGCTGATGAATTATACGCCTCAATGAGCTTCTCATCCCCTGACATATGAGCAAGAATTCTTAACTCTATCTGAGAGTAGTCAGCATCCAGGAATACAAAGCCATTCTTTGGAACAAATACCTTTCTTATAGCCTTACCCATCTCCATTCTTATAGGAATATTCTGAAGATTAGGATCTGTACTGCTTATTCTTCCAGTAGCAGTTATTGTTTGGTTAAATGTACCATGAATTCTTCCATCTTCTGATATATACTGTGTAAGACCGTCAGCATAAGTTGATTTAAGCTTTGATAACTGTCTGTATTCAAGAATCTTACTTACAACCGGATAATCAGGTGCAAGCTTTTCAAGTACATCTGCGGCTGTTGAATAGCCACTCTTTGTCTTCTTTCCGTTAGGCATTCCAAGCTTTTCAAAAAGTATTACACCAAGCTGCTTTGGTGAATTGATATTGAACTCTTCGCCTGCTGCTTCATATATCTCTTTCTCAAGAACCAAAATCTTAGTGCCAAGTACCTTAGAATAATCAACAAGTGCCTTTTTATCAACACTTATGCCCTGCTGCTGCATATCAAAAAGAACAAATATAAGAGGCATTTCTATAGTTTCAAAAAGCTCATACATATTCTCACTCTTTAACTGTTCTGTAATTTTATCAGCACATTTGTAATAAGCATATGATGAAAGACATGCATACTTAATAAGATTGTCTTCTGCTTCATTTACTGCCTTATTAATTGACAATTTACCCAGAAGTTCTGTTTTTGAAGGATATGTTAATGATAAAAACTCTCTTCCAAGACTTTCATAATCATAACTTTCGTTACTTGGATGAAGCAGATATGCCGCAATTGCAGTATCAATAAATGCTTTTTCTGAAACAAGCGGATAGCCATTTATCTTGTCTTTTTCAAATATATCAAGATAATCTTTAATATTGGCAGATGCTATATTTCTGTTAGAAGCCACGCTTACAACATCTGACAGACGGTCTGCAAGATAACTCTCTGTAACAAAGCCCGATACCGGAATATAATATATTTCTGTATCTGATAGTGTTATTCCAACTGCAGTCAGTTCACTTTCTCTTACAATAGAAAGTCCGATTTTTTCAATTCCACCTGCTATATCCATTGCTTTGTTAAATACATTTTCAACCTCAGCAAAATCAGATATCTTCTTGAAATATTCATAACATTCAGGATCTTTAGCAATTATATCTGTATTCTCAAACTTCTTTAGCATATTTTTAAAATTATACTTCTTAAAAAGTTCATATGAATTCTCATTAAAGAAATCACCTGCTTTAGAATCTTCAACTTTATAATCAATCGGAACATCGATTTTAATCTCTGACAAGAATCTGCTCATCTTAATCTGCTCGATATTCTCAGTTATTGATGTTTTTGCTTTAGGCGGCTTCAACTCGCAAAGATGTTCAAAAACATTATCAAGACTATGATATTCCCGAATAATGGCAGACGCTGTCTTAGGTCCTATCCCCGGTGCTCCCGGTATATTATCAGATGTATCCCCCATAAGGGCTTTAACATCTATAAATTCATGAGGAGTAACTCCATACAGATTAAATACATCTGATGGATAATAATCTTCAACCTCTGTTACACCTTTCTTTGTCTTTGGTATTCTTATCTTAATATGCTCATCTGCCAGCTGAAGCAAATCTCTGTCACCTGAAACAATTGATACATCTATTCCTTTCGCAGCACTTTCCTTCGCAATTGTACCTAGAATATCATCTGCTTCGTATCCCTCCTGCTCGACAACTGTAATATTCATTGCTTTAAGCAGCTCCTTCATAAGAGGAACCTGCTGCTTTAGTTCTGGCTGCATAGGCTTTCTTGTCCCTTTATATCCATCAAATGCCTTATGTCTGAATGTCGGTGCAGATAAATCAAATGCAACCGTAATATAGTCGGGCTTTTCTTCATCAAGAAATTTAAATAAAATATTAAGAAAGCCATACATAGCATTGGTATGTATGCCTTCTGCATTAGTAAGGTCAGGAACTCCGTAAAATGCCCTATTTAATATGCTGTGTCCATCTATTAATATAAGTTTTTCACCCATAACAATCTCCCATCTTTAAAAGAATTTAATAATGATAAGAAGCAATGCTGTAAGAACCATAACTGTAGAAACAAAAATATATCTTACCCTGGTAAAATGAGTCCATTGTCTTAAAAACAAACATTTAGCCTCACTGTCCTTAAGCTTCTGCTCAACCAGCCCTGTAAAATCAAATGCATCTAAATATGCACTATATCTGCTGTTCTCTGTTCTTTTCTCACTATCATCTTCTAATCCATATAAAATTATATAATATATCTCCATCTCTTCACGACAGTCTGCACAGTTAAGAATATGATTGGTAAATGCTTCTTCATCTTTAAGTGACAGATTGCCATGTTCAAAGCTTTCTATCCTGCTCTGGATTTCCTTACAGTTATCCATAAACGCCTCCATAAAAGGATTATAATACAATAATAAAATAATATTCGAAATTTATTATGTACGCAAGTATTCTTTACTTGATTTTTAAGATTTATTATGATAAACTATCAAAGTCGCGCAGGTGTGGCGGAATGGCAGACGCAGCAGACTCAAAATCTGCCGGTGGTAACATCGTGCGGGTTCAAGTCCCGCCACCTGCATTAAAAAAGGAAGTTGCTTTTATCGCAGCTTCCTTTTTCTTTTATAGAAAATCACCGTTAAATACAAAACTGTCACTTAATTAAAGTGAATTATAAAGTTCTTCATACTTTCTAGCTGAACTGTTCCATGAGAAGTCTGTCTTCATTCCCCTGTCAACAATCTTATTCCACTCTCTCTTATGATTGTAATATACATCCTTAGCATAATTAACAATACCAAGCATCTCATGTGCATTATAATTAGCAAAAGAAAATCCTGTTCCCTTACCTTCATATTCGTTATATGGCTCTACAGTATCCTTAAGGCCACCTGTTTCTCTTACTATAGGAACTGTTCCATATCTAAGGCTCATTAGCTGAGAAAGACCGCAAGGTTCGAATAATGACGGCATAAGGAATGCATCACAGGCTGCATATACCTTATGTGACATATCTTCTGAATAATATATATTAGCTGATACTCTGTCATTATATTTCCAGTCATAATGTCTGAACATATTCTCATATCTCTCTTCACCGGTACCAAGAACAACAAACTGTACATCTTCTGCACAAAGCTGATCCATAACATATGCTACAAGATCAAGTCCCTTCTGATCTGTAAGTCTCGATACAAGCCCAATCATAAACTTACCCTTATCTTCTGTGAGTCCAAGTTCCTTCTGAAGTGCAACCTTGTTCTTCCACTTTTCTTTTCTAAAGGTTACCTGATTATAGTTGTTGTAAATTCTCTTATCTGTCTCTGGGTTATATTCATCATAATCAATACCATTAACAATACCAGATAAAACATTAGATCTTGCTCTCATAAGGCCATCAAGATTCTCACCATAAAACGGTGTCTTTATCTCTTCTGCATAAGTTTCACTTACAGTTGTAACCCTGTCAGCATATACAATACCACCTTTTAAGTAATTAGCATCATCATAGGCTTCAAGCTTATCTGATGTAAAATATTCATCTGGAAGTCCTGTAATATCCTTAACTTTCTTAAGATCCCATATGCCCTGGAACTTAAGATTATGTATAGTCATAATAGACTTGATACCCTGATAAAACTCTCCCTGAGAGAATCTTTCCTTAAGATATACAGGAATAAGACCTGTCTGCCAGTCATTACAATGAATTATGTCTGGTCTGAAGCCAAGCACAGGAAGAGCTGAAAGTGCAGCCTTGCTAAAGAATGCAAACTTCTCAATATCCTCATGAATCCAGCTGTATGGCTTATTACCACCAAAATAGAATTCATTATCAATAAAGTAAAATGTCACACCATTCCACTCTAATTCAAAAACACCTACATACTGTGTTCTCCATGCAAGATCTATGTAAAAATGTGTCTTATAAACCATCTTTTCACGATACTCCCAAGGTATACATGTATACTTAGGTATCATTACCCTTACATCAAACTTAGTCTTGTCAAAATACTTAGGAAGTGAACCTGCAACGTCAGCAAGTCCGCCGGTCTTAATAAATGGTACAGCCTCTGATGCAATCAACAATACATTTTTCATACATTAGTCCTCATTTCTTCTTAATTATAATCCCATACTCTTCATGCATTTATAAAAAAATAAGTGCAGTCCTTGTAAAACTGCACTCATTATATCACATATATTATAATATTACCAGTAACGTCTTATAGCAATTACACTCATACCTATTGAATTAACACCAACAAGCCTTACTGAACCGCCTGGAACATTAGCATGAATCATCTGTCCCCCACCTACATATAATCCAACATGTCCCGGATAACATATAACATCGCCTGGCTGTGCATTGGCAAGTCCGTTAACCGCTGTACCACCATATGCCTGGGCACTTGATGATCTTGAAATACTAATCCCATACTGTCTGAACAGATAAGAAGTAAATCCTGAGCAGTCAAAACCTGATGGTGAACTTCCACCGCTTACATATGGAACTCCAAGAAGTGAATATGCAAGTGAAACAACACCACTTGCTACAGATGAATCACCCTTTGCCGGTGTAACTGTTGTATTAATCTGCTGGTTCTGTTTCGCCGCTGCTGCCTGACGTTCCTGTTCTTTCTTAGCCGCAACTTCTGCCGCTTTCTTAACAGCTGATTCAAGCTGGCTGTTTACATCATCAGCCTTAGCCTGTGTTTCCTGAATAGTACTATAAAGCAATGCCTGTTTCTCAGTAAGCTGTGTCTGTGCTTCATCAAGTTCCTGCTTATCACTTTCAAGTTTTTCCTTGAGTTCCTTAATTTCACTAGCAGTCTGAGCCATTTCATCAAGCTTGTTTCTGTCATAATTATAAACTTCCTGCATATACACTGCTTTATTAAGCATTGTACTCATGTCTGATGAAGTAAGGAAAACTTCAGCTAATGATACAGACTGGTCTTCATACATATACTTGATACGAAGCTTCATATCCTCATATTGCGCTGACTGAATCTTCTCTGCCTCTTCAAGTTTTACATTAGCTGCATCTATTTCATCAGATTTATTAGCCATCTTAAGTTCCAGATCATCCATCTGTTGTAACAGATAAGCCCACTGATCCTGAAGATTATCCAATTCCTGTTGTGTCTGTTGCTTCTGCTGCTTTAACTTATCAACGTCATCTGCAAATACAGCAAATACTGTGGATACAGTTAATGTAGATGATAATAACACGGCTGCAAAACCTTTAAATATTCTCTTACGCATATATAACCTCAACTAAAATAATTATTACAAAATTGTTAAAAATCGTTTACGATTTTGTAATTATAATATAAACGCTGCTATTTATCAAGGCTTTACAATTAAATATACATGAAAAATATGTGAACATTTTTATATTAAATATTATCTAATATTGTACTGCAGACGAATTTTATCCGAAATCAATGCGATGAATTCTGAATTAGTTGGCTTTCCTTTTCCACAGTTAATAGTATACCCAAACAGATCATTCAGTGTATCTGTATTACCACGATTCCATGCAACTTCAATTGCATGTCTTATAGCTCTCTCTACCCTGCTGGGTGTAGTTTCGTATTTTCTTGCAATAGTTGGATAAAGTACTTTTGTAACACTGTTTATAATTTCTGCATCCTTTACTGATAAAGTAATTGAATCCCTAAGATACTGATAGCCTTTAATATGTGCCGGAATCCCGATATCATGAATTATATTTGTTATATCTGTCTCAAGATTTCTGTCTGTAATAGAAACCGGTTCTCTTGGCACTGTTTTTACACTTACTTTGTCATGCTGATTTCTTATGTATCGTATTCTGTTAACCAGCACCTCATTGTCAAATGGTTTCATTATGTAATATGCTGCTCCCATATTAAATGCATCCTCAGTTACACTGTCTCTGCCTATAGCGCTTATTACAATAAAGTCTGGCTTTGAATCTAACGTTTTGTCTGCCCTTACTTTTTCCATAACAGTAATTCCATCTATCCCAGGCATTATAAGATCAAGTAAAACAACATCCGGCTGGCTCTCATGAATCATTTTCACGGTATCTGCACCATTATCAGCCGTTCCAACAATTCTCATGTCATCTTCCTCATCAATTACACTCCTTAATGCCTCCAGAATACTCTGATTATCATCTGCGATAGCTATTTTAGTCCTCTCCATACATTCAAGCCCTTTCATAATGTGAAAATTAAATAATCCGACATTTTTCAACTTCACAATAGTTAGTATAGTTTTTACAGCAGCAGTCTGCAAGCACTTTTTATCGCAAGATATCTCAGCATTCGACAAAATTCGACACAGTTTTTGTTTATTAAATCAAACCATCAATAATAATGAATAAAATAATCAGAGGCAGGATATATTTAAGATAAAACTTAAAAATCTTAGGCATGCCGATACCCTTTCCTGTATTAACTTCATTCATATAATTATCATATCCCCAGCCAAGCTTAGTCGTACAGAATAGAAGTATAACAAGGCTTCCTATAGGAAGAATAAGACTGCTTACAAGAAAATCTTCCAAATCAAGCACATTAGTTCCAGCGCCAAGCGGTGTAAATCCGCTTAATACATTGAACCCAAGAATGCATGGGATACTCATGATAATTATAATAAACAGGTTAATTACACCTGCTTTCTTACGGTTCCATCCAAAAGCTTCCATATTGCATGCAATAATGTTCTCCAGAACAGCAATAACTGTGGATAATGCCGCAAATGTCATAAAAAGGAAAAACATTGCGCCCCAGAATCTTCCACCTGACATATGTTCGAACACCTTTGGAAGTGTGACAAATATAAGGCTTGGACCACTGTCTGTTGGTATATTATATGACATACATGCTGGAAATATGATAACTCCTGACATAATTGCAACAAATGTGTCAAGTAATGTAATCTGTATTCCCTCTCCTACAAGTGCTCGTTCTTTCCCAATATAGCTTCCAAATATCATCATTGAGCCCATTCCCACACTTAAAGTAAAAAAAGCCTGCCTCATTGCCTCAATAATAATATTTCCAAGACCAACCTCTTTTATCTTATCCATATCAGGAACAAGAAAATATTGCATTCCCTTTCCGGCACCATCAAGCGTAAGACTGTGGATAGCAAGAATAACAATAAGTCCAAGAAGAATAAGCATCATATATTTTGTAATCTTCTCAACACCATTCTGGAGTCCCATACTGCAGACAATAACCGCAATAAGAACTATCACTGCCATCCACACAAACATTATCCATGGATTAGCAGTTACATCAGCAAACATCTGTGAACTGTCTGTGTTTTTTGTAATATCACCAGTTACATACTTAATAAAATATCCTAGCATCCATCCTGAAACAGTAGTATAGAAGAATAAAAGTATATAATTGCCTATCATTCCAAGATATCCATGAATATGCCACTTCTGTCCAGGTCGCTCCAGTTCATGATACGCCCTTATTATGCTGCTTTTAGAAGCTCTTCCCATTGCAAGTTCCATTGATAGTACAGGAATTCCAAACATAAGAAGGAATAACATATATAATAAAACAAATATTCCACCTCCATTATTGCCTGCAACATATGGAAAACGCCATACATTTCCAATTCCGATTGCGCAGCCTGCACTTATAAGTATGAATCCAAGTCTGCTGCCAAATTTCTCTCTTTCCATCGTATTATAATCCTTTTCTTTGTTAGTTTCTTTTAGTCTTTATCAAGCATTCTATCAATAAATATACCATATCCGCAAGTAGAATCATCAACAAATACATGTGTGACCGCCCCAATTATCTTTCCATTCTGAATAATCGGGCTTCCACTCATCCCCTGAACAATTCCATTAGTCAGCTTGAGAAGCTCTCCTGATGTTACTTTAAATGTTATATTCTTAGAATCGCCATACTTTAAATCTGTTATATCAATTTCATAATCATGAAAACTGCCATTGTTATAAAACCTTACATATGCTGTTCCTTTTGAAGCTTCATATGACCCGGCTGCTTTCATCAGTTCAGGTGAATACTCATTATATAAAGAGTACGCATTTTCACCGTATATGCCTTTATCAGTATTACATCTTATACTTCCTATGTTGTCCTCTCTATAATCAATAGTACCAAGAAGCTCTCCCGGCTCTCCATTTTTTCCAGGTACAATAGACAGAATCCTTGTTCTGTATATCATGCCATCTTTTATATCAAGTACCTTCCCTGTTTCGTTATCTGATATTCCATGTCCTAATGCGGCAAATGTGCCATCTTCACACACATAAGTAACAGTTCCAACACCCTGTGTATCATCTTTAACCCAGATTCCAATTTTGTATTCTCCTGCAACATTTTTCACAGGTATAATCTGCTCTTCAATTTCCTGACCATCCCGCCTGACAGTTATGTCCATACTATTTCCCGCCGATTCTGACACCGCCTGTAAAAGCTGTTCTTTCGTATCTGTCTGAGAACCATTAACTTTAATTATATAATCACCTTTATTAATCTTTCCTTTGGCAGGAACAACATTCTGCCCATCATATGTGCATATTGTTTCTGTATTAACAACATATACTCCATTACATTTAAGATATATACCTACCTGAAAACCACCAGAATAAATGTATTTTTCATCGACTACCTCCATATGTGTCCTTGCGACAGAAAGCAGTCCAAAAAGCTTATAATCCACATAATACTGACCGGTATTTCCCGACTGGATTGTAACCTGCTTTCCAAAATCAATATTATCGGCACATATATTATTACTGCTGTCATATACAGTACCAACAACAGGTATGTCCATAGAAAAAACAGCCTTATCCTGCTTATATATATATAGCTTATCTGGAATCTTTTTCTTAATTGAATTACAGTATATATAAGCTCCAAAACCTATGCAAAATGCCAGAACCCCGGCATAAATTAACCCTTTTTTAAAATTCTTCATATCAATCCACCATCCTTCTAAGATTAGTATTGACCAATGAAATACTTTTAAAAAAGGGTATTACTGTAAATTCAGTTAAAATGTATTTAATTATTTTTTGCCGTCTGTGCCATATTCTTAAGTTCTTTTGCATTAGACACAACTGCATCTGTAATACTTGAACCGCCAAGCATTCTTGCTAACTCACCTATACTTTCATCATATGAAAGCTTTGTTATGTTACTTATTGTCCGATTATCTTTAGTAGACTTCTCAATAACATAGTGATTATCAGCCATTGCCGCAATCTGAGGCAGATGGGTAATGCATATTATCTGATGAGTTTTTGAGAGTGTATTTAACTTCTCTGCAACAAGCTGTGCCGTCTTTCCGCTGATTCCTGCATCAATCTCATCAAATATCAGTGTTTTGGATACATCTGTCTCTGCCATTACACTTTTAATAGCAAGCATGATTCTTGACAATTCTCCACCTGATGCAATCTTTGCAAGAGGCTTCATATCTTCACCCGGATTAGTTGATATCATAAACCTGACATTGTCAGTTCCGGTTGAATCAGGATTTTTCTCTTCAAATTCAGCTTCAAATCTTACATCAAGAAAATTAAGCTGTTTTAAGGCATTTATTATATCCTGCGAAAAATTTAGTGCTGTTTTCTTTCTCTGGCTGCTTAAAAGAGAAGCCGCATTCATAAGTTTTTTATAAGCTCTATCATATTCAGCTTTTCTTGCAGCAACAACTTCATCATAATTCTCATATTCAGATAACTTCTGTTTCTTATCATCAAGAACAGATAATATATCTTCAATCGACTTGCCATATTTCATCTTAAGAGAATTAATCATATCAAGTCTTTCTTCAAGTGTATTGAATTCAGACTGGTCAAATGTAAAATCATCCATATAAGATGAAAGGTTATGAGCCACATCTGATATAAGATTCTCAATATCAGCCAGAATATCACAGTCATCTTTCAAAGATTCATCATATTCGCTTGCAGCTATCATATTCTTTAATGCAGCTCCTGCCATATCACTAAGATTATTGTCACCTTCTGAAAGCAGCATCGACACCTCAGAAAGATTTCCTGCAATCTTCTGGAAGTTACTCATTCTCCGGTAATCAGCTTCAATCTGTTCATCTTCTCCAGGTTTTAAAGCAGCTGATTCAAGCTCATTGATTTCATATTGAAGAAAAGCCATCTCTTTAATCCTTGATTCATCATCACCAGAAAGACTTTCATATGCTTTTTTGCATATAGTATATTCCTTATAGCATTCTTTATACGAATCAAGAAGTGGATTAATACTGTTATCATAATCATCAATTACAGACAAATGATTACTCTCATCCATAAGAAGCTGGTTATCATGCTGTCCGTGAATATCAATCAGTTCATGTGCAAGAACTCTTGTCTGGGCTGATGTAAAAGACTGTCCGTTAACCTTAATCTGCGAACGATTTGCCATAATTTTCCTCGAAATAACAAGTTCACCATCATCGCATGATATAACCCCCAGTTCTTTGATTCGTTCAATCTTATCTTCTGGTATTGCAAATGTTATCTCTGAAAGTCCATATTCACATCCTGACCTTATAAAATCAGGTGATGTCTTGCTTCCTAATGCAGCATTAATAGAACCAAGAATAATAGATTTACCTGCACCGGTTTCACCAGAAAGTATATTAAGTCCTTCATCAAAATCAATATTCTCTTCTTCTATAAGTGCAAGATTCTTAACATGTAAATTAACTAACATATCCTGCCTTTCAATTCTGTCTATTAATTGTTCTTAATAAGTTTCTTAATCTTGTTCATAACAAGCAAAGTATCATTAACTGTCCTTACTGCACACATGATAGTATCATCTCCTGCAATAGAACCTACAATCTCATTCCATTCCAGTGCATCTATTGCTGCACATACAGCCATTGCCATTCCAGGTGCAGTCTTAATTACAAGAATATTCTGTGCCATATCCATTGATACAAAGCCTTCTTTAAGAACCGTTAAAAATTTATCACTTGCAACAGGTTTGTCCTTTGAAAGTGTTGCATACCTTGTTCTCTTACCATCCACAGAAACTTTTGACAGATTAAGTTCTCTTATATCTCTTGAAACAGTAGCCTGCGTAACATTATAGCCTTCATCGTTCAGAATCTTTGCCAGCTCCTCCTGTGTTCCAACTTCGTATCTGTCAATTACTTCTAATATCTTTTTATGTCTGTCTGTTTTCATAATTATCCCCAACTACATTTTGTTCCTTATTCTCTCTAAGAATGAAATTCTGCTTGTCTTGACAAATCTTGATATACGCTCTGACTGCGTAATAACAATTCTGTCTCCCGTTACAACTTCACAGAAGCTTTCTCCATCAAATGTGGCAACTCTTGCGCTGTCATTCTTAAGAGAACCCGTCATTCTTCCTGATGAGCTTTTATTATCCTTCATCTCAATCATAATCTCATCATCGGCAGCAAATATAATACTTCTCTGATTAAGTGAATGCGGACATATAGGTGTCACCATTATAAGTCTTGCTGTCGGCTGTATTATAGGTCCTCCTGCTGACAGACTGTACGCTGTCGATCCTGTTGCGGTCGAAACAATTACCCCGTCAGCCGAATATGTATTAAGATACTCGCCATTGACATATATATCAAAATCAATAATTCTTAAAGCACCATTTCTGTTAATTACAACATCATTAAGTGCCATATCAGAAAAAATGCGTTCTTCACCGCGATATATACATCCATCAAGCATCATGCGTCTGTCAATCTCATAATCGTCTCTAAGAAGACTCTCTAATGTCTCCTCAAAGCTTGACATATCTGTGTCTGTAAGATAACCAAGAGTTCCGATGTTAACGCCTATAAAAGGAATATCCTTCTCAGACAACTCCCTTGATGCCTGAATAAGTGTACCGTCACCTCCAAGAACAATAACACATTCAGTATTATCAGGAACCAGTCTTACATCACTGTATGAACCTGTTTTATTAAATGCCTGTTCCTGTTCTATCTGGCATACACATTCAGCTCCTTTTGAGCGTAAAAAATGTGCGATCTTTCTTGTATTAACACCATCAGGATCTTTAAACCTGTTAGTAACAATATAAAAATATTTCATGCTGAACCTCATTTAGTATACGAAAAGAATTAAATATATATTACAATACTTCGTGAGCTTTTTCAACTACATTTTCTACAATAAATGGAATTTCCTTTATCTGTGGTTCTGCAATTTTCTGCAAATGCAGCAGATACTCAATATTCCCCTCAGGTCCCTTAACAGGACTGAACTCAAGATTAAGGATTTCAAATCCTATTGACATTGCATAATCAATAACCTTATTGATTACTTCTATATGCACATCTTTATCTCTTACAACGCCATGCTTTCCTACCTTCTCACGTCCTGCCTCAAACTGCGGTTTGATAAGACACACTATCTGTCCATCATCTGTAAGAAGATTTCTTACTGGAGTAAGCACCTTAGTAAGTGAGATAAATGATACATCTATACTTGAAAACTGTATTCTGTCTGCAACATCATCAGGTGTTACATAACGGATATTAGTTTTTTCCATGCATACTACTCTCTCATCATTGCGTAACTTCCAGTCAAGCTGTCCATGTCCTACATCAACAGCATAGACTTTAATTGCACCATTCTGAAGCATGCAGTCAGTGAATCCACCCGTTGATGAACCTACATCCATACATATCTTGCCTTCAAGCGTCACATCAAAATTCTGCATAGCTTTCTCAAGCTTAAGACCACCACGGCTAACATACTTAAGAGTTGTTCCACGGACCTCTATCACTGCAGTGTCAGGAAATGACTGACCTGCCTTGTCTTCCTTCTGTCCGTCAACATATACATTGCCAGACATAATAATAGCTTTTGCCTTCTCTCTTGAAGTTGCAAGCCCTTTATTAACTAATAAAACATCTAATCTTTCTTTACTCATTTTTCTTATCCTTATTCAATACATTTGCCCATCTGTTAAGCACCTTCGCAATAATACTGTCTCTGTCAACACCTGATTCCCGTCGCAGAATATCAACATTGCCATGTTCAACATAATCATCTGGCAGTGCAATATTAAGTACATCTATATCATTACATGTATCATCATAATATTGACAGACCGCTTCACCAAAGCCACCTGACAAAACATTTTCTTCCATAGTAACTATAAGTCTGTGAGACTCTGATAATCTGTCCAGCATATCGGTATCAACCGGCTTAATAAAACGCTCATTGACAACAGTTATATTATAACCCTTTTCTTTAAGCTTTTCTCTGACTGCCTGTGCCGTAATAAGCATATTGCCTGCTGCAACAAGTGCAATGTCAGACTCTTCAATAATCATCTCGGCTTTTCCGTACCGGATTGGTGCATTATGCTCTTCAAGACCATCATACGCCTGACCTCTTGGATATCTTATTGCAATCGGAGAATTAAAGTTAAGTAGAGCGAATTCAAGCATTGCTGAAAGTTCACTGCCATTCTTAGGTGCCATAACAGTCATGTTTGGAATTGAAGTCAGAAATGAAAGGTCGAATATACCCTGATGTGTCTCACCATCACTTCCAACAAGCCCTGCCCTGTCAATTGCAAATACCACATGAAGATGCTGGATACATACATCGTGAAGTATCTGGTCATAAGCTCTTTGTAAAAATGAAGAATACACAGCAAATACAGGTTTAAGACCACCTGCTGCCATTCCAGCCGAAAACGTAACAGCATGCTCTTCTGCGATTCCGACATCAAAAAATCTGTCAGGAAACCACTTGGAGAATTTATTAAGTCCTGTTCCATCAGGCATTGCTGCAGTAACTGCAACAATTGACTTATCCTTTTTGGCAAGCTGGCATATTTTTTCCGAAAATACATCAGAATAAGTCGGCTTATCAGATGATTTCAATTCTTTTCCTGTTACAGTATCAAATGGTCCTATTCCATGAAACTTAGCCGGATTACGCTCTGCAGGTTTATATCCATGTCCTTTATGTGTTACAACATGGATGATAACTGCACCGTTAATTCGTTTAGCAACATGAAACACCTTAATAAGCTTCTCAATATCATGTCCATTAACCGGGCCAAGATAAGATATTCCCATACATTCAAACATTTGTCCTGGAAGTATTATCTGCTTAAGATTACTCTTGGTTTTCTTGATTCTTTCTACAATATGGTCTCCACCCGGAAGCTTATACAGAGTATTAGTCACATTTTCCTTAAGGTCATAATATGAATCTGATGACCTTATATTACTAAGCATATGTGGTACACCACCAACATTCTTGGCTATTGACATAGTATTATCATTTAACACAATAATAAAATTAGTCTTAAGTGAAGAAGCATTATTAAGTGCCTCATAGGCCATTCCACCTGTAAGTGCACCATCACCTATAACAGATACGACACTGTAATGTTCATTCTTTAAATCCCTTGCTTTAACAAGTCCTAATCCCGCAGATATTGATGTTGAGCTGTGTCCTGTATCAAATGCATCAAAATGGCTTTCATTTCTTTTAGGGAAACCACTCATTCCGCCAAACTTTCTTAACTGGTCAAACTGATTCTTTCTTCCGGTAAGAATCTTATGCGTATAAGACTGATGTCCTACATCCCATATCAGCTTATCCTGTGGAAGATTAAAAGCCAGATGGAGTGCCATCGTAAGCTCTACAACGCCAAGATTAGATGCAAGATGTCCACCTGTCTTACTAATCTTTTCTATAAGAAATCTCCGGATTTCATCTGCAAGCTGATTATATTCAATTGGAGATAATTGTTTTATATCATTTGGTTTATTTATCTTTTCAAGAATCATAACACACCTGCTTTATTTGTTTCTGTGTATAAGGTTAAGAACAATTTCCTCTAAAAATTCATTCTTTCCCACGCTCTTTATTATATCTAAAGCTTCATCAGACATAGATTGTACATCTGCCTCAGCTTTTTCCATTCCGTATAAAGTAACATATGTTGTTTTATTATTCTTTTCATCAGAAAATACAGGTTTACCAAGTTCCTGAAGCGAACTTGTCACATCAAGTATATCATCCCTTATCTGGAATGCAAATCCTATAAGTGATGCTGCCCTGCATAACCTGTCAGCCGATTTCTCATCACAGCCTGCAAGGTATGCTCCTGCAAGAAATGCAGCTTCAATCAATGCTCCCGTCTTTAATCTGAATATAAAATCAAGCTGTTCATCAGATAATGCCTTTCCAGTAAGTTCAACATCAACAGCCTGTCCACCGACCATTCCTTTTATTCCGGCTTTTCTTGCAATAACTTCCATTGCTTTAGCTTTCGCCGTCATATCTCCTTCACCTGATATAAGTGCTTCAGCCATAATCTCATATGCCAGATTAAGAAGTCCGTCTCCTGCAAGTATTCCGAAATCTTCACCAAATACTTTATGTGTTGTAAGTCTTCCTCTTCTGTAATCATCGTTATCCATTGCCGGAAGATCATCATGTACAAGAGAATATGAATGAATACATTCCAAAGCAGCCATAAATGGATAGACAACCTGACAGTCATCACCTCCACACAGCTTATACACCTCAAGCATAAGCATTGGTCTTACTCTTTTGCCACCTGCATTGACACTGTAATTCATAGCTTCTCTTATTTTTTTATCAAGTCCTGTCTCATCAGGAAGATATCTTGATATTAAATCATTAATAAATTCTACTTCCTGTTCCAATTCATTCTTAAAATCACTCATCGTCCTGTTCTCCATCATCATTCAAAACTATGATTTGTTTCTCAACCTTGTCAAGCTGGTTATTACAACTTTCGACAAGCTTCATCCCCTCCTGATACATTTTAAATGATGCATCAAGTGTTGTGTCTGATTTTTCCATCTGTGCAATTATTTCTTCAAGTCTTTCAAATGACTGTTCTAATGTTTTTGCCATGCTTCCCCTACCTCAATAACCTTAGATCTGATGCTTCCATCTTTAAGATAAACTGTAATCTCGTCATCTGACGACACCTGCCCGGCCGATACAATTCTGTTACCTTCAGAATTCTCAATGTAGCCATAGCCCATATCAAGCTTTTTTAAAGGACTTAATCCATCAAGTTTAGAAGCATACAGACGAAGTCTGTTTCTATTATCTGCCGCACATCTTTTTATTAACATGTTCAGCTTATCTTCTATATTCATAAGCCGCTGCCTTTTATCATATATCTGATTGACAGGGTTAAGATATTCTATCTTAAGCTTTAATCTTTCCAGACAGTCTCTTTTTGCAGATAATGAATACATCATCTGCTGCTTTAACCGTCTTTCATATTCATAGATTCTGTTCTCAACAGCCACTGCTTCTGTAACAGCAAGCTCTGCAGCAGCAGAAGGCGTAGGTGCTCTCATATCAGCTACAAAATCAGTAAGTGTGAAATCTGTCTCATGTCCTACTGCTGATATTACCGGTGTTGAAGCGTTAAACACAGCCTCTACAACCTCAGGTTCATTAAAAGCCCATAAATCTTCTATTGAACCGCCGCCTCGTCCTACTATAATACAGTCAAGCCCCATCTTATCAAGTCTGGTAATTCCGCTTACAATTGACTGCTTTGCATGTTCTCCCTGAACATATGCAGGATAAAGTACAATCTGGATATAAGGGTTACGCCTTTTGGAAATGTTCATAATATCCTGAACTGCTGCACCTGTCTTAGATGTAACAACACCTAATTTTTTCGTAAATGCAGGAAGTGGTCTTTTATATTCTTTAGCAAAATATCCCATATCCTCATAATATTGTTTTAGCTGTTCAAACTTCTGGTACAGTTCTCCAATACCTTCCTGCTGCACAGTATTAGCATATAACTGGTATTTACCCGCTGCATCAAACACATCAACTCTTCCTGATACAACAACTGACATTCCATCCTTTAACTTAAATGCAAGCTTTGCTGCCTGACTTGCAAACATAATGACAGAAAGTGCCGCATCAGCATCCTTTAAAGTAAAATAAATATGACCGGAGGTATGATACTTGCAATTAGATATCTCCCCCTTAACAGAAACCGAGTTAAGCAGAAAATCCTGCTTAAACATATTCTTAATATAGGAATTCACCTGCTTTACAGTATATACTCCAGCCATATATCCTCTCTTTACATGCAAAAACTGCATTACTCTTTAATTAACTTGCCTAATACACCATTAACAAAAGCTGCTGTGCTGTCAGCCGAGCCATACTTCTTGGCAAGCTCAACAGCTTCATTGAGTGCTACATTAGTAGGAATATCCTCATCATAAAGCATCTCATACACAGCAAGTCTCATAATAGAAAGCTCTGTCTTTCCTAGACGGCTTGTTGGCCATCCCTCAGATACAGAATCGATTTTCTCATCAAGCTCAGGTATAAGCTCTGCTATTGCTAATGTCTTATCCTTGATGTAATTATATTCTTCTTCCTTAAGATGTGAAGCATCTACCATATCTGCATCTGCAAAATACAGATTAATCTGCTCTTCATACTCATCTTTGTTATCGATAAAAGGAGCTCTGAATAATAACTTAAAAATATGCTCCCTCATTGTAGATCTTGTCATCTTTTAACTCCTGAATTTAATTTTCTACATTAACACTGGCAACCTTAATGTTGACCTCTGTAACTGAAAGTCCTGTCATTGTCTCTATTGCAGACTTAACCTTATCCTGAACCTTAGCTGAAACAGCTGGTATCTGTGTTCCATACTTAAGATTAAGTGTTATATCTACAAGGACACTTGACTCTTCAACTGTTACCTTAACACCCTTAGAAAGATTCTTCATTCCAAGCTTGCTTACAATTTCATTAGTGATATTACCGCCAAGGCTGTCAACACCTTCAACCTCTGTAGCAGCAAGACCAGCAATAATAGCTACAACTTCATCAGCCACCTTAACTTCGCCAATATTAACATTCTCATGTATAGAATAAGTTGTACCTCTATCTTCAAACTCTTTTGTCATAACCGTCCTCCATATATTCATATTTAACTCAAAGTTAAAAAGATTATAACATAAACACTAATTATTGCAAATATTTATTGTTATCTTATCCGCAGCAAAGCCAGTTTTTCTTTTAATTATATCTTCAATCTGTGCTTTATCTGTATCTGAAAGCTCTGATACATTAATAACAGCATCCACATTGGTATCAGATACTGTAACTACCGATGAATCAAAGCCTTTAGCTGATAACAAAAGTTCTATTGCCGTTTCTTTATCAGCATTGTTCTCAAGCTTTGCAAGCTGTTCAACTGCTGCTTTCTTAGCATCCTCAGCAATACCTGCATCATCAGCTATGCTTTTCAGATTCTCTATGCTTGAAGCTCTGACCTGTTCCCTGTTTAACTTAGCAGCTGCAACAGCCTCTGACTTAACTCCTGCTGATGTAAGTATAACAGTTCCCGGCTCATCTGTAAAATCTGTGTCAGCAGCCTCAGCTTCATTATTGTCTGTTGACACATTGTCAGCTGCAACCGCAGCCGTCTTTTCTTTATCTTTAACTTTAATTATACTATCAAGGTCACCTGCATAATTAATATACCCGGCTGCTGCTATCATTATAGCAAGTGCCGTAATTATAATATGATTCTTTTTTACTCTTTTCAAAACTGCCTCCAAAATAATTATTCCGACATTTTCATCACTTTAATTTTATGTACAGGAACACCTAAAAGGCCATTTATCGCATCCGTGATATAAGCAACCAGATTTTTATCATCACCTCCCTCACACACTACTAATACACCGGTAACCTCTTTTGTATCAGTTGTTTTTACCAGGACCTTTACTTTACCTACTCCATCCGTATTTTCGAGCATCTGCTGTAGTTCTTCACCAAGATTTTTTTCATAATCTTCTGACCCTGTGGATATAACCGGACCTGTTGTATAACTTTTTGCAGATGAACTTTTAGTTGGCATTGCAATCACCATCATAAGTATCCCTGCCAGTATTACTATAAATATTTTGTCTTTCCTTGTTTTATTCAGTAATCCTGTAAAAAATGCTTCATTTTTACCACCATTATCCACTTACGCCTGCCTCCCTGATATCTATCTGTTCTACAGATATTTCATACCTGCCAGCTATATCTGTTCTTAATCTGTCAATATTGTCATTGCCTGCAATGCCGTTTCCTTTAACATATACATTTATCATACTGACCGCCGTCATGTCTGATGTGAAGCTGCATTTTACAGAAACAGTTTCCAGACCGTAAGAAGCTGCAGTGCTATTGATATCTTCACTTATAATTTTTTCAGCCATTTTCTTGTCTGAAGTATTATATAAAGCCTGTGAGACATTATCGTTCTCCTTAGAATATGTTTTAAATCCATTACTTATACCATCCGTAATCTCACTTATATCTGCATTCTTAATATTAAGCAGCGGAATTATTATCGCCATTACAAGTATCAGTTTCATTACAAATGCTATGAATTCCTTATACTTTGGTGGCACAAGCTTTAATGCAATCTCTCCTGTAATTTCAAGAATAAATATTGTTTTAAACCAGTTAATAAGACCTGTCATTGCACATTACCACATTTAAACATATAGATTAATATTAGTTGCAAAGCATATAATTGCCATTGTAAGGCACATAAGAACAACTGTGACAGCAATCATATATATCATATTTTCAAGACTTCCTGACAGAACAAGAACAGCTTTGACTATACGGCTGTCTGCCACAGGCTCTAATACTGCTCCAAGAATCTGATATAACAATGCCATGACAACAAGCTTAAGAAGAGGAATTCCTATTATAACAGCCATAACAATAACCGCAGCCACACCAATAGAATTCTTGACAAGCACAGCAGACCCTGCAATTGTCTTAGATACAGTCTGTGCACTGTTTCCAATGCCAGGAATCATAGAAACAGCTTTGAATAAAACAGACATTTTAAGTGAATCGCTTAATGGAAGTATCAGACTTTTTATTCCGTTAAGTCCCAGAAAAAACATAAGCATTCCTTTTACTGACAATTTTATAATCTTTGTTATAAGCTGGCACATTTTGTTGAACTTATCTTTTTCACTGAATGTATCAAACATGCCTAATATCATATATACATAATTACATCTCATAAGAACATTTTTCACAAGGACATTAACTATGTACATAAGAAAAAGAATTATCTCATAATATGCTGCAGCACTTGATGCCCCACACGAATATGCAACTGCCGGAAAAAACACCGGGCAGAGTGCCTTGTATATATCAACCGACATCTGAACACATTCATAGCCTGTCCTTGCTGCATTAATAAACACCGCAACTATCAGCGTCATAAGAATGAATGATATAAAAAGCATCGCTGAATCAGATGCATTTTTATCAAGCACAGTAAGAAACATTGCGCATATAGATAAAAGTAATATCTGTATCAGAACTGTTCTGTTAGAAATAATTGCCTCGGTAACTGTTCCGATAAAGTTAAAGCCTATATCCGTATCCGAACTGGCAACCGACCTGACAAGTTCTTTAAAAGATGCCCCCTTCCAGCCATAATCATCAAGCGTACTGTCTATTTCACTATAATCAGCTTCATCTGTCAGTGAATCATAATTAACTGTATCCTCATCCTGTGCATATATATATGTTTTCTGTATGATGAGCGCCGCCAGAAACACTATCATAAAGGCAATTATTTTCTTAGTCAGACAATTCCCTCTGAAACCATTTCAAAAAGAGTTACTATAACCGGTATGCATAAGCCTGCAACAGAAATTCTGGCGTATATTTCCATAGCTGACGCAAGTGCTGCAAATCCATTTTCTTTACATATATTTGATGATATTTCTGTTACATACGATATACCTATGACTTTGACTATCAGCTTTATATATTCCTGATTAATACCGGCAGTAAACATATTGATTCTTGTGTACACGGATATAAGCCCGTTAAATACAAGCATTGCTGTTCCTACACACAGAACAACTGACACAAAAGTCCCCATTGAAGAGCCTGTACTTTTCAAAACCAGAGCAAGAATCACACCTGTAACTGCACACACCGAAAGCGACAACACATTAATATGTACCACCCCCTATCACAATTCAAAAAGCTTTTTCATGGTAGTAAACAATTCAAGTATATAAGGTAATATCCAGTATATGACAATAAGAAGCCCTGCCAGTGCAGTAAGCGCTGCCTGGTCATCTCTTCCATTATGCTTTAATATCTGGTTAAGTATTGAAACAACTATGCCTACCGCTGCAATTTTGAATATTATGCTTACCTCCATACTTCACCTCCGATTCATATAAGTACAATCACAAGTATAAGTCCTGCTGATATTCCTGTAACGATATAAGCCTTCATCTTTCCTGCCGCATTAGTCTTAACCACATCAAGTTCCTCATTAAGTTCACACACAACAGATTGTATAAGTTTTATCTGACTATCCTTGTCAATAAATGTGCTTATAGAACCTGCCTCTTTTATAATCTCCAGCTGTCTTTTGCCAAGTATTCCTGCAAACGCTTTATCAGCAGCCTCGTTCCATATCAATGCAAATGTGTCAATGTCCGATTTATTCAATGCTTCATATATGTATCCGGTGAAATTCCTGACATATGAACACATGTCAAAATCTCCAAGGCGTTCAAATATCTGTGTCATATCTATAAGTGAATATCCTATATGATTGTTCATTACAGAAAGCATTCTTACCATGTCTTTTAATATTGTTATTCTGTTTTTTAATCTCTGGCTGTATGAAAGACCATACATAAAACAACCTGAAAGTATTAATATCCCGCCTATATATCCAGACATTTTCCTGCCTCCCCACATTTTTCCAATATTACAGCTCTCTTAAATCCATTTTTTCCGAAAAGACCTGCAAGTCTTTCATCTGTATCATATATACCGCTTCCATGTGCAGTTCCTATTACAGCGCAGCCACTTTTAATGCAGTATTTTACAGCTTTAATATCATCTTCCCCACCAATCTCATCCATTGCTACAACCTGAGGACTCAGCGAGCGAACAGCCATATATACTCCTGTAAGTTTATTACAGCCATCTAAAACATCTGTCCTGCAGCCAATATCATTACATGGAACTCCGTTGACACAGGCCGCTATTTCACATCGTTCGTCAATTAAAGCCACATTTTTTCTATATATATCAGATAACTGTCTTATAATGTCTCTAAGCAGTGTTGTTTTTCCAAAACCCGGCGGTGATATTATAATAGTGTGCTTTAACCCGTCTTTTAAAAGCTCATCCATTATATTATCAGCGCAGCCCTTCATCTGTTTAGCAATTCTTATACACATGAATGTTACATGTGAGAAATTCTTTACCTTACCATTCTCCCATATAACCTGTCCGCCAAGTCCTATTCTGTGTCCGCCTTTGATTGTCAGAAATCCATTTGCCATGCAGGATTCATATGCATAAGATGAATAATTAGTTGCTATTGACAGTATCCTTGTTATCATATGTTCATCTACAGGACTGGTTCCCATATGTTCTCCATTATCACATATGGCAGCAGGCAGTCTTCCTGTACGCAGACGGATTTCCCTGACATGCTGAAATCCTGCATATATTCCAATGTCTTTAATTAATTCATCCGGGAGGATTTTATAGAGTGATTCGTCATACAAAAACAAGCCCCTTCACTATTGTTTTTCACAATATATGAAAGGGCTGTCCGTTTTATTCTACTGACTTTAAAGATTCAACCATAGGAAGCTTCTTTAACTTTCCATACATGGCCAGATTAACTACAACTGAGAAAATCAGTGTTATAAGATATGAATATATATATGATACCGGCTTAATGGCATATCCAAACATTATTGCATCCATCTCTACAGTAAGCATTATGTATATATGAAGAAGTCTTCCTAAGAACAGTCCGAACACTCCACCGATTAGTGTCAGGAATATATTCTCACGGTACACATACATGCCTACCTCCGGGTCAAAGAAACCAAGAACCTTAATTGTTGCAATTTCTCTTCTTCTCTCTGATATATTAACATTAGTAAGATTATATAACACAACGAATGCCAGCAGACCTGCTGATATTATAAGCACCCATGTTACCAGATCAAGCGACTGAATCATATTCTCGAATCTTGTCACATTGGCATTAAGGAAGCTCACCCCCTTAATATAATCTCTTGAAAGATATTCATCGCCCATGTAGCTTTCTGTTTCATTAACATCACCGCTAATCTTAATAAGAACTCTGTTATGTTCAGGAATATTTCCAAAAAGTTCATTGTAATATTCTGTACTTATATATACATAATGATTAACATACATTTCTGTAATGCCGGATACAACAGCCTCTGCCTGCTTTCCGGCAGATGATGTTACTGTAATCTTATCACCTTTCTTTACTCCTAAATCTTTAGAGAGCTTTTCAGTGATAACAACGCCTGAATCTCCAAGAACCACATCATTATGCTTTCTTCTTGTTCTTAATGTCACATAATCTTTAAATGCATTCTTATCGTCAACTATGACATATTCTGCTGTCTCTGTATCTTCACTGCTCTTAACATCATCAGAATAACCACAGTTTAACAGAAAATCATCAATGTGTCCGTCTGCTGACAGGTCACCTTCAAGAGTATCCATATCCTCTTGTGTAACCCCATCTGTAAATGTGGCAACACTGTCATAATGTATAAGCTCACCGTACTGGTTATGTATAAGGCTTTCAATACTGTTCTTAATGCCAAAGCCTGCTGTCATAAGTGCCGTACAGCCTGCTATTCCTACAACAGTCATAAGAAATCTCTTCTTATACAGGAACAGATTACGCATAGTAACCTTCATTGTGAATGACATATGTTTCCATATAAATGTAATATGCTCAAGAAGGATTTTCTTACCGCTCTTAGGTGCTTTCGGACGCATAAGCTCTGAAGGGACCTCTTCTAACTCACTGTAGCATGAAAAAAGGGCTGCTATAACCGTTACTAAAATCATGCTAGTAATGGCTATAATTGAAAGAAGTATGTGGCTGTCGTACACTATTGGCGGAAGCTGGTATATTATATTCCAAGAATCATATATTACAAGCGGAAACAGCTTAAGACCTATGATACAGCCTGCTATTCCTCCAGTAACCGAAGCAATTAATGCATATGCTATGTATTTGAACGCTATCACCTTTTTACTGTATCCTAGTGCTTTATATGTTCCTATAAGTCCCCTGTCCTCTGCTACCATTCTTGTCATTGTTGTAAGACAGACAAGAGCAGCTACAACTATAAAGAATATTGGAAACACCGTGGCAATGGCTTTCATCCTGTCTGCACTGGATTCATAATCTTTAAAAGAATACTGTTCCTGTCTTGTAAGCTCATACCATTTCCAGTCGTCGCTGTCACCATATTTAGATTCAAATTCTTCCTTAGCCTGCGTCTCAATGCTGCTGAAATCATAATCAGCAAGTGCTTTCTCATATGCTGGCTGTATATATGGCTCAATAATAGCTGAAACATCCATTCCGACAAAATAATTACTGTACTGTTCTGTAAGTGATTCAACAACATGGTCGTATATAACTGCTTTGGCAGCCTCCTTTGCCTCATTTACTGAAGTTTCATATACATCCTGTATATCATCTTTTCTTGCATTAATTCTGCTTTGTGAAATATTATCTATTCTGTCTGCTGTTTCTTTAACGAGATCTTTATATTCAGTTACATATGTATCCAATTCCTTTGCTCCATCAACTGTTGCAAATACTTCATTGAAATAATCGGACATAAATTCATCTTCCGTAATATACATAAGATAATTAATCCTGCCGCTTCCAACATTAGTAGTTCCAAGGTCATAAGAAACATAATATGGTGTATATACTGTTCCTACAACCGTATACTCTGAATCTTTAAGACTGTCATTAATATCATCCTGTGTTCCGGATGAAAGCTTGATTGTATCTCCTATAGAAAAATTGTCCTTGGTATCTTCATATCTTACAACACATTCACCGCTCTTTTCAGGAAGCCGTCCTTCCTTGATTCGTAACTGGTTAATGTAATTCTCATTATTCCTGTCTGTATTATCAGGTACTGACATTATATGTACAGCGGTCTCTATGCTGTCTTTCCTGATAACTGCATCCTGTGAATATGCAGGATACACTCCCTTAACACCATCAACTGCTCTTATAGCTTTAATATCATCTTCATTAAAACCTATTGATGATAAAAGTCTTAAATCACTCATATTATAATCATCATAATAGTGATCCGTTGAATTCTTCATATCATTAGAAGATGCTGTTACTCCTGCAAAAAATGCTACTCCAATAGCAACAATTGCAAATATAGCTATAAATCTTCCAAATGTTCTCTTAATCTCACGAAAGAGATCTTTCCACACTGATTTTCCCATATTGTACAAGCCTCCATAGTATTACCAGTCTATCTCGTCTACTGAAACAGGATTGTCATTAATAACAACACTATCAACGATACCATTCTTTATCTTAATAACTTTATCTCCCATTGCTGAAATTGCCTGATTATGTGTTATAACAACAACAGTAATTCCATTCTTCTTACACATATCACTTAAAAGCTTAAGAATGGTTTTTCCTGTATTAATATCAAGTGCTCCTGTAGGTTCATCGCATAAAAGCATCTTAGGATTCTTTGCAAGTGCTCTTGCAATGGCAACTCTCTGCTGTTCACCACCTGATAACTGTGACGGAAAATTTCCTATTCTGTCAGATAATCCCACAGCTTCTATTGTCTTAACAATATCAAGAGGCTCTTTACATATCTGCGTTGCCAGTTCAACATTTTCTTTGACAGTAAGATTCTGTACAAGATTATAGAACTGGAATACGAATCCGATATCATATCTTCTGTATGCTGTAAGCTGTCTCGAACTATACTTGTCAATTCTTTTACCATCAACAGTTATTTCCCCGGTAGTACATGTATCCATTCCTCCAAGGATGTTAAGAATAGTACTCTTTCCTGCACCACTAGGTCCTAATACAACAGCAAATTCGCCTTTATCAATCTTAAAATCCACTCCATTCAATGCTCTTATCTTTACATCACCCATTTTGTATATTTTCTTTACATTTTTAAATTCTATATATGCCATAGTTTCTCCTTTTTTATTCCAGACAGTATTAAATCACATATTAATCTATATATAATAATACCTTATAGCACTCATAAATTCAAATCATTTTAATATAATCATAGAAAGACATTTTATTAAATTTCTATGAAATCATTTAAGAATTTTTCAATTATTATACTCGTATTATCGTTGTTGGTTTGTTGCATATTCTGTCCTGTAACAACTCAGGCAGCAGGACTATATTCAAAATACTCTGTTCTTATTGATTCTGATTCAGGCAGGATACTTTCTGGCAGCAATGAAACAACGGCTGTAAGCATGGCAAGCACAACTAAAATTATGACTCTTATTATTGCTTTGGAAAACTGTGACAAGAATTTTGTCGTAACAACTTCCGCCTACGCAGCTTCCATGCCTGATGTACAGCTTAACGCCGTAACTGGTGAGCAATTCATAATTAACGACCTATACTACTCACTTATGCTTGAATCACATAATGATTCCGCTGTAATAATTGCTGAAAATGCTGCTTATTACTTACTATGTAAAAATCCTTCTTTAAGGTCTGAAACTCCGTTTATCAATAATTATAATTACGATTCCTCATTTCTTTCTGAGATTAACCATGAACAAAGTGAAATACTTGTTCATATATTTACCGGCCTTATGAATGAAAAAGCGGATGATATTCTCTTATCAGACACATATTACATAACACCTAATGGTCTTGATGCCGAGGATAACTATAGTTTTCATCATACAACAGCATATGACCTTGCAAAAACCATGGCATATTGTATTAATAATGAGGATTTTTTATATATAACACAGACTGTTTCTAAAACAATTTCAGACACAACAGGCAGATACCATTACCAGCTAAATAACAAAAACAGGCTTTTAAATCCTGATGAAGGAATTATCTCTGGAAAAACAGGTTTCACTAACAAAGCCGGATACTGCTATGTATGTGCATACAAAGACAAAAACCGGACACTGTGCATCGCCCTGCTTGCATGTGGCTGGCCACCAAATAAGAATTATAAATGGAGTGATGCCCGTTATCTTATAGCCCTTGGAAAACAATACAGCCGACAGAAATATTTTAATAATGAATACACATTTTACATTCCTGTATCCAAAGGAAAAAATAGTTTCTGTGAACTTATACCTGACTGTTCAATTGAATTTCTTGCCTGTGAAGATGATTCAGTAACTATACAGGCAGATATTCCTGAAATGCTTTCTGCACCTGTCAATTCAGCACAAATTTATGGAACAATTAATATATATGTAAACAATGAACCAATCCGCAGCATCAGTCTTAAAGCAAAGCAGAGTATTCCCAAAAAAGTTCATGCACTCGACATAATCCGTAAAATATTTTAATAAACATTTTAATCATTCTGATTTATTCTAATTAATTATAAAAAAAGAATGACATAAAAATAATTGTGTTATATAATATGAACGTTGATTTTAAACTAGTTATATAATATGGAGACAACAACAATGAATAAAGTATATAAAGTATTCCCCGGCGGCAAATTCAAAGTTCTTACTTTCAGTTATGACGATGGTAAAATTGAGGACAGACGTCTTGTAAAGCTTTTTAACAAGTTTAATCTTAAAGCAACCTTTAACCTTAATACAGGTATTATTGACCCTGCCATAAGAATTCCTCAGGAGGAATGGCCTGAGCTTTATAAAGGACATGATATTGCTGTCCATACATTTACACATCCTACAATGATCAGACTTAACGATTATAATGCCCTTAGAGAAATTCTCGATGATAAGGATAATCTTGAAAAAATATTTAAACGTCCTATATATGGTCTTGCATATCCTAATGGTTCTTACGATAACCGTATAGTTGATATTGCTAAATCAGTTGGCATCAAATATGCAAGAGTTACTAATGATAAATACGCTGCCACTAAAGCTGCAGAAGCCTATGCTGCTAATGCCGATGGTCCTATGCTTATAGGGGATGAGAATGGTTTTTCTATGCCTGAAGACTATATGTGCTGGGTTCCAACCTGTCATCACAATCATAATCTTATTGATTTTGGCAAAAAGTTCATGGCACTTACTAAAAAACAGTATCTTTACATGATGTATGTCTGGGGACACAGCTTTGAATTTGAAAGAAACAATAATTGGGAAATCATTGAGGAATTCTGTGAAATGATTGCTAACCGTGATGATATCTGGTATGCAACCAATTCTGATATTGTTGAATACAACGAATTGTTTGACAGACTTGAGTTCTTTGCTGATAACGAATATGTTCATAACCCTTCTGTTAAGTCAGTATGGCTTGCAGTAAATAATAGTACTATTGTTGAAGTAAAAGGCGGCGAAACAGTTAAATTATAATAACGCATTATTAAAGGCGGCTTACCATTACAGGTTTGCCGCCCTCTTTTTATTCATGCTTAAGATTCTTAAATGCATTTCTTAATGTAATTGGATTACCATATCTTAACGTTCCCATTCTGTATATCTTAGAGCCTAATATTCCAACTGCTATTGTGCTTACAATAAGAATAACAAACGATACAGCTATCTCAGCAAAACTCACATTTCCAAGTGCTACTCTTGCAAACATCGCACTGTATGAGCTTATCGGCAGGAATGAAAGAACCTTCATAAGAATTCCATCTACATTATTAAGCTGGGATAATCCTATAAAATATACAATCATAATAACAAACTGTACACTTCCGGCACTTTTGTTAATATCCTCTGTCTTAGACACAAGCGCTCCCATTGCACCATATATGAATACATAGAACAGCAGCCCTCCAAGTCCAAAGAACGCAAATGTTATAAGCACATCTGAAGGAATATTAAATATTTTATCAAATAATCCACCCCATGAGTCTCTGTTAATCTTATAGCTTCCAAGTATTACTGCAAATATAATTCCAACCTGTAAAAGTGCTGCAGATGTACCTGCCAGTACCTTTCCAAAGAAAAGGCTGTTAGTATCAGCACTGGTTACAAGAAGTTCAATTGTTCTGTTTGATTTCTCCTGTGTTACAGAAGTTGCTACCATTACTCCATACAGAATGATAACCATGAACACAATAATTATAAGTGCATAACAATACCAGTAATTACTCATCATGTCTTTTCCAAGTACAGTTGTCTCGGAATTGATAACCGGATTAAAAGCATTTTCAATCTCTGCCATATCCAGATTATTCTCCTTACAATAGTTATACTGGCTTAGCAGCTGCATTGCATATGTAAATCTCTGCGTCATATCATCAAACATATCACTATTATTAACGACATATTCAAAATCTGTTGCATTCTTTACAACAAAACCAGCAATGACATTTTCATCATTTTCAATCTTATCTACAAGTGCATCTCTTGACGAAACATTTTCAATCTTCACATCATTTAATACACCTTCTACAATTCCTGTTCCCGCAAATATGTCTTTTTCATCACAGATTATGATAACATCAGTAATCTCCGTATTATCAGCGGTATCATCAGTATCATCTTTATTTATTCCAAGAATTCCTGACATATCAAATACACTTGGAAGAAACAGTATCACTGCAGCAAGAACAGCTATAACAATTGTAGAAATCATAAAGCTTTTATTCTTGATATAATTCATAATCTCATACTGGAATATTACTCCGAACTTCTTCATTATCTGTCACCCCCTACAGCTTTTACAAATATATCATTAAGCGATGGTCTGTAGCTGTCAAATGATGCTATCTCTATATCAGCATTCATAATTTCTTTAATAAGTGCATTTCCAGAAAGCTCTTGAATATTCTTTACTATAACACCATCTTTATGTATTCCTGTTACAGATAATGTATCTTCGCAGCTAGTCTTTAACTTTTCTGCCAGTTCTTCTGCTCCCATTCCAACAGCCGATATTATAAGCTGATTCTTTCCATATTCAGCCTTAATATCTGCAATATCACCTGATAATGCAATCTCACCGTTATTAATTATTGCTATATCCTCACAGAACTCCTCCACATAGCTCATCTGATGGCTTGAGAATATAACTATTCTTCCTTCTTCTATCAATTCTGTTACAACATCCTGTAATATCTTAGAATTAACCGGGTCAAGTCCACTGAATGGCTCATCTAATATAACAATCTCAGGCTCACAGACAAGTGTTGATGCAAGCTGGACCTTCTGCTGATTACCTTTGCTGAGTGTCTCTAACTTCACATCTGTATACTGTGATACCTGCAGTCTTTTAAGCCATTTATCAGTATTCTTCTTAGCTTCAGCCTTAGATAAGCCTCTTAACCTGCCAAGATACACAAGCTGTTCTGATACTTTTTTCTTAGGATATAATCCTCTCTCTTCCGGCAGATATCCTATCAGATGCTCCTTTGGATTAAATTTTTTACCATCAAGAAATATTTCTCCTGAATTGGCATGAAATACATCCATAATAATTCTTATAGTTGTAGTCTTTCCTGCACCATTACGTCCAAGAAGACCTAATGCCTTGCCGCCTTCCACATCAAATGAAATGCCGTGAAGGACTTCTTTCTCACCAAATGACTTGGTAAGATTTTTCACTTCAAGTTTCATTAAATTAATCTCCCCTCATATATTGTGAAATCTTTGATAATTGTATCACATGTATAGAAATTTTGATAGTCAAATTTATATACATTTTAATTGTTTATATGCATATTAGATGTTTAACATACCGGCTGATAATGTTATACTTGATTCACTAATTCTAGAAAGGAATATTTTAAAATGAAGAAAAAACATTTATTATTAAGCATAATCCTATTATGTATTTTATTCAGCCTGACTGCATGTGGCAGACAGAATTCTGGTAATTCATCAACTTCCGATGGAAACACTCAGTTATCCGGCAAGCACCATGTTGCCATTGAAGTAAACAATTATGGAACGATTGAGGTAGAACTTGATGCAGATACTGCCCCAATTACTGTTACTAATTTTATTAATCTTGCCAATTCAGGATTTTATAACGGTCTGACTTTTCATCGCGTAATTGATGGATTTATGATTCAGGGTGGAGACCCTAATGGTGACGGAACTGGTGGCTCTTCTGAGAAAATCAAGGGTGAATTCAAGTCAAATGGCGTCCAAAATAATATAAGCCATGTAAGAGGCACTATATCTATGGCACGCTCTTCTGCAAATAATTCTGCAAGTTCTCAGTTTTTCATTATGCAAAAGGACACTCCAAGCCTTGACGGACAATACGCAGCTTTCGGAACTGTCACGAGCGGCATGGACATTGTCGATAAGATATGTAAAGACTGCACTGACACTAATCAGAATGGTGTGATTACAGATAAGAGTAAACAGCCTGTGATTAGTACTGTAAGGGTTGTGGATTAACGAATAACCGCACCGTCAAATGCGGTGCGGTTATTATATTAAAACATATTCTATTTATCAAAATCATAACTATTCTCATATACATCTAAAACCTGAGTCACAAAAGCAGCCTGATTCTTGCTTTCTTCTGTGCCAGTATTAACCTGCCAGCCATATGTCATATAATCATAAAAATTTCTTGGAGTGATTGGTCCAAGCTTGTACTCATCCCTAATCAGATTAATACCATCTGAATAATCCCTTACTAACGCCTCAAATGCTTTCTGAGGGTCTTTAAATACCGCTTTTCCATTTTCATCTGCCCCAATTGCAAATTCTTCTCCATGATCAAGAAAATCCTGTACTTTTACATTGCCATGCTCTCTGCCAGCCACATACTCCTGCACATATGGATGTGCAACCTTTGGCGGCTTTGTCTTACAACCTGCCATAGAAGCAAAACACATCAATGTAAACCCAATTAAAAATACTTTTTTCATAGTACCCCTCCATTCACAAGTCAGGTTATGGTTGTATCTACATATTTAATATAACATACGTATCTATATCTTGACAATATATTATTATTTTTTTCAATACTTTTTAATATTTCACATTCAGTCTGTGACTGTAGCCTTCCATTCTCTTTGCAAATACATCAAGCTGTCCTTTATATTTACCATACGCTTTCTCATCAATCAAAGACTCATTATGATACCGTTCAACTAGCTCTGATGAGTCTTTGAAAGCCTTAATTGCTAAATCCTTGTAATTATTCTCAAGATTAATCTGGATTTCATTGAGTGATGTTTCTATCTCTTTCTTGGTTGTGTTCTTCTTAAATATTGACATGTGCATATCCCCCCTTTTACTTGATTTTATCATTGATTAGCTTAATTACAAGTATTGTTTTATAAATGTTTCAGGTTGTTTATCAGGCTGATTACTAAATATGTTGTTTATAAATAATTTAAGCATGTTCTACACATATAAATGAATCTTTTCCTATAAATTATATTTTTTAATATACTTTATAGGTGTTTTTTGACGGATTTAGGGTGATTTTTGGTGATTAATATCAGATTAGATGGGCATATACCTATAAGATACAATTTTAAAATAGTTTTATAGGTTTATTATATAATTATAAATATAGACACTTGTGTTTTCTACCTATAAGGTTGCATTTTATACGACTACCTATAGGTATCATGTTAAAAGACAGGATATTGGACAACCTATCAGGCTGATTATAACTTCACATATACAATAGAATTCCTCTGTGCCGAAACGGACGCTGCAACTCGCTTCGCTCTTGCGGCTGGGAATTGGTGGACGGGACAGGTGCGTCCCACTACTTTCGCGCAGTGCCGTGTCCTGACCTGCGGTCAGTCCACACGCGCTGTCGCGCTCTATGCGCTATAGATAACAAAAAGGACTTGAGCACAAGTAAACTTGTCTCAAGCCCTTTATTGTTATCTGCACCGCTAATCTATGTCCGCGATTACTGTGGCTGCTTGCCGATGTATGCGAGGATACCACCATCTACATAGAGGATGTGTCCGTTAACTGCATCTGATGCTTCTGAAGCAAGGAATACAGCTGGACCAGCTAATTCTTCTGGCTTTAACCATCTCTCTGCTGGTGTCTTTGCAACGATGAATGAGTCGAATGGATGTCTTGATCCATCTGGCTGTCTCTCTCTTAATGGAGCTGTCTGAGGTGTCTCGATGTAACCAGGTCCAATACCATTACACTGGATATTGTACTTACCATACTCAGAACAAATATTTCTTGTAAGCATCTTAAGACCACCCTTAGCAGCAGCGTAAGCTGATACTGTCTCACGACCTAATTCTGACATCATTGAGCAGATGTTGATGATCTTACCATGTCCTCTTTCGATCATTGAAGGAATTACTGCCTTTGATACGATGAATGGTGCGTTAAGATCTACGTCGATAACCTGTCTGAACTCAGCAGCTGTCATCTCGCACATAGGAATTCTCTTAATGATACCAGCGTTGTTTACAAGGATATCGATTGGTCCAACTTCCTTTGTAATCTTCTCTACAGTAGCGTTAACAGCTTCTTCGTTAGTAACGTCGCAAACATATCCGTGAGCGTCGATACCAGCTTCCTTATAAGCTGCTAATCCCTTATCTACTAATTCCTGCTTAATATCGTTGAAAACGATTTTTGCACCAGCCTTAGCCATACCACTAGCGATAGCGAAGCCGATACCATATGATGCACCAGTTACAAATGCAATCTTACCTTCAAGTGAAAAATTAACTGACATTTTAATTCTCCTTTTCCTAATAATAATTTATAAATGAAACCCTCTACAGGTTACATTCCTTAGTAAAATATGTACTGACGGATTACTTTAAATCCTTCATGTCTACCCAGTCCATATCATCGAAATCCTGGTTTTCTCCAGCCATTCCCCAGATAAATGCATATGCATGTGTAGCTGATGCTGAATGAATTGACCAGCTTGGTGAAATAACTGCTTCTTCACTTCTCATGATGATATGACGAGTTTCTGTTGGCTCACCCATGTAGTGAACAACGATATCTTCTTCTGGAATCTCGAAGTAGAAATAAACTTCCATTCGTCTGTCATGTGTATGACATGGCATTGTATTCCATACGCTTCCTGGCTCAAGAGTTGTGATACCCATCTCTAACTGGCATGTCTCAACCTGACCTGGTAAAATATACTTTCTGTTAAGACGCTTATTACATCCTTCAACAGAACCAAGCTGAAGCTTGAACTCATCCTTGATATCCTTTTCTGGATCAATAAATACTGTAGGATATGTCTTATGTGCTGGTGTTGAGTTAAAGTAGAACTTAGCTGGCTTAGAAGAATCCTCGCTCTTGAACTTAATCTCCTTAGAACCCATACCAATATAAAGACCATCTCTATATTTAAACTTATATTCAGTACCATCAACGATAACTGAACCATTGCCGCCTACATTAAAGATACCCATCTCACGTCTCTCAAGGAAATATGCAGCCTTAAGTTCAGAACCTGCCTCAAGTGTAAGTTCCTTATTAACCGGCATACATCCGCCTACGATAATACGATCAATCTGGCTGTAAACAAGCTTGAAATCATCAGCTGGGAAAAGATTCTGGATAAGAAAATCATTTCTCAGTCTTTCTGTATCATAACCCTTTACATCTCTTGCGTTAGCACCCTGTCTTACTTCCATCGTAACTCTCCTTTTCAATTCACAAACCTAGGGCAAAGCCCCGTTTGGTGTTTATAATACCACAAAATCCAATTATTTACAACTATTAACCAACTATTCCCTTTATAAGTACATTTTTTTCGACATATTCCTGTGAAAATGTATACGCATCCTTAATCATTGTTTCTGCTTCTTTAGTCTTGTCTGCATTATCACAGTAAATTCTTGCTATCACATCACCTTTGCTGACTTCGTCGCCTATTTTCTTAGAAAGAACAACTCCAACTGATAAATCAATCACATCGTCCTTGGCTGCCCTTCCGCCTCCAAGAATCATTGAAGATTTTCCTATAAGCTCAGACTGGATTGACTGGATGTATCCATCGCTATCTGCACACACCTCTGTTATTGTATCAGATACCTTTAACTTATCTGTGTTATATACTGCGTCAGGGTCTCCACCCTGTGCTTTAACGAACTCTGCCATCTTGTCCAACGCACTTCCGTCACTTATTACTCTCTCCAATTCTTTTCTTACAGTTTCTTTATCAAGGTCATCTCTTGCAGCAAGCACCATATATGTTCCAAGATTAAGGACAAGCTTAGTTAAATCCTCTGGTCCTTCACCTTTTAACGTATTGATAGCCTCGATAACTTCAAGTGCATTACCGACTGCATATCCTAACGGCTGGTCCATATCAGTAATAAGTGCTGTTACATTTCTTCCAGCTCCCTTTCCAATACGAACCATCTCCTTAGCAAGACTTACGGCATCAGCCTCATTTTTCATAAATGCGCCACTTCCGGTCTTGACATCAAGAACAATCGCATCAGCACCAGAAGCCAGTTTCTTACTCATAATACTGCTTGCAATAAGCGAAATATTCTCGACCGTTGCCGTAACATCTCTTAGCGCATATATCTTCTTATCTGCAGGTGCAAGATTACCTGTCTGCCCTGTTATTGCAATTCCTATATCATTAACCTGCTTAACAAATGCTTCCTCAGACAGAGAAGTGTTAAATCCCGGAATACTTTCCAGTTTATCAATCGTGCCTCCTGTATGTCCAAGTCCTCTTCCACTCATCTTTGCAACTTTGCCGCCAAGTGCTGCAACCATAGGTGCAAGAACAAGTGAAGTCTTATCTCCAACGCCACCTGTACTGTGCTTGTCTACTTTAATTCCATTAATTCCCGACAAATCCAGCTTATCTCCGCTGTTTTCCATTGCAAGCGTCAGGTTAAGAGTCTCATCATAATCCATATGTCTGAAATATATTGCCATAAGAAGGGCAGAAGCCTGATAATCAGGTATATCCCCCCTGACATAGCCATTAACAAAAAACTCTATCTCTTCTTTAGTAAGCTTTCCACCATCTCTTTTCTTCTCTATAATATCAACCATTCTCATAATGCAGACCTCCTACATAATCTTATTAAGAAAACTCTTTCCTATCTTAACCGGTTCTGTGCCAAAAATCTCAGCCAGTGTCTGTGCTATATCAGCATAAGTGTCACCTGTTCCAAGATTAACGCCATGTTTTAAACATTTGCCATATACAAGCAGTGGAACATACTCCCTTGTATGGTCAGTTCCCTTATAGGTTGGGTCACAACCGTGGTCAGCCGTAATAACAAGCATATCTGTATCTTTCATAGTGTCTAACACCTGTGCAAGTCTATTATCAAATTCTTCAAGACCTCTGGCATACCCTTTATAATCTCTTCTATGTCCCCATGTTGAATCGAACTCAACCAGATTAGTATATATAATTCCTTTATTATCCTGCTTCATGTAATCAAGTGTTACATCCATTCCATCCTGATTGTCATTAGTGTGCTTAGACTCTGTAAGTCCAACTCCGGCAAATATATCATGAATCTTACCGACTCCGATTACATCAAACCCTTTATCACGGACTCTGCACAATATATTATCCTCACTTGGCTTTAGTGAGAAATCCCTTCTGTTAGGTGTTCTCTTATAATTGCCATTCTCCCCGACAAAAGGTCGTGCAATAACTCTTGCTACAGCATTCTTTCCTGTAAGGATATGTCTTGCCGTCTCACACATTTCATAAAGTCTTTCTACCGGCACAACATCTTCATGACATGCAATCTGGAAAACTGAATCTCCTGATGTATATACAATTGGTTTTCCTGTCGCAACATGTTCATCACCAAGTTCAGCAATTATCTGTGTTCCTGAAGCCGGCTTATTGCAAAGTATTCCTGGAATTCCTGTCTTTTTAATGAATTCGTCAATAATACAGTCTGGAAATCCATCAGGATACACAGGAAACGGATCAGGAGAATATATTCCTGCCATCTCCCAGTGTCCAATTGTCGTGTCTTTTCCTGCAGACACTTCTGCCAGTTTTCCAAAACACCCGATGGGATTATCACAACTTTCAAGGTTATGTGCACCGTCTATATTGCCTATTCCAAGCTTTACCATATTAGGAATATTAAGACCTCCATTAGCCTCTGCAGTATGTCCCAATGTATCTGCACCTTCATCTCCAAACTTAGCTGCATCCCTGGCCTCACCAATTCCAACACTATCTAAAACTATCCATATAATTCTGTTAATATTCATAGCCACGCCTCCCAACAATCTTTAATATATTGTACCACAAAGAATACTTTCTGTATTATTATTTTGCATTTTTGAAAACAAATGTTATAATCACATATACATTATGTTTTTTATGCAAATGTAATTAATTGAATATACATTTTTAAGGAGAAAATTATATGAGTTTCGAGTTCGTCACAAAGCTTCCTACACCTACTGAAATCAAAGAACAGTACCCTGTACCGGAAGAAATAAAGACATTAAAAGCCAAAAGAGATTCTGAAATTGCTGATGTTATCACCGGCAAATCAGACAAACTTCTTGTTATTATCGGACCTTGCTCAGCAGATAATGAAACTGCTGTCCTTGATTACACATCAAGACTTGTTAAGGTTCAGGAGAAGATTAAAGACAAAGTTATTATTATTCCAAGAGTTTACACTAACAAACCAAGAACGACAGGCGTAGGTTACAAAGGAATGCTTCACCAGCCAGACCCTGAAAAGAAGCCTGATCTTCTTGCCGGTCTTGTTGCAATCAGAAAAATGCATATTGATGTAATGAAAGAGACACATCTTAGTCCTGCTGATGAAATGCTTTATCCTGAAAACTACTGGTATCTTTCAGATGTTCTTTCATATGTTGCCGTTGGTGCAAGATCAGTTGAAAACCAGCAGCACAGACTTGTATGTTCAGGAATTGATGTTCCAGCCGGAATGAAGAATCCTACAAGTGGAGATTTTTCAGTTATGTTAAATTCTGTAGTTGCTGCCCAGTCTAAGCAGACATTTATATACAGAAACTGGGAAGTTAATACACCTGGAAATCCTCTTACACACACAATATTAAGAGGTGCCGTAAATAAACACGGCCAGACTATTCCTAACTATCACTATGAGGATTTAATAAGACTTTATAACATGTATGCTGCAAGAGATCTTGAGAATCCTGCTGTTATTGTAGATGCTAACCACAGCAATTCAGGTAAGCAGTATCTTGAGCAGATCCGTATCGTCAAGGAAGTTCTTCACAGCTGCCATCACTCTGCTGATGTTAAGAAGCTTGTTAAGGGTGTTATGATTGAAAGTTATATTGAGCCTGGTAACCAGAAGGTTGGCGACGGTGTTTATGGAAAATCAATCACAGACGCATGCCTCGGATGGGCTGAATCTGAAAAGCTTTTATACGATATTGCAGACCTTATTTAAAAACATTTTCATTATGTCGGGATTAATGTAGCTTTCTGCAAATGTTCCGATTAATGTAAGTAACAATGACATACTCACAATAATGACCGTTCTTCTTAAAGTGTCAATTCTGTTTAGAAAATAATGACACATAAAGAGAACGGTCATTATATATAACAGATAATGTGGAAACAGCCATACCAGAACCATAACTACTCCCCCTGCACCGTGATACATAACAGCCTTTGTCATACATATTCCAAGGCAGAATCCATTGTATAGACACAGCCAGTATACATACAATTTTCTGAATGGGGTAATCATGAATACTACCAATGTTATGAACTTCCTTAATCTGTAAGATAGCACCTCCTGCCATACATTTGCATATGCAGCATTAGAATTAATGTATACAATCAAATATTCAGTTGAAAACACATCACCATAGTGCCACATTTTTATAAAGCATGTACCAAGTATAATTCCCGCAATAATTAATGCGGCAAATCTTACATTCTTAATCACCCACAATAAAAAAGCCTTCATATATATCCATCAAAATGTACTTTGAATCAATATATGAAGACTTTGTCTTAATTATTCTTTTTACGGTTAAGCAAGGCATCATAAGCAAGAACTGCTGAAATTGTCTTGGAATCCTGTATCGTTCCTGCAAATATCATGTCTTTAAGTTCATCCAGTGTGTATTTTTCTACATCTATGAATTCATCTTCATCAAGATGCTGATTTGTTTTTATAAGATCTGTTGCAAGATATACATCTACCACTTCATTGCAGAACGCAACCGCAGTAACAACTGATACAAGCTTGGTAAGATTATCTGACCTGTATCCGGTCTCTTCTTCAAGTTCTCTTGCCGCCGCATTAATTGTCGGCTCATCCCAGCCATTAAGACCACCTGCAGGAATCTCTATCGTCTCTCTGTCAAGTGCGTCTCTGTACTGTCTTACCATGAGAAGACGTCCATCATCTAACACCGGAACAACAGCTGCCGCTCCTCTGTGGTCAATATAATCCCATTCTGCCCTATGTCCGTCGGGAGTCTCTATAACATCTGTATATATATCAAGTATTGAACCCTTATATTTAAGAATTCTATCCACTCTTTTAATATGTTCTTTCATATTCAGCCTTTCTATATAAAAATGTTACTTAATGCTTGTACATTTGTCATAGCAGGCGTCAGTTGCTTTGATAAGTGCATTTCTGAAACCATTCTCTTCAAGTGCAGAAACAGCCTGAATTGTTGTTCCACCAGGCGAACACACTTTATCTTTAAGTACTGCCGGGTGTTCTCCTGACTCAAGTACCATCTTTGCCGAACCAAGGACAGTCTGGGCAACCAGCTTATATGCGTCATCTCTCTTTATTCCATACTTTACAACGCTATCCGCCATTGCCTCAATGAACATATATACATAGGCAGGCGAGCTGCCACTTGCACACACTATTCCATCCATAAGCTTTTCATCAACATAAACAACCTTTCCAAATGAATTAAAGAATTTATCAATAACATCTCTTTCGTCAAATGAAAAATCTGTCATATTATATGATACTCCTGTCATTCCCTCTCCAATAAGTGCAGGTGTATTAGGCATTGCTCTTACAACTCTTATGTTGCTTCCAAGAGCATTCTTTATAGACGCAATAGTAATTCCCGGTGCAATTGATATAATAATACTTTCTTCTGTTACCACATTGACAATATTCTTAAGTACTGTTGGATACATCTGTGGTTTTACTGCAAGCACAATATACTTGGCATTATTGCCACACTCTGCATTACTTTCTGCAAATCGTACGCCTGTCTCAGATGATATTCTTTCGCATTTTTCTCTGTCTGGTGATGAAAATATAATATCTGATGGTGAAAATGCTGCCAAAGCACCTTTAAGCATTGCATATCCCATGTTACCCATTCCAATAAAACCAATCTTAGCCATATGTATATCCTCCCAACTATATCATGATATATAACATCTGATTATTATATACCCAGTTATTAAATAAGCTTGCTTATAAAAAGCAAGCTTATATTAATTATATTCATTTAATTATTTGTTTTCAAGTAACTTTTCTACACTTACAAGCTTTACGCAGAGTACAAAAAGATCAGCAGCCTGCTTCATCTCTTCTGGAGTTGGGAATGATGGGGCAATTCTTATATTAGAGTCCTTAGGGTCCTTTCCATAAGGGAATGTTGCGCCTGCACCTGTAAGCTTAACACCTGCTTCTTTACATTTTGCAACTATTGCCTTGGCACATCCATCCATAGCATCAAATGATATAAAATATCCACCCTTAGGCTCTGTCCATGAACCAATTCCAAGTCCGCCAAGTTCTTCTTCAAGAACACTTTCAACAGCCTCAAACTTAGGTCTCATAAACTCAGCATGCTTTCTCATATGTTCCTTAAGTCCATTGATATCCTTAAAGAATCTCACATGTCTTAACTGATTAAGCTTATCATGTCCGATTGTCTGGATTGTAAGCTGCTTCTTGATATCTGCAATATTATTAGCAGATGTAGCAAGTGCTGCAATACCTGAACCTGGGAAGCTCACCTTAGAAGTTGAAGCAAACTCAAATACCATATCAGGGTTACCAGCTTTCTCACATTCACTGATGATATCAGCTATCTCATCCTTATTGTCATCATATAAATCATGGATAACATAAGCGTTATCCCAGAAAATTCTGAAATCTTCAGCAGCTGGCTTAAGTGCAGCCATTCTCTTAACTGTTTCTTCAGAATATGTATATCCCTGAGGATTAGAATACTTTGGAACGCACCAGATACCCTTTACAGAAGCATCCTTGCTTACATACTCTTCTACCATACCCATATCTGGACCAGACTCTGACATTGGAATGTTAATCATCTCAATTCCAAATCTTTCTGTGATTGCAAAATGTCTGTCATATCCAGGAACTGGACATAAGAACTTAACCTTATCAAGCTTGCACCATGGAGTATTACCAAGAATACCATGTGTGTATGCTCTTGAAATCTGGTCATACATAATATTAAGACTTGCGTTTCCATACACAATAACATGATCTGGTGTTGTTCCCATCATATCTGCCATAAGCTTCTTTGCTTCTGGAATACCATCTAAAACACCATAGTTTCTGCAATCTGTTCCATCTAAAGCCTTAAGGTCTGATGAACTATTGATTGTATCAAGAAGTCCTAATGAAACATCAAGCTGCTTAGCTGAGGGCTTACCTCTTGACATATCTAACGCAAGCCCCTTTGCCTTAGCTTCTGCATACTCTTTGTTCAAGCTTTCCTTTAAAGCTAAAAGCTCTTCTTTACTCATATCATTGTACTGCATAATCTTCCTCCTAATCAGCATATAATCAACATGCTCTATTCTACAATGTATAATTCATAATTGCAAATATTTTTAAAAATAACTTAATATTTTAAAACATCTCTTTAAAATGCTTAATTAAATTAAGTGTGTTAAAATCAAAAAAGGCTGTCACATAACGAATTAACATTATGTAACAGCCTTGGTTTATGTTAGTTTACTTTGCGTAATCTACAGCTCTTGATTCTCTGACAATACTAACCTTGATCTGACCAGGATATTCCATCTGATCCTCAATCTGCTTAGAAATGTCACGAGCCATGATTACCATATCTGAATCACTAACGACTTCAGGAACTACCATAACACGAACCTCTCTACCTGCTTGAATGGCAAAGGATTTCTCAACTCCCTTGAATGAGTTGGTAATATCTTCTAATTGTTTCAGTCTGTTTGTATAAGTTTCTAACGTTTCTCTTCTTGCACCAGGTCTTGCAGCTGAAATTGTATCAGCAGCCTGTACAAGACAAGCAATTAAGCTTTCTGGCTCAACGTCTCCATGATGTGCTTCTACTGCATTAATAACAAGAGCTGATTCTTTATATCTTCTACAAAGATCAACACCTAACTGAATATGTGAGCCTTCCATCTCGTGGTCAACAGCTTTACCAATATCATGTAATAAACCAGCACGCTTAGCCATCTTAACATCAAGTCCTAACTCTCCAGCTAAGAGACCTGTAAGCTGTGCTACTTCAATAGAATGCTTTAAAACATTCTGTCCATAACTTGTTCTGAATCTTAACTTACCTAAGAGTCTTACAAGCTCTGGATGGATACCATGTACACCAACCTCAAGGGTTGCAGCTTCACCTTCTTCTTTAATTAATGTCTCGACTTCTTTCTGGGCTTTCTCAACCATCTCCTCAATTCTTGCCGGATGAATTCTTCCATCAAGTATGAGCTTCTCAAGAGCGATTCTTGCAACCTCTCTTCTTACCGGATCAAAGCCCGACAAAACTACAGCCTCAGGTGTATCATCAATGATAAGTTCAACACCTGTAAGTGTTTCAAGAGTTCTGATATTTCTACCCTCTCTACCAATAATACGGCCTTTCATTTCGTCATTAGGAAGCTGAACTACTGATATTGTTGTCTCAGCCACATGGTCTGCGGCGCATCTCTGAATTGCATTAACAACAATTTCCTTAGCCTTCTTGTCTGCTTCCTCTTTCGCTCTGCTTTCTAATGTCTTAATCATTACAGCAGTATCATGTTTAACTTCGTCTTCAACAGTCTTTAATAGATATTCTTTTGCCTGTTCGGAGGTCAATCCTGAGATTCGTTCAAGTTCCTGCTGTCTCTTCTTCTCAAGTTCTTCAACCTTTTGCTTCTGTTTACCAAGTTCTTCTTCTTTCCTGGTAATGTTAGAGTCGCGTTTCTCTACAGCCTCAATCTTTCTGTCAAGTGTCTCTTCTTTTGAAAGAACTCTCTTTTCATACTTGCTTATCTCAGCTCGTCTTTCCTTAGTTTCCTTCTCAAGTTCGTTCTTAGTCTTTAAAGACTCTTCCTTGACTTCCAAAAGAGCTTCCTTTTTCTTGGTTTCAGCTGTCTTAAGAGCTTCATCTATTATCTCTCTTGCTTTCTCATTGGCATTACCGATTGTTGCATCGTTACGCTTGTTGATTGCATTAGACGAGATAAGCCAAGTAATAGGAGCGACTATCACTAAAGTAGCAATAATTGCGATTACTATTGGAATCAACGCAGGAGCACCTCCTTATTTAGTTTTCATTGTACAAAAAATACAACAATCTAATATTATACTCAATTGTCGATTATGTCAAGGAAAAGCCCCTTAGAATCCAATGTTTTATTAATAATATCCATACTGAATCCTCTGCGATATAATGCAGCTTTGACCTTCTGAAGCTCTTTATAATCAGCGTTCTCTATATCTATATGTTTCTTTTCAACAAATGCCTTTGCCTGTTCTAATTCTATATCACTATTATCTTCATAGAATTCATCACAAACCCTGCTGATAATATCTGCATCAACGCCTTTCTGCTTTAACTTAAGTTCAATCTGTCTTCTTGGCTTATTACCTGCCTTAAAATTAACATAATTCTCTGCAAAGCGCTCATCATTAATATATCCAAACCTGGTTACATACTCTAATGCATAATCTATACACATATCAGGATAATATCCATCTCTAAGCTTGTCCTCTAATCCTTTTCTTGTATAATCCTTATTCTTAAGCAATGCCATCGCTCTTACCGTTGCACGCTTAGATAACACATCATCTATCAGAGAATCATATGCTTCTTTCCTGACAGACTCTCCATCCTTAATTCCAAACTTTCTTAATTCTGCTGCATATAAAGCAAATGCAGGCTCATAATTAATATATACAAGCCTGCGTTTCTTAGTAAGTTCTTTAATGGATGTGACAATAAGTTCAATATTATCTTCCATAACCCACCTTAATATTACTCTTCTGTATCTGCTTTCTTCTTAGCCTTAGCCTGCTTAGCATCATCAGATGCTTCTGCTTCCTTAACACCGTCCACAATTCCGTAGTGTTCTCTTACTCTTCTGTCAACTTCTTCTCTTATCTCTGGATTATCAAGAAGGAACTGCTTAGCGTTCTCTCGTCCCTGTCCAATCTTATTGCCCTCATATGAGAACCATGCTCCACTCTTCTGGATAATACCTGCATTAGAAGCAAGATCAACAAGATCTCCTTCTGTAGATATACCTTTTCCAAAAAGAATATCAAACTCTGCTTCTCTGAATGGAGGGGCAACCTTATTCTTAACAATCTTGACTCTGGTTCTGTTACCAATAACCTCACCATTCTGCTTAAGTGTCTCAATCTTTCTTACATCAAGTCTTACAGAAGAATAGAACTTAAGTGCACGACCACCTGTAGTTGTCTCCGGATTTCCAAACATAACACCAACCTTTTCACGAAGCTGGTTGATAAATATAACAACGCAGTTATTCTTGCTTACAACAGGTGTAAGCTTTCTTAATGCCTGTGACATAAGTCTTGCCTGAAGGCCTACATGTGAATCGCCCATATCACCATCAATCTCTGCTTTAGGAACAAGAGCTGCAACTGAATCGACAATTACAATATCGACTGCACCGGATCTTACCATAGTCTCTGTAATCTCAAGTGCCTGCTCGCCGCTGTCAGGCTGCGAAATATATAAATTATCAATATCAACCCCAATATTCTTAGCATATACAGGATCCAGAGCATGCTCTGCATCAATAAAACCTGCAATACCGCCTCTCTTCTGTACTTCAGCAACCATATGAAGTGCAACTGTTGTCTTACCACTTGATTCAGGTCCATATATCTCTACAACTCTTCCTTTAGGAACTCCACCGATTCCCAAAGCGATATCTAGACTTAAAGAACCTGTAGGAATACATTCAACATTAAGATTAGCTGTTGATTCCCCAAGCTTCATTACAGAGCCCTTACCAAACTGTTTCTCAATATTAGAAATTGCCGCATCAAGGGCTTTCATCTTATCTTCATTAACCATACCTTAAACTCTCCTTTTGAACATGTGTTCGTTTTCTAAATAATATCTTATTATGTCTGCATTGTCAAGAACCTTTCGAACATTTATTCGTTATGTTTGTTTGTATACTGGAATAGTAAAAATATATCATATTATATATATTTTGTAAACGCCTATTTTATATTATTGTATCTTAATATAATATTTTATGCATAAATTTAACAAAATCTTTTTTACTTGCACAACCTCTCGAATGATACCTGTATCAATTCATTGTAATATTGAATCCGATGTCGTTATAAAACTCACTAAAAACAATATTCTCTTTGTTTTGTAGGTCTTTTTTTACATTTTAAACAATGTGTCTATGCTTGATGACCCACTAAATCTTTGGAATTGCATGATGTAGTAGGTCTTTTTTTATATTTCTGCTTGGTAAAAGATAATTCTGAAGGATAAAGACCTACTCAATGCCCACTTCTTTCTCATCTAGTAGGTCTTCTCGCCCATTCACGCCTCCTATACGGCTCTAAAAACCTACTCAACACTCACATCTCACTCACTTAGTAGGTCTTCACATTCCAGCTCGCTCCAGCCCACTCTAATCCCAGCAAAAAAGACCTACTCAAGCCATCTTTCAAGCTTAATAGTAGGTCTTCAACGCCATAGCAAATAATATAGTAAATAATATAATAAAACTAATAATTACAATAATCTCTACCTGTTAGTCTTAATTATATCAAGAACAAACTTAAGTGCTTCCTTCGTAGACTGACACCTTATCGTGTGCCTGTCGCCTGACAAATCACATTCTTTAACATGTGTCTCACCTTTATAGCAACATCCGATATACACAAGCCCTACAGGCTTATCATCCTCTCTTGAAGGACCTGCTACACCTGTTACAGAAACACTGACATCTGCTTTGGATATTCTTAATGCGCCCTCTGCCATCTCTGCAGCAGTTTCAGCACTCACAGCCTTATATTCTTCAAGAGTTGCATGTTTAACTCCAAGAATACGCTCTTTGGCTTCATTACTGTATGTAATATATCCTTCTTTAAAAATGTCTGAAGCACCGCTTATATTAACTATAGACGAAGCAACCATGCCGCCTGTGCATGACTCAGCTGTAGTTATAGTCAGGGATTTGTTCTTTAATGTCTCAACAAGAGCCTTATCAAGACAGCTGAGATAATCAACCATTATTATTTACCCGAACCTTCCAGAAAAACTTTATAATTCTTTGCAATATAATCAATAAGAGAAATCACTGTCAATCCTAATGATATATATATGAGAACAGTATTAATAATATTCATAAATGGTACATTAAGATTAAGAACAAGCATAATAATTGTAATCATCTGAAATGCTGTCTTGAACTTTCCCCAATAGCTTGCAGCTATAACAACACCATTATCTGATGCAACAAGTCTGAATCCGCTAATAATAAATTCTCTTGCAATTATAATAATAACAATCCATGCTGCAATTCTGTTAAGGTCAACAAGTGCAATAAGTGCAGAGCATACTAAAAGCTTATCTGCAAGTGGATCCATAAATTTTCCGAAGTTAGTAACAAGATTATACTTTCTTGCAATCTTACCATCTAAAAGGTCTGTTAAGCTTGCAAGAATAAATATTCCTACTGCAATATATTTGCCACATCCAATGTTAAGATACAGACATATCAGAAACAAAGGAATCATAATAACTCTTGCAATTGTAAGTTTGTTAGGTAAATTCATTTAAACATTTTCCTCCATTATTCCCATTAAATCATATTCAGTTGAACCGGTAATCTTTACAGATACGAAATCTCCTGACATAAGTTCCCTGTCACATTCAAAGAACACCATTCCATCAACATTAGGTGCATCCTTGTACGAACGTCCGACATAAGTATTGTCCTCTGCAATATAACCTTCAACCATAACATCAATAGTCTTTCCAACCATCTGTGCTGACTTGTCAATGGATATTTCCTGTTGCAGAGCCATAAGCTCGTCTCTCCACGTATCCATTATATCCTGGTCAATCTGGTCCGGCATTGTTGCAGCCGGGGTATCCTCTTCCCTTGAATAAGTGAATACTCCAAGTCTGTCGAACTCAACTTCATCAATAAATTCCATAACCTCTTCATGGTCAGCCTGTGTCTCTCCCGGGAAGCCGGCAATAAGAGTTGTTCTTAATGCAATGTCCGGAATCTCTTTTCTCAGCTTCGCCACAATATCAAGAAGCTCCTGCTTATCTGTCTTTCTTCCCATGCGCTTTAATACATTATCACTTGCATGCTGGATTGGCATATCAAGATAATGACAGACTTTAGGCTCATTCTTAATAGCCTCGATAAGCTCATCATTAATCTCTTCCGGATAACAGTACTGAATTCTTATCCATTTGAGGTCTTCAATCTTGGCAAGCTCATGTATAAGCATTGGAAGTGATTTCTTTCCGTAAAGGTCTGTTCCATAAAGAGTTGTCTCCTGTGCTACAAGTATAAGCTCTTTTGCTCCATTGTGTACAAGGTGCTTTGCCTGCTCCACAAGATACTCAACAGGATAACTTCTGAAATTACCACGAACCTTAGGAATTATGCAGTATGTACAATGCTTATCGCATCCTTCCGCTATCTTAAGGTACTCAAAATATCCCGGCGTAGTAATAATTCTCTTTTCTTTAACAATAGGAAGTCTGTTGGCATCATCAACGACATTAAAGCCCTTACCTTCAAGCACTGAAGTAACAACCTCCGCAATCTTGTCATAAGAAGTTGTTCCTAAAAATGCATCAACCTCCGGAATCTCTTTGATAATCTCATCCTTATATCTGTGAGCAAGGCATCCTGTAACAATAAGTGCCTTACACACAGCATCTTCCTTGTGCTGTGCCATCTCAAGTATCGTGTTGATACTCTCCTGCTTGGCATCACCAATAAAACAGCATGTATTGACAACAATAACATCTGCCTGTGTTTCATCATCTGTAAACTCAAAGCCCTTATCGTTAAGGATTCCAAGCATATTCTCTGTATCTACAAGGTTTTTATCACAACCTAAAGATGCAAACATAATCTTCATATACTGCATTACCTCCTGCATAGTACTCCTCATTGTAACACATTTTTTGCAAATGTAAACATATCCCTTACATAATCTGACCATATAAAACATTATCAAACTGGCACTTTTAATAAGCCCTGAATTGTACTATTCTTTGCTGAAAATATGAATCAAAGGAGAAAAAGATAATTATGAAAGACAAAAAAACAGGTTTAATCCAGACATTAATTGGTACTATTATTCTTGTTATCGGTATTGTGTTATGTGTAAACACATACATAGTAAAAGGTAATAAAGCATACGCATTTTCACTTCTTGTAACAATCCTTGGCATTGTTATTCTTATTGCCGGATTATACAGAACATTTTCAAAGAAAGAGAGAAAGCCTGTAGACGCAAAGGTAATTGCACAGGCTGCTTTATGTGCCGCACTCTGCTATGTTGGTGCAACATTTATAAAGATAGACATTCCTGTTGGAACAGAAAGAACCATGTTCCACTTTGGTAATGTATTCTGCGTTCTTGCAGCTTTACTTATCGGTGGCGAATGGGGTGGTCTTGCCGGAGCAATCGGCATGACAATAAGCGATTTGTCAACAGCCTATGTAACAAGCGCTCCTAAAACATTTATTCTTAAGTTATGTATCGGTCTTATCGTTGGTTTTGTAGCACATAAGCTCTTCCACCTTTCTAAGGAACATTCTGCAAAATATGTTACTGTTGCTACTGTTGTATCAAGCATATGCGGTATGGCATTCAATATTGTCGCTGACCCTGTAGTCGGATATTTCTATAAGACATACCTTCTTGGTGTGCCTCAGGACCTTGCCAAAACACTTGCCAAAATAGGTGCGATAACCACATCTGTTAATGCAGTTATCGCTGTTATAGTTGCTTCAATCATATATCTTGCATTAAGACCAGCTATGAAAAAGCTGAATATGTTGAGAGATTTATAAAAATGTTTTTCGCCGCTTTGCTTTTCCTGCAGGGCGGCGGTTTTTATTGTGCTGGCAGTATCAATTCTTGCCATACTTTCAAGAACAATATCTATATCTGTTCCATTTTCAATAACTACAGGCTCATGAGTTACGCAGTCTGCCGCATTACATATTATAGAAACATATTCTCCTGCTGCCATAAGGCTTTTATATATCGAACATACTACTGTTATCATCTTCTCTGCAATAGCGTCACAATCCATCACATACCTGTCAGGAAATTCACATACAAGCTGTACCCGATACATTCTCCTATCCTCATATATGCTGCTCATCATTCTTCCCATCGCAGCCGTTGCATTCCAGTTTATCTTAGAAAATGTATCATTATCATCATAATCACGCACACCCATAAAATAATACGGATTTTCTAATAATCTTGTATCTGCGCAGCACTCTCCTGCAATTACATCAACTGGAATTTCATCCATGCTTATATCATCAACCTTTGGGAAAACTGTTGTCCAAGCCTTACATTCGCTTACCACACGGTACTCATTCTTAAGAAACAGCCCTTTGGAAATAATTCTTATATTCCTAATTTCATAAAGTCCTCTCATCAAATCCGTAATAACATGCTTTCTTACAACTTTCTGTTTACTCTTAAGCGAAATCCGTTCTTTTCTGTAATGTAACACTCTGCCGTTACGCCATATTTCATATGTAATAATCAGAACCGGCAGATATATTCTGCTGTTATTGCCAGCTTCAATTATCATTGTAACCGGCTCTCCATATTTCATATATTCTTTTTCAAATGCGATATCAGTATATACATTTTTATACCAATTTCTTTCATACAAAGCCTCTGCTGCCATGTACAAGCCCAAAACAATAAAACTTGCAATAATTAATTCCATACAATATTATTAATCACCTCTTCACTGCTAAGCTGTCCTGTAAGATTCTTTGGTTTCAATTTAATTCTGTGTGCAAGTACCGGAACTGCTATATTTTTCACATCATCAATACTGCATGAAGTTTTCCCGTTAATATATGCATTTGCTTTGGCAGCAGACAATAATGCAAGCGTTGCCCTCGGACTTGCCCCGATTGCTATATTGCTGTTATTTCTTGTTTCATTAACAAGCTTCACTATATATCTTCTTACTTCATCATCTGCCGTAACCAGACCTGCCTCGTTAATCATGCGGATAATATCCTGCCTTGCGCACACAGGTTCAAGCTCATCTAACGGGTCACTATTATAATATTTATTAATAATCTCCATTTCATCATCAGGTGACGGATAACCCATATTAATCTTTAACATAAATCTATCTAACTGTGCCTCTGGAAGCACGAAAGTTCCGGCAGTCTCTATCTGATTCTGCGTTGCAATAACCATAAACGGCTTCTCCAACACGAAAGAATTGCCGTCAATCGTAACCTGTCCTTCCTCCATACATTCAAGCAACGCCGACTGCGCCTTAGGTGTTGCACGGTTTATCTCATCTGCAAGAACAATGTTTGAAAAAATCGGACCTTTTCTAATTCTGAAATCCGCCTCTTTAGAATTATAAAATCTGAGTCCTGTAATATCAGCAGGCAGCATATCAGCGGTAAACTGTATTCTTGAGAAGTCCATCCCCATGCTCATTGCAAATGCTTTGGATAATTTAGTCTTTCCTGTTCCGGGAACATCTTCCACCAGAATATGTCCCTGTGCCAGCAGTGCAGTCAGATAATAATCAATCACATTTTCCTTGCCGACAATAACCTTTGCTATATTTTGACGGATTCTTTCAATAATTTCATTATTCATTACTGCCTCCCCTCCTGCCTTCTCTTGAGTAATTTCAGGCTGTCTGTCAGCATCTTCCTCATTATCAGCCTGTATTATATCTTCGTATGAATCATGTTCAAGAATATAACTTCCTTTAAGTGCAAACAGCCGCTTCTTAATGCTTTCAATTCCAATAATTACTGCCAGCACAACAATTACCACTGCCGCTATATATTTTGCATATTTATTAAAATGTATCTTCTCCCTGCCTGTCTCCTTCGAAACAATTACAACTTCTTCATCTCCGGTAACATTATCCGATGCTTCATAATGAACAGTTTTCTTTTCCTCATCAACCGAATCGTCTATTATTTCATAATCTTCGATTAATGTGTCATGTATGCCAGTATTACTGTTTCTTATATAAGTTCTAAGATTCCCCGTAACATTCATCAGTGGTACAAGTATAATCATCAGAATTACAAATGTAGTTACACATATACCGTCTTTAACAAGTGATACTGTTAAATCCGCCTGCCTGTATGGAAAGCCGTCATCGTATTCATCCGAAAAAAGAAGCCTGCACAGCCTGTCCTCAAAATGGTAATTAATAAACAAGACAAATGTAACAACAGATAATGCAAGCCACATAATCCGTACACTGTTAAGCCCCTGCCATGATGAATATATATACATAACCGCAGGAACAGCAATTATAACCGCTGGAATATGTTCGCCATCAATGTCCGATTTCTTCAATCTTCTATCTGTAATATATACAGCAAATGCAAAACAGATTGCTGATGATACATATATATTTCTGTTAAAAGAATCTGACACGAAAAAGCTTAATATTCCAATAATGCACATGCTATATACAATAATTTCCATAAACTGCATCAGCAGTACTGATACATTAGATTTGATCATTTTTCTTGTCATTTTCAGAAATACAATAAGCGGAATATACAATGCATTTATATAGGAAATACGCAATAATGTATTTCCATTCCAGATAAGTTGTCCTACTCCTGTGGCTATCACATAAAAGCTAATTATCTGCAGCAAAAGATCTGTCCAGTCTCTTCTCCTCAATGCCAATGCGTATCACTCTCCTTAACCAGAACGCACAATATATAAGAACAACAATCGTATAAACAATATATCTTATTATTTTTTCCGGCACTCTCAGTGACTTAATACTCTCGCCCTTTTGCGGCAGATAATATATATCAACTGATTGTCCGCGCTTTAATTCATATTTACCGGATATATCGCCATTAACGGAAGCCACAATCTCTGCCGGCTCAAAGCCTTTCTGCATAAGTGTATCAACATACGAATCATTAACCGTAATGTTCAGCCTGCTTATCTCTGCATAATCTTTCCTCGAATACATATAAAACAGACTTACTTCACCGTATGTCTTGGCATAAATCATCACCGTGTCATAAACATTTTCACTGTGCCATATAACAGAAGCGTACCCGTCATAGCTGTTAAGTCCTGTCTTTTCATCTGTACGCCTGCAGTATTCCGATTCATCTACATAATCAAGCGTGAATTTCTGCCCCGCATTTTTCAGGTAAATATTACTTGCTATACGGAATACAAAAACCGCCGTCATAACAATTCCAAGTACAAGCATTGCAAATGATAATATAAGTTTTCTCATATTCTCATGTTTTAACATCTGCCTGTCATACATGCAGTCATTAACATCTGCTCCCGCCATTGTATCTATAGTTTCATTGTTCATTATCCTTTCTTTATAAATGTGGTCTATATGCTGTGCATCCTTCTCATACGAACCATTTGATGGCACATTTATCTTATCCAACGCAGCAACATACATTTCTTTATTAAACTTCACTCTTCTTCGCATTTTCCGCTCCACCTCCTGTTACCGTTCAGATAAGATTCGTCCCATCTTTTTTCTACCTCTGCTAAGTCGCATATATACTGATGTTTCTTTCAATTTAGTCATAATTGATATTTCCTTTACAGAATAACCTTCATAATAATACATCTGCATAATCAGTCGGGTGTCATCATCAAGCTGCATGAGTGCGTCCATAACAGCATTGTCCTGACTTATCTCCCGCGATTCCGTATTATCTGCAAGTATCTGCAACCATGAATCATCATCAACCGTAACATTATGTCTCTGCCACGCACTTGTCTTAAAAGATTTGCACGCATTAATCGTAACCGCCACAAACCAGTTCTTCTCATGCTCGCAGTTTTCAAAATGCGGTCTGTACTTAAGGTATCTTAACAAAACCTCCTGATACACATCATCCGCATCAAACCTGTTCTTCATATAGACAAATGCTATCTTATAAATGCTTTTCCCATTCCGCTCAATTATCTTTTCAAAGCCTTTATCCTCTGCCAATTTCGTCCTGTCCCTTTCAATTAATTTAGAAGCCTCTACATATAATACTTTATAAAATGCATTTATTTAACAGCATAATAAAAAAGATCTGCAACTGATTCTTTATTCCAGTTGCAGAACGGTTGTATGGCTTATTTGCGTTTTATTTATATTTAAATTTTCAATTGACTTTAATCTATGATTATTGTATCATCATTTCATAAAGGAAATGGGTTTTTTGTCTGGTAAGCGATTAATCGCCGAGAGAGTTGCTCGTTTCTTTTTTTATGTCTATAATATCATAAAGATACATTTTTCCATCATTTGAATGCCTTATTAGCACAGAGGCATGAAATATATTATACCTTTCCACTTTACCATTATCATCATATACAGGAAGAGCAAATTTCGAATCATATCTATACCAACCATTTTTGCCATCTCTTCTATGTTTATCTTCATTATTCTCTCTAAAATGCTTTCCCACAGCAATTTCAATAAGTTCAGGAATACCTGTTGCAGCATTTGCCTTTGCTTTAGCATTTGTTCCTTTAATACTATTTGTATATTTTGAGCCAGTATATTCTTTAGGCAAGTCTGAACCAATATAAACCACATCACCCGTTGATACAATAGTATATATTTCACCAACATATTTCTTGAGATATTCTCTTACTTCTTTCCAATTAATTGAACGCTTACCCTTAAATCGAATATCGTTAATCAGAACAATATTATTGCCATCAATGTCTTGAATTACAGATACATTTCTCCCAGTACTCTTTGAATTAATATTAATTTCTTTACAGATAGTAAATAACCTCCCACTCATTATATTAATCTTTTACTTACCCTACCTCTTCATTTCTCCTCAATCAAATCCATTTCTTCCTGTGACTTAACTATCGTAAATATTATTAATACACTGTTATCAATCATACAATTTTTTACATATCTGAAATTCAGTATCTTTTGAGGTATATCACCTATGTATGATTCTATTAATATATTATTATCTTGATACACCTTAACTTTAGTGTTCTCGTCAAATAATTCTAAAAATGAATGTAATCTCATATTTCCTCCATTAATTTTTTCTGCATGTCAATCTGTTTTACCATATCATTATAAAAGCAAATAACGCATTGCGGTATTTATATTATATCATATATACCTCTTTTCGCAATGCGTATGCCGATGTTTTATTCATAAAAATCAGCAGCCATTCTACCCAAATTCAAAAGCCAGACATAAATCCAGCTATCTGAATATAAGCAGAATAACTGCTGTAATAATTATGTTTCCATGTTATCTCTTAAGAAGAATCACATTCTCTACATGTTCCGTATGCGGGAACAGATCAAAAGGCTGACATGCAGTCACCTTATATCCACCCTTAACCAGCACCTTTATATCCCTTGCCTGTGTATCAGGTCCGCATGAAATGTACACAATCCTGTCTGGCTTAATCTTAAGAAGAGAATTAATGAATTCCGGTGTGCTTCCGCTTCTTGGAGGATCCATGATGACAACATCTGCCTTTGCATTTTTCGCATACTCAACAAGGAAATCTCCTGCGTCAGCATTAACAAATGTGACATTCTTTATATTGTTAATTGAAGCATTTATCTTAGCATCTGATACAGCTTCTGAATTAAGCTCAACTCCTATAACTTTGCCAGCCTTTTTTGAGGCGACTATTCCAATAGTACCAATTCCGCAATATGCATCAATTACAGTGTCATTTTTTGATATATCAGCAAGCTGGATTGCCTTTTTGTACAGCTTTTCAGTCTGCTGGTGGTTAATCTGATAGAATGATGTCGGGCTTATTCTGAATCTGCAGCCACACAACACATCCTCGATATAACCTTTTCCCTTAAGAACAATATTTCTCTTTCCAAGCACCATGCTTGTGCGCCTGTCATTAATATTCTGCACAATTGTAGTAATTTCCGGATGTTTCTCACATAATGCCTTAAGAAAATTGTTCTTTGATGGAAATGCGACTCCTGCTGTAACAATAACAAGCATAATCTCCTTTGTCGAAAATCCTTTTCTTAAAAGAATGTGTCGGATCATTCCCTTTCCCGCATCTTCGTCATATGGCTGATATTTAAATGAAGCTATTAGTTCTTTAATATCCTTAATAATGTCTGTACACTGTGAATCTTCAATCATACAGTCCGATGTATCAACTATTCTGTGGCTGTTTTCCTCGTAGGTTCCTGCTATTACATTTCTGGAATCATCAAGTCCCACAACTGCATGAACTTTATTGCGGTAATGTATTGGTCTGTACATTCCTACAATATCATCAACTTTTACATATTCGCCAAAAAGTTCTTCAATGTACTTCTGCTTAACTGCAAGTTCATTGTCATATTTCATCCCGGCATAATCACAGCCACCGCATTTTTCTGAAAATGCACAGTGAATCCGTCTTTCTTTCTCATCATATCTATTCGTCATAAAATATTTAACTCCTCATCTCTCATCATGCTTGTAGCTCATACTCAAGATTATCGTTATGTCTTGCCTTAGCTACTCGCACAAAAGGGCAACCGCCCATACAAGCAGTTGCCCTTAACATCAGTCTTTGTTAATTATAATGAAGTATTCTCGTCTGTACTTCCAAGAATCTTAACCTTACCTTCGTAGAATTCTTTAACTGCGATTGATAATGGCTTGTCTTTCTCTGAACATCTTACAAGAGGAGTTCCAACCTGAAGCTTTCTCTCATCTTCCTTAGAGATTCTCTTCTCCTCAATCTTATCCTTGTCCTTTTCTTTCTCTTTTTCCTTGTTGCTTGCTTCAATTCTTGCCTTGGCAATCTTCTCCTCAACGCTTCTTGCATCGATGATTTCCTTAGCTCTGTTAGCAGTTGCCTTAACAATTGAATATCTGCTCTGTACTAAAGGCTGCTCGCCCTCTTCAACCTCACTGTTAATTACAGCCATTAATTCAGTATACGATGGATGTATCATTATATTATTCTCCTTTCGAATAAACCTTTAATTCTTCTTTAATATTATTAATCAGTCCAAGATTATACTTAGCTTTCATCTTCTCAGATAACACAATATCATGAATACGGCCGACACATAAATCGACTTCATCATTGATAACTATGTAATCATAATCCTCAACACCTTCTGCTTCCTCTGCTGCTCTTGAAAGACGGGCTTTAATTGTCGCCTCATCTTCTGTTCCTCTGCCACGGAGTCTCTTTTCAAGTTCTGCTGCTGACGGTGGTGTTATAAACATAAGCACTGCATCCGGGAACATTCTCTTGATATTCATGGCACCCTGTATCTCAATCTCAAGAATAACATTGTTGCCCTTATCAAGCTGTTCTTCAACATATGCCTTAGGTGTTCCGTAATAATTGCCAACATACTGTGCATGCTCTATTAAAGCATCTTCAGCAATCATCTTCTCGAATTCTTCTACAGTCTTAAAGAAATATTCTCTTCCATCAGCTTCGCCTTCTCTTGGCTTTCTTGTTGTAGCTGATATAGAAAGTGAATACTCGTCATGAAGCTCTAAAAGTCGCTTCATAACAGTTCCTTTTCCTGCACCAGAAAATCCTGAAATAACTAATAATAGTCCTTTGCTCATATAATTACCTCATTCTGCACATAAAGTGCACAAGTTATTATACCTAACAAGCCCGAAACAATCAAGTAAATTTAATCAAAACCAATTAAAAATATATTGAAAGCCTACTCAATGTTCTGAATCTGCTCTCTTACCTTCTCAATCTCAGTCTTTAAGTCAATAGCTGCATTAGATATCTCAATGTCATTAGCCTTAGATAGAGTTGTGTTAGCCTCTCTGTTCATCTCCTGTGCAATGAAATCCATCTTTCTTCCAATGCCGCCATCCTCGTTAAGACATTTTCTTGCATGCTCGATATGGCTTCTTAATCTTACAGTTTCTTCGTCAACACATATCTTGTCTGCGTATATAATAACCTCTGTTGCGATTCTGCTCTCATCAATAGTTGTATCGCCAAGAAGTTCTTTAACCTTACTCTCTAACTTGCTGCGGTATTCCTTCATAATCTCAGGACTTCTCTTTTCAACAAATGCGACAAGCTCCTCCATGTGGTCTAACTTTCCTAAAAGGTCTTTCTTAAGATTCTCACCTTCCAGAATTCTTGTATTAACGAACTGCTCTAAGGCTGCCTTCATGGCTTCCTCTATAAAATGCCACAACTCCTCTTCGTCTTCCTGCACTTCATCCATTGTGATAACCTCTGGAAATCTGGCAAGACCTCCAACAGTCATATCATTTTTAAGATTGTATTTTTCGGACATATTATTAAATATAGCCATATATTCATCAGCTATATTCTGATTGAACTTAAGATTAACCTGACTTTCTGAATCATCCTCATAATTAATAAATATATCAATCTTGCCTCTTGTTGCATACTTCTTAAGTAAGTCTCTCATTCTGCTCTCGAATACATTAAGCTTCTTAGGCATCTTGATACCTGCCTCAAGATATCTGTGATTAACTGACTTAATCTCAACTGAAATCTTTCTGTTACCTTTAACTATTTCACTCCGGCCAAAGCCTGTCATACTTTTAATCATTGTTTCTATCCTTCCATTCGCATATAATGCTTAGGAAAGTATACCAATTTTTGTGAAAGATAACAAGACTTACAGCAATAAGTATGTTAATATAATGCAATAAGATTAATGAATATTAATTAAAGGAGACATTATGGCATTCGATGGTATTACAATATCCAGTATTGTTAATGAATTAAACGACACAATTAACGGCGGAAGACTTTACAAGATATCACAGCCTGAAGCCGATGAAATAATGCTTACAATAAAGACACAATCTGGTCAGTACAGACTTGTTTTATCTGCAAATGCATCGCTTCCTCTTGCATATCTTACAGACGATAACAAGCCATCCCCTGCTACTGCACCGAATTTCTGCATGCTTCTTAGAAAACATTTGAACAACGGAAGAATAATATCTATAACACAGCCAAAATTTGAGCGTGTAATTGATATTGAGGCAGAACATTTAAATGAACTAGGTGACCTGTGCAGAAAGCACATAATCGCAGAATTCATGGGTAAACACAGTAACATAATATTATGTGACGACAATAATACTATATTAGACAGTATCAAGCATATATCAGCACAGACAAGCTCAGTCAGGGAAGTTTTACCTGGAAGACCTTATTTCATTCCTAATACTTCTGACAAGATTAATCCGCTTGAAGCTGACAGAAAGCATTTTGACGAAACAGTATTTACAAAGCCTGTACCTGTTGTCAAGGCACTGCTTTCAAGCTATACAGGAATAAGCACATGTATAGCAGAAGAGCTTGCATACCGTGCCCGAGTTGATGGCGGACACCCTGCCAACTGCCTTGATGAGCCTATGAAAGATGCATTATACAACGTATTTGACGAACTTATGTCTGATGTAAGAAATGGTATCTACCACCCCGATATGGTAACTGACAACGGTGTGCCTGCAGAATTTGCCGCTGTGAAGCTTTCTATGTATGACAACCACACAGAATATGATTCGATAAGCAGACTGATTATCGATTATTACAGACAGAAAGAGATTGCAACACGAATCCACCAGAAGTCTGTTGATATAAGAAGAATTGTAACAACACATCTTGAAAGAGCATACAAGAAACTTGACATTCAGGAAAAGCAGATAAAGGACACTGAGAAAAAAGACAAATACCGTATCTACGGCGAACTTCTTACAACCTACGCTTACAGTATTCCTGCAGGTTCTAAGGAATATGAAGCACTTAATTATTACGATAATACTACAATTAAGATTCCGCTTGATAACACTCTCACACCAATTGAGAATGCCAACAAATATTTTGCAAGATATAACAAGCTTAAAAGAACCTATGAAGCCGGAATCCGTCTTATTCAAGAGATTACTGAAGAAATAAGTTACCTTGAATCTATTATCAATGCAATTGAGATTTCAGTAACAGAAGCTGATCTTGCTAACATTAAGGAAGAGCTTATTGAAACTGGATATGTTAAAAGAACTGTTAAAGGAAAGCACAAAATCACAGCCAACAAGCCGATGCATTTTGTATCAAGTGATGGATTTGACATATATGTTGGAAAGAATAACATGCAGAATGACGAACTTACATTCAAGACAGGCAATGGTAATGACTGGTGGTTTCATGCCAAGCAGATGCCAGGTTCTCATGTACTTCTTAAAACAGATGGAAAGGAAGTTCCTGACAGGACATTTGAAGAAGCAGCAAGCCTTGCCGCCTATTACTCTAAAGGCCGTGAGCAGGAAAAAGTTGAAGTCGATTATGTATTAAAGAAAGAAGTTAAAAAGCCTGCCGGTGCTAAACCGGGATTCGTTGTGTATTACACCAACTACTCAATGGTTGCAGACACCGACATTAAAGATATTAAACAGTTATAAAATAATGGCTGAATCAGAATTTAATCATGCGGTGCCCCAAAAAGTCAGACTTTTTTGGGGGCACCGCATAACTCAGCCATTTTCTTATTAACAGGCTTAACAGCCACACATATGAACGCCAGTATAACTGATGCGCAGTCTGCAACTATCCACGGCATATACTGGATTGCAAGTGAAGATTTGCCCGAAACAATAATCATAAGAATTACACTTATAACAACATTTATAACAAATATCCCTGCCAGCTTTCTCATATCCAGAAGCCCGCTTATCACAAGATATATCAGTATGTATGCAGCCGTCATGCACACGCAGAAAGTTACAAGATACATGTAAAATGCGTTATCAGTCATATCACATAACGATATATCCAGCGTAATATATCCAAACAGTGCAGGCGGGTTAAATGCATATATTACAGATGGCATTATCGTTACAAGTGCCGGAATACCGATACCTGCCAACATTCCTGCCCTGCCGCTTAATCCCTTGATAATACCTGATTGTATAATTATACAAAGAATGGTTGCTATTAAAAGCATTATCATCCATGACCAGTTAAAGAATATTTTATTACCAATATAATATCCGGTAAGATATTCATTAACTGTCGTTCTTTGGGAATCACCATTTTTTATAATTTCTGACAATATATTCCTTCTTATAAAGCCTTCCCACACATATATAACAAGAGCAGGCATAAGAAAAACCACTGCGTTAGTCTGTTTATTTTTAGAAAACATTTTTATGTGTCTGATACCGGAGCTTTTCACCATCATCAGCTCAAGTATTCCCAAAATCACCAACAATATATACAACACAGGTATTTTATCCATCAGTTGTGCTGTCTCAATCTGTCCTTTTACCACACCATCAATATAGAAAGAATCTATCCATGCGTGCATTGATGATGACGACTCCAATATTCTTGCCATTAAAAGCAATATTCCAGTCATCATATTAAATATAGCAGCAACAGAAGCAATTATACCCGTGTTGCCTATTCTTAAAAGAATTCCTGTAAGTGATACTGCCGTAAATAATACCGTCAGTGAGAAAAATAACTGATATACAACATTAAATCCCGTATAGTAATACAGATTGTATACTGAATTCTGATTTTCAGAAATATTAAGTGAATTATTATTCATTTTACTAATAATCTTTCCGAATTCATTATTTCCTACAAGAACAAATAAAATAAACAGGCTCAGAGCCATAAGAACGGCGAGGCTTAAAAGCCTCACCCTTGTAATCTCATCTTTTTTCATAATCCTTCCTTTTCAGGGAAACAATTAATTAACAGATACTTTAACGAAAGATTTCTTACCCTTCTTAACAACTACTCCGTCTCCTTCGAACATACTCTTAGGGAACTTAGCTGCTATATCTGCTACCTTCTCTCCATCTACAGAAACACCACCCTGCTGGATAGTTCTTCTGGCCTCTGACTTAGTTGTTGCAAGTCCTGCTCCAAACACAAGATTAATTGCATCAATTTCATCATCTGTAAAGCTGTCTGCTTCAAGCTTTGCTGTAGGCATGTTAGCTGCATCCCCACCAGTAAAGATTGCCTTTGCTGTAGCTTCTGCTTTCTTAGCTTCTTCCTCACCATGAACAAGCTTTGTAAGCTCATAAGCAAGAATCTCCTTAGCCTTGTTAAGCTGAGCACCTTCCCAGCTATCCATCTTATCAATCTCTTCAAGTGGAAGGAATGTGAGCATACGGATGCATTTAAGAACATCTGCATCATCAACATTTCTCCAGTACTGGTAGAAATCGTAAGGACTTGTCTTATCCGGATCAAGCCATACAGCACCTGAAGCTGTCTTACCCATCTTCTTACCCTCTGAGTTAAGAAGAAGTGTGATTGTCATAGCTGAAGCATCCTTATCAAGCTTTCTTCTGATAAGCTCTGTTCCACCTAACATGTTGCTCCACTGGTCATTACCGCCAAACTGTAAATTACAGCCGTATTTCTGGTATAACATATAGAAATCGTATGACTGCATAATCATGTAGTTAAACTCAAGGAAGCTTAATCCCTTTTCCATTCTCTGCTTGTAGCACTCAGCTCTTAACATGTTATTAACTGAGAAGCATGCTCCAACCTCTCTTAAAAGTTCTACATAGTTAAGATTAAGAAGCCAGTCAGCATTATTAACAAGTAATGCCTTGTCATCTGAGAAATCAATGAATCTTGCCATCTGCTTCTTGAAGCAGTCAACATTGTGCTGAATCTGCTCTGGTGTAAGCATTTTTCTCATATCTGTACGTCCTGATGGATCACCAATCATAGCTGTTCCACCGCCAATAAGTGCGATTGGCTTATTTCCTGCCATCTGGAGTCTCTTCATAAGGCAGAGTGCCATAAAGTGTCCTACATGAAGGCTGTCTGCTGTTGGATCAAATCCAATGTAAAATGTAGCCTTTCCATTGTTAATAAGGTCTTTGATAAGTGCTTCATCTGTTACCTGTGCAATAAGACCTCTTGCAACTAATTCGTCATAAAGTGTCATTTTTGTTTCCTCTCTTTTCTTTTTCTCATCGCTACTCGCGCAACTTTGTAAGCCAAGTCTCTCCGCAGCTTTGCTGCTCCCGAGCCTTGATAATTCACAACTTCCGCACTCCGTGCTCCGTTGTTCATTATCTGCATTCGCCATATAAGCCAGAATCTGTGCAAGCACATTCTGGCTTGCATGGCTCATTGCTTACAAAAAAGGCTTCCGCCCTTCTTTAAAAGGACGAAAGCCTGAACTTACGTGTTACCACCTTTATTCATGACAGACTCGCATCTGCCACCTCACTAAGTCCACCAGCATGGACTTATGCACTATAACGTGTGCTACTCCGGCTGCCCCTACTTACAATATGCTTTCAGTTCGCCGCTCCGGAATGTATTCAGTTACCCTTACCCTTGCGCCTCTCATCAACCGGCTGCTTTCTGTAAGTTCAGTAATAACCTACTTGTTTCCATCAACGCTTTGTAATATTAATTGTGTATTACTTATAACATAATAGAATATTAAAATCAAGCCTCATTCCGAAACAAATGTATCAAATTAACACTAGATTGTAACAACTCTCATTGTGTTAGTAAGTCCTCTCTTAGATGAAGGATCAGAAGATGTAGCGATACCAGCAGAAACAATTACTGTATCTCCTTCTTCTACGAAACCAGCATGTTCAGAAACTACTAATGCATGCTCAATAATCTTATCAGTAGAAGCTTCTGTTGCAGTCTTAAGAGGTCTTACACCCCAGTAAATCTGCATCTTTCTAAGAACATTATCGTATGGAGAGCATCCGATAATCTCAGCCTCTGGCTTTAACTTAGATGTAAGTCTTGCTGTAAATCCTGAAATTGTAGGACAGATAATGGCCTTAGCTCCAAGGTTATCTGCTGTCTGAACTGCAGCATTACATACAGCGCTTGAAATGCTTCTCTTGCTGTGAAGATTAGAATATTCTACTGAATGTCCTTTAATCTCCTGCTCTGTTCTCTCTGCAATCTTAACCATCATCTTAACAGCCTCTAATGGGTACTTACCATTAGCTGTCTCACCACTAAGCATAACAACGTCTGTTCCGTCGTAGATAGCGTTGGCAACATCAGTAACCTCAGCTCTTGTAGGTCTTGGATTTCTAATCATAGAATCAAGCATCTGTGTAGCTGTGATAACTGGCTTATACTTAGCATTACACTTCTTGATGATTTCCTTCTGAACGTGTGGAACTTCCTCAGCAGGAATCTCAACACCCATATCTCCACGTGCTACCATGATACCATCAGCAACTCTGATGATATCATCTATATTAGCAATACCTTCGGCATTCTCAATCTTGGCAATAACTGGGATATCTGAACCATGCTCCCAGAGAAGGTGCTTAATTTCCTCGATACATGCTGCATTTCTTACAAATGAAGCTGCGATAAAATCAAATCCCTGCTCAACACCAAAGATGATATCTTCCTTATCTTTCTCTGTGATGCCTGGAAGTCTGATGCTTACGTTAGGAACATTAACACCCTTCTTAGAACCAAGATCACCACCATTAATTACTGTACATTCAATCTCTGTACCTTCAACCTTATCAACCTTAAGCTCGATAAGACCATCATCGATAAGAATAATATTACCTGTAGTAACATCTTCTGGAAGACCTGCATAAGTTACCATATTAATCTTATCATCTGCTGGCACCTGTCTTGTTGTTAATGTATATTTCTGTCCCTCAACAAGTGTAACCTTCTTGTCATCCTTTACAGCACCTGTTCTAATCTCAGGTCCCTTAGTATCAAGAAGAGTTGCAATAGGGATATTAAGTTCTTCTCTTACACTTTTAATTAAGGCAAATCTTCCTGCCTGCTCCTCATGGTCACCATGAGAAAAATTAAATCTTGCAATATCCATTCCTGCTAACGCAAGATCCTTAATAAGGTTTCTGTCGTTAGTATTAGGACCCATTGTGCAAATAATCTTAGTCTTTTTCATTGTTTCCTCCAAAATAATTAAAATCTTTTCAAACACATACCTACAATATAATAACATATTTGCGTGTCAAATCAACTAAGTTTTTTATTTAACAAGCTTTTTAGGGGGTGGAAGGATACGCAAAGAGAGACAGGAACGGTGTCAGTCTTTCAGGTTTCTTCGTTTAGTGGCAGTAAAAGCCAGTTTTTGCTTCGCTTTTTTGTTCAAAAAATCAACGCGCTTCGCTTGAACGTGATTTTTTGAACCGCGCTTCGCAAACACTGGCTTTAACTCCCACACAACTCAGAAAATTCAATTCTGACACCGTCCCTGTCTCTCTTTGCTTACACTTCTACCCCGGATGGTTACTGTTTATTACCTGTTACGTGGATGTGGGTATAGAGGTGATCGGAACAGTATTCGTAGTTGCCGACACATTTTGAGCAGAATCTGAATGTGAGGTTTTCATCGTCAAGTTCTGTTCTTCCGCATACTGCACATCTGTGCTTCGGCACTCCGCGCTTCGCGTGTTGTGCCTGACTATCCTTAGACTTATCGCTATTTAATGACTGTCCACTATTAACCTGAGTGTTGCCACTATTCTGCTGCCAATAGTCTTTTCTGGCGTTCTGCTGTGCTTTCTTTGCTGTTCTCATTGCTTTGTCGAAGTTTCTCTGTGTACTGCTCTTTGCCGGACCTTTCTTGTACAGGAAGAAGAATATTATAAAATTCAGCATTGACACAAGCGCCGCCGTTGCGTTGGCATAACACATAATTGCTGATGGCGCAAGGAAACCTGCTGCATACAGGCTGTACCATACATTTCTTGGAAGAAAAGGCACAAGATATCCGAATACTATAGTAATTCCGAATATTACAGCATCAAGTATTGCCATCCATTTAATCTTGATTGGGATAATGAAGAATAATAAAACCTCCATATCCGGCTGCTCCATAGCGAATGCCATGAACAACGCAAGATTAATATAATTCGTACTTAATTTAAAGCTTAATCCCCATATAAGATAGATAATAAGTGATGCAAGTATATTAAGGATAACTCCTGTAAAGAAGTATACATTAAATCTGAACGAGCCCCATATTCTTTCAAGTACCGAACCAATCAGATAGTAGAAATACAGCACAAATACCACAAATATTATGCTGTTAGAAGGAGGTTGTAATATAAATGTGACGAGTCTCCATACCTGTCCTTTGAAAATCATAGCAAAATCAAGTGAAAAATATGCGTCATATAATCCATTAAAAAATGTATTCATCACAAATCCTATTGCATAAAGGACAATGATATAAAACATAAGATTCTTAATCGCATACTTAGAGAATTTTTTCTCAAATTTAGCAAACCAGTTCATAAAATGTTCCTTTCAGTCTTACACATGTTACAGACTAATAATTCATAATCATATACAAGAAATTATAATAAACAAAACAATATGATGTCAATTAAACTTACTCTTAAGTTCTTAAATTTTAATAAAAATATCCACCATAAATAATTAAAGCTATTTTATTATTTCCTATTAATATTGAAATTTATTCCATTTTACTCTATAATGCATGAGTTGCATAGAAAATGACATATTCTGCGTTTTTTCGCCAAAGTCACTATGCAATGGGTAACTTTTGTATATTTATTTTAAGGAGGACAGCTGCAGCTGTATTAGGTTATGAACAAATTCAAATTAGGTATTGATATTGGATCAACAACTGTAAAAATCGCTGTTTTAGATGATAATAATAATATTTTATTTTCTGATTATGAAAGGCATTTTGCGAATATCCAGGAAACACTCCAGTCACTTCTTGAAAAGGCAGTGGCAGAACTTGGTGAGTTTGAAGTATATCCTGTTATCACAGGTTCAGGCGGACTTACTCTTGCCAAACATTTAGAAGTACCATTCACACAGGAGGTAGTAGCCGTGTCTACTGCCCTTCAGGATTATGCTCCACAGTGTGATGTTGCAATCGAGCTTGGTGGTGAGGATGCTAAGATTATCTACTTTACTAACGGTATTGACCAGAGAATGAACGGAATATGTGCCGGCGGTACAGGTTCTTTCATTGACCAGATGGCAACTCTGTTACAGACAGACGCAATGGGACTTAATGAATATGCCAAGAACTATAAGTCAATATACCCTATTGCCGCAAGATGTGGTGTATTTGCCAAGACTGATATCCAGCCTCTTATCAATGAAGGTGCAACTAAGGAAGACCTTTCTGCATCTATATTCCAGGCTGTTGTAAACCAGACAATCAGTGGTCTTGCATGTGGTAAACCAATCCGTGGTAATGTTGCATTCTTAGGCGGACCACTTCATTTCTTATCAGAGTTAAGACAGGCATTTATCCGTACATTAAGCTTAGGTCCGGATGAAATCATTGCTCCTGACCATTCACACTTATTTGCTGCTGTTGGTTCAGCAATGAATTACAGTGAAAATGTATGTGTTCCTGTAGAAGACATTATCGCAAGACTTAAAGGAAAGATTAAGCTTGAGTTCGAGGTTGAACGTATGGAACCTCTTTTTGAGAACCAGTTTGCATATGATGAATTCACAAAGCGTCACAGCTCTCATCATGTTAAGACTGCTGATATCGCATCTTACAAGGGCAACTGCTATCTCGGAATCGATGCGGGTTCAACAACAACCAAGGTTGCTTTAGTTGACGAAGACGGTAATCTTCTTTACTCATTCTACTCAAGCAATAACGGTTCACCGCTTGCTACAACAATTAAAGCTATTAAAGAAATATATACACTGCTTCCACCAGAAGCCAAGATCGTACAGTCATGTTCAACAGGTTACGGCGAAGCACTTATCAAGTCGGCTCTTATGTTAGATGAGGGAGAAGTTGAGACAGTGTCACATTTCTACGCTGCTGCATTCTTTGACCCTGAAGTAGACTGTATCATCGATATCGGTGGACAGGATATGAAATGTATCAAGATTAAGAACCAGACTGTAGATTCAGTCCAGCTTAACGAAGCATGTTCATCAGGATGTGGTTCATTCATAGAAACATTTGCAAAATCCCTCAACTTCACAGTTCAGGACTTTGCCAAGGCTGCTTTATTTGCGAATCACCCTATTGACTTAGGAACACGTTGTACAGTATTCATGAATTCCAAGGTTAAGCAGGCTCAGAAGGAAGGTGCTGAAGTTGCAGATATCTCTGCCGGACTTGCTTATTCTGTTATTAAAAATGCTTTATACAAGGTTATCAAGATTTCTGACCCTGATGATTTAGGTAAGCATATCGTTGTTCAGGGTGGTACATTCTACAACGACGCAGTTCTTAGAAGTTTTGAGAAGATTACAGGCGTTCAGGCAATCAGACCTGATATCGCAGGTATTATGGGAGCTTTTGGTGCTGCCCTTATTGCAAGAGAAAGATATGACGGTATATCAGAATCATCTATGCTTTCTATAGATAAGATTAACTCTCTTACATATGAAACAAAGCTTACAAGATGTAAGGGATGTACTAACAGCTGTCACCTTACAATCAATAAATTCTCTGGCGGCAGACAGTTTATCACAGGTAACAGATGTGAACGTGGACTTGGTAAAGAGAAGAACAAAGAAAAGCTTCCTAACCTTTTCGATTATAAGTTCCACAGACTCTTTGACTATGAGCCTCTTTCAGAAGAAAAGGCTACAAGAGGTACTGTAGGTATTCCAAGAGTTCTTAATATGTATGAAAACTATCCGTTCTGGTATACATTTTTCACAAAGCTCGGATACAGAGTTGTACTCTCACCTCAGTCAAGCCACAAGCTTTACGAATTAGGTATTGAATCAATTCCATCTGAGTCAGAGTGTTATCCTGCAAAGCTTGCACATGGTCATATCATGTGGCTTATTAAGCAGGGAGTTAAATTTATCTTCTATCCATGTGTACCTTATGAGCATAACGAATATGAAGGCACTAACAACCATTATAACTGCCCTATCGTTACTTCATATGCTGAGAACATCAAGAATAATGTAGAAGAACTTAAGTCAGAAAATATAGATTTCAGAAATCCTTTCATGTCATTTGAAAGTGAGGAGAAGATATCAAAAAGACTCGTTGAGGAATTCTCATCATACATTCCTGCCGCAGAGATTAAGTCTGCTGTCAAGGCCGGATGGGATGAAATGATGGCTTGCAGACAGGATGTCAGAAATAAAGGTGAAGAAGTAATTGCTTACCTTAACGAAACCGGAAAGCGCGGTATTGTACTTGCCGGCCGTCCTTACCATGTTGACCCTGAAGTAAACCACGGTATTCCTGAACTTATTAATTCATACGGACTTGCAGTACTTACAGAGGACAGCGTTGCACATTTAGGAACAGTTGAAAGACCTCTTATCATTCTTGACCAGTGGATGTATCATTCAAGACTTTACGCTGCTGCTAACTATGTAAAGACTGTAGATAATCTCGACCTTATCCAGCTCAATTCATTTGGATGCGGTCTTGATGCCGTTACTACTGACGCTGTCAACGATATACTTACTAAGTCTGGAAAGATATATACAGTACTTAAGATTGATGAGGTTAATAACCTTGGTGCTGCAAGAATCAGAGTACGTTCACTAATCGCTGCTTTAAGAGTACGTGAACAGAAGAACTACCAGAGAAAGATTCAGTCATCTGCCTACCACAGAGTACAGTTTACTGAAGATATGAGAAAGAATTACACAATTCTCTGCCCTCAGATGTCACCAATACATTTTGACATATTAGGTCCTGCCCTTAATTCATGTGGCTACAATATTGAAGTCCTTGAGAACGACAACAAGTCATCAGTAGATGTAGGTCTTAAATATGTTAATAACGACGCATGCTACCCTTCACTTATGGTAGTCGGACAGATTATGAACGCCCTTCTTTCAGGCAAATACGACCTTTCAAGAACTGCTGTGATTATGTCACAGACAGGTGGTGGATGCCGTGCTTCCAACTATATCGGATTCATCAGAAGAGCACTCATAAAGGCTGGTATTCCAGATGTTCCTGTAATCTCACTGAGTGCACAGGGACTTGAATCTAATCCAGGCTTCAGCTATGACATACCAATGCTTAAGAAAGCTATGATGGCTGTTGAATATGGTGATATATTCATGAATGTTGTATACCGTACAAGACCTTACGAGGCAGTTCCTGGTTCAGTTAATGCACTTCATGAAAAATGGAAGAAGGTCTGCATTGAGCAGCTTACTAAAAATAAGGTTCATATGAAAGAGTTCAATAAGAACCTCCGTGCTATTGTTAATGATTTTGATAATATTCCGCTTAAGGATATCAAGAAGCCTAGAGTTGGTGTTGTTGGAGAAATTCTTGTTAAGTTCATGCCTGCTGCTAACAACCACATTATTGAGTTACTTGAGGCAGAAGGTGCTGAGGCTGTTATGCCTGACCTTATGGGATTCCTTCTCTACTGTATGCAGAATTCAACATATAAGCATGAATTATTAAAGACACCTAAGAAGGGTGCTATTCTTTCAAGTACACTTATAAAGATACTTGAAACCTTCAGAAAGGCTGGAACCAAGGCACTTGCAGAAAGCAAGAGATTCGATGCTCCATCTAAGATTAGTGAGACAGCCAATTACGCTAAAGACTTCGTATCACTTGGCAACCAGACTGGTGAAGGCTGGCTTCTTACCGGTGAAATGATTGAGCTTATCCATCATGGTGTAGGCAATATCGTATGCTGTCAGCCATTTGCATGTCTGCCTAACCATATTGTAGGAAAGGGAGTTATCAAAGAGCTTCGTGCAGCATATCCTGAAGCTAACATAATTGCTGTAGATTATGATCCTGGTGCTTCCGAGGTTAACCAGTTAAACAGAATCAAGCTTATGCTTTCAACTGCTAATAAAAACCTTGCTAAAGAAGAAAAAGAATCTAAAAAAGACGCTTAATTGCTTGTACATATTATAATTCCGATATATAATGGATATAATAAATATGTTCGAAGAGGTGTAATATTATGAGTTTTATGTTATTCATCGGACCAATTATAGGTGTTGCAGTTGCTATTATTGCTGCTGTGGTTATCATATCAGTTGTAGCCGCTGCTGTTGCACAGAAAGATATTAACGACGAAGATTAAGAAAAAGTTCCTGCAGTCTGATATTTTTAAATATCTGCTGCAGGAACTTTTTTTCTTATTTTTTCTCTTTCTTTGGCTGTATTCTGCCCTCTGCTATCTCTATAATCTCGTCTGATAAGAATTCCAGTTCATCAGCATCATGGCAGGCAATAATAATTAACGCACCTCTCTGCTTGTGCTTTAAAAGAATCTGCCTTACCTGCTCAGTTCCTGAATCATCAAGCGCGTTAATAGGTTCATCAAGAATAATAATATCCGGATCTTCCATTATCGCAGCCGCTATACCCAGTCTTTGTTTCATACCGAGTGAATATTTCTTGAATGTTCTCTTATCATCCGGTTCAAGCCCAACCTCCGTAAGTGTCTGCCTTATCTTATCGTCATCAATCCGTTCTCTGATAGAAGCCAGCGTCTTTAAATTCTCAAATCCTGTATAATTACTGATAAATGAAGGATTCTCTATAAGAATTCCTATGCTTGGAGGAAACATTTCATCTTTTCCTAATATTCTGCCATCAATATCAACTGTTCCTGTAACCTTGATAAGACCTGCTATTGCACGCATAAGCATTGTCTTACCACTTCCATTCTTTCCCCTGAAACCATATATCTTTCCAGATTCCATTCTAAGGCTGACATCATCAAGAATATCAATGCCTTTAATTTTCTTAGATACATTTTTCAATTCAATATACATACTTACTCCTCCTACAGAAAATCTCTTTTTCTTGAATATATAATTCCAGCAGCCATAATCCCCACATCTATCCCCAGCATTAATAACGCTCCAAGATACCATCTGTCATAAACATGCGGGATTCTGTACATCATCATATAATTATAGAAGCCAAACCACTTCATATAACATATGCTGAATATGAATAACAACAGATTAATAATAAATCCAAATATAGAGTTAAACACATATGAAACCAGCAGAATTATAATACATGCAGTAATTAAGCTAAGCGTACACAGAACCATAAGTAACACAACATTGGTATTGCAGCTTATATCTTCACTTCCAAGTATGAGTTTTATGTTCTCTCTGGCGGTAAAATGCATCCTCAGACTGAACTTATTTCCTAGAACTGCAAAGCCACTGACTGCAAATGTTACAATTATCAGAACCATATATACAAGTGCAGCTAATACTGCGATAATATATTTACTGACCCACCAGTACACTGGTGAACGCGAGGCAATCATTATGCTCCTGCTTAACGCACTCCTGTCCGAATTAATATAATACGCAACAATAAAAAGCAGAAATAAAAGGACAAATATCTCAAGCACCGGAATATCCATCGCCAGATTTCTTTCGGGATAGAACTCTTTAGCTCCTTTAAAGAAATCCATAAGGCTGTCGCCTAACGACACTGCTGCTATCCTCCCCTTATTGATTGATTTGTTCATATTAGCAAAGAATATTAAAGCCTGCATTAAAGAATACACTGCAAATGCTATGTATAATTTCCATGCAATATTCCAAAACCTTTTCAGGTCTGCTTTAAATACATTAATAAAACATCTCATTAGTTCTTAAGCATGTCCTTTCTATAAAACCTGAATGTCAGATAACTTACTGCTGCACACACCGCCCAGATAATAACAGGCAGTACTATATTGTTAAATACAGATATTCCATATATGTACATGTCCGTCTGATACATCACAAATCTGTCAAACAGCCCTGTTTTACCTATACTTAAAAGTAATACATTAAAATATATTATGATAAAACTCCACACAGCAGAGCGTAAAATCCAGTAAAGCAGACACAAAAGCACATAAGCAATCTGCAGTCTTAAGATATCCAATAATAACATGAGTACTATTACTGCAAATGTATTCTCATATACCAGTTCATGATAAGGTATCCATGTTTTGGCAAGACTTCCTGTAACATTCCAGTTGCACCCAAAAACTGCCCCTTCTCTTAACGCTGTCAGCAATATAATCAGACAATTAACCACTGGAATAAGCAAAGTTATTAATATGCCTCTTTTAATACAGTCCCACCACATTTTCCCCATTGACTGGTAAAGAATTATTCTGTTCGAAGTCATATTTCTTTTAATAATTACAATAGATACAAAAGATACATATATCATCTCGAATAATCCCATAAAAGAAACTGTCTTCCAGTCATATACAGCAAGATAATAATCTGACATGCATGCGTTTACATTCCAGAAAACTTTATACATTTTAGAAAGCGTACCAATGAATATAATAACCGGTATCAGATATATCATTGCAATGCACAGCTTTTTTACTGACCTGTTCCCCATACATTCACCTCTTATCAAATACAAGCTTTCTTCTATATGGATAGAACGAATATACAAGCGTCATTGTTGATGATTCAATCCTATCAAAATTTTCGTATTTAAGCATTGATGTTGAAAGCATGCTTTTTAAGACCAGCTGTCTTTCTTCACCCGGCAAAACATTAATACTCTGCTGTGATGGATTGTCATTATTAATTATTGGAAATGCACCATTACTTGCACACAGCTCTTCAATTACCATGACAAAAGATGGACTATAACTAATAATGTCATCAGTTGTATTTCTTACTGATAATGTAAATACAACAACCCGCTTCTTATCTTTATCCTCTCTTTCAAGATACCTGTCATACTCCGAAGATATCTCCGAAAATTCATCTAATGTATATACCGAGTAATCTATTGGCTTAACTTCCAGACCATTAATATCAACCGGATTATCTTTGGTATAACTTATAACCTCTGCATTAGGATACAGCACATTTATTCTTATAATCATCACCGCACATATTACTATTGCAATAGAGCTTATACATAAAACTATTAATTTACAATGCTTCATTATCTGCTCCTTTCACAAAAAATATGATACCGCTTATAACAGTTATAATTATTGGTTCTAATATATATGCAGCAAGCTGCTTATCAGATAACATATTAGAAGCCAGTAATCTCATCGGATTAAAGCTGTCCATTCCAAACATATTCCTTAACATATTGGAAACAACACCCAAACCATAAAATGTAACGAATGGCATAAGCATCACCAGAAAAGAATTATTAAATATATATGACGAAGCAAGGGCAATTACACAAAATGCTCCTCCATATATAAAGAATTGCACAATATATATAAACGTATATATGAACGTATGTTTCACAAATAATACATTCATAAAAGAAGAACCGTTTCCCATAAAAAGACCATTTTCAATTGGCTTTAACGCAGGAACAAACATCATTGTTGCTATCAGGTTAACAAGTAATGGAATTACGACAATCAATCCTCCAACTACGAAAGTTGTTATGAACTTTGCAATATGTAATCTGTTCTTTGATATTCTGCTGTAATACTGCAATATATACTGACTGTTATTATCTTTTACAAATGTTGAGCAATATGGCAATGCTGCAAGTAATATACATACATATAAATAAACAGTCGCCCATATATCATACCCTATTCCGATTCCCATCCATGAAGTGAATACTGAATGAGGATAACTTGCCACGCTTCCATCATATCCCCCAAGTACATCTATATGAGGTACAACAGTCTGGATAAATGCACCTGCTGCCAATGCCAGACCTATAACAATACTTGCGGCAAACAATTTATTCTTAAATGCTCTTCTAAATTCTATCTTTAATAAAATATTTAATTCATGCATAATTATCTCCTATCTTCTATGTCCAGTTCTATAAGATATCCAGTATAACCGGTAGGCTGGAATATATATCCAAATGAACCTTCAAGATAATACGTCCAGCTATTCACAACAGGAGCTTCAAATCCAATCCACATATCATACTCATCTTCTGGATTAATGTCCATACAGTATGCTATAGAATTATCTTTGCTGCTCGTAAAACGTTCCTCTCTGTCTACAAATAACTGCACTCCAAAAGGATATAATTTTCCATCATCTTTCTTAACAACAAAACCTGAACACATATTAACATTTTTTGAAGTATTTCCATTATATTTCATATGTATCTTAATCCACACTGTGCGATTGTCATCTTCCTTTAAATTACCATCGACATCATACGCAATCTGTTTCTTAAAATATTTCATAACTTCATCTATATATTTATCATCAATAATTTCTTTCGCATAATTATAATTTCGTGTAGCCACCGCTTCTTTTACCGTAAACTCACAATCATAATATTCAAATGTTTCATTCATCTTTATGAACTTCATCATGCTTGTTTTATTGCTCAATGGTCCCTGTTGATACTCTTCTACCTGCTCATTCTCATCATAGGTTGGCTTTTCATTGTATATCTTAGTTACTGCCTCCCCTGCTGAATCAGTTTCATACTCATATCTGTATGCATATGATTTTGTCTCTTCTATTGCTTTAGCGTCCTCTATGGACTGCGTTGTGCATCCGCACAACGCAGCCATAAGGAAAAAACATGGTATTGTTTTATATATCTTCATACTAATTCTCCCTGTACATGTTCTCTATAATTATAGTATCGCTCATGCTTCCCCTTTTCAACATCAATGTCGTGAACGACAGCAACTTTGTCGTGAACTACCATGGTGACTATAAGTATAGTTGCAAAAACCGGAACAGAAGGATTAATCCAACTGTTCCGGCTCTATCACCATCTTATTTCACAACAGAACATATTACCTTCTTCATGATAATCACATGTTCCATTATTCTTCTTTACAAGCTTCTTAATAATCTGAGTTCCAAGACCATGTGATTTCTTGTCCTGCTTACTTGTATGAAGCTCTTTATTATCATTTAATACTGACTTCGATATATAATTCTCTACAGTTATAATCATATCATTGCCATTCCATACAGAACGGATTTCTATTTCCCTGTTACACGGTTCTTCTTTAAGTTCAGCCTCTATTGCGTTGTCTAACACATTTCCCATAATTGTGTACAGGTCGTTGCCATGCATAGGCTTTAATGTCTTATGAAGACCTGTCGTTATTATTATATCTTCACTCTTGGCATATTCAATCTTATTATTAATAACCGTATTGAATATCGGATTATCTGTATGAATATATTCCTTGGTTTTCTCAAGACTTATACTGTACTGCTTAAGAAAATCCTTAGCTTCCTCATATCTTTCCTGTGAAAGCAGACCATATATAACCTGAAGCTGATTATTCATATCATGCCTTACAGTTCTTACCTGCTTATCCATTGCCTGAACATTTTTAAGATAATCCTCACCTGACTCTATTACATTTCTTAAATGTTCTGCCTCTTGTCCCTTGTAATTCTCCTGATAGAGCCTTACAAGCGTTCTATAGAATATAATTGCAAGCACCAGACTTAACACTATAATGTTCATAATCAGCATGACATCATGGCCGCCATCAGAAATTCCTAATCTGATTAACATATATATATTAAAACATAATACCAAAACATATGCTGCTATATTAATTATATCTATCTTCGTAAAACTGCCATGTCTGATTGTTTTAAATGTATTCACAAGTGCAATCAATGTCATATATATAACTATAACAGTGAACTCATACATTCCCGTTTTATATATAATAAGATTAACATTTACAATATATATCACGCCATAAGTAATAGCTGCTATAGCAATGACAACCAGTGCCGATACCACATACGCTGCTTTAGCAATATAGCCGTTCAGTACCAGATATATCTCTCTTACAAGTATTACTCCTATACATATCATTATTGCCATTCTGATATTAACAATATTTAACAATATATCATTCATATGTCTGTCTGTTGTGCCTGTACTGCATATATCCCTTCATAAATGTATCTTTATAACTTCTTCCAAGTTTAAGAGTTTCTCCAGCTTTCATAATAACCTCATTAGTACTCTGGTTGATTCTTGAAATATACCTGTAATTAATCATATATTTTTTATGAGCCCTTATTATATCCGTACCTGTTATATCCTGTCCGAATTCCATCATATTCTTCCTGATTACATAGGAATTCCCATCAGCCGTATGTACTGTAAGATAATGGTCCTCACTTTGAACATATGTTATATCACCTGAATTAATATTGATAATTCCATCTTTATCATCAAGAACAATCGTCTTTTCATAACCATCAATGGCGATTAGCTTCTTAACGACTCTCTGTACATAAGTCTCATATCTTGACTTTCTGATAAAATAGAACGGAGTATAATCAAATGTATCATATACAACATCTTCATGCGAAGTAACGAATATAATCTTAGTCCTGTATCCTGATTTTCCAATAGCCTCTGCTACCGAGAATCCATCCATAGGCTCCATGTTGATGTCCAGGAGTACTGCTTTATACATTTTATTCTTTAGAGCTTCCAGTAACTGCACGCCTGTGTCATAGTAATCTATGATTACATCATTCCTGCCTGCTTTCATGAACTCATTCTTCAATGAAACTGTCAGCTTGTCTGCCATATTCTTATCATCATCACATATTGCGATTGTATATCCCATATATAAAGCACCTTCTCTATAGTTATTTGCTCATATTCTTAACTTCTTCAAACTTGTCCATAACTTCCTTAGATGGCTTTCCTGTTGCAAGACTTACAACAATAATAACTAATGTTGCGAAGATAAATGCTGGCAACAGTTCATATACAGCAAATATTCCTCCAAGCTTGGCAATACCGAATTTCCATATGAATATCATTGCTCCACCTGCAATCATTCCTGATACAATTCCGTACTTATTAGCTCTCTTCCAGAAAAGTGAGCAGAGAACCACAGGACCGAATGCCGCACCAAAACCTGCCCATGCAAATGAAACAATCTTAAATACTGAGCTTGTTGGATCAAGTGCAAAGAATATTGATATAACTGATATAACAACAACTGTAAGTCTTGCAACAAGCATCGATGTCTTCTTAGACATATTAATATGTAACACCTCAACCGCAAGGTTCTGTGATATAGCAGATGAAGCTGCAAGAAGCTGTGAATCTGCTGTTGACATGGTAGCTGCAAGAATACCTGCAAGGATAATTCCTGCTATAAATGCTGCTACAGGGTTAAATGTTGAAAGATAATGTGATATCTTAACAATAATTGTCTCTGATTCGCTTCCTGTTAAAGTATCAATAATACCAGATTTAGAAAGTGTAAGACCGATTACACCGATACCTGTTGCAACAATAAGTGATATGAATACCCATACAGTAGCAATTCTTCTTGAAATCTTTAACTTGTTCTCATCTTCAATAGCCATGAATCTTAAAAGGATATGTGGCATTCCGAAATATCCGAGTCCCCATGCAAGTGTTGAAACAATCTTAAAGAATCCATAATCACCTGATGTATTAGTCTCTGCAATATGTGTATGGAACATATCAAGATATCCTGGAAGTGCCTTGGCATTATCAAGTACAACTCCCATTCCTCCTGCCTGTACAATTCCAAATATAACTACTACAGCAAGTGCGAATGTCATAATAATACTCTGCACAAGGTCAGATGTGCTTGCTGCAAGGAATCCTCCCATAGTACAGTAAAGTACGATAACAACAGCACTGACAATCATTGCTGCATGATAATCAAAACCTAAAAGGCTGTTAAACAGCTTTCCGCAGGCAGCAAAGCCTGATGCTGTATATGGTATAAAGAATATTACAATAAGTGCTGCAGATATTAATGTAATTACATGCTTGTCATCCCCGAATCTCTTAGAGAAATAATCAGGAAGTGTTATTGCCTGATAACCATGTGAATATAATCTTATCTTCTTGGCAACAATAAGCCAGTTAAGGTAAGTACCAAGTGCAAGACCAATTGCTGTCCATGTTGCGTCAGCAAGACCTGTAAGGTATGCCAGTCCCGGAACACCCATAAGCAGGTAACTGCTCATGTCTGACGCTTCTGCACTCATTGCAGTAACAACAGGTCCTAACTTTCTTCCACCAAGATAGAAGTCTCCTACATCACTGTTCTTCTTAGAACAGATTACACCTATCCACACTACCATTCCCAGGTAAAGTATAATTGCTGCTAAAATAATAATGTTTGACATAAAATAATCCCTTTTCCTTTCATAAATACACGAATGTACCTATTATAGCATACATTCGGCTTTATAAAAAGCGAAAAGGGATTAATTGTTATTATAAATGTGTTGTTAAATTACTCTGACACGGTCTTGTCATACGGCTTCTGTGCCTCTGATGACTGGGCAGTAGTCTCCTGCTGACTGACAGTTGTCGTCTGTGTCTCTCGAGGATCATTCTTCTGTGTCTGTGCCTCAGTCTCCTGAGGTCTGTCATCATTCGTGACAGCTTCTGTTTCAGCCTGTGTCTGATTGTATTGTGAAACATTATTATTCTGTATATTACTGCTGCCATTCACATTATCTGTCGGGTCTCTATATGCAATATCAGCTATTCTGTTTATATCTTCAACCTTAATATCAGAACTTATATCAAAATCCTCAACTATCTCAACAGTTGTCTTCGCACCACAATTCTCATATATCCACTTGGCATTGGCACATGTCATAAGAATAGAACCGTCTGATACATTCTGTCCAATAGCATTGTATGACTTTGGATTAAGATTGTTATCACTCTGGCTGTAATATGTTGCGGTACTTAGATACTCAGCATTATCAAGTCTTGAAGAGTATCTGACATAATATATATCTGTAATCTTACGCCATAAAGATTTCTCTGATATAGCCGTCTTGGCAGGAGCAACTTTAGGTCCTAGAGCCACTTTAAAAGCCTTAACAGGAATAGAGAATTCTTTATTGTCATCAAGCTGATAAACAATCAGCGTATGCTTCGCTATGCTTATTCTGATATAATACGACTGGTTCTTTGCAATTGTCTGTGTCTGTGTATCCGTCTCTGATGAATCAGTTTCACCAGTGGTCTCTTCCTGTGATACATTATCAGCATTCTTATTGCTGTTATGCATACTGATAACAGTTCTTAACACAAACAACAGTCCTAGAACCATTACAACAAGTATAACAAGGTATACGATTGAATTAGTTCCCTTAAACCATCTCTTAATATCAAACTTCTTCGTTCTCTTATAGCCATTAAAATCCATAACTTACCAACCGTGTATATATTAAAAGTGAATTAAATATCTTTGCCCATGTTCTTCTCTTTTAATTCAATAAACTTAAGTATCATATCAATTGCACCATCTATTCCTACAAGTCCACTGTCTATACAGAGATTGTAGCTCTTAGCTTCTCCCCACTTCTTGCTTGAGTAGTAATTGTAATAGCTTGCTCTTCTCTTATCCGTCTTCTGGATAAGATCTGCAGCCTTAGAATCATTAAGTTCATAGATTCTCTTAATTCTCTGTACTCTCTCATCAAGACTTGCCTTGATAAATACACTTACTGCATATGGATTATCTTCCAATGCATAATCAGCACATCTTCCTACAATAACACATGATTCTCTCTCTGCAAGTTTCTTGATAGCATCAAACTGTGCAAGGAAAACCTTGTGATTAATAGGCATATCCACATATGAATTAGTATATCCCAGTGAATATGTATCCATTACAAGAGAATAAAGGAAACTGTTAGTAGGCTTCTCGTCCTGAGATGCGAAAAGTTCTTCACAAAGTCCACTCTCCTTAGCTGCAAGTTCAAGCAGTTCCTTGTCGTAGCACTTTATCCCCAGCTTCTCTGCCAGTTTCATGCCTATCTCATGTCCACCGCTTCCAAATTCTCGTCCGATAGTAATAACTGTTCTCTCATCCATAGTTCCTACCTCCTGGTTTCAATTGTATACGAAATACTTTAGATATATTATACATTATTTCTGTGGTAAAATCTACATATTAAGCATAATTAAATTAATCTTTAATAATTATTATTTATTCTTCATAATGGTCTATATGCAAGAGTATCTCTGTAAGAAATTCTGCTATCTTAGTTCCAGCCTTATTAGATATCACACTGTATCTACTCGGGGTAACACAAGCCAGTCTGATATTAGAAAAACCTCTTGCACCAAACATATAATTCTTACTATAATTCTTAGATTTAAGTGCCTTCTCAACATCAGGAAGCACCTGGTTTCTTGTGATTATTATAAATGATATATGTGTATACATATGATTCTTAGCCGGCAGCTTTCCGTCACCTCTTACAAAATGCGGTTCAATCTTATTGACAGCAAAATCATATAAATCATCAAGCTCTTTCATGCCAAGCGTATCACAATTAATGAAAAACAGATGCTCATAGCATTTTGAGTCCCATAACTTGGCATCATCTGTTGTAGAAAATCTGTCTTTCTTATTATAGCTGTAAGCATATATAACAAACTTTCTACCTTCAAACCAGTAATTATGGTATATATCAAATGTATCTGAAATACTGTTCAATATCATATCTATAAATTCCCTGCGTCTCAATTGCTACCTCCATTTCTTAAATCCTTAAGCAGCTTCTCAAAATATTCGGGCAATGGTGCTATAAACTCCATATATTCACCTGTTGACGGGTGTATAAATCCAAGAACACCCGCATGTAGTGTCTGTCCCTGCAGCTTATATCCACTCCTGGCATGACAATACACATCATCTCCAAGTATCGGATGTCCTATACTTGCCATATGTACTCTTATCTGATGAGTTCTGCCTGTCTCTAACTGACATTCTATAAAACTGTATTTGTCAAAATTCTCAAGTACACGGTAATGTGTGACAGCACGTTTTCCATTCTTTCTGTCAACTGCCATCATCTTGCGGTCCTTTGGATTACGCCCTATAGGTGCATCCACTGTGCCCTCTTCCTCTTTAAAGCGGTTATGGACAATGCAATAATACTTTCTTGTTATTGAATGGACAGCAAGCTGTGCAGCAATATCATTATGTGCCTTATCATTCTTACATGCAACAATAACACCTGTGGTATTCATATCTATTCTGTGTACTATTCCAGGACGCATAACGCCATTAATTCCTGACAGATTATCCCTGCAATGATACATAAGTGCATTGACAACTGTTCCTGTATAATGTCCTGCAGCCGGATGTACAACCATTCCCTTCGGTTTATCTATCAGTATCACATCATCATCTTCATATATTATATTCAGAGGTATGTTTTCCGGGAGTATCTGTGGCACAATAAGTTCAGGAATTGTTATTGTGATATGTTCCGTTCCATTAAGCTTATAGTTGGACTTGACACATTTGTCATCAACCGTAATATCTCCATCATCTAACAGCTTCTGTATGCGTGACCTTGACACATCTTCTAACTCCTGCGACAGATATTTATCTATTCTTGTCCCCTTATCCTCTGGTTCAGCAATTAAATTCTGCACTGAATCACTCATTATTATCACCCTTCTTCGATAACTTTAAGAATCCGAAATCGTCTTCTTTATAGACAAAAAGAATAAGAATAATAAGCAATGCAACTGAAACAGTAACATAGCAGTCTGCCACATTGAATACCGGAAAATTAATAAGCTTGAAATATATAAAATCCCTTACATATCCGAATCTTACCCTGTCAATAAAGTTTCCTGCTGCACCAGATACAAGTAATGTACAAGTTATAAGAATTGGCATATACTTTCTTGTTGCAGGAAGATTAATAATTACATAAGTTACTATAAGCATAACTATAACTGTAAACACAAGAAACAGATTAATCTTACCGCTTAACATGCCCCATGCTGCACCTGAATTTCTAAGATAAGAGAATACGAAAGCATCTCCTATTATCTTAAAATCCGGTTTTCCTAAAAGCTTCGCTTCTGCAAGTGCTTTGGTAATCTGGTCTAATTCAGTCAGAACAACAATTCCTATAATATAAAATAACAAATTGAATATTTTCTTTTTATTATTCACTTTCAGCCTCCGTTATTAATCATTTATCTTATAACACCTTCAAGTGCTCTTCTCATCTGGTCATCAGTTATATCTCTGTCAATATAAGCATCTCCAACTGACTTTAGAAGAATGAACTTAACCTTTCCGGCATCCATCTTCTTGTCATTCTTGGATACAGCAATAACATCATCTATCTTAATTCCTGTTACATGGTCAGGGAATTCATATAATGCAAATGTATTAAGCGCATCATCTCTTTCTTCGCCAGTAATTGTTCCAAGTTCCACACATATATTAAGTGCAGCTATCATTCCAAGGACAACACATTCCCCATGATAAAGCGAGAAATTCATCTCTTTCTCTATAGCATGTCCTAATGTATGTCCGAAATTAAGCAGTGCTCTTTCTCCCTTTTCCTTAGGATCATTCTCAACAACCTCTCTCTTGATGTTACAACTCACATATATCATATGCTCAAGTGCATCTGTATCCATCGCCTTTATGCTTTCTGCATTGTCCTTAAGCCAGTTGTAATATTCCTTGTCTTTAATAAGACCATGCTTAATAATCTCACCAAATCCAGAATTAAAAAGTCTCTTACTGAGTGACTTAAGCACTGACATATTCATATATACAAGCTTTGGCTGATGGAATGCTCCAACCATATTCTTATATGCCCTGAAATCAACGCCTGTCTTGCCGCCAATACTTGAGTCAACCTGGGCAAGAAGTGATGTAGGAACCTGTATGAATTTAATTCCTCTAAGATATGTTGCCGCAGAAAATCCGGTAAGGTCGCCAACAACCCCTCCGCCAAGTGCTACAAGGCAGTCATTCCTGTCAAAATGATTCTCTATAAGATATTCATATACATCCTGTACTGTGTCAAGAGTCTTATTCTCTTCTCCTGCTGCAAATGTATACACATATACTGCATTGCCTGTTTTTTCAAGTTCATTCTTTACCTGTTCTGCATATAAAGGACCTACATTGCTGTCTGTCACAATACATAACTTTCTCCCTGTTATTTCAAGCTTATTAAAGGCTTCTGAAAGTCCCCCGAATCCACTTTCAATCACAATATCGTATGCTGGTTTTCCTTCGCACTTTACATTAATACACTTCATAACATTCTCCCTTGTCCTTATAATTAAACAGCCACCCATTATATGTGGGTGGCTGTGAAGATCAATTAAAATCTGTTTTCATTCTTGTTAAATGATGAAAGATCAATTCCTCCTGTTACTATCTCAGGAATATCACCCGAAATATCTACATTAGGTGGAGTCACCAGGAAAATATAATTAGTTATCTTCTGAAGGTTACCCCTTATTGCATATGTAGAACCAGCAGAATAATCTATTATTCTCTGTGCTATCTCAACATGGATTCCTTCAAGGTTAAGCACAACTGCCTTACCTGTAAGAAGTGTATCAGTTATCTCCTTAGCATCTTCCATAGATTCTGGTCTTATTACAACAACTTCAAGTCCTCTTGGAGACTGTGTCTTCATAGGAACAACCTTAGACTTGGAAGCAAATCTTGGCTTCTCTGCTGTATATGAAACATCTTCGTCTGCTACTGTATCTTTCTTGGTATTCCTTCCAAAAAGATTCTTTCTTTCTGATGGTTTCTCATCATCGTAGTCATCACCGAAATCATCATCGTAATCTTCGTAATCGTCATCAAAATCATCATCGTCATGCATCTTAAACATATTAGTTAAACCGTCTAACATTCCCATTATAAACACTCTCCTATATCTAATAATCTGACTTTCTTTAGTATCCCCAAAACATATTAATGTGAATAGTCCCTGGCTCCAAATATCGCTGTTCCAACCCTTACATGAGTTGCCCCTTCTTCTACAGCAACAGTATAATCGTTAGTCATCCCCATGGACAAAACATTCATGTATACATTATCTATGTTTTTGTTATTGATGTCAACCAGTAATTGCTTTAATTCTCTAAAATACTTCCTGTTATCTTCAGGATTTTCAACAAATGGTGCACTTGTCATGAATCCTCTTATCTTAATTCCCGGAAGCACTCCTATTTTCTTCACAAATTCTTCCGCTTCTTCACATGTTACACCGAACTTGTTCTCTTCTCCTGCAACATTAACTTCAATAAGAATATCCTGTATAAGGCCTTTCTTTACTGCTTCATCACTTATTGCAACGGCAAGTCTTTCTGAATCAACTGAATGAATCAATGCAGCTCGTCCTACAACATATTTTACCTTGTTTCTCTGCAGATGTCCTATCATATGCCATGTTATATCCTTAGGAAGTGTATCTGCCTTGTCCACCATCTCCTGAACATAATTCTCTCCAAACTGTCTTATTCCACAGTCATATACTTCCATAAGCATATCCTTGGGCTTGGTCTTGCTTACTGCAACAAGACACACATCTTCTGGATTTCTTCCTGATTTCTCACATGCTTTCTTAATATGCTCTTCTACTTCAATAAGATTATCCTTTAACATAATGCCTCCTGAATGTCATTAATCTGATATACCAAAGCTTTAATATATCATCTCATTCTCTGAATACTTGTCTGCATCCAGAATTATTCTGTCATATATTGACACACCATGACTAAGTGACTGTTTTAATATGTAGTATTCATTATTGCCATCTATTACTTCTACAAGCTTAAATACTGTATATCCTGTATTAACACAATACACACCTCTAAGCTTTTCAACCGGTCCTACAACGAACCTGTCACTTGAATCCATCCTGATTATTCCAGTGCCGGCTGCCAGTTCTGTCTTCTTAATATACACAGCCTCATCATTTGACTTATATATATCAACAGCCTTAAATACCTGATTCAGCTTACCATCTGAATCGCTCTGTTCTACAAGGAATCCATAATCACCCTTTTCACCATTAGTTATGAGGTATTCTTTAGGTATCTTATAGAATTCGTTCTCAGTTACCGCTGATACCGGAACCTTGATTCCTGACTTTCCTGACACAATTATCTCAATATCAAGGAATCTCTCTGTAGCATATCTTATCATATATTTTGATAATGTTATCTCACCATATGAGTTCTTACCATCATTAACTATCTTGAATGGAAATGTGCCTGTAATATTATCCTTGGTAAACTTAATTGATAATGTATCCTTAGATGAAAGAGAATACTTATCTATATCTGACTGTGTAATCGGAAACATAAGTGTCCAGTTCTCACTTGTAATAAGCTTATATGCAGGATCTGAGGCTGTAATAAGCTTTTCCGACTTAAGACTCTGCTTATCATATGATTTTTTCTTAAAGTCAACACTGCCAATTGTTTCCTCGGTGACTCCTTCATAACCATCAACCGAATAAACAACTATACCCGGTTTATCTGACTTCACAGTCTTAAAAAGGTCCTGACTTCCTGTGCTTGCTACAATTGAATCAAGATTGGCCATAATATTCTCATTAATAGACTGTAGTACAGTTGCATTAAGATCTGACTTGAGGTCATAAACTGCACTGAATCCACTGTCTGCATACTCAGTCTTGTAATTAGTAAGTGTATTCTTAATGACTGTAAGATTCTCATCTGAAAGTGCATTACCATCTCCTGATGTATACTGTGCAAGTATATCTGAAACTCTTCCTGTCTCATCAACCGTATACACTGTATCACCAGTCATAACTCTTGTTCCCTCTCGCTGATAATAGTTAATATCACCAGAATATGAAGAATTATAGACTTCTTCCTGTCTTAAGGCAACCGCTGTAAATGAAGCATTATTCATTAGTGAACCCACTTCAACTTCATATGTCTGTACCTTTGCTTTTGAAACATATATAACTATAAAGCACACAATATATACCAGCACTATTCCAAATATAATTGCTGCTGCTTTCGGCTTTCTTCTGTATCTGACTACTTTCTTTCCCGCCATGATAAACCTCATTATTTCCGCACTTTATCTGTGCTGATTAACAAACACTGTAATTGTAGCATTTTAGACAGTCTGATACAAGGTTTAAAGTCGTCAAGTTTCCACTTTTTCTCAACAAAATCCATATTTTTCCAGTATGATTTATCTTACATTTTCCATACTAATTTCAAAACCAAATCCGCAATTTTTAAGGAGGCATTTTATGAATTCTAAACCTATAGACTACATTGCTCTTACAATTGCCATTGTAGGAACGCTTAACTGGGGACTTATCGGTTTCCTCAACTTTAATCTTGTGCATTTTATATTCAGATCAGTTATGGTTGACCGTATAATCTACGCACTTGTAGGTCTTTCTGGCTTATATCTTTTAAGTACTTACGGAAGAATCAAGGCACTTGGCGAAGATATGTAGCAAAACAGGCTGCCAGTTAACCGGCAGCCTGTTTTTATTTTTTATTATTGTCTTGCTTTCATTATTCTGTCAAGAAGTGCGTCAGCAACCTCTTCCTTACTCATCATAGGAAGCTCCTCGACTGCGTCTTTAGTAATAACAGTAACCACATTGGTATCTGTTCCAAATCCGGCTCCTGCCACTTTGACATTATTAGCCAATATCATATCAAGATTCTTCTTTGTAAGCTTCACCTTGGAATTGTCAAGCATATGCTCTGTTTCCATTGAGAATCCGCACAGAAACAATCCATCTCTTTTATTGCTTCCAAGTGTGCCTATTATGTCTTTAGTCCGCTCAAGAGGAATTGACATATCACCATCTTTTTTCTTAATCTTTTCTTCACTTACATCAGACGGTCTGTAATCTGCAACTGCTGCTGCCTTGATTATTATATCTGCGTCTTTAGCACTCTTAATTACTGCATTATACATATCCTCTGCTGAAACAATATCCACCATCTTAACAAATGGCACCGGCTCAAGGCTTACTTTTCCTGATATAAGTGTTACATCCGCTCCACGAAGCATTGCCATCTTAGCAATTGCATATCCCATTTTTCCAGTGGAATTATTAGATAAGAATCTTACAGGGTCTAACTTCTCTCTTGTAGGTCCTGCAGTAACTGTAAGCTTAATTCCGGCCATATCTTTATCTTTAGCTATTGTCCTTAAGATGTAATTAAGAAGAACCTGCTCCGATGGCATCTTTCCCGCACCTGTATCTCCACATGCAAGATAACCGCTGTCAGGCTGGATAATTTCATATCCATAATGCTCTAATTTCTTAAGATTATCCTGTACTATAGGATTAGTGAACATATTAGTGTTCATCGCAGGTGATATAAGCTTTGGACATTTGCATGCCATAATTGTTGTAGTCAGCATATCGTCTGCTATCCCATTTGCAATCTTTCCTATTACATCTGCCGAAGCAGGTGCTACAAGGAATATATCAGCCAGCTTTGCAAGGCTGACATGCTCAACATTAAACTGGAAGTTTCTGTCAAATGTATCAACTAAGCACTTGTTTCCTGTAAGTGTCTCAAATGTTATCGGATTAATAAAATTGCATGCATTCTCAGTCATTATAACATGCACATTGGCATGCTTCTTTACAAGCATACTTGCAAGATTAGCAATCTTATATGCTGCTATACTGCCTGTTACTCCAAGAACAACTGTCTTTCCCTTAAGCATATTATCTCCTCCCGCCTATTCAGCCACTTTCTAGACATTTTTATCATAAATGTATTTCAAACCTCTTATAAGAAGTGCAGGGTCTGTCTCAATTCTGTTTCTGCAGAATGGAATTATAACCTTACTAAGCCCCCCTGTTGCCACAAGCTTTGCAGCAGGCTTTCCGTTCTTTCCAAACCCGCAGCAATCTATTATTCTGTCTATAATTCCGTCTATACTTCCTGCATGTCCGTATATAAGACCGCTCTTCATACAGTCAACCGTATTCTTTCCAACCGGTCCTTTTGGTGCATCAAAGCTGATTCTTGGAAGCTGCGCAGTTCTTGATGAAAGTGAATTCATTGAAACACCTGCTCCCGGAAGAATTGCACCACCTATATAATTACCATTCTCATCAACTGCGCTTATAGTAGTTGCAGTGCCTATATCAACTATAATAACCGGTGCGCCATAATCATGTGTCGCTGCAACTGCATCAACTATTAAGTCACTTCCCACCTGCTTCGGCTGATCCATAAGAATGTTAAGCCCCGTCTTTACTCCAGGTCCTACAACAAGAGGCTCTATATCTACAACCTTTTCAACAGCAGCTTTAATTACATTAACAAGCTGTGGAACAACTGACGATATAATTGCACCATTAATATCCTCTGATTTTATATTATAGATTTCAAGAACATTTTTAAAGCTGATGGCATACTCCAGCTCTGTCTTTGAAAGGTCTGTACTCAGCCTTTCCTCAAATATTACTTTATCATCATCAACACAGCCAATAACTATATTAGTATTGCCCATATCTATAGCTAATATTGTTCCTTTAGTATTCTTTCTTGACATTAATTATACCTCGCTAATATAGTAATCCCGTCACAGATAAGCTTATCAGCCATACATTCATATATATCATTAACAGGATTATCCTTAAACTCATCAGCGGCTATTGCCACTCTTATATAGTTCTTTGTATATCCTGTATAATATGACCTGCCATCTATTTCTGTCAATTCTTCTATAAGAACTTCGAGCCTTTTTCCGATATACATCTTTCTGTATTCAAGTGACTGTGCCTTCTCTAACGCAAGCAGAACTGCACTTCTTTCTGACTTAACAGTGTCTGCTACCTGCTCCTTCATCTTGTCAGCAACAGTTCCCTTTCTTCTTGAATATTTGAATATATGCATTTCGTAAAAATGTACTTTCTCAAGGAACTTGCGTGTCTCAAGGAAATCTTCCTCTGTCTCTCCCGGAAATCCCACGATTACATCAGTAGTTATTGCCGGATTATCAAACACTTCTCTTAACTTTACGCAGCCCTCATAATACTCTTCTGTATTATATTTTCTGTTCATTGCCTTTAATGTCTTGTCGCATCCACTCTGTAATGATAAGTGAAAATGTGGACATATCTTTTCTAAGCCGGCAATCCTTTTTGCAAATTCATCTGTAATTATTCTTGGTTCAAGCGAACCTAAACGTATTCTCTTAATTCCTTCAATCTCATGGATTGCCTCTATAAGTTCTATAAGACTTATATTCTCAAGGTCTGTTCCATAAGATGATATATGAATTCCTGTAAGAACAACCTCCTTAACACCTGTAGCTGCAAGCGTCTTAACCTCATTTACTATATCTTCAGGCTTACGGCTTCTTACCCTGCCTCTTACGTATGGTATTATGCAGTAAGAACAGAACTGGTTGCATCCGTCCTGAATCTTGATATACGCTCTTGTGTGTTCCCCTGTCTGGTTAATCTTAAGCGATTCATACTCCTGATACTTGTCATTAATATCAACAAGATAGCTTGTTTTATCCGAACCGCCAAAATAATCATTTAATGCTTCAACAATACTTATCTTCATATTATTGCCAAGAATGATATCAACACATTCATCCTTTTTAACTCCGTCAGGGTCTGCCTGCACATAACAGCCAGCAGCAACAACAACTGCCTCCGGATTCATCTTCTTTGCCTTATGCAGCATCTGTCTTGATTTTCTGTCAGCAATATTAGTTACTGAACATGTATTAATTATATATATATCAGCCTGAACATCTTCACTGAAAGGCACTATCTCATACCCCTCATCCCTAAGCATTATCTCCATTGATTCTGCCTCATAGGAATTAACCTTACAGCCCAGACTGTGTATAGCAACTTTTTTCAATTTAATCCTCATTTCCTGTTAATTTTTGTTACATTTCTTTATTGACATAGGTTTAACAAATAGATATTATAGTTTATAGAAAAACATTTAAGGAGGTATTCTAATGAAAACTGTAAAGATTTCATTAAATTCAATCGACAAAGTAAAATCTTTTGTCAACGATATCACTAAATTCGATGTTGACTTTGATCTTGTTTCTGGCAGATATGTAATTGATGCCAAGTCTATAATGGGTATATTCAGTCTTGATCTTTCTAAGCCAATTGACCTGAACATTCATGCAGACAATGATATTGATACAATCCTTGCCGTATTAAAGCCATACATCGTTGAGTAATGATGTGTAAGAACATATAAACCGCTTTATCTGTTGCAGATAAAGCGGTTTTATTTTATTCAATTACGATTTTTTCTGTTGTCTCAATTGCTGTCTTGTAAAGCTCCTCAATAACTCCATCAAGGTTAGTCTCATGCTGCTTGATAACATTAAGATTAGGCTTGGTTACAGGGTGCTTTGCAACGAATATTGTACAGCAGTCCTCAAATGGCTGTATTGATGTCTCATATGAGCCAATCTTTTCTGATATATCAATAATTTCCTGCTTGTCAAAACCAATAACCGGTCTGAATACAGGCATTGTACACACTTCGTTAGTACAGTAAAGACTTGCCATTGTCTGGCTTGCAACCTGTCCGATACTCTCTCCTGTAACAAGTCCCTGACATCCGCTTGATTTTCCTAAGTCTTCAGCAATCTTCATCATATATCTTCTCATAATGATTGTAAGCTCATCATGTGGACATTTCTCATATATAGCCATCTGGATATCTGTGAAATTAACAACATTAAGTGTAATAGGGCCTGAATACTTAGATACAATCTTTGCAAGGTCAATTACCTTCTGCTTTGCTCTTTCACTTGTATATGGAGGAGCATGGAAGTATGTTGCTTCAATCTGTACACCTCTTTTGGCAACCATATATCCTGCAACAGGGCTGTCAATACCGCCTGATAATAAAAGCATCGCCTTTCCTGCTGTTCCGATTGGCATTCCGCCAGGACCCGGAACCTCAATAGAGTAAATGTTAATAACATCTCCTCTGATTTCTACCTGTAAAAGAACCTCAGGCTTATGCACGTCAACCTTCATCTCTGGGAATGCATCCAGAATTCTTCCACCAAGCTCCATGTTAATCTCCATTGAGTTCATTGGATAATTCTTTCTTGTTCTTCTTGCATTAACCTTGAATGTAAGATTCTTATTCTTATATGCCTTATCAAGATAATTGATAACCTGATTAGCAAGGTCATCAAATCCGTTATCTTCAATCTGAACTACAGGACAGATTCCAACTATACCAAATACTCTTGTAAGACTATCAATCACCTCATCATAATCATAGTCCGAAAGTGCATTAACATAGATTCTTCCATCTGCTCTTCTTACATCAAATTCTCCCTCAACATCCTTAAGTGAGAACTTAATCTGTCTTACAAGGGCGTCCTCAAAGATGAATCTGTTCTTTCCCTTAACTCCTATTTCTCCATACTTTATCAAAAATGCTTTATACATCGTTTTCCGCCTTTCCTTTGCATATCAAGATTTGTGCAAAGCACAAATCTTGTGTGTGAAAATCTATTTTCACACAATTATCGTCTTGTGTACTTCCTAAGCATTGGAAGCAGCTGTTTAAGTGTTTCTATTGTGTATTCAAGTTCTTCCTTAGTTGTCTCATAACAAAAGCTGAATCGTAGTGTTGAATCAAGCAGTTCCTTATCAAGTCCGATTGCAACAAGTGTGTTGCTCAGTCCCGGCTTGTTAGATGAGCATGCTGAACCAGATGATACATATATTTCTTTATCTTCAAGTGAATGAAGAAGCACTTCTGCCCTTACTCCCTTAAAGCTTGCACTTACAATCTGTGGTGCCGAATCCGTACCCTTCTTGCTGTTTACCTGCACATCAGGAAGCTTTTCAAGCTCATCTATGAAGTAATCCTTTAACTCATACAAATGTGCTATCTTGCTTTCAAAGTCATTATTATATATAAGCTTTACAGCAGTTGCAAGTCCTGCTATAGCAGGAACATTTTCAGTTCCTGAACGCATGCCCTTCTGCTGTCCGCCACCGTATATAATAGGCTTGATTCTTGTCTTATCATTAATGAATAAGAATCCGCTTCCCTTAGGTCCGTGAATCTTATGTCCACTGACTGATAACAGATCAATTCCAAGCTTCTTAGGATATATCTTATATTTACCATAAGCCTGAATCGCATCAACATGATATACAATATCAGGATTATAATCTTTAATTATATGTCCGATTTCTTCAATCGGTTCAACTGCACCAATTTCATTATTAACATACATTACTGAAACAAGTATTGTCTCATCATCAAGTGCATCCTTTAGAGCCTCTATATCAACTATTCCATCTTTATCAACTGGAAGATATGTTATTCTGAAGCCTTCTTTTTCAAGGAAATTGAATGGCTCTTTAACTGATGAATGTTCCACAGATGATACTATGCAGTGCATTCCTTTTCTTTTATTAGCCATTGCTGTTCCGATTATTGCCATGTTATTAGATTCTGTTCCACCAGAAGTAAAGAGTATCTCCTTATCCTGACACTTAAGAGTCTTTGCTATTACCTCTTTAGCTTCACGGATATATTTCTCTGCATCAACGCCCTTCATATGCTTTGATGATGGATTACCATAATCTTCTGACATAACCTTTACTGCTGTTTCTACTACCTCTGCTGCACATTTCGTTGTAGCAGAATTATCAAGATATGCTTCCATATTGCCTCTTTTCCGCTTATTCTTCCATATTATACATAAGCACTGACAACAGCATCATTCCCGCTGTCTCAGTTCTTAATATTCTCTTACCTAGTGTGATTATCTCACATCCTGCATTTACAGCTTCGTCAAGCTCTGACCTGTCGAATCCACCCTCAGGGCCTATGAATATACCAACAGATTCTCCATGTCCGATTTCTTCAATCACTTTTCTGGTCTTTTCCATGCCTTCTGCACACTCATATGGCAGTAAAAGCTTATCTAGCTTTCCTGCATACTCAAGTGCCTGCTTAAATGTCATAACTTCTGTCACTTCAGGCTGGATACTTCTCTTGCTTTGCTTGGCTGCACTTAATGCAATGCCATTCCAACGTTCGACCTTAGCTTTAGCTTTCTTCGCATCTAGTTTTACAACGCTTCTTTTCATTGCTACAGGAACAACACTGTATGCTCCGAGTTCTACAGCCTTCTGTATTATAAGTTCCATTTTGTCAGCCTTAGGCAGTCCCTGAAACAGAATTATTCTTGAAGGCAGTTCTTTTCCCTGCTCGTCCTTGCTTAGTATATCTGCCCTTATATATTCATCTGACATAAAAGCAATGCTGCATTCATAATCAACATTATCTCCGCTGCTTATAAGAAGCTTGTCGCCTTCTTTGAATCTTAATACATTCTTAATGTGATTAACATCACTTCCAACTATATCTATATATGAATCATGGATATTCTCATGCTCTGCAAAAAAATGATACATACACTACTTCCTTCTTGCTGTGATATTAACCCACTCGCCATCATGGTTAATCTCAACTATCTCTAACTCAGGATTCTTCTTAAATGCCTCTGCTACCTCTTTTTCCTTAGTATCTATAATACCAGAAGTAATAAAGTAAGCGCCGTGCTTCATATGCTCATGTATGCATGTTGAAAGTGGCTCTAATACGTCTGCAAGGATATTGGCACACACAATGTCGTAGCACTCATAGCCACAGGCATCTTTAACAGCCTTGTCATCAATGATATTACCCTCAATAACCTCAAGCTGCTTCTTATCTATATTGTTCTGCTCTGCATTTTCCTCTGATGCAATAATTGCATTAGGATCAAGGTCTGTACCAAATGCATGCTTTGCACCATATTTTAATGCAACTACTGAAAGTATACCGCTTCCACAGCCGACATCTAACACCTCATCACCATCTTTAACATACTTCTGAAGCTGCTTTATAACCATTCTTGTAGTCTCATGTGAACCTGTTCCGAAAGCTGTTCCCGGGTCAATGCTAAGTACAGCATGCCCCTTCATCTCCTCTGTCTCCGGCTCCCATGTAGGCTTAATGAATAAGTCTCCTATTGTAAATGTATGCCAGTACTGCTTCCAGTTATTAATCCAGTCCTTATCCTCTGTCTCTGATTCTGTGATTGTACCCTCACCAATATCAATAAACATTCTTAAATCTTCAAGTTCTGCCTTAACCTTTTCAAGCATTGAGCCATCATCTTCTTCACTGTCAATGTAGAAATTAACCTTAGCTCTGCCATCATCAGGTGGAAGGTCAGGAATGAAATCTACAAACATTGACTTAGCCTCTTCCTTAGTAAGCTGTACATTATCCTCAATTTCGATACCTTCAATTCCTATATCATTAAGCGCGCTGCTTATCATATCAACTGCATCTGTAGTTGTCTGGATTGAATATTTATTCCACTTCATATTATTGTCCTTTCGTTAACACAAACATTTTACATCTGTAAAAATGCTTCATATCCCTTTAATGTCTCATATAGGTCAGCCTTGCTTATTACCTCGTATGGTGCATGCATATTCTGTACAGCAATTCCACTGTCGATTACATTCATATCAAGATTAGCCAAGATATATGCAATTGTTCCGCCACCGCCTGCATCTACCTTTCCAAGCTCTGCCATCTGGAAATACACATCTGCATCATCCATAACTTTTCTTAACTTTCCAATGAACTCAGCAGAAGCATCATTAGAACCGCTCTTACCTCTTGAACCTGTATACTTGTTAAATACCATACCTTTTCCAAAGAATGCTGAATTCTTCTTTTCAAACACTGATGCATAATTAGGGTCATATGCTGCACTTACATCTGATGATAACATATAAGAATTAGCAAGTGCTCTTCTTAATTTAAGCTCTGAATAATCACCGCATCTGTCCATAACCTCTGCGACCATATTTTCAAAGAATCTTGAATGCATACCTGTTGCGCCGACGCTTCCTATCTCCTCTTTATCTACAAGAATACATACGCCAGTTCTTGTAACCTGTGGTGTATTAAGAAGTGCAATAAGCGACGGATAAGCACACACTCTGTCATCATGGCCATATCCCATAATCATGCTTCTGTCCAGACCATAATCTCTTGCAGGTCCTGCCGGAACAGCCTCAAGCTCTGCTGATAAGAAATCTTCCTCTTCAATCCCATATTTTTCTTTAAGAATTGCAAGAATATTCTTCTTAACTGCTTCCTTTTCTTCCTTATCCTCATCTGTATTATCACTGTCTGATGCTGCCGGCATGCTTCCTATAAGGATATCAAGGTCCTCGCCCTCAACCACCGAGCTTCCTTTCTTTTCCATCTGTTTAGCAGCCAGGTGTATAAGAAGGTCTGATACTCCGACAACCGCATCGTCAGCGTCTTCTCCTATTACAACTTCAACACATTCGCCATTCTTTAATGCAACAACACCATGAAGTGCAAGAGGAATTGCTACCCACTGGTATTTCTTGATTCCTCCATAATAATGTGTATCAAGAAGAACCAGGTCTGAATCTTCATACATAGGATTCTGCTTGATATCAAGTCTTGGTGAATCAATATGTGCCCCAAGTATATTCATACCGGTGCTTATCGGTTCACTTCCAATATTAAAAAGCACTATTGCCTTCTTCATATTAACAGCATATACCTTATCACCTGCTTTAAGTGTCTCATTAGCTGCTATTATCTCCTGTAAATCTCTGTATCCGGCTTTCTTTGCCAGTTCTACAGCCTTTTTTACACATTCTCTTTCTGTCTTACACTCAGATATAAAAGTCTTATATTCATCTGCAAATGTGAATACATTGTTCTTATCTTCGTCTGAATATTTCTTCCATGCATTCTTTCTTTCCATAATGTCAACTTCCTTTCTATATTCCTAATGTTATCTGACCATCAGAATCTTCCTGATTATCTGCATCAAAGTTTTCGCTTGCAAGCTCTAACTCTGCCTCTTCCTTATATTGTTCAACCATATCTTCACTGATTGTTGGAAGCTCGTCTATCGACTGTACTCCAAATGACCTTAAGAAATCCTCTGTTGTTCCAAAAAGCATTGGTCTTCCCGGTGCATCAAGTCTTCCAACTTCCTTCACAAGACCAAGTTCAACAAGCTTGCTTACTGCTCTGTCTGAATTAACACCTCTGATATTCTCTATCTCAATCTTAGTTACAGGCTGCTTATATGCTATTATCGACAATGTCTCTAATGCCGCGTCTGTCAGTGTATATCTTCTTGGCTGGCTGCAAACTCTTATAAGTGCATCATAATATTCCTGCTTGGTACACAGCTGGAAGCTGTTCTCAAGCTCAATGATTCTTATTCCCCTGTTCTCTGATTCATATTTATCCATAAGATTGTGTACTATCTTAACAGTTGTATCCACATCCTGTTCTATGGCATCTGCAAGCTTACCTGCTTCAACAGAATCACCCATAGTAAAAAGCACAGCCTCAATTATGCCTTCCATCTGTTCTAAACTCATCATTCTACTCCTCTGTTATATCTTCAATAAGCTCAGGATCCCTGACCACCCTTATGAATATATCATCCTCCGGGCATTCCTGCTTAACCTCAACAAATCCGGTCTTAATAAGCTCTAACACAACTAAAAATGTTACTATAACAGCAACCTTTGATGGATTATTCCACAAAAGCTCCCTGAAACTAAACTCTTCATGCTCCATCATAAATGCTTTAATATCCACAAGCTTTTCACTCATGGTAACTTCTTCTTTCTCAATCTTTCCAAACTTGCTTCGTACAGGATCTATCTTATCTTCCTTACGTTTACAAACATCAGCAAATATTCTGTTAAGACGCATAAGTGTTGTATCACCAATAACCTCTGTAAGATCAACCGGCGGTGTATATGCTGCAACCGCCTCCGGAATACTCTGCTTCTTATAATAGGTTCTCTCTGCATCTGTATGCTTGTCCTTTAATTCCTGTGCCATAGCCTTATACAGCTTGTACTCTAACAGCTTTTCAACAAGCTCTGCTCTTGGATCTTCCTCATTGCCTTCCTCATCCACTTCCTTAGGAAGTAACATTCTTGACTTAATATCAAGAAGAGTTGCCGCCATTACAAGGAACTCACTTACCACATTAAGATCTTCCTTCTTTAGCTGCTCAACATATTCCATATACTGTTCTGTAATCATTGCAATCGGAATATCATATATATTAACTTTATTCTTATCTATCAAATGTAAAAGAAGATCTAAAGGTCCTTCAAACACCTGAAGCTTAACACTTATTCCCATATCTGCCTCGCTATATTTACTGTGCATAATTACACGTATCACATTTTACATAAAATAACTGCTGTTTGCAAGTAATTGCTAAATTCTATAAAATAACATATAATATCTTGAAAACATTCAATTAAGGATTAAGGTATAAGAATGCTCAATTTAATATTATTAATCAAAAGAATTGTCACTAAAATATCTGAAGACCGCATCGGCGACTACGCATCCTCAGCATGTTACTATCTCATGCTGAGCTTTTTCCCGTTTTTTATTGGTCTTTTAAGCCTTATAAAGTTCCTGCCAGTTTCCAAGGCAGACCTTTTAAAAATCATATACGGCGTTCTTCCAACTCAGCTGCAGCCTATTGTCCGGGCAATGCTCACTGATATATATGACAACTCAACAACTGCATTAACCCTCATTACTGCAATTGCTATCATATGGGCTGCCGGTAAAGGTTTCATGGCTATTGTCCGTGGATTAAAACAGATATACAGAAAAGATAACCAGAAGAACTGGCTTTTCCAGAGAATAAGAGCAAGTATCTATGCCCTTATATTTATGATTCTTATTATTGCCAGCCTTATACTTATGGTATTTGGTAACAATATTATGAACTTCACTATGAAATATATACCACAGCTTACTAATGTAGTCGTGATATTCAGAGGAATATTTAACAGTAAACATTTTCTCTTTCCAAGTATATTCACACTCTTCTTTACTATAGCATTCTCACTTGTATCAAGAAGAGGAAAAAAGTTCTATAAAGAGATTCCAGGAGCTTTCCTTTCTGCTTTAGGATGGTATCTTTTTACAGCACTGTATTCTCTTTATGTTGGCCACTCACCGAACTTTTCATACATGTACGGTAGTCTTGCTACTATTATCATAGCACTTATATGGATGTATGCCTGTATGATTATAATATTCATAGGTGCAGAGATTAACTACTTCATCAATGATGAAAAAATATTCAAACATTATCTTGGGAAGAAATCAAAGTAAGCGTAGTACCTCTGTAGAAGAATTCCAGAATCTGCGCGTAAGTCATGGATTCTGCCATTTTATTGGCAGCATTCTGACTCATGCCGATTCCATGTCCGTAGCCACCTCCTGTTATCTTAAAGCCTGTAAGCTTCTTTCCCTCCGTCACCTTCTCAAACACACAGAATGTACTTGGCAGATTAGCATATCTTGTCGTTCCTGACTTAGTGTTCATATCCACATTTGCATTGCCAAATGCTGCCCTAATCGCTGATTCACTGTCTATCACTGTCTCGCCTTTATCACCTGTAACCTTAACTTTTACTGCCGCTCCTCCATTAACACGCTCAAGTACTTCAATATCTTTTATGTTTCCTACATTCTTCCCTGTAGAACGTGCAAATCCTTCACTTATCTCTTTAACAGATTCCTCCATGCTCCATCTGTACAAGGTGCAGTCGTAATCATAATCAGCCTCATTTTCACCTTTTATAAATGTATTGAACTCCGATTCTACTGTCAGTGTAAGTCCTCTGTCCACTCCACCCACACACTCCGCAACAAAATACGGATAGTTTTCTGTTGTATTGCCCCAGAGTGTAACGTCTGTTGTGCTTCCACATGAGGTTGAATAGTAATATGTCTTAACAACTTCTCCGTTATATGATAGCACCTGTCCCGCTGTCTCATCTACTGCAGTATCTGTTGATTCTGCCCGCTGTGAGTTATTATATACCTGAAACTGTATTGAGTCATCAATATGTGCTCCATAAGCACTATAATAGTTATTAGAAAGTTCCGTATAAGCATAGCTTCTTGCACATACAGCCTGACATTTCAGTGCTTCAAGATTAAACCCTGACGGCATCTCGCTAGGAACAACTTTTTTAAGATAATCTTCTATCCCCACTTCATTTACAACAACAATTCCCTCATCATACAGTGAAACTTCAATAGTTCCGCCATATGAAGGTGTTCCTATGCCTCTGTTTACTGACTGGAACTGTATCTCACCTGATTTAGGAATTAGTTTTATTCTGCCCTCATTAAAGTCTTCTGTATCCTGATTAAACCCAACCGTCTCACCGGGTGCCGTCTCATAAGATTCTTCACCAGTCTCAACTATCATTCCTGAATCAGCACAAAAAACTGCTTCATTAAAAAATATATCTCTGAATCCGCTTGTCTTGATAATTACTCTTATATTGTCAGCCTGCAAAGGTTTATTCTTAATAGCACCACAGACTTCTCCATCCGCCACAATAAAATCCTGTAATGCATAACCGACAATTATACTGCTGTAATTACTTATCAATGAGTTTTCTTTTTCATACATAATAAAGTCCTCATCCAGCTTAACAGAACCATAACCTTCAATTTCAACGCTGTCTTGTGAAACTGACAGCACCTTTCCACTTACAACATCCGTCTTGGTATTAACTCCAACAATCTTTCCATCCTCAACGGTAATATCACATAAACACCCGGTTACATCTTCTGCTATCTTTCCACTATTGAATTTCTTTATATTACCATACATATTGGCAGTTATCGTGTTGTCTTCTATATTAGTTACATATACATTTTTATAAATATTGATTTCTGACGATGTGTCCTGATATCTTGATTTAATCATATGTGACATATATATACATGCTGATGACATAAAAATCACCAGTGCAGAATAGGCTAAGAATATTATTTTTGTTCTCTGTTTCATATACTATTCTCCATACTAAATTAAGTGTCCTTGTTCAGACAAGCTCTTGATAGTATATGCTGAGAATTGAAGTTTTAGAACTAGGTATGCTCATCGCTTTTCGCGCAAAAAGCTTATATGCCAGAACTAAGTTCTGGCATTGTCGCGTTGCTCCTCGAATATAAAATCATAAAAAGCGACGCATGCAAGCATGGCCGCTTTTATAATTTTATATTCTCATCGCTTTTCGCGCAAAAAACAGGCTGTCACTTATGTGACAGCCTGTTAATAATATCCCAAAACGCCGCTCCCCACGCTTTCGACTCCTAGCGAAGCTAGGTGGGCAACCGCATCCAGACCGCTGCCTTCCACTGACTAAGGAGGCTTGACATTGGAATGGAGATATAGGAATCCCGTCGATGAAATGTAGGATCAAAATAATGTGGTTTTGCGAACGTCCCAGGAAATATTCTATTGATACGTAATCTGTACCGATGTATTGATTATACATCTTCTTTACTGATTACACAATATTATATGTCAAAAAAATTCAAATATACCTGCGAAAGAATACAATTCAGACGCAGGTATATAATCATAATTCAAACTCTGTAATGATTGAAAATTAAAGCTGTGGACCAGCAGCAACTAAAGCCTTACCAGCTTCGTTACCTGTGTACTTAACAAAGTTCTTATTGAATCTTGCAGCAAGATCCTTAGCCTTAGTCTCCCACTCAGAAGCATCAGCATATGTATCTCTTGGATCAAGGATTGCTGGATCTACTCCTGGAAGCTCTGTAGGAACTTCAAAGTTGAACATAGGAATCTTCTTTGTTGGAGCTGTATTAATAGCACCTGAAAGGATAGCATCAATGATACCACGAGTATCCTTAATAGAGATTCTCTTACCTGTTCCATTCCATCCTGTGTTAACTAAGTAAGCCTTAGCTCCACTCTTTTCCATCTTCTTAACAAGCTCTGCTGCATACTTTGTAGGATGAAGCTCAAGGAATGCCTGTCCGAAGCAAGCTGAGAATGTAGGTGTAGGCTCTGTGATTCCTCTCTCTGTACCAGCAAGCTTAGCAGTAAATCCTGAAAGGAAGTAGTACTGTGTCTGCTCTGGTGTAAGAATAGATACTGGAGGAAGTACTCCGAAAGCATCTGCTGAAAGGAAGATTACATTCTTAGCTGCTGGAGCTGAAGAAATTGGTCTTACTATATTCTCAATATGATTGATTGGGTAAGATACACGAGTATTCTCTGTTACGCTCTTATCTGCGAAATCAATCTTTCCATTCTCATCAAGTGTAACGTTCTCAAGAAGAGCGTTTCTCTTAATTGCATTGTAGATATCTGGCTCTGATTCCTTATCAAGGTTGATAACCTTAGCGTAGCATCCACCTTCGAAGTTGAATACGCCATTGTCATCCCAACCATGCTCATCATCACCGATAAGGAGTCTCTTAGGATCTGTTGAAAGTGTTGTCTTACCTGTTCCTGAAAGACCAAAGAAGATTGCTGTATTCTCTCCGTTCTTATCTGTGTTAGCTGAGCAGTGCATTGAAGCAATACCCTTTAATGGAAGGTAGTAGTTCATCATAGAGAACATACCCTTCTTCATCTCTCCACCATACCATGTATTAATGATTACCTGCTCATGGCTTGTAATGTTGAATGCAACACATGTCTCTGAGTTAAGGCCTAATTCAGCATAGTTCTCAACCTTAGCCTTAGAAGCATTATATACAACGAAATCTGGCTCGAAGTTCTCAAGTTCTTCTGCTGTTGGCTTAATGAACATATTAGTTACAAAATGTGCCTGCCAAGCAACTTCAACGATGAAACGAACTGCCATTCTTGTGTCCTTGTTAGCTCCACAAAATGCATCAACTACGAAAAGTTTCTTATTAGAAAGCTCTGCCTTAGCGATGTCCTTAACCTTAGCCCATACATCTTCTGACATTGGGTGGTTATCGTTCTTATACTCATCTGATGTCCACCATACAGTGTCCTTAGAGTTCTCATCAACAACAATGTACTTGTCTTTAGGAGAACGACCTGTATAGATACCTGTCATAACATCAACAGCTCCAAGTTCGCTTTCCTTACCAACTTCATAACCTTCGTTAGTAGACTTAGTCTCTTCCTCGAATAATAATTCATAAGAAGGATTGTAGACGATCTCTGTAGCACCTGTGATGCCATACTTGCTTAAATCGATTTTTGCCATCTTACATAAACCTCTTTTCTTATAATTTCTTGTAAATTATTACAAAATTCTTTTTAATTCTATACCATGCCCTAATTAAAATCAATAAAAAATTGTTAAATTTTTCTCGAAATCGTGTATATATTAATTTTATTAATCAGTTATTCTTTAGGAACCGTCTTTTCGTACTTGATATCTTCAATTGTTTCACTTGAAAGCCTGATAGCCTCAAGTACCACATTTTCTGCAACTCCCATGTTCTTTGCTACTTCTTCCACCGTAGGTTTTCTTCCTAATTCTTCTTTAAGTCTTGTTCCCCAGTCATTTACAAGATTGACTTTATTGAGAATTTTTCCCGAAACCATATTAACATCCGTCTGTTCATCTATAAGCATATTAAGACTGCCTTCAATAAGCTCCTTAACTGCTTCGTCAATTCCTTTAAGCACATTAAGAAGGTCTTCCTGTCCACCTTCTTTAATCTTATCCTTCCACTCATAATTATTAAGCCATTCCTGCTGTCCTATATATGCTGTCATAGCCAGATTGGCCTCCTGTACAAGGTCACATGCAAGAACTCCCTTTCCTCTGAATGGTTCTATCCATGACGCAATCTTTTCAAGATAACTTTCTGTAAGCAGTTTTAGTGATTCTTTATCATTATCCTCAACTATGTTCATAAGAAGATATGATCTTGTAACATCTGTCATAGGCTGTATTCCTGATATATCCTGAAGATATATTTTCAGATACTTCTCATCCTCTTCATAATCAAGATGACTTACAATATCATCCGCAACCTTCTTATCTTCCTGTTCTTCCTTAGAAATATGTTGTCCTGACTCATCAATATTATCATCTGAGGCACTTTCCATCAGCTTTAGAAATTCATTATCTACGCTGTCTTCGCCCTGTATCTTAATTCCATTAGCCATCAGATATCCTGAAATCATCTGGAATTTGGCATCATCCAATGCCATATCTTTAAAAAAGCTGTGTACATCCTCTCTTGTAACAATATTGCCATTAACCTTGGCGTATTCTTTAATACTTCCAACAGCCTCCATAAATGCTGCCTGGGAATCTTTATTTTCAGCCATATTATCTAACCTCTTTCAACTTAATTCGTTCTGTATAATATAACACATAAGTACGCATTTGGTAAATGTATTATTTCAGTATACACATTTGACAAAAACAGACCCACAGCTTATAGTTTATATAGAATATAAGAAAAGAGGAGATTTCATAATGAGAATCGCATTAATTAATGAAAACAGCCAGGCTGCAAAGAATGAAATGATTTATGCATCACTTAAGAAGGTTGCAGAAAGCAAGGGACATACAGTTGATAATTATGGTATGTACTCAGCTGATGATAAAGCACAGCTTACATACGTACAGAACGGTATCCTTGCTGCTATTCTTTTAAACAGCGGTGCTGCTGACTTTGTAGTAACAGGCTGCGGTACTGGTGAAGGTGCTATGTTAGCACTTAATTCTTTTCCTGGAGTTCTCTGTGGACATGTTGTTGATCCTTCAGACGCTTATATGTTCATGCAGATTAACGATGGTAACGCTATCGCTCTTCCATTTGCAAAGGGCTTCGGATGGGGTGCAGAACTCAACCTCACATACATCTTTGAAAAGCTTTTCGAGGGTGAACCAGGTGGCGGATATCCTAAGGAAAGAGTTGTTCCAGAACAGAGAAACAAGAAGATTCTTGATGGCGTAAGAGCTGTTACTCTTAAGCAGGATCTCGTAGAAGTTCTTAAGGAGCTTGATCAGGATCTCGTTAAGGGTGCTGTTGCAGGTGAGAAGTTCGAGGAACTTTTCTTTGCTAACTGCAAGGATGAGAAGATTGCTGAGTATGTTAAGACTCTCAGATAATTAATTCTGCATTGTACTCAAAAAGGTGTCTCCATTAATCCGGAGACACCTTTTTCTTTTACTTATTATGCTGCTTTCTGTATAAGACCAGCTTTAGTTATTGCATATCTTACTGTCTTTCCAAGAAGTGTTGCAATAACTATCTTAACAATATCAAATCCGATAAATGGATATACACATACTGTAAGTGCATATGTGACTGAACATTTCATAAGGTATACAAACCATACCGTACCAAATGCATATGCAACAGCAGTTCCAACTACCCAGCCTAACATTGTAAGAAAAATATTTCTGTGTGAAAGCTCAATCACAGCTCCTCCAATAAGTGCCATGAATATGAAACCTATAAGATATCCTCCTGTTGGTCCAAGAAGCTTTCCTAATCCACCAGCAAATCCTGAAAATACAGGAAGTCCTACAGCACCAAGCAGCAGATATATTCCATAGCTTCCTGTTCCTGCCCATATGCCCAGTACAAATACTGTGAAATAAATCACAAGATTAGTAAGAGATATTGGAATCTGACCAATTGGAACTGAAAGTGGTCCAAGAATACATGTAACTGCTGCCATCATAGCCATAAATGTCAGCTGATAAATAGTAACTTTTTTGCTTTTCATAGTTAAAGTCCTCTTTTCAAATGTAGTAATACAACATTTGTTATTGTACACACTTAAAAAGCTATTGTCAACCTATTATTATTTTAAGTTAACATTCAGTTAACATTACATTTTACAATGCTATTGTAATATATACTGTATCATTCCCGGTCCCAGTTCTGGTGTCGGTCTTGCGATAAATCCATGCTTTTCATAGAATATTTCTCTGCCCTTGGCACACATCAGACAAAGCATCATTCTTGTGCCTTCCTGGGTAATTCCTTTGACATAAGCTATTATATGTTCTATAAGCATGCTTCCTATGTGCTTACTCTGATATTCCGGTATTATTATTAAATCCTGGATATAGCTTATAACAGCCATATCTCCAACCACTCTGCCCATTCCTATAGGCTTGTCATCATCATATACTGTAAATACTTTCACGCTGTTATCCAATGCTCTCTGAGCCTGATTTCCATCTAGCTTAATCCAGCCAACCTGTTTTCTTAATGAAAGATATATATCAACATCTCTCATATCTTCTACTATTCTTATCATAATCTCTATTTCCTACAATTTTTTTAACGAATGGAATTATACTCGCTTTATTTATTAATGTCCAGTGTGCTATAATAGCCAAAAATAGGAGGTATGCATTTTTATGATTACGGTAGCTAAAGACAATTCTGGTGATTTTGATTCAATACAGAAAGCAGTTGATTCTGTTTCTGATAATAACAACGAAACTATATTTATCAAAAAAGGAATATATAAAGAACGTATTGAAATCCGGAAAAATAATATTACCTTAATTGGTGAAGATACAGACGAAACTATTATTACTGAGGGTTTCTATGCAAGAATGATTATGCCTGACGGCTCTAAGCGTGGAACTTTCCGTTCCTATACATTTCTTGTATATGCCGATAATTTCTCTGCAAGCAATATAACATTCGAAAACAGTGCCGGATTTGGTGATGATGTCGGTCAGGCAATAGCTGTATACGCTGAAGGTGACAACATCACATTTAAGCACTGTAAAATTCTCGGTCATCAGGACACTTTATTTACCGGTCCGCTGCCTCTTAAAGAAAAACAACCAGGTGGTTTTACAGGTCCAACAATAGACAGTGAAAGAAAGCTCGTTCACCAGTTATATGAAGACTGCTTTATATGTGGTGAAATTGATTTTATTTTCGGAAGTGCCACAGCTTATTTTAAAAACTGCACACTTTTTGCATTAAACCGGAATGAACCCATCAACTCTTATTATACTGCACCTTCAACATATGAAGGTCAGGCTTTCGGTTATGTATTTGATAATTGCACATTTACAGGAAACTGTCCGCCTAAAAGCGTTGCTTTAAGCAGACCTTGGAGAATTCATGCTAAGGTTGTTCTTCTTAACTGTGAATATTCCGACCAGATTATTGATGAGGGCTTCACTGACTGGAATAAGCCTGAATCACATGAAACTGTATATTATGCTGAATATAATGGACATGGCGATGGATATAAGCCTGAAAAAAGAGCAGCCTATGTTCATCAGTTAGATGAAGCACAAGCTGCCTTTTACAACATTGAAAATGTTATGCATTCTTAATTGATTGTTAATGAACCAAGCGATGTTCCTGATGATGTTGCCGACATAACCAAACCGGCTAATGAATTGGCATCGCTTTCTTTTACCTGAAATAATACAACTACTTCTTTACTCTCTCCTGCCGCAAGTGAAACATTCTTAAGTGTTGTAATATCATTCTTAAGCATTGAAGCATAATTGCTTACAGCTGTTGAGCCGGCTGTGAGCTTTAATACAACACCACCTGATGATGTAAGATTAACTGTTGAACCACTTGTATTAGTAAGTGTCATCTCAACAGCAACAACCTTACAGCCCGTCTGTGACGGCACTGAAACCACATAATTCTCTGCCGGATACTGATTTCCCACAGTATAATCCTTATATGTAAGTGTCACACCATTAAATCCAAGTGCAGTTGGCAGCCCTGTTAATAAATCTGCTGATGCGTTCGCTGAATTACCTGACGCCTTAGTAGTCTGTATTGTATTATTATGTCCTGTAGTTGCAGACTGTGTCTGTGACGGTTTCTGTATACCAGACGAACTTGTTGTACCTCCACCATTCTGTGCTGAATTAAGCTTCTGATACTTCCATTCATTTTCATATGAATACTTAAGAAGCGTTCCTGCTATATACTCAGCAACCAGATCATTATCTTCATTGGTTAATGTTACATCATCTTTGCCACAACCTGTGAGTGCAGATATACACAAAAGCACAAGCAGACCTGTTATAACTTTTTTCATATATATTTCCTCAATTTTCCTTTATAATTATTATCACCGTTCATGATGAATATACCAATTATTCTCATACACTGATAACAATTATATCATATTATGATTTACAATCAAGATTAAACCAGAATTCTACACCATCAGATACATTTCTGACACCATATTCCTGCCCCATTGAATCCATAATAGCCTTTACAATAGACAGTCCTATTCCATTACCTCCATATTCTCTTGTTCTCGCTTTATCAGTCTTGTAGAACTTCTCCCATATTCTTTCAAGATCTTCATCAGCAATATTCTTTCCACTATTATATACAGTAACGGTAATAGTTCCTCCATTCTCTGATTTTTCAGTTCTCACCTCAATTGCACGCTTTCCATCACAGTGATTAAGTGCATTAGATATATAATTAGTAAGCACTTCCTCTGTCTTGTATTCATCAGCCCACACAAAATTATGCTCATTACGGTTATCAAATACTATACTCATATTCTTTTGTCCCGCTCTTATTGCATTGGCATCTGCTACAGAAGCAATAAGCTCATTAATATCAAATCTCTCCATCTCAGGCTCATCATTTCCGAATTCAATCTGATTAAGTGTAAGAAGTCTCTTAACCATTGTATTCATCTTGTTTGCCTCGTCCATAATAACATCACAGTAAAATTCCATGCTTTCAGGATCATCTGTTATGCCTTCCTTAAGACCCTCTGCATATCCTTGTATAAGTGCAATAGGAGTCTTTAACTCATGAGATACATTTGAAAGAAAATCTGTTCTCATTATCTCGAGCTTTTCTTTTTTATCAATATCTTTCTTAAGTTCAAGGTTAGCCTTCTTAAGCTCTGCAATATTTTGTTCAAGCTTCTCAGACATATTGTTCATGCTCTTTCCAAGCAGACCAATCTCTCCCTTATCACTCCCCTCATATCTTGCATTGAAATCCATCTCTGACATCTTCTCAGCAATATTAGAAAGCTGCTTAATCGGTCTGGTAATATATGTTGATACTACAAATGCTGCAATTATACCAACAGCAAGAATTGCTCCTCCAACATACTTAATAAGAGTTGTCGATATATTTACATTATCTTTTATTCCCTGGATAGGAGTTCTTAATATAATTGAATATCCATTGTCAAGTGTACCCCATATCTCAAGATAGTAATCTCCAAGCCTTTCATCATACACCTTCTGTAACGTGTAATTATCATTGGAACTTATGATTGTCCTGTTCTCAACAAGTGATGTACCTGACATATCAATAATATCTTCCAGACGCTTTCTATGCTCCTTCTTATCATCCTTGTCTGCCGGGTTATCTGAATCATCTTCCTGATCTTTAGGTTCCGGTGCTTTATCCTGTGAGCCATTATTCTTAAAAATATCTCCATTAAATATACTCATACGAAGACGTTCCATCATTGAATCATCTCCCTGAGTACTTACATATATGGTACACCAGCTGCTGTCAACTACAAGCACAGATATTCCCTTTGCTGTAGATATATTCTCCATATCAGCACACATAGTATCTTTATCTATCTGTAAATCAGTATATTTCTGCATGATTTCATTAACATTCTCATAAGAATTAATCATGCTCTTCTGCTTACGGTTCATATACACTTTCTCTGAAAAAATGCTGTTAAACCCAATAAGCATTGCCACAAGACATGTAACAGTAACTACCAGAAGAAGTGTAATCTTAAACTTAATTGAATGTATCTTCATCTTTAATTGCCTTCCTTATACGCAGAATCAGTCAACAATGAACTTGTAGCCCATACCCCAGATTGTCTTGATGTAATCGCCCTTATCCCCCATCTTCTTTCTTAATTTTTTAACATGGGTATCTATAGTTCTTGCATCACCATAGTAATCATAATTCCATACATTGTTAAGAATCTTCTCTCTTGACAACGCAAGCCCTTTATTCTCAACAAAATAAGTAAGCAGTTCAAACTCCTTATAGCTTAACTCTATCTCTTCACCATCAATCTTAACGATATGTGCCGCTTTATCTATAGTAATTCCGCCAATCTCAATTATCTCGTTGCTGTCAACACCATATGCTCGTCTTATAATTGCATCAACTCTGGCTGTAAGTATCTTAGGTGAAAATGGCTTGGCTATATATTCGTCAGCTCCACATTCAAAACCTTGTAGTTCATCCATCTCCTCACCCTTTGCTGTAAGCATTATAATAGGAACTTTAGAATCCTTTCTTATCTGCCTGCACACTTCCCAGCCATCCATTCTTGGCATCATAACATCAAGAATTATAAGTGCAATATCTTTATTCTCCATAAATGTATCTACAGCTTCTACACCATCAGCCGCCTCTATAACAGCATAGCCTTTTCTTGTCAGAAAATCACTTACAAGCTTTCTCATTCTGCTTTCATCATCTACTACTAAAATCTTCATCTTATCCATATGTAGTCCTCACTTTCACGGTGAATTAATTATCTATATACTATCTGATAAATATGTTTAAAATGTGTACTCTGTTCATATATTTATATTATGACTACTTTGTTGACTGCTGTGATGATGATTTTAAAGACTGCTTTGATTCAAGCTCCGCTTCCCTTGAATTAAGCTCTTTCTCTTTTTCTTTTAACTTGGCTTCCTTAGATTCAAGCTCTGTCTGCCATGAAGAATACTTATTCTGTACATTCACTTCATAATTAATGACATTAGAATTAGAACCTGTCTTAAGGATAAAAAACATTGCAATTAGCGCAATAACAAGAAACACATTTACAATCATAATTCTCATATAATTGTTCTTGTACTTTGCCACCTGAATTGAGAGAGTATGCAGCTCACTTCTATGCTCATTTCTTTCACGTCTTCTGTCAATCGCAATCTGTGTTTCACTCTTTACCGGAATCGGCTTAATCTTATCATCTGGAATATCTGGTGAATTATACAGAAATTGCTGTAAATTCTTGAGATAATTAAGTCCAATGGATGTATAAAATAACTGTCTGTCAATTATCTTATTATACAACACATATACCTGTTTCGGATCTTTACTGTCCGTCTTTCCAGACAGATACTTAATAGCATTCATCTCATCTTTTGCTTCCTGCGCTTCCTGCTTCGTCTTAAAAGTATATCCGCCGACAACAAAGCCTTTTTCCTTATTATTAACATTTTTATTATCGCTCATAAACTCCACTTCCCACGCACATTTTTGTTAATTGTAACATTAATTCTCATTATCTACAAACCAAACATCTCCCGGCATATCTTTTTGCCGCTTTCCGTCTTAAAAATGTTATTATATGCTTTCAATGCTGCATCCTTTGCAAGATTATCATCGCATATGTTAACCAAGAAATCTGCCTCAACAAGTATCTGGTAGTCAATGCCGTCAATATTATTGTAAGTATGGTGATGTCCTATCAGATACTGCACTCTTTCTGATACTTCACTGTCAAAGCCAAGCCTGTCAAGAAGTCTTGCGGCAATAGCAGGACCTTCTTTTTCCTGCAGCTTACCACCACACTCACCATATTTTTCTTCACATATATGAATCCCGATATCATGTGTAAGCGCCGCTGTTTCAATTATAAAAAGACTTTGGTCATCAACATTTTCCATCTGTGCAATCAACCTGGCGTAGCTGTGAACCTTGCAAAAATGCTGTATTCTCTTAGCGTCTCCTTTATATAATTCAATCATTGCCATATGAAGTCTGTTAATCATAGTGTCTCCTTTTAATAGCCAAGTGTGTCATTTACAAGTATTACATGTATTCTTCCGACATGGCGTGAATATCTTGTAATCAGGAACTGGCAGCATAATGTGTCTGGTGATTTGCAGTCAAAGCATTTTCCGGTTGTCTTGCAGGGTGTCTTGACATCAAAATTCTGTGCATTAGTTGGTGCAGCTATATTTCTTGCACGCTTCATTGCCGAATCGAGGTCTGAACAGACTTTATTCATTCCAACTATGAAGATTACCTTCTTTGGTCCCTGCGCTATGCATGAAACACGGTTAGAATTGCCATCAATATTGACAAGTATTCCATCACTTGTCATCGCATTTGCACTTGATAAGAACACATCAGCGTCATATGAAGCCAGAAGTCCCTCTCTTGGAGTCATCTTTGAACGGTCTATATAATTGTAATTGCCCTCCTTCAAAGCCTCCACAAGTCCAATCTCCTGTGCACTGTGACAGCCGCCCATAGCAATTGTGCTTTCCTCATCAATTAACTCCAGGGCCTGCTTTAAAGCTGCTTCTTTATCCTCTGCATAATATCCTGACATATTTCGTGACTGTAAGCCATTAATTACAGTCTGTGCCAGTACTTCGTTTCTTTTCTTTACATTTTCGTCCATGCTTGTATCCTCCAGTCTATGTAAATATTTAGTATGCTTATTATAGCACAAATTCTTTTACTTCCTTTATGCTTCATAACAAAATAAATGTAGTTCTTATGAATTATCCATAACATTTTCTATATAAAATTTAAGGAAATCATGTATCTCCATATTATATTCTTTCTCAAATCTTTTTCTAACATTTTCTTCCAGCTCCGATCTTTCGTGAAATGAATCTTCATAATATCTGACCATGCTTTCAACTACATTCTGACAAAATGGTGTTCTGTTATGTATACCATTTAATTTTTTATCACCCCAGTTATAACCATATGTAACGCCATACTTTTTTTCTTTGTACAAAATACAATAACTATCGTCACCGCCATCTCTGGTCAATATTGGAGTTATACATCTTGTTAGCGTTAATACAATATCTCTGTTAGCTTCATAAACTCCATAAACAATATTTAAATTATGGCTTTCAATATTGAAATCCTCAAATTTTCTGTTACCTATCAATTGTCTTCTCTGAGCATCTGTCAATTCAACCAGACTTAAATCTATGCCTATTTCATCACTATCAATATAATCCTCCTGCCAATCAGCATGTTTATTAGATATCTGCTCACTTTTTTCTTCATCAACCACATTATCCTGAATGAAATCCAACTGTTCAGTATTATCATTGCTGTTTACCCGATCTTTATCTTGTATAAAGCACTTAGGATTTTCAGAAATTCTTTGCAGATTCGCCGCAAATAACTGAAGATGTTCCCGTTGAAACTTTAAATCTGTGCCAAACTGTCTGTTTACCGCTGCCATTTTTACAGATATTTTTCCATATTGTGATTCACCATCAAATTTTATCTCCTTACCGCCAAGAACATTTTCAACTTCAACATTTCTTATACTATCATTCTTTATGATATAACATTTATAAAACTTTCCCCACAAGTCAAACACAGCAATTAGAACATTTTCATCAGTTGTCGTGACAAATGCCTTGCAATCAGATATTGAATGTCCATGGTGCATTATAATATAAGATATCCTGTCTCCATCTGGTTCTTCCATATCAACCAGAATCTCATCTCCGTGTGTAAACTCATCTTCTTTTAAAACTTTAGAAAATGTATCTTTATATAATTGTGTACAAAACACATTTTTAAACCTCATATTCTACCCCTGACTAATATCATAAACCTGCCATATTATTGTATAATTTCTACTTGATACTCATAACAAACTTTTCAAGCTTCTCCTGATTATCCTTTGCAGCATTACTATTGCGGTCTGCTAACGCAACCTGATTTTTTAGATTTTTAAGACTCTTTGACAGCTGCAGAAGGCATCTGTCATTGTCACCACCACCGCTGAATGTAAACACAGCATCAATTTTATCTGCCACGCCGTAATTCTTTATAAATGTGTTGACCGGAGACGCAGGCATTCCTGCCCATACTGGCATACCTAATATAATTTCATCATAATAATCTATGTTATCAGGAACACCTTTTATCTTAGGTCTCCTTCCAAATGTTGACTGCATTCCTCCAACAAGCATCCGTCTCACTGTATTCTTAGGTAATGGCTTAACTAAATCTATCTCAAAGATTTTTGCTCCTAATTTTCTTGCAATAACCTTTGCAGCTTCCTTTGTATTTCCTGATAATGAATAATAAACAACAGCTCTGTTCATAGCTGGCTCCTCCTTACTTATGTGATTGTACTTATTTTACGCTATTGAGTATTGTGTGGCAAGTGTACCTGGTGTTTTGGACTTTATCGTACCTTACATTCTCTTCAATGTCCAATCTGCCACGCTTGCTCATCCCCTTTGGACTTCAGCATACCTTAACTCCGCTTCAACATCCAATCTGTACTAGTCAACAAAAAGTAGACACCACTTTATATTTTTATACATCATTTAATGAGCATAATACTCCCTATACTGTTTTGGAGTCAGATAATTCAGAGAGTATGCCGGACGTTCTTCATTGAAGAATCTGATGTATTTCTCCACCTCATATGTTATATTTTCATTACTTGTAAGATGGAAATCATTAAATATCTCTGCTTTGATCCAACCATTGATTGCTTCCATGGCAACGTTATCTGTTGGAGTACCAGCTCGAGACATTGAATGAACTATGTTATATAGTGGCAATAATTCATTGAAACTTTTTGAAGAATATACAGATCCTTGATCAGTATGTAACACCATTTCAAGATCTGGATTTTTCTTCTTAAGTTCAATTAATCCTTCTAACCCGTGAATATATGTCATACGATCACCTTTTCGTGATGAAAGTGAATATGAAAGTATTTCATTGTTCCATAAATCCATAAAAAGTGTTAGTTCATAATAACTTCCCTTTAAATGAAATGCGGTCATATCACTTACAACACACTGTAAAGGTCCTGTTATATCTAATCCTGTCAGTAGAAGATTTGGATAAATGCGATAAGGATCTCCTGGCTTTTTGTATCGATAATGCTTGGAAACACTTGCTATGCCCGCTGTTTTACATAGCTTATGAGCATACTGATCTGATACCATAAGTCCTGTATCCAGACGAATTTTTGCATTTAACCATCTATATCCATGTGATGGATATTTACTATGATATTCCTTAAATAATATAAGATTGGATACTAAAGTTTTTAATTTGTCAGAAGGTTTTTCTAAACGTTTTTTCCATTTATAAAATCCACTTCTGTTAATATCCAGAACATCACATAGATGCTTAACAGGAAATTGAGATGACATTTCCATTATGATTTCGTATTCTTGTTGTTTAAAATACTGTACTCCTTGTTTGCACCAGCTCCTTTCACTTCGTATCCTTTTTTTGCCCTTAATTCATTCGCTTTAGCTATAATAAGTTCATTTATTAATTCTTCTTTGGACATAGCCATATATGTATCAATGTCAGGTGAAGACAATGATTTTAAGACTGCTGAATTTTTCATTTTAGGCACTGTATTAGCAAGAGGAATTCCTTGTGCTTTCTTATAATCTGTCATGTATTTATGTGCACAGGATTCACTAAGACCATAAATCTCCATAGCCTCTTTATAAGTAATCTCGTGTAAATACATACGTCGTCCTATATCCATTCTTTCTTCTAAACTGTGCTTCATGTGACACCTCCATGATTCCATTATTGTATAAGTGACTACCTTATAAAAAATGGTACTCTTATATATAAATAATGTCTACAATAATTGGGTTGGTGTCTACTTTTAGATTACCACTTCAAATCCACCGTGCTTGCTCATCCCTTTTGGACTTCCTTATGCCTTCCCGCTCCTTCAATGTCCAATCTGCCACGCTTGCTCGTCCCTTTTGGACTTCAGCATACCTTAACTCCGCTTCAACATCCAATCCACCGCTCTTGCTCATCCCTTTTGGACTTCCTCGTGCCGTATCTCCGCTTCAACGTCCAATCCACCGTGTATCCACCTCTCCCACAAAAGGGAGTCGAATTCTTCGCTCCGCTCCGGTCGGCGCAAAGCCGAGGTCCACCGGACCTCGTGCGCCCCTGTCCAAAAACCCGGCTACGCCATGTTTTATCCATTAATAAGACTCCCCTCTGGTCCATAGGAAAAAGGGAGCGAAGAAGCTCACGCTTCCTCACTCCCTTTTTCCTATGGACCAGAGGGGAGTCGAACCTTTCGTCAAACTCTTGTATTCCTTGATTTTACTGGCTTCCCAATGTATTATTTTGTTTTGACGACACTTTGACGACACTATTTAGCAAACTTTTACCATATTCATTGCTATTGCTTCTTGCTCTTTAATTACATGAATATACTTATTATATGTGATGGTTATGTTAGCATGTCCTAGTAGCTTGCTTACAACTTCAATTCCAACACCATTTCTTAATAATGTTGAGCCAAATGTGTGTCTTAAAGTGTGTAATGTTATATGTTCGTCTGATTTAATATTTCGTGTTAATCTATCAAGACTACGTTGAAGATTTCTTGCACATTGTCTTGTGTTATTTTTACAACAACAAAAATAATCACTATTTATGTTGTTTCTTTTGTCGTATTGTTTTAGTTCTTGAATATAATGTAAAGTATTTTCGTTAAGTTTTAGATATCTTTCACCTGCGACAGTTTTTGTGGAATTTTTTAAAGCTAAACTCTGTTTTTTGCATTGCGAATCTAATGCAACTTTTGTCTGTATTGTTTTATTAATTTTAACTATATTATTTTTAAAATTAAAATCATTCCATGTTAATGCAAGTACCTCGCCTGTTCGCAACCCTAGATTCAACATAATAATTAAAACTAAGAAGTCTCTTCCTTTATATTCATCTATCGTTTTGTATTTGGATACAGCTTCTTTTTTAAATTGCTCTAGCTGCTTATCTGTTAATGAAAACTGTTCTTTAGTTTTAACAATAAGATAACTTTCTGTCGGTAGCTTAATGTCGCTACATGGATTGTTAAATATAATTTTTTCTTTAATTGCTGTTTCGAAACATGGGTTTAATAATTGTATGATTTTTTTTAATCCAGATAAGGCTAGTGGTTTTTTCCCTGATTTTAATGGAGGATTGGCAAATTCCTTAATAAAGACATCTATATCTTGTGATGTAATATCACAGATATATTTATTGCCAATATAAGGTTTGATTTGATGTTGATATACACTGTATAACCTAGTATAACTAGAGCCTTCAATTGTTCCAAATTTATAATTACTTAGCCAATATTCCACATAATCATTTAACTTGATTTTTTTTGTTTCTTTAAAACCATTATTGATTTTTTGAAGATAGGATTTGACCTTATTTTTTACTTCTACTTTTGTATTACCATAAAAGCTTTTTCTAATACCATTGATTGTAATTTTAGCCTCAAACCTATCATCTTTTCGTTGCATTATATTCATATTATTAATAGTTGCCGATATATTGATATTATTTATAATTATCACACCTTTCTTTTACATCAATATAAGGGCAGCACAATTATGACTTAATCATAATATGTCTGCCCTATTTTTTCAATGATTAATAATATATTTCTTCATTGATATGTTCCTTGATCCATTCTTCCAATATAGAAAATGTTGTTATATAATCATTGCCAATTTTCATTAGTGGAAGTTCTCCTGATTTAATTAATTGCTTTATCTTGGTTTTTCCGAATGGAAGAATATCATATAAATCCTTTTGGCTTAAAACCTTATTTTCCATATTTATGCCTTTCCTGAACTACCGAAGCCACCATTTCCTCTAATTGTATCACTGAGATTTTCTTTCACCTTAAATCCAAACTGTTCTACTGGCTGAATAACAATCTGTGCAATTCTATCACCTTCAGATACAGTTCTTGGTTCATTACTCTGATTATAAAGTGCAACCATGATATTTCCTCGATAGTCTGAATCAATTACGCCAACCTTATTAGCAGGAGCTAATCCCTGTTTACAAGATAAACCACTTCTGGCATATACAAGACCAACATATCCATTAGGTATTTCCATTACAATTCCCGTGTCAATAAAAGCTGTTTCACCAGGAAGAATCTCTACCTTATTTTCTTCGTTATGTATTACTGCATATAAGTCTGCACCTGCTGCATATACACTACCATATGTAGGGATCTTTGCATTCTCATCTGTTTTCTTAATATTAATTATTTTCATACGCTTTTAAAATTCCTTTCTTTATAAGTTTTATAATCTCTGTATTGATATTCTCTGTTATTACCCTATTCACTTCACTATTTGTTTCATTGTAGTATGGGTAATATGTAGAGCCTTCCGATTGAATATCATAAGTAAAAATATTCTCTTCCATATTTACATAAAAATATGCATATATGGTTGTTTTATTGTTCCATTTATATACGGGAACATATAATCTATAATCACCATTTTCCTTATATCTAAATCCGTAATCAAGCAACTTATTTTTGGTCACAGACTTATTCACTTTAATTCTTCTTACTTCACCCATCGTTATATCTCCTTAATTTCATTCTCAAGATATTTTAGATATTCGTCCCATTTGCCAATCATGTAGATATATTCCTTACCCTTGACACATTTGAGTCTCATATCTGCTTTAATATTCTCCCAATTGTTTTTCTTTGTAACCAAAGTTTGTAAATAAGAATGTGTCATTCTACTTAGGGTTAAAAGCTTCTCAGGAGGAATTTTAGACACGATTTCTTTGTACTGTGTCAATTTATCATCGGGGATTTTAAAATTAGATTTTGGGAGATTTTTGGATGAAAAAGGACTTATCTGAGAGCCTGATGTTCTTGGTTTTAATAAGGGAATAATTGAATCAGAATTTACATATTTGAACTTAAATAGAATTTCAGAATCCGTTTCTTCAATATCAAATATAAGAGACGGATCGGATTGCTGAATTGTTTTAATAATATTATGTCCTCTTATTAAAGAAGGAATATATGCTTGTAAAGTATTATGTCCATAATAGAATACCTTGTTACCATATTGACAAGATATATAACAATCAATATCTTCTAATGTGCCATTAAGTTTACGATTAAAATCATTAGTATCTTTATTTATAGGACAAAGAATTCTATACTTTCCTTTAAACTTATCGTATAAATATCCTATAGTTGTTCACCTCTCTTATTAATATTCCTCATACTCTTGTTCATCACTTACTTTAGGAGCGTTCTTTTCTGCTTCTAAAACAGTATCTAAACATTCCTGTCTTGTTTTGAATATCGTTTTATCTAACTTGTTGTAAGAAAATAGATAAGCATGTTTGTCACGCTTATCTGTTCCAACGAAATAATCATCTCTAACTGTCCTTACATATAAATCACATACTTCATATATTCCTACTGGTTTGAGCATTCGAGCATAATAGACCATTTTACCTTTTTGAACATCTGTTTTATTCATTATTCTTCCTTACCACCATTTTTTACAAATTCTAATGCATTATAAATACCTACCGCATATCCTTTAACACGATCAAACTGAAAAGGATTTTCTTTAACAGCTCTTTCCTCTACATCTTCGGCAAGCTTTAACTCTTTTTTTAATCTTTTTATAATTCTTTTATGGCTTTCAAGTGACTGTATTGCTGATTCAATAGCTTCAATATGTTCACCTGTAGTTCCTTGTATATAACATAAATCGCAGTTGTCACACTTCTTATTATTACAATCTTCATGAATACCCTTAACCTGTCTTTTCTGGCATTTAAGATATGCTTTTAATTTTTCTAACGCTTCTTTATTATTCATAATTATTCTTCCTTAATTACTCCTTGAATTAATCACAATATAAAACCATTTTGTTCTGAGCAAGAGACTGCTTTACATCAATTACTCGTTGGTTTTTACTGCCTCGCCATTTTAATGATAGGTCTTTCTGTTCATCTATATATTCTCCGTCAACAAGCACATCTATATTGAAAATTATCTCACTGCGTTTCCTATCTTCTTCTTTCTTCTTAAAAAATAATTCATCATCATATATAATATTGGTTGATGCATTAGGTCTTGTTGATAAAATTACTTTGTGTTGTCTGTGAGATTCTGGATAGTTGATAAACACATGGTATCCTGTATAAAGCCAGATAGTTTTATCAGGATATGAATTACGGATTTGTTTAACTAATTTGAGGACTTCATCAAGGTTCTGTTCAGCTAAACACTCACCCCCAAGAAATGACACTCGTTTAATATATGGTCTATTAATAAGTTCTATAAATTTATTTTTTGTTTCTTCTGTCCACTCTTTTCCACCATTAAAATCCCATGTATCAGAATTAAAACAGTTTTTACAGTGAAATGGACAACCTTGAACGAAGAGGGAGACTCCAACTCCCTCTCCATTTGAAATATCAAGGTTACGCATACTTGAATATCTCATATTATTCCTCCTCAATGTCGTCAAGATGTGGTACTCTATCATGAATATCACCAAGTCTACCTTGATTCCATCCATTACGTGCCGTGCCTTTGTATCCACAAGTTCTACGAGTAATATCCATAGTTCTTACATCTCTATTACCACAATTAGGACACTCCCAAATCAACTTACCACCTTCATCAATAAGCTTGATTTCTTTGCTCCATCCACATTTCTGACAATAATCACTCTTAGTATTTAATTCAGCATACATATTATTGTTATAAATGAATTTCATTACTTCAAGTACAGCAGGAATATTATTCTCCATATTTGGACACTCGATATATGAAATACTTCCACCTGGACTTAATCTTTGGAATTTAGCTTCAATACGAAGCTTCGCAAAGGCATCAATATGTATAAATACTGGGATATGATAAGAATTTGTGATGTATGTACGATCTGTAACTCCTTCAATAATACCAAATCTCTCTTTAAGTTTTTTTGCAAACTTTTCCGTAGTCGCCTCCAATGGAGTTCCGTATAAGCTGTAATCAATATTTTCATCTATTTTCCATTGAGAGCATTTATCATTCAATGCTTGCATTACTTCAAGACCGAATTTTTCTCCAATACCTTCATCACAATGATAATGTCCAGTCATATACTTAACACATTCAGCAAGTCCTGCATAACCAAGGGATAAAGTTGAATAGCCACCAAAAAGTAGTTTATCAATAGGTTCACCCTTTTTAAGTCTTGCAAACGCTCCGTGTTGCCAAAGAATAGGAGCAACATCTGACTTTGTTCCACGTAATCTCTGATGTCTAATCTTTAATGCTTTATGACATAACTCTGTACGTTCATCAAATATACGCCAAAATTCATTGAAATCTCCACCTGATGATAATGCAATATCTGGTAATGATACAGTTACAACACCAGAATTGAAACGTCCATAAAATTTTGGTTTACCATTTTCATCATGCCATACTGTTAAAGCACTTCTACATCCCATTACAGGATAACAGTTACCATCTTTCATCTCTTTCATAATTTTTTCTGAGATATAATCAGGAGTTAATCTTTTCATAGAACATTTAGCTGCCATCTCAGTAAGATACCAATACTTATCTTCTTCATGAATATTGTCCTCCTGAAGAACATAAATAACTTTTGGAAATGCAGGTGTGATATAGACACCTTCTTCATTCTTTACACCAAGATAACTCTGACGAAGTTCCTCTTCGATTAACATTGCCAAATCATCTTTTTCTCTCTGATTATGTGCTTCATTGAGATACATAAATAATGTAATAAATGGAGCTTGCACTCCGTCCGCATATTTCTATGCAGAGTGGACTATCTCTTCTATTTCAGTCTTGCGCTTGGAAGATGTGCCTATCTCATCTTCTACTGGGCTACACTCATCACCCATAGTCTCTACATTTTCACTTTGCTTATAAAATATCTTCATTCCAACTAGATCCTTTAGTTTATTCTTATGATAAGGATTAAAACCAATATCATTTTTACTGTTTCTAATTATTTCTTTTAACATGTTATAATCGGGTTTATAATTATAATGTTCTTTTAGAAATTTTCTTAAAGATTTAAAGTTTTCAAATTCAAAATATTGTCCATCTATTTCCAAAATACATTCTTTGTATAAATATGATTGATTCTTCTTATGATTTTTATAATATTCTTTTAATCTACTACTTTGTTCTTCTCTTAATTGCTGATTCGACCAACTTCTTTTTATTTTTTCAGATTGCTTGTTGCGCTCAGATTCGTTAGAATATCTTTTTTTCATTCTAAGAGATGCTTTATTTCTAAATTCAGACGAATTACATCTTTTTCGGTTAATATTTGTCATCGTTTTCACAAATGCTTCTTTTTCATTTTCTGTTTTATTTGAAAATGTATCTCCACCATTTCCTCCGATTGCAATGTTATATAATAGCTTACCGAATTTATTTCGATAAAAATCTATATATTCAATTTCTTTGTTATTTAATTCGTCTTCATCATTTGCAATATATAATATTTCATTTTTGAAATTATCTATACCATATTTTGCTATTGCTTGTAACAATATTTTTCCACTTCCATAATATGATTTGTCATATATATCTGATTTATGTTTCCCGATGTACATTCTATTGTTTAATAAATTTGTTGTTAAATAAATATATCCATACATAAATACCTCCAATATGAGATATTTTTTATATAACAAAGTGCTTAACACGGTATTGCCTTATCCTTGTTATAGGACTTAGGTTCTCTTACCACTTACTATTATTTCAGTTGACCGTTAGCCTGTTTTTAACAGACACCCTTTGGCAAGGTTCACAAGATTTTATAACAGCCATAGCATTAACCGTTAGTTGTCATGAGCGTTGTGATTTGATACTGAATTGTCTGAATACCTTTTTCAATCTCTTTTTTCAAGCGTTCTTCCGCAATTTTATTAATTACGTTCTCTAATTCTTTTCCTTCTAAAAAAGTATTAGCAATGTCACATAACTCATGTTCTACTTCTTTTTTAATTTTCTGTCTTGAAATATCTACGAATGGAGCAAGATGTGCTAAAGAAATACTCTGCCCTCCATACTGACTTGAAGCGACCTGTGCAATAATTTGTGTTGCAACTGTACACGCCGTAGAAAAACTATGCGGTTTTTCAATCAATGTTTCGCTAATTACTGTACCGTTTTGTAACATATCCTCAAGATTAATAAGACAGCAGTTGTTCATATACTGAATAAGATAATCAAGATCGTGTACATGAATCAATCCATCATCATGAGCTTGTACTATCTCAGGTGGTAGGATATACCTTCTTGACGCATCCTTACTTACAATTCCTGCTAAATAATCTCTCTGCGTTGTATTAAGTCTTGGGTTTTTATTAGAGTTTTCGTTATTCCAATAGTCACTTTCTCCACTCAACAATTCTGTGATTTCTGTATCAATTGTATTCTCGTTTTCTCTCTGAAACTCACGAATACTTCTATATCCCTCATATGCTTTTGCAGTAAGCCTTTGCTTCTTAGTAATCAATTTATCATAAACCATTGATTCAATATCAGAGATACTCACTTCGTCTTTATCCTTACACTCTTCTTCAATCTCGTCTGCAATATCTTCTGCAATCTTTGGCTTTACAATACCTGAGCCATTTTTCATTGCTTTAAGAATTGCAGTTGAAATCTTAGACTTATCAAAATCAACTTCTGAACAATCTCTTTTAATTACCTTCAACATTTATTCCTCCTCAAATCCAACAACATTACCATCATTAATAACGACTCTTGTATTCTTACATTCAAACAATTCAATGCAATCACCAACAGTAATATTATCCATGTTAATTTCTGTAGTCTCTCTTAACATAATTAATCCTCCAATTCTGCTTTATATATCTGATGAATCATATTCCAATCCCAACAATGCTTGCCATTCCATTCCTTATTCCAAGGATAAATTTCACCAAAGCAAATCTTTGTTTCTGCGTTAGAAGTCTCAAGATTATGTACAGAATCATCAATAAATAAGCCACCATTCATATCTATATGAGATTTATCTTTATATTCTTTAAGATTAACTCCTATAAACTGACAAAATGGAAGATGTTCTTTACACCACTTTTCCTTCGCTCTGAGATTGGGATTATAACCAGAAGAAACAATAATAACTTCACCTTTTAAGGCGAATTTTCTTAAAGTTTCATAAGCTTGTGGCATGAACTTTAACCTATCAAAGAATCGTTGCTGATTGAAATATGTATTTATATATTCTCTGCTTGCACAATTAAGTTCTTCAAAATCCCAAGTCTTGACCTGTTCTGGAAGAATATACTTATAATCGCTGTAATACTTAAAGTCCTCATTGTATAAATCACATATTGCAGCAATTGTATTTACAATAACTCCATCAAAATCACAATAAAGTTTTATATGTCATCACCCCCAATCTAATAATATATTTGGACATTCATTATTCTTGTCCAATTTATAATTCTCTCTTAAAATTAATACATTATATGGAATATTCTTGTAATACCTTACACATTCCATATAAGGACAAGTCCTATTACTGCAATAGATCTTGTCTTTCTTCTGATTTTTCTCTGTTATTCTTTTCTTTGATTTCATCCAGTTCCTTACATATCAAGGCTGTTTCAAAAGCTGTTCTATTTTCGTTATGTACAATATAATCAACCTTCTTAGATATATGTCTAAAGTCTTTTTTGTCAGCCTTATATCTCCTCTTAGATTCAGCTCTGTCAACATCTCTATTTAACATTCTTCGCTTAATTTCTCTATTGGACACTTTAATATAAATAATCGTTACATTCTCATTAATTTTGCTCATTACCTTATCTAAAGCATCGGGTGTAAGAATGATAACAGAATGTGACTTACTATAGTCTTCAAGTAATGAACCGTAATACCAAACTCCTGAGACTGTTTTATATATTCTGTACTCCGCAAAACTACCGCAATCAATCTTGGTTAAGAAATTCATCTTGTCCAAGAAATGATATTCTCTGCCATCAATCTCTCCTGGTCTTGGTGGTCGTGTAGTACAGGTTACAATCTTGTTGTAACCCATTTTCACTAATTCTTTAACCACCGTATCTTTACCAGAACAAGATTTGCCTACCAATATAATCATATCTTTTCAAATCCTTTCATATCATTAACAAATCTTTTTACCACCAATGAATCATCACAATATAGACACACATTGATTGGTTCGAGTAGGTTCAGTGAGAAAATTGCCATTATAGACTTGGCATTAACTTCATACCTATGTGACTTAATTGTTATTTCTTCATCATATTTAGTGACTACTTCAACAAAATTCTTGACTCGTTGAATCGTATCTAAAGTAATAACCGCTGTTGTCTCTAACATAATTACTCCTTATTCATAAATTCTTATATAAGCTATTTCACCCTCAAATCCTTCTATCTTGGACACATCACCTGTATTTCCCCAACGGTTTGAGATGTTAGGAATGAGTGTATTTGTATGTACTACAAATTCAACAATTGAACCATTTGCAACTGTATATTGATTAAGAGAGTCTGTATGTTCATCGTCTTTAACATCAGCTAAAACACATGGAATAATTTCTCCATTTTCAAGCACAATATCAAACTCAGTTCCTATCTCTGTTGAATAGAATGAACCTAATGCACACGCATATCTATTACCAATCATATATATTCCCGTGTTATAATCAAGAAGAAATGTTGATTTCATAGCATATTGCTTTGAGCTTTTATCCTTAATAGTTTCAGCGTCCATATAAGATTTAAAGGGCTTATTATCTGGAACAGGATAATCTGTATATTTTTCCAAATATTCTTCAATTTCGCTCTCTAAACTCTCATATTCCCTAGCGATAATTTGTTCCATAGCTTCTTTTTCTTCTAACTCTTTTCGAGTCTTTTCTTTTTCAAGATTCTTCTTTAAATCAGTAAATACTCTTGAATATATGTACTGACCTTCCTGTGCTGCTTTAGCAGTTTGTATGTTATTTTGTCCCCACAAGGGGACTATACAAGTTAAAGCTGAAGCAGTTAATAGCGATCCTGCTACTAATCTTCTTACCTTACTTATCTTTATCACCTGCTTTCTTAGTATGAGATTGATTAATCTCAATAGAATATTCTCTGAATTACTGAATCATTTTTAAAAAATCTTCTTCTGAAATAATTGGGATATTAAGCGATTTTGCTTTCTGATTTTTAGACGATGTGGAATTTATATCATTATTAATAAGATAAGATGTTTTAGAACTTACAGAACCTACAACTGTGCCACCATGAATAACTATATCAGCTTTTAATTCATCACGATTTTTATAATGATTAACTGAACCAGTTACAACAAATGTTTTACCTTGTAATGTTTTTGGAGTTTCACCTAAGACTATAGGTGATTCAAATTTAAACTCTTTTGTTAGTTCAAATATTTCTGAACAATGTATATTGAAATACGAATTTAAAGAATTTATAAGGCTATCTCCTATACCTGATATACTTCTAAAATGTTCTGCACCATCAGTAATCATAATTTGCATAAAATTACCTATACTTGAAGTATTCTCTATTGTACAATTTTCAGCAATATCCTGACTTGCTGACTTACCGAGTAATGGAATTGATAAACTGTAAAGAAAACGATCAAGAGTTGTTTTACGAGATTTCTCAATAGAGTTAAGAAGTTTTTCAACAGATTTTTTACCAAATCCATCTATGGTTTTCATATCGTTTTCATGATTTGATAAATGATAAATATCCTTAATGGAATTTAACCAACCAAGATTAATAAATTTTTCTATCGTAGATTCTGAAAGATTTTCTATGTCCAACGCATTTCGACTTGCTGCATGAACAAGTCTACCTAAAAGTTTACCTTTACAATCTGGATTCTCACATATAAGTACCTCAGAGTCGTTCTCTTTAATAATTCTTGTAGGCTGACCGCAAATAGGACATTTGCTAGGAATATTAAAATTACCACTCTTGTCAATACTGTCATGCACTTTAGGAATAACCATATTAGAACGGTAGACTCTAATTCTATCTCCTATTCCAAGCATCATATCTTTAATATATGTAATGTTGTGAAGCGTTGCTCTTGTAGTAATTGCTCCATTTAAGTCAACTGGCTCGAAGATTGCCACAGGATTAACCAAACCCGTCTTTGAAGTATTCCATTCAATATCTGTAAGAACAGTTTCAAATAATTCATCTTCATACTTATAAGCCTTAGAATGTCTAAAATATTTATCCGTTCTTCCCATAGATTCAGCAATTTTATAATCATCAACTGCCATAACAGCTCCATCATAAGGTATATTATGAAAATCAGCTTCATATCTTAAATCTTCAAGCATTTTGGAGAGATTTTCTTTGTCTGAAGAATTATTTGAATAACTCCACATTGGGACAATTTCAAATCCATTACTTTCTGCTCTTTTCAAATCAAAGAAAACTGACTTATGCTCAAATCCTTTGATAACTCTCCAAGCCACAAATCTCATATTTCTACTTGCAGCTTCTTTGCTATCAAGCAACTGTAATGAACCAGATACGAGATTCCTTGGATGTTTATACTTCTTATCTTCTGGAAGTTTATCATTAATCTCTCTGAAAGTGTCCCATCCGATAATTGTTTCTCCATCAATGATAAGTTCGTCTTTATATGGAATTTCCTTTGGTACATTCTTCATTGTCAAAACATTCTGAAGGCATTCTGTACCTGCTACTCCGTCACCTCTAGTTTCTGCACCAATTAATTCTCCATTAATATAATGAAGTGAGGTGGTTAAACCATCACACTTTACAGATAAAAAGCCATTTTTATCTCCAAGAAACTCAATTAATTCATCAACAGATTTTGTTTTATCAAGAGAAAGCATTAAATGATTATGCTTTACTTCTTTTAGTTCATCGGCAACTAGATAACCGACATTATGTGTTGGACTATTAGATAATACAATACCCGTTTCTTCTTCCCATTGTTTGAGTTCTTCTATTTTCTTATCAAATTCATAATCACTCATAATAGGTTGTCCAGTATTGTAATAAGCCTCTGATGCTCTGTTGAGTTCTCTAACTCTGGCTGCAATATCGAATTTATTCATTCATATCCTCCTATTTTTTCTTATACCACCTCTTATATAACCTCTGTCCACACCTATCACAATAATTTTGTCGAGGTACGCAATTATCAACCACATAATTACACATAGGACAATAACATTTATCATATCCAAGCAGTTTTCTCATTGGTTTATTTTTCTTTTTTAATTCCTTATATTCCTTATATTCTTTTTCCGAAATAATATAAAAAGATGCCATAGTAATCACATCTCCCTCTCTGGTTTTCTTCCACATGATTTAGCTTCGGTACAATATCCAACCTCGTCACATTTTGCATGAAAAAGATTATCTACAATCCACTTCCATTCATCTGAATATCCTCTTAAAGCATTGCAAATGTCTTTGAATAACTCTCTGTATTCCCAATAAGCACGACTGCACATACGTTGCCTACTCATATCAACAAGATTTCTAAGATTACGCTTGTCTACCATTTTTGATGAATATGCTAATGGTAACGCCATAGTTGCATCTTCTACTGGTACTCCATTGTCAATCATTGTTTTTATGGTTCTGTTGATAGTATCCATTAATGCCTTCCATACAGGATAATATCCGTTTTTATCAATAGAACTTGGAGTAGTATATGTAAAACCATCACCTTTTGAATAATCAATATATCTTGTACTTGCCTGTAATCTTGTTGGTGCTCCACCAATATGTGTATAATATTCTCTTAAAACTTTAGCGGAATATCCATCAATAATCATTTCTACATTGACATATTCCATAACACGTCCATGCCCTGACTTAATACAGTCTAATCCACGCTTATAATTCTTTTCATTGTCAGAAACATTTGCTCCCCAACACACCCCTGCCCTTTGCCCCATTAATGTAATAGGATTCTTAGTTGTTTCTGATAAAATTGTAATTGTTCCCATAATATTATTTCTCCTTAAATGACCAACAGTAATCAACGAATCTATTAAAATTCAACATTACCTGATCATGTATATCAATCTTAACTTCAGCTTCTTCTTTATTTCTACCAACCCAAGGTGATATAACTATTTCATATTCACATTTTGACCAAAACCAATACATGAGTTCTTTTCTTAGTTTTTCCTTGAATTCTATCTTATCAATTTTACTATGAATTAATTTCTGAATCTCTTCATTAAACCTATAATGTCTAAATATGTTGTATGTAATAATTTCATTTCTGTTGAAGTCATGAAAATATACATTCCATTCCATGTATTCACCTACTTCCTTAATAACTTCTTAGTATTATCCACTTTAACCAATTGGGCATACTGGAATTCATTATCAAATTGAAAATCATTTTACTCATACATAAGCTGATAAATATGCCTAAAATAAGTAAGATGATAATAATTATCAGTAATAATTTCTTATTCATTTTTACACCTCTCCCACATAGATAACTATATGAGGAATAATTTCACCACCAACTTTAGGGAATACGACACTAAAACTATTTATGTAGTAATCTTCTCCTTCTGTATCAACAATATCTTCCGTATTGATTGTTATTGGTATGTCATTTTCTTTCATATAATTAAGTGTTTTTATTAATTCACTTATATTATCTATGTCAACATATCCTTTAAGTTTATACCCTTCATAATTATCACTGAATGATATTATTCTTATCTGCAAGTAATATACCTCCTGATTATTTATTCTCTTTTTACTTGTGAAACAATGAGCGAATTGCTCTAAGAAATGCAACAAAAATTGTATAGAAATCGTAGTAATGAAAAATGGATTCTTGTTGTATTAATTTCTCCAAGGATCATGTTTACTTAAAACTTGTCTTATTTCATTAATCATGTCATTCATATATCCATCAGACTTAGCTTTAATATAATCTTTTACTGAATCAACGTCTAAGCCTATATCAATTACATCATTATGATAAGGTTCACCAGTTAAATATTCTCCAAAACTAATTTCATCAAATGGAACATCATAACATTCGCCTGAGTCTCCATCTACGCAGCTAAAAGTCAGCTCTGTATTTTCGTCATATCCAATTTCATTCAATTTATTAATCAGATTTACTACTTTCATTTTTACCTCCTTAATTTTCACAAGAATCTACCGCTTAATTGTTCTTTTTACTCTTTAACTTATTGAATATTTTTGAAAGATATTTCTTCTGCCATTTTGAAAAATTAACATTATACATTTTTTCAAATAGTTCTACACCATCTCTTTCAAACATTCTTTGATAAGACCATAATTTATCTTTTGCGTTTACATTCTTGTTATCTTTAAAATCATCACGCATTACTACTCCATCTTCACGAATAATTTTTATTTTTGAATTTGGACAACTCATGCAATCGTCTACATAACATAATCCAAACGGATCATATTCTGCACATTTTTTCTGGTCACAAATTTTTATAATTAGCTTATATTCTGTAATTGCTCTATCGTCCATCACATATAACCTCCCAATCTTCCAAAGAAACTGTCGTTTATTTATTTTGTTTCGTATTTAGCTTTTAATCTTTCTAATTCTGCAAGTTCTTTTTGTTTAATTTCTTCTTCTTTTCTTATTCTCTCTTTTTCTTTGAATGGTGCTACGAATTTATCATTCATCAATTCAATATTCTTTTCGTAAACTTTCCCATCTCCATAAGAACGAAGTTCAGCTAAATAATCTTGAGCAATTTTTTCTGCTAATCTCCTATCATCATGATCAATATTGACAATAAAGCATACCCAGTTATTTTTAAGTAACGTACCTTGTCTTACGCTATTACATCTTAAATCATTATCAATATAGCAATTATACCTTTCAGGTTCTTCTCTCATAACCCATCTGTTTTCATCATCTTTACAATCAAATAAAACTTCATGACAGTATTTTAATGATACTTTTGATAAATCTTTTTCATCAGTTAAATCTTTTAATGGCTTTACATAGTCACCATCCCCACATAAACAGCAATATTTTTCTGCATCTTGACGATTGTTGAAATATCCGACTACATACCAGTCACTATAACAACCACCAAATACTCCATAAACCATATTTGTACCTCTCTTTCATATAAAGGACAGACATAAAATCCGTCTTTCCTTGGCTTTTTGAGTCTCTAAAACGCCCTATTTATGGGCATTCCAGAAATTCAAATTACTCTTCTACTGTATTATTCTCTGTTTCTAACATCATCCAAGTATTTCTATTGTTATGACTTGTTCTAATGCACTGTAAAAATGCTTCTGGCTCGGCTAACAACAAACACCTCTTCTTTGCTCTAGTCAATAATGTATAAAGCATACAGTTATCAAGAAGCTGATGATGTGTATTGTCAATAATACCAATTACCGTCTTTCGACCAGCACCCTGCAATTTATGTACTGTCATGGCATAAGCAAGATCTAATGCAGCTAACTCTTTCTTTGTGTATTCAATGATTTTGTCTTTTCCAAAAATGTCAGTGTAAGTGACTTCACAATACTCTTCTTTTTTCTTACCATCATATCTTTCACTGATTTTTGTCACATAACCAATCTCACCATTAAATACATTTTTGTCATAATCATTAACTGTTTGCATGACTTTTGCACCAAGTTTGAAAGTTGTATCAAAACCTTCAATACTCTCTAAAACATCACCAAGTAATTCATTTTGAATAACCTTGTTAATTTCATTGGTACTATTCAAGCAATCTTTTCTACGAGGTACTGCAATAACCACATTGTCGATTCCATCTGATTCAACAGATTTGATGAATGTCTTAACAGCAATGTTAAATAATGACTGCCGATTTGTACGGAACATATAATACATATCCTGTAACTCACCATGAATAATTCGTGGCTGTAACTTCTCAGATATAGGATTTATATTCTCACGAATCTTATTTGCATCAACAAGAATACCTGATTTTTCAGCCTGTCTCATAGGTTTTACTAACTTGCTCACAACTGAATCATCAAACATTTCAATTAAATCTGAAAATACATTTCCAAATCCGATAGGTGGCAACTGCTTATGATCACCTGAAATAATGATTCTTGTATCGTCTCCAATTGCTTCAAGCCAATGTAAGAATAAACTGGCATTAACCATACTTCCTTCATCAAGGAACGCAACATCTGTAATCATGTGATTATCTTTGTTATATGTAAACTCATTTAATCCTTGACAACCAAGCGTTCTATGAATAGTCATAGCTGGAAATTCTGTTGCTTCTGTAATTCTTTGAGCTGCCATTGCTGAAAGTGCTGAAGCTGTCATCATATAATTATTTTCCATATAAGCCTTAACAATTGCTCGCATTATTGATGTTTTACCAGTTCCTGCTTTTCCAGTTATCAAACTAACAGTTCTATGTAAGCTCTTATAAATCGTGTCTAACTGCTCTACCACATAATCAAATCCTTGTTCTTCTTCCGCATGTTTAATTGCTTTATCAATCGCTTCCTTAGAAATATTGATTGTTGTTTCAATTTGAGATTTATTCAGAATTAAATGATAAATCTGCATCTCAATGTCGTAATAATATTTCAGACCAATTCGACCATTATCAATATGAAGAAAGTCATTATTTTCTAATAGCCAATCAACCTTATTGCAACACTCGTATATATTATTACTTATGGCTGCTCTTAAAATCTTTTCAGAACACCATGTATGACCTTTACTTTCTCCTAAGTCTTTGAAATAGTATTGGATAAAAGCTACAAGTCTTTGTGTAGAATCAATCAATTCTGGCTTTAATTTCAATGCAAGATCATCACATTTTTTAAAACCAATCCCGTCAATTTTCGTCATCAAGTATGGATTTTTTTCTAACTCTTGCTTTAATAAAACTGGATTAGGTTCTTCTGATAACAATTTTTTAATCATTGCATATGTAACACCAATTGGTTTTAGCATTGAGATAATGTCAGAAATGAGATAGTTATTGATGATTTTTTCCTTAATTTTATTCCAAGTAATTTCTCTAACACCTTTTACAAGACTGTAATCAATAGTTTTTAATGTACCATTCGCTACATCATTAACTACATTTGGATATGCGTTTATTAAATTATCAGCCATCCATTCAGGAATCATTGACTTCAAAAATAATAACTGTGTTTCTCTGCTTTGTGGAATAATGGCATATATGGCAATCGGTGTATATTGATCGCCATATTTTTTATCTTTTTTATATTTCGCCTTAACCACATATTCTCCACCCACAACTAGATGTTGCATCTTTCCTGCTAATTTACTCATTTTTTTATCATCAGTATCATTTGCAGAATTATTATCACCAAACGGATCGAATGTTTTTGTAGGTTTTGCAAAGAATGGAATATCATCTTTTGTTGAAAAACCAAACACACCCCACGTTGAATCATCCGAGTAGTATTGCTCATATGTAATTATTGCTGTGAATTTATAAATCTCATCTTCATCCAATTTAGACTGATACTCCTTTCTTTCTCACATATTCAAGCCATTTACTATATGGCTTTAATTTTTCTACAATTACCTTTTCTTCGCTATCTTTCTTACAAAGAATTGCTACTTGCTGTCCTTTTTTTACTAAATCTTCATATTCTTTTAATTGACTATGCCATACAATTCCTTCAACAAGTCCAAAACTTGAATAGATGTTTATATATGCGAACTGCTTACCATTCTTATCTTTCTTCTTTTGAACCTTTGCTATAATTCCAACTAAAGTACATTTCTCACCATCAGGTACATCCTCAAATGGTGTCAAGAATGTATAAGCTGCATCAAATGGATTATCATTGATAAATACCTGTAATGTTTGGAATTCCCAAAACTGTTCATCTTCAAGATATTTTTTGTTATCGTCTATGTACTTTTGGAATCTTATCTTCTGATTTTCCTCAAACTGTATCTTTTTCAATCTGTTATATTCAGCAAGTAGTGCTTCCTTGTCATATACAATTCGTTTTCCAGATGAAGGAATCGCGTACTTCTTTAAGTTAATGTTCCAATCTTCTTCGAGTTTCTTATAGGTAGGCAATGATTGAACTTCTGAGAATTTTAATGGTTGATACTCTGATTTAAGATATGATATAAGTTTTTCACGCTTATTTTTACAAGGAATTGCACCAGATTTTATCAATGCAATAACAGATGCCTTACCTAAAGAAAGTCTCTGAATCAAATCATCAAACGATTTGTATATACCATTATTCTCTCTTTCTTCGATAATTTGCTTAGAGAGTGATTCACCAATTCCACCAATAGCAGACAAACCAAAAAGAACCTTATCTTTATCGACTGTGAAATTCATTCCAGAATGATTGATATTCGGTGGCATAATATCCACATTAAAATACCTTGCATCAAGAATATACTTATTAATTGCACCTGCTTTATCTTTATTCTGATTAAACAATGCTTTAAAAAAGTAAGTTGGGTAATGAGCTTTAAACCAAGCTGTCTCGAAACAAAGAACTGCGTAACTAAATGAATGACTTTTATTGAAGAGGTATCCACCCTTAGAAGCTAATTCATCTGCAATTTTATCAGCAATTTCTTTAGAATATCCGTTTGCTACAATTTCACCACGAAGAATTTCTGACTCTTTCTGTACTAATTCAACTATCTTTTTTCCAATCGCCTTACGGAATAAGTCAGCACCACCGTATGTTCTTCCACCAAACTTTTTAACAATATCAAGAAGCTGTTCCTGATAAATCATACAGTAATTTGTGTCTTTTAAAATTTCATCCATATCTGGATGAATTGATGGTGGTCTACTTCCACCTGTTGCCATTTCAACATACTCATCAAGTGCTCCCATACTATCAGGTCTATATAATGCCAAGATGACAGATATAACCTCAAAGTCTAGTTGTTCAAGCTTTGGTTTTAATCGAATAAGCAAATCTTTCATTCCTGCCGATTCAACCTGGAACACACCATTGGTCTTACCACTTGCTAATAACTCATATGTAGGTCTATCATTCTCAAACTCTGGATTATTAATATCATAATCCCAAGGATCTAAATGTAAATCATCTTTAATTTCCTTCACAAGATTAAGTGTTGCAACTCCAAGAAGGTCAAACTTTACAATTCCAATATCTTCTACATAATGTTTATCAACCTGAATTACATGCTCACCCTTAGTTCCTATCTTCATTGGCATATAATCATTAATTGTTGTATCAACGATTCCAACACCACCAGCATGAATAGAAACTGTTTTAACACGACCACTTAAATGCTTTGCAATATCGAACAAGTCAGCATATTGCGGATTGTCTGCGAGTAAGTTTGGATTTGCTTTCATACAGTCATCCCATTTATCGAATGTAAATTTCTGTGAAAGTTTTTGCATCTGATTATATGGAAATCCAAGTATCTTACCAACATCAGTAATTGCTACCGTTGGAGTAATATAAGAGTAGTTAATAATCTGGCATACTCTTTCTTCTCCATATTTGTCTACAAGGTAATCAATAATTGCATCTCTATTACCAACATCTGTATCAATATCAGGAAGTCCTACTCGTTCAGGATTTAAGAATCTCTCAAAAATGAGTCCATATTTAATTGGATCAATATCTGTAATATGACAACAATAACAAACTAAAGAACCTGCTGCACTTCCTCTTCCTTTACCAACTTCAATTCCAAGTTTCTCAGCAGCCTTGATAAAGTCCCATACAAACAAGAAATAACCATCGAACCCCATTGAATGAATAATACCCATCTCGTAGTTCAACCTAGTTCTTCTTACTTGCTGTTCATCTTCACTGAGATTATCATATCCTCTATCTTTCCAACCTTGTCTAACTAAATGCCATAAGAATTCATTGTTATCTCTATATCCATCAGGTAATGGGAATGTAGGTAACTGTGGTTTCTGAAATGGCATATCCACATTTTCAATTAAACCTGCTACCTTATTAGTGTTCTCCAATCCAAGACATACATTTTCATATCCAATCTGACTATCCATAATTTCATGGATTTCATCTTCAGATTGCATATAGCAACCTTCATATACCTCACTATTTTCGATAGCATTTTTGTCGTTGTTGCTACTTTTTCTACCAATCTGAATAAGCTTGTCCTGATAATACAAATCTTCTTTTTTAGGTGCATGACTATCTGTTGTAATAATAAATGGGGTATTTGTTCTTTTTGAAAGTTCTAAGATTTTCTGGTTATACAAGCACTGATCCTGATGAGAATGTGACTGCATCTCAAGGAAGAAATATGGAAAGGCTTCTTTATACTCATTGACATATTCAATGCACTTTTCAAAATCTGACTCTCTCGCTAATTTACTTGCTAAACAAGCAGAAGAAATAACAAAATTCTCAGCATAAGGTTTAATATCTTCCACTGTGCATCGTGGCTTAAAATAAAACCCTTCAAAGTTACTTTTTGTAATAACCTTGTTTAAGTCTTTTCTACCCTGTTCATTTCTTATCAAACAAATCAAATGAAAATATTTATTGTCTTTATCCTTAACAGTAATATCTTCACATTCATATAACTCACATCCATATATCATTTTAATATCTGGATAGTCTTTTTTAATAAGATCAAAATAAATATGGGAATATACATTTCCGTGTTCTGTTATAGCAAATGCCTTTAACCCTATTTCTTTTGCTCTATCCAACATTTCTTTTGGACTACCATATCCATCAAGTAATGAATAATATGTATGGTTATGTAATGAACTATACATAACTCACCTCCTACCAATCATCGTCCTCATCGTTACTATTTGTACTGATAACAGCTACATCTTCGATAATAATCTGTGGTGTTCTAATACCGTTATATTCGTTTATTGAAGGTTTTCCGACAATATTAAATGTAATACTATCATTATCATCCCATGCGTTTTGAAGAAAATCATATAGCTGATTACCTTCTTTACATTTGAACTGAATGTATTTAATATCATTCACCATAAAACTGATAGTATCCTCATTCTTGCCAAATACTTCAAAACAATCTCTTGTCAATGATATATTCTCTATTGCAAGCATAGGTTCATCAATTCCTTGACAAATAATATCTTCAAACTGTGATAACTTAATAATTAAAGGGATTGTGACATGATTAATGTCTAAGATAAAATCCACACGATATGTAGAATCATATTCAGTATCTCTAAGAATACTGTTCATCATATTGATTGCTTTTTCTTTATCATCAACTGGTAAATCTACAATACCAAAAGCATTTGCATGACCTTTACCATTAACGAATCCTGTTGAATTAACAATATCTTTAAAACTATCAATTGGACTATTATCAATATTTCTTGCACTACCGCCAAATACAGTTGTTTTTGTCTTTTTATCAAAATGTTTCTTTAGCAGAATACAAGGTTTATTATATTGTTCTGCAATTTTAATTGCTACAACACCAGTTAATCTTCCATCAAGTAGGTCAGACACATCAACTATAATGACTTTATCGTCAATTGGAAGATTATCTACAACTTCTGAAATGGCTTTTACGCCTTTTTCTTTCATTTTATCTTGTCGTGATTTTGCATTTTTACAAAGTCTAGCAACTCTATCATAAATGCTTTCCTGAATTGTTTCTGCTGGTTTATCCTTTGTGGCTCTTTTTTTATATTCAAAGAACTCATCTTTTTCAATAAAAGCTCTAAATAACAATTCCTTTTCATCACTTGAACCGATACGAATCATTCCGTTTAAAATAGGTGTTATATACCATTGGATATTGTGAATATTAACCTTACCATTTATACTGTAATCTTGTGCTTTAATAAGTGCCTGAATACATTTATTTGTAATATTGAGTAATCCAAGATTTGTAATATATCTTGTCTCAAATGAACGCATATCCATAACATCGCTAATATTTGCTAATGCACACAAATCTAAATAGTCATCTGCAAACTCATTCCATGTCTCTGCATCTAATGCTTGTAAAAACTTATATACAACACCTGCTCCACAAAAATCCTTATTGAAATAATTGTCACTCATTTGATTATTTACAATCAATGCATATGGATTTTTTTCTTCTGACTCATGGTGGTCAAGAATAAGTATATCAATACCATTTTCTGAAAGCTCTTTACACTGTTCTGTGTCATTTGTACCAGCATCAGGGATAATCAATAATTTTGTATCATCAGATATCACAATATCATCATCTAGTCCATGTGCCTTTGCTCTTGCGTGTAATATATAATTAACTGGATAATCAGCATTCATTTTCTTAATATAGGAATACGTCATAGCTGCTGAACAAAAACCGTCTGGATCTTCATCAACAAGTATTTCAATTTTATCCTTGTTATTAAAGTGTTTCATAAATAACTCTACTGCTTTATTCATGTTATCCAAATTTTCGTATGGAATTAAAACATCTTCATCTAAGTTGAGATATTTTTCATAATCATCAACTCCTCTATTTCTTAAAACTTCCTCTAATATATTGGAAGTATTATTGTCGCTATTTTCATATAATTTATACCTCAAATACACACCTTCCTATCTTAATCTGTATATATTATTCTCTACCAAGTGCCTCCATTTAATAGGATCATCTGTTGGGGATTCTTTCTCACCAAGAATATTATCTTCGTCAAACATATAATAAAGCGGAACACCATCAGGAAATCTTTCTGCTAATTCCTCTAATTCTTCTTTTTTTACATCTTTGTCCAAACATAAAACTATATCAACACCAAGTCTAACTAGCATATCAATTTGATATTGTGAAAGTTCCTTTCCACCTGTACCACCAGTGTTTTGATAACCATAACTCCATGCTTGTTCAACAAATTTTTCAGATTCACCAACATAAATCCTTCCTGTTCTTTTTATATAAGGAAGAGTTTTATACAATCCATATATAATTTTTGATTTTGCACATGGCTCTAAATAAATATATTTATTCATTCCATCAGGTACTTTTCTATCAAAATATCTTGCTTTTACACCGACTAAATCTCCTAATTCAGAACGAATAGGAATTGTGTATCGGTTTGTTTCTTCATCAAAACCTATCTCAAACTCTCTTTGTGTTTCATAATCTATATGGTCTTCGTAGAATAAATCATTTACATAAGGTTTATAATACGAAAGTATTTTCTCCGAAATAGGTTGTAATGGTTTTTCTTTCTCTTCTGATATATTAGAATCCATATCTTCTAACATTTTCAGTATTTTAAAACTATCTGGAATATCCTCTTCAAAATCGTGATAATAAGACATTCCTATTTCTGAGCATATTTCCTTTAATCCTTCTGGGAATGTAAGGTCTTTGATATAACTCACAAGATCAATAATATCTGTTTGTCTGTTACCCTTTATCATTTGTCGAGTTTTATTCAAGCAGATAAGGGACTCATTATTGTATAAAATAATTGCTCCTTTATTATCTCCATCAGGATTACCAGCAGTCCAATATGCTCCAACTGAATGATATTTGATATGGTGGCAACCAACGGATTCTAATATCTGTTCACAATAATTATTTTCATATATATAATTCTTCAACTCTTTTACATCCAAGCTGCCACCCTCCAATTAGTCACTATTTTTTGGTTTTTTAATGATATAACCTATATTTCTCCAAATATTTAAGTTCAAATCAATCTCAAATAACATAATCTTGTCCTTACTACCTGCTCTGTTTTTATCTGGTTTGATACAAAAATACTGTTTACTCAAATCTAAATCCTCCGTCACTGGCTCACCCCAAGAATCACATTCTAAAACAACTTGATATTTATGGTATTCTTCCTTATTTAACTTTTTACCAATGTTCAGAATATCAGCTACATGCTTTATCTGTTTTGCATTGGCAATGTTATTACTACTCAAACTAAAAATATCCGTAAATACCGTATCATCGCTTAACTGGAATACTGCATATCCACTCATACGAAGTTCTTTTGTTAATTCTTTCAATTTAGTTGCAAACTGTTTAATCTGTGACCAATCATCAGTGTTATAACCTTTTAATGTGTCATAACCATAATATTTAATGTTCTGAACCATCTTTGCTTTACGCAATTCAAATTCAATTCTTTCAGGGCTATAATCATCTCCAACATCTTTAAACATAACTTTGCCCTTATGATCACTACTATCAATCCAATCTGTAACTTTTTTTACATTCCAATATTCCTCTGACGTATCTTTTATTCTCTTTATGTAATCTTCATTACTTTCAAGATAAACACCATTATCATCAATTTTTCTTCTGATAATGTCACCATTTTTATCATGGTAAACACCTAATACAATCTCTTTCTCAGGCTTTGTAATATGTACGCCATGCAGCTCTTGAAACTCTTTGTTATTAATAACAGTCGTAATAAGACAACTACGAAGGTCTTCTTCATCCATCTCGTTGCTCATAAGAAAAAAGTTCTCATTTTGCACAAGTGCCACATAAGCTGCTAAAAGTACAAGTTTTCTTGTTTTACCCTCATTAGAAAGGAAGCCTTCAAAGAGAACCTTTGTCTCTCTAAGACCAAGAAAAAATTCGTTATACATATACCAAGGGAAAGGTAAGCCGAAATTTGGCTTTTCAAGATATTTGTCGATTTGAGATGAGTTTTTATCAGTAAGCTCAACAGCTTCTTCGCCAGCATTAATTACTGTATTTATCTTATCTGCTTTTGTACGGATAATTCTGTAAATGTCATTTGGTGACATTTTATCAAAGTTCCTATGAGATAATATCTTCTCAACTGGAAACCCATTTCTTCCATACTCTCTTACTAATGAATATTTCTTAACAGTATCAAAATAATTTTTCACATCGTTTTCATCTGCCAATGTCATAAACCTTTGAAGCGTTTTCCAACCTTTATACTGCTTATACAATTTAAGTCGTTCTTCATTCTGACTCATAAACACATTCATTTTTGTTTCATCTAATGTTTGTGAAAATGTAAGAAAATAAGTTTCAAGATTATCATAAAAGAATTTTGTCGCAGGATCAGAGAAGTCATACTTACTTCTCATAAATGTGCTGTAATTTACAATCAAGTCTAAATCCTTTGCTATAGAACCAACAAATAGAATTTCTGCTTGCACGTTACAATCTTTTAATTCATGTTCATTATCCAATATTATCTCCTATCCAAAAATATCATCCACCAAGCCTGAAATATCATCTGTATCAGCCTTACTATCTTTGGATACATTAGTATAACCAATTGATTGACTGACAATATTCTGTGATTTTTCTGTTTCTTTCTCAGCTTCAAGTATTTTCTGTTTTTCTTTCCACCTTAGATAACTGTCATATTTATTAACCAAAATGGATAAATCATACGAAAGTCGTTGTTCTGGCTGCATATGAATACCTTTTACTTCATTCTTCTTTGCAATACCATTAAGCATATCTATTTTTCTTTGCCACATATCAAGTAAGTCTGAAGGTGGAATACCTACTGACATCCCTTTAAAAGTTCCATTGTAAATGTTACCCAATTTCTGCCATACGGTAGTAGGGATAATTGTCAAATCATATGCTTCTTTAATAAACTCAAATATCTCGTTTTGTTCTATCGCTACTGCGAGATGCGAATATGTATCTTTTTTTATAGAATCAATGTGGTCATATACCCAAGTCCATTTTGCTGATACGTCTGCCCTTTTATTAGCAATACGCTTCTGACATATATTGATAAAGCAACTACTATGATATGTTTTCTTATCATAGTAGATTGCATCGTCAATATTATTCTTGTTTATATAAAGGTTTTCTCCGCAACAACCACATTTTCTTTTAACACCATTTTTATTGTTAGTTGTGTATCTTGCCATAATCCTACCTTTACATAATCCAAATTTAATCAAACATTACTAATACTTTATTAAGAATCTCAACATCAGTTACATTCTTATATGCTGTAGGGAGTCCTGCTGCTTCAAGCTTTTCCTTCATTGCTTTCTTCTCTGTAGGTGGAAGTGCATTTCTCTTAGCAATAATCTCTTTCTTGATTGCTTCAATATCTGTATCGTCAGATGATGACTCTGTTGCTGCATTTGTATCACCCTTTAATGACTTATGAAGTTCCATTGCTTCCTTCTCATACATCTCCTGCTCAGTCTCTACGGCTTTATCTAAGTCATTCTTTAATACAAATTCCTTCTTATCAACATTCTTATCAATGACTGTCTGCCAATCAAGAAGTGTTGGATCTTCGAGAATATCACCAGCTTTATGTACTCTTGTTCTATCCTTTACAACTTCCGCACAAATCTGACCTGTTTCTGAATCCTGGTACATATGAAGAATAGTCTTTACATTGTAATCTAATCCCTTAAAACTATCATGTACCTTTCTTCCTGTTGACACTGATACCTGCTGACCATTCTTATCCATCTTCTGAACCGTTTCATCTTTTTCTCTTGCTGTAAGAACAACATTGATACCAATTGCCATTAAGTCAAGTACGAGATTCTGACCAGAATAGTTCAACTTCTTATAATCCTTGAACTCAAGATCTGCTCCCTGAATCTTAACAAATCTTTCAGCTCCTACAAGCCCGTCCTTATCAGCCTTAATGGTATTTCTCTTCTTAGATAATTCTAATAATCCCTGTTCACTTGTTAAACGGAAAATAGTTGTTCCATCAATAAGGATTGCATCTGGGAAAAATTCTTCTCCATCCGCATCTACAATTGGCTCATCTGTTTCATTTCCATCTTCGTCAAACTCATAGAAAGTATCATGGTTCTTAATCTTGTCAAGAATTGTAGTAAGCTCCTGAAGGCTCTGTGTGTAGAAGATATGAATATTTCTTGTATCAATACCTCTATCTTCTAACTCATCTACTGCATCATCTACACCGCCACCCTCTGCATCTACGACTGCAACTCTAAATGGTTTACCGTCATTTCGCTTAAAATCTGCGAGCTGTAATCCAAGTGTTGTTTTTCCACTGAATGTTGCACCATATAATAGTGTTACTAATTTTGTTTGAATTTTATTTGCTGCTCTTGTTTTCAAATTTAATTCCTCCTAATATTTGATTTGTTGGAACGCCATTTCTGACGTTCCACTTAGTTATTCTCTAGTTGTTAAAGGATTAATCCCAAGCTTCGTCCTCGTCTGATCCGTCAAGACCATCAGCACTTCCCCAATCGTCATTAGAGTCAGAACCAAAACTCTCCTCTGCCCTATTTGCATTCTTAATCTTTGCAATAGCTTCTGTTACATTCTCCTCTGTATAAAGTTCCTTATCAATTGAAGAACCCTTTGCTCCTGTGATAATAAACTCTCTCCTTGTAGGTGCAGATACTTTCTCTATACTGTCCTCTTCACCCCAATTATCATCATCATCTGTTGTAACTGTCTCTGTCTGAGTAGAAGAAACCATATGTCCACTTACCTTAATTGCATTGTAAGGATTAAGTGACTTCTTAAACTTATTAGCGAGAGCCTTATCCTCGATGATAAACTGAACATCCTCAATATTGCTGTATGTAACAATCTTTGCAAGGACAATAAATCTGCCTGTTGGCTTATCGTTATCATCTTTTTCCTGCTCGATTCCCATGAAAATAATTACCTGGTTGAAATCATTCTGCTTCTCAAACTTCTCATCATCAAAGTTTACCTCTGAGCAAAGTGAAATTTGATTTGGAACAAGCTTTGTAGATGTTCTCTTATTACCCTTATCATCTGTAAAACTGCTATAATCAAGATTTCCACGAATAAATACGCTTGCACCATCCTTCAGATTCTCTTTAACTTCCTTACAAGCATCAAAATCTGTAAGAACTTTCTTGTCATTAACTGTCTTACCCTCAGAATCAACCTTCTTCTTTACACCGATATTCTTACCAATCATGCGATAGCCTTCACGGTTATAAGAAAATCTATCAGCCCAAGGCACTTTGACAGTATCAGCCTTCTCACCCTTCTTCTCAGCTCTCTTAGAGAAATAAACATTCTCCTGCTCCATTCCCTGAAGATTGACATATAATGTCTCTCCATCAAGGTAGCTTGTACCAAAGTTAAGCATTCTCATAGGTTTGCCACTCTTGGTCTTAATCTCCTTAAATGCTGTATCCTTCTCCATACCAAATACAACTCCCTTTAACTGGAACGCACCCTTTGTCTCAGGTAAATCAAATAATCTTCCTTTTTTCTTTGTCTCTGCCATTTAAAAAATGTCCTCCTTATAATATGTAATAAAATTTTTTGATAACTATATTTGAACAGTCTTACGACTGGAACACAGAAAATAAATTTATGTAAAAATCTATCTTCAACAGTGATTTTTGAGCGTAAAAACCCAAGGGTATGCTGTTCTTCCACCCATATTTATATCCTCTATTCAGTTTTGATTTTTGGAATTTTTGAACTGAATTGTTCAAGACTGATTACTAAGCAGTAATCTTTACTTTGATAAGTCTATATGACTGATCAGCGTTTGGATATTTCTCTCTATCCACTTTACTGATAAACATTTCATATGGTCTAATCCATACTCTTTTATCCTTTAAACTCTGATATACAACCATCTTTTCTTCTGTTTCTGTATTAGTTTCAATGGCAACAATCTTATAGAAACCACCTTTGAAATGTTGCACTGTGTCTCCTGGTTTAAAATCTCTATCATACACAAATAAATCATCTGCGCCATTTGATTCCATATGTCCTAAAATCTCAACATTCATTGTGATAAATTCACCATATTTCAGAAGTTCTTCCTTTTCAATAAGAGCCACATTATCAACTAAATAATCATTCTCTTTTTCTTCACAAGTAACAATCTGTCCTGACTTCCAATTATTTGCAAAATCTTCATTAAATCTAAACTGTGACATCTTCTCACCTCCTCAAAATCCGAATGAAACAGTGATTTCTTGCTATTCTTATATTCTCTGTTTCTTGATATTGATACTGTAAAACCCTTGATTTATAAGGGTTTTCAGCACCTCATTTTTGTTATTCTCTAAAAATCATTGAAAATTAGGGATTTTGCTCGATTTGAGCATTTTTGAAATTTTTGACCTCTGAAACCCTTATAAACACTAGGTTTGTAAAGCCAAAGAAATGTCAGATTCATTGGCTTTTTTAAGCCATTTATTACGCTATTTCTAACCTAATTGGGTGAGAACCAACACCCTCTATTCCCTCGTTAAAAACATCAGGAACTACCTTTTTCATAATCTGATAAGCACCATTCACATCAGCATTAATTGTTTTACCATTATTGGCAATGAACATACCTCTATACACTCTTCTTTCTTTATTATAATTCTCTTTTATAGGTTGCTCTTTGTCCAAAAATGATGTTCCACTTGTGTATGCTTCTTCTGTCATAACAACTTCAATACCATATTCTTCACATTTGCTCTGAATTTGCTTAACAAACATATCAAATGGAATATATGTGAAGTTCTGCTTATTCTCGTTTTCTTGTTTCCACCTCTTATTTAATCCAATAATCAATGTATCAATTTCATTCTCTACACAATAATCCACCACCTTTTTACTTGCACAGTGCATAAGATATTTGATCTTCTCATATCTCTTATCTGTAAGTTTCTGAAGATTTTTGCTCCAATCTCTACCAGTTTCTTTCTTTAACTGAGATTGCATTTCAGCTTTTCTTTTGTTATAAAACTGATTAACAGATTTGATTGCACCACCTTTGATTACTACTGGCTGCAAACCAACATTATTAACCATTGTCACAAGATTTTCTGTTCCTAAATCAATGCTACATATTCTTATTCTCTCTTCTATTGCATCAGGAACTTCAATTTCATATACAATTTCCATCACATAGTAATCAGCTTTAGGAACAAATCTACACTGCATTAATTTACCAACTGCATGAGTCTTCACTGTATAACCACCAAAAGGTTTAAATGCAATTCTGAATTGTCCATTATTTAATGAACATTGTATATTCTTCAACATAAAAACCTGTCTGCCATCTTTAGGAAGATATTTTGGAAGCTTTGGCATACCCAAATATTTTGAAGGATTTTTCTTCCAATCTTTGATAGCCTTAAAATAAGACTTCCACATTTTATCTACTAACTGAATTGTTTTCTGTGCAGCTTGAGAACCACATTCTCTATAACAATCCATTGACTGTATAAGTTTTTGTACATCATAAGCACTGAATTTATTATTATTGTTTATAAATTCTTGTCTTATAATGTAGTTCGCCTGATTATATACGTTCTTTGAATAAAAACAATACTGATCAACCACATCATATATAGGATTGTTTTTTCTTATGATCTGTTGTTCAACTCGATTGACTTTCATATTAAGTCACCTCCTTTATACTCACAGTGTATCACTCTTATATCTCTTTGTCAACATCACAGTGATACACTTTTATTTATTATTGACATCACTGTGAGTATATGCTATATTATTTACAGGAGGTGAATTTTGATGGCAGTATCAAGTGATAAAACCAGGGCAATTATCAGTCTTGAAAAAGACTTAAAATCCAAAATTGATGAATTAGCTAAGAAAGATGATAGATCTTTTAGTAATTATGTAGTTCAAGTTCTTAAAGAACATGTAAACAATGTTGAATCAGAGGATAAGGAATAATCCTTATTCCTCTAAAGGTATTCCCAAACGCTTAACCGCAATGGGATAGAGGGTATGGTTCATACCCAGTTAGCAATTTATTGGTAACAAATGGTGTTTCAAAACCCAATGAATCCGATATTTACTCATTTTTTGATTCAAATTCTTCAAATGCTTTATAAAACTCACTACCTTTTATCTCTTCAAAGCCATTTTCACAAGGAGTTAATGAATTATAGCGATTAGTGCTCATACGCAAGTATTGTTTTCCATTGTATTTAAAACTTGTTCTTGAGTAGCCACCCATTTCGGTTTCTTCGAAGTAGTCTCCACACCTCAAAGGATAAATATTAATAACTATCTCCTTTTTAATACATTCATCTTGAAATTGCTTTAATATTTTGCAGCCTTTTTTAAACTTTCTCATACTTTGACCTTCAAACATTTTAGGCTTGTTTAATTGATTACCAAATTTTTCACTATTTTCCTGCACATCATCGATATACAATTCAATATTACTTTTTTGTGTTTTATTAAACGCAACATTAACATTACCACCTCCACGCATATAATAATGATTTCCACTTATTCCTATGCGATTGAAAAAATCTTTGATAAATTCTCTTCTGTTTTTTTCTATTACTTCATCACGATGTAACCCTTTTAAAAAATCTTCATTTGTTACAATATAAAATTTCTCCATTTTTTACCTCCATATTTCCAAAAGAACGAATCTTTCTTATTAAATTATTCTCTTATTGGCTCAACCCTATATCGTTTATTCCAATCTTCTCTCTTCTTCAATAATGGAATCCAAGGACAGTGTAGGTTTTCAGATTCAGTTCCTATCAAGTCATCTTGATCGCAACCAAGATATTCTCTATGACCACAGTTAGGACAAGCTACTTCATATTCAGGAACTTTATATTTAAAACTACAATAGTTAGGAAATATCATTCGAACATTCCAATCATCCTTTGATTCAACTTCATATACACAGTTGCAGCATCTACATACAAACTGAATATTTTTACCAAAATAATTACCTGCTATAATTTTCATAATGCATCCTCTTATTTATTCTCTCAATCCATCCAACACTCTCATCAAAACATGTCTTGTAAGATTCTTAACATCGCCACTGTAAAATCCACATTCTATGTCACAAGCCTTTAGAACTTCATCAAGTGTTTTATTCTTCTCTTCACTCAACAATCTCTTACAATTATCATATTGGACAGCATTTGTCTCATAAGCATTTCTAAGATTACTTTCTAAACAGCGAATAATATCAATCAGTTCGTCTTTTGTCATAGATTTTAATGTGCTGTCTGAATATGTTTTTCTTCCATCACCTATTGACATGTTCCACCTGCTTAAACAATCTAACTGGAAATTCGTCTATATCGCCATCTTTATAAGCCTGTTCTTCACCAACCCAAACAATTTCAATTTTATTAGGATTAAAATTTGATCTACCAATAAAATAAGCCTTCTTACCTTTTTTATAAAATGTTGTATCCTCAATTAATTCAATAATATCTCCTCTTTTCATTCTTTTCCTCCGATTTTCATAATACTGTTTTATTAATTAGCTGTCCTATATAATTATTCTCCTATAACTATTTAAAACATCATTTATCTTATCAACTAATATTGTTGGATCACTTGACATACGACATACAAATTCATCATTACAATAAACTTCATATACATCATCATATTCTGGTCTTCCCCAACAATCACATCCATTTACAACTTCAGTTTTCTCTATACGAAATATATTAATCACCTCCCAAGAAAGAAAAAATTCTTTCTAATCTAACCACCTATTATCCAAATAGTAGAACCCAAATACCATTCCACCGATTAAAATAACCCAAAAAATCCAGAAAATAATAATTGGAAAATCAGATTCTAACCTTTCTATCGTCTCATCAATAGTCGAATTATTATAAAATGATGTATTATCTGAAATGGTTTTATCTCTCAAATCTGTAAAAATTGTTCCTTTATATTCAGTACCAACACCATAATATTTATACCTTACATGACTTGATTCCTTGATAGTGTCAATATAATCAGTACCAGGCAAATCAATTTTATTACTTGTAAAATTTACTCCACAAAATGATACTTCTTTACACTTAATATCTTCACTCCTGACTCTATCCCAAGTCCAATATGTTTCTGTTGTATAATAAGTTTGTGATTTGCCATTAACAGTTCTTGTATGAGCTACTTGTCTTGTATGCATTGTGTATCGCTCTTTGATTTTTTCTACATACATATATTCTCCACCAATTTCAGGATATGTAACTGTATCAACTGCTTTCAAATCACCATATACAAACGCATTACCAACATTTGTATCCATTCCATATTGGAACATTTCTTGACTTTCTATCTTAGCAGCCTTGTTATAAATTTCATTTTTATCCATTCGGTGTTCTGAAATCTTGGAAGAAATCAGAATACCAAACAGAATCATAACTGCAATGATAGAAATACTAGCCAAGATTTCACGTTTTGTTATTTCAAAATTGCCAAAATCAAAACCTTTTCTACCATATCTCATAGACTAATCCTCTTTAAACAAATCCTGTGGAGCATCAACGGGTGCATTGTAATCCAAATACTCATATTCCTGTACTTCATATCCAAGCAATCCAAGAAACTGTCTTGTAGGGAACTTTCTCACATATCGCTTGTATTCCTTAATCTGCTTATTGTAATTGCTGCGATACTCTGCAATCATATTCTCTGTCATAGATAACTCATTCATAAGAGTCTTATAGTTCTCATTGGACTTCAGCTCAGGATATGCTTCTGCAACTGCTGTAATAGCTGTTGTTACATTCTCAATATCTCCTGTTGATCCACGACCATCTGCAACTGCTGTCAATGTATCAGCTTCATGTTTGTCATACTGTTTTACGCAATCAGCAAGGTTATATACAAGATCAACTCTTCGCTTTTCCTGTACCTTAATATCTGATGACGCTGTATTTACCTGCTCCTCAAGTGCAATAGCTTTATTCTGCGAACTCTGTACACCAAATACAATCATCAAAATAACTGCTAATACTCCTACGCCAATAATTACTGGCACTTTCCAATTTGTGTTTTTCATTTAAAATCTCCTTTATATGTAATATTTTTATTAGTTACACTGTAATATTCTCTTATTTGTTGGGATTCCCATAGCCGAATGGCTTAGATATAATTAAAAATTTTCCAATGAAAGATTGGTTTACTTCGAAACCACTACTTGCTCTTCTTTACAGAAGTATTATTAACTGACTTCTGAATATTCTTCATAAGCTGAATATTGTCGTTAATCATAAGTGCTAATGCCTGATCCTCTGTAAATCCAACATTTATATATGCATCAAACATATTTTTCTTAGTTCTCGCCTGAATTGCAGGATATTCAGTATTCTCAGAATAATCCTTTGCAATAATCATAAGTTCCTTCAAAACATCATATACAGGCTCTTTGTACTTAGTAACATATGTTTTTACTACCTCTCCTAAACTTTCTGGGTTCTCTGCTAATAATCTTAAAATTGTTTCCATATTTAATATTCTCCTTTATAATTTTTTGTTATTCTCCAAACTCACAAGTATCACATGTTGAAAAATACTTATCATGATCCTTACAACATTGTGGTCTATCATCATTTTTATCAGTCTTAGTAATATCTTTCTCATCCATAATCATAATTGCACCACAATTAGGACAATACTTTGATTTTAACTTCTGGTTCGCATAGTTCAACTTATATACTTTCTTATGACAAACTGAGCAATATACACCTTCATTTGCACATTCATCTAATGCAAACCAATGACCATACTTCCTATCCTCTTTCTTAAAATTTATATAAAGTGGTTTACATCTACATGTCAACATAGATGCAATAGTCATTCCGTGAATGATAGCTAATTTGCACTGATTGTCGTCTCTAAATACAGTAGAATCAACCATTTTATTAAATTCTTCTGAAGTAATATAATCCAATACTTTTTGCTGTAACTCTGTTGAATCAATAACCCTCTTATAATTATCCACTTAATCACCTCTTTTCTAAAATCCAAAGATATGTTGCTTTCTTATGAAGTTACCCAACTAATTACAATATTTTTCAATGCCTTGCGTCATAATATCTCTTAATTCATCTTCCTCATATGTAGAGCCAAACTGTGACCAACTACAACTATATTCTGTATCATTGTGTACTAACGCAAGTTTAAATACACTGCCACCATAATTTTTATATGCATCTAATTTGATAGCTTTAATATGAGGAATTTCTAAATACCAATTATGCTCTTTATATTCAAACTGAATATTAGTAGCTTGACCAAAATTAAAATCAATAAATTTAACATTGTTTATATACTCAATGTCAAGAAGCTTTTTAATATAATCAATATACCAATCATACACTTCCTTTTCTTTATACTTCTTTCTCTTATCAAGCTTGTTCCCATCTGCATCCTGATTCTTTGATAACATATTTAACCATTCTCTACACATTTTAATTGTGGATGGCTGATCAAGCAGCATATACTGGATGTTTTCTTTATAAGTGCGAAATGCCTGTTGTTCAATAAGGTCACATTCATTCTTCATATCATCCAATGCTTGCTTCTTTGCAGACAATCTTCTTTCTGCTCGTGCAAATTTATTTAATGAACTCATTTCATATTCGCCATTATAGTTGTATGTGTCATTTTTATATACTAAAGACATTAATCGTTCACCTCTTTTATCTTTTCTAGCTCCTATTCTCTCTTTGCATCCAAAAGAAACCTGAATTTACTGCTACTCTACTTTCTATTTATCCATTCCTTAAATTCTTTGAAATCTTCTTTTGTTATCACAATATCAGAATAATAAAAATCCTTATTCCAAATAATCGCCCAAATTTTCTTCAACTTCTCAAAGAACGGTCTTTGCTGAGTATAAAAGTTACCGTTTGTATATGTTAAGAAGGCATAATCTCCATCTTTATAATCATAAATCTTAAAGTGGATACCTTCATCACATCCACATTCACAGTTTACGATTAACTCATCATCTTTGAAATTCTTAAATACTGCCATAATAATCTCCTTTACTTACCATTACAAAGTCCGACCTTGTAATCGTCTTTCACATCAATAGTAACTTCTCTCTGAAATTTTCCCTCCTTATTATACAGAGATAGATAATATCTATTACCACGTTGTTCTAATACAATATCTTCATTTTCGAATAACTGAACTCGTTTCTGTTTCTGTACCATTCTAATCTTCTCCTTTCCACTCGTCCAACTCATAGGAGTCATTTATCTGGTCATCCAACTTTCTAACCTGTTTTCTCAGCTCATGTTCTTCCTTTTTACTATCTGTTCTCTGACACTTTTTCCATAATTCCTCACGCTGCTTAGTTAGTTCATCATACTTATCAGATACATCAATCTCCTCTATAACAGAAATCTCAATCTTTTCGCCACAATGAGGACAAAACTGAATTGGATAATTGTCTGTCTGTTCCCATTCATCTTCGTAAGATGTGACGACTTCTGTATGTGAAGTGCAGAATCTTGGAATGTGTCTTTCGTCATCCCAACAATCATCACTATGAACTAAATCTTCACCTGTAAATACAATAGCTTTATCATTTTGAATTTCATCACAGCAATGCGTAAATGGTTTATACTTGTATGAATGAGTATCATTGAATTTTAATTTGATTAATTCTATCTTCATATCTTTATTCTCCTAATTTTCTGCCACACCAAGGACAATACGTAATATATTCTTTTTGATGAACAAATCCATCATCATACTCATCCCATTCAGATGTTTCTATATCCAAATAATATTCATTAGTTAATGGATCTACATATATTCGATTGTCTGGCGAGTCATAATCACAACGATTGCACATACGCTTACCTCGCTTTATCACATTCGTTAAAATCTAAAAGCATCTTATATTTATATTCTCCAAATCTTTCTTTCCAACGCTGCTTTGCTTTATCAGTATCCCAATCAAAAGGCATCATATGATAATTGATGAGGAAACATGTATCTAAAACAACATCAGAATCAACATGATACATAGCTGTCATATATTGGTATGAACCATAACAATGATGCTGATAATAATGAGCTATTCCATTTTCATCAAATGTTTGTGTGCTTAATTTGCCTAAATCATGATACAAAGCACCTATTCTGAATCTTGCAGGATAAGAATATTTTGTACAAAATAATCTTGATGCATATTTACAGTGTTCAAATAAATCCATTGTATGATGTGGGTTTTTCTGATCAAATCCTCTCATATCTGGGATATCATTTGGTTCGTAATTATTTAATAAATTGTGAATAATAATCTCATCGAATCCTTCCTCATAGAACGGAATCTGGAATTTTCTAATCTGCTTATCCAACACAAAGTCAGGTACAGGGTGTTCTCTATGTAAATTATCTTCTTTACACCATTCAAATGGCTTTGGAATAATTACACATACTTTTCTGACATTTAAACCATTTACTTTCATCATAATTGCTCTGCGAGATTTCATAGTCAGATTAGTTGCATCAGCAATTACATTCTTTTTATTCTCTAAATTCTTGCGTATTCTATTGTGAAAAATTTTAAACACTTCTTCATTATGTTCTTGATCTTCGTAATTACCAGTTAATTCTTCACGAATTGCATCTGATGATATAATTATTGTATTTGGATTCTCATTGGCAATCTGAGTGGCAATGGTTGATTTGCCACTACCACTCAAACCGCATATGATATACAATGTAGGTTTATTCATTTAAAGTCTCCTCAAATAACTCTTCAGCTTCTTCCATATCAGGTACATCAGATGTATCTTTGGCGATTCCCTCAATTACCTTAAACTCAAACACTTTATCCTTATAAGCCGTAAATGTTGCTCTGTTATCAATACGAACAACTACACCTTCAGCAACATGTGTCTTGCCGATTTCATCTGCTGGCATACCATCAAGATATTTATTTACTCTTTCTTTCAAATCTTCTGGTGTAGTAAAAATAAACTTCTCTAAATCAGGTACATGCTTAACACCTAACTTGTCACACCATACTTCTACAGTCTCCCAAGGTACTTCAACAACTGTTCCATCTGCTGTTGTCATTGTCATTCGATATACATACATCTCATTTTCGCCTGGTTCACAACCATATGAGAATGTTGTAGTGTCACCAAATTTCTTTGTAAAATCTTTTTCCTTAACTCCTTTATTAGATACTGAACCCATAATTGGTGTTGTTTCATTTACATATCCGACAATTTCATAAAAAATTTCAGCACCTTCAGGAAGCTTGTCTTTTAATAAATCATGGTATTTCTTTCTAAATCCATTATCAGAATAATATCCATCATTCTTTGTCATATCCTTTAATACAACTCTTCTACTACCAGATACAACAGAAACTTCTCTTGTAACCTTTGGCTGCATATGTAAAAACTTTCTCAGCTTACTATTCTTCTTTGTAACCTTAACAGTCTTCATAGTACGAGCTGATGTTCCGTGGAGCTTACGAGTAATATAAATCGTGTCACCTGGCTTAAATGCTGACATATTATATGCAAGCTGTGCAGTATCTTTATGCTCTTCAAAAAATGGGTATGATACTGTTTCTTTCTGAAACTTGTTCTTCTTATTTGAACCATTTCCATTACCTCTTGAACGATTCTTTCCTCTTGGAATATATTTCTGACAAATCTCATGACCACCAAGGACTGTAATCTGATCACCATCTTTTAATTTTGAAATATCTGTATACTTAGAAAGCGTCTCAACAGGTAATATAAGTCCTTCTGACTTCTCACCTCTAAGTCTAATAGCGGTTACATTTCTCTTCTCAGCATCCATATAACCACCAATGTTGTTTCCATTCTCATCTTTCTTTCTTACAAGGTTGTTGTCTGTTGCATACTCAAGTGATAACTGACCGTCAGATGGGAAGAAGACTACTTTCTGTCCTTCCTGATAACTCAAATCTACAATTACATTCTGTCCAAATACTTCTACACACTGTAATCTATCAGCGTTACTATGTTTTCTTAATCCTTTTAATGTTGTGATATAAGCACAATACATAAGTTCCTCTTACCTTAGTAAGTAGTGCGCACTTTATCCTATAGGAACTTTTCTATTTTTCCTTTCTTTTTTAATCTTCTAATTTGTTGCCTTTTGCTTCATTACAAATCTTACACATTGTTTGATAGTTACTAATATCATCAATACCACCTTTTGAATGTGGCATAATATGATCTTTTGTTATTAAAATTTCATCACCATTATTATCAACTGCATACAAATTCAGATGATATGTTGATTGGTCTGCGAATTTTTCTTTTGCAAAATATTTTCCTTCAATCCCGCAAACCACACATTTACAACCTTTAGTGAAAAATGTCTGGTATCTTTGACTATTACCTTTAATCAAATCCCCATCGAAATCAACTTTTGCAAGTCTTTTATCATTCTCAAATAAAACATCTTTAATCTTATCGTATACCTCTTCTATGGAGTACGTGGATTTTCTGATGAGATTGTCATGTTTTGGTTTAAACTCATGCAATCTAATATCTTTATTTGAAATAAAAACATTTTCTGCATTTTTCTTGCTTAATAAGTCAACTAAATCTCTTACTGTGTGAATTTTGTTGGTAATAGAAATAGTATTACCATTCCATTTAATTCTTGTAATTTCTGTATCAAGAGTGGGCGACAACGGATTATCGTTCTTTGGAAATTCTGTATCTAAGAAATCCTCAATTGTCTTATATTTACTTTTCAATCCTTTCCCATTTATGGAATAATTAAATTTCAAACCCTTAAATTGCTGTTTCTTACTCATAAAACATATCTCCTTATAATTTATTGTCACCTATATATTCTCTCTTTATCGTTCAAAATTCCAAAAGAAATGCTTCTTTCCTGCTAACCATGAATATCCATATAAGGATACTTAATTCCTCTATATTCCTTATAACCTTTTGTCAAAAGTCTGAAATTCACATTCTGTTTATAATACCCTTTGTATCTCTTTACTGGAAACAAATGAGTACAACTACATTGAACACAAAATTTGCTATTTTGTTTGGCTTCATTTTTTGAATAATAATATCCTTGAGTTCCACCACAACAAGGACAGCTTGATATCCATACTTCTCTTGTTAGATTGTGTATTTCTTCAAATGGAATTTCATGGAATATTAGCCCTTCAGGAGTTACAAGATAATATTTCTTTTCATCAGCATCTATGCTTTTTGACTCAACTTGACTAAACATTTATTCTCCCATCTGATCTACAATACCCTGTAACTTGTCAATATATATCTGAGCGTCCTTTTTATGTCTAAGCTGCTTAATATCAGCAGGTACAAAAGCTAATATTGCTTCACCAAAAACTTTATTGTCAGCGTATAAATTCATAAACTGACACATGGTTTCAGCATCAATCCAATCTAAATCTGGCTGAAAACAAATCACATCACCCTTCTGTGGATGCAGTTTTCTAACCTTAATAAGTGTTTGTTTAAATAATTTCTTTCTCTGTCTCTTGTTCATAATTTAATTTGTCTCTCTTACATTACTTCTAAATGATATTCTTCAACATATTTTCTTTTCTTCCAAAACTTCCACCACGGAAATTTCACATATTCTATTTCTATAACTCGAAATATCTTGTCCTCATTTTTATCTCTATCTAACCTTAAAGCAGGTGAACCAAACATTGCTTCGGCTAATTCGTTAATAGAAATATGTTCTCCAAGTTTGTATTCCTGTTTGTGTGGTTGTGGAGGATAATAAGAAATCACGTCATGTTGTCGTAATTCATATGCTCTCATATTGTTATTCTCCTTCGAATATTACTCTTATTGGCTTTATAGCTTCGTCATTTATTGGTATAAGAAGCACTTTGTCATTTCCAACCTGATCTTTAAATATTTTTGGAGCTTCAACAAATGTAACTCTTTTTGACATATCACTATCCAGCCACTCTTTGAATTTTTCGAGATTTTCTTTTTCAGAAATTGCAGTACAAGGACTTACTTTGTCTATTAACTCTAAAAACTTTTGTCTTTCTTCTTGTGATAAATCCATATTGTTACTCTCCTATTCGCTCACTCTAAATACATTTGTATCACCAACACCCAAATCTTTTACTTCTACAAAAGAATTAAAACCATCCTCCATAGTTGTAATCAGTATCTCATCGAACAAGTCTTCCATCATGCAAAAGAATCGTACAGACGGATGAAATCCTGGATATTCTTTCAAACGGTGTTTATTAACTCTACCCCTTAATACAGGAAGCCCATGTCTTCTACGTTTGTTGTTGCTCCAATGAATAGGATTGTCATAAAAAGCTTTCTTCTTTCGTCTGTACTCTTCTAATTCTTCTCTTGCAAGTTTATCAATTTCTTTTTCTCGCTCAGTCTTCGGAGGATTACCATGAATAATGTTGTCAAATTGTTTTTTGGCATTATCGTTTACTTCTACTTTTTCTGAATCACTCATTTTATCAAAGTTTTGAGCTACATCTAATAGTGTATTTTTCAAATTGTTATTCTCCAATTTTCTATATACTCAATTATCCAACTGTCGTATTTATTTTCTTTAATCAACTGCTGATATAAATTTATCCATTCTTGTGCAGAGAGACTTTGAAACTTCCAAACACATTCTTTCCAACATCTGTGTATAAAACGACTTCTTGTTTTTAACTCAATGCATTTTACACATTTATCGTATAATTTCTTGGAATACCAATTCGATCTACTTTTATTCCAGCCATCTATAAATGCTTCAGTCGGATCATACTTGCTTCTCATATCAGTAAGAGTTCTGTCGTATAACTCAGTTTTTGCATTATATAAACAATGAAACAGAAAGTAGATGTCTTCATAATCGTTTTCAAATTCCCACTCTCCAATGTTTAAATCAAAATACATTATTCTCACCTACTTTCACAACCATAAGAAACGTGGTTTTCCTATTGGTTTATTCTCCTAATGGTCTTTCATATGTAACCAATTTTTCAACAATTAGATCTTTTGGTAATAAATCTCTACAGAAATATGCCGTTGCAAATGGACTACCCTTTACTACAGAGTCCATATGCTCTTTATTGTGATAACAAATTCTTGCATCAAAACTAAGAATCTGAATACCATCTTTGAAATATTTATATCTTGTTTTACCTTGTAGGGAATTAAGCGGTAGAAGAACCGCAAATGGTTTGTTGAATGAATAGAGTCTTTCTAAGACTTTATCTTTGATTGAGAAGGGTGGATTACTAACTATTAAATCCCATTTTTCAGGTTCGTAATTGAAGAAATCCTGACCTTTTTCAATATGGCTTGAAATTACATTATACCCACACTCTTTTAATCTCACACTAAATGCCGACCATTCTTCCATATCAAATGGACACCATATAATTTTATCTTTTGGTAGATACTTAATGATATGATCTACTGCATAATAGGGCGTATATAACTCATTATCTTCTTTATCTGATGTTAAATATCCAATATTTAATGCCAATATGTGTTCACCAATAGTAGCTGCGCAGCTTTACTCACATGTGAACATTTTCCTTTCTTTAATTATAATTACGTTATTATATTCTCTTGTTTGTCCTGAATATTGTATAGTTTTCGTGACAAACCAAGAAACCAAAATTTACTGTGCTTTTAATAATTTGTTATAAACACCTCTTTTGCATTGGAATTTCCTTTCCCACATGCCATATATGTAAACTTATCAAATGTATATACGTTTAAATTATTTTTGTCACACCAATCAATTAATTTCTGATTTACCACACCTTTGTTTTCAAACACATTTGACATTCCCCACTTTATATTATTCTCTGAAAGTCTTTCACAAAAATCATATAAATTATTTTCATCTGTTTCATTCCAACCACCAGATTCATTATAAGTGGCTGTTGTATTGAAGTAAGGTGGATCTAAGTATACAAAATCTCTTACTGTAATTGTATCTATGGGGATTGAACGAAAATCCATACTGAATATATGGACATTATTAGAATGATAGAATTGACATCCAGCTTTAATGTACTCTTGATTCTTTTCGGAAAAACAATCATTACCACAAGGCATATTAAAATCACCTTTATTATTAAAACGGAATTGTTGTGAAAATGAATAAAACATTAGAGTATAAAAATCGAGTGTATTTTTATTCTGATTGTAATAATCACGGAACTGCATATATGCACTTTTGTACTGTTCGATTTTTTCTTTATCTTTAAATTCATTTCTTTTTGTACGTTCTCTTGCTAATCCATATTCATCTATTCGAGAATTAATATGATTAATAATCGAATCTGATTCATAAGATTTGAATAACTCATATAACTGTTTAAGATTTTTATCATTATCATTTATATAATACTGATTGGCTTTCACATTCATTGAAACAACTGAACTTCCTGCAAAAACATCAATAAAACAATCAATATCCTTCGGGAATAATTCGATTAAACCTTTTTGTATAAGTTTCTTTTTATTACCCATATAAAAAATAGGCGATATAATACAATTATATTTTTGCATTTAATTACTTGGAGTAAGGAATTCCTTCTTGTGTACACGAACCTCGTCTCCTTTCATTTTTTCTATTTTTAATAAAATGCTTCCGACATTGAATCTCCAAGTCTTACAAGATTCTCTACTTCCTTGTCAGACATAGAATTAATTTCTTCAATCGAAAAAGTCTCTCTGATTGCAAAATATGAATTATACCAATTTTCATCACATCCCATACTATTTCTCGCTGTGGTCAATACTGGTTTCTTAATATATTCTAATAATTTTTCTTTTTCAGTCATTACATACTCCTTTATACTCAGCTATTCTCTTACTTCCAACCTCAAAAATATCCTTGTCCTTCTCAAAACATATGTAATTCCTATTCGTATTCAAAGCTGCGATTGCAGTTGTACAACTTCCTGCACATGAATCAAGAACTAAATCTCCTGGATTAGTGTAGGTTTTAATCAACTCTTCGATCAGTGCCACAGGTTTTTGTGTCGGATGAAGTGCAGACTTTTGAATATCCTTTGCAAATGTCCATACCGACTTAGGGTATCTTTCTGTGCTATCATAAGTAGTAAGACCATGTTCTCCATAATCAGTAGTCTCCTTACAGTTAGTCTTATGTTCTGCTTTGCTAACTTTTCTTGGATGCCCAGTTGTTTTTTGTGGATTATATGTTGGAAGTTTCTTATAGAAAATACAGATATCTTCGTGTGAGCGTAATGGCATTTTCTTAGCATTTAGAAATCCTGTTGGCTGTGTTTTCTCCCAAATCAGATTATATTTCCAAAGCTTACGATTGCTTTGCATTAAATCTGCAGTAAACATACCATTCGCAAATAGAATAATTGCACCATTGTTTTTAATGATTCTTTCATACTGTTCCCATAATGGTTTAAATGGAATAACTGAATCCCATTTATTTCGTGAAGTTTGTCCATAAGGAAGATCCGTAATAATCGCATCGACTGATTTATCATCAATCTTTTTCATACCTTCAAGACAATCTTCATTGTATATTTTGTTAATCTCTAACATTACTTACTCAGAGCAAATCCAGATTTAATGCTGCAGCAAATCTCTCGCTCCTTTCAATGTATTATTCTCTTAATGTGTATACTTACTTCTTGGAAATATTTCTTCAAGATCAACACCATATCCAGAAATAACTTCTTCTAAGTCGATACATACACAATCACTACAAATTCTTGCTTCAATTCCACCTTCATCAAAAAGCGAATAGCCAAAAATATCATTCAATCGTTTGACAAATTCATTAAACCAATTAAGATTAATCCAAACATAAAACTCTGTATTACTAACCCATCCAAATTCATCTACATATGAAATGTCAATGTCGTCTTCTTCTGGATTGATTAGTAATTTATATAGTTCTAATTCGTAATTTTTTCTCATCTGCCACCTCCTAAGTTACAAAGAAACTTCGGTTTACTGTGGTCTATAAAATTTCATCTAAAGCACACTCAATTTCATTAATAATTTCTTGCTTAGTAGTTTCATAATCTTCCATCATTTCATCAATAGGCAAGTGATTTCTAAGTACAATATAAAGATATTCTGCGATACCAGTAGTGTCATATCCTTCTACTGTTAAGCCCTCTGCTAATGGTTGAATAAAACCATTCCTGATATGATGAGCAAATTTATCTGCTCCAATAATAATCTTGTTACCTTTTGGAATTTTCACCTTTTCACCTGATAATGCTTTTTCAATTTCTACATCTTCTGTTGAAGTTAAAATCTGACCAATTTTATAATCTGCCATATTACCTCTCCTTTACTTTTATTTCAAAATCTTACTCAATCTCTTCACAACTTTTTCGCACAATCTGTACAAACAAGTCTCCTTAAATGCTATTTTTAAATCATCAACAGCTTGTCTATATTGCTGACGTAATTCGTTATCTATCATCGTTATTCCTTCTTCTCAATAATAGTTACAGTACCCTCAAACACTCCAAAATTTGATGACTGCTGAAACGTATGTGTCTCTGCAATATCATCATCTGTCATAGGTCTTGTCAGATACCACAACGAATCATCTTTCCATGTAATCTCTTCAAGTTTCTGGTTTGGTTCAAGCTTAATCGTTGTTGATCCACCAAAATCTTTTGTAACAGACTGGCATCCAATCATTCCAAAACATAATGTCAATCCTAATACAACTACTAAAATTTTCTTCTTCATATGATTTATTCGTCCTCCTTCAATACAAGAATTACTTTATAGTATCTACTATTACATGAACTGGATTCTACTTTGTATCCATCATCTAAATAATCATTCATGGCATTTTCAAAATCATTGCTATTTTCCATTTCTAAAATTACACAATACTTCATATGATTTATTCTCCTTTGCTATATCCAGTCTCTTCAAGAAACTCATTAAATTCCTTTTTTGTCATATTATTTGGATAATACATGTCCACTACCATATCAAACGGCTTCAAATAATTATCCAATACATCTTCAGCATCTTCTTTTGCTTCCTGCATTTTCATATTGATATAATCTTCTCGTGTCATATTCCATGATGTAGGGCAATCCATGACAGTAGAAAATCTACAATATAATCCATTTGGCTGCTTTGATACAAATCCTGCCATATTATTCTCCTAACTCTTTCAGTGCATTAACAAGTTCAGAAAGTCTTGGATTCTCAGGATGCTCTTTTGCCATCTTTTCATATAAAGCAATATTATTCATCTTTTCAATCTCAGACTTTAACTCTTTCTCAATAGAAGCTTTCTGCTTTGCAATTTCTTTCTGACGATTTTCCTCATCAATTCTTGCATTATATGCATTCATATTAACTACACCGACAACCTGAGCTGTTACACCTTTACCATACTCTTCGACTGTCTTAATTTCTTTTAAAATTCCAAGAACTCTATTATCCTTTCCTCTTGCATTTACAATCAGATATAATGGATGATTGGTATCGTACTTAACAATTTCATTAATATCTTCATCATATAAAGCAAATCCATAATCCTTCTGATTATAACCATCTACTAAATTTACAATTGCAACTTTACTAAATCCTGTCATTCTATTATCCTCACTTTCAACTTTTTCTACCGATAAAACGTTATATCCTTGCTTTCTATCCTTTAACTGAACCATAACATATTTCTGTGTGCCTACATTATATGTATCTATAACAAATCCAGTTTGTCCCTTACTATTACAGGAACTTTTTACTATTACTTTGTCGTTTATCTGAATATTCCTCATCGTATCACCTCCTGCTAATATATTCTCCAAAAGAAATCTATGTTTATTAGTTTTCATCAACTGTTATCGTAAATATATTTTTATCGTTTCCTTCGTCCTCTCTCATCCAACGTACACGAAACCCTTGATTTTTAAGGCTTTCAAGGTCATCGTTGTCATATATGCTGGATTTAAGGCAATTTCCTTGATTTCATAGTCATTTATCACTTTTCCCATATTTTTCACCTCAAAGAATCTATTTCTTGGTAAAAATATCACTATATGTAGCGTCTATATTTTCTATAAACACTATATATAGCATCTCATTTACACTTGATACACAAAACTTGGCATTGGCTGTAATTTAAACAGATTTTTCTCATGCATTGAATCAATCTTGCTTATAATTCCAAACAAATCCTTTACAAGTTTTCTGCTTTCCTGAACAACACGCTTGAATACCTTGATGACTTACTCCCAAAGAATGTGCTGCTTCTGTTATACTTTGCCACTCTTTTATAATATTTCCATTTTTATCTTTTTGAAAAATCACAACTGCATTTGTTCTATTTGGAATTGTTGCACGTTTAATTACTTCTTCAATATTAACGTTTCCGTTATTATATGCCCAAGCATATCCACCTGCTGTTTTACAATTACCCTTACAACAATCCGAAATCTGTCCAGATGATATTCCAGTTATCTTATATGCCTCTTCCATACTATTATATTCTCTTATAATATTCTTGTTGGGTATGTCTATTTGGACTACTTTTCTTTTATAAACACGTTTATGCTTTACTTGTAAATCATCCTTTATTTGTTTTGATGAAAATATATAATCATCAAATGTAATATTCTTTTGCAAGAGCTTTTCATAAAACCCTTTTACAATTTTTTCTTTTGTTTGAAAATTTGTATATCTAATAATTAACAATGGAATATTATTTCCACTACAATAATCTTCTTTTAATTTATCCAAATGTTTTCTATGCAAAAAATTTTCCTTCTTTTGCATATCAGACTCACTATTGAATGTAAACGGAAAATAATGCTGTTCTCCATGTAGTTCAATTAAAAATAAGAGTTTCTTATTTTGTGGATGAAAAATTGCAAAATCGAATGGCAATCTTCTTTTATATTTACAATCATCAAACTTATATTGCGTATCAAATATAATTTGTTCATCTGTTAAGAACTGGCTTAATTCGAACTCAGCTACAGAAGATAAACATCCACATGACTTAAGTTTTCCAGAAGTTAAAGACGATGATAAAGCGTTAATTTTCTTACCACAATCACAATCACAACTCCATAATGATCTATGATTTTTTATACCAAGAAATTCTTTTACAATTAATTTTCCAAATCTTTTTCCTTCTAAATTCTTTTGTGATTTAATATTATCTCTTCTTATACATCCACATGATTGAGTATGTCCTGATTTTAAATGTCCTGCGGCAACTAAAATCAATTTAGGGTTGCCACAGCCACATTTACACCACCATCTCACATGTCCACTTTTATCGTTGTCTCCACGTTTGATGACTGTTAATTTTCCAAATTGTAAATTAGTTAAGTCTTCTGCCATTTTAGTCTACATATCTTTCCATACCTGTTTTATAATAAGGAATAGGCATTCTCTTAAACCGATATTTTTCTACTCGATTATCAATTTTCTTTTTAATATCTTTGTCGTCAATCTCACCTGTTCTAATATATCTATCCATAACAGAGTATTTAAATCCCAATGCATCTTCATCTGTACTTCCGCACAGTCCATCAGACGGAATCTTTTCGATTAATTCATTTGGCAATCCAAGTTCATATCCAATAGCTTTCACTTCTTCTACTGTTAAGTCGCTAATTGGTGCAAAATCTCCAACTGCATCACCCCATCTGGTTTCCCAAGATAGTAATGTTTCGGAAAGATTACACGTATTAGCGACACGACCATTTACTGTCTGCGATACTGCATAAAGTGTAGTCATACGAATACGAGCAGGAAGATTTGTAGAAGTCTGTTTTGACCAATGATCTCCCAACTGTGGTTTAATCTCATGCTTTAAAGTGCGAACTGTATTGCCTATATTTACAACACAACTGTCGATTCCAAGATGGTCTACAAGCATTAGAGAATAATCAATATCTGGCTGTTCTCCCTGTGGCATTAATACACCAAAAACTCTATCCTTACCAAGAGCTTCTACACATAATGCTGCCACAACGCTTGAATCCTTACCACCTGAGATACCAACGACTGCCATACAATCTTTACCATTCTTCTCAAAGAAATCCTTAATCCACTGAACGCAATCATTAGTTGCTTTCTTTACATCAAAATTACTCATGTCTAATCTCCTCTCTAACTCTCATAAGAATTTTTCCTAAATTATTTTCTCCAACACCATTCACAGTTCCCCAAATTTTATCACCCCAAGTATTACCTTCTTCGAGATGCTGATTATCAGTCTCAAGTAACTTTGTTTTGAGGTCTAAATTTTGAGTAAATTTCGCTTTTACAATTTCGTACATAACGTTGTACTTCGCCTCTTCCCAATCAGATCGAAGCTGAACTCTTCTACCAAGTTTCTTTGCAGATGATGGATCTAAATTCGTGAAACATTCTCTATTTGAAAAAGTTTTTGCTGATTGAAAAGCGGCTTCATTATTCAAATATGTAAGTCCTTCATATGTAACAGGAGAAGAATAAAAGTTGCTTAAAAAATAATATTTACCTCTAAATTCATTTATCATCCTTTGTCAAGCCTCCATAATTCAACATTGCAATCACAAAAAATATTCTCTATCATTTGATGTACTTCCTCCCAATTTGCACCGCCACGAACACATCCAATTTTATATGGCATTGCAATACTCATATTTTCCAAAACTGCATATGATTTCAAATTTTCAAAACATTTTTTTAAAGCATTAATATCTGTATACTGTTTTCCGTCATAGCCATATGATTTTTGTGCAAATAAATTTGCATATATTCTTGCGTCAATATTAGACTGAAAATATCTAACAGAACCCAATAATTGTTCAGGTGTATTAATTGAACAAAAACTATGATAATCTTTATATACTTGCACATCATAATCACGGATTGCTTTTGCAACACCAGAATTAAAAGCACCTTTGCAATTAACCTGGTGTGCAATAATATCAGTGTTCGAAGTAAGCAAGTCTCCATCAATTATTTTAATCATTACTTACCTCCGTACATTCTGTTTCTGATATCCGCAAATGTGTCTTCTCTTACTAATTCTCCATCTTTAAATACGGTAGTAAGTAAACTGTTATCACTCATTTCAAGTAACTGATCTTGACACTTTAATTCACCGTTATCATCGTATACTCTACAACATCCTTTATGAGATTTCTTTAAGTGGCTCGTATCTGTCTTAGGATCTTTGAAAATCATTAACTTTTTGCCATCAATTACTCCATATGTAGCCTTCATTGCAATGCCAAAAGTATCTCTTGTAACAACAATCATCTTGCCGTTTTCAACGATTGCAGTGAAACAAAAAGCTCCTACACCATAAGCAATATTATTAGCTGCGAAACCACGCTTTTCTAATTCTTTCCAAATAGTTTCTACATTAGAAAGTGTGCAGCCATCACCATAAATAATACCGATATGCGGATCTAATACCTTATAACCTTTACTATTTACAGAACCACCAAAAATCTCCCATAACCTTTCAACTGTCTTAACTGAAATCTCTACAATATCACCACTATCAGGACGAACCAAGAGCTTTCCATTATGATTCATAATCTCTTCTTTACACTGTGGAAGAATATTATTTACCATATTCCAATAATCATAAGTATCTGAAACCATACTAAATGATGTATTTGGATATAACTCTGTTAAAAGTCTCTTAACGAACGTAATCTCATCTCCATCAATTGAGAAATTAGCACCCATTACAGAATGCTCAGTTGAGACAGCACCGATTCCAATACCATTATTCTTACAATCGGCATTGTAATATCTATCAATATAATTAATTGCTGGAATTGTAGATGTCTTATTAAATGAAAGCAACCATGATGCCGAACATCTTGTAGCTTCATCCATACAAGACATTCCTCTCATGCCAAAATCTGCACAAGCCATATTTCCAGGCAATCCGTCTGTTGTCTTGTTATACCAATAATCTGCAATCTCACGATACATATGACCAATAGTTGCATGACAACAAGGTTTCCATAATTCTACCTGAAGAATACATTCGATCCACTGAACAAGCCAAGCAAATTTATCATCCGTATTTGTAATCTCAATACAAGGAACACCCATAGGAACAAGTGTGCCTTCTGGCAATGCTCTAATCTCAAGTGGTAAATATCTTAATCTGTGAAGCTCTACAATTTTATCTAAATCATAGTTGTCTCTACCAATCTGTACGTCCATCGAATCTGTATAAAGAGTTAGCATCTCATCTTCCGATAAATCGAAGAAATTTTTCTGAAAATATCCCATTAAATATTCTTTGATAAATGCCTGTAATCCAAAGAAAACCATTTCATTCTGATTCTCTAACATTGATTTTCTAGGCACCCAATACGACACCAATTTAGTCAAACCATTTGGGTACATGCGATCATGACACTGTTTATAAGTATCTGATAATAATAAAGCCATTGTGTTATCCATAATTTTAAACCTCCATAACTGTAATTTTTTCATGACTACCATTAAATAAACTGTTTGTCGTAAATAATCTGTTCACTGTATTATTCTCCAAAGACTTGATCAACGTTCCTTTTTCTTTATCAAGAATTGAATTCTCTGTATGTGTTGCATACGCATAAATCTCAGTTACACCATGTTTCTTTAATTCTTCTGCGCTATAATAAAGTGAACCGCCATATGCGATAATATCATCAATCATTAACACAGCTTTATCCTTCAAATCAATACCATTTGTTCTAATGTCTAATCCAAGGATTTTACCAGTCTTCCAATCTCTCTTCTTTTCACCATAACAATACGGTAACTCAGGGAATAAATCTGAATATCTCTTAGCTGCACCTGCATCTGGGAAATAAAGTACAAGATTTCTCATACCAATCTTTGAAATAGCTTTATCAACATACTCTTTTGGATTTTCTTTTACACAATTATTGAGTAATGCAGTAGAAACATCGCTATGAGCATCTAAAACATAAACTGATGAAAATCCTAACCAATTGATAAAATCGCAAAAATACTTCAATGTGAATACTTCATCATCATTTTTTACTCTATCCATTCGTGCATTAGGAATATATGGAAGAGACAAATAATAATCCACATTAGTAAAAAATCTTTCAAGATGTTTCTTTACTAACATCAGATAAAATATCTCATCGTTACTCTCATAAATCCATTCAATCCAAATACAAGGAGAGCCATCATAAGAGTCTTCCTCAATGTTGTTTATATCAATATTTACTCTTGGTGTTCCATCTGGAAACTTGTTGATTGTTACAATTTCGCCATTAATTTTAATCATATTCTACTCTCCAATCACTTCGATCTGACACATCTTCATAGTTGCTAATGCAGCATTGTGAGTATCAGGTGTGACACCTGCACAACAGCTTGCATCTACTGTAATATCTGCATTAGGGAACATTGCCTTTAAGATTAAAGCATTTGACACTACACAAATGTCTGTACAGAGTCCAACAAGTTCTATATCATCTTCAAAAATTAAATCATTCCAATGCGTCCATCCAAATGTAGGTTTATCAACATAATAACAATTCTCTACTTCTAATCCGTCTGCAATTTTCCAACCATGAGTACCATAGATACAATGTTCTACTGGAAGTTTCTTTCCTTCTGGTGTATTGAGATAATTTGTATCATGTGTATCTCTAGTGAAGATGATTTTATCTCCACAATCCTTATATTCCTTAATTTTCTTTGCTACATTCAATACAATTGCCTGTGCTTCCTTTGTACCAAGTGAACCATCAATAAAATCATTCTGCATATCAATTACAATTAGTGTTTTACTCATTTTGTTACCTCTTTTCTTTATTTTTATATGTATTTATTCTCTGAAAACTCAGAAGAAATTCCGCTTTATTTGGAACTTCATATTCTATTATTCTCTACTCAATTTTCTTCTCAACCACAACAATTGTGTCATTATGCCAACCGCCATGAGGAACAAGTAGAATTTCCTGAATTTCAAAGCCATACTTCTTACCAATACCACCACTATTCCAGCTACAAGTAATTACAATACCATCTTTCTTTACGATTCTTCCTATCTGTTCCTTCTGCTTAGACCAATATGAAGCTTGTGTTGTCTGCATATTTACTGTCTGTCCAAGATTTTTGTAACATTCGCTTACCTGTCGTGGCGAGTATGGTGGATCGTACAACACTGTATCTACTGAGTTATCATCGAATATCTTCAAGAAATCCAATGCATCCATATGATAATCTGTGTCATACTGTGTATCTAAATCATTTGTAACTGTTGCTAATTTATTGCTATTAGCAAACGGATCAATAATCTTACCAGTTGCATATTTCTCAATCAATTCCTTAATTGGCTTAATTGAAAATGTATTACTATTTGGCATTTGCCAGATTCTATTTATTACCATTATGTATCAGGAGTAAACGCTGCGTTTTCGGTATACCAAACCTCTTACTCCTTCCTTTTATGTTATTCTCCATTACGCTTCATAAAACTCAAAATATGTGCTATAACATCGACAGTCCATCCGTTACCAATTGCTTCAAACCTTCTTGTCTTAGGCATTGCTTTTACATTGCCACTCTCATCCATTCCAAACTCCGTATAATTGTCTGGAAGTGTCTGAAGTCGTTCAATTTCTAAGGGGCATGTTTTCTTATATTTTTCTCCACCAAGCCAAACATTGAATTTTGTTTCTGTTCTACAACGTGGTACTGTTGGAGCTTTCTTATTTAAAAAATACAGCCTGTCCTGCTGCGAATAATGACCTTTGCCACCAAGATCATATTTTATGTAATTCTCACACTTAATCATTGTGTTCCTGATTCTGTCATCAAAGTATTTGACTAAATCTGGATCATCACAGATAACATTTTTCACTAATAATCCTTTATCATCAGGAAGTGTGATATTTGGTATGTTCGTCCAATACAGACGTTTTCTTCTCTGAGCTGATAATAGCTGACTATCAATCATAATTGGTTGTACACCCAATTCCTCACTAATAGCGTCTTGAATCTCGTCAGCCATTCCATAATTGTTTTCATATAGGAAATATTTTGGACTTGTGTTATTCTTTGCTTCCACAAATTTCTGAAACAGTTTCCAACCTTCACCTTCTGTATCAATTTCTCTCTTCAATTTTGCTGTTTTACTGCACTTGGCTTTCGACCAGAACTGGCAAGGTGAACCACCCATTAATAGATCGACTCCATTAAAACCCTTAAAGTCGGTAGAAAATACGTCACCGTATCTTTTGATATCAGGATAATTATATCTACTGATTTTGATTGCATTCTCTTCAATTTCAAATGCGTTATACTCACTGACTGGAATATTGATTCTATCTAATGCAACTCTTCCACAAGAGATTCCATCAAATAAACTTAATACTCGTAGCCCTTGAGAATTATTTTTTTCTTTATTCTCTGTCAAAATACACTATTTTACAGAGGTTACGTAACCATAATTACCTAGGAGTTACTGTTTAATTCCTTTCTTTTTGATTATTTTGTTGTAAAAATCACTCGAAAATAGGCACGTCTGCCTAATCGAATGAAAAAAATATTTCTTGTTACTTTTTTGGAAAATTTGGCTGATCAGCCTTGAATAGAATTAAAGATTATCCGAAGATTTCCTCAATAACTTTCGACTTAATATTCTGACTAAATTCTGAACCAGCAGCTTTTGGATGACCACCGCCACCAAATAAACTTGCTACATCTTTACCAAGATCAATATCTTCTTTAACAGTTCTATAAGAAACAGTGCAACCGTCAATATCAATCATAGCCACAAAATCAATTTCAGGATGCATCTTACAAAGTCTATTACCTAATTCACTAACAAACCTATCTGCAAATACAAAACCACAAACCTTACCGCACATAGGACTGGTAAACATGGTTTTATTCTTCTCTTCGATATATCTATCAATTTCATCCTGCTTAATCTTCAGAATAACCTCATCTTTAGCATATAATCTTGGGAATACCTCATCATGGATTTCTGAAATACACCAATGAATAAAATCATCTCGACCATACAGATAAAGTAAATCGTTTACTTGCTTACAAATAACACCATCTTCACCAAGTTCTGACCATCTCCAAGTGTCATAATCTCTCACAAGTTCAGCAAATCTCTCTAACACTTTATTATTCTCTAACTCTTCACTCAGGCAACCAGTCATACCTAACCAATGATAAAATAACATAGTTCCCGATGTTTTAATTCCTTTAGAATCTTCGATAACTACATTACACCAATCATACTTATTTAATCCAAGAGCTGTTGGATGATGATCTAATAACTGAACATTGCCTCTTTTATTCAGCAACTCAGCAGTTTCTTCATTGACACGAATATCGGTAATATAAATTGAGATTGTGTCGTCCTGTTCTGTTTCCAAATATTCCTTTACGGTTGAATCAATATTGTCGTAATCACAATATGAAATTTCTACATTATCTTTACCAAATGCAAGTTGTGCTAAAATACCACAACCAATTCCGTCTAAATCACTGTGGCTAAATAATCTTACCATTATAATTCTCTCCTAACTTCATCCATTCTTTTGTTGTTTCAACATATTTAAGCAACTCACTTTTTTCGTTTAGATATACACCTTCAATTACTAACTGCAAAAGACAATTCAATGTATTCCCTATTTCTTTTCCTGGCTTATATCCAATCTCAATTAAATCATTGCCATTAACAGCCAAATCTTTCAGTGAGAAACATTCGTCTTTCTGTAAAACTTCCTCTAAGATATATTCGATATTGTCAATTTTCTGAAGCCTACTCTCTTGGTCTGTATAAGCCTGCGCTTTAATATCTGCTCTACGAACATTCAGTAATTTTCTAAATTGTTCTTCTCCAATCTTATTGAGCCATCTCTTGATATACTTTTCACCCACTTCAAAAGTTGCATCATGATAATAAACAAGCTGCACTACTTTTTCTCTTGTATCATTATCAAAACGAAGTCTTTTCATAATTGTATCAGTCATATCTGCACTTACTCTTCCATGACCTTTAAAGTGTCTGATACCATCTTCTCCATCTTGATAGCAATATGGCTTTCCTATATCATGAAAGAAAATTGCCAATCTCGTTACTAGATCATCGGATTCACAATATTCTATTGCATGTACGGTATGATTCCATACATCATAAACATGATAAGGATTATTTTGTGGAAATTTAATCATATCCTTAATTTCAGGAATAAATAAGGAAAATACTTCGTGATATAAGACCATTTGTACACAGAAATCACTCGATGCAGCAATTTTACAGAACTCACTATTGATTCTTTCAATAGATATATTTTCCAAATTCTTATACATTTTATTGATATTCCAATCTGTATCAGGTTCAAGGACAAATCCCAACTGTGAGGCAAATCGAATAGCACGTAAAATTCTTAATGCATCTTCTGAAAATCTATCTTCTGCTCTGCCAACACATCTAATTTTACGGTATTTAATATCTTCCATACCATTAAACGGATCTACAAGACCAACTTCATCATTGTATGCCATCGCATTGATTGTAAAATCTCTACGCTTTAAATCTTCTTTAAGATTTCGTGTAAATGTTACGCTATCAGGTCTACGACTATCTGAGTAATTACCGTCAATTCTGTAAGTGGTACATTCATATCCTTCACCGTCAATTACAATGGTAATAGTTCCATGTTGTAAACCAGTTTCAATAATTCTCTTGTCCTTGAATACTTCCATCATTTCATTTGGTGTGGCAGAAGTCGTAATGTCATAATCGTGAATTGGTCTGCCAAGAATACTATCTCTCACTGCACCACCACATAAAAATGCCTCATATCCATTGTTTTGTAAACTATGGATAATTTCATTTGCACCAGATGGAATTTCAATTTTCAATTTCTTCATTCAAATTCACCTCAATTTTTGGTATATCAATAAACTTTGCAAGCAACCCTTCGTGGTAGAACACCTTGTCACTTTCAGTTACTTCTTCTCCCAAGAAGTATCTAAGTACGAATGGCATCATATAATTATCCAAACACTTAAATTCAATATTATATTCTCCATTTTCTTTATAGATTTTCTTACAGTATCCGTCAGTACCATTGATTTTGTGGAGCGAAAATAATTCAACTCTGAATGGAATATTAGATTTTGTACTTAATCTTTCTTCAACACAATTTCTCACAAGACTTAACATGTGCAAATTACTTGCCGTTGTCATATCATAAACAATCTCATCATTTGAAAAGAATACAATTCTCTCTTCACCAACGATGTCATATAATAACGATAATGTCTGATACATAAGGTACTTTTCATAGGTGATATGTCTTTTTGGATTGCAATTACCCAAAATTACCTGACGAATATATTTACTATTTATAATATGTTCGTTATCTGTGAATTGAGAAATAAAATCTTCCCATGTATCAGTTCCAAGAAATATATTTTTATCATATTCGTGTAAAGATGAAAAATTAGCCTTTCTCATATCAATACTGATAAAAACTCTTCCAGTATTAGTTGGCTTAAATATATCTTTATTAGATAAATTTTTATGAATCACAGTGAATTTGTTCATATCTTCCGCATTAAATCTCTGATATGCCTCTGACTCTTTGATACTTGTAATAGCTGCATCCTTTACATGATTATATTCTTCAAAATAATCCTGCTCACAATTATACCCCTGTAATTCGCTTGCAAATCTAATCCACTTGTCAACAGTTCCATAGAACTCATCAAAAAGCTTAATTCTATCTAAAAAATATGGCTCTTTGAATAATCTAATTGGTATATTGCAATCCTTACAGAATCTTTCTTTTGCTCTATTTGATATTTCCATCAGATATCTCCTTTCACAATTCTCTCATTTACATACATCTTAAATTCATTGATTTTCTTATAATCAGGTTTATCAGGCAAAGATGTATTTTCTTTTGCGTATTCAAAACGTTTTTCATATTCATTCAATAAATCATAGAACTCAGAAATAGGCTGTCTATTCTCATCTAAATATTCTCCGTTTCTAATACTCATTAACAAATCATGTTCGTCTGCTCTATACGTAATAATTTCTTCTTTTTCAAGAATATCAATACACATCATATATAAACGAATCAAATGTGCCATATGTTTACCAAGTTTATCATGAGCAACTGCTTTTTCATTTCGTTTGCCAAATTTACTGTAACTACTTACAATGGATTTCATTTCGTTCCACATTCCAGCCCAATCTCTTAATGGGTAATGTTTCAAATTTACATCCATAAAAATTTCACTGTCATATCCTTCCTGAACAGCTTTGTCAATATACAGTTTCAAATCACTTTCATTGTATGGATAATATCTATTTTTAAATTCATATTGAGCATTGTTAATACTTCTCAAAATATATGCTTCATTTTCTGCCTGACCAACTAACCTTGCAGCTTTGTTCTCCATGCGTCTTAACTGTGAAGACGAATAACCACCAAAAGTATGAATACAAACTTTTGATAAAAACATTTTTCTATTATCTAAAAGTTCTCTTCCAATATCAGACAAATGCAAATAATGTTCTGGTAGACAACCGAGTTGTTCAATTGTATTAGGATTATTCGATGTAAGAAGCTGAATCATTTTGTTAAATGAATATACTGTGGTGTCTGTATCGGTATTTACGACCTGTTCAAAATCTGTTCCAAGTAAAATATCTGATTTGCTGTTGAGTGCAATACCTCTCACATCTAAATCAGATCCTTCTTTATCCATTCCATATGCATGACTTCCACCAAGAGTTAAGATAATGATATTGTTACCCAAATTCTTATCTGTTCTCAGGAAGTCATACTCTTTTGATTTTAATTTGTCATTAATCTGTTCAATTGTCATTGTCTTAACCTCCAAAAAATTCCGCAAGAAATGTGCGTTTCTTTCTAATGCAAAATATATACCATATATAGTATATATTGCTTATTTTTAATACTATATATGGTATATTTATAACAATTACTCACTTAATTCTGCAAGTGCCTTATCCAGATCCTCATCAGACATATTTTCAAGTGCCGCATCCTGTCTCTTAGCCTTGATTTCAAGCAATCTCTGTCTCATCTCAGCATTTTTCTTAGCGTCTTCTCTCTTCTTTTTCTCATCCAACTTCACACTAACAATATACTTGACAATTTCAATCTTGTTAGAAATCTCCTCATCTTCCTTTGATTTGGTATTCAGAAGACTTTCTTCCTCTGACTTCTTTGCTTCCGCATTGAGTGTCTTAAATACTGAGTCCAAATTTGTGAGAGATAACGCCCACAAATCAATTACGTTAATCATTCCTCTGAATGGGAACTGATAGTTTGCTCTTGTTGCATTGATAAATAATTCGTTGTTTGTCATAATAATAATCTCCTTTTCTAATTAAAACTTAATCTTCATTACACGCTCTGTTGCACCCTTAACCTTAACAACTAAATCTGCTCTCTTTGTCATAGAGAATCCAATTCCTGAAAGCTGATCATCAGTATCTTCTACATGACACTTAGCACCTAAAGCCTCAAATACTCTCTTGTGCTTTTCAAGGTCACTCTTTAAGAACTCATTGTAATAGCCATTAGGACTTTCGTTGTTTACACAATCCTTCAGGAAGAAGAATAAATGTCTGTGACCAATTCCGTCCTGCTCGTCAAAATAGTTTGGACTATAACTGATTACTGATACAGGAACGAACTGATTTGTATTTACACCCCAAATCTCACGGCTTGAAATAGATGAATTTCCTGCTAATTTTTCCTTAATTGAGAAGTTTCCATTCTCATCGAGTGTTACTTCTGCAACCTGAACCTTTTCATCAGTTCTCATTGACTTATCGTAATCAAACTTGTAAATTTCTCCATTAAATTCAATCTCAGCTCTAAATCCATGCCTTACGCTTCCTGAATACTGATGTACAAAGAACTTATAAACACCTGGTTTCATTCTTGACAGGTCTTCCCAAGTAATATTCTCTACTGCAATCTTTCCATTTGGATGAATAATATCAACGTCTAACTGACCACCCATTCTTGAAACACTTGGCTTTCTACAATTACTAAAGAAAATTTCATTCTTATCTGGCTCAATACAATGTGCATCAAGGTCGTAATTATCATGACCATCTTCATTCCACTGAATAGAAAATCTGAGTACACCATCGACATTACCGCCAGCAGCCTTAACATTCTGCTTCATATCAGAGTCAGTAATGTTTCCTGAATAAGCCCAAGACAATCCATTATTCCACTTGAACATTGTCTTAGCGTCTGGATTAACAGGTGCAATCATAGAAACAAAGTTCTTCTCATGCTTATTCTCTACAAAAGCTTCAATCTCCTTTGCAGTTGGAAGTACTTTATTAATGAAATCCTGTGCTGAAATCTCCTCAACCTTAGAAAACTTCTTAGGACTTACAGCAACATCTTTTTCCATCTGACCAAAAATATCATCTGCACCAACCATTCTTCTTGCAGCACTCTTATTTGAGAACAGTACATTATTTACAGTAATATCATTCAGATTAGCAAATCTTCTCTGTAATGAATCCATATATCCAAGCTCTGTAATGGTCTTCTTTGCATCCTCAAGCATCTTCTTTGTAAAAATAGCCTTTGGACGCTTATAATTGCTTGGAGCGACAATCTGCTCGTACTTCTTAACTGCCATGTCAAGATCCATATCTTCGCTTATATTAATAAGAAGTGTTCCAATAGAATGATTTCTAATTCTACCGATAGCCATACCTGCTGTTACCGACTTCTCCCAAGCATATAAGTCCTTTTCAGTATCAGAAGTCAGCTTATCATATTCTTTCTTATACTTCTTGAACTCTGTGAGTACGCCTTTCCACTCTTCACCCTTGTAAAGTGTATTTGAATTGATAAGTTCAAGAATCGTATCGAGTGCATCCATAGTAATTTCATCAAGAGAACGCTTAAATACGTTTCTTGTATCTCTGAACTGTCCTTTAACTTCCTCATTAGAACGACTGCTTCTATTTACGAACTTATTTGGAAGCTCTAAGAATAAATGATCCCACTGATGAGACTTTCCATTGATTTCCTCAAAGTTAAAATCTGTACCAATCTTAGGGAACTTAGTTGTATAAATTTCTGTAACTGTATGAGCTTTTACAAAAGCATCAAGTGCATCACATACTGGCTGATATGTTGTATCACCAAGATTCAGTTCCCAAATCGTATGAATCTGGTTATCCTTAATAGTGACAGCAGAACCAATATTCTTAATAAACTGTCTACAACAACTGCAATCATGCTCTCTACGCTCTCTGAAAATCTCATTTGTACCAGCAGGGAAGCTATCAAGATATGTATTCCATAATTCATCTTTATCTACATTTACCTCAAATAAATGTGTTGCCTCTTTCTGCATTTCATCGAAGTGCTTCTGTAAAGCCTTCTTAAACATCATAAATCCATCCATATTTTGTACCTCTTCTTTCTTATATTTATTTTTTGTTAATTGTTTCTACTGTTATATTCTCCGTTTATAATTCAAAGGAAACGAAGTTTTCTTACTACTTCCAACCACTACAATCTCTACAACCTAATGCATATACATCGCACTCTTTAACCGCACAAGTTTCACATTTATATGGTTCTCTGTATGATGTAATTTTATCTTGTAGTTCATTAATTTCTTTCATAATAGTATCAATATCTTTTAACTTAATTCCAAAAAGAATCTTCTTCAATTCTTCATACATAAGTTTTTTCGATACATTTTTATCACTCTTATTTGGTTTATATTTAAAATCATATTTCCATTGGTCTATTTCTCCATATCTACAATTCTTAACAATTGGGGAATCTGCTATTGGATGGCAACTGTTCTTATTTGAACAATAATAATTATTTTTCACATAATCATGTTCACATCCATATTTACAAATATCACATGATACACCCATATAAAATCTCCTTTCATTTTCCAAAGAAATCGAACATTCTTGTTATTGTTATCTATGTTCATCTAACCATTCAAAGAATGTTTTGTTATATAAATTGGGAATATAATTTCTATTTCCTGTTACAAAATCAATAATATCCTCAACGAACTTTGCCGTTCCACCAAAATTTAATTTAAGTTTGTAATATTTTAAACAAAAAATAATATACTCTTTGGTTTTCCTACTACCATATTCCATATTATTGTTTATTAGATTATGGTATTCGTCCTCTGTTAAGGTGTATTGTTTTATTATTTTAGATACTTCTATTTCTTTTGTTTCCATTTACCTCATTCTCTCTTCTTAACCATTTCTCAAATTGTTCGCCAGTTACACAATTATTTTTAACAGAATTTTTACCACGATTAATTATTTCTTTTATAATGTCATCTGCAAATTTAATTGACATAATTCTTACCTCTTTTTTTCAAAAAAAACGAACTTTACTTTGATAATAAATACTCTCTTTCCTCTATATAAAATTCTTTCTGCCACCTGTCCATTAAGTCATAATGATTTTGTTCCATATAACAAGATGAACCATTATATCCATCGTATTCTTTCCAGATAATTTCTTCTGCCAAGATATGTAACTCCTTGTGTGATAACGATTTTAGAAAATCTCTAAATGTTACATAATTTGATTTCTTGTCTAATACTTTCTCAAGTTTTGTTTTTCTTCTGAACATCCTTTTCACCTCGTAATCCAAAGAATTTTACTCTTTGTGTTATTCTCTAATTACTTACTGTCCCATTCCATTTCTAATAACTCATCATAGGTCGCAGCATTCTGAGATAGCTCTTTCTCTTCCAATCGTTTTTCTTCGCTAATTAATAAATCAATAAGTCCTAAAACTTGGTTATATGCCATTAACTGTCCTTTCATTATTAATTCATTGTCTTGAGAATGGCGCACTTTTAAACTATCTTCTCCTACTGCAATACAATCGTTAATCATATTTTTTAATCTCTTTAATTCGACCATTTTAACACCTCGCTATATTATCTACATCATTCACAAGAACATCTCCATCCTTAATTACCCACATACACTGATAATCTTTCTCAGCACAGAGCTTGGTAAAATCAGCATATGACTGATATTTATCTGGCTTTGCCATAGCTCTGTAACATTGTTCTCTGTTTTGACAGCTTTGGCTTGTACACATTGTTATATCCATTAAGCAGCTCCTCCGTTTGCATTAATAAAATTATCAAAACTTCTCTTCATATATTTGAAGTTAACTTCCTGCGAAGGACTAAGATTCTGCCACTTTCTTGACTGACAATTTTCAATCCACTTTCCTAATTCAACATCTCTATCGCACTTATAAGCGTAGGCAGTTAATGCCATTAACGCCATAGAACACTGCTTGTATAATTCAGAATCAATGTTCACATATGAATCCATAAAATCTTGATATTCTTCAATATCTTCATTAGATACATCTTTTGAAACATTATTCTGAATAAATTTAAGCGTTGAATCTGATTCACACGACTTTGTATCAGACTCATCTGTATTATTATTCTCTGTTTCTGAATTAGTTTCTTCTGTAATATGTAAATATTCCTTCATAAGCTGTTCGAGCATGTTAAGTTTTGCCTTAACAACTTTCTTATCTTTAGTTCCCTTACCATCATCATAAGTATCGAAACTCTTATTCTCATATTCTACAAATGTCTTGCTATGTAATGTTTTCTGAAACTCTTCAAGAAAATCAATAAATTTAATATCTTCAATTCCAAACTGTGTAAATGTATGAAAAGCAGCGAACCATATAAATGAATTTTTTGAATTAAACAATTTACCTACTGTGTCTTGATCAGTAATCTCATACAACCTATTGAGTTCATTCTCAAATACCTCAAATTCATCTTTCGTTGCATTTTCATTAAGATACAAACTCATTTGTTTTGATTTCTTCCAGTTATCAAGATGGAACATAGTCATAATAGATTCACACACAATTCTGTTAAATACTTCCTTTGTATCTTCTTTTGGATTATAATTTCCGCAATCCATAAAGAAACGATTGCTGACAAGTTTTTTAATTTCAGGTGCTATCTTCCAAGCAACCAAAATATTCTTCTGATTTACATTCATACTTGTCTGTCTGTTATATCTAGCAATGTGATAAGCTATTTCTTCATCTGTGCAGTCAAGATGTTTAACTATATCAACAGCATAACTATCGAATTTTTCCTTTAATTCATCTGGTAAATCTTTGTACTTTTTACCTCTAAGATCATATTTGATAACTCCAACTTTTCCATTCTCATCAACTCCTTGATAGTACATAATTGGCATTTCAAGACTCTTCTTAATTTCAAAAGCATTATTCTTAAATGATTCAAGAACAGTTAATCTCTGCAATCCATCAATAAGCCAAAGAATGAACTCTGTCGAACTTACAATCTGCTCACATATTTTAATAGAATCAATATCCTCTCCTTTAATTATAGTGGCAGCAAGTCCTGACTTTGCCTCATCTGACCATTGATCAGGCTTTCTCTGCAAAGGATGATTCTTATTAATCTGACCTCTTTTAAACTGGTTAAGTAATGTTCCTAACATCATCTGATCTTTTTTTACTTTGTCTCTTCCTACCATTGTCATAACTTGCTTCCTCCTAATTAAAATAAAATTGATATGTATTCATACTTTCTTAACCCTAACAAACAATCATTGTATTCGCTTGCAGTTATATGTAATATTTCTAATATCTCATCTTTCGTATATTGTTGAGATAGTAACCTCGCCACTCTTTCCTGTTTTCGCGGTAATTGCTGTAAATATAATTCAACTTTGTCAGTATATTCTTCTGTAAATATCTCTTTCTCTACATTCTCTTTTGAAGGTAAATTGTCTTTAATATTTTTTACCTCATCTGTATTAACATCCAATGAGACATTCATAATAATTTGCGGATTACCTTCATCATCAAGAATCAATTTTCCATTTTCGTCCCTTAAAAGATTCTGACGCTTTAACCTATATTTGTTGTCTCTCATCCATGTGCTTGTCTTTCTCATGATATTTCCTACAAGAAATGTTTCTAAACAAGCTTTTTCATCATTGTATGTAATTAATGCTTCTATGAGACAATCAACTGCAACATCATATAACTCATCATAATCACTCATATCAAACTTTCCGTACCAAACTCTATGACAGATTTTTTTGAGTTTTTTCATATCATTTTCCATGTATGTATTAACAACCTTCATCATTTCAGGATTATTGTTAATAACCCTCATCATCTCTTCATTAATCATTTCTTCTACCCGCCTTTTGAATTTCTTATTTATACATTCTCTGAAATATCAGCATTTTCTTCAATTTCTGTAATCCTATATGTATATTTCCTATGTAATAATCCATCCACAGCCTTTTGAATGCGACTTTGCTGCAATACTGATGGATTAACTTCTTTCAGAACATCAGAAATAATTAACAACTCATCTTTAATTATTCTTCTTTTTCTACGATTATTTCGCAATCTTACATATACAAGATAACCTTTATACATATTCATATTGTTCTCTAATTCGGCATCATGAACTATATCAATTAATTCTTCATCACAAGAATTCAGTTCAGCTATAAGAATGTCACTTCTTGCTTTTGCTTCATTAAAGACTTGACCACAACTACCGAATTTATCAATCCATCGTGATACACTTTCTGGAATCTGATAAACTTTACTTTCTACTATTTTAGGTGGAATATCAGGTATAGCCTCTACATGAAAGTTATATCTCTTTAATGTTTTAGGTAATGAACGAAGGATATTTTTAGCTTTCGCTTCATTAAATACGCTCTTCATATTCTCTGTACATGTTTCTACTTTTCCATTTACAACTCGAATATATACTTTCCCGTTGTTTTTAATCATATAATCCAAAAAACATCACTCCTCTCTGATTTTTGACGCACTTTAATAAGCCTTGGAACAACCAAAGAAAGATTAAACTGCTATTAAATTGTTAAATAAAATTTGGAAAAATTCTGCGAATGCATTGATTTTTATATAATTGATATGTATAATTTAAATGCGTACTAGTCTTTTTCCCCCAAGAAATAGATTTTTGTATGTGCTTGACTAGGCGGCTTCCAACTTTCTAGTCAAGCTTTTTTATTTATTTCCTTTTCCATTATATTACTCCGAACATACATTCGTGTCAATATAAAATCGAACAAATATTCGAACATGTCATCTCAACAAAATATCATGCATAATCCCTCTCTTAATTATATTCTCTAAATCCTGTTCGGTATTAAATAATTGCATATGAGGAATATACTCGTCTTCATTCATTATAATTGTTTTCGATTTTCTTACCAGTAAACATCCGTCATCAGGTGTGGCAAGTTTTTTTGATGAAGTGTTGTTGTCAAAATCCATCGTTAAGATAACAACATTTTTAGGATTTTTACCTTCAGCTTTTAATTTCTGCAACCTCTCAATGGCTTCATCTATACTTGTGTAATCATATGTTTCTGTCTTCATGATATTCTCTCCTCTCCCTTATATCATAGCCAAACTAATTTTCATCGCTTTCATAACTTTTAGATTATCTTCGTTTGATAATTCACCAATTTTAAATTGAATCCTATCCTTATCAATTGTTGTAATCTGCTCTAATGCCACAACAGAATCATATTTTAATCCATTAAGCTCATCCTTATGTATTTCTACATGTGTTGGCAATTCTCTTTTAGATTTGGTTGTTATAATGGCAATTATAGTGGTAGGGCTAAACTTATTACCAATATTATTTTGTAAAATTAGTACTGGTCTTCTACCACTCTGCTCAGAGCCTTTAGAATATTTTGTTATATCTGCGAAATATATTTCACCACGCTTGATTTCCATATCTGTTAGCCCTCCTTTCTTTACTTGTCTTTTGATATTTCGTATTATATACTTCACTATATATATTGTCAAGTACTATTACAAATATTTTTTATATTTATTTTTCTCTTTATATATGGTACTCTATGTATATAGGAGGATTACATTTATGAGACTATCTATTCAAGACAAATTAAAAGAAAAAAAAATGACACGTTATGAACTGGCTAAAAAAATTGGCGTAACATATCCAACAATCGACAAAATCTACAAAGGTGAATCAACTTCAATTAAATTTGATATTTTAGAAGCTATTTGCAAAGAACTCAATTGTTCACCTCTTGAAATATTAGATACTGATGATCAGGAAATGAAACGATTGTTGACTTATGCGATTGAAATTAATAAAGCAGGGAAAAATAAGGACGATACAAAATAATCTGTATCGTCCTTTTCATGTGTTACATATTATCTAATACATTTACACTTCTACTTGCACCAGAATCATATACATTATTCATCATAGCATCTGACTTCCATCTTCCCTGTTCTCGAACAAATGTAGGATCATTTGACTCTCTTGTAAGAATAGTCGTATATTCATGTCTCATCATATGAGGTGTCAATTTCCCACCACTATAAATTCTAAACATAGCTTTAATATTATCTTCATTCATTCGTTTCCCGTTTTTATTAAGGAATAATGCTTCAGTGTCAATAATATCTGTAAGTGTATCTCTATACTTTAACCATTCTGTTAATGCTGCAATTGCATCTTTGGTAAGAAAAACAATATCTTTTCCATCATCTGTGTAATCATAATTTCCTTTACTAATAACAAGGATATACGGTCTTGGATGTCTGCTGTCTATATACTGTTCATCAAGATATACATCTCTAATATCAAGACCTGCCAATTCTGATTCTCTTAGACCAGTTCCTCTTAACGCTCTAAATACACAACCATTTCTTATACGAATAAACTCATCAGGTTTTCGATTTATTTTCTCTATCATATTTTGAATGTCCTCATATAATGGCATTTTTTCCATTTTCATACGATTGGTTTTAACTGGCTTGTATTCGCTTGATTTAATCATTTGAATAACATTATCTCTACAATAATGATGAGTTTTTAAATATTCCCAAAAGCTACTCATCTGATTTTTCTTTGTGAGAAGTGTATTGAGTTTTATACCAGATTCTTTCAAATAATCCATATATCTAATTATTTTTGAATCGGTCACTTTATCTAATATATCAGGGGTAATTTCGGATAACACCCTACATTCAATATATTTTTTTTCTATTAACCAGTTCAATAAATTTCTTATTGTTATCCAATAATTCAATCTTGCAGCTCTGCTTGATATTGACAAGAAATAATCCTGAATAAAATCTGGCACATTTTCTTTTACAAATATCCCTTCCAATTTTTCTTCATTTCTTTTTTGTATTTCTGCTTTATAACACATATCAATCAACCTCACTTTCATAATCATTTATATAATAATTCTCTCTTTTAATTTTAGCAGCCTCAAAAATTTCAGTATAATCATCACAATGTCTTACTTCTATATTCTTGGTTTCTCCACCACATATCAAACAAGTTATATTTTTTATATGATATTTCTCACGCTGATGTTTACGCTGAATCCCTTTGACCAACATATTTTCTTGCATACATTTCATACATATAAATCTTGATTGTCTCTTTGGATTTCCATTTTTATATCTACTCATTTCATTATTCACCTCGCTTTCTGTAATAAAAAAGAAGCAGATTCGACTCTGCTTCTCAATATAATCATATTCAGTTAAAACTCTGAAACAAGTCCTTGCGATAAGGCTTGTGCGCCATCATAACTTATTTCAGATTCTTCAAATCCGTAATTAATAATGGCTGAAAATACTCCATCAGCCTTATCAATTGGATTAAATTTCATATACTCTGTTTTAAAAATTCCACAAAGGAAATCTCTAAAATGTTTTTCGTCTTTTTGTGAAGCTAGTCTCATAGCTTCTTGTCTTTTTCCTGATTTAAGAGTCTCACCTTTCATATTCTTAAATACATACCCCAACCATAAGCCAGAAACATAATACCATTCTTCAGCAGTGTTAATCTTAAATTCCTTCTTATTTGCTTGCGTTTCAATTCTTTCTAATACATCTTTTATTTGCTTATCATACATTTCTATATCCTCCTCTAAGTTAATTCCATTTCTGGTACATCACACATGTTAAGGTTTATCGTTAAATGTATTAGAAATAATGTAAATAAATTATAGCAAAATATGTACATTTTGTCTATTTTAATTTACTTAAGCCACTGCCCTGTTTTTACTCTGCTTTCTTTTCTAGCTTCCATTTTCTCAAGCTCTCTTTTCTGGAAATCTTTAAAAATAACCCTGTTCATTCCAGTAACAGTTATGTATGCTTCATCTACACTCATGTTTGAGTTAATTCTTCTATCTCCAAATTCGGCATAATAAGCATTTCCATCTTTGGCTGCTTCATATAACTGTTGCATAGCTTTATCTAATTGTATCCCTAAAGGTATATTTAATTCTTTCATAATATTTTATCCTCCAAATAATGACTAATTATTATATAATTATATCATGTTTTTGTATATATAATGTCATATTATGTCGATGAATTATACTGGCTTATATTTTTGTCTATTAACCTTTTGTCTCTCTTCTATAATAAGATTCAAAACGATAGTCAATTTTCTTTTCTCGCTTGAAGACTTAGGCTCTCCATATAATTTGCTTAATTCAGATTCATATTGTTGCTGTAAACCACCTAATTCTCTTTCATATTCAACCAATTCTTTTAGTGTCATATCTGTCATATTTATACCTCATCATCATCTAGTCTTTCTGTTATAGGATTCATAGGACAAGTCAATATTCCACACCCCTTGCAACCGTCACTACTTCCATCGCAAAAAATTTCCATGTTAATTCTCATATACCAACCTTCAAATGTCTGATTCAACCTCTAATTGATTTTTTCTTTCAATTTTGTTACAAAATCAACAGAATCTAACAACGAACCATCAAATAGTTTTTTTTTGCCTTCTAATTCATAAATTTGCAACGAACCATCAAACATTAAAGCGGCATACTTCCCGTTGTATTTTTCCATATCTTTGAGCTTCCATTCTAATGCTTTGTATTGTATACAATCATCTATTGCATCTTCATATCCATCATGTGTGAATAATGGTACACCTAACATACAAACTGTATTTTCTTCCATTTTAAACCTCCTAACGAAAACAATCTTTTATTATATATTTTCCTTTAAAAATCTCTTATAATCATTGTCCCCAAAACGAAATAATTTACAACCATTATCCTCTAATCCTACAACTACAGGTAAATCACCATCTTGATCAAACTTTGGGTGTGCTTTATTCATACACATATAACCTGGACAACTATAAGTACAAAATATACAATCCTTACACCTCATTTAATTCTCCTCTTGAAAGCAATTTTTCTTTTGGTTACATCTTTTCTCTTAATTTATTGCAAAAATCAGAGGAATCAAGTAATGAGCCGTCAAATATTTTTTTACCATCTGATTCATATATTTTCAATGCACCATCGAATCCTATAACAGCATATTCTCCATTATATTTATTCATATCTGAAAGTTTCCATTTAACAACTTTATACTGTGTACTGTCATCCATAGGTTCACAATATCCATCATGTTCTAAAAGAGCAATTCCAAACATATAAACTATATTATCCATTATCTATTCACCTCCAAATTTTCAAAAGAAATCGTCATTTAATCAGCTAACGATAAAATATCATTTCTATCAAAACCAATCAATTCATCAGATTCTATAATATCAGCCAATATATTAACAATTTCTTTTTGTGCTTCAGAATCCCATTCCATAAGCTCCTCTTTTATTATCTTTGCACCATTTGATTTTGCAATATAATAATCTTCCAGTGTAGCAAAGAAAAATTCATATTGACTATCAAATGGTGGCATTTTACTATTCTTCATATCATTTAAATATTTTAATGTTTTTTTATTTTCCATCTACATTACCTCATTTCATCAATTCTTCAATTAAATCTAATACTTCACATACAAAATTTCTGCCCACATTGAGGACAATATACATTTGTAGAATATACATTACTACCACAAATACTACACCGATGTACAATTTTTGATTTTCCAAATAAACCAAATTCTCTTTCGTTAGTTGTTGGGATTCTCTTTTGCTTTCTTACACATTCTTCTATAGTATCTATATTAGCCATTAAATCTTTAATATCACCAACAGTTATAACTCCATTTTCATTACTATATGCGATTTTAAATTGTTGTATGGAGATCAATGCCGCATTTATTTCTTCCATCTATATCACCTCTTCCAACTTTCCAACAAATTCTTAGTACCCATTACATATACAATAATACTTAACTTCAGGTTCTCCACTGACATAGCGATAACCCATTTCTCTTATTAGCCTTAAACCTGAATTATACTGCTTGTCATTTGTAAAGTTATCTTTTTTTGCCAATTCATTTATAATTGATTCCATTTGCATCCCCATCATTTACAGTGAAATTTTACCACTTCTATAGTCATCTATTTTAGCGGTTCTTTGTGTGCCATCAGCATTAAACATCAATTCTTCAATTTCCTGCTTCATTATACTGATTTCCGACAAATCGTACTGCTCAACCATTCTCTTTAATTCATCAGATAATCCAGTCATTTGTGATAAATCTTCAATAGCTCTTTCCATATATTCATAAGCTAAATCTAAATTATTCCACACAGTATCTAAGTTATTTTGCGTTTTATTAATTCGACTCATTTATATCACCTCTTTAATTCCCCTGTTATACCTCGCAATTCTCTTTCCAATCTCTTCGTTACTTGGACAATTCTGTAATTGATTTACAGATATATGTCTACAGTCATCAGGATTGTCAGCATTATCAAATTTCACAATAGCTTCTTCATCACTATTCCATGCATATTCCATAAAAGTTCCTATAAGCTCTAAGCCCTTATGAAATACTCTATCGCCTTTCTTAAATTCCATCTATACCACCTCATTCAATTACTGAAACATCAATAACATTTAATCCTGTATCTTCTAAGTCCTGTTCAACACAATATCTTAATGTTTCTTCTGATGATTCATTGTCATAAAATTCAGCTTCAACTTCAACAATAAGTTTTGCCTTTATTTTGTTTGGCTTATCCATTATTCTTGTCATTTGTATCACCTAAATCCTAATTTATTAGCGCATTTTTTACAATAAAACTTATCTTCAGCTCCATTGTAAAAACCATCTTTATAGTTGCCTTTAATACATTTTATATTTCCCGTCATTTTCTCTTTTTGTTCTGTTAGAATAAATTTTCCACATTTACAGCACATAATATCCCATTGCTCCATTTGTATCACCTCATTCAATCTCTTTAATCATCTTCTTAACTCGTTCAATCTCTTCAGTTGTATGAGGAGTGCCACCTGCATTCATATCCACATACCACTGCAAAATCTCCTTTCTGGTTTTAAGATTATTCATATATACAAATACCGTATATTCACTTGACGGAATATATCCGGTATCGTCTTTAAATTCAAATTCATCAAAGTACTGTTCAAATACTTTGATTTTACCATTAACAAACTTTTGCAATGCGATTGTTCTCTGCAATCCATCGACACATACATACTCTTCTGTACTCTGATTCCAGTTGAAATAAAAATCTCTCCCTGATTTCCCACCTCGTAAAATAAATTCCATGTATTTACTTTGCTGTTCTTCTGTCCATACATGACCACGCTGAAAATCTGGACACATTTGAAGATGCCGATTTTTTATTTCATTTTCAATAAACTCCACATATCCAGCGAATCCGAATGAAAACGGTTGGGTTAAGTTATAGCCTATAAATTTAGGTATCTCATTCCATTTCATTTAAACCACCTCTTCTAATCTTCCAAGTAAATCATTCATTTATTGGCTTCTTAATTACAATTTTTCTTCCACAAATTGGGCAATAACCAATCTTTATCTTTTTGCTAAAAGCATCTTCTGCGAAATCATATCCACAACAAAGTGTTATTCCATCAATCATTATTGTTCCATTCTGCCAAATTGCTAATGTTTTTTCTTTGTCATCTAAAATTTCTCTCGCCACATCTTCATCGAAATTAGTAACTTTTAATACTTCTTCCACACAGTCTGTAGGATAAGAAGAATAACCTACTGCAAATTTTTCTATTTGACTTTTTGTCATATCATTACCTCCAAACTAAAGAAAGTTAAATTTACTTAGCTTTTACTCACAAAAATTTTTAGCCCATAAGATAGTTCCATCATTGTTGCAGGTTAATTCAATCCCATATTTTGTTTTAAACCACATGTCAAGCCATTCAAGGAAGTCTTTTGTAACATTAATAATGTAGCTACTAACACAATTCGTATTTGGCAATGCAATTTCCATCTGTGGAATACGTGAATATTCTGTTGCCCCCTCATATTCATATCTGAATGGGCAACCCTTAACCGCCAATTCGTTATTCAATTCCATTACCATTTCTCTTGTTATCTTCAAACTATTACCTCCGTTCTTAAACCCATAGTAAACTTAGATTTCTTAGGCTACTAATGGCAAAATTCCATATCCACCATCAATAATTTCAATAGCCTCTTCTAGCGAATCCGTTTCGTAACAATCCCAATTTGATAATCCATCATAATCGTCTAAAAGGATAACTGCTTTACATATATCTTTTGCTTTAAACCTCTTTAAATAATTATGACATTTATTTTTCATTTCAAATTGTAAATCATTTTCCTTAAAGTCAGGTAATTTCTTAGAATATAGTTCATGAAGTTTATCCATAACATCATAGATACTGATTTTATTACGTTCTACAAGATATTTACCGTCTTCTCTATCATATTCTTTATTATATCCCTTGTTAATTCTGCTAATCCAAAAGTCATTTGTATCCATACAAACATATACACCTTCAAATTTGTCATTGTCTGTTGGGTAACAGTCAATTTCTTCTGCTTTCTGCATCTCTTCTACGAGATTACTTGCATTATAATATTTTGCAAATTCCATTAAATCATTCTCCTTTCCATTCCACAAAAAAACTTGGATTCTTGTCACTTTAATATTCTCTGTTTTAATAAGTAATGGTGCTATAATTTATACAGCACCATTATCTTCTAAAAATTTTCTATACATATTTTCAATTCTATTTAAATCATCTTTGTGCAAATCACCGATTTTGAATATAAAGCTATCTTTTGTAAGTAGCGTTACTTTTGATACTCTCGCAGTTGAAGCCAATCTCAAACTCGCTTCTTCCCAATAGATAATAGGAATATCATAGGGATCTTCTTTTCTTACCTTATGCTTTGTTATCTTGACAGATAATACACCAAGTAAATTCTCATCAAGCACCACAACAGGTCTATTCAGTATTCTACTTGGATCTTCTTCTAATGGAAATTCAACAAACCATACTTCTCCTTTGTTCATTATTCAATACCTCTTTCTTTTTTCATTTGCTCAAACATATCATCCCATTCTGATTCAGTTGCCCAATCATCAACAGAAGATATTGTCGCTTTTCCTTCTTTACTATAATTTGTATTTTTCATTGCTAACTGATATGATTTCAAGTCATATATTCCCGTATTCATATCAGGATGAAATGGTAAAGCCTGTTCTCTTACGGCTTGTTTAGCAGCCATTGTAAAGAAAGTAGTCATATCCATTCCAAGATTAGACATAAGCTCCTGTAATTGTGCTTTCAGTGTTTCATCAATTCTCATTGTTACATTTGTATTTGCCATATATATCACTCCTTTCTTTAATATTATTATATTCTTCACTTGCATCACTGTCAATACATCGTTATAACATTGCACATAAAAACTATTGTTTACTCGTTTCCATTTATTAAAGATCACAAAATATGTTTATATATACAATATTATTATTTATTCCTACATTAATTCTTCTCTATATCCTATTGGTGTAAATTTAGTATCATACTTTTTGTCAAAATTTCTTAGATAATCAAGAATATCTTCATTAAATTGATGCATAACTTCCATTGTTTTTTCTTCCGCTTCTTCCCTGCTCATTTCACTATATTCATAAGTCGAATCATTTTCTGTGTCGTCAACAAAACTATATGTATATTTAATGGGTTCAAGTCCTACTTTCTTTAAATATTCATTTATATTTATTCCAGCATATGATGCTTCTTCTGCTAACATTTTACAGATTATATCTGCTGGCTCTGACTCTGAGATAAAAACCCTTTCACAATAACAGTGAATGTAATGTCTATCATCGCAAAGTTTACTTATTGCTTCTGCCTGTTCTTTGGTTGCACCATTATCAATTGCTATTTGTTCATTTTTTTTATGATGTTCGGTTGCCCACCTTACCTTACCTTCATATGCTTCTTTGGAATAATAAGCCATTATATTTCCTCCTGTACTTGACATTTTCTTATTACTATATTATATTTTAATTAATTTCTACTATTGTAGATTGAAGTGATTTGTTAAAAGTTTTATACAAATTACATGGCGAGGTTTTAAATACCTCGCCTCTTTTTATATTATTTCACTCAATAACTCAGTCGCTTCATCAATTTTCTCACTCGCTTCTTCCATACTATCAATTGCATCTTCAGAGTATATTCCCCTATAACAATTTAACATATTCAATAAAGTTTTGGTAATTTGTCGGATCGGATAATTCTTCTGGAATCATTGTCCATGTCTTTTTATTGCAACTTTCCAGAAATTCTTTTTCTTTATCTGAAAGTTCCATAGTTACTGAATCAAAATTAAAAATCTGATCTGCTTTGACTTCTGCTATTCCATCGCCACTACCTGCTCTTGCCTGTGTTCTATATAATATCTTTGTTTCTGCTGTAAACATAATTATCGCTCCTTCTTATTATATCATATCTTAATAGGCAGCTAGGTATTTATTCTCCTAACTGCCCTTACGTTTACTATAAATTTATTGCATTTCCATCTTCATCATATTCAATCGGTGCAATGTGAACTGCATAACCAATTTCTTTTTCTTTGTCGTAAATCTCCATTGTACCACCCGCACAAAATTCAAATGAAAACCGCTTGTCATCCGATTCAAGTAATTTAATTAAATGATCCGTGAGTTCATTTAAGTTCCGTGCGTCCTCTTTTGACTTTTCGATACTTGTCATTTCGCTTCACCTGCTTTCTACATTTCATTATAAGAGATATACCAATCTCCATTTGCGTTCATATAATAAAACCCGTTCTTGCAACATCTAAGTAATATTGCATGATGTTTTTTACACCATTCATTAGCTATATTTTCCATATTTTTCTCCAATCTTATCAAGAAATCTTAGCTTCAACGCTTTATTTTCTTTGCAGTAGGTAGCTTATGTTCTTTTTCTTCAAACTGAAATAATTCATGTTCACAAGGAACATATAATTTTCCATTTTCTTTGCATAAGAATATATCTAATTGACTGTCATTACTTGCTGAATAAAAATCTTTCCAACTATAATCATGTTTTTTCCAATCAACATCATAATCACATATCCCAAGTTCTCTATCGCTTCTGATATGTTTAGAGAATGTGCATATATCCTTCTTTTCTGATTCTTTTAGTTTTCTTACTGACTCAAAATGATATCCATTATATTCAAACATATATTTCCTCCAATCTTTTAAAGAAATGCGAATTTAGTTAGCTATATAACCAATTTGCATAATCCGAGTGTGCTTTATCAGTAACATGATCTGCCTGTTCTTTATCTAAAAAGAATAAGCAGTTCCAAAACATTGTTACTCGTTTTTGATTTTCTTCATTGACAACGATTTCTTTTGTCCATTCTGTAAAATCTCCTGCTTCATAACAAATTGTCCCAATAGGAATTAAATCAACCTTATTCAAAATGTCATATCTTTCTTTCAGTGACATATTCTTTGTTGTAAAATCCATTTTAAATCCTCCTGTCTTTTGTCTTTTACATGAATCACATATTTAGTGCCAACTTTCGCAAGTAGAATTTCTGTCAACTAATCCTTCTACTTCTGTACAATATCCTTCATAAGTTGTACAAGGATTATACGCACTGCATCCGTCACAACGCTTGCACTTTCGCTTTGAACTACTTACAATATGATACATATTCAGTTCTACATATTTCTCTTTAATGTCTTCCCATTGTTTTTGAGTTACTTTTAAATAAGCATTTACAATCATTTTCTCTTACCTCCATTACAAGGAATCACGTATTTGCATTTACAGCTTCTACTAACAAATCATGATATAAACAACAATCAAAATTGTTATTCCAATCTAACCTGCGTCCTACCTTTTTCTCTGCATCTTCCCAAGATAAAAGATAAGAGTATTTACGTTCAAATTCCTGAAAACTCATTATTTTACCTACCTTTCACTATAAAATATCCATTTCTAATTAATCATTATTCCATTCACCATTTAACACTTTATTTATTTTTACTTTGTTTATGTCTTGGTCGTTAAGAGTAATAGATGAAATGCCTTTAAATTTCTCAATTAACTCTTCTCTTGGCATAGTCCAATCAAACACTCTTAAATATGTCATTACATCTTCTTTTTTCACATATTCTCCGCTCGTGAAATCATCATATTTCATTTTATTTTCTCCAATCTTTCCTAGCTTTCTATATCTGCATTATTTGCACCATCAGAGAACCTATCTAATAATTTACTTAATACTTACAATTCTATTAAATTCTCTTTCGGACATAGTACAAGCTGCCTTATTCATTAATACTGTTATCATTCTTACTCCATTGCTGTAGAATCTTCCAATTACCTTATAATTATTCATATTTAATATTCTCCTATCCTAAATAAAATAAGCCGTTGAATATTTCTACTCAACAGCTTAACTCTTTGTTACTATTTAATTTTTCTTATCTTTTCTGTCATAATATCCAGCATCAATTCTTCGATTATATTCTCTGGGTGATAAATTATTTTTTGACTGATCAATCATCGCTGCCCTCCAATCAAAATCCTTCGATACTGGCTTAACAGTTTCCTCCTTGATAATCATAAAAATAATATAACAAATACCAAATAACACAAAAATAACACCCATTCTTTAAATCCTCCTTAAAATTATAATATAAATTCACGTCTTCATTGTTACTATTCTAATTCTATCACACAATCTTGAATTTTGCACTATATATCCAAGTATTATAGTGATCCATAGTAATGAATTTTAATCCATACTCAAATCCCTTTATTACATCCGTTGCAAACAGAAATCCTTTACTATATCCTTCGTAACTATTATTAGGAATGATTGTAAGATACTTTCCATTCTTATGTACTTCATGACCTCTTTTAGACATCTCTTTCTTAAATTCTTTGTAATCAAACATATTCATCACAACCTTTCTTGATAAAAATAAAGAAGTGAATAACCATATTGTCATCCACTTCTTTATTCTCCACTATGTATCTATTAAAAAGAAAAATGTTTATTTCCATTCTCCATTTGTTTTAATGTTGTTAATCACAGGTATTGCTATTTCTTGCATTAGCTGTTTTAATTTATCCTGAGAAACTTTTCTTTACTTACCTATTTCACGTCCCATTTTACTTCATAACCAGTAATTTTCTTTCCAAAATCACAAGCATGTACAACTACAGCTCCGCAATTATCACACCATAAAGCAAAACTATTAACTCCTGCACCCATCCTATTAGCACCACCACGCCGCATTTTTGATCCACACCAGATACAAGTACATTCGTTTGGAATCTGTACTCCATTGTTTACAACATTTTTAATTTCCATTATCATCAACCCACTACTTAATCTCTTAAATGATCGCTGCCCTCATAGGTATTTACATTTTTCATTTTGTAACAGCCTTCAGCCTTGTCACTTTCTCCGTTGTATTTCCATGTAATGTATCCACCATAATGATTTTCAACTGCCTTAACAGCTTTATTCCACGAATACTGGATATCTTTATGTATATTTACATATTTATCCCATAATTCTTTTGCCTTATCCAACGATTCAGCAACAACCATATAATAAAAGTCTACACAATATCCACTTGCTGTCCATCTAACTATAAATTCATGCATATATCATCACTCCATTTCCGTAAATCCATTTTCCTTTAAGTATTCTATGTAATCTTCAATATCTGATTTCTTTTTAACCTCAATATCTTCTGGATGATAATATCCATAAAAAGCATTCGTATATACCTTATATGTTTTATTTTCCATATTAACAATGAGGTTATAATTGTTGGCACAATCACCACGTTTCTTCCAATTCTTATCAAGCCAAAATAGATGTAATCTCATGTCAAACCTCCTTATGAAATTGCTATTTCTTATACCTCCAATATATTCCTTTAAATTTCTACGCATTTAACAGACCATTCAGGATGTCCATTTAATATACACTCAATCTGTTCGTCTCCTTGTAATTCATCACACCAAAACATTACATGTCCAAGTTCGTTTACTATTGCACTTCTATACATTTGCATTACCTCTTAATAATCTTCATCAATACATTCATCAGCTTCACTATAATATTGACCGTCATATCCCTTTTCCATTAATTTTTCCCAACAATCATTACACACTAATCTAAAAGTGATTCCATGACAATCTCTTGTGAAATTCATATCATTTCTTTCTACTTCCTTATTACATACTGGACAAATTCTAATATCTTTTTCTTCCATAATTATTGTCTCCTTTTCCATGTAAACAGTTCTTCTCTTTGGAATTAAAAAAGCAGATAACATTCTCTGCTATCTGCTTTTTTATTCTCTCTATTAAGTTGTATTCATTGCTTAATTTACATTTTCCTTGTAGAACGGACAATTATCTTCTCCGTTTGTATAATACTTATCAGTTTCATCCTCTGTCATATTGTTATACTGACCACATTCAGAAGTGCCTGTTGAATTATCATACCAAAAATATTTACAACTATTACAATCTTTCATTATGCAATCCTCCATCCAATCCCTTCTACAACTGTTTCTATTTTACATTTATCAAGTATTTCTTTTACTTTACCATTGATAAACTCAGGTTTTTCATTCCGTACTATTGCATTATATATTCTAACACATTCTCTTATATCAAGCAATGATACTTGAATACCTCTTACCTTTTGTCCATCTAACCACTTTTCAATGTATCCTTTTAATCTTTCCACTTACATCACTCCTTATCTTCTCTTATTTCTTTCCAGCCGTGCCATAAGTTCTTCATGTTCCTTCTGTCTGCGTTCCTCTAATCGCTTTTTAGCTGCCTTATATTCCTCTGTTGCCTGATTCTTCCTGATAGCCTCTGTAAATTCCTTTATCAGTTCTTCATCATCTGTATAAACTCTAAATGCATGTGAGTATGTCTCAAAATTTCCACAAATAGCTGTACAACCTTTACTGTATCTTGCCTCCGCTTCCTTATTCACCCAAGTAGGCTTATATACAAAATTCCCATAATCTTCAAATACTGGATCAAGTGTATAATGCTCTAAATCATGTAAAATATTTTCCTTTGTATCTTTCATAAAACTTCCTGGCTTATCAGGATTTATTACTTCACTTAAATATTCTGTCATTTTAAATCACTCCTTCTATAATAATTCTGTTCTAATTTGATAACCGACATATCGCCATTCTTTAGGCTGGTTTCTCCATGAGTTAGGATCAGCTTCTTTGTGGAAATTATCTCTTCCAATCATTAAACTCTTATCCTCTAAGGCATTAATTACCCTTCCACTGATTTTATACTGAAAAAGAATAGTAAAAACATCACTTCCAATAGTGTCATGGATAACAAACTTAATTCTGTGATAATCATTTATGTATCTGAAAAATACATTTCCTTTCCCGTATTCTCTTTCAAGCTGCTTATACAGTTCAATTAATTCTGTTTGTTTTTGTGTAAGTTTCATTTTCCATCACTTCCCCTTTCTTCTCTGATTTTGTCATTCTTCCCAGACATGGTTCTATTCTGTTTGTATTTCCACATGCATCAAAATAAATACAATTAATACACGGATATTTTACTGTTTTATTCATATAATCCTTTCTTATATCTTTGATACTCTTCTGGATAAAATAACTCTATTAGCTCCACAATGTCACATCTTAATATAACTGCCCATTTCAAAAGTAAAATAATATCAGGATTACATTTTCCACGGATTCTTGCTGACATGTTCTGTCTTTCCATTCCTACAGCCTTTGAAAAATCCGACATATTTTTAAAACCATGAGATACAATGAATTTTTTTATATCCTCAATCTGTTCTTCTGTACGATTTATTTTTTCCTTCTGCATCATTTCCTCCACTAGAAAAGGAAGCCTATATAATATAGACTTCCTTATATTAATTACTATTAAGCTGCATCAGCTAATTTCTTTATTGCTGTTATAATTTCCTCTGGTGTGGCAATAATATTAACTGGCAGTATTAAGAAAGTATAATCTTTCTCATACACATATAAAGGCGACTTATTATTAGTTACCTCACAATGCAAGCTATCTTCTGTACATGTAATACATAAATCTGACAAGAATTGCGGATTAAATCCCATTGAGTAACCTTCTGGCAGTTCATTATCCGTAACATTTAATATATCGTAGCTGTCGCCATTCTTACAAGACATTGTACAAGATACAATTCCTTCTATATTAGACAGAATCAACGGCTTTTTATCTTCATTTCCTTTGAGCTTAATATCATAATCTGCAGCCTCTTTTAATTCCTTAATGTTATTAATCGTGAATGAATACTCACCCCTTGATAACATGCTATCAATTTTAAAATACTGACCTGATACACGCTGAATAGCCATGATGAAAGATTTTCCACTAATAACAATGTACTTGTTATCTTCGCTTGTCATTATGCTTATGTAATTGTTTTCCTCTGCTTTTAATACTCTTTCTAACTTAATATAGAAATCCTTCTGTATATTCAATTCATCGTTGTTATTATTGGGATTAAAACCTTCTATATTATTTCTAATTGCGATCCTCTTTCCATCTAATCCAGTTATTCGATTATGTATTCTATTAAAATTAAAACTATTCAACATGGCATTGTGATTATATAAAGTTGCATTCTCTACATAATAAGAAAGTCTCTTTAAAATATCCGATAACTGATCCGCCTGGATTGTTAAGAAATCTGTCAAAACTGATGATTTATAATCAATTTCAGGAAATACCTCACAATCCGCTGCAGTTAATGTAATAACCTTCTTGCCGGTAGAAATATAGATTTTTCCATCGTCCTCCTGATGCTTGATTGTTAAATAATCCGCTTTAAGCTTCAGTAACTTCTTAATATCCATCAAGTTAATATAACAAGTTCCTTCTATTAATACTTCTATTTCCTGAATGATATTTAATTCAATGTCACAATCTGTCGCAGTTGCTATTAATTTATTATTAGTTGCCTTTAACCTGATACACTCTAATATATTAAGTGATGGCTTTTTAGGTACTGCCTTTTCTATCTTGTTAATAAGTGCTTTTAATTCTTCCATTGTTAATCTAATATTCATCATTAAATTGTCCTCCTTAATATTAATATATACTTCTTCTTATTACATTTATTGATCTACAATGTGTAAGATCAACATGGTTTTCAATCGTTTTGACTTTTGGTTTATTATTTCCATTTTCAAAAGGTTCAAATGTTCCTTCTGTGACTGTAAAACCAGTCTCAAGAATACAATTTTTGCTTAATATATATCGTTTCCATTCCTTATAGCATCGTAAAGCATCATGCAAATTATCAGGATTATATCTAAGTTGCTGTGTGTAATAAAATTCATCTGAATCTTTCTTAAAAAAGCAAATACATTTTCCAACGATTAAGGACTTCTTTTCTTCTGCTCGTAATGCACGTTTTAATTCAATTAGCAATTCTTCATTTTTTCCACATATCGCCAAATATGCTAAGTGGCTTCTAATATTTTCAGAAAAATTAATATGCTTTCCATTAAGCGAAAAACCAACGCTTTCAGGTGCGTATTTGTAACCACTCCATTTAAAATTTTCATGTTTCCTTGACATATGATCAATCGCCCTTTTCTATTCAAAAATCAAAGTAAAATTTCTTTCTATATATTCCATTGTTTCACTGTTCCATGTTTCAGGAAAGCCTTCTGTAATGCCTTTAATAGCCTTTTTGTCATTTAAACGCAAATCAGCAAGACAAGTTTCCTCTAATGTTTTATCAGGGAACACAACTGCCTTACATGATGCTTTAATCTGCTTTAATACATCAATAGTTTTATACTTCCCTGATGCATCCGCTTTAATTCTCAATGTCAATTTTTCCATAGCTGCGACTTCTTTCCTATACTATTTCAATAGTTATGCTTTTCTTAACTTTGAGTTTTTCATAATTTCTATATTGTAAATACTTTTCAACCTCTTTTTCAGTGTTGAAAACTGGCACAATACAACCTCTTTCATGTCTAAAATAAAGTACTTTTTTACTTCCTTCTATGTAAGTATTATTATTAAATTTTTCAATAATAACCATGTCATAAGGTATGTTATTATCATAAGATAAACCGCAAAAAGTAATATTGTAGCATCCGACTTCTTTCGTCATGCTTCTATTCCTCCATATATTCTCTATAGGCTGCTTCTGTCTCAAATTGCATATAATAGCCTTCTACAAGTCCATAATAACAAGTTGCTGTGTAATATCCTTTAAATATAGTTATCGCCTCCATATAATAAAGGGATGCTTAAAACTGCATCCCTTCTACTACTATGTATTATTAATCATCATATCCACAATTAAGTGGTATATCTGTAAGAACATAATCCCAACTTGTACCACAATGTGTTACACCCCAAACATATAGATCCAACTCTTCATTATAGAAAACAATTTCGTCTGTATAATCTTCTAAGATTTCAGCACCTCTTTCAGAGATTATGAAGTACTGGAAGATTTCAGGCTCGCTTTCATTTTCAAGCTCTTCTTTCTGTTCTTCTAAGTCCGTGATTTTTTCCTGAATGATTGTATATTCTGTTGAATCTTCCTCTATATCGTCAAGGCTGCTTTCAAGTTCTGATATATTATCTTCTATGGCTTCAATTTCTTCTGAATTATCAATAAATCCGTTTTCTTGTTCCCAGTAACCTATAATTCCATCTGTTTTTGATATAATATCTGAAGATACCGCATCAAAACTCTTTGCAAGTGTGGCATAATCAAGGAATCCGTTCTTGATAGCATAATCACTTGCTTTATTTCCACAAAAATATTCACCTGATAACTTGAATTTTTCCTTTTTCATAATGTTTTTACCTCCGTTATATGTATTGTTTTAAGCTGTAATTAATCCGCATAAACAAGCGATTTTAAATAATATGTTGCGTTCTTTCTTCTGCTTTGCTGATGCTTCTTTCTGTCTCTTCTTTTCCTTCTTATGTATAATGTCAAGTGCATCTTGGACTTTCTGATATTCAGCAGCTAAAACTCCATCAATAGAATCAAGCGGAGTTTTGAGTTTTTCGTCAATGATTTCTGATCCGTCCTGACATCTGATAATTCTAAAATCGTAACAAGCTATTGTATTATTCATTGTTTTGTCCTCCTTATAATAAAATCCCTTTTTTTTCTTTGCCTTTTATCCATTTATAGGAATTATCTGAAATATATCCTTCATCAATTCCACATTCTAAACGGCTGTCAAGTATTTCTTCATCTGTTAAGATATCGCTATCATTTCCAGATATTATTGTATAGGCTACAATCTTTTTTGTTTTTATATTTAATAAGTTATATATCATTGTGGAATAACCTCCTTTATTCTTTTTTATTGCTTATTTATGCAAACAAAAAAGCAAGTTGTTTATTTTTGCTGATGGTTATTTAATCATTCAGCTTTTACAACTTGCTTGTATAACGGCGATAAGACAGGGAAAACATATTTATTTATAATCAATCTACTACTTGCCACCGCCTGGGATTTCCACTTTTGCCCGACTGATTTATAAATCCTTTTGTAATATACTTATCATGTGTTATTTTGCTTGCATCTTATAAGCAATAAAAAATATTGCTTTTATATCTATGTTTATATATGTATCTGTATTTCTTCTTTATTAATATGTAAATATGTATTTATATAGCCCTTTGTGCTTCCTCATATCGAAATATATCAACTCAATATATCTTTCTTGTCCTTTTCAGGGCTTTTCTCTTATAAGGCTATTTTAACTACATCGTTATAACGCTTTATTCACTGGATGCGTATTTCTAGAAGTCCCTTGCATCACTACATGCTTGTTATCTGGGGAGTATCGTCTTATTATCGCCTTATAGATTTCTTTTAGTTGTAAAGAACAGTTAAGCCGTTTTAATTAGTGCTGTTATATCATCATAACCATATAAAAGCGGTTGAGGTTTTATTGTGTTATCCTCTCACATTCTCACGCTCCGCCGTTCGTGCTTGTTTGTTTCGTGATGCCTTTATGCATCCCATCAGGAAGTATTTTGTTTACTCCCTCCAGTCTGTTTCTTGTCCTCCGTTCACATGGCTACGGACGTATCAAGCTAATCTGTTTTTATTAAGGTGTTAGCTTAATCAATAATCACCTTCTAATGTCTCACAATGTTTATACAGCGTTGAGATCTTGAGCTGTCAGTGATTTTTTAGCGTTCACATGCTTTGAATATTTCCAAGTCTTTTTTTCGTGAGTTCTCATATATTCAAACCGCCTCACTATCTGGGTATATTCACTTATTACCGCAAGCGGTAGCCCTCACCAGATGCACAATATAAAATATTGTGTAGTGCCTTGCATTGCTTTGATGCGTACGCCGTAGCAGATGCCACACGATACAAGGCTTTTAATATGTAAGATTAAAAAATAAATATTGCTGATGATCTGGCAGTAATGGCGTATAACTTGCCATCCTTTAAACCCTTGAGCAACTTGCCATTACATCCATATACACCAGAAGCAAAACCGACTTGAGTATAACCGCCATTTGCAATCAACTCTTTGTATTCCTTATTAGATGCCTTTGTAAGATCCGTTGCTATTCCTGATTTAATCATTTCTTTAAGCTGTTTTAATGTGTATCTTGTCATAATGACAACCTCCTTTAATAAATTAAAAATCGTTTGATATCCTTTTCTTTAATAATATATTACACTATTTCGTGTGATTTGTCAATATAAAATCACATTATTTTGTATGATTTCTTTTATATATTTGACTTTTCATAGCTTACAATGTATAATCATATTCAAATCAAATAGAAAAGAGGTTTTATAAATGACTGAAAATATTAAAATTGTAATGTTAAAAAGAAAAATCAATATTAAAGAACTTGCTGAAAAGTTGGGAACAACTGGAAACAATATGACTAATAAATTTAAACGGGATAATTTTAATGAAAAAGAACTGATTGAAATTGCACACGCTTTAAATTGTAGACTTGATATCGCCCTGATTGATAATGAAACTAATCAGCGTATTGTGTAATATATGTAATTATCAAAGATCATATATGAGATATAAATACCTCGAAAAGCAAGCGGAGAACTGAATCCCCCACGGCTAAACCGTCACTGCTTATATTGTTATTAAGCTATTTCTATAACTCCGCTTTTTCTCATGTCATACCACCAGTCTGGGAAATCGTTATATTCTGTTTTGTCAATATTATTGTTGTAGTAGCTTTGCCAGTCTGTCTTGCTCATTGACTGGCTTGTTTCGTAACATGTATATAATTTTTTCATCGTGTAACCTCCTTTATAGTGTTATTCTCTTATTTGATAGAATCTGATAAAATATTAATTGTGTTATTATCAACTGGCTTGTTGATGCTGTCGCAAGCGTTTGAGTGATTAGCAAAGTTATCAGGGTTTATTGTGTTTTCAATCTGTGATGGTGCATGTAAGTTAATGTCGTTTAAAATATCATTATCATTGTTATTAAAAAGATATAGACTTGTTACGACTGCCACACCTAACACAACGCCAGTTATTGCACCTATCAAAAGTGGATGCTTTTTATTGAGCTTGTAAAGGTTGTATTTAATTGACTTAATCATGTTTATACCTCCTTATGACTTACCTTTATTATGGTTATATTATAATATAAGTTAACTGATTTGTATATTGACATTATGCACCAAGTTAACTTATATTTTTGTGCATAATGTATAAGTTAACTGATTAATCGTGCATAATTAATAATAGATTTTATATAAGTTAACTGATTTTGTGCATATTGTATAGATTGACTTTTAAATAAATAAGAGTTAAAATATATTACTAAAATAAAAGAGGTATAAATTTTAATGAATGAAAATAAAACAAAAGCAAGCCAGATCAAGGCTAGTGTTGAATATGATAAAAGAAAAGGTATTATCACTATTGCTTGCAAGGTTACGAAAGACAAAAAAGAAATAATTGAAAAGCATTACAAAAGTAAGGGTTATAAATCAATGAATGAATATTTGCTTGCATTAATTGATAATGATATAAATAGTAAAAATTAAAGATATTTGATTAATGAGCAGACACAAAAAGACAGATAAAAAGGCAGTTAGAAATATATAAATAGCAAATAGAAAGAAATACTAAAGCGTACCAAAGATTGATAAGCATTAAAATATAATAATAAGGTTAGCTATAATATTTATAATGTGGATTAGATGGTAGAAAAGATAAACAGAATCAAGAGTGATAATATAAATAATAATAATAACAAATTATCATTGATTGATGATACTATTGTTGCACATGATAATATTAATTATAATAAAATAAGTAAAAACATAGATACAAATTGTTATGTTGAATATTTAAAAAGGTTGTTTGCACCAGAAAGACAGATTTTTTACTTGTCCGTTGTAGGTGGACAGTTTTATTATTTTGTTTGTGTGTGACGGACAGATTGAATGCAGCTTGTGTCTTTGTGTGGCGTACAGATTTTTAATTTTGTCTTTGTATCACAGACATTTTTCGAACTATATTATTATATTAAAGCTGTCGGCATTAGCTCACGGCATCGCCTCACCTGACTATATCAGGCGATTTGATGCCACGGTAAAATATACAAATACCGTCAAAACATACAATAATAGTACAATATTATTATATATTTACTAGGGGGGTATGTTTACATCGTAGCAGCCAGCCCAGGGTGCGTTTACGCACCTATCTATTCCATTTACACGAAATTTCCAAAATTCAGTTCGAAGTTAAGTTCGAAAACACATTTATTTTTTCTTATATTTACCCATAATCATACACTCAAAATTACTACATTTTCATAAATAATTCTTCAGAGAACCTTTGTTTTTCTTATATTTCTCGAACCAAATGTATAATCATTAATTTTTATCTTAAATCTACATATCCCATATTTAAAATCATCCTATAAAAACATAACAATTTCACCCATATAATATTCAATTGCCGAATCCATTTTTATCTCATATAATTTTTCAATATTCTAAATATCATTTCTTATACATCTCTTACACCCCATATAAATATTTATATTACTCCTGTTCAATAATTAATGTTCAATAATTCAAAAGTAGGGAATAAATATAAGTGAACATATATAAAAATACAATTCAAAAAGGAGTATTGCAATGAAAAAAACTATAGATTTAATAAATATAATGAATTTCCTCTCAATCAATGATATAATTAATGATAACGATATAGATTTATTGATTAAGCAAATTAAAGAGGAAATTTCTATGAAAGATAAAAATAAATGGGAAGTACCTAAATATACCAAATACGAGATTAACAAAGCAGGTAAAATCATAGCCGATCCATTTTCTACTCCTAAAGAAAGAGAAGAAGCTTTGGTAATATTAAATAATTGGAGAGCTGCACATGCTTATCCATTACAAGTCATTTGTAGTAATCTTCGTCAAAAGAACCCAGATGCCATTGTTGTTCAAAGATTAAAACGACTTGAATCCATAACTGGTAAAATTCAAAGATTTCCTGAGATGCAATTATATAAAATGCAAGATTTAGGTGGATGTCGAGTAATTGTTGATACTATAGAACAAGTATATAACGCAATAGATAGATATAAATTTTCTCGAATTAGACATATACTTAAACGTGAATATGATTATATTGCCAATCCCAAAGAATCAGGTTACAGGTCTTATCATATGGTATATCAATTTCACAGCGAATCTAAGGACACATATAACAAAAATATGTTCATAGAAATTCAATTTCGTACAAAGTTACAGCATATGTGGGCAACTGCTGTCGAAATGATGGGAATATATACAAAAAGTAATCTTAAATCCAGTCAGGGAGATTATGATATATTAAGATTTTTCACACTTGTATCTTCTTTATTTGCTATAGAAGAGAAAATGCCCATATGTCCTCATACATCCAAATGGGTTGATGAATTGATATCCGAAGTTAAATACCTTGATAAGAAAAATAATATAATATCTACTCTTAGTGGATTAAACGTGTCTATTAATCATGCAAGTAATAAATATAACCAGAGAGATAAAAATTTATATTATATAATACTACTCAATTATGACAAAATGACTGTTACTGTAAAACCATTTAAATATTCTGATCTCGAAACAGCAACAAAATTATATGGAAAAATTGAACAAGGTTCAAATATTAATGTTGTATTGGTATCAGCATCTTCATTTGAAACATTAAGGTTAGCATACCCCAATTATTTTGCAGATATCTCATATTTTGTCACAAAGCTAAGACGAGTAATAGAAAATTACGACTCCATTAAGAGATTATCATAATAATATCATTTAAAGGCAGCTTTATAGCTGTCTTTTCATTTTTTTATAAAATCATCTTTCAAACCGAGAATATGTAAATATATGATATTCATTTTATAATCAATTAATAAGGAGTCTTTAACTATGAAAACAATTATTATTACAGGCACACCAGGTACACAAAATGAGATAATGACCAAGCAATTAACTCTTAATGATAAAAATTCAATTGTTATATTATTTCCTGAGATTTGGACAGATAATTTTTCTAATGTAGCTTTACATCCAGAAGAAATGATAAAAGAATTAGAAAAACGTTATGATAAAGCTTACAAAAAAGATAAAGATATTATCTTAGTCACATATTCATGTATCGCAGTAAATTCTCTTAGAATTTTTATTGCCAAACATGATTTAGATGATAATAAATTTTATCAAATCATTAAAGATGACTCAGGCAATATTACAATCGAAGTTATTTCTATTGATAATAATGGAAAATTTCAAACAAAACTTCATAATAAAGGAATCTTAAACAGTCTTAGCGGACAATTATTTAAGTTGCTGGAATTTTAAAAAAACTTCTCTCCTACAATGTAAAATTAACACCTCACAGAAAAAATTAGCCACTTTTATCTCATACCCTTATAAGTTATCACCTAAGACATAAAAATTTAAAATCACTCTCAAAAACTCATTTTTAACCCACAGATAGGGGTATAAGAAAACTATATACAAGCTCAAAAGATAATATGTGCGTAAGCACAAGATGTAGCCCTTTGATAAGAGCGGTCTTTTCGCAGCGTTAGCAAGAAAAGAACATCTTTGGGATAGACAATTGAAGAGAATAATATATCAAAGGAGAATGATATTATGAAAAAATCAATTTTATTTAAAAGGACAAGAGAATCTGTTATAAGGAAATTATCAAATCCTTATATAAGAGAAAATCTCAAATACTTTGGATATATGTTTTCAATATTAGAAATATGTTATATACTATTTCACTTAAAAGAAATAAATAACATATTTCAAGGTCAGAAATAATATAGGTACATCGTATATGTACCCAAATAAAAATATCAATCCAAAATATCATGTACCTAAACCAATCAATAACAATCAAACAAAAAATTATAGAGCTTGTATGAAGCGTAAGCGAAATACAAGCGTAATATTCTTCTCTTGATAATATGAGTCTATATAGATATTGACATACACAAATCCACACCTGACATGTACCCAAATGAAGAAATTTTTTATTTTTGGGTACGTCATACATGTACCCAAATGAATTTTTGACAATTTCATAAATGTAAAAGTTTACGACTTTTGAAAGTCAAGATGGAGAATATTATTTAAGAATGGAAAGAAGGTGAAAACAATAATTTGAATTATGTAAAAATTCCACGAGAAATCATCTATGATAAAGATCTCTCATCTAAGCGTGTAATAATTTTCTCATATCTTTGCACAAGGCGTTCACTTGATGACACAGTGGCATTTTCTATAACAGAACTTTGTCATTGGTCTAAACTGAAACCTAATTACAGAGATGGGAAAATAAACCAAAAATATTATGAAGTTCTATTACTTCTCTCTCATTATGGATATTTTGAATCATGTCCTGATTTTGAGAAGTGTCTAAAAGAAAACACCAATTCGGTGAAATATCAGCAAGTACAACTAAATATTGAAAAATTCGATGTTCCTGATAATTTTGGAATCATCTATTTTGATGAATTAGACAAGATATTGAATTTTAAGGAAGAATTAAAATGTAAGGATATAGACCTTGTGAGAATGTCATCTGCTTATATCTTACTCTTACTCTCCTATATTCGTGTCAATTTGAATCGTATAGAAGATAAACCCCTCTGTTGTTATCGGTATTTTAAAACGATTTCAGAAGATATTGGACTTTCTGAGAGATATATAGGACGCATAGTTGATATTTTGGAAGAATTAAAAATTATAAAATGTCAACCTATGAAGAGAGAAAAATATATTAAAGATGGGAAAGAAAAATATTTAACTACTCCAAAGGTATTTGTTGATTATAGACATTTTATAAATGATGAGCATGGTCAAAGAATTGATAATAAATATGATCCATGTGAGGAAATCAAAAAACAAATAGAGATTTTGGAGAACAATAAGTTAAGAACATAAAGAGATACTGCCACTTACGACAATATCTCTTTACCATAAATTTGCGCAATGAGTGTTACACTAAACACTCTAATTTGCAGTGAGGCTTCTAATTCACTGGTGAATTATTGTTAAAAAAGTTACTATAAGAAATGAATACAATAGTAATTCACGTACCTACTATATCCTATTTCTTATATGATATGCCATTTTTCGTGATGGCGACACGTTCTTTTCCTGAAGTTATAAGTAGCTTCAATTCTTTATACTGTGTAAAACACTTGACACAATATTTAACAAGATTCAAAACTGCGATTATAACAGCTGGTGTAAGAATAATGATTAGCAATATCTACAATCCTCCTTTCATAATAAGACACTATTAAAATAGGAAAGATTATAGATTTCACTATTTTTAATGTGCATAATCACACCTCCGTACCTGATATAAGAATCAGTCGTGACTTTAGTTAATGAGTTACAAGTGTATATACACATCTTAATGATTATACCATATCAGTGAATTAGAACAACCCTCACATTTTAATTTTTAAATAAAACCCCTTTTGCAATAAGGGAATATATAAAAGTAACACATAAACCGTATCACACTATATATAAAGGAGCGATGATATGAATAAAAAAATTTATTTAACAAGGAGAACAAATATTTATGACAAAGGAAACAGAAAGACATGTAATGACAAGAACAATGGAACTTAAGAGAAAGAACAAGCTTGTATGCTATCCCAAGTTATCAGAAGCGGATTTCGGTGGTTGCGATTTAAATATTGCCAGTCGTATAGCTGCGGATTTTAAGTTTGATGAAACCAAAAAGAGAGAATGTACAACTAGAGATTATAACAAAAAGCTTAAGGCTTGTGAAGAAAGACAAAATTTAAAGGAGGAAGCGGTACATGCTTAGATACGAAATTATTGCTAATGTTGGTATTAGCGTAGACTTACATAATAATTACACAGTAGTTGCTTTAGCAAAGTGGAATAAAGAGAAAGAATCTTACTTAGCCACTTTTTATATTAAACAAACAGATATTGACCATTTAGATCTTATGGATGACCAGATTGAAATAGAGTTTTCTTCTGAGATAAAAACAATCAAGAATGATTTAGTGAAGTATATTGAAATGCTTATAGAAAGAGGAATTATTCAGAGATATATAGACAGATACAAATATGAGCTTGATTGTATTGATAGAGGAACTGCTATGTTTGAGTTAGAGAGAAATGTTAAGTAAATCAGATTATAGATATTTTAAAAAAGCTAAAATGGCTGCTACCATCTCGGATTATAAAAAAACACATATAGGGTGTATAGCTGTTTATCAAGGAAATGTAATAGGAATTGGTTGTAATACAATTAAAACGCATCCTATTCAAAAATATTATAACAGATATAGAAATTCATGGAATAAAAATGGTATTAAACCGACTTTACATGCTGAAATCAATTGTCTTAATTCTATCCGTCATCTGGATATAAATTTCCAAAAAGTAAAATTATATATTTTTAGAACAAGATTTGATAAAGAATTTGGTATGTGTCGTCCATGTCCAAGTTGTATGGCAGCGATTAAAGATTTAGGGATAAAACATATTTACTATACAAGCAACGATGGATATTCCTATGAGTGTATAAAAAATTAAAAAGAGAGGTTATTTGTATGTGCAACATTTGTGGCAATAATCCTTGTCTTACAAGATGTCCAAACTTTCATCAGAAATATAATTACTTATGCTGCTATTGTGGTGGGGGTATTTTAAGTGGGCAAGATTATCTGAGAAATTCAGAAGGACAATATATACATAGAGACTGTATTCCATGTACTGATTATCTTATAGATTGGCTGGGATATCGTGTCGAAACAATGGACGAGGAGGATTATAAAGATGAGAATTATTGATAGACTGAGAATATTTTTTGATATTGATTACAGTTCAAATAAGGAATATTGGATTCCAATTAATGAAATTCAAATTAAGGAAGAATTTCTTGCTACTCCACCTAAATACGAAAAGTACAGGAAGAAAGAAAGGACATTTATTAAGTATGGTGAACTTAAGTATGGTGAACTTGGAAAGATTGTGGTTAATAGAAATTATGAATTAATAGATGGATATTGTTCTTATCTCATTTGCAAGAAATATGACATGGGTAAAGTTCCTGTGTGGTTTAAATAAATAAAAAATATAAGGAGGATGTATGGCTGGTATTAGCGTACCTCAATATGAAATTTTTAAAATTGGGACAAATAAGTTAAAGTATTCTAATTGGAATTTACAGATTACCAAAAAAGAAGCTTTTAAATATCAGGAACTCATTTCATTGTTTGAAGCGCAAGAGTTCCGTATAATGGCTAATAAGATTTTAGAGAAACCAATTAAAAGTATTGATTTTTCAAAAATATTCATGCAAGTAGTTGTCGATAAGAAGTCTGATTTTGCAAGAGCGACTAGTAAAAAAGGAATAACTGTTAATGGAATTAACTATAGACGTTTTGTAGGAACAACAGGTGGATTAAAAAACAACACTCTTCTCTTCTGTAATTCACAATACATAGATAAATTAAATGAATTGTGCGAGTGTAAAAGAAATCCTGAGATTAATTTAGTACCTGCAAAATACGAAGCGTATAAAGCATTAACATGTTCAGCATCACAACCAATTTGTGAACCACATGGCATTTTAGTTGTAAAAGATTGTATTACACAATATTTTGCAGATGTTATATCACTTGATGACGGTGGCGATTCAAAAGAACCGACAAGAGAAATTATTAAAAATAAGCCTCTTGAAAATAATGTATCTGACGGTTTCAATCTTTGTACAATACAGTATATGCAGCGAGTAGCTGAGTCTTTAGGTCTTGATTATATTCCTGGTGGTGTGTGTTTAAGAAATGCGTGGCTTAAAGGAATGCTCTATCCGTTCCCTATTTATGAATTTATTGAAAAATATAATAATGGTAATTATATGATCGAAGATATTTGGGGAAATATCCAAGATATTCGTCAATGTGAAATGATTGTTACAGAATCATCTCTTAAATTATGGAAGGCGTATGATAACATTGAACAATATATGAATGCATATAAGGAATGTGGATATGGATTTTCTGTAACAAAAATCTCACCACATATCCTTGAAGAACAAAGAGAATTAAATTACCAGTATCTTCAGTCATATGAGTTTACTGACGAAGATATTCAGGAGTTATGTGCACCAACAATTAAGTATTTAAAAGATGCTATGTGTGGTGACTACTCTTCTACTGTTAAATTTCTTGGTATTAACGAAAATACTGATGTAAATTCATGGCAACGTGCTTTATATACAAGTGAATATATGTTGGGCGATCCATATATAATCGACTCTGTACATAGATATATTAAGAAAAAAATGAATGATGCGAAGATTGGTAAATTATTTGTAAATGGTAATTATCAAATTGCAAGCGGTGATCCATTTGCTCTTATGCAATCTATTTGTGGTTTAGAGGTTACAGGCTTGTTAAAAGATAATGAATGTTATTCAAAGTTTTGGATTGATAAAAATGAGGACGAGATTGTTCTCTTTAGAAGCCCAATGACAAGTCATAATAACATTCGCATGTGTAAAGTAAATTCATCAGATGAATGTCAATATTGGTATCAGTATATGAATACCATAATGATTATAAACGGTTGGGATTCGTTCTGTATGGCTGAGAATGGTGAAGATTGGGACTCGGATATGAATTTTTCTACTAATAATTCGGTCATGAAAAAACGCTATAGATACTTACCTGCGATTGAATGTGTTCAACGAAATGCAGAAAAAATTGTTGTTACTGAAGCTGCCGTTAAAAAGACAAATAAAGCAGGTATGGGAAACCAAGTTGGTACAATCACAAATTATGTTACATCCATGATGGAAGTTCAATCTCATTTTGAGAAAGATTCACCTGAATATAAAGAATTGGAATACAGAATTGAATGTGGTCAGCTCTATCAGCAGAATGAGTTGGATAAAATCAAGGGAATCATTGCAAAACCTATGGAAAGTAATTGGTATAACCTTGGTGCTTGTGGAGAGGATAAGTATTTACAATCTCTTTGTGCATACAGAAAACCATATTTCATGATTTATGTTTATGATGAAACAAAAAGACAATATAAGCAATATATTAAAGAGAGTAATGCAAAATGCTATGCTATTTATAAATGTTTTATTGAAGATTTGTATAATAGTGACAATCTTACAGAAGATCAAAAAGAATTTCTATTTTGGTATGAGAGAAAAATGCCAGTTGGCACAGGAAATTGTTCTATGAATCAAATTTGTAAATATGTTGAAAGTCAGTTAGATGGTTATAAATCTCAATTACATAAAGACTCTTCTTTTGATTATAATGTATTAAAAGTTAAAAGACGTTGTACTGAAGAACACAGACAGACACTTCGAAAACTTGAGCAGTATTATTGTGAGTGTGTTGCATCCTACAAAAAGAAACAACATCTAAATGACAAGATGACAGCAAATGAAAGTCGGAAGCATTTATGCTCTTCCATTAAAGAAAAAGCAAAAGAAATTTGTCCGAATGATGATGAACGAATGAATATTATTCTTGATATGACTTATGGATATAAAGGCAATAGACAATTTTGCTGGGACTGTATTGGGGAATTAATTATTAAACGATTAGAAGAAATGGAGGAAGAAGTTGTATATACTGAATGAAAAAGAATATATTAGAGAGATATTAGCGTCTGGTAACAAACCAGACAATATCTCGAATGGATATCTAATAACACTGATTGCCAAATATTATTTTGACAAAGGAAAAGATCCAGATGTCTTAATTGATGTAGTCAAGCAAAAGATGCTTGAATTTAATATTGAAGGCTATCAAGAATACAGATATGCTAAAAAAATAGAGAAAACTTGTATTGAATTATTTGATTCAGAATCAAATAATCTCTTTAGGGAACTTGAATATATTCCCATCTATGAAAAAGAATTAAAAGTCGTGGAATCTCTTCCAAATGATCGCCAAAAGAAATTTATGTTTACATTGTTTGCTATTGCAAGATATATGGATTGTAATGGATGGATAAATAAAAAAGACTCAAAAGGTCTTTCTGAAGTTTTTAAACTTGCTAATGTTACTCTTTCATCTGATAAAAAGAATGAACTATTACATGATTTATATAGTAATGGCTATATCTATTTCGGTAAGAAAGTGAATAATCTTAATATCAGAATTGATTTAGGTGACACAGATGATGATATTGCTTATAAAGTAACATTATTTGAAAACATTGGGAATCAGTACATAGGAAATTTTAAAAAAGGATATAAACAATGTTCTAATCCTGGGTGTGGAAGAAAAATTAGAATAACTAAAACTGGTAGACCAAAGCTTTATTGTGAAAAGTGTGCTAAAGAAATAGATAAAGATAAAGCTAAAGAACGTATGAAAATTTTGAGAAATACATAGATGTTCGAAAAACTCATTCTCTAAAACCATTGATTTATAAGGCTTTTTCACATATTTTTTTAAAAAATTCATTTTTCTTTGAATGGTATATAAGAGAATATATACATGTGATACAAAAGCGATTGTCATGGAAGGAACAAACCGACAATCTTTGTATATCTGCTTTGCTGCTCTTTGAGTGGCATTGCAGATTTAGAATGAAATCAGCTTTTCTTAATATCCCGTCCTAATAGGGACATTTTCATAATATCAATAAGTTTATATATCATAAACTAACCTCTCTTTCTTATATCGGTGGTTACATTATTAAAAAAATGGTGTAATCACTGATACTCTTCCCATATAGTTCAATGGTAGAGCAACGGACTGTTAATCCGTAAGTTACAGGTTCGAATCCTGTTGTGGGAGTTATCCTATTTTATAGGACTGGTCGGTTTCGGATCAGAAGATGTTGAATTTTAAAATAAGCGTGGCGACACGTATAAAGTGGTTCTTATCGTATTATAAGGCTGCGACTGTATAATACAGTTTAACGGAAAACACATAAAATCTACGCCATATCTAAGGTCAGAGGTCAACTGATAATGACTATTTATGAGTTTATGTAATCAATTGCATTGCATGAGATTCTTAAACAAATTGATTTGGTGGGTGTCTCGAAATAGGCACTGTATTAACACAGAAATGTGGGGATGATTTGTGTACTATTGACGGGAATACCGCAAGTATAACTGTTGATAGGATTTTGGTAATATCTCTTAAGTTGAAAAACAGGGATAGAATCAAAAAGTAAGGAGATCGCAATCCGAGCAGGATGGTGACAACTGGGCTGTACTCAAAAGGTACGGATGGTTAAATGTACACCTCATCATCCATTTGTAAGTACATACTTTTGGTGAATGAAGAAAATTTCTTAATAATAAAAATATCATTTGATTTACTGATAGAAAATAACAAGCAAAAGTGTGTATGACCGCAAAGAGAAAAACAACTTATTGTCCTGTAATATGGACACATATAACACTCGCAAGGTGTTATGTGAGAAAGTACAAGTATATGCAACTCTAATAGGCTGCAACCTATGAATCTCGCAAGGAAGAATGTGTAAAAAGAAAATCTATAACGCTTTGTGGTAAGAGTTTGCCAGTTATGTCAAAACTGGTGTTGTTGCTACCTACTGTCTAATCGACAGTGTGATAAATTGTGTCCAACCGCAATAGATGGTAGTGTATTGAGTCAATATCTCAGCTCATATTAAGTAAGAGTCTCATACTTCGGTATGGGATTTTTTATTTTTGGGAATTAGTTCAGTTTGGTTAGAACGCCTGATTTGGGTTCAGGAGGTCGTGGGTTCAAATCCTACATTTCCAACTACTATCCTACTTTGTAGGAAATAAATCAAGAAAGAAGTGAAAATTATTAAGTACATTTCAAAAAATGAAATTGAAAAATTATTATCCGAAGGTGTAATTAGAAACACAAGACGAGGATATGTAGATCGCAGAGGCGAACATATTGGATATTATAAGACTTGTGGTGGAAAGCGTTACATCGAAGATAAGTATGTTAAGTAGGTTCTGCCTATGAAAAATCGAATTGAATATAAAGGTTTTTATATTGACAAGACTGAAAATGGCTATCGTATCTGTAGACAAAAAGATACGGAAAAGCATACTCATCTCTCGAATCTTAATCCATCGTATAGGCTCATAGACAATGTATTATCAAATAAAATTCCAACTCGTTGTGGATGCTATTATTTGGAATCACATATTCGTTTGAGTTATGATGAAAATTATATTAGGAAGATTCGTGAGTATATCAAAGTGAAACAAAGTAAAGGTAAACAAATGTATTACAATCCTGGCAGAAAGCGTTCTGGTGGGAATTTTTAATTTTATGGAGGATTTAAAGGATTATGGCAAATTTTGTTTTTAAGGAAACTAAGCAGACTTCTATGAAGATTGCAGGTATCATTAACACAGATAATATGACCATTGACGTAGATGGCGAAGAGAAGAAACTTGCTACTCTTCTATCGGTATTTAACGGTGGTTGTGTTGAAATAAATGTGAAGGTAAAAGAGGAAAATGAACTCGATGAGCCTACTGAATCTAATGAAGAATAGAGAGTAGGTGATTATTATATCTGATTTTACAAAATTGGAAAATGAAAATTATCATACATATATATGGCGATTAGATCAGTTGATAAATTCTGGGAAATATCATAATTGGAGAGAAATAACACCAATGGTTAATAAAGAATTATTTGGTGATGATGAATCTCAGTACAGAGATGAATCTGCTTATAGAAAGGCATGTAAATACGCAAAAGATTTTAAGGAAGCTGGTGTATTTAATTCTGATAATGGGTATTTAAAGGAATTGCAGATTCAGAAGCGTGAATTAGAAAAAGAACGCAAAAAGCTCCATAGTGAAAAGCTTGAATATAATAAGTGGCTTAGAGAAGACGCAAGAGATGAACTTATTGCGGAAAAAATTTGTGAGGCAATTTTGAATCTTCCCCTTTTAAATATTCCAGAATATATCAAGCCAATTCATAACACTAAAGCATATTGTCTGGTTTTTGGCGATGAACATTATGGTGCAGAATTTGAATTAAAAGATTTGTTTGGGAATATTATTAATTCATATAGTCCTGAGATATTCGAAGAAAGAATGTATGACTTATTTAACCAAACAGTTGAAATAATTCATAAAGAAAATATTGATACTCTTAATGTATATTCTATGGGTGATTTTTCGGATGGCTGTCTCAGAGCATCACAGCTTATGAAACTAAGATGTGGAGTTGTCGATGGTACTATTCAGTATGCAAATTTTATAACTAATTGGCTTAATAATCTTACAAAACATGTTCATATTAAATTTCAAATGACTGATGGAAATCATACAGAACTCCGTATGTTAGGTCAACCAAAAGGAACTTTTACAGAAGATAATATGGGAAAAGTTGTAAGAGAATTTATTAAAATTAGATTAGCGGATAATCCTAATTTTACTTTTATCGAAAATCCAACAGGTTATATTTATGGACAACTTGCATGTAATACTGTTATGGGAATACACGGTGAAGTACGTGATATGGAGCGAGCATTAAAAGATTTCTCTAATATTTATAATGTTCCAATTCAGTATTTATTCGCAGGACATCTACATCATTCAAAAGTTGAAGAAATTGGTATTAATTCAGAAGTTATAAATGTTCCATCAATTATTGGGGTTGATCCATATTCTCTTTCTTTGAATAAGACTTCAAATGCCGCTGGAAAATTAATTATATTCGAGCAAAATAAAGGAAAAGTATGTGAATATACACTCAAATTAAATTAGAACTTATTTGCAACAAATATTATATAGAATCAGTTGCAATTAGATAATAAACAAAACTAATTTTAGTTATATATGCAAATATTTTGAATAATTTTAAATTATGTAAATATTACGCATAATTTGGCTGACGAAGCCACTATCAGAGGGAGTGTACCTTATATGGACGCTACCCTCTTTCATTATTTTGGCAATTTTCAAAAATATTACCAAAAAATATAAAACAAAATAATCAAAAGACAAAATAAAATTAATTGAGAAAAAGGAGATTTTTTATGGTAAAAAATGAAGTTATAAACGCAATTGCAGAAAGAATTGAAGGAGCTAAGAAAGGTGATATTGCTCTTATACTTGATACATACGCAGAGGTTATTACAGATACATTAAAAGCTGATGCTACAGGATCTGTTCCTGTAGGTAAGCTTGGTAAGTTTAAGGTTAAGAATGTACCTGAGAGAACAGGCAAGATTATGTTAGGTGACAGAAAAGGTGAGAAATATATAACCCCTGCTCATCAGGAAATCACATTTAAGATGAATAAGTCAGCAAAGCAGCTTTAATTCTGAAGGGATGTGATTATTATAGATACAATAATTATAAATGATATACATGAATTAGCTGATTGGGCTAATTCAATGTATCATAATGTAGTTTCTTATGATAATTTAAATAGTATAGCAATTGTTGCCAAGTATTATGAAGCAAAGACATTAATCGAAACTCTTATTGCTGAAAGAGGTTTTGAAATTTCAAGTATTAAAGAACTCGGCGATTCTAATGTCAATGGTTATACAGATGAATATATTATCACATTATTTGTTGATGAAATTGGTTGTGAGCCTGTAAAAGATAATAATGGATATAAGGATATATGCGGAGAAGCCGTTTATGTTCTTGAAAATTGCAATTCTAAGATAATGTCGCATGTTTATAGTGAGAATATATTTGAAGTGTATATTGATAATATCAAAGATACTGATGATGACTACGATGAAGATTGTGAGAATTGCGATTGTTGTGGTAATGATACTTATTATTTTGATGTAAAATCTGGAACTTATGAGATTAATGGTAAAAAGGTATCTAAGAAAGAATTATTAGATTATTTAGATGAGAAAATTGATGAAATGTCTGAATGGAATAAGAGCTTTTCTTCTATACTTTCTGAGTATGAAGCAATTCATAATAGTATTAAAAGAATCTATGAACTTGATGATTTGTTAAGATTTTAAGTAGTAATATGTTGCGTATTAAGGCTTTATTTAGGCGTTAATTAGCAATATGTGGCTAGTTAATAATTAAAAATATTTGGAGTGTGTAGTTATTGGCTGCATACTCTTTTGTTATGGGTAGGTATACAAGTGGTTAAAGTAGGCAAACTGTAAATTTGTTGGCGAAAGCCTTCGAAAGTCCGAATCTTTCCCTGCCCACTAAAATAATTAAAATAAATGAGATTTTACAAGAAGTAGCTTAGTTTACCACTATTCTGCTTCTTTTTTATATTATAGAAAAGGAGGCTGAAATATTGTCAAAAGAGAAAATAACAAGGGTGAAATATTTCACTCCTGACAAAGAGAAGTTTATTTATGAAGAGAACTGGAAGAAATATGAAAAATATCTACAGTCTAATATTATCAAAAACCGTGATGTAAAAGATACTACATACAAGAGATATAAAGGATTGTTTCGACATTTCCTTATGTGGTTAGGAGAAAATTATGGTGAATTAGATTTATATTCTGATGAATTTATGGAAAATGCAGTTGATATTATGGAAGCATATATGCTTTTCTGTCAGGAAACATTGATGAATCATAAGAAGATTATCAACATGAAAATTTCTGCTGTAAGTTCATTTTATATTTGGTCTATGAAACGTGGTTTTGTTAAATATCATCCTTTTGATGGTAAGCTTGATAGAATGAAAAAAGCAAACGAGGAACAGATTCTTAATCATTACTTTTTAAATGATGAGCAGATTGCAGCTATTAGAGCAGATTTGTATAAGACAGAGAATAACAAATGGACAATACAAGACCAGTTATTATTTGAAATCGCACTCTTCTCCGCTAATAGAATTGGTGCTTTGGAGAAACTTACTGTATCTTCTCTTGACTTAGACAATATGGTATTTGAGTCAATACGTGAGAAGGAAGGATACCGTGTGGAAGTTTCCTTTGACAGTACATGTAAGGATATGCTTGAAACATGGTTAGCCATGAGAACAAATGGTTATGATCATCTTGAATGTGATGCTTTATTTATTCATAAATACAAAGATGAATGGATACCTTGGACACAAGGAATGATTCATGACAGAATGAGAAAAATTGGTAGAATTATTGGCTTGGAGGACTTTCATTGTCATTGCATGAGGAAGACAGCGATCAACAAAATATATGAAGATACTGGTGATTTAAATCTCGCCTCACAATGGGCGAACCATAAATCAACTTCAGTAACTTCACAAAGTTATGTACGCCCTGCTTCTAAAGCTGATTTAAGGGAAAAATTAAAAATTCTAAAGTTCAAACAGCAAGAATTACAGAAAGAAGCTGAAAAAGAAGGTTTATAGAGGATGCCGATGAAACCTTCATCTATCACTTCTTCTTATTCCAACACTTCTTCACATAACAACCAAATTTAATAATTCTAACCCCTAGAATACCTATCCCTTTAATTATAATCTTAATAAGAAAAATAACTAAGAATACCTCTCCGCATACAAATGCATATTTATAAACAGCACCTTTATTATTAAATAAAGCTGTAATCATAAATGACATATAAATAACCAAACCATCTACGCCACAGAAGAATATAAACTTATCATCTTTAGATGAATACATAACACTCTGTATAAAATTAGGTTCAAGATATCCTAATTTTCTGCGTAAATATGAATTTCTATCATATATGTTATTTTTGAAATTATTGTAGTTATATTTATTATGATTGTCTTTTAATATTATATATGTTTTATGAGTAGATCTGTCAATATATTTGATATTATAATCATTCATATAAGTTGATATATGATTTATAACATCATCTATAGTATTTTCGTTATATTCCTTATTATTGTTTATAATTTTATACAGAGGATAATAAATTCGATTATATGCAATTTTCATATTATCTAATGGAACATTCTTATTATAATTATATTTGGTTACAATAAAGGTAAATATACCTGTTATAAGTGCAGGAAGAATTATTTTTAATATTTCTATAAATGATTCCATAATTTTACCTCATTATATTTTTACTTGCATCAGCTAATTATATGTGTTACAATACAAAAACAAAAGAAACAAGCAATTATCCGTTAGACGGTTGAGCCAATATAATCAACAATGGCTAAATAAATATAATATTCAACACATTAATGACCGTGCTTTGGCGAGTGGCGGTCATTTTTGTGTTTATCAAGAACTCTAACTAGGTATGTAGAGCAAATTCCGCTTACTATACCAGTTACTAATGTAAAAATTAGTAAACCACAAAATGTCACGTATTATCCTCCTTTGTAAGTATTTCCTACATGATGTCACGAGGATATTTATATAACAGAACATCACTGCTCTGACGTGACTCAACCACCTAACCATCTCTATCTAGCCAAACAAAGATGTTTGAATAACCGCTTGTCCTCTACATTATAAATCATATGACATTTTCTGTCAAAATATTCCAAAAATAAGAGAATAATATAACATATAAATCAAACAGAGAATATAAAAGTATCTTAAAAAGAAATTCTTTTGTATGGGTTGAGTACGACTCAATCCTAGTTTTCTTAATTCTATCAACATCTAGGATTATCGGTGGCGTTCAGCCTTAGAATTGAAAAGATGTTCGTACTTCTCTGCATTAATGAGAACCTTAAATTCAAGTTTGTACTACAGTGTCTTTCAAGCCTGTGGTCTAAATATTGAAAACCAATGTCTATTAGGCTTTTATACGAAATGGAATTATTGCTAGTTTCTTTTCCGAATTTTTGAGATAGACAAATAGCGAATGGCTGCTGGGCGGTCTGACATCTGGAAAGACAGATAAATATGGAGTGTCGCTATATAAGTGCAATATATTTTGGGTGATACAGGTAGTAATCTCCTTCTCGTGCGTTGGAAAGCATGGATACCTTGTGTGTCTTAGGGTACTTAGTTTGTACCTGAATAATAACTGGATGTGTACAATCCAATATCAGCTAGTTAGTGCTTTATGCTGATCCAGTGGGTGAGATTCCCACATTAGGTCTGTTCGTCTAGCGGTCTAGGACATCGCCCTTTCACGGCGGCAACAGGAGTCCGAATCTCCTACAGATCATTACGTAGCTGATACTTAAATGGACAGCGAGGCTATACATTTTTTGTATGGTAACAGGGAGTCACTTCATGATGTGGCTCTTTTATTATGTAGTATTGGCAGAGTTGGTATTGCACAAGATTAAATGAAAGGTACAAATATATGGAGGTAGAACTTTACACCTGCTACTCTCTTCCACTTCGTGATTATTTAAGAGATAACGGAATGAGATATAAATTGGCAGCACTTAACCCGAATAGCAGAAAACTATTTTGGGTTTATATAAAAACTAAAGAACTTGATGAATTATTAGATAGGTGGTCTGCAAGTAAGTAGACCACTATTTTTATGTAGAAAAATATGGAGGTATATAATGAGTTTAATTTATAAGATTACAAATGATGTAAATGGAAAAATTTATGTAGGAAAAACTGAATATTCGGAAGATATTAGATTCAAACAACATATTAATGATTCGAAAAAAGACAGATGCAAAAACAGACCTTTCTACAAAGCAATAAATAAATATGGAAGCGAACATTTTCATATAGAAAAAATTGAAGATTGTGAAAATGGAGATATTGCTTGCAAAAGAGAAATGTATTGGATCAATAAATTAAGAACTTATGTTGGGTTTAAGGATTGTAATGGATATAATGCAACATTAGGTGGCGATTCAAGAAAATATAAGCAATATAATATTGAAGAAATAATAAATATGTATAACGAAACACATAATGTACATTTAATTTCTAAGAAATATGATATTAATGAATCACATGTTAGAAATTTATTAAATTCACATGGGGTTAAATTATTACATAAAAAAGATTTATACAAAGAAAGTGATGAACATACTGTCTATCAAGTAAAATTAAACAGTTCAAAAATACTTAATATTTTCCATTCGTATTCTGAAATTTATGATTATTTAAATAAAAACAGCGGTGCTATTGGAGATGCTGTAAGAGGAAGAAGAAACGGAAGTCATTATGCATATGGTTTTAATTGGTATAGAAAGCCTGATTATATAGAAAAATATGGTAATGTTAGTGGGTTTTAATTAATCCCTAACACGGCGTATGCACCTATCTTTTGGCAAGAATGAAGTCTCCAAAACTTCTAACCTGTGTTCGATGCGCAGTGGGTGTGCTAAGTGAAGTGAATTGCACTTTCATTGGAAATTTAATATTGGAAATTATGAGAAGTCATTTCGTATGAAGTGACTTCTTTTTTGTATTGTTTGAAAAAATGAGCGACAGAGAAAATTTGAGGAAAGTGAGAATAGTCCTCTACCTTATATGACAGCGAATGAGCTACACGGTGAGATGCGTGTACGACAGAGAGGAAGAAGTAAAGGTGAGACGCTTTACAAACATATAAGGAGAATTAAATGGTTACTAAATTTAGCAGAAAAGAATTGGAACGTATTGGTCGTAACGAAGAAGAAATTGAATTGGTAATGAAATATCAAAAGAAATTACCTGTATTAATTGAGAACAATAATGTTGAACAGTTTTCTATTGATGCTCGTTTATTGTGGGAACAATTAGATAAGCCACAAGGAGATTTTTCGCATTGGATTAATCGAAAAATTATTAATAAGGTAGTTAAGACATCTGATGGCAATAAGCATAAATTATTTACCGAATCCATTGATTTTACTAGCTTCGTCAAAACTGTCGAAGCCGAAAATACTAACATTACAACCAAAGAATATCTTCTGACAATAGATTGTGCAAAGAATGTTTCAATGATGGAAAACACGGAGTCAGGTTCGTTATGCAGACGATATTTTATACTTATGGAACAGATTGTATCTGATAATAAAAATTGGCTTGCAATACGTGATCCTGAGAAAGTTGAATATAAGAAAATGTCAAAAGAGATTGACGCTTGGTGCTATCGCATATGGGGACATCATGCAAGTCGTTCAGAATATGCAGTTGAAGCAGACATGTTAAATGTTATTGTTTCTGGTAAAACTTCTCAGCAATTAAAGTCTGAATATGGTGTTGCAATCAATGAGTTAATTCGTGATTATTTGAAGAAAGAACATAATGAAGAGTTATTGTTCTTGGAAGAACAGAATCAGGTATTACTTTTGATGAATATGGGATTTACCGAACGAAAGAATATGCTAACTAAAATGCATCAAGTAAAATTTAGAAACAATGAATTGATGAAAACAGCTTAATTATAGCTGTTATTTTTATGCTCATTTTTAAGGAGAGTGGTTTCTGCTACTCTCCTATTTATGTTGGAATAAAAGGAGGTGTGGCTTCGTGCCAAAAGAAACAAAAAATGAAAAGATAATTGAAAGCATGAATGCTACTCCAATTATTGATACGAATGTTAATATAAAAATACCAAGATCTCCTATTGCATTTGATGAAAAGAAACATAATTTTAAGTGTTCTTGTTGTGGTCGTGGCTATTCAAAACAAGAGTCTTATTTTCAAAAGAGTAATGATGTATTGTTTCAGGCTAATGGCGGTTATTTACCTTGGTGTAAGGAGTGTACTGATCGTTATGTTGAACAAATGACTGCATTATATTCAAATAATGAAGAACACGCAATGAAAGATTTTTGTCAGAGGGCAGGTTGGAACTATGATATTGCTGCACTTACTGCTTCTATGGAAACTTATAGTGGTCATCGTTCTCGTTCTCGTATTTCTCATTATGCAGCAAAGAAAAATCTGAATTGTGATGGGAGAAAAACTTATATTGATTCATTAAAAAATTATTATACACAAAAACAGAACGAGATTATTACTTCGAGAGAGCAGGCGAAATCAGAAGAATCTACTATTTCTGCTTCTGCTGTTGATAGATGGGGAGTTGGATTTACTGAAATGGATTATAAAAATCTTGATGAACATTGGAGAATGCTCAAGAAAAATAATCCAAATGCCGATTCTAATCAGGAAATATTTATTCGAGATTTATGCAACATCAATATGTTAAAAATACATGCATTACAGAATGGCGATTCTAAAGAGTATGCCACACTTGTTGAACAATATAGTAAAACATTTAAACAAGCTGGATTAAAAACTATTGAGGAAAAAGACAATAGTAATAATGAGACTATTGGAGTTACACTTGCTACTATTTCACAGTTTACACCAGAAGAATTTTATAAGGATAAAAAATTATATGAAGATTATGATGAGATAGGAAATTATTTTGAACGCCACGTTTGCAGACCTATGGAAAATATAATGACAGGAAGTGAAATAAGAGACAAAGAATTCTATGTTCCTGAAAATGGTGGTGATGACGATGAGTAATCAATATCCCGCTGATAAAAACCAAATGGAATTATATAAAAAATTCCCATCTACTCACTATCTTAGCAATCCGAATAATGTACTACATATGATTGCATGGTGTACGTTCTGGCGTAGAAATATGCATAGATTTGTTCAAGATTATCTTAAGCTATCCCTTTATTTATATCAGCAATTAGCGATATATCTTATGGGTATATCAAACTTTATTTGTATCATAGCAAGTCGAAATGATGCAAAATCTTTCATTATAGCTTTATATGCTTGTTGTAGGTGTATCCTTTACCCTGGTACAAAGTTCCGTATAGGATCAGCCACAAAGAAACAAGCAAAACTCATTGTTTCGGATAAGATTATAGATGAGTTGTGTGAATGGAGTAAACCGCTACGTGCTGAAATTGCAGATTGGAGCACAAGCGATAATAATATTTTTGTGAAATTCAAAAATGGTTCTAAGATTACAGTATTTGTAGCAAATGAAAATGCCCGTGGACTTAGAAGTACAGGAATTGTCAGAGAAGAGTTTCGTCAAATTAATAAGAAAATTGAAGATTCCGTTATTTCTCCTTTCCAGACAGTGCGTAATCAACCGTATATGTTAAACCCTTTTTATGGAGAAAATAAAGATTTACAAGAAGATCCAGTGGATGTTTACATAAGTTCATCATGGGTTGATGATGGGCACTGGATGTGGAATATCGTAGACCAAGCATATAATGGGATGCAAAAACATAATGGTTCGGTATTGCTTACTTTTGATGAAAGTATTACGTTGAAGCATCACTTAAAAACCATGAAACAGATGTTAAAGGAAAAACAGAAGCAAGATCCTATTACTTGGAAAATAGAATTCTTAAATCTTCGAGTCAAAGGTTCTCTATCATCATATTTTACTTATTCTATGTTAATGAATCGTCAGGTTTTAAAACATGTATTTTATCCACGTAATATATTAGATATAAAAATGAATAAACGAAACAAATATGCTATTTCAAAACAAGATAATGAAATAAGAGTAATTTCTTGTGATATAGCATTTGTTGCTGGCGATCAAAATGATAACTCTGTTTACAGTTGTATTCGTGGTATTCCAGAATCTATGACTTATGAATCAGAAAATAACACAGTTGAAGTCAAACAGGGATATAGAAGACAGTATCCATATATTGAATCAAATCAAATAGGTGATACAACATTACAAGCAATAAGGATTCGTCAATTATATGATGATTTTAATGCTGACTATATAGTATTAGATGTAAGAAATGGTGGTCTTCAGATTCTTTATTCATTACAAAAAGTTTTATATGATGAAGACAGAGGATTGGAATATTCTCCACTACGCTGTATGAATAACGATGAGTACGCAAAGGTATGTCAAGATCCAAATGCGAAAGCTTGTATATTTGCTATTAATGCAACACAGCAACTTAATAGTGATATTGCTATTGGATTTAGAAAAAATCTTAATGAAAATAAAATTGATTTTCTTGTTAATTACAATACTGCAAAAGAAGAAATACTTGCTGAAAATACGGATTATATCAATGAGGTTGATTTGGATAGACAAATGGAATATGAAAATCCATTTCTTGAAACCCAAGCAATGATAAGTGAATGTGCAGAATTAAATTATGAAAAAATGCCACAGACAGGTATTATTAAAATTCATGAACAAGGTAAAAATCGTAAAGATAGATATACTTCTTGCTCATATGGCTCATATTTTTTTGATTTACTTGAAAATGATTTGATTGGTGCAAGTTCAAGTGATTACGACTATTGTACCCTCATCAATTAATAAAAATTTAAACACTTTAGAAAGGAGGTATCTCAATTGCCAGAAGAACAAATAAAGCGTAAACGAGGTCGTCCTCCAAAATCGCAAATAGAAGAAATAAACTCTACAAATATATCAGAAACAATTTCAACTCAAACATCTCAGTCTAATCAGACTACCACCCCACCACATACATACGAATACAATAGTTATTTTGGTTCAATAGCTTCTACAGATATTTTTGGCTGTAACCTATATGATGAATTCACACCAGAAGAAATTCGCTCTATTGTTAAAGATCCTATTGCAAATCATGACCTAACAAGGCGACTTGCAATGTTTGTCTATAATAGCGAAGGTGTTGTAACAAACTCAATTGATTATATGGTATCTCTTCCATGCTTGGATAGAGTTGTTTATGGTAAAAAACGATTATTCGGTAAAACCAAACTAAACAAGAATAAAGACTTAATGTTGTCTACTCTTGAAAATATCAATGATAAACAATTTATTAGGGATGCTTTATTCACTGATATGAATGAAGGTAACTGTTTTTATTATTTTGAAGTTACTAAGAAACCAAATGATAATACAAAGGCATTATCTGATTATGATGTTGAAAATATCGTTGAGCTATGTGACATGGGTATGAATGCTTCTATTATACCACTCCCCTATGAATATACAAAGATTGTAGGTAGAAAGAATAATAGAAATGTTATTGCTTTTAATTTGCGATACTTTGACGAAAAATGTGTAACTCAGGATGAGAAAAATCGTAAGTTAAAAAAATATCCTTCTGAAATTCGCAATGGATATTTACAGTGGGAAAAAGGGAATTTTACAGGCAATAACTGGCTTATATTAGATAATAAGCGTACTATAGCTCATAAGATTAAGTGCAAAATTAGTGAACCATGGGGTAGACCACTTGCTATCGCTGCTATTGCGGATATTCTTTATCAAAATGAATTCGTTGATACAAAGCGAAATGTTCTGAAAGAATTAAACAATCGTATAGTAGTTCAAACTCTGCCAGAAGGTAAAGACAAAGGAAGTTGCGCATTAACAAAGAGTCAACAGGAAGATCAACATAACAAGGTTAAACAAGCTGTAATGACTAAAAATAATCGTGGCGGTACTTCTTTTTTTACCGTATCAGCAGGTACAAAGATAGACACTCTTGATGTAGGAACTACCGATATTTTTGATAGTAAAAATGAAGGAGATTTGACAGATAAGATTGCCTTGGATTTAGGTTTTGCAGCTCAATTATTAGGTGCGTCTTCCACAGGTACATTTGCAGGTGGACAACACAACTTGGAAATGGTCAACGCACAGATATATACATGGATTCAAGAGTTACAGACTGAACTTAATTATGTTATTAACGAGAATATAATTAAGGATAGGCGTAATCGAGTTGAAGTATATTATCTTCCAACCTCTTTAGTCAATAGAGAGCAATTTTTTGATATGATGAAGAATTTATATTTACAGGCAAGTGGTTCTATGACTATGTTAATTGCAAGTACAGGTATTAATCCAGACATTTATTTTAATATTCTTGATGAAGAATACGATAATAAGATTTTCGATAAATATGTACCTCACCTTACTAGCAACACTATTTCTAAAGATGACCAAGTTGGAGGAAGACCAAAAACTGATAATCCAACTGAAAATACTGTGAAATCACAGAACAATGATGGTAATAATTTACCTAGTCCAAGTGACAATAAATAATAATTAAATAACAGTAATAATTAGAAGTCTGCTTAATTGTGGACTTCTTTTATTATATACAACTCAATAAGGAGGATAAATATATGTTAGGAAATATCCTCGAAATTTCTAATAAATCAAGTAAAAATGGTCGTGTGCCAATCAAAGTTGCGCTTCATAAAATCCATGATGACTCACAAGAAACAAATGCAAATGGTTTACATTGGAAAAAAGAATATGCATTAAATGCTCTCGATTCTGCTAAAGGAATGCCTTTTTGCGCTGAGTTAGATGAAGAGAAAGAAGTTCCTTTTGGTCATGGATTAACAGGCGAAGAGATAACTCCTGATGGTATTAAAGAGCCAGTTTTTGAAAATTCTGATGTAGTTGGTGTATGTGAAAGTGCCACTATTGAGACTATCAAAGACAAAAATGGAAATGATATTGAAGCTGTATGCGCAAATGGGTTTTTATATTCTCAGCGTTATCCAAAATTTGTTAAATGGTTGAGAAAAAACTACGCATTAGGAAATGTAGACACTTCTATCGAAATTATGGGGTTAAAGGAAAATGACAATAAAATTGTTTATGAAGAAGAAACCCCTACTGATGAGTTCAGAACACCCATGACTTATGTATATTCTGGGAGTGCATTTCTTAATATTACGCCAGCAGATGACAATGCAATTTTACTTGAGATTTCAGAAAAGAAACCAAATAAGGAGGACAAAAAAACAATGGATTTTACAATTGAAGACATGAAGACTGCTATTCATTCTACTATTTCTGAATTAAATGATAAGTCACAGGCTTATGAGACACAGATTGCAGAATTAAATAGTACTATCGAAGCAAAAAATTCTGAACTTGCTGAAAAGGATGCTAAAATTTCAGAACTTAATGCTTCTGTTGAACAGATTCAAGCTACTCTTGATAAGTTAAACGAGGATTACAAGACTTATTGGGATGAAAGACGAATTCTCGAAGAAGAACTCGCAAAAGCAAAAGTAGCTGAGAAGCTTGGAGAATTAGACGCTACTCTTGGTGAATTTAATGAGGATGAAAAGGCTGTAGCAAAAGAAGATATTGATAAGCTCACTTCTGAAATCAATGCAGCTACAAAGAAAGAAGATTTAGATAATGTTACTTCTGAAATCAATTCTATCAAGTCAAAGATTTGCATGAATATTGTGGAATCTCAGAAGAAAGCTGAAGCTGATGCAAAAATTGCAGAACAGAATTCAGTAAAGGATAATGCTGTAGAGGATATTTTCTCAGAGGTTTGTGCTGAGTCTCATGCAGATGACGAAGATACAAATATTTTTTAAAAAAACAATAATTAAAACATTCAAACTCAGGGTTATACTCTGAGTCATTTTTATTTTAAGGAGGAATTATAAAATGGTTAAATTTAGAAATTTTGATCAGATTGAGCACAAGTATGCATTTGAAGATGCTATCGCTGGTGCTGATACATTTAATGGTGCTTTCGGTGCAGTAACTTCTGGCACTTTTGCAGTTGCTGAAGATGGCACAAAAGTAATTATGCAGGCAGAGGATGGAGATAATGCAGGTCTTCCTAAATATCCTATTGCAAAAGGTGAGCATGTTCGTGTTCTTGACGTTGCAAAGCTTGCAGGTGAGGAACTTGAAGTTTATGATTACCCACTTCCTGATGAAGTAGCTGTTGGTAACAAGCTTACAGCAACAGCAGATGGTTCTCTTGAGGTGAATGCTTCGGTATCTACAGAACTCAATCTTGAGGTCAAGAGTGTAATCGGTAATAAGCAGGGTGTTGTTGTTTTAGTTAATGGTGCAACAGCTTAATAATTAAAAGATATTTTAAGGAGGATTATAAATTATGTCTTATACATTTGAATTAAATAATGAAAGAAAAGACGCTAACTTTGTTAGTGGCAAGGTAAAGGCTAACTCTCCTGTTGTAGAGATTTTCTCTGCTATGGCACAGGGTAAGGATTTATCACCTTATGGAAAAAAGGCAGATGCTGCCGCTAAATATATTATGGAACTTAACTCAAAAGCTTCTAATGGTAATGTTAATGCAATGTCTGAGCTTAACGAAATCAGACGTTTTGCAATGGAACCAGTTCTCATGAAAGAGATTAAGTTACTTTCTATTTATGGTAACTATAAGGCTCTCGGTTTTAATGATTCTTGTGAAGTTGAAGTACCAGAGTTTGCTAACCTTGATTCAAAGATTCAGGCTGCTGGACAGGATGTAACATTCCCAGTTATCAGAAAGAAGAGAGTTCCTATCGCTACTGTTAATATTTCTGGTGGTTATGCTGTAGATTACAGAAAGGCTGCTGTTGGCGATATGACAGATGAAAATGAACTTCAGGATCAGGTAAGAGTTCAGATTAGAAACAAGGCTGCTAAGTATGTTGTTGAAACAATTTATAATGCAATCAAGAATGCAAAAGGTGTTAAGTACTTTGCTGATGATGCAAGTCTTACAAAGACAAATGCTGATAAGGTAATTGCTAATGTTAGACGTTTTGGCAAGCCAACAATTACTGGTGATTATGCACTTATTTCTAAGTTTAATGGATTCGCTGGATTCCAGGGTACAACTCCTGCTGTTACAGGTATTTCTCAGAAGGTAATGGACGAGATACATAGTACAGGTCTTATGGGTATGTATAATGGTGCAGTTCTTGCAGAGCTTCCAAATCCTTATGACCTTACAACTATGAATAAGGCTGGTGATAACTTTGATACTATGCTTCCTGCTGGTCTTGGTTATGTAATTCCTGCTGGCGGTCAGTCACCTATTTATACAATTACTCGTGGTGGTCTTACATCATTCACAGGTACAGATGTAACTACAGGTCAGATTATATCAAGATTTGATTTATCTGTTGGCGCACTTGTAGCACCTAATAGAGAGTATGAAATAGGACTCCTTCATGATCAGAGTCTTGATTCATTAAAATAAGATATTTTAAACATGTAGGGGTGGCTTAATGTCACCTCTGCATTTTAGTTATATGGAGAAAATTATGAACAATAATTTTTATTGTTATTCAAAGAAATTGTCTCATTTTATTAGAGCTTTTGATATTTCATATATAAGTATAGGCATACATCCCATTACAAATGTGAAATATTATGTTTTCCAAAAATCTAAAAAATTGGATAAAATTATTGCTTTATATAATGAAGTTAAACATAAGTATTAGTTGAAAAAATAAAATATAGTCGATAAGGAGGATTGGCAAATGCCAACATATAAGAAAAAAACAGAAAATAACACAGAGAATATTGAAGTAAAAGACGATGATTCAATTAAGGCTGAAGATATAAATGTAAAAACAGTTGAAAAGATTGTTGAAAGAGTTGTTGAAAAACCGATAGAGGAAGATACTCGTCTTGACAAGAAGATAAATGTGAGAAGTATTGCACCTTGGATAACTGGTGCTCCAAGAGTAACTACAAGTGGAGATATTAGTGTTCCACCAAAGGGAACAGTACTACTCTCTCGTGAAGAAGTAATTGCTCAAGCACAGAATGGTAACAGACTACTTAATGGTACTGACTCTGTAGGTTCACATGCAACTTGGTACATAGATGATGCTTTTACACGTTCAGAATTAAGTTTTGATATACCTGATGAACATAAGGCTCAGGCTTTCTTAACTAAAGATATTGTAAAGGATATTTTTACAATTAAATCACAGAAAGACTTTGAAGCGGAAATTGAAGACAGGGTTGTAACTCGTGCAGAGAAAGCATATTTAATTGAGTGTATTAAGGAACTTAATTTTAATGATTATCATAAGATAGATTTCTGTGTTAAATATACAGGTATTGAACCATAAGAGGTGACATCATGGAAGAAAGAACAACTGCTAATGAAGTTATAGATTTCTTTGAATCATCTTTTGCTGATAAACAAGTTATTCCTTTAGAATTGGAAATTATATGGCTTAGAAAAGCAGTTAGTCGATATTCTCTTGAATTAGATAAATTGATATTTGATTCAGAGATATTATCGTTTGATAAAAAAATAGATGATATTACAATGTCAACTCTTGCTGCTTTTATGAAGGAATACTATCAGGAAAGACAGCTTTCTAAAGTTAATAAGCGTATCAGTATTGTAGGAAAAGATTTATCTGTTGGTGCTTCTGATAATTCTAAGAAATACACAGAAGATGAATATAATTTAATGCAAGAAAATGCTAGAGATCTTGTTGAAAATCAAAAAACAACTGCTTTTATTTAAGGAGGATTATCATGTCAAAAGAATGGTATTTACTCTCCTCTTCTACCAAACCTAATAGTATTGGTGGATATGAAAATGAAGGTTTTCAAGATTATAAAGATGATGCATTTTCAGAAGCATTAGAAACTGATATTGCTACTAACATAACATTATACAATCATGATTTATCTGAATCACAAGTAATTCGCTGTATTATTCAGGGAAACTCCGCTGATACGATGTTGAAGTCAATGGAACGCATTGGCTTATTCAGTATTGGAACTGTTAAAGCAGGTATGTATGTATTCTTTGAAAATAGATATTGGCTTATAGATGGTCTTCCTGGTACGCAAGGAATATATGAAAAAGCTACAATGTGTCTTTGTCAATATAATCTTAGATGGCAGAATAAAAATGGTGACATTGTTGAGCGTTGGTGTAATATAACATCTGCATCAAAGTACGATGTTGGTGAGAATGGAAATAATACTATTTTTCTTACATCAAACAATTATGCTATCAAAATTCCTTATGACGAAGAAACTATTGAGTTGGAAACCAAGCGTGTTTTTATCGACAGATATAAAGATAAGCCTATAAAAGTATTTAAACTTACTCGTGATGATGATGTCTTGTACGATTATGGTGATGAATATCACGGAAGTATTCTGAATTTTATAGCTGATAAAGATGAATTCAATGAAAAATATGATAATCAAGAATTGAGGATTTGCAATTACAACTCTTCTGCTTCTAATCCTAATATTCCATCTGAACCTCAAGAGAAAGATGTTATTGCTTCTATATTAGGTAGCGACACTTTAAAGTTGGGGAAAGAAAGAGTATGGAGTGTAGAATTTAAAAATTCAGAAGGTAATCAGATAGAATATGCTGATTTTGAATGGAATGTTATATCGGATTTTGACATAAAGAAATCAGTCGATGGAATTACAATTCATTTATTTATCGATGATGATTCTTATTTAGAGGAATCATTTATTGTACAAATCTTAAATCTTGAAGATAAAATAATGACTGAAAAAACTATTACTGTTGAGGAGGGATACTAATGGCAGAAACTGTTATAAAAGATACTGGATTGTGTAAATCTGTTCTTATTCAAACCTTTCTCGACAATAGCGAAATAATGGAAGTCTTATTAGGTAAAGGATATGATAAGAAATATACACAAGATGAGATTGACGATACTGTGTATAAGCAAATCTTTCCTTACTTATATATAGACGAAACACAAACTCAAACATTGAGTTATATTTGTTGTGAAGTTGAAACTCCAAGAATACCAACTGGAACAATTAAAGACATGATGATAACTATATGGGTATTTTGTCATAAAGGTATTATGAAATATTCTAAGAAAGGATATCGTGGTACTAGAGTTGATATATTATGCGATATGATTGAAAGATCTTTAAGGAATTCAGACAAGTTTGGTATTGGTAAACTTCACTTATCATCTGTTGAACATTTCTTCCCAAACGCTAAAACCTATGGTAAACAGATGATTTACACAATATCTGATTTTAAAATTAAGGATAACTGATGAAATTAAGTTACTCCGATCTCATATCGCCATTCCCATTTAAAACATCTATATGTAGTATAAAATCTCCCACTTTATCGGAGATATGGAATATTACATATGATATTTATCTTTTTTATATAAGAATCTTATCTCTCACCCCACAAATGTATATAGATGAAATTAACCCAAAACTTCGTGCATGGTATGAATCATTAAGCGAGACAGATAAAAATGATGTCACTTTGATTGATATATGTAAGGTTGATGAGACAATAATTGGTAATCTTACTAAGGTATTGGATTTTTTCGTTGTTGAAAATGTTGTTTGGAACAAAGAAATCTCCGCTTTTATTGTTTATGACAGTAAAGATGATAAGGGCAATATCATTCCAAAGTCATTTATACATACAAAGATATGGAAAGAGCTAGTCAGTATCATATTACAACTTAATGCTATTAATAATGATGAACAAGAAATTGATGAGTCGAAAGTTAAGAGCAAAAAAGCATTGGAAATATTAGAAAAGCTCAAAAAAGGTAGAGAGGAAAATAAGAAGAAAAATAAGTCAGATAAGGCATTACAGTTAGATAACTTGGTATCCGTTATAGCAAATAAACATGCTTCGCTAAATATGACAAATATTTGGAATATAACAGTATATCAATTATGGGATGCTTTTACGAGAATGGCTGGAAATAACATATATGATATGAGTAAATTTACAGTCTCAGTTTGGGGAGATGAAAAGAAACAATTTAATTATACGGAATGGTATAAAAGAATTGACAATTAAGGCTTTGCGAGATGCAGAGTCTTTTTTATTTATAAAAATATTAAATTAGGAGGATTATAAAATGGCAAATAGTAATACAAATATGGCTAACAGAGAAGTTGCCGACCTTATTTTTGTTGACTATGCTACTAAGAAGCCTTTCTTAAACCTTGATTTCGCCAATGTAACTACTACTGAACTTACAGGTGAAAATGTATATGCACATGGCGGTAAAGGACACCCTAAGAAGGTTAGCTTTAGTGGTGAAAAAGGTGGTACTCTTACTATTGAAACTCAAATTCAGACTGTTAAATTATGGCAGTTAATTACAGGTGGTGAAGTTTCTAAGACAGCTAAATTTATGGTTAGAGAGGAACTTGCTGTTACTGGTTCAGGGGCTACAGTAACATTATCAGAAGCACCTGTTGCAGGAAGTGTTGTTGTATATAAAGCAGATGATGATTGTGGAACATCTTTAGCAATTACTGGTGATTCAACAGCTATTACTCTTACTTCTGCCCTTACAGATGGAGATAAGGTAATCGCATATTACCTTAAGGAAGTAAAAAATGGTGTTGAAAGAATCAACATCAAGTCTACAAGTTTCCCTAAGAACTTTATTGTTTATGGAGATACTATTATGAAGACAGAGGATGATAACGTTCTCCCATATAAGTTTACTGCTTATAAGGTTGCTCCACAGTCTAATATGAGTCTTTCATATTCTAATAATGGTGATCCAGGAAGTATAACAATAACATGCGATCTTATGGCAGATGAAGATGATAATATGTTAGATCTTACTCTTATTGAGGAATAATATATTCATTAAGAAGAGTGTTTTTAAGCACTCTTCTATTTTTTGGAGGAATTAAGCAATGATACAGAAATGTAAAATTACATATCACAACAAGTTCCTCAATATTGTTGTTTTTGAATTTAAAGGTAAAGAAATTCAGATAACCTTAGATGTTCCCGAAGGAACAAAAGTTGTGTACATAAAATATGAAAATGGTAAATATTCTGCTGTATCTGAACAGGAATATAACAATTCTAAAATTTCCACGAGAAATGTTCAGAAAACAGTAAAAGAAAAGCCATTAGAAAAATCAGAATAAATATTGTAGTTAATTTTAATCATTATACCTATAGGGATAGCATGACTACAATATTTGTTTTGCTATCCCTATTTTTTACGATTTAGGTGGTGATTAAAATTAACAAAATATTTAACTCTTTAGATGAAGTATACGAATGTTATGGAAGAGAAAACATTATTCCTATTACTCAATTACCTCAGATAATATTCTATACATCTAAGTGGCATGTTCAGCCAAAATGGACAGAAGAAAGTGAAAGAAATCATGGGCATTTATGTTGTTTCTTTCATAAAGGAGAAACTAAGAAATGCTATGAAGAATGGATGAAAAATAGACCTAATAAGGGTGGTGATTGAATGTTCTTAGATAACGAAGCAACAACTCCATTAAAACCAGAAGTTAAAGATTATATCATATCTCTTTTAGACACATATCAGAATCCATCGTCAATGTATCAATCTGGTGTTAATGCGAAACAAATAATTACCATATTCACTGTATAGTAGAGACAGAATCAAATATAAATCTATCAGATTTAGTTAGAACTATAAAGTCATATATAACTTATTATATTTGGAAAATATATAAGAATTATTTATCTAAACATTTTTGGAAAAAAAATACATTCTTCACGGATGGATATTTTATTTGTAGTATTGGAAATGTCAGTGAAAAGCAATTAAGAAAATATATAGAAAAGCAAGGTTAAAACAGAGAATATATAAATGAAAGGAAGTGATTATAGATGTTAGTTGCATATAAATATAGATTGTATCCTAATAAAGAACAACAAGAATATTTTGCAAAATGTTTTGGATGTGTACGATTCATCTATAATCGTATGCTTTCAGATAAGATTGAGTATTATAAAGAAACAAAACAAAAACTTAATAATACACCTGCTCAATATAAGAAAGAGTTTGAATGGTTAAAAGAAGTTGATTCTCTTGCATTAGCAAATGCACAAATGAATTTACAAACTGCATATAATAATTTCTTTAAAAGACCAGAAGTAGGATTTCCTAAATTTAAGAGTAAGAAAAATCATAACTACTCTTACACTACTAATAATCAAGGTGGAAATATTTATGTATCTGATAGATATATTAAACTTCCTAAAATTGGTTTGGTTAGAGTAAAGAAGCATAGAAATTTTGAAGGGTTGATTAAATCTGTTACAGTTTTACAGAATCCTTCAGGTAAATATTATGTTTCTGTTTTGGTTAATCAAGAAGATAAAGAAAAATTACCTATTAGTAATAATGAAATAGGTATTGACCTTGGCATTAAAGAGTTTTGTATTACTTCTGATGGAGAAATGATTGAAAATCCTAACTATTTTAGAAAATCCGAAAAAAGATTAAGAAAGTTACAAAAGGATTTATCACGTTGTCAAAAAGGAAGTAAAAACAGAGAGAAATGTAGAATAAAAGTTGCAAAACAACATGAAAAGATTACTAATCAGAGAAAAGATTTTTTACATAAGTTATCTACAAGAATTATTCGTGAAAATCAAATGATTGTACTTGAAGATCTTCGTGTAAAAAATATGATGAGTAATCACAAATTAGCAAAATCAATAGCAGATGTATCATGGAGTGAATTTGTAAGACAATTGGAATATAAGGCTGAATGGTATGGTCGAGAAGTTATTAAGATTGATACTTGGTATCCATCAAGTCAGATATGTTCTAATTGTGGACACAAAGATGGTAAAAAAGCATTGTCTATAAGAGAATGGACTTGCCCTGTTTGTGGTATACATCATGAAAGAGACACAAATGCAGCAATAAATATTCTCAATGAAGGTTTGAGAATGAGAACGGCAGGAACTGTCGGAATAGCCTAAGTAAACTTGTGCGGTTACGCATATTGATTAGGAAGCCAACGAGCTTTAGCTCGTGGGTAGTTCACCACCATCTTCTACTCTATTGGCTATTAAAATGAACAAAGAAGATATAAATAGTTGTATAAGAATTACAAGTGGTAAAGAAGAGATTGCTGAACTAAATAAGTTTTGCGAAACATTAAAGAGATGTGTAGAAACATTAAGACAAATGAATAAATAAAAAATAAGGAGGATTAAAATTATGACAGATTTATCATTTTTAACAAATTTTGCAGTACCGATTATTGTTGGTATTTGCCTATGTATAGGTTATGTATTAAAAAATATTGTTACAACAGATGCAGTTAATAAGTATATTCCTGCAATCATGGGTGTATTGGGTGTGGTACTTAACGTATGGATGAATATGGCTTTTACACCTGAAATATTACTTGGTGGTCTTGTCTCTGGTCTTGCTTCTACAGGTTTATATGAAGCATTTAAGAATTTTTTGAAGAAGTAAGAAGGGATGGTACATATGAGTGGGATCTATAGAAAAACTTACACAAATTGATTATTTATTAGTCATTCTTGGGTTCTTTGCCATCTTATTTGCAGCCAAGGAAATTATCGAAATATTTAGTTATTTTAAGAAGAAACTTAGATTGAAAACAGGTATTGACGAAGATAAAGAGACAATAGAAAACCGTATTAAAACGCTTGAAAAACACGATAATTGGCAGTATCAGGAAATTTTAAAGATTTCTAATGGCATTGACGATATTAAAGACAACCTTACTAAAAGGGAAATTAAGGATAAAGCAAAAACAGTTGCTACTCTTCGAGGACAATTGTACGGATTACATGAAAAATTTGTAACCAAAGAGTATATTGATAAATCAGGGTTAAAAACATTTATTGAACTTGGAAAGATCTATGAAGCTGCTGGAGGCGATGATATTTATCACGACAAATTATATCCTGAAGTAATGGCTTTGCCAATTAAAGAAGATTAAATTTCTACCACAGTAAAAATTTACCATGATAAAATTTGTATAAACAAAATATACATATACATATTAACATTATGGACAACAAATTATGGTATTATCGAAATAAAAAGGGGTTAACATTACAGGAATTATCAAGACTTAGCGGAATATCAGTTGCAGCTCTAAATAAAATAGAGAATGGAAACACAAAGGATATACTTCTTAACAATGCTATTACTCTTTCTCATATTCTTAATGTTGATATATATGAATTGTTTTGTATTAAACATTGAGAAAGGAAGAATGAGTATGGGAAAAATGTTTTATAACTTAATATGTGAAGAACTATGTATAACAGGTGGTAAGGTTATATATATTGATACCAATGTTGGAAGTCTTGAAGAAGTACATAAGATAGTAACTGATAATGCTGATAAATACCCAAACGGAAAATGGGAATTATACCCTATGCAATTAGCGGTATAACAATACAATTAAATATAAAAACTTTCAATGAGAACGAGTCTAATTCAGGCTCGTTCTTTTATTTTATCTAAAAATAAAGGAGGAACTTATGGCTTATAGAATTATAGATGTATCAAGTAATAATGGTGTACTTAATTGGGACATAATTAAAGAGCAGATAGATGGTGCAATTATTAGAATAGGTTACGGCTCAGATGAATCAAACCAAGACGATGAACAAGCCGAAAGAAATATGACTGAATGTGAAAGACTTGGTATTCCATATGGCGTTTACATATATTCTTATTGTCTTAATATGGAAGAAGTAAGAAGTGAAGCTGCACATATATTAAGAATGATTCAGGGATTTAATCCTGTTCTTGGTGTATGGTTCGACATGGAAGACGCTGATGAATATAAAAGAAATCATGGTCTTGTTCCCGAACAAAATGGTAAACTTCTCACAGATTTTTGCGTAGAATTCATGCAGATTGTTAAGGATGCAGGATATAAAACGGGTGTATATGCGAACTGGAATTACTTCAATAATATTCTTAACGATGATAGACTTACAAGTTTTGAAGGTTTCAATAAATGGCTTGCACATTGGGGAATAGATGAACCTTCGATGGATTGTCTGTTGTGGCAATATACATCAGATGGTTATATTGAGGGAATTTCATACTATACAGAAACACCTGTATATGATGATAATGGTGTTCCAACAGGTGAGACGACAACAGAACTTCATCATAGATTTGATATGAATTATTACTATGGAGAATTACCTAATGTTGAACCAGTTATTCCATCTGAACCAACTGAAGATAACTCTGAATCAGATGATATTGAAACAAAATATCATGTAGGAGATTATGTGTCATATCATACAATTTATGCATCTTCCACTTCCGAAAATGGATTAACACCTTCAATTACAGAGGGCACAATTACTAATATCATTGCATCTGCAAGAAATCCATATCTTATTAACGATGGTACAGGTTGGATTAATGAGGATTGTATTGAAAATAATAATGAAAATACTTCTAAACCAGAATCACCTGATGTAGAAGAATCTACAAATCTTGCTCATTCTGTTGGCGAATATGTCACATATTCAGCACTCTTTGCTTCTTCAACTTCCGAAGAACCACTTAACCCACTTTATACAGATGGAACTATTACAGCTATCGCTGAAGGTGCGAGAAATCCATATCTCATCGAGAATGGCAGAGGTTGGGTAAATGACTCTGTTATTAATGGCAGTTCTGCACCAGAAGATACTTATGAAGAACCTTCTTATGATACATATGAAGTTGAAAGCGGAGATTGTCTTTCAGCCATTGGTGATAAGCTTGGTGTAGATTGGTATTCTATTGCAGAAGCTAATGGTATAGGAGAACCATATACTATTTATCCAGGTCAGTCTCTTATTATACCTAGATAGTATACTAATAATAAAGAAAGTGTGGTTTCTTAGTAATTTTGAAGCCACACTTAATTTTTAAAAAATTATAAATACATGTTCAAAATGTCTTTACTACTATCTAGCCATGTAGTAAGGGCATTTTATTTATATGGAGAGTGTGTGGCTAGACCACTCTCCTACCCTTAATCAAGAAAGGAATGAATAGTTATAGCAAAAAATATAGGTAAAATTTTTGAACAGAACTTCAAAAACTCATGTCCAGAAGATGTATTAATTTATAGACCGCCTGATGCTGCTCAATCATTTGATATGAGTTCAAAGTTAAGATTCAGTCAACATAGTCCATGTGACTTTATGATTTTTAGTGGCAATAGGAATACATTTTGGACATTGGAATTAAAAACTTTTGAAGGATTTTGTTCATTTGAACGAACCAAGGAAGATAAAGGAATTATACACTACTATCAAGTAGAATCATTAAAGAAGTTTTCTACTTATAAAAATGTTTGTAGTGGGTTTATTTTAGATTTTAGAAAAACAGGTAATACATATTTTCTTATGATAGATGAATGGGATGGATTAATAAACTCCCTTTCTAAAAAAAGTTTTAATGAAAATGATTTATTGAAATATTGCAATCCTATTCTTATTAATAAGAAAAAATTAAAAGTAAATTATCGTTACGATATCAATGGTTTTCTTAACGATACAAGATTGTAAAGGAGAATAATATAATATGAATAAGACATTAAAGGTATATCAGATAATTAATGTCAATGCAAGAATTAAAAATGTAATCGAAGGTGAATCAGTAATTAATGCTGCATTTAAGTTTAAGTTGCTCAGATTATATTCAGAGATTCAGGGAGTTGTAAAGGACTTTGAAATGACAAAGGACTCTCTTGTTAATAAATATGGTAAGGATGTTGTTGATGAAAATGGTGAAATTGTTCCTAATCAGAAGAGGATTAGTCCTGAAGACGAAAATTGGAAAGATTTTATTAAGGAGATTAATGCGGTGAGCGATTCTGATGTAGATGTTAATTTCACGTCTCTCAGTGCAGAAGAATTGTTTAGTATGGGATTAGATACTGATGCTTGTGCTGATTTGATACCAATCGTTGAGGAGGCTTAATGAACTATCCATTTTGTTGTCCCAATTGTGGACATAAAGAAATTATAAGTATGGCTATGAAAGATTATACATCAGAAGGTCATTATTGTCTCGTTTGTAATACTGAAATGAAGCGAGAAGTAAAATCTTTGGTATGTGGAATGAGTATTGATAAAACGGGTGATTTCTATAATCACACTTCTATATAAGAAAGGAAATTTATTATGTTTACATATTTTAAAATGAAAAGAAAAGAACACAAAATTAAATTAGAGCTTTATACAGCAGTTGAAAATGTTTTAAATGAAAAGAAAGACATTGTTGACACTGTTAAAAATCTATATTTATCTGTCAAGGATGTTCCTATGGAAGAACTTAGAGACACTTTTATAGAGAAGCTTGCTGAAATTATTCATGCTGAAAATCATAAGGATGATGAATTAAGTGATAAATAATATCAAGGATTTGGAAAAGACTCTAAATAAATATCTCATTAAAGCATTAGAACTAACAAGAGATGAAATATTTGAAGTTGTCTTTAAAAAAGTTGAAGATTATTATAATGAACCTGTGTTTTCTTCACTTGATCCAACTGAACCTGCTTTTTATGAGAGAACATATAAATTAATGGAGTCTCTTACGGCTTCACATATTAAAACTATAGGAAATACATATAGTTTTACAGTTGGATGGGATGATGATTATTTATCATTTCGGTATAAGAGAGGATTTGTAGCTCCTAAACATGGAAATACATATAACGGAATTACTGGTCTTCAAGTTTTGGAAAGTATGGACAATATGGAACATGGTATTATTGTAGGCGGTACACATTTCTTCTTTAGTGAGGCATTAAATGAACTTGGTCGTGAAGCAGGTATCACTTCATTATTTAAAAAGAATTGTAAAAAGGTAGGAATACCAATTAAATAATTTGGAACTGTAGGTGTCATAGCCTACTCTTCTATTCTATTAACGCTCCTTTCTGTGAGCGTTATTTTTATGCAAAAAAATAGATTCAGAAAGGAGAATATAATAATGGGAATGAATGATTTCTCAATAGGATTAATTGCTGGGTTAGATGGCACAAAATCAAAACAGCAACTTAATCAAGATATAGAAGCTTTAAAAAGACAGCTTGGTAGTGTTGAAATTCAAGCAAAACTTGATAGCAATACCATTACCAATCTTACGAAACAATTGAATTCTGTACAGATAAATCTTCAAAATGTATTTATAGACCAAACTGCTATTAATAACATGGTGTCTCAGATTAATACTGCTTTAAGTGGAATTAATATTAATCTTGGTAATGCATTGAATAATAATGTAGGACAGGCAGCACAGAATGTTGGTAGGCAAGCAGGAAATATTATCTCAGGAGAAGTTGAAAATTCATTAAGGAATGTTACCTCTAAAGAAATAGGTCTTTCATTTAAAGTTGATGAAACAGATTCAGATGAATTTAATAATGCCGTTGATAAAGAAATTAGAAAACTTCAACAAGCTAAGAATAAAATGGTTTCTGTTAATTATACAACTGATACCAAACAGAGTGTTAATGAATTAACTGGTGAATATGAACATGTAGAAAAATTAACAGGTGCAGTATTCAGATATAATACCGAAACTGGCGAAGCTATTACTAAGACAATGAAGTGGGCACAAATTGGAACTACTGTTGATGATAAGGGTAATGATGTTCCATTAATGGGTTGGGTTCAAGGTCTTACAAGATATAGTAAGGCGTTAGATGAATCTAAGGTAAAAGTTGATAACTTTGCAAAGATACAGAAAACAGCAACCGCCAATTTGAATAATCAAATAAATCAACTAAATGCTTCTGCATTAGATAAAAATGCCGACAGACCTATAACAGAAAGTGGTCATTTAACACAATTAGAAAGTAAATACAATGAAGTTAAAAATGCCATAACAACTATGGGAAACGCTTCAAGAGACACTTTTACGGATGAACAAATTAACGTTAAAGAATTAATTTCACAGTATAAAATATTAGTATCTGAATTTCGAAATGCTGAAAATGTTCGTTCTACTTTTAAATCTGACAAATTAACTGAAGGTATAAGTAAAGCTCAGTCGCAGTTTAAGGCATTACAAGCTGAAATTAGCAGTTCAGGTGTAATGGCTTCGGATAAACTGACAAATGAAGTTTCTAATATAACCAAATTATTTGGTTCAGATAATGGTGCTTCAATGACTAAAGCCCAAGTTGAACAGGTGTTTACTTCACTGTCTAATGCGAAAAATGAATTAAATGCTTTAGTAAAAATGAATGTTTCTGAATCTTCAATTAAGATACTTTCAACTCAAGCAAATACACTGTTAGAACAAATCAATAATTTTGAAAAGAATAATCCTCAATTTTCAAACTTTTCAAAAACCATTGATGGTGTCGATGTAAGTGTTGACAAGTTGAAAAATGATTTACAAACGGTAAATAGCGCTGCTGACTTAAGATTGATTAAATCGCAATTCGCAAACTTACAAACATCTTTTAAGTCTACTTCTGTAACTGCAAACGGTTTAGCAACAGATATATCTCGTCTTTCTAAGGCAGAATCTTGGCAGAAATGGTTAGATAATAACACTAAATCCACAAAAAAATACGGTAAGGAAATTAAAGAACTTATCGACAAGATGAAGAATTTAGATGAGCAAATGACAAAATCCGAATCTAACGATTTAACAGCCAAAATGAAAGGCATACAAATTTCTGCTCGTAATAGTGGTTTATTAGGTAATACTACTATTGATAAGTTGAAAACTGCCTGGCAGAAATTTGGTGGATGGTCTATTGCAACTGGAAGTTTGATGACAGGTGTTAATAAAGTCAAAGAAGCTGTTTCTAAGATGAAAGATATGGATGATATTCTTACTGAAATCAGTAAGACTTCTGATTTAACAACTGAACAAATAAAGAAACTTGGCGTTGCTTCTTATGATACAGCAAGTAAATATGGTAAAAAATCTACCGATTATTTAACTGGTGTACAGGAGATGTACCGTGCTGGTTTTGATAATGCAGAAGAAATGTCAGAACTATCTATTTTAGCTCAGTCAGCAGGTAATATGACAAGCGATGCAGCAAATGATTATCTTATTGCTACAAATGCTGCATACGATTATAAAAATAGTGTTGAAGAATTGAATAAAGTTTTGGATTCACAAAACTATATAACAAATAATGCAGCTATTAGTATGCAAGATATGGCAGATGCAACATCTGAATCGGCTTCTGTTGCTGCACAATACGGTGTAAAAGTTGATGAATTATCTGCTCTTATTGCTACTGTTGTTTCTAAAACAAGAGAAAGTGGTTCAGAAGCGGGTACAGCATTAAAGAGTTTATTTATTACTCTTCAAGATACAACCTCGAAACCTGTTCGAGAGGCGTTTGAAGCTGTTGGTATTTCAATGACCAAAATGGTTGATGGTGCAGAAAGACTTAAAACACCTATTGAATTATTAAAGGAACTTTCAGTTGCTTTTAATAGCTTACCTGAAGGTGATACGAAAAGAGCAAATATCTTAACAGATATAGGTAAGAAATACCATGCTAACGATTTAGCAGCTATACTTAGCGATTGGGAATCTTATGAAAAGATGCTTAATTTATATAACAGTAATTCAGCTAATGGTTCAGCACTAGAAGAAGCCGAGAAATCAGCCAATAATCTTACAGGCTCATTAAATAAACTTAGTAACACTTGGACAGAATTTATTAATCACTTGGTTCAGTCAGATGATATAAAAAATATCGTAAATTTGGGTAATGATGCATTATCCTTAATTGATGACATCACTTCACATATTGGTTTATTGGGGGTTGCAATAACTGGTAGTGGAATATTTGGTGTCACAAAATTTATTAAGAATTTTGATTGGGTTTTCAAACCTTACACAAAAAACTCTCTCCAACAGTTTTTAGTTGGTCAATCATAGATAAGAGAATAACATAATGGCGTTGTAATCAAGTCTATGGATACATGGGATTCTTAATAAAAAACTCTGCAAACACTTTAGCGGAGTATAAACTTTACATGGAGGAGTAAATGCTTGAATGCTTGGTAGCTTAACAAACTACCCACGGATCACATAACAAACCGTAATCCATATAGTTATATTGGATGAGGTTGCGAAAGCAGAAAAAATTGTATATGTGGATATATGAAAATATCGAGGAGACTTGATAGGTGTCTAAGTATCATTAACAACGGGCAACGAGCAGGACGGTACTCTACATTTTATAATGTTGACCATATATAGAAATGAAAGGTTATATATAGAGAATAACTATATAAGAGAGCAATCCCCAACGACATACCCATCCTCTAAGTGAGTCATCGCCTTAAGTATGACATTCGCTTATAATGCATAGTGTACATTGCGATTTCGGAATTCAGTAATGTACTTGAGTGTGTGTTTCACTCAACTAGAAAATTCCAAAAATAACTTATAAATAAAATAAATTTTACGGAGGTTTTATTATGGTAAAATATGAAGAAAGAAATTGGTAATTTAATATAAAAAAAAGAATAATAAAATAAAGAGTAGAAAAAATCTACTCTCCTATGTAAAAATAATAATAATATTCCCACCAGATTCAATAATTAAAAACATAATTTAATGACAATAAACAACGCTATAAGCGCAATAACAAAAGACGTGCTCATTCTAATATGGCAATTCATAATGTCGTTCCTCCTTTTATTAGTTTCTTCTGCTTTGTATACAACAGAAACACTGAAGGGGTTTATTGCCCAAGCAATACCTGCTCGGCGACCGACTATATTTTTAATTATATATTATCTGGCTCCCTTACGCTTACCTTTTGGATAAGTATGCCTCCCAGATATTTTTATTATATCATTATATCATATTTTTACAATTCAGAACATAGGTTTTGAGGAAAATGTATAGTATTAAAGAGTCTTTTTATGCATATTGACATGATCATAAGATTAGTGATTAATAACAAAATAGGACTGTCGTGAGACAGCCCTACCATTGATTAAAAGGAGAAAAATGAACATAGCATAAAGAGAAAGATATTATAACATCATATTAGTGATGTCTTTTACTTTACTATCAGAAAGTTCAGTATGTTTACAAATCATGTTTGTGACAATGACTTTTCCTAAAATGGAACGTAAATTATACTTACCACTTCCGATAATACTTGTTAAAAAGTTTAACATGTCTCGCCTCCCTTCTCTATAGAATAGAAATATAAATTAGGGAAATATGCGCCCAGAAAGGGCAGATTCATTTTTCCGACTGCCATAAAATAGACATTGGGACAACCTTCGGTTATAGAGTGTTATGGCACACATCTATGTTGTTTCTCCAATGTCTATATTTTACCATTGTATTTAATTCAATACAATCCAGAACAATAGTTCTAATTTTGTAATTGTGAGTTAATATACTCTTCTCTTTCGGATTTCGTCATTGAGAAGAATTTTTCAAATTCTATATCAAGATTTTTGCATTCAATGTTGCATGTTCTGCATATACATTTAATATAATGCGTGTATGTGATTCTATGACAATTAGGACAGTAATGAATTTTTAGCATATGTAACCTCTGTTTCTCATTGATATAATTGCAAAAATATTTTATATGTGATATGTTATATGAAAATATTAACATATATGGGAGGTATAATAAAGTATGGATTATACATCTAAAACTCGCTCTTTACAATCACTTGTCAAGGATATGAATAAGGGTACAATTAATCTTTCTCATAAATTACAGCGACCAGAGGGACAGTGGAATCGCAAGCAAAAATCAGATTTGATTGATTCACTACTTCGCCATTATCCAATTAACCCAACTTATGCAATTGTTGAAGAAGACGGAACTTTATCAGTTATTGACGGTGTTCAGCGTCTTTCTACTATAAGAGATTATATTGAGAATATATTTGCTTTATCAAAGGATATGAATGATATTATTATTAACGGTGAAGAAAAGAATTTATCAGGTTTAAAATTTGACAAACTTGATGAAGATGTTAAATCTGAAATTCTTAATGCTGAATTGCAGATTTATAGAATGACCGATTGTACAGAAACAGATATCCGTGAACTTTTCCGAAGACAGAATGCAGGGAAACCTCTGTCAAATAAGCTTTTGCGTGTGGTGTATGAATCAGATGAATTTAGTGAAGTGGTCTACTCTCTCGCCAATCATCCATTCATGGATAAACTTATGTCACCTACACAAAGAAAGAATGGTACAGATAGAGATATAATTATCCAGGCAATGATGCTTATTTCTTCTAATCAGGAACAGGAATTTACATCTTTTAGAACAAAAGATATTGATACTTATGTAACTGATTATGCGGATCAGTATCTTGGTAGAGCTGATACATTAAAAGAGGCTATGGATAGATTCGATGAATCATTTGATGAAATTAAAATTCCTGTTACCTCTATCCCACAAATATTATATTCAGGTTATCGTATTATTAAAGATAAGAAGTCGTTTACAAAACTTGTTGATAAGGTTGCCGACTTCTGTATTAATTATGATTCTAATAGTGAGTATAAGCAATTTGTTCAGAATGGAACAGGCTCTAAAGAAAATGTTCGAGGAAGATTTGAATATTGGCGAGCAATTGTTAAGACATTACAGTAATGTTTCAGAGAGTAGTCATTAATTGGCTACTCTTTTATTAAAATAAACAAATGTTCTGATGGAAATATTTGTAAATATATTTTATAATCATAATAGAAATAAACTTAAGAAGTTTATTATTATGTTATTGGAGAAAAATATGAGGAACAAATTTTTCATTGACAAAAAATTAGTGAAGAAAATTGAAAAAGACTTAAAGAAGCGATGTTCTATCGAAGAAGATTTAAATAAAGATTTAGAACTTTTTAATGAAGAAATAGATGATAAAACTGTTCTTTCTATATTTAAATATATTGAAGATTATGGGAATAAGAAGCAAAAAGGTTATTTAGTAGAAATACAAAGTAGATATGAGAATTCTACATTACTCATTGATGATACTTTAAAACTTGCTGATTGGTATGATAAAATGTGTAATTTCTATAATAATATCGATGGAATGGATTTATAAGAAAAATGAATAAATATATAGTGTTAAGTAAAAAGAAAAATCTTAGTCAATTATATTGTATTATTAAAGATTTAAAGTTGAAGAATACATTGAAAAATAAAAGAACTTCGATATGGGAAAATAATGATTTGGAAATTAGTATTGACAAATACATAATTAGAATAACAATTTATTCAAATGAAGATGTTCAATATTATACTAATTATATTTTACAAAGGTGATAATATGGAAAAAAAAGAAAGATTAAAGATGATTAATTTTTTAAGCGACATTTTAAGTAAATCAAATATATCAGATTTTAAACATATTGAGTTAGAAAATGATAAAGATGTTAATTTTTTAATTAGTCCAAAAATTAAATACAAAAACAAAGAGGAAAATATACAACTACAATTAATGATTTATTGTTCTGACAATGAAAGCTTAAGTATATATTGTCCGTTATTGTATAAATTGTTAGATAAAGATAGCTTGGTATACACTCTATCATCAATTAATGAAGTTAATAGCAAAGTTGCTATTGGTAAAATTTATATGAATAAAGATAATAATTCTGTGATAAGTTATATTTATAGAGCTTTATTTAATAATATTTATGAAGAATTAACACCTCAATTAATTAATGACTATATAGATGCATTTCTATTAACTTCTATTGAGTTTTATTCGAAAATGAAAGAGGTTGTTGATGAAGACAAATAATAATGGTCATTTTATTTTATTGTTAGGAGTTTTTATTTTTGCGGCTTTTATTCGCACAATATTGAATTCTAGTAAAAATATAGTTAGTATAATTGCAAGTATTAACATTGTATCGTTATGGTTTGTGATATATTTAATTCTTGAAAATGCTCAAAACAAGTTTTATATTAGGCTTAAAAATAATACTGTTTTAGGAAGGCAAACAAAAATAAAAAAGAATAATTATTTCAAAAAAGTTATAAAATGGATAGAAATTGTTATATTTATTTTAGGCATTTCTTATGTAATATTTTTTGCGAATAGTATTATAAACGATATTATTGGATCTTTCTCATTATTTTTATCTATTGAAGAAGAATATATTTATAATTTAGTTCAAGATATTTTTTATAAAAAGAAATAATAAAAAGAGCAGGATTAATCTCCTGCTCTTTTATATTACTCTTCTTTTCTATTATCCCATCAGTCTTTATCTTCAGATCCACTACATTCGTCACTGTGTTCACAGAATTCACAATAACATTCATCAGTATAATCACCTGTTTGCCAACATAGTTCTGTTGGAGACATATCATCGTTCATAAACTCACCACCCCTCTACTTAAAAATATCTTAATTATACACTCGTTATTTTATCAAATTATTATATGTGAGGTGAATCAATATGAAATTATCTATAAAGATTAAAATAAATGAAATACGAGAACTGAAACCAATTGTTGAGTATATAAAGAACTTGGAGAATAATTCTCCCGAACTCAATACAGAGATAGAAATTGAGCTGGGAGAATAATTATTAGTTTTCTTTTATAACTTCAATAATTGAAATTTCTGACTTAGAGATGGTAAATGCATTAGTGTCAGAATATAAATGTAAATCATATCCAACTGAATAATGATGATTAAATATTTCTTCATTTTCAAGATTGTATTCTAATACGCCTTTATGACCATAATAGACCTTATTGATATGGTTGTATTCTTGCACTTTACCATCTTTGTTTTTAATTTTAAATGTATACATAGTATCCTCCTCTGTAATTTGATATTACTATCATACTACATTAAGGAATATTTTACCATTCGGAACATTAGTTCTTACTTAAAAATCACTCTTACAATTATTGCAGTGCCATTGTTTCTTAACCTTTTGTGAGAATATACCAAACATCGCTACTGATGTTACCTTTGATACTCCCGATATTTTCTTACAATTTGTACTATTACAATATGGACAATGAACTTTATTCAACCAATCTTGTGCTTGGGCGTTAGCTTGGGCGATTTGCTGTGGGGTAAGGTCGGGATTAGGAAGAGGTTTGCCATCTAATATAAAATCCATTACTTCTCTCGCCTCATCAAATCCACAATTATAATGTTTCATTAATAATTCGATACATTTTAACTTATTTTTTGTTTCACCAACTTTACTAAATTCTTTATAAAATTCACTTCTAGCGATTGTGTCATCTGAAAGTTTATCCATTAAATCTTGAGAAGTCATATTTTAATCCTCCGATTATTAAATTTATTATAAATATTGTATTATATTTATTATTGATTAGCAACTTAAAACTGTTGGAGAGTCTTTAGATGCAACAAAAACAATAATTAATACATTACAATCTTTATCAAATACAGGATTAGATAAAGGATTTGATGATGAAGCGGTAATTGCCAATAAATTAGCTGAATCCCTCAAAGGTTATTCTATTGAAGCTGTCAAAGCTTCAATTGCTGAGTCAACTCTTAATGAAATACAGATTAGGGCAATATTAAGTCAAAAAGGTCTTACAGGTAATATTCTTGAAACCACTACTGCTGAACTTGCCAACGCAACTGCTACTAATGCCGTAGCTGTTGCCGAAGGTACTGCTACTACTGCCACTGTTGGATTTGGTACGGCTATTAAAGGATTGGGAGCATCATTAAAATCGCTTGCTGCCGCTCATCCTGTATTACTTGCTATAACGGCTGCTATAGGTGCAATTTATGCTACCGTAAAAATCGTTGACGCTTGTACGACAAGTTTTGATGAATTAAAAGATAAAATATCTAACTTAAAACAAGATGTTTCTGATTCTGAATCAACTTTAAAAGATTATAAAACTCAGCTTGATGAAATAAATCAGAAAATAACTGAAATTAACAATCAAGATTCTTTAAGTTTTACAGACGAACAAGAGTTAGAAAATCTCAAAAATCAGAAAACTGAGCTGGAAAATATGTATAATATTGAAAAAGCTCGTCATGATTTAAAACAAAAAGAATTAGAAGATACTGCTAATAAATATTTTAATAAGAAAATAACACCTTCCTTGTCTAAAGAATATAAGGATTATTCGGTTGTAGACGAAGATGGATTTGAAAAAAAACTTACAAAACTTGATATAATGAATTTAGCCAAAGAAAGAATGCTTTTAAATCAATCTAGGTTAGATACATTAAATGAAGAATATAATGATAAATCAAACCCTTCCAATAAGGAAACCAAGGAGTATGAGAAAAATAAAGCACAGCTTGAAAAGGCTCGTGATGATGCAAAGAAAACTGCTTTAGATATTCAGGAAGAGGCAAAGAATCAAATTGAGGGATTGGACTCAACCTCAGATACTTATAAAAAAGTTACAGAAGCTTCGCAAGAATTATCTGACGCATTAGCAAGATTAAATAATGACTGGGATAATCTGTCTAGTAAAGGTAAGCAGGAGGATTTATCTTCTAAGATATCAAAAGAAGCTAAAAATTTAAGTTCGGATGATATGAAAAATATTGATAATTATCTTTCAACTTTATCTGATGATGATTTAAACATTCTTGCTAATGTGACTTTTGATGAGAACACTACAGTTGAAAGTCTTAAAGAAGCTATTAAAGCCGCTCAAGAGGAAGCTAACAAAAGTTCGGTAGATTTATCTGTTAAAACATTTGATCCTACTTCTCTTCTTGAAGAATCAGATGATAAGACTAAGACAGCAACATTAGCAGACCTTCAGTCAGAAGCAGATTTGTTATCTTCTATTCAGAAAGAAATGTCTGAAACAGGTCGTATCGGTGTTGATTCAATGCAGAAAATTATCAAGCAGTATCCAGAAGCAAAAGACGCTTTAGGTCAGTATATGCTTGGTATTATCTCACAGGAAGAGTTGTTTGCAGAGCTTGAAGGCATATATGAGGATGATAAAGACGTTTATATTAAATCTGTTATAGAGAAAGCTAAGACAGATGAGGATTTCTTTAATACCCTTAAAACCAATTATCCAGAACTGATTAATCAATTAGGGGCGGTTTATGGCACAGATGTTGCAAACTGGACTACTATGGAACAGGCAAAGGTTAATATTACAGCACAGGCAATACAGCAAATAGCAAACATTTATAAAGAGTTTTATAAGGCTATGGGTGTAAATGATGGTATTGACTTTAATATTCAAGCTACTAAAAATGCTATATCCGCAGGAAATCCAGGTGCTATAGGTGGTTCATTATTCAGTAAATCTTATTCAAAATCTAACTTTGATAAGGTTGTAACTGACAACAACCATAAATTCAAAATGAATGGCAATGATGTTAGTAATGCCTATAAAGAATTGCAGAATAATATAGATTCAGTCTGGAACACAGCCGAAAAGATGAAAAATGCCATAGATGAAGCGGCTTACAATCAGATTAATGCAAGTATAGATACATCATGGCAAGGTTTAGGCGGTAGTGATAGTTCATCTTCTTCACAAACAGCAGAAAAACTTAACTGGATTGAACGCTTAATCAATAAGATTTCTACAGCATATTCACGACTTAAGAATATTGTATCTGATACAACAACTACATGGCTCAAGCGTAATAATGCCCTTTCTGATTCTATGAGTGTACTCAGAGATGAGATAAATGCACAGTCACAGGCTTATGAATATTACATGAACGCATTTAATTCTTATGGTCTTGACGAATATTATAAGAATCAGATTGCAGATGGCTCAATAAGTATTGATGTTATTTACGATGATGATTTGAAGGATGCTATATCTGATTGTCAGGATTTCTATGATAAAGCACAGGACGCTAAGACTGCTGTACAGGAACTTGGTATTGAGTTAAAAGGACTTGCTAAGAGTAGGTTCGATAATGTAGCTTCTGAATTTGAAGAAAAGATTAATAAGATTGTTGCCGTTAGAGATTTATACAGTAAAGAAGATGAACTTATGAACGAAAAGGGTTGGTTCTCTTCTACCCTACTCAATTCAGCAATGATTGACCAGGAAAATAAGAATCTTCAAAAACTCGAAGCCGAAAGGGATGCTTTAGTCAATGCATTAAATTCTGCTGTAAATTCTGGAAGCATTATGCCTGAATCAGAGGATTGGTATTCTATGCAGTCAGCAATAGATGAAGTTTCTTCAAGTATTTTAGATGCTAAGAAGGCTTTGGTCGAGTATGATAACACCATTCGCCAGATTAATTGGGATGCTTTTGATAGAACTCGTGATGACGTTGAAAACCTTATTACTGAAACAGACTTCCTTACAGAATTACTTAAGGATGTCGGAATAACTGATGATAATGGTAATATGACCAAAGAAGGTCAGGCTGCTCAGGCATTACTTGCACAGAAATACCAATTATACCTTAATCAAGCAAAAGCTTATAAAGATGAAATTGCTAAAATTGATGCTGATTTAGCCAATAATCCTTATGACAAAGAGTTACTTGACAGAAAACAAGACCTTATTGATAAGGAACAAGAAGCTATTAAGTCTGCTATGAGTGAAAAAGATGCCATTAAGGATTTGACTAATGATGCTTATAGTGATTTTATTGATAAGCTTGGAGATGCCATTGATAAATACAAAGAGCTTATGAGTACTATGAAGGACGCTTACGATTATGAGAAATCTATTCGTGAGAAAACGGAAGCTCTTAATGTTTTAGAGAAACAATACTCTGCTTATCAAGGTGATAATTCTGAGGAAGGTAAGAAGAATATTCAGCAGCTTAAAGACCAGATTAATTCTGCTAAAGATGATTTGAAAGATACTGAATATGAAAAGCTTATTAGCGACACTGAGAAAATTTTAGATCAATTAAAAGATAATACACAAGAATGGCTCAATCAGCGTTTGGATCAATTGGATAATCTAATTCAGGATATTATTGACCAATCTAATGATAATGCTTCTGATATTGCAGAAACTATTACTTCTACTGCTGAAAATTATGGTTATAAACTAAGTGAATCAATGGCTTCTATATGGAGTACTAATACTGGTAATATAACTAAGGTTCTTGATAATTTCAGCACAAGTTTCATTGATAGCAATTCAAAGATTAAAGATGTTTGTGATAATATCAATTCCGCTGTACAGGGATTACTTGCAAATAGTAATGCCGAGGCACAGAGAGTTGCCGATGAGATTGCAAGACAGCAGGCTGAACAGAATGCAAGTTCTGATGGCGGTTACTCAGGTGGTAATGATTATTCTGATGATGATTGGAGTGGAAACTGGGATACTGGTTCAGATGATAATGATTCTTCTGGAAGTGACGGTGTTGATTGGATATATAGTAAGGATTATTTCGATAAAAATAGTTTAAATATAGACACATCAATCGTGGATCGCCTTAAGCTACACGATTATGATTCATCTTTCGCAGCTCGTAGTCAATATTATGACCAGATGGGCGGTGAAGGACAGTATTACGCTACTTATGATCAGAACGTATGGATGCTTGATTGGATGAAAAGTCATGGTTATCGTAACGGTACTAGGTCAGCGTCAGCAGGTGTACATATCTATGATGAAGAAGATCCTGGTTCAGAAGTACTTGTTACTAAGTATGGTGTGCTTCGTCAGTTTGATTCAGGTGATACAGTATTCAACAAAGACCAAGTCGAAAAACTTTGGAATCTTTCTAAAGGAATCACTACACCAAACATGTATATGGATAATCTTGGTGCTAAGTTACCTGATATCTCTAATATGTCTAACAACCTGTCTAATAAGGTTGATGTCCAATTTGGAGATGTAACTTTATCATTACCTAATGTACGAAACTACGAAGACTTTATGAAAGAAGCCCAGAAAGATCCTAAGTTCGAAAAGATGATACAAAACATGACTCTTGGACAGACTCTAGGTAGGAATTCATTAAACAAATTAACATTTAGATAAAATATCAACTAAGGCATACCATAATTGGTGTGCCTTTTATTTAAATTATCTTATACGGAGAATCAATAATGTCGAAAATAAAAAAAAATAAAGAAAGTAATGAATTGCAGTATTACAAAAGTCACTGCAATCTACTCGAAAAAGAAAACGCAGAACTAAAAGCTAAAATTGCCAATTATGAAATCACGGTTTCAATGAGTGGTAAAGGCGTTGATGAGAAGGTTAATGACCTCGCTCTGCTTATAAAAAAGGCACTTATATCGAAAAATATGTACGAAAAACTTTGTAATGAATATAAATCCAAGATTGCTGTTTTGGACGAAAAAATAGCCGAAATGGATTCAATTAAGGCAGGCTATATAAACAAATTGAATAAATTTTTCAAAAGTTTATTCAGAATTTTCAAATAAAAAAGGATGGTGAAAGACATGTTTACTGATTTTCAATATGCAAACGAGTTGGCAAGTGATTACGGATTAGTTGCGGTTAATTTCGACTCTTCCTCTGGCGGTGCTGAAACTGTCTCATCTGGTTCTAATCTGACATTCAATTCAATTAAATCGGTTGGGCAAGATATATCTGAATTATATGGAACATCATATGAAGAAGATTATTCTTTCACCATCCAGTTATGTAGATTAGATTATAACTGTGAACCTCTTCCAATAACACCAGAAGAATACAGTGCAATCAACAGGTGGCTTAATAGAAAGAGATTTGAACAGTTCAAAATAAATAAAGAAGGCTATGAGAACATATCCTTTTATGGATCATTTAATATCCAAGCAATTAAGATTAATGATGATATATATGGAATAGAATGCACGTTTACTTCCAATGCTGCTTATGCTTTTAATGATGGTAACGATTTAGTTTTCACAAATGTAAAGGAGTTCTGTGTACATGATGATTCAGATGAGATTGGAGAAACTTATCCTTACACGACAATAACTTGTAATGAAGCTGGTAATCTTACTATAACTAATTCAGCAGATAACGAATTATTTATTATTGAGAATTGTTCACAGGGAGAAAAAATCACTCTTGATAATAAGCATGGAATAATTACATCTGATAATCTTAATCACAAGATTGCCAATGATTTTAATTACAATTGGTTAAAAATTATAAACACATATAACAACAGAGATAATTACTACTCTTCTACACTTAATATAAATATAACTATGAATTATCAATCTGTTAGAAAGGTAGGAATTTAGTGCAGAAAATTAATGTAAAAAATTTACTTAGAATGCAGAAAACTGGTCAAGGCATAAGACCTTTACATATTATTCTAGGTAACAGAAATCTTGAAAAATTTGGCGAAATTATTAATATTCCTGCCGATTCTATAACATATCATCCACAATTCAATGTAGTTGACGAATTATCATTTAATGTATATAAAGAAAAAAATGATAATGTTGAAAATCTGTGGGATAAAATCGTTGATTTTAAAACGATATACGTTAAAGAATATGATGAATGGTTCGAGATTACAGTTGGAACAGACGAATCAGAAAAAAATACAAAGAAACTTGTAACAGCTAAATCGTTGTGTGAAGCTGAACTTGGGCAAGTAATTTTACACGACATTGAAATTAATACAGAGGATGATATTGCTCGTGAAGAATACACCGAGCCAACTATATTTTATAACCCTGATAAGAAAGATAGTTCTTTGCTGGATAGAATTTTTGAAAAAGCACCTGGTTATACAATTGCTCATGTCGATGAAACTCTCTTAAAAATTCAGCGTTCATTCAGCATAGATGGTACAAGCATATATGACTTCTTAACAAGCACTCTTTCTCAGGAAATTGGATGTATATTCTTATTTGATTCAAATACAAGAAGTGTCTACGTATACGATATGGAAACTTGTTGTTTGGATTGTGGATATAGAAGCGAAGATGTGTTTACAATTTGTCCTGAGTGTGAAGGAACAATTTTACATGAACCATATGGCAAAGATACATCAATCTTTGTAGATAAAAATAATCTTGGTTCTGAAATACAGCTAACATCGGAAACAGACAGTGTTAAAAACTGTTTTAGAGTTATTGGTGGAGATGATTTAATTAATGCAACATTGAAGAACATTAATCCTAACGGCAGTAATTATATATATTATTTCAATCAAGATACTTTGTCAGATATGCCAGATGAGCTACAATCTAAGATAAAATCATATGATGAACTTGTTGATGAATACACTAATAACAAATCTTTTTCCTTAGAAGCTTCTCTTGTAAATCAATATAACGATATTATTGAATATATCAAAAAATATTATCCCGAAACTACATACTCTTCTATTCAACAGCAGTATATAGGTTGGAGTAATATAACATCTGTGTATTATGATGTCATTGATTTATATTCTTATCTTAATAATTCTATGATGCCGACATGGAAGCAAGAGGATAAAACAGCGGCATCTCAATTAGCTTTGCTTACTCCATCTAATTTGTCTCCTGTAGCGGTTACAGATGTAAGTAAGATATCTGTTTACACTGCTAACAATGCAGTTCTTGCGATGGCAAAAGCAATCATTGATACTTCCATTTATAAGATTGAAATTCTTGATGGTTCTACACTTAAATCTCAAACATGGACTGGTCGCTTCAAATTAACCAATTATTCTGACAGTAAAGACACGGCTGAAATGAAAGATGTTATAAGTATTGAAATCAACGATGATTATATTGCTTACGTTAATCAGCAAGTAGATAAAGCGATGGGTAAGGTTAATGATCAAGGTCTTCAGGATATTTATAATACTAAAGATATTAACAAATTCAAGGAAGAAATTCACAAGTATTCTGCTCAAAGATTGACTTCTTACCAATCTGCTTATCAGTCAGCAATTAATATTCTCACTGAACAAGGTGTCGCATCTAATTCTTCTGATCTACACGATTCTATTTATCTCCCATATTATGAACGTTTTATCGCATTAGAGACTGAATTATCTTATAGAAATTCCCAATTAGACACAATCACAGGACTTGAGAAATATATTGAGGATTTAATATCTAAGACTCATAATGAGCTTGATTTTGAATCGTATATAGGTGAAGAATATTGGAAATTGTTCACTTATTATAGGCGTGAAGATGATTATAGTAACGAGAATTATATATCTGATGGACTGACCAATACTGAATTAATTGATAAAGCTAATGAATTATTGGTAGTTGCCAAGAAAGAATTAGTTAAATCTGGTGAGAAGCAATTCACTATCTCAGGTACATTGCAAAATCTCCTTCTATTAACTGACAAAGACGGAAACAGAATTTTCGAACCTATTCTTGATGATTTTACTTTGGGTAACTTTATCAGAACTAAGATTGATGGGAAAATTTATGTAATGAGATTGGCAGATATTTCAATTTCCTATGGAGATTTAAGCAAATTATCTGTCACATTTTCGGATGCATATAGATATGGAAGTCCAGATGTTAATATAGTTAAAGACATTCTTACAAAATCACAATCTATGGTATCAAGCTACTCTTCTACTGTTAAGCAGGCAAGCCAAGGTGAGAAAGCCAATCTTACATTTGAAAGATTGCAAAAAGAAGGATTAGATTCTGCTCTCTATAGTGTTCACAACACTAATTCAACTGCAATATTTGATGAGCATGGTATTCTTATTAGAAGTTATGACGATGTGATTGATGATTATAAAGATGAACAGGCACGAATTAATGCTAATGAATTTGTGTTTACGACAGATAGGTGGAGAACGGCAATTACTGCATTAGGAAAGCAAAAATATACTCTTAATGGAGTTACACATGAAAAGTATGGTTTGAATACACAGTTTGTAATATCTGGTCTTATGGTTGCAGGTGATATATATTCGGCTAATTATTCTAATCTTAATAATGAATTAAAAGGAACACATATAAACCTTGAAACTGGTGGCTTCGAAATGGCTGACGGAAAGTTGATATATGATGCTAAAACTCAAAAATTAAGTTTAAAGAATGTAGAGTTATCAATTAACTTTAATAATGAAGAAAAAGATATTACAGATATTGTTGGAGATACCATTGTTTCTCAGACTATGCATTACTTAGTTTCAGACAAGTCTGAAGGAATTACTATAGAGTCTCAAGGATGGACAACAGATATCCAGTATGTGTCTAATGAGAAAAGATATCTTTGGATATATATAACTAATACCAAGTCAAATGGTGATACTGAAAATACGTCTCCTATAATTTATGGTGTATATGGCAAAGATGGAGAAAAAGGTGAACAAGGTATTCAAGGGGATACTGGTTCGTCATATTTTACATGGATAATGTATGCCGATGATACTAACGGTACAAATATATCGGATACCCCACTTAGTTCAACTCAATATATTGGTATAGCAACTAATAAAGAAAGCGAAAACAAGAGTAATAATCCTAAAGATTATACTTGGAGTAAATACATAGGAAATGATGGCGTGAGCGTAACAACTGTAGTTCCTATATATTTTTCGTCCAATTCAAAAGATACTGCACCTATTGCACCAGTTAATGTCATTGAAAATAATGATACAGGATATGGACATTGGACGCTGGGCACACCATTGTATAACGAATTATACCCTTATTACTATACATGTAATCAAATTCTATATTCTAATAACGTATATCAATGGAGTATTGTTGTTAGGGATGGTGCAATTGAGAATATTGCCAAAACTGCTTATGATGCAAAAAAGGATACCGAAACTATCTCAGTAAGCATTTCTCAATTTGATAAAGATATCAGTTCTTTGAATACTTTTAGAGAAAGTTCTGACGAAAAAATTAATGACTTGTATGAAAAATATAATGATGAAATCGGTGTAATTAATCAGCATTTTGATTTCACTAAGGACGGTATTTTTATTAGTGCAACCGCCGACTCAGATGTTAAGTTATGGCTGAGAAATAATCAAATTGTCTTTGTTGATAAATATAATAATAAACTAGCTTATTTCACCGATCAAATGCTTAATGTCAATAAGGTTAATACATCTGATTGGTCGCAAATTGGTAACTTCAAATGGATACCATCTGCATCAGGTGGATTAAGATTAGTCAAAGTAAGTTAATGTGAAAGGAGTAATAAATGGCGCAATTAGTAGTTGAAGGTTCAAATGGTCATCATTATTTTGAACTTAATGTTTTTGAAACCTCTTATGACATTTCAAGTAATTCAAGCGAAGTATATTATTCCTTGAATCTTGATGAATATGGTGGAGGGTGGAACTGGGATTGGAGCGGTTCACCAGATAGAATACAAGCACATGTTACAATCGATGATGAAGATTTTTATAGCAATATTCCTGTATTTGATTGCGAAAAAATTACCATTATATCTGGATATAAAACAATACATCATAATTCTGATGGAACAAAAAATATTGATTTTAGTTTCGAAGTAAACGATACTACTGGTCAATATTATACTTGTGGTGATGCAAGTGGTTCTAGTGATATTGATTTAACGACTATTCCTCGATCTGCATCATGTGAATCATTTTCTAAACCAAGCGATTTATCTGGTACATTTTCTGTATCATGTGCAACTCAAACAGACTCTTATTATTATAATCTAAGAATTAGTATCCCAAATATAATTAAAATTAAGGATATTGAATTAGGTAATAGAGGGGCTTATTCTTTTTCTGCTACTTTTTCTTTTAACAAATCCGAGAGAGAAAATATATATAATAGATATAATAATCAGAATTCTGTAACGATAGGAGTTGTTGTTGAAACATACTCTGATTCTGGATATTCAAATAAAATTGGTGAAAGTGACGAACTTACGCAAGTTGTAAGTTTTGTTTCGTCAGAGGTGCAACCAGATATATCTTGTGTAATTTCAGATCCAACAAATTTTAAAGATACTGTTGGTGGAGGAAAATTCATACAAAACATTTCTAAGGTTATGATTACTCCGAGTGCCAAAATGAAATATGGTGCAACTTTTTCAAATGCAAGAGTATCTTTAGATGGAATGACTTACACAAGTAGTTCCTTATCTTCAATAACAAGTAACGTTATTAAATTTTTATCTCTAAATTCTATATCTGACAATCTTCCATTAACACTAACTATAACAGATTCAAGAAATATATCTTCTACTTATTCAACTAATATCGAAGTATATAGATATATATATCCTTATGTAGATATTTTTGAAGCCGTAAGATGTGATGATAATGGGACTCCAAATGAAGAAGGATATAATATAAGATTAAATATTAGTTCGTACATATATAAATTAAATGACAATACGCATACTTTTACGGTTAAAATTAAGAAAGCATCTGACTCTACTTATAATAGTATTGATGAACTTACTGATTTACCTGGTGTATATGATACTTCAACTGGAACATATAAATTTGAAAATAATGCCATAATTAAAGGTGCGTCTACCGAATATTCATATGATATAATCTTGATCTTAAATGACACTATCAAAGGCGAATCCAGCCGCCATATTAGATTAGGTGTTGGTTATTCGTTAATTGATATTCATCCTTCGGCAAAGGGTGTAGCTTTTGGTAAAGTGTCAGAATATGAAGCATTTGAATGTGCTATGCCATCCAGATTTACAAAGGATGTTTTGATTACAAATAATCTTAATGTGGGTGGAACTAGCATAGTTCAAGATCTTATTGGTGACACAGCAAAATTCACTGATATTAAAATAGATGATGGCTTAGAAATTCCTGTACTCTATGATAAATTAAATCAACGAGCCACAACAACATCATCAGATAAAGAGGCATTCCAGCGTTCATGGACTATTAATGGCACTGGTTTATTTATTCTTAATGCCGCAGTATGGACTGATACGACTAGCGATTATGGAACTACTGCTTGTGCTATATATGTTAATAGTGCATGTGTTACGGCAAATACACATCGTTATGGAGAATCATCAAATGCCGTTGAATTAGACGCAGGAGCGACATTTGTGTACTGGTTTCAAAACGTAGAAAATGTAAGTGTATTGCTAAAAGCAGGTTCAACAAAGACTGGAACAAAGACACTTACTTATACCTCTCAAGGTTTATTTGGTTTAACAGTATTGGAAGCTGCTTAAAGGAGTATATATTTCATATACTCCTTATTTTATTAGAAAGGAGAAAAAGATGCAAACAATTGCTAAAATTTCACTGGATTTGTACAACAAGAACATTGTTAAGGTATCGGCAAAACAATATGATACTGGACGTGGAATCGAAGTTACATGTACACACAATGGCATAATATACGATGTTGATACTAATACTACAAGTGCCTTTGTACGATTTAAGAAGCCAGATGGTTTTAATGTCTTTAATCAATGTGAAATTGTAAATAATAGAATCATGATTGAATTAACACAGCAAATGTTGGTCGTTCCAGGTAAATGTGATGTAGATGTCATGATTATGCGTAAAGTATATTCATTAGGTGAAAAGTCGATTGATGATATTATTCAGTTAGATGCACCCATAGTATCAACTATGAATTTTACACTCAATATTGAACCGATTCCTATTGATTATGATGATATTGAATCTTCTTATGAATTCGATGCACTCACAGAAGCTTTGGCTCATTTAGACAAACAAGATAAAATCATCAAAGACTTCCAAGACGATTTGAAAAATCATAAGTTTGTTTTAACAGATGATAAGAATGTAGCAAATGGAATTGCCCCTCTTGATATAAACAAAAAAATTCTTAGTGAAAATATAAATTTTGGTACTACAACTGGAACTGTGTTTGAAGGTAGTCGTGGTAAGACTGTTGAAAGTAATTTAGATGCACATGTTACGAATAGGAGTAATCCTCATTCAGTAACAAAGTCTCAGGTAGGACTTGGAAACGTTGATAATACAGCTGATGCAAATAAATCTGTTAAATACGCTACAAGTGCAGGTTCAACTACTACAGCTACAAAAGCGACACAAGATTCAGCTGGTCAGCAGATTAATACAACATACATTAAAAGTTTATCTGTAAGTGGCAAAGTAATTACTTATGCCAAAGGCGATGGAACTACAGGTACTATTACTACGCAAGATACAAATACAACGAATACTACGGGTTCAACAAATACATCAAGTAAGATATTCTTGGTTGGTGCTACTTCACAAGCAGCATCTCCCGTAACATACTCTCATGATACGGCTTATGTTGGAACCGATGGATGTTTATATAGCAACAGCACTAGAGTTGTGTCTGAAGTAACGCAATCTACAGAACCAACAATACAAAAAACTGGTGATTATTGGATCATCGAGGGATAATTGAAAGGAGGAAATAAAATATGGCACTTTCATCTGGTTATAAAAAAATAACTAGAACACAAAAACAGTCCGATGGAAATTATAAAAAAATTTCTGAATGGACATCTTCTACAAGTGTTGAACGTGATAATGGTGAAACAATAGAAACTTCAGTATCAAAATTAGAGAGCGATCTATCTTCTCTTTCTAAGACGGTTACGAACAATAAAACTTCGTGGGGAGATAAATACACTAAAAATGAGATTGATAATAAATTTTCTACTTTGGAAACAAACATTGATTGGAAAGAGAGTGTAGCAACGTATAGCGACATTGCAAAAACGTATCCTAATCCTGCTGATGGATGGACGGTAAACGTAAAAGACACAGATTATACATATCGTTACAATGGTACTGGATGGGTTGCTATTTCTGCAAATGCAATTCCAAAGGCAACTACTTCGGTTGACGGTTTATTAAGTAAAACAGACAAAGCACACTATGATGATGCTTATTCAAAACGACACACTCATAGTAATAAGTCCGTTATTGACGGAATTACATCTACTTTGGTTAATAACTGGAATTCTGCAAAAACTCATGCCGACTCAGCACATGCTCCAAGTAATGCACAAGCAAACGTAATTGAAACTGTAAAGGTGAATGGGACTGCTCTTACACCTTCTTCTAAAGCTGTGAATGTAACTGTACCTACAAAAGTTTCTCAATTAACAAATGATAGCGGATATAAAACAACGGATAACAATACAACATATTCATTGTCTAAATCAGGAAGCACTATTACTCTTACTGGTTCTGACGGTAGTAAGACTTCTGTATCCGATTCGGATACTAATACATGGAGAGGTATACAGAATAATTTAACAAGTACTTCTACAACGGATTCATTATCTGCTTTTATGGGAAAACAATTAAAGAGTATGATTGATACACTTATAACAACAGGTTATTATGATACCATGTGGTCAAACGACGCAGATAGTATGAATTATTATATAAGATTTTCGACTGGTATTATGATTATGGTCACAATAATTCCTGATGGATGGTCAGTAGAAAATAATACTCATTATATTTATCCTGTATCATTTATAAATAACAACTATGCCTTAATAGCAGTAGATAATACAAGTACTAATGGACAAACTAGTGGCGGCTTTGATAGAAGAATCCCTATGATACGTCATGAAAGAAATTATTTTACTGTATGGTCTAATTCAGTAACTCCTGGCGATGATAACTTTTACAATGAAGGTATAGAAGATAGTATGAGCGTTATTTGTATAGGAAGATGGAAATAGGAGGTAAAAATGTCAGACACAGCAATAGAAAATACATTATATGTTGTATACACTTCTCAGGGTGTTTTTATTGGATTTTATGATGATATTGAAGCAATTAATTCAATTTTGCAAGAAAATAATGAATATATATATAAGCCAATTACTCGTGAGATACGAGATTTTATATTGTCAGAACCATTTAATCCAGCAAAAGATATTTTATTTAATATGAATTTTCTCACATCTGAGGTGAATATTATTGATGATAAAAAGTATTTGTTACAAGAATATTCTAGTGCCATTATAGATATGGAGAAAATAAAAAATAAAATGTGTAAAAACATTAAAACAAAATGTGGTGAATATATTACTAGCGGATTAAGTATACAACTGTCAGATGGTTCAGAAAAGGACTTTACATACTCTTTAGAAGACCAAATAAATATTAAATCATTTGTTGATAATTTTAAGTCTGGAGATATGCTTGTATATCATAGCACAGGTGAGATGTTTAATTTATATTCATATGATGATATCTTAAAAATATACAAAGGACTTGAAAATAATAAGATATATAATCTAATTTACACAAGCGTATTATGCCAATATATTATAAAAGAATACACCGAAGAAATGTATTGTAATAAAGAAATAATTGGATATGGTTATTCTAATGAACAAATTCTAAAGGAGGTGAATACTCGATATGAAGCACAATTATTACAGTGAAAATGGATCACAAATAAAAATTATTCATCTCCCTGGTAGTGGTTTAGAAGAACATCGTGAACTTGCAGAATACAACCTTGATAGAAGTTTTAATATATCAAAAAATTTATCAATTATATCTGTTATGAATAGTCAGTGCGAGAAAGATTCGTTTATTCTTAAACAGTGTGAATTTAATAATATTAAATTACTTAATACTGCTTCTGATGTAATATTTTGGAATAACCCTATTAAGATTGAACATATTCTTGAATGTTTAAGAAAAGTTACAACTAAGTATGCACTTATTCTTGATGGCAGAGATACTGTAATTACTGGAGATTTAGATGATTCATTTATAGAAAAATATCTTGCATTTGATACTCCAATAGTTTTTAATGGTACACCAGTTGCTTATCCAAGTAGTCCTATAATTGAAAGTTTGCAAGAAATTATTAAAATCAAAGGAAAACAAAAATATCTTAATGCTGGTGTATGCATTGGAGATAAAGATAGCCTTATTTCCTTTTACACAAAAGCACAAGAAATAAAAAATAATATGTTTAATAACAATAACTCAGAACAATATCTTATTAGACTGACAAAGAAAAGAAATCCTAAGTTAGCAACTGTTGATTACAACAACAATATATTTAGAATTGTTCATAAATATGACTCTAAAATTATTGAAAATGAAAATGGAGATTTTATTATCAGTTAATAAAAAAGGGGGAAGTAATATTGAATATACTGATATGTGGATATGGCAATATTGGAAAACACATAGAAAAAGAATTTTATAAGTTAAAACAAGCAATTAGTGTATATGATAAATATAATAAATCTTTCTCAGACAAAGATATATTGAATGATAAATTTAATTATGCATTCGTTTGTGTTCCTACAGAAATGAAAGAAGATGGTTCTTGTGATACGTCTGAAATTGAATGGATAATACCTAAAATTAAAGCAGATGTTATTATAATTAAATCAGCTATTCCTGTAGGAACTTGTGAATCTTTTCATCTTGAAAATATAGTAATAAGCCCCGAATATTATGGAACTACACAGCATAGCCTTGAATCTCCTAATTTTGTTATTCTAGGAGGAAATAAAACATACTCTTCTATGTGTGTAGAACTATATTCCAAGGTAAAAGATGGATCGTTTAGATTTATTTTTACAGACTGGCGTACGGCAGAATTGGCAAAATACATGGAGAATTGTTGGATTGCTACAAAGGTTACATTTTGTAATGAATTTGCCAAAATTGCTGAAGCATATGGAATAAATTATCCTGAATTAAGAGAATGCTTTGTTGCAGATGAAAGAGTAAGTTCATCTCATACATATGTTTATAAAGATAAACCTTATTATGATTCTCATTGTTTAAACAAAGACATTCCTGCACTATTAATGATGGCAAAAGATAATGATATTCAAACACCTCTTATGACAAGCATTTTTAAGATAAACAACCAAATAAAAAATAGTAATACATCGGACAATAATACCATTTAAAGTATTAATTATGCGCATAATGCAAAATTAAAAATGAGATTTATATAATGAAATAGGGTAGTTGAGATTTTATTCTCTTCTACCCTATTTTTTACGATTTTATATGGTATAATTATTTCAGTTGATATTTGTGGAGGTATTTATGAAAGAGGGAATTGAAGCTTATATTATTGAGAGCAATTTAAAGGTTAGAAAGGTAACTGTCGCTCATGTTACTGGTAATCTTGCTACTGTACGATTTGAAGAAGGTGGTGGTATTAGAGTTCCTATTAATAGATTATATGGATCTGAGGAAGAGGCTGCTAAAGAATTGAAATATAAAACCGAAGCGAAAAAACCGCCTCATAACTATTTGAACGGACAATTGTTATAAAATAAATTTAAAGGAGATGTATTTTATTATACACCTCCTTTTTTCTTAAAATGTAGAATGTAGACAATTTTGGAGTAAATCTACATTCTGTTTAATTCAATATATAAGATTCGAACTTATATTTTAAACACCGACTGTTTATTGACTTAGATAAAAATATAATTGTACTGCCCTTATTTTTGACGACACTTTTGACGACACTTTTTTCGTACTATGACGACCTAAAACGGTCTAAAATGATACTTTTTGAAAAATCCTCAATCTTCTAAGTCCGCATAAACACTGGATTTCTGTGGTGTTGTAGTAATGGACTAGAGGGGAGTCGAACCCCTGTCCGAAAACCCATTCCCTGTTCTTCTACTATCATAGTTGATTGTTTAACATTCCCTCCGGTACACGAGAATCAACACCCTTGCACCTTTAGTAGCTTCATGATACGACCAGCATCTCAAAGCTTTGATACTGTCGTTTCCTACATGTTCGAAGCCTGGGTCTTAAAGTGTAGGTGCTTTAAGTCAGACTGCTGCAATTAGGCAGCGTATGCTAAATTATCGTTAGCGTTTATATTTAAGTTTGGATTTTGACGCTTTCCTGCGGATAGCTTCACCAGCTTCAAGATCCCCGTCGAAACCTTTACTAGCCCGTGTGTAAGCAGTTTCACCTGTTTATTTATATTAACATTGGCATAATGCCAAGTCAATTAACTTGTGCTTCAAAACTGATAAAATATTTCTAAATATTTTTAAAATCTAAGATTCTTGTTCTTGAATTCCTTCTGTGCATCTCTTATCTGGTCTTTCTTTGCAATAGAATCTCTCTTGTCAAAGTTCTTCTTACCTTTTCCAAGACCAATTTCCATCTTCACCTTTCCCTCTTTCAGATATACCTGAAGTGGAACAAGTGTGTAACCTTTAATTGTAAGTTCACCTGTAAGCTTATTAATCTGATTCTTGTGAAGAAGCAGCTTCTTAGGTCTTAGAGGATCTTTATTGAATATGTTTCCCTTCTCATATGGTGTAATATTCATACCTAGGACATATACTTCGCCATTCTCAATCTTGATGTAAGATTCCTTAATTGAGCACTTACCTGCTCTGATTGATTTAACCTCAGTGCCGTGAAGTACCATACCTGCCTCGTATTTCTCTTCTATAAAATAATCAAAATAAGCTTTCTTATTGTTCGCTATAAGTCTGTTTCCTGATGCGCTTGTTTTTGATGCCATGTCAGTCTCCATTCTATTCTATGCAAATGCAAAATCAATTGTTCTTAGTATCTTATCGGTGCCTATAACCACAACCTTAACCTTCTGTCCGAGCTTATAACTTCTGTTCCCAAGTTCTCCTACCATCTCATAGTGTTCCTCGTCAAATGTATAGAATCCCTTCATATTATTGATAGAAACCATGCCCTCGATAGTGTTTGGAAGTTCAACATATACGCCCCACGCGGTAACACCCGAAACAACTCCATCAAATGTTTCTCCAACAAACTGTTCCATATACTCAGCCATTTTAAGCTTGTCTGTATCTCTTTCAGCATCTGCCGCACGCCGCTCCATAGCACTTGTCTGGACAGCAACATCCGGTAATATTGCATCATAATGGTCAGCTCTCTTAGGACTTAAACCTCCGTGAAGATTCTCCTTGATAATTCTGTGAATCTGGAGATCAGGATATCTTCTGATAGGCGATGTGAAATGACAGTAATACTTGGCAGCGAGTCCAAAATGTCCTACACATTCAGTAGTATACTTAGCTTTCTTCATAGAGCGGAGTGTCAGTCTGCTTATAAGATTCTCAGCATCAGAACCCTCTATCTCAGAAAGAAGCTTTTGAATCTCCTTAGGTCTTAAATCATCAGTAAGTCTTAATGTATAACCAAAGTTATTAATAAATGTGGCTAACTTACGCATTTTTTCAGGATCAGGATTCTCATGAGTTCTATATAGAAATGGCATATCCTGCCAGAAATAATCCTCTGCAACAGTTTCATTAGCGGCAAGCATAAAATCTTCAATAATCTTAGTTGCTACATTTCTGTCATACGGCTTAATATCAGTCGGGTGGCCATTCTCATCAAGTATAATCTTACTTTCAGGGAAATCAAAATCAACCGAACATCTTGCAAATCTCTTCTTTCTAAGAAGCTCCGCAACCTCTTCCATCATATGAAACATTGGAACAAGCTCTTTATACTTCATAATTTCATTAGTATCATTATCTACAAGAATCTTTTTTACACTTGTATAGCTCATTCTTCTGTCTACATTAATAACAGTTTCACATATTCTATGTCCAACAATATTTCCCTTTTCATCAATATCCATAAGGCAGCTGAGTGCCAGTCTGTCTTCTCCCTGATTAAGTGAACATATCCCATTAGATAACTTATGCGGTATCATTGGAATAACACGGTCTACAAGGTAAACACTCGTACCTCGTTTAAGTGCCTCTTTATCCAGCGCGCTTCCCTCTGTAACATAATGGCTTACATCCGCAATGTGGACACCTAGATGATATACAGGTCCTTCTTTCGAGATGGATACTGCATCATCTAAATCCTTCGCATCCTCACCATCTATAGTAACCATCTGAACATTTCTTAAATCAACTCGTCCAGCCTTATCCTTTTCACTGACAACATCAGGAATATCATTAATTGCCTTCTTAACTGATTCAGGAAACTCCACTGGTAAATCATATGCCTTGATAATAGACATTATGTCCACACCCGGGTCATCTATATGTCCAAGTACTTCTGTGACCTTCCCCTGTGGATTCTTACTCTGGCTGCCGTAATCACTTATAGAAGCAACTACCTTAGAACCTTCAACCGCTCCATTCATGAATTCCTGCGGTATAAATATATCACAGTTAATCTTTGCATTATCAGGAATAACAAAACCATACGTTCTGTTCTTCTGAAATGTTCCGACAACTTCCTTAATCTCATGCTCAACAATAGCAACAATCTTACCTTCAGCCCTCTTACCGCCATTCTTCTCTGTAGTTATCACAACCTTGACTTTATCATGATAGAAAGCATTCATCGTGTCATTAGCCTTGACAAATATATCATCTTCCCTGTCAGGTATTACTACAAAACCAAAGCCTCTGCTTGTACTTTCAAATGTTCCAACAAGTGCTACATTCTCAGGTTTCATGTACTTACCCTTCTTTGATACACCTATTGTTCCATCTGCAACAAGACTGTCAAGCACTTCCATAAGCTCAGAACGCTTAGCTTTAGGAATATCGAGAAGCATAGCGATTTCTTTAGCTTTCATTGGAACATACAGTTCATTATTAAGAATCATATCAGCAAGCATCTGTCTTCGCTGTTTAAATGTATCCTTCTCCATATCCCTTATATCCCTTTCTAACCATTAAATATACAGATTCTACCAGATTGCTCGTAAAAGCAAAAACACTCTTAAGAAATTATCCGTTTCTTAAGAGTGTTCGTAATTTAGAAATTAAAATTAAGTATAACTGCTATAACAATAAAAAGAATTACAAGAATCTTGGTTATCTTAACAAGCTTGCCTTCCATTGAACGGCCCTTGTTCTTACCCCAGTATGAATCAGCAGCACCACTAATTGTTCCTGACAATCCGTTCTGCTTACTTTCCTGCATAAGAATTATTATTGCTAAAGCTATACAAATTACTACAAATACTCCCATTAAACCAATTCTTAATACATCTCCGACAGACATATGAAACAATGGAATTATCTTATTCATACCATCCTCATTCCTGCGCATCATGCGCTTTTTATTACATAATTATGCCAATACGGCAACATAGGTCATTCTATCACAAATAAACATTTTGTGCAAGAAAAATCAACAAATTAATTTCAACCCTTTGATTAGTTCTTCTTCACAAGAAGAGACTCACCTGTCATCTCAACTGGTTTCTCAAGTCCCATAATTTCTATAAGTGTAGGAGCGATATCACATAATCTTCCACCCTCACGAAGTGTATAATTCTCATCATAATTAACAAGAATGAATGGAACAGGGTTAGTTGTATGTGCTGTATGTGGAGCTCCTGTTTCGTAATCAATCATCTTCTCAGCATTTCCGTGGTCTGCGCAGATGAAGAGAACTCCGTCAACATCCTTTACTGCATCTACAGCCTTTCCAACAAGCTCATCAACCTTCTCTACAGCCTTGATTGCAGCTGGAATAACGCCTGTATGTCCAACCATATCAGGATTAGCGAAGTTGATAATAATAACATCATATTTGTCAGACTTTATAGCCTCAACTAAGTCCATACCTACTTCCGGAGCACTCATCTCTGGCTTTAAGTCATATGTTGCAACATCCTTAGGTGAGTTAACAAGTAATCTGAACTCATCAACATTAGGATCTTCAACACCGCCATTAAAGAAGAATGTAACATGTGCATATTTCTCTGTCTCAGCAAGTCTTAACTGCTTCTTTCCATGATTAGCAAGGAATTCACCAAATGTGTTCTTAATATTCTCTTTCTTGAATGCAACCTTCTTGTTAGGGATTGATTCATCATAATCCTTGAAGCATACAAATGTTAATGGAATAAATCCTGTCTTTCTTTCAAATCCTGTAAACTTATCATCGCAGAACGCTCTTGTCATCTCTCTTGCACGGTCTGGACGGAAGTTAAAGAATATAACAGAATCATTAGCCTTAACTAATGAAAGTGGCTGACCATCTTTACAGATAACTGTTGGCTCAACGAATTCATCTGTCTTACCATTATCATATGACTCCTGAAGTGCCTGTGTAGCTGACTCGGCCTTAATGCCATCACCTGTTACAAGTGAATCATAAGCCTTTTCTACTCTGTCCCAGTTATTATCTCTGTCCATTGCATAGTAACGGCCTGATAAAGATGCGACCTTACCAACTCCGATTTCTGCCATCTTATTCTCAAGTGTCTCAACAAATCCCTTAGCTGAAGCTGGAGGTGTATCTCTTCCGTCGAGGAACGCATGAACATATACCTTAGACACTCCCTGCTGCTTTGCCATCTCTAAAAGTCCATATACATGGCTTAAATGACTGTGAACACCACCATCTGATAAAAGTCCGAAAAGGTGAAGATCCGAATCATTCTTCTTGCAGTTCTCCATTGCCTCAAGTAATTCTTCGTTCTTAAAGAATGTACCATCTTCAATATCCTTAGTAATTCTTGTAAGATCCTGATAAATAATTCTACCAGCACCAATATTCATATGACCAACTTCTGAATTACCCATCTGTCCGTCTGGAAGACCTACAGCAAGTCCTGAAGCATATCCCTTCTGGAACGGGCATTCCTTCATAAGCTTATCCATAACAGGAGTGTTAGCCATAGCAATAGCATTACCCTCTGTTCTATCATTTAAACCATAACCATCAAGTACCATTAAAACTACTGGTTTTTTACTCATAATGTGATTCTCCTTTAAATGTATTCTAATTAATTGCCTATAGCATGATAGCACATTTGTAAAAAAAATCAAAGACCTTGTCTTGAATATTATCATCAAAACAAGGTCTTTTCATGCTTATTTACTTATTATAATTAACTATATCCGCAAAATCCGGCTTGAGACTTGCACCTCCTACCAGTCCACCATCAATATCAGGCTGGGCAAAAAGCTCTGCTGCATTAGAAGCATTAACACTTCCTCCATAAAGAATCCTTATCTGATCCGCTGTTTCTTTATCATATAACTCTTCGAATACAGTTCTTATAAATCCGCATACTTCCTGTGCCTGCGCTGTAGTTGCAACCTTTCCTGTTCCAATAGCCCAGATTGGCTCATAAGCAACTATTGTATGAAGCACCTGCTCTTTAGTAACACCAACATATGCTTCTACTATCTGTTCTTTAACGAAATCAAGTGTAATCCCTTTTTCTCTCTGTTCAAGTGTCTCTCCACAACAAAGAATTGGGATAATTCCATGTTCAAGTACCTTATGCATCTTGAGATTAAGCACTGTATTGCTTTCATTAAAGTACATTCTTCTTTCTGAATGTCCTATTATAACATGGCTTACCCCGGCATCAACAAGCATCTCAGGCGATAACTCACCGGTAAATGCTCCTTTCTCCTGATAATATACATTCTCTGCACCAATATGTATATTAGATCCCTTCACTGCCTCCACCACAGGTACAATGTCAATGGATGGTACACAGAACACAACATCAACATCCGGATTATTAACATTCGGTCTCAATTCAGTAACGAGCTTAACTGCCTGGCTTGGTGTCATATTCATCTTCCAATTGCCTGCTATTACTTTTCTTCTCATTCTACGCCTCCCCACAGGAAATTATCCATAATAACATATATATGGACAATCCTATTAAATTATTCCGATATAACTATCCTAGTAAAACAAATAATAGCATACTTTGGTACATATTTCAAGTATAGTTTGTGAAATAAATAACAAAAATCCGGACCTTACTTAACAAAAAATAAGATCCGGATTAAAATATTATTATATAACTATGTCAGTAAAATCAATTACTTATCGTTAGCTGCAACTACACCTGGAAGTTCTTTACCTTCAAGGAATTCAAGAGATGCTCCACCACCTGTTGAGATGTGTGTCATCTTATCTCCGAATCCTAAGTTGTTAACAGCTGCTGCTGAATCACCACCACCAATGATTGTTGTAGCATCTTTAAGCTGTGCAAGTTCTTCTGCAACAGCAATTGTTCCTGCTGCGAAATTAGGGAATTCAAACACTCCCATTGGTCCATTCCATACTACAGTCTTGGCATCCTTTAACGCTTCCTTGTAAAGCTCACATGTCTTAGGTCCAATATCCATACCCATGTCATCATCTGCCTGATGTCCTGCTTCTACGACATGTGAAGGAGAATCATTGCTGAATTCCTTAGCTACAACTGTATCGATAGGAATAAGCATTTTAACGCCCTTTTCTTCAGCCTTCTTCATCATATCCTTAGCATAATCAAGATAATCATCCTCTACTAATGACTGACCTACATTACCACCATGTGCTTTCTGGAATGTATAAGACATGCCACCACCGATAATAAGTGTGTCAACCTTATCAAGAAGATTATTGATAACTGAAATCTTAGAAGAAACCTTTGAACCACCAAGAATTGCAACGAAAGGTCTTACAGGATTATTAACTGCATTTCCAAGGAAATCAATTTCCTTCTGCATAAGGTATCCAACAACAGCTGTATCAACATATTGTGTAACACCTACGTTAGAACAATGCGCTCTGTGAGCTGTACCAAATGCATCATTAACAAATACATCTGCAATAGAAGCTAAATCCTTAGAAAATGCTTCACCGTTCTTAGTCTCTTCTGGTCTGAATCTTGTATTTTCAAGAAGAATAACATCTCCATCATTCATTGCAGCAACAGCTGCTCTTGCATTATCGCCTACAACAGTATCATCTGCTGCAAACTTAACTTCCTGACCAAGAAGTTCTGAAAGTCTCTTTGCAACTGGTGCAAGAGAAAATGCAGCATCTGGTCCCTTTGGCTTTCCAAGATGTGAACAAAGAATAACCTTTCCTCCATCAGCAATAAGCTTCTTGATTGTTGGAAGAGCAGCTACAAGTCTTGTTTCATCTGTAATTCTGCTTCCATCTAAAGGTACATTAAAATCACATCTGCATAATACTCTTTTGCCCTTTACATTGATATCATCAATAGACTTTTTATTAAGCATATTAATATCCTCCATATAATACATAAAATAGCTACATATACAGCTTTATAAAAAACCGGAGAATAGTCATACCATTCTCCGGCAAAAACAATCTAAATGATTAGTTTAATTCAGCGAAGTACTTAATTGTTCTAACCATCTGGCTTGTGTATGAGTTCTCATTATCATACCAAGAAACAACCTGAACCTGGCAACCACCGTTTGGAAGTTCATTAACCATTGTCTGAGTAGCATCAAATAATGAACCAAATCTCATACCAACGATATCGCTAGATACAATCTGCTCTGTATTGTAACCGAATGACTCTGTTGCAGCAGCCTTCATAGCAGCATTAACTTCATCAACTGTAACCTTCTTAGCAACTACAGCATTAAGAATTGTTGTAGAACCTGTAGGTGTTGGAACTCTCTGAGCAGCTCCAATAAGCTTTCCGTTAAGTTCTGGGATAACAAGACCAATAGCCTTAGCAGCACCTGTTGAGTTAGGAACGATGTTGCAAGCACCTGCTCTAGATCTTCTTAAATCACCCTTTCTCTGTGGTCCATCAAGAATCATCTGATCACCTGTGTAAGCATGAATTGTACACATAATACCTGACTCGATTGTTGCACAATCGTTAAGTGCCTTAGCCATAGGAGCTAAGCAGTTTGTTGTACAAGAAGCAGCTGAGATAATCTGATCATCTGCTGTAAGTGTCTCATGGTTTACATTGTAAACGATAGTCTTAAGGTCGTTTCCAGCTGGAGCTGAGATAACTACCTTCTTAGCACCTGCATTAATATGAGCCTGTGCCTTAGCCTTAGATGTATAGAATCCTGAACACTCAAGAACTACATCAACGCCAATCTCTCCCCATGGGCAGTTATTAGCATCTGGTTCTTTGTAAATCTTGATAGTCTTGCCTTTAACTGTGATTGTACCAGCCTCATCATCAGCTGTTACCTGATCTTCCTCACCGAAGTTAACATATCTTCCCTGTGATGAGTCATACTTTAAAAGATGAGCAAGCATCTTAGGGCTTGTTAAATCGTTAATAGCAACTACCTCATATCCTTCTGCACCAAACATCTGTCTGAATGCAAGTCTACCGATACGACCAAAACCATTGATTGCAACTTTTACTGACATAAAAACAATTCCTCCTAAAATGAATTTTTATAACATAGTTTGTTAAAATTTCAACTACCGTGTATTTTACATAAGAAGAAGCAAAATATCAAGGCTTTCTTCCCATTTTTTACATTTTTGCACTTTTTTCAATAATAACTCATTATCAATTAGTCATTTTGACGAAATCTTAACAAATTCTGTATCCAATATTGTCTACTTAACACTAATCTCTGCTTAATACTGGCTTAAAGGAAACATTTCTTTGTATTCCTCAAAATATTTATCAAAATTAGTTCCATTATCTTTCTTGAGATTAATAAGATACTCATGTGTATCAAACACATTTAACTCAAGCTCAATAATCGCAACTGCCACGTTAGAACAATGGTCAGCAATTCTCTCGAAATCTGTAAGCAGATCATTAAATATAAAGCCCTGATGAAGTGTACATTCACCTTTCTGGACACGCTTGACATGATTCATCTTCATTTCATCACAATATATGTCAACGAGTTCTTCTAACGGCTCTGTCTTATAGGCATATTCAACCTTGTTCTGTTCAAATGCATCTATTACATTTCCAACTATTTCTTTCATAATTAATGACATCAGTTCAACATCTTCAACAGCACAATCAGAAAACCTAAGCTTTTCATTAAACAGTTCTGCTGCTGCCTGTGATATGTTAACAGCATGGTCACTTATTCTCTCAAAATCAGAAATTGTATGGAGAAGCTTTGAGACCTCCTTGTTCTGTCCAGAAGTAAGCTCCTGCTGTGTAATCTTTACAAGATAAGTTCCAAGCTTATCTTCATATCTGTCAACCTTATCTTCTCTTCTCTGAATCTTGTCATATTTTTCCTGCGAAAATGTATCCAGTAGTTCCATGGAACGAATAAGATTTTTCTGTGCCATATGTGCCATTGAACAAAGAACTGTCTTAGCCTGTTCAATAGCAACTGTAGGATGAGCAATAAATCTGTCATCAAGTACACTGATTTCAACAATATCTTTATCTTCCTCATCAACAACCTCCTTGAAAATTGCACATACCATCTTTTCAAGGAATCTGATGAATGGAAACAGTACAGCAACTGTTGCAACTCTGAATAAAGAGTTCACAAATGCTATCGAAACAGTTGTCATCGTTCTGTCCATAAATGAAAAATGCACAAAATGATTAACACTATAAAATACTACTGCCCATATTAAAGCACCCAATGCATCAACAAGAAGATATACAAATGCTGTTCTCTTACCATCTGTAGTCGCACCAAATGAAGAAATGATAACAGGCATGGCAGCTCCGACAGCAATACCCATTATAATAGGCAGTGCTACTGAAAATGAAATAGCTCCTGTAACTGATAAAGCCTGAAGAATACCAACTGTAGCAGACGCACTCTGCAAAACAGCAGTAACCAAAAGTCCTATAAGTATTCCTATAAATGGATTAGAAAACTTAGTAAGCATATCAATAAATGCCGGCTCAGATCTTAATGGTGCAACCGCTGCACTCATGTTCTGCATTCCTACCATAAGGATACAGAAACCTATCATTATATCACCTATATGCTTCTTAGTGGGATTCTTACAAATCATCCTGAACATGATGCCAATAACACCAATAATAGCAGCAAGAACCTCTGTTGAAAGTAAGTCTACCCATCCGGCACCACCACTGATATCAGAAAGACATAATACCCATCCAGTAACAGATGTACCTATAATTGCGCCCATAATAATACCGATAGCCTGTTTCATTTTAATCATACCGGCATTAACAAAACCAACAACCATAACAGAAGTTGCCGACGATGACTGGATAATTGCCGTAACACCTGTACCAAGCAGTACTCCCTTAAGAGGTGTATTACTTAATCTGTACAGAATAACTTCCAGTTTGCCACCAGCCACTTTCTTTAATCCATCTCCCATAAGCTGCATTCCAAAAAGGAAAAGCGCTATTCCTCCAAGAAGAATAATCACAATGTGTATCAATTCAAAACTCACGAAAGCTCCTATCTGCGCATAAAAGTCAAGGACGGACAGCGTAGTTGGTACTTCTACATCTATGCGCATTCACATAATCAGAATTTATACGCTGTCTTCTTAATAATATCAATACTAATAATCATTTTCAAGGAAAAATTACCTATATTTTACATTAGTTTACATGTTCTACATAAACATCAAAAATATCAATTGCGGATTAATTATGTTTATGTATAATGTATATTGACATTTAAGCATATGACTAATATTTGATGGAGGACATTACTATGCTGTTATCAGATTCACATATACATACTATGTTCTCTTCTGATTCAGATGAGAACCCTGTAAATGTTGTTAACAATGCTATTTCACTGGGATTTAAACACATCTGTTTTACCGACCATAATGACTTTGATGCTCCTTTAGAAGATGGAAAAGTCATGTTTGACCTTGATTTTCCGGAATACATTAAGTATTTCCAGAATCTGAAAGAATCATACAAAGATAAAATCAATATTCACATAGGTGTTGAACAGGGACTTATGAGAAGCGTCGCTGACAGAGTTAATGCTTATGATTCTGAAAAGCAGCTTGATTTCATAATAGGCTCGTCACATCTTGTATATGGAGAAGATCCCTACTACCCTGAGTTTTGGGAGAAACGTTCTGCAAAGGATACTGTTTTAACTTATTACGAAAGTATTCTTGATAATCTTGGCTGTTGTCACAACTTTGATGTGTATGGTCATCTTGATTATATTGCAAGATATATACCTGCCAATTCTTACACATATAACTGGCACGATTTTAACGATTTAATCTGCATAATTCTTAAAACAATCATTGAGCAAGGAAAAGGAATTGAAATCAACACTGCCGGTCTTAAATACGGCATGCCTGAACCTAATCCTTGCCTTGATATTGTTAAAATGTATCACGACCTCGGAGGAGAGATAATCACTGTAGGTTCTGATGCACACGAAGTTAAGTTTTTTGCTTACAGATTTGATGTCGTGGCTGATATGCTTAAGAACGCAGGATTTAATTACTACACAATATTTAATGAAAGAAAGCCTGAGTTCATCAGATTATGATGAGCTCAGGCTTATTTTATATACATGTATCTTATCTGCACCTTCTACATACATCTGTAAAATCTGAAGCTGTAAGGTGGAAGAACTATTTTCCCAGATAAGTCTTCCTTCTTACCTGTTATAAGATTAAGTGCATCTGCACATTCTGTATCAAAGTACGCTGTGTACTCATTCTCATCTGCATTAATTGCAACAAGCACTTTTTCTCCATCTGCTTCCCTTTTGAATACATATTGTCTGTTTGTAAGCACTTTCTTTGTGTAATCACCATAGCTTAAAGCCCTGCTGTTATGATACATTTGTCCTAATGAACTTATTGTATCAGTCAGCTCATTGTATTCCGGCTTATCAAATGCCGGACGCAGAATATTGTCATTGCCGCTGCCCTTAACTGCCTCGCATCCCCATTCACTTCCATAATATATACATGGAATTCCCGGCATACCGAACATAAGTGCATATATAAGCGGCAGATGTGCTTTATTGGTAAGTGTGCTGGCAATCCTTGAAACATCATGGTTATCAACAAATGTAAGCAGATGTTTTCCTGTATACAGACACCATGGTTCTTTTCCAAACTGCCTTTCTATGCTGTGTGCAATCTCGAACATATTCATTGAATTAAAGCTCGAATACAGCCCCTTATAACACTCATAATTAGTTGCACTGTGCAGGCATTCATTACCCACAATTGTGTTGTAATCACCATGAAGCATTTCTCCTACAAGGAAAAACTCCTGCTTCATCTGGTCTGTTTCGTATCTTAAACGCTTCATGAAATCCCTGTTAAGGCAGTACGCAACATCAAGTCTGATTCCATCAATATCAAATTCATCAACCCAGCCACGCACCGACTCAATAAGATAATTAACCACATCAGGATTATTCAGATTGAGCTTCACAAGATTGTAATATCCTTCCCAGCCCTCATACCAGAAGCCATCATTATATGGTGAATTGCCATCAAAGCTGATGTTAAACCAGTCCTTATAGGCAGAATCCCATTTTTTCTCACATACATCCTTAAATGCAAAAAAGCCCCTTCCGACATGATTAAACACACCGTCAATGACTACCTTTATTCCTGCCTCATGCAGCTTTGACACAAGCTCTGCAAAATTCTTATTAGTTCCTATTCTTTTATCTATCACACGGTAATCCCTTGTATCATAGCCATGATAATCGCTCTCAAAAATTGGAGAAAAATACACCGCATCAGTTCCTAACTTCTGCAAATGCGGTATCCAGTCTGCAAATTCTGATATGCATCTGTTCATCACCCCGTCGTTGTCTCTTAATCCATCACAAAATCCAAGTGGAAATACCTGATAAAACACCGCTTCTTCGTACCACATATTATTTTAACCTCCGTAACTGTCTGATATATTAATATTAAGCCAATTCCCGCAGTCTGGCAACATCTTTCTTAATACACTCAACCACATAATCAGCTTCCCTGTGTGTAATTGTATGGTTAATTGTCAGCCTTAGTGAACCTTCTGCTATTTTTTCATCAAGTCCAAGTGCAAGAAGGACATGTGAAGGCTTTCCTGAATTAGATGTACACGCTGAACCTGCAGATGCGCATATTCCCTGTTTGTTAAGCATTACAACCAGCATTCCGCCATTAACATACTGAAAACTGAAATTCATATTGCCCGTAACACGGCTTTCCCTGCTTCCATTAAGTCTTGAATAAGGAATTTCTCTTAGTATTCTCTTAATCATATAGTCGCTGATTTTCTTTTCCTGCCTTGCCCTGTCAGAAAGTGTTTCATAAGCAATTCTTGCCGCCGTCGCAAGTCCTGCAATCCCGGCTACATTTTCAGTGCCTGCCCTAAGTCCGTTCTCCTGTCCGCCTCCATGCATGAACCGTTCTGGCTTTCCGCCCCTGACATACAGAAATCCTACGCCCTTTGGTCCGCATATCTTATGTCCGCTTACATTTAAGAAATCCACGCCCAGCTTTTTCACATCAACATCAATATGTCCAAATGCCGCCACTGCATCAGAATGAACCTTTGCACCATACTCATGCGCAATTTCACATACATTTTCTATCGGCTGGATAGTTCCAATTTCATTATTAGCAAGCATAACTGACACTAAAAATGTATCATTTCTAATCATTTTTTCTAGCTGTTCCAGCTTAACAATTCCCTGCTCATCAACTGGTGCAAATGTGACATCTATTCCATAATTCTTAAGCCACAGTGCCGATTCCGTCACCGCATGGTGTTCTATTGAACTTACTATTATATGTCCCTGTTTTCTTTTCAGGCTCTCTGCTTTAACTGCCCAGTTATCCCCTTCCGTTCCACCAGAGGTGAAAAATATTTCATTTCTGTCAGCATTTATTATATCTGCAATAATACCTCTTGATTCCTCAACAACATTTTTAGCTTTTTCAGACAACCTATACACACCTGACGGGTTTCCATAATCTCCCAAAAGATATGGAAGCATTGCTTCAGCCACTTCTTTCCTGACAGCAGTTGTCGCCGCATTGTCCATATATATCATTATATTTCCGCCCTGTAATTCCTTATAATATTGTATTCTGGCAGGGCATATATTGTTAATAAGTCTATCTGCGGTATCTGCTATGAATAATAAATTATCCTTAAAAGGTGGCATATTCAAATCCGCCATAATCCTTACATTTGCCGGCATTCTATCAAAATTGCTCGGATTTTATTTTCGGATACTTCTCACTAATTATACAGGTGCTGCAGGAGTCGGACTTTTCCAGATGTGCATGCCTCTTATTGCGCTTGCATTTGCAGTATGCTGCAGTGGATTTTCTGTAGCTGTTTCAAAATATTCAGCATCATCTCCATCTCTGAAATGGCTTTTCTGCGTATTAAAGATTACTATTTCTCTTTCAATTGCCGTTATGCTTTTATTTCTTATATTCAGCGATTTCATTGCAAACCATATATTTATGGAAAGCCGCTGTGAGGGAATAATCCGTATAACTGCAATCTCTCTGCCATTCATGTGCATACATAACTGCGTATCAAACTACTATTACAGTCAGAAGGAATCTTTTCTGCCAGCCTCCTCGCAGCTTGTCGAACAGCTTGTGCGTATTGGCACTATTATACTTTATGTGCGCATAAAAAATGTATCAACAATATCAATTGCTGACGCAGTTACCGGTAATATATTCGGTGAATTTGCAGCTGCCACATACTGTGCTATTCCGCTGTTTTTCCGTTCCATTCATAATAAAAGCATGACGCAGAAGCTGTCCTGTTCACTCCGTGAATACAAATATATTGTTAAATATGCATTTCCAATTAACGCCAATCAGACTATTCTGCATCTGCTTGAAGGGGCAGAAGCAATTCTTATTCCCGCAATCCTGTGCATGCATGGACTGTCCAAAGATGATGCAATAAGCCAGTTTGGTATACTTACAGGAATGGCTCTTCCTCTTGTGCTTTTCCCATGTACGGCAGCTAATTCATTTGCACTTATGCTTCTTCCAAAGGTATCTGATGAAAGTTCAAATGTCCTGTCTGACCATCTTGCTGTGACAGTAAAAAGAACAGTTTCCATGTGTTTGAGTCTCGGCATTATAAGCATATTTTTATTCATTAACTATGGTGCGCGCCTAGGTGCAATGATGTTCCACGAAGACTCTGTATACATATACACCTGCATTCTTTCATGGCTGTGTCCTTTCCTCTACTTAAAAATCAGCCTTACAAGCGTGACTAATGGCATGGGACATACCGCCCTTACATTCATAATTAATATAACCGGAATTATAATCCGGCTTGCCTGTGTATTTCTGCTTATTCCAAAGCTTGGCATAACCGGTTATCTGTATGGTGTTCTTATTAGCAACATATGCATGAGTCTGCTTTACATTTTTAATATATACAAGAAGCTGAACATCCAGCCAGACCCGTTTGGCAGTATAATTGTGCCATTATGTATTGCGGTCATATCTATATTTTCATCAAGAATTATATGCCGCATTGTATTTGGTCTTATAATAAAAGAAGCAGAAGAATACACTCTCCTGCTTACCGGTGCCGCCATATGCTGCATTGTATATATTATTCTCTTTATTCATGAACAATCGGAACAGCGTCCTTTATAGACGGTGCCGCTTCCCAATAGTCAAGTCTGGATTCGTACTGCTGCCTTATCCATTCCACGGCAGCAAGACGACCATCTTCTGTCAGTTCAAATATCTCTGTTGTCTTATCTTCTTCCTTAACAGCACATGAAGCATATGGCCCGCGCCACACGCACGCAGAAAGCTTTAAATCAGGCTTTTCTCCTGTCTGCTTAAGCATATATCTCATTCCATTGTGCTGTCCTGTATACACACCCTTGTATTTGAAGAAATTAAGTGGCATTATTCCATTCGGATCAATCATTGCCATCACCTTCCATACCATTATTATTCTTTATAAGCTTTTCATTATAAAATGCACCTGCAAGATACATAATCCCTATTACAACTGGAAGGCATATAAGAATCAGTGTGTTACCAGTTATTGAATACTTAGATACCACAAATACTATTATTAAATCAACAACTCCTGCTATAGTCATAACAATTCCATAAACTTTGATTTTCTTTGCAGCATCAACAGCACCTATGTTTGTCATTCCATAAAATCCAGCAATTGCAAAGTAAACTCCTTCCACAATAACTGCTATAAATGCTATATTCAGCAGCTTGACAGCCATATATAATGCCTTTCCCTGCTCTGTTGCTGAAAATGAATATAGCTCCGACATAATATAAAACGCATAAAATGCCATTATAATTCCCATCGTTACCGCAAGCATTGATGCTAATTTAAGAATTCTGCACTTTGACTTTTCTGTTACTACGCTCATGTTCTTATCTCCGTTTTCTGATGATTAATAATTATAACATGGAATGGGGGATTTTTAAAGGGTGTGATGTATAGCACGAGTCCATTATGTATTGATTATTCTTTATTATTAACCCTCTGTGTATTCTCATCTATATCTTTATAACCATACTTTTCATCCCGGTATCAAGCTAATTCTGCATCGTAATCTGTAATATTTCCCTCTTTTATCATTTTTAATAATTCTTCTAGTGCTTGTTCTTTTGACATTGTGTTCTCCTGTATAAACCCATTACAGCTATCTTATAAATAAAAAAGCATAATTATTATTGGATGGGCGGTGTATCCATCATCTCAGGTACTCCGAGGAGTGTGTCAGGAACCATTTCCGACCTCAATAATAACTATGCTAATCAACAATATATTCTTTTGAGCAAAAATATACACACCATTTATTTCAATAATTCTACAGCTCCCTTAAATACAGTAATTATCATAACTTTCATTAAGGTCATAAGGAGTTATCTGGTATACATAATAATTCAACCAGTTCGTATAGAGGTTGTTGGCGTGGCTTCTCCATGAAAGCAATGGCTTTCTGTTGCAGTCGTCATCAGGATAATAATTTACCGGAAGGTCAGGCTCAATTCCTTTGTCAATATCACGCTTATATTCCTGATCAAGAGTTAATCTGTCATATTCAGGGTGTCCCATAACAAATATCTCTTTCCCGCCATCACCAAGAACAATATATATTCCTGCTTCATCTGAATCAGCAAGTACTTTAAGTCTTGGATTGTCAAGAATCTGCTGTCTGCTTGCCTGTGTATATCTTGAATGTGGTGCCATGAATACATCATCAAAGCCTCTTACTAAAGGCTCTTTTCTATTCATAACCCTGTGCTTGTACACACCTGACAGCTTCTTCGGAAGTAATTCCTTTTTAATACCATAATGGTAATACAATCCTGCCTGCGCACCCCAGCATATATGAATTGTTGATGTAACATGCTTCTTAGACCACTCCATTACTGTTATAAGTTCATCCCAGTAATTAACCTCTTCAAATTCAAGCTTCTCAACAGGTGCACCTGTAATAATCATTCCATCATAATTATTGTTCTTAATCTCTTCAAAAGTCTGATAAAACTTCTTAATATGTGAAGCTGATGTATTCTTTGAAACATGTGATGACATCTGTAAAAATGTAACATCTATCTGTAAAGGTGTATTAGATAACCCTCTTAAAAGCTGTAATTCTGTGTCCTGCTTTATAGGCATAAGATTAAGAACTATTATCTCCAAAGGTCTTATATTCTGTGAAATAGCTCTGTTTTCGTCCATGACGAATATATTCTCTTCTTCCAATTCTGCTTTAGCTGGTAAATCACTCTGAATCTTAATTGGCATTATTGTTCCTTCTTTCTGTTATCATTGTTGTCTGATTATATCATATCACCTTTAATAACTGAACCAAAGTATGTGAGTTTTCTTTATATTTTTTTGTAACTTTGGTGTCAAACCTTTTAAAACCATTCTGCTTTTCATAAAAATCTAATAATCTATCCTTATTTTCAGATTCTAGAAAAACAACCATCCCACCAACCATATATTGTAGTTCTTTTACTTTTCCAAGCGCAATTGAAAGCAAATTGTCTGGCGAAATCACAATATATGTAACCGACTGGTTTTTCTTTGTAAAATCTATAGATTGTTCTGTAAGAAAACTTTCAACATCAAGATTTTTCTCACATTTAAAACTGGAGAAAACCTGCCTGAGCATGTCTTCTCCAGCTTTTCCCATTTTTATATATTCTCTGATATTTAATACTAAAAAATCATCCTCCATATAATTCTTTCCACTTCTCCATTACTCTGTATACTTCATCTGTTTCATGTATTTCTCTGTATCTGCAAGAAGATGGACTTGATTTTGAAAGAGATTCTTTATATGACATTTCAATCGCATCAGCGAATTGTTCAACCTGTTTCTTACCTGAAACAACAAAATTCTTGGTAATGCTTGAAGTAGCCATACATAATCACCTCCATATCTTTCTTTAACAAATTGTTTTCTATTAATATTATATTAGACATATATAACATTATCAACCTGTTAATTCTTTACTTTATCATTTCCATAAATTCATCAATCGTAAGCACCTTAACCCCCAGTGAATTAGCCTTATCAAGCTTAGAGCCTGCTGCCTCTCCTGCAACAAGATAATCAGTCTTTTTGCTGACACTTCCTGTTGCTTTGCCTCCATTAGAAACAATCAGTTCTTCCATATCCTTACGGCTGTAATTATCAAAGCTTCCTGTTACAACAATCGTCTTTCCTGCAAGCTTATCTGATATTTCTTTTTTCTCTGGCATCTGCATATTAAGCCCTGACTGTCTTAACCTTTCTATTAATTCAATATTAGCTTCATCATGGAAAAAGTCATATATACATTTGGCTGTAGTTGTGCCTATATCAGGAATATTCTGCAATTCTTCTTCACCTGCATCAGCAAGTGCCATAAGATTATCATAATAATTCATAATCTGCTTGGCTGTATTCTTGCCGACATTTCTTATTCCAAGTGCAGTAAGCAGTCTGTCTGGTGTATTCTGTTTAGACTTCTCAATAGCTGCAAGCAGCTTATCAGTATTCTTCTCTTTTCCTATGATTCCCTTCTCAATAAGTTCATCTCGGTGTTCTTTCAATGTATATATATCAGCATAATTGTGTATATATCCTTCTTTTATAAGGGCATCAACAAGAGTTTCACCAAGTCCCATGATATTCATGCAGTCAAGAGATGTAAAATATGCCACTGTTCTTGACAACTGTGCTGCACATGACGGATTAACACATCTTATATCTGCTGTGTCATCTTCTCGTACAAGAGGTTCCCCACATACAGGACATACCTTTGGTGCTTCAAACACATGCTCAGGTGCCTTTACACATCCATTAAGCTTAGGAATAATCTCTCCACTCTTAAACAGCTTATATTCCCCACCAATACCTACATTCATCTGTGTAATATAATCCTGGTTATGAAGAGTCGCTCTTGATACACTTGTACCACACAGCCTTGCAGGCTTTCCGGTTTCCGGATCATGGAATATCCCTGTAAATGTAAGTTTTCCTGTTCTTCCCACATCTACAAGAATATCATCCATAACAATAACCTTTTCTTCCGGTGGATATTTGTATGCAATATGACCGCTTGAATACTTGCTTCCTGCAGGGAACTCCTGTCTGAATGCGATATGGTCAATCTTTACAACAGCACCGTCAATGTCATATGGAAGTTCTTCTCTCATTCTTCCTATCTCATCAATTGCTCTTACAACCTCTTCCTTAGTCTTACATATCTTATGATATACAACCGGTACACCTGCTGCCTTTAACATATCCATTCCCCTGCCGTGGCTTTCCATAATCTCATCAGGTCCGTCCTGTACATTAAAGATAAACATCTTAAGACCTCGCTTCTTCGTAATTGAAGTATCAAGCTGTCTTAATGTTCCGGCCGCAAGATTTCTGGGATTAGCAGCTGTTTTTTTCTCAAGTTTTTCCTGTTCTTCATTATATTTTTCAAAATCTTCATGGCTCATATACACTTCGCCACGAAGTTCTAGTGAATCATAAGGAAGGTCAATAACCTGTAACACATCCCCCACTACCCTTGCATTAGCTGTCACATCCTCACCAATAAGACCATCTCCTCTTGTCTCTGCCAACTGCAAATGCAGCTTCCCATCTGCTTCTTTTACATATCTTAAGCTCATGCTTAAACCATCAATTTTAGTCTCTACTGAAAATGTGCAGTCAGGATGCATGGCATGAACCTTATCAATCCATGCACACACTGCATCTTCTGAAAACACATCTTCAATAGACAGCATAGGTACATTATGTGTGACCTTAACCCCGGCTTCTCTTTTTACAGTGCCACCAATCTTCTGTGAAGGTGAATCAGATGTCACCCATTCCGGATGTTCTTTCTCAATCTCTTTAAGCCTTATCATAAGCTTATCATACTCATAATCGCTTATCTCCGGCTCGTCCTGATTGTAATATCTATCCATATGATAATCTATCGTCTTCTTAAGTTCTGAATATTCCTGTAATAAATCCATAATCCGCTCCTTAATTATCAGCCTGTATGTTGACTGTTTCTATCTGCTTATATATCTGCTCATAAAGTGTATTAAGCTCTTTACCGTCAAGTTCCCTGTACTCACCAGTCTTTAAATCCCCTAATTCCACATTCATAATCCTTATTCTTGTCAGTTTAGTTACACTATATCCACATTCCGCACACATTCTTCTTATCTGTCTGTTAAGCCCCTGTGTAAGAATTATTCTGAATGTCTTGTCTGATATCTTTTCCACAACACATTTTCTTGTAGTTCTGTCGAGTTCCTTAAGATATATTCCTCCTGACATTCTCTTTATAAATTCTTTATTAATTGGTTTATTAACTGAAACGATGTATTCCTTCTCATGACCATTAACGGAACGAAGCAGCCTGTCCATCATGTCGCCATCATTAGTAAGCAGTATAAGGCCATCAGACTCTTTATCTAATCTGCCCACAGGATATATGCGTTCCTTATATCCAATAAAATCTACTATGTTATTCTTTCCCTGTTTATCAGTTGTTGTACATACAATTCCTACAGGTTTATTAAAAGCTATGACTACCTGTGGTGGTGTGGTGTTGTCAACTTTCCTGCCATCAACACATATAATTGTATTGTCTTCTACCATCTCACCCATAACTGCAATTCTACCATCAATTGTGATACGTCCTTCCTGTATCATTCTGTCAGCTTCACGTCTTGAACAGACTCCATGGGCACTGAGATATTTATTAATACGCTCTGACATGTTTCCTCCAATTCTTATCTTCATTGCTGATAAGTTCAAATCAATATACAGATGTATTAATTCTAACAAAAGAAAAAAATTAATTCAATTGTTGCGGGTTTTAATTTAATAATGTATAGTATATAAGCATATAAATTATTATATGTTGTGTACATGTAGCTTAGCTGGATAAAGCGTTCGCCTCCGGAGCGGAAGATCGTGGGTTCGAATCCCATCATGTACATTATTGTATTATTCTGTCCCTACATAGTTATCAATCTTTCTGTTCTATTATATTCATATACATGATCAGAAAGGACTTCATCTGCAGCAACCCCTTCTGTATTAACTTCCTTTACCATATTAACAAGTTCATCTTTCTCAAACATCGAAAGCTTAGGAAGAAGTATAACCTCATGCACTGATGAAGGTAGTATATACAGATCTGCTCCCAGCTTCTGCGCAAAATCATACAATACATTCTCATATAATATGCAGGCTGCACCATTCAGTTTGCTTTCATTCGTAAGCACATACATATCAGACGGAACATAATCTTTTAAATCAACTTCCTCTCCATCCACATTAACACCACATTTTTCAAAAAGTGCGGCCATGGAACTAATCTTACTATGAAGCAGATCGGGTGTATTCTTCAAAGCAGCTTTATACACATCATCAATAGTTACATTCCAGTTTTTCAGATTGTTATTATATATTAATGCTGTTGCACTTCTTCCATATTCATTATCAAGCAGACAGTAAAACACCACTGCAAGGTCAAGTATTCTCTTATGCGGCACCTGTTCGAGCAGTTTTTCATTACTTCTGTAATTGACGACCTTATAAACAATCTTGTCCTTTATAGTGTCAAAATGCTTAAGAATATTTACATCAAATGTAACATTATTCTTATTCTGTTCATATATAACCTCTATCTGTCGTATTATGTTCTTAATATTCTCACCATTCGTATACAATTCATAAAAGCTGTCCAGATATATAGTTGGCGCGATGTCTTTCCCCTTCTCCATAATAACAAGTCCATCCATCTCACAGCCATTATTCTTAATCACATGATTAATAGTAATATTACCACCTTCTCCAGCTATATACCCTGCATTCATCTTAATATATTCCACAAATTCCTTATACTCCATATACTTTTTCCTTTCAAATGTTTCCTATCCCCCTGCGCACGGAATTTAATAAATGTTTTGTACAAGTAATATAGTATATTAATAGCAAATCTCTGTCAACAATATATATAGTATTCTATATGTTTTGTCGCGTTCTGTTGAGTTTATGTCGCATTTGGTATAAAAAATGTCGTATCTGGTATAAAAAAAGCTTTTTTCAGCTCATTTTACCAGATACGACTAACACAATATATAGTATTATTCAATTATTCATGCCAACTGTTTTAAAACGTCAGTTATAAGCTCCCATGTCCTTTGTGTCGAAGCAATATCCAATTTTTCTTTTACAGTATGGATATCAATTATATCAGGGCCAAACGATACACAGTCAAGGTCATCAATCTTTGCAGCCATAATACCGCATTCAACACCTGCATGCATTGTTTCCACCAAAGCCCCTTTATTAAAAAGTCTATTATAAGATTCACACAGCATATCCCTGATTGCAGAATTCTTCTTAAATTCCCATGCTGGATAAACACCTTTAAGTTCATAAGTTCCACCAAGATATTCAGTCATTTTTCCAACCTTATCAGTAAGATATTCTTTTTCACTCTGCGAACTGCTCCTTATTAAGTAGGTTGCTGCAAATGTTTTCTCAGCCAGCTCTGCAACCCCCAGATTAAGTGAAGTCTGCACCAACCCCTTGATATCATTACTCATCTTAACAACACCATCAGGTATAAAATTAAGCACATTTATAAGCATCTGTGTTGTCGCATCATCACATGCCAAAGTGCTGCCTTCACCTTCACAATTCACCTTGATGGTAAGATGTGGGTCAGTAACCGAATACTCCTCTTTCAAGACATTTGCAGTATTATTAAGAAGCTCAGTGACCTTATCTGCTTCCTGTGTCATTATAACCGCATCAGCAAATGGAGCTATAGAATTATCTTTTTCACCACCAGATATGCTTACAATATTCACACATTCTTTAACGTCAAAAAGAATACGTCCCATCAGAATATTAGCATTAGCTCTCTGGCATATTATATCTGTTCCAGAATGTCCGCTTGTAAGACCATTAATTTTAATAGACATCTGCGTTCCTGTCATATCCGATTTTTTCAATGGATAAGAAGCCTTTAAAGTTGCTCCTCCTGCACATCCTGAAAGGAATATTCCTTCCTCCTCAGAATCTATATTAAGCATAATTTTACCTTCAAGACAGTCAGTATTAATTGCCTCTGCGCCAAGCATTCCAATTTCCTCGTCTACCGTAAACACAGCCTCAATCGGCGGATGACACACATCCTTGCTGTCTAATATAGCAAGCGCATAAGCAACTGCTATTCCATCATCAGCACCTAAGGTTGTCCTGTCAGCCTTGACATATCCGTCATCTATATAAAGGTCAAGACCATCTTTTTCCATATCTTTAACCTTATCATTCGTTTTTACAGCTACCATATCAATATGTCCCTGCAAAATAACAGGTGCAGCCTTGCTCTCGCTGTTACTTGCCGGCTTTTTAATTATCACATTATAACTTTCATCCTGCTTAAACCACAGATTTCTCTCACGTGCAAATTCACACAGATAATCACTTATCTGCTTCACATTGCCTGAGCCATGTGGAATTGCACATATCTGTTCAAAATATTTAAAGACAGCGTGTGGCTGTAGATCTGCTAAAATGTTGTTACTCATATTTTACCTCCTTTACCTACTATTTCATCATATTTAGCAATCTAGTAGGTCTTTTCCTCATTGTTAGTTTGTTTGTAATTCTTCTTTTCAACTAAAACGCCTACTAGATAAACACTATTCACACTTTTAGTAGGTCTTTTTCTTATATGTCTATAATATCAGACAGTTCTAATCAGCAAAAAGACCTACTATTTTGGCTTAAATCATCAATTTAGTAGGCAATTTTCTTTATCCGCATTAATTATCCTCAGAATTTTCTCTCAATAAACCTACTATTTCATCACCTTTAGAAGCTTTAATAGGTTTTTTCCCCATTCATACATTAATTTCATATGCCATTTTACACTATCGTGTGTGGTGGGATGGGCGACAGAATATCTCCACCGCCCATTATAGGGAAAATGTGAGGTAAAAACAAGATGCGCTTCGCTGTCTTGTTTTTTGTTGTGGGGCGCCTGCTCTGCCGTCCGCGTTACTCCGTATATGCCTTTTCACCACTAAGTAATCTATCCAGCATATCTGCCACTGGGACCATCGCATTTTTGACCTCTGTACTTGTATTAGTCTGTGCTCCTGCTTCTATAAGCATCGACCTTCCTTTCATATGCAGGCAGTAACGATATGCATTAATATAAATATTCCGTAACAGCCCCGGATAATACGCTTCTCCTAAAAGATACATCTGAAGACTCATTGCCAGATTATCATCTCTGTTTGCATTATAAAGATAGCCTATATCTCCTTTTGCCTTGCTGTAGCTTATTCCATTAAAAAACATTACCTTTGACATTGTTACTCCATTTTCTTCGGTTACAAGTCTTGTATTATCCGGAACACCATCCCTGTGAAGGTCTATTACAACCTCAATTGACGGATTTTCTTTCAGTATTTTTGTCACATTTTCTTCTGCATATGTATAAGCCTTGCTTCTGTCAAGCTTCCCATCAACATAATCATACACACTCGTATCATGATAAACATTGTAACCATATGTATTAGTGAGTATATCTGTTAGATAATCTCCAACACCAACTATTGTTGTAGACGTATCTCCTTCAACCGTATCCATAAATCCCTCCTGTGAATGTGTATGAAATATAAGAATCTGCGGAGAATCCGCATTTTTCTCTAATGACAGGTCTTTTGCCAGAAATTCCTCCGGACGCATTATCTGTGTTGTCAGGCTTGTGATGGATGTAACTGTATAGAACTTCATAAGAAAATCATAATTATTTAAATCTGCAATATTATAAACATTTCCAGCTGCATTTTCCTGTATAGGCAAAGGACAAACTTCAGCGCCTGCCTCCACGACCCCCTCATCCGTCTGTGTAGCAGGTTTTTTATCCTCCTTTGCCATGCTAAACATATATTCCGAATCGACCCACACCGAACCTGCATTTTCATCATAATTATCTTCAAAATATGTCTCTACAGGGAACAATGTCTTAACTGCATTTTCATAAATTCTGTTCTGAATATAATATATTAGATTAAAACTATAATTCATCATTATTACCATAAGCATTAAGCCCATGAATATAAACATATACACAGGCCTGTACTTTCTATCACTCATATATCCTCCTTACTTTGCATTACCATTATATTGTATTCACATCAGCCATGAATATGAACACCAACACGGTTAATTGCTTTGGATATTATGATACTTATGTTTCTAATGTCTGAATCAATGTCCTTCGGGGTTACATACATTTTTCCTGCCCCCTGAATAATCCCTTCGGCATCTATAACAGTAGGCACGCCAATTGCAAGCACCGGAACACCTATATTGTCTTTTGTTATTCCTATTCTGTGATTTCCAACACCTGAGCCAGGATTAATTCCCTGGTCAGAAAGTTGTATAGTACTATTTAATCTGTTCACACTTCTTGCAGCAAGAGCATCTATTGCTATGCATACATCCGGCTTTATCTGACTTACAACGCCTTTAATAATTCCTGCAGTTTCAATACCTGTCTGTGCCATAACTCCCGGACTAAGTGTGCATACTCCCGTCTCATCGCCCTCACTTATCTTAATACAAATATTATCTACAACCTCAGGTCCTAATGAATCCGATGTTATATTTCTGTTGCCAAGTCCGATAACAAGAACCTTTTCTGGTTTGACATTTTTATTCATACGCTTTAAAAGCTTAAATATATATCCTGCCAATGTCGATATAACTTCTTTTGCATATTCTTCGTCCCCACCTGCAATATCATCTGCCTCTATAGTAAGATAAGTTCCTTTGGGTCTTCCTATCGCGGCTTCGCCCAAATGATTTGTCACCTGCAATTCTGTGACCTTCACTCCCATCCTTGATTTATTGCTTTCTCTTAATCTTATCCCCCTCAGTTTTCCTGTTCCATTCATTGCTTCTTCATTTGCCTCTACTGCAAGGTCAGTTCTTACAACTATATTATCCATTTTTCACATCACCTCCCCAACATATTGTGCAGAAAAATGAAATTTTTATACCAAAATCTTTATTTGGTTCTTGACATATAGATGTTTGTACTATAAAATGTGTGAGTATGTTTACATTAGATCGTCCGTGTCCGGCTTTAATGCGAAACAGATATTATTATTGAATTATGATTTGGAGGTGTACGGATTGGCTAACATTAAATCTGCTAAGAAGAGAGTAATTACAAGTCAGGTAAGAGCTGAGAGAAATAAGGCGGTTAAGTCTAGAGTTAAGACTTATATCAAGAAGGTAGAGGCTGCTGTTGCTGCTGGTGACAAGGCTGCTGCTAACGAAGCTCTCCCTGTTGCTATAGCTGAGATCGAGAAGGCTGCTTCTAAGGGAATCTTCCACAAGAACGCTGCTGCAAGAAAAGTATCTCACATTACTAAAGCTGTTAACGCAATGGCTTAATAAGAATTTTAATAATTTAAAGAACCCGGTGCTGACACCCACTCGCACCGGGTTCTTTTTTATTTACTGTATTTAATTATAATAAGTTCTACTCCCAGCCTGTCATTAAGCCTTCCCTGCTTAACTGCTTCTTCAGTTTTAGCACATTCATTCAATGCATCCAGCAGTGTATTCATCTCAAAATATTTTGCCTGTGCCTGATATTTACCGACAACAAATGGCGCTGCTCCTATCTTTGATGCAATCTCTTTACCTGAAATCCCCCTTGACATAAGATCTTTCACCTGTAATATTCCGTTAAACTGCCTTACTATAAGATAAAGTATTCTCATAGGAGGTTCTTTTAATTCCAACAAATCATAATATAAATCAAGTGCCTGCTGTTGTTTCTTATTTGCAATTGCACTTATCATATCAAATATATGACTTGTTGTCTGTGTTGCGCATACTTTCTCTACATCTTCTACTGTCACAACATCCCTTCCCTGACAATAACTCACAAGCTTCTCTGTCTCCTGCCTTATATAATCCATGCCTGCACCTGTCTTATCAAGTATCAAATCACATGCTTCCCTGCTTATTTTAAGATTATCCTTAGCAAGAAGCCCTGCTATCCATTTTTCAAGAGTAGCAGTTGTCTGTGGCTTCATCTCGCATATATATCCCACAGAATCAACTGCCTTATATACCTTATTACGCTTGTCCACATCTTTTTCTACCATAACAACAACAAGATAATCAGGAATATGTTTAATATAATCTGCAAGCTCATCATTAGAACTTTTCAAAAAACCGGTATTTTCCATAATAACAAGTCTCTTCTGGGCAAAGAAAGGCAGTGTTTCACACACATCAATTATATCCTTAACGCTGGCATTATCCGAATCATAATATGAATAATTCATTGTATCATCACCAGCTATAGCATTCTTTAATCTGTCTCTATACTGCTTCTTAAGATACTCTTCCTCTCCATACAGAAGATATACACTCTTAAATTCACCCTTCTTAATATCATCACTTATGACCTTCAAACCTGCTGCCTCCGTTTCTAATCTTAAACAATAGTATCAGATATGTACAAGTGGTTCAAGTTAAAAATATTTTCTCACAACCTGTTATATATCTTCACAGTTCTATCCTTTCAAAGCTTTAAACGCCTCAATTTTATACGAACCATCCCTGACACGCACCGCAATCTCTCCACTTTCGTCTGTCCTATACACCTTTGCTCCAATCCCCGACAATCTCTGTAAAGTTTCTGTATGAGGATGTCCATATGAATTACCTGCCCCACAAGATATCAATGCATTTTCAGGCTTTACATAACTTAAAAATTCTTCTGAACTCGCCCCCTTACTTCCATGATGTCCGACTTTCAATATATTAACTGACATAAACCGTGCTGATTCACCAGCATCTCCTGCCATCCTATTGGCATCCTCAACAATGCACTTTTCTGCCTTCTTTTCCGCATCACCTGTCATAAGCATAGAAAAATCTCCATATTCCACAAGATATACAGCAGAATAGTCGTTAGCTGACTCGTAATTGTAACCCTTGCATGGGTGCATACACTCAACCGAGAATTCTCCCGATTTAATACTGTCACCTGCATCAGCATAAACAACATTAATACCAGTAGCTTTCAATGTTCTCTCTAACTTCGACATATCATCACCAGCCTGCTTCTTTACTGCCGTAGTTCGCCTGATTCCCGGCAGTACAACAGTACCTATCTCAAATGTGTTATCACACAGTTCAATCAATTCATATATTCCATTAACATGGTCTTTATCCGGATGACTTATAAACACATAATCGAGACTTCTTACCCCACAATATTTTAGATAAGTATATATGGTATATCTCCCGACATTCTTCTTGCTTGTGCTTCCTCCGTCAAACAATACATTCATGCCCTCCTTAGTATGCATAACAATTGAATCCCCCTGCCCAACGTCAAGCATGGCAATCTTCATATCTGAATCAATATTGTAATGAAGCCCTGTCAGCACACATACTAATAAAGCAAAACATACAGCATCAATCTTCTTGTTCATTAATATAACATGTACACATATCCATATAATTAAAACTGTAAAATATAAAAACACCCTTGCAGTATCAGGGGTTCCCGTAACAATGACTGCATATTTAAAATGTGATGACAAACTGCACAGCTTATAATAAAAATCAAGAATATATCCACCTGCTCCCGCAAAAAAATATGCTGCTTCAAGAGATAGCATGCCAGCAATTCCCGTAAATATACCGCTTATCATTATCAACGACATAAGTGGAATTACTATAACATTAAGAAACAGGCTTATTACAGGAATCTGCCCAGATATAATAAGAATTACCGGAAGTGTCACAATTGTAACACACATGCCTGTAATAACCGAATCTGCGATTCTGAATAAAATTAATTGAAAAAATCCTGCATTCTTTTTATCAGGACGTCTTATATATATAAGAATAGTTTTATCATCAGACAGTATGGGTTTAATATATATAATTCCTGCCACGGCAAGAAATGACAACCAAAAAGCTGAATTTATAAGATTATATGGATTAATCCACAGAAGAATAACACTTGCTATCCCTAATGTATTAGCCATATCACTGGTTCTTCCAAGCACGTCTGCCAGCATATATACAAGAATCATTATTACAGCTCGGCTGGCAGATGCACTATAACCTGTCATGCACAAATATGAAATAATAAGAAATGTACTAAAACATGCAGATGCGATTCTGCCAATTTTCTTCTTTAACCAGTCATATATAAACATTCCAACAAGCGAAACATGAAGTGCACTTATTGCCAAAATGTGGGAAATTCCATTCTTCTGATACATTCTCTTTACATCATCATCAAGCCCTGACCTGTCACCTAACACAATCGACTGCATAATTCCTGCATTCTGCTCAGAATATACATTTTGGTAAATATTTTTTATGGAATCTGCAAATCTGTAAATGCTGGAAATATAACTACTTCCAGACTGTATATTCACAATATCTGACAAATCTGCACAATAATTAAATCCAAGTGATGTATAATATTTTCTGGCATTAAACTGCCCTTCATTAGATGGTATATTAAAATCCTTTAATGTTACTTTAATCTTAACTTCATCCCCTGGATTGGCAAATCTTTTTTCTGAGTATACTACCAAACCGCTTTTAAACTGCCTGCCCCATGAATCCGGCATAACAAAGGCATTTCTTATATACACCGCATAACCGTTTTCTGACTGTTTAATATCTGCTATGTATCCATTTACATAAGCAATATGTGTTTTATCTGACAATTGCCCCTGATAGCATAGCTTTTCCATACTTACTTCAGTTCTTAGGCACATAATTGGAAACATCATGATAAAAATCACATAAAAACCAGGAATTCCTGTTTTCTTAAGATATATAAGGAATCCGGTAAACACCATTATTCCCACTATAATAACGATATATAACTTAGCATATAATGACAAATATACTGCAGCAATGCTCATAACTGCTGCCACAAAAAATGGTCTCTTCAATAATATCCTTTCCAGAAACGACCATTAATTATCAGATAAATCTTTTTTTACAAGTTCATTATTCATATAAAATACTGTATCAAGGCTAATTGCATCTCTATACATCAGATTAGAATTTCCCTTGACAAGTATCTTAACGCCATCAATTCCTTCCAGTCCTGAAAGGGAATTAACAATTGAATATATAGTCACATTGCTCTTTGCATTAACCATATCAGTTGCAAATTCCTGACTGAGATTAACATAACATATCCTGTCGACAACAGATATACTAAGCAGCTTGGTATTCGACGGAATACTCTGATAACACCCCGACTCTGTTGTTCCTTTAATAAGCTGTTCCATTACAACCTTCTCAACAGATACATTCTTATTATAACAGATTCTCTTGCTGTTCTTTACAAGGGCATCTCCTGACTTGTTAGCAAAATACAGATTAATCGTCTTCCACTTCACATCAGCCATAGCACCTTCCTGTGTATCTACAAAATCCTCATCACTCATATTTCCTATGATTGTTCCATCTTCATACACAGCATCCTTACCATCAACATAAAATCTAACATATAGAACATCACTTATCTGTGATAATTCTTTAACAACTGCTGCCCTGTAAAGTACTTCGGTACTTGGTTTCATTCCATAATAAGAGCTGTCATAATAGACACCTGCGTATATTCCATTAATTTCAACCGTTGGCTGCGATACAGACACCGGCTTAATTATGCTTGTATGCCTGCCTTTTGCAACATTCATTTTTTCAAGGAGTTCATTTGCAACTGAAACAGCGTCCTGACTTTCAATGTATACTCTGCCTTCAGTTAGTGATGTTCCGTCTTCATTAAGGAAATATACAGAATATGCAGTTCCCTTCTTCTGCGAAGAACATGAAACAGTTATAAATGTTACTGCAATAACAATTATAACGGATGTCAATTTCATAATAGCTTTCCTTACATGTCCCATCATAACTGCTCCTTTCCTATCCTGATATTCTTAACAGCTTATAAATATGTCCACTGGCATACTTCCATCTGCATTACTGCTGGTTTTCAACATAATTAAGAGGTATTCTCATTGTAAATGTTGTTCCTATATTTTCCTCGCTATGAACCTTAATAGTTCCATGATGCATAAGAATTATGTTTCTTACGATAGCCAGTCCAAGTCCTGTTCCGCCCGTTTCACGCGACCTTGCCTTATCTACCCGGTAAAATCTTTCAAATATTTTATTAATACTTTCCTCTGGTATTCCTATGCCTGAATCTTCAACTCTTATATAAAAATATTGATAATCTGCATTCAGTGAAACATGTACCCATCCATCTTCAACATTGTATTTGATAGAATTCTCCACAAGGTTGGATATAACCTGTGTCATCTTAACTTCGTCAATCTGTGCAACAACCGGTCTGAAACTTTCAAAAAGCAGTTCAATATTCTTTTTCTGTGCTAATGGCTTAAGTCTCTTGAGTGTCATCTCTAATAAATCATTCATATTAACAGATATAATATTAAGTGTTGCAACAGATTTATCCATTCTAACAAGAGTAAGTAAATCTTCTATAATCTTACTTTCTCTGTCTATCTCACTTACAATATCCTGCATGAATTCCTGATACACTTCTATTGGCACATTTTCCTGTGTATTAAGAGACTCCGCCAATACTTTAATCGAGGTTATAGGTGTCTTTAATTCATGTGACACATTCGAAACAAATTCTGCTCTGGACTGATCTGTTTCATTAGCCCTGTCCATTATGTTATTAAAATCATCTGCAATCTCACGTATTTCGGTATAGCTCCTGACAGGGATTCTTGCATCAGTATGCCCTGCACTTACATTTGAAACAATATCAAGTACCCTTTTTACAGGCCGGTTAAGAAAATATATGCCTACGATAAGTAACGCCAGACATATTGTTATAATAACCAGTTTAATATTATTATTCTGACTGTTCACATCATGAAACATTGCATCTATCTCTGTGTAATCAAGATCAGCTACAAGAACGGCTATAAATGTACCTGAATCATTGTATACCGGAACAGCTGCCTGTATATTACCCGTTTTCTTATCATAGCCGGAACTGTTCTTATGATTACTGAATATATCGAATACCCTGGGATTAAGAATTGTCTTATTAGTATCAATAGAATATGTGTCAACACTGATAACATAATTAAGATTAACAATTCTTATTCTTATCTGATTAAGTGCCGAATAACTGCTGAGTCTGCTGTTCATATCATTATTCTCAGCTGCTTCCAGACTTTCATAATTAGAATATTCTGCTGCAATAAGAACCGCTTCATTCTGTATAACCGCAGTCTGTCTTGTAATTACAGACTGCCTGTAAATATACTCAAAACCTTCAAATGTACAGATTACCGCTGTTGCAACTATTACCGCCATAACTGCGAACTGTCTTGTTGAATATTTATTTATGAACCTGAAAAATGACTCAAACTCTCTGTCAAAAAAGATTTTCCTATGGTCATTTCTTTTTTTAATCTTATTAAACATTAAAATAGTAACCTACTCCCCACTTAGTGTGAACATACTTTGGTTCACTCGGATTATCTTCAATCTTCTCACGAAGTCTTCTCATATGGACATCAACCGTTCTGCCGTCACCTGAATAATCCTGTCCCCACACAGCTTTAAGAAGATTATCCCTGCTGTATACCTTTCCTGGATTAACTGCTAACAATTCTAGAAGATCAAATTCCTTAGCAGTAAGATTAATCGGTCTTCCTGCAATATACAGATTACGGCTGTCACAATCTATCTTCATATCACCCGCATTAATAATATTGCTCTTTACTGCTTTCTTCTCTGTCACAGCATTTCTTCTTAAAATAGCTTTCATCCTCGCCTTAACTTCAAGAATATTAAATGGTTTTGTAATATAATCATCTGCACCATACTCAAGGCCAAGAATCTTATCCATGTCATCGCCTTTAGCTGTCAGCATAATTATAGGCACATCTGAAAACTCTCTTATCTGCTGGCATACTGATAATCCATCAAGCTTGGGAAGCATAATATCAAGAAGGATTATGTCATATTCATTGTTTTTAGCATACTCGAGAGCTTCTTCACCATCATATGCACAGTCTACAACACTATAATCCTGCATAAGACTGAACTTAAGTCCCTTAACAATCATTTTCTCATCATCAACAACTAAAACTCTGCCTGCCATAATCTACTCCTTTTACTCTCTTTGCATATGCATCTTATCATACGCAAATATAATTCTTTATCTTATTAAATGCTGCTTCCTTAATTCCAGACACTTTCATTATATCTTCTATTGTCTGGAATCTGCCATTATCTGTCCTGTATCTTACTATATCTGCCGCCCTTGAACTTCCAATTCCCGGCAGTGTCATAAGCTCACTTTCTGTAGCTTTATTAATATTAACAATCCCCTCTGTCTGTTCTTCTATAACAGAAATATCCTCTCCATATGCCGGAATATATATCCGTTCCCCATCAGCAACAAGTGCTGCAAGATTAACTGCAGACATATCAGCCGAATCATCAGCACCACCAGCCATTGCCACTGCTTCATACAGCCTTGTTCCCTTCAGGCACTTTACAACACCTGGAGAATTAACATGTCCACATATATACACATATATGTCTTCAAATGATGATTCACTTTCCATATGCCAGCTGTCTTCTATACTACTTGATACGACATTATCTGCAAATGTATTCTCTGACACCGAAGCGTTCTTTCTTCCTGCCAGATATATCAATCCGGTTATAATCAGAAAAACTGCACATATTCCGTATTGTACAGCCCTTTTGTGTTTTTTATATAATTGTCTGTATTCCATGTACACTCTCCTTAAGCATTACCCTTTGGAGATTCCTTTTGCGTACTTTTCTATTTTACAAAATTGTACTATCGAATACAAGCCTAATTTGCCTATAATTGTTTACACTTTTTTCGTTCTTTGGTAAAATGTTACTATTACCGGCTAAGGGAGGGAAGCCATGAATTCATCAAAGAAATCAATTCTTAATTCTAACTTTACATATCTTGCTGCCTTTGTACTTCCAGTTATAATGATGATGGCACTGTACTATACAAGAGGCATATTTCCATGGGGAAACGAATGTTATCTGAGGTCTGACATGTATCATCAGTATGCGCCATTCTTTTCAGAACTGTGGCACAAGATAAGAAATGGTGAAAGTCTTACTTACTCATGGAATATAGGAATGGGAACTAACTTCACATCTCTGTTTGCATATTACCTTGCAAGTCCATCTAACTGGTTCGTTGCACTTTTTCCACAGAAATACACTATAGAGATAATGAATGCATTTATAATACTTAAGATAGCTGGCAGCAGTCTTTCTTTAACGTATTATCTTACTAAACACAATAATAACAAGCATGTAATTGCTGCCATATTCGGTATGTTCTATGGTATGTCCGGCTTCATTGCGGCATACAGCTGGAATATTATGTGGCTTGACTGTGTTATTCTGATTCCACTTATCATGCTTGGACTTGAACGACTTGTTAATGAGAACCGCTGCATATTCTATTGCATAACTCTAGGATTATGTATATTTACTAATTATTATATTGCAATCATGGTATGCCTTTCAGTAGTGATTTACTATGTTGTTCTTATGATTGCTTATAACGGTATTAAAAGCCCTATGCAGTATGTGAAGAAATTTATTAATTTCTGTGTATATTCACTGCTTGCCGGTGGACTGGGAGCGTGTCTTCTTCTGCCTGAATTCTATACATTTTCACTTTCAGCCTCAAGCGACACGACATTCCCTGATAAGCTTATTTCTTATTTCAGCATATTATCAATGCTCACAAGACAGCTTATCAACATTCCGGTTCATTTAGGACTGGATCATCTGCCTAACATATACTGCGGCGTTGCTGTTTTTGTACTGCTACCGCTTTATATTATGTGCAGCAAAGTCAATGCACGTGAAAAGATTGGCAAATGTGTCATCCTGCTTATCTTCCTGACAGCATTTAACTTAAATATACCTAACTATATATGGCATGGTATGCATTTTCCTAACAGCCTGCCTTGCAGACAGTCATTCATATATATATTCTTCCTGCTTGCAATGTGCTATGAAGCTGTTATTAACCTTAAGAATTCTACTAACAGGCAGCTTGGTGCATCATTATGGATTGCAATTGGTCTTCTGCTTATTATGGAAGAACTTTTTATTAACTCAGAGACTGAATATTCATTTAAGAGTGTATATATAAGTGGAATATTTATTCTTATATATGGTCTGTTAATGTTTATTCATAACAACGCCAAGTTCAAGATTCCTGTCGTTCTTATGCTTACATTCTCAGTATCAATCATTGAATGTACAATGAATATGGACGCAACCGGTATTGGAACAACAAGCCGTACATCATATCTTCTTGATTATGATGCCGTAAAGACTGTTACAAAAACCGTATCTGATAATGACACATCCTTCTATAGAATGGATAAGCTTTTTGGAGCGCGTTCTAAAAATGATGGTGCATGGCATAATTACCGAACTGTTTCAACATTTTCATCAACATGCAATGCAGGGATGTCAAAGCTTTACAACCTTATAGGAATGGAAAATTCAACTAATGCATATGGCTGCAATGGTCTTACCGCTGTTACTGATTCTCTTTTCTCTGTAAAATACACTATTTCTAACCGACTTTTAGTTGAAAGTGATATAAGAAATTATTATACAGGCAGCGATGGTGAATTTGTGTATAAGAATAATTACACACTTCCTATTGGTTATGCGATTAACAGTTCAACAGCATATGACCTTGTTATGGCTAAGAATAACAATGGTATTGAGAACCAGAATCTTCTTATTCAATCTCTTACCGGAATAAGTGATGTATTTGAATATACTACTTCATTCCCTACTGAAGCCGATTGTATTATCACACCTTCAAAGAGTGGTCATATGTACCTGTCAGTTGCGAATAAATCTGTTGATTCCGTAACTGTTACTATTAATAACACAACCACTTACACCTACAATAATATAAAGAGCAATAACCGGATTCTTGATATTGGTTATGTCCACGACACAGATACTGTCGAAGTAACTTCTGATACCGGCGGAATGAATCTTTCTGTATACACACTCGATGAAGACAAATTCATCAGGGCTTACAATAAACTCAATTCAGAAAGCTATCAGGTTGAGAATTTCTCTGATACTAAGTTTACAGGAACTCTTACTGCTTCCTCAGACAAAGCAATATTATTCTCTATTCCATACGATGGTGGCTGGTCTGTGTATATTGATGGCAAGAAAGCTGACACTTATGCCTGGGAAAATGCATTGTTATGTGTTGACGTAAGTGCCGGAACTCATACCGTTGTATTAAAATATCGTCCTGTTAATTTAATATTGGGTTGCGTTATTACTACACTTTGCATTATTATATTGATTGGCATTTATCTTGCCAGCTGCTTTATTAAAGCAGAAAAAGTAAATATGGCACATTTTCCGTTAGTTATCAGAAAATATCTTGATGATCCGTCTCTTACTAACAAAGATATTAAGAAACTGTCTGATGATAATATAGAAAGTTCTATTCTTGATGATATGGATGATTTCGAGAATCTTGAATCACCTGATATTGATGATGAACTTACTGACAGTCTTCTCTCTTCTATTGAAGATGAAGAAGATAATTTTAATGAAGAAAATACAGATATTTAATTCAAGGAGGATTTATAAATGAAATTATGGGGTGGACGATTCACCAAAGAAACTAATGAGCTTGTTAACAACTTCAACGCATCAATTTCATTTGACCAGAAGTTCTATAAGCAGGATATTGAAGGAAGTATTGCACATGCTACTATGCTCGGCAAGCAGGGAATTATTCCTGAAAGCGAAAGTGAGCAGATTGTAGAAGGTCTTAAGGGAATTCTTGCTGATATTGAATCAGGAAAGCTTGAAATCACTGATGAATACGAGGATATCCATACATTTATGGAGGCTACTCTTATTGAGAGAATTGGTGATGCCGGAAAGAGACTTCACACAGGACGAAGCAGAAATGACCAGGTTGCTCTTGATATGAGACTTTTCACAAGACAGGAAGTTCTTAATACTGATGCTGAGCTTAAAGAGCTTATGGCTGTTATCTTAAGAATCATGAAAGAAAACACTCATACATTCATGCCTGGATTTACTCATCTTCAGAAGGCACAGCCTGTTACTGTTGCTCATCATTTCGGTGCATATTTCGAAATGTTCAAGCGCGACAGAAGCAGACTTCACGATATATATGAAAGAATGAATTACTGCCCTCTTGGTGCAGGTGCACTTGCAGGAACAACCTATCCATTAGACAGAGAACTTACTGCTTCTCTTCTTGGTTTCTATGGTCCAACACTCAACAGCATGGATTCTGTTTCTGACAGAGATTACCTTATTGAATTCTTATCTGCATTATCAACTATCATGATGCATTTAAGCCGTTTCTCTGAGGAAATATGCATCTGGAATTCCAATGAATACAGATTCATAGAACTTGATGACGCTTTCAGTACAGGAAGCTCTATTATGCCTCAGAAGAAGAACCCTGATATCGCAGAGCTTGTAAGAGGTAAGACAGGCAGAGTATATGGTGCTCTTATGAGCCTCCTTACAACAATGAAGGGTATTCCTCTTGCTTACAATAAAGATATGCAGGAAGATAAGGAATTATCATTTGACGCATTTGACACAGTCAAAGGCTGCATCAGCCTTTTCAAGGGCATGATTGATACTATGAAGTTCAACAACAAGAGAATGGAAGCTTCAGCAAAGAACGGCTTCACTAATGCTACTGATGCTGCTGACTACCTTGTTAAAAAGGGAGTTCCTTTCAGAGAAGCCCACGGTATTGTCGGTCAGCTTGTTCTTATGTGCATTGAGAAAAATATTGCACTTGATGACCTTTCACTTGAAGAATACAAGGCTGTAAGCCCTGTATTTGATGAAGATATCTACGAGGCTATCAGCCTTCAGACTTGTGTAGATAAGAGACTTACTCTTGGAGCTCCTGGTCCAGAGGTTATGAATAAGGTTATTGCTATATATGATAAATATATGGATGAGAATTAGTTTCGGGGTTGTACAGTCTGTGAGTTAAGCATTAGTGCCAACTTTAGGTAAGCTGACCTAGTGGCTGTAAATGCCGCCATATACAGAGTTTATTACGGTGTAGGAAATCAAACGCGCTTCGCTTGAACGAGATTTCCTGCACCGAACTTTTGTATATAGCGGCATTAACACCCACACGGTAAGCTTACATGCAGTTGTCGCTAACGCTTAACTCACAGACACTACCACCACGAATTACCGATTTTGATTCATGCCATATGTCTCCAGTATAAAAAAATGGTATGGATAATCCCATACCATATTCTGACTAACAAAGTGAACTCGCTGGTCAAATTATTCTTTCAAATGTAGTCTCGACAATCCAAAAACAATTTAACTAACTATCCATTTATATTTTAGAAAAATATACTTTTTTATCGGTGGTCATGTCGAAGAAGTGCTTCACACCATCACAACTAAATTGTAAGCTGTCCGTGTGGGTGTTATGCCGCCATATACAAAAGTTCGGTGCTGGAAATCTCGTTCAAGCGAAGCGCGTTTGATTTCCAGCACCGTTATAAACTCTGTATATGGCGGCATTTACAGCCACTAGGACCGCTTACCTTAGTTGTGATGGTGTGAAGCACTTCTTCGACTCTCCAACCGTTAAACAACTATACTCTTATCTTAGTTCCCTTAGTATCCCTGTGTGCCGTCTTCATCTTGGCAAAGCTGATACTCTTGCCCTTATATTCCATTGTGAACTCATCACCTTCTGTAAGCAGGAATACATCTTCTATATAATCATCTTTTGAAAGCTTGATTCCTCTTACGCCAACAGCACTCTTCTTCTTCATTGGAATGTCTGTTAATGGGAACTTTAAGAACACTCCGTTTTCTGTCTGTACAATTACATTCTGGTTGCTCTCGACAACCTCTTCTTCCTTGATTTCTCCATCAAGTGAGAACTTTGAATAAATCTCTACTCTTGCGTCTGTTGAATACATTCCGATTAGCTTGTCGTCATCTGCTAATTTTGTACATGCAACTGTACGCTTTGCAACCTGGAATTCTTCGCTGTCAACAAGCTTCATCATTCCCTGTCTTGTGACAAAAAGCATTTTCTGATTCTTAAGTCGTTCAAATGGAGTAATGTACACAATTATCTCCTTAGAGCTGTCATAGTTACACAGATTATCAATCGGTGTGCCTTTATCTCTGAACTTAGTGAACGGCAGATCCTTTATCTTTAACTGGTGCAGATCTCCGGTATCAGTAAATATACAGATTTTATCTGTGTTCATTACCGGAATGACATATTTGTTTTCGTTAAATACAGCCTCTTTATTTCTCTCAAATGCAGCCATATCAATAGTTCTTGCATATCCGAATCTGTCCATAATAAACATAACTTCCATCTCTGGAATCTTCTTTTCCTCAAATACAGCAGCTTCGCCGTCTTCAATTACGGTTCTTCTTTCAACACCGTATTCCTTCTTAATATTAAGAAGGTCAGCCTTGATAACCTTTGCCATCTCTTTTCTGCTGCCAAGTATCTTTTCATACTTTTCAATCTTCCTGACACATTCATCATATTCTTTCTGAAGATTAAGAATTTCAAGACCAATCAGCTTGTACAGACGCATTTCCAATATTGCTCCTGCCTGTCTTTCCGTGAAATCAAGACCTGCAGCCTGCTTTTTTGACTGCTCTGACTTGAATCTGATTCCCTCAACATTACCATTGACAAGGCAGTCCTTCGCCATCTTAAGATTAGCGCTGCCTCGTAATATCTCGATAATAAGGTCAATAATATCACAGGCTCTTATAAGACCTTCCTTAATCTCCCTGTTAGCCTTCTCCTTTTCAAGAAGTGTTGTGTACTTTCTTGTAGCAAGCTCATACTGGAAATTAATGTGATGTCTGATTATATCCTTAATCCCTAAGGTCTCAGGTCTTCCATCAACGATAGCCAGCATATTTACACCAAATGTATCTTCTAACTTGGTCTTCTTGTACAGAAGATTCTCAAGATTCTTGACATCCGCGTTCTTCTTAAGTTCAAGGACAATTCTTATTCCTTCCTTAGAAGATTCATTGGAAATATCGACAATATCAGTAGTTTTCTTAGTTTCTATAAGGCTTACTACATCAGATATAAATTTACCTATGTTAGCACCAATCATTGTATATGGAATCTCTGTAATAACAAGCTTGTCCTTCTCAGAACGGTTCTTGGCAGGCTCGAATACGACCTTGCCTCTTAACTTAATCTTACCTGTTCCAGTCTCATATATTGCACCAAGCTCGCTTTTATTAATTACAATTCCGCCTGTAGGAAAATCCGGTCCAGGGCAGAGCTGCATAAGCTCGTCTGTTGTGATATCCTCATTATCCATATATGCACATACTGCATCAACAACCTCTGATAGATTGTGTGGAGGGATATTAGTTGTCATACCAACCGCAATACCATCTGCACCATTTACAAGCAGATTAGGTACTCTTACAGGAAGAACCTCAGGCTCTTTTTCTGTCTCATCAAAGTTAGGCACGAAATCCACAACATTTTTATCAAGGTCAGCAAGATATACGTCCTGTGTGAACTTTTTTAACTTAGCTTCTGTATATCGCATAGCGGCAGCTCCGTCACCTTCGATAGAACCGAAGTTTCCGTGTCCGTCAACAAGAGCCATACCCTTCTTAAAATCCTGTGAAAGTACAACGAGTGTCTCATATATTGAACTGTCACCATGTGGATGGTATTTACCCATTGTATCACCAACGATACGTGCAGACTTTCTGTGAGGCTTGTCGTAATTAAGCCCCAACTGGTCCATGGCATACAGCACTCTTCTCTGTACCGGCTTTAAACCGTCCCTTACATCAGGAAGTGCTCTTGCTGTAATAACGCTCATGGAATAATCTATATAGGACTTCTGCATAACCTCAGAATACTCAGTCCTTATAATCTTCTCAGCCATTTTCTACTCCTTTAGCTTTTACGCATCAATCTCAGCTTCATTAGCATGCGTATATATAAATTCTCTTCTAGGTGGTACATCTGTACCCATAAGCATAGCAGTAACCTCAGTCGCAAGCCTTGCGTCCTCAATCTCAACCTGCTTTAAAATTCTTGTTTCAGGATTAAGAGTTGTCTCCCATAGCTGGTCAGGATCCATCTCTCCAAGACCTTTGTATCTCTGAAGTGTAAATGTTCCTGAAGTATGCTTCTTTCTATAATCCTCAAGTGCCTTGTCATCATACAGATATTCACCCTCACCCTTCTTAGGCACAACCTTATAAAGAGGCGGTGTGGCAATATATACATGTCCCTGATTAATAAGCTCTGGCATGAATCTGTAGAAAAATGTAAGAAGCAGTGTATCAATATGTGCTCCATCCACATCAGCATCAGTCATGATAATAATCTTATTATATCTTAATTTGCTGATATCAAAGTCATTACCGTAGCCCTCTAAGAATCCACAGTTGAATGAATTAATCATTGTCTTAATCTCGGCATTGGCAAGTACCTTATCAATACTTGCCTTCTCAACATTAAGAATCTTACCTCTGATTGGAAGAATCGCCTGAGTTCTTCTGTTTCTTGCAGTCTTTGCTGAACCTCCGGCTGAATCTCCCTCTACAATGAATACCTCACATTCATCCGGATTCTTGCTCTCACAGTTGGCAAGCTTTCCGTTGCTGTCTATAGAGAACTTCTGCTTTGTAAGCATATTTGTCTTAGCCTTTTCTTCTGCTTTTCGTATCTTCGCAGATTTTTCAGCACATGCAATTACAGCGTTAAGGTCGTCCAAATGTCTGTCGAAATAAAGCTGTACCTCGTCTCCTGTTACATTTGCAACAACTGTACCAGCATCCGGATTATCAAGCTTGGTCTTGGTCTGTCCCTCAAATCTTGGTGCAGGGTGCTTAACTGCAACAACTGCAGTCATACCATTTCTTACATCAAGACCTGTAAAATTCGCATCCTTATCCTTTAAGATGCCAAGTTCTCTCGCATACTGGTTGATAATCATTGTAAACTTGGTCTTAAAGCCTGTAATATGCGTTCCACCCTCCTGAGTGTATATGTTATTACAGAAGCCAAGAATATTTTCCTCAAATTCATTAACAAACTGAAATGCTACTTCAACCTCAATATCTTCCTGCTTCTTCTTAAAGTAGACGATATCGCATACTGTCTCTTTGCCATTGTTAAGGTCTTTGATATATGCCTTAAGTCCGTCAGGCTCATGAAAAGTTTCCTTATCCTCGCTGCCCTTTCTCTTATCTTCAAACTCAATTGTAAGCCCCGGATTAAGATATGCAGTCTCATGAAGCCTGCTCTTTATCGCGTCTGCTTTGAATCTTGTCTTTTCAAATATTTCTCCATCAGGAAGAAATGTAACAGTTGTACCAGTATCATTTTTTCTGCATGTACCAATCTTTTCAAGTGGCGCTGTTGCTTTTCCACGCTCGTATCTTTGCTTGTACACACCACCATCAACTCTTATCTCAACCTCAAGCCATACAGAAAGTGCATTAACTACAGATGCACCAACGCCGTGAAGTCCTCCTGATATCTTATATCCGCCATCTCCGAACTTGCCGCCTGCATGAAGTACTGTAAATACAACCTCAACCGCAGGTATTCCGGCTTTAGGATGGATTCCGATAGGAATACCTCGTCCATTATCCTTGATAGTTGCTGTTCCATCATCATTAAGAGTTACATTTATCTGTGTACAAAAACCCGCAAGATGTTCATCCACTGAATTATCCGCAATCTCATATATAAGATGATTAAGACCTTTTGTTCCGACACTTCCAATATACATACCAGGTCTCATTCTTACCGCTTCAAGGCCCTCCAGTATAGATATACTGTTAGCATCATATTTATTAGCTGCCATTATTAATTACTCTCCTCTTTACTTTCCAAAATACGCATTGAAAGTATCCTCAAAGCTGCTTCCCAACGTATACGCATCCTGAATACTTAATTTCTTCCATTCGCTATTATTAAATTCCATATATATACCAGCTTCATATTTCTCAAAATCAGTATTAAACTGCTCTAACTTTCTCTTTTCAAGAATTGCAGACTTATTAACCTCAGTCTTAGCCTTATCATTATCCGATGTACATCTTATAATGTAATATCTGCCTGCTGACTCAACTATACTGCTCATCTCACCAGTAGACAGATTGAATGCTGCTTTTTCAAATGCTGCATCCATCTCGCCACGTTTCAGTTCGTACTCATATTCGCCATCCGCATTGTACTCCTTGGCAACAGCAAAGAATGAACTTCCTGAATTCACAAGATTATATGCTTTATTAATATCTTCCTCTGAATCTGATACAATATACTGGATATCAATAACTCTTGCCTCATCTGCGCTTACTTCAATATCCATGCTGGAAGTAAGGTCATCGTAGAGTTTCTGTGCTATTGCAAATTCAGTAAACATTGTATTCAGTTTATCCTTAGTTATTCCTGTACTGCTTATCTGCGATTCAGTTAATTCATTGTAAAATGCATCAACAGCCTTACCCACAGAATCTTTTTCTTCTCTTCCAAGCACAACACCGCGTTCCTTAGCCTTAACATTCATAGCCTTGACGCGCATTAACTTACTCTTAATCTGGTCCTTAATATAGCTTTCAAAATCAGCATCACCAATTTTCTCTCTCCATATATTACTGCCAAACATTTCCTCATATTCCTTCTTCACATCAGACATGAGAATATCTGCCTCGCATGTATTAGTTGTCTTCTGTCCTGCTGTCTTAATAAGCTCACCGCTCTTCATTCCTGTTGTGAAATATATCAGACGTCCATTAAAGAACTTAATATATCCTGCAACTAACAGAACTACAACAAGAATAACTGCTAATATAATAAATGTTTTTTTTCTTCTTTTCATATTCTATCCTCTTTAATTATTTGTGATATGGCTCATTCTTCATAATCCTGTAAGCCCTGTATATCTGTTCCAAAAGAATAACTCTCATAAGCTGGTGCGGAAATGTCATCCTTGAAAAACTCAGCTTATAATCAGCTCTCTTAAGTACTGCATCTGCAAGTCCCAAAGAGCCTCCTATTACAAATGTTATGTTACTTGTTCCTTCTATTCCAAGTCTTTCAATCTTTTCTGATAGTTCAACAGAATCAAGCATTTTCCCTTCTATTGCAAGTGCACATACATAAGCATCATCTTTAATGGCAGAAAGGATTCTCTCCCCTTCCTTATTCTTAATCTGTTCATTGACTATATCACTTGCATTATCCGGTGTTTTCTCATCAGGTAGTTCAACAATATCAAGCTTACAGTATCTTGAAAGTCTCTTAGAATACTCTTCAACTGCCTGGGTATAAAACTTTTCCTTAATCTTGCCTACACATACAACATTTATACGCATCTGTACTATCCTTCCACGAAGAAATATCCGCCATTATCAAGCCTGAATACTTCTAACTGCTCAAGAAGCTCATCATTGCTTAAGTCAGATACATCCATTCCCTCATCATCCATCACTTCTCTTAATTCTTTAATATCCTTGCAGTATACCGCCATACAGTCCTCTAAGAATTCCTTAGCTTCCTCTAAATCATATGCAACAGGCTCATCGAAAAGCTGTTTCTGATCTCTTAAAAACACCTTCGCACACTCATCAATATGTTTATCCATAACTTAAATCTCCTTATCTTATCTCTTTAAATTGCTCTCTTAATGTTCCTTCTACCCATCCTGTTACGAAACGCCCGTGTTTCTTAACATCTTCTACAGCTTTCTCCATAACATATGAATAATATACCTTATCCAACATAGCGATATCATTATAATTATCACCAAATGCCATGCATTGTTCAGGTTTTAGTCCAAAATACTGCTGAACCTGCTCAATTCCTCTTCCTTTATTAACATTAGTGTCCATAAGGTCTAAGTAAAGTTCTCCCGATACAAGTACTGAAGCCTTATCACTCCATTTGTTAATAAAATGTTCTTTAGAGTTCTTAATTCCTGTCATATCACACACAGCTATCTTTAATATATCCTCGTCAATGTCTGTGAACTTATCAACTAATGTAGTATGATAATTGACCACCTTGGTCATCCTGTAATAATATTCTTGAGACTTAGGCTTAATATATGACGTATGTTCTCCTGATACAAGCACCTCACAATTAGGCTGTTCAATTACATCCTCAATTATCTCTAACGCAAGCTTCCTATCCATCGCAGTCTTTCCAATAGTTTCACCCTTGTATTCCACAAGTGCACCATTCTCTGCAATATATGCAAGCTTATCACTGACAGCCCCAAAAAGTCTCTTAAGACTCGTTATCTGCCTGCCACTAGCCGGTGCAAATATAACGCCTTTATCAACAAGTTTATTGATATACTGTATCGTAGATTCATCGACGCTCTGTGCTCCGTTAAGAAGCAATGTCCCATCAAGGTCACTTGCTACGAATTTAACCATATATTTTCTCCTTAAAATGTTTTAAGCTCATGTACAAGTCTTGCAACAGGCAGACCGACAACATTATTATAGTCGCCTTCAATACCCTTAATGTATGCTGCGAATTTTCCCTGAATACCATATGCACCAGCCTTATCCATAGGCTCTCCTGTGCTTATGTAATCCCTGATTTCCTCATCAGTCATATCATATACCCACACATCAGTCTTTTCATAAAAACTTACATTCTTATGTGTGCTGCATATAGTTACACCTGTATACACCTGATGTATCTGACCTTCTAAAGACTTAAGAATTCTGAATGCATCCTCTTCATCCTTAGGCTTGGTAAGAATCTCTCCTTTATGATAAACAATAGTATCTGCACCTATAACGATTACAGAATCATCTTTATCTGCATATTGCTCTAATACAGACTGTGCCTTAATAGAAGATAATTCTCTTACATAATCTTCAGGCTCCATCTCTTTAATATTCTCATCTGCATCACTTGTAACAACAGTAAAATCAAGTCCTACCTGACTCATTAATTCTCTTCGTCTTGGTGAACCCGATGCAAGTATCAAATGTTTCATAAAACTTCCATCTCCTTGTTCTTCACTGTATTTTGTGTTCAAAGCCTACTTCGACTCATACATATTGCATTATAGCATAAAAAAGCAGAGTGCTTCAATACCACCCCAATAAAAAAGGCACAACATTACTGCTGTGCCTCTCTGATATCATTAACATTTATTATCTTTTATTGCTCTTTTTGCTTATCACAATAACAGTTCCAGAAATAACAGCTGCTGCTACAAGAATCACAATATATACCCATACATGATTATTGTCACCAGTCTTTACAACCTCTTCATCAGCCGCAACTTCACCAGCTTTTCTGACTCTTGAGCCATCAACAGTCTCATCTTCTTTTCCTGTAACTAATTCTTCATCTCCTGCAACTTCACCAGTCTTCTTTGTGACCTGAGTTGATGAAGTTGTATGTTCTTTTGTCTGTTTATTAGAATCTACTGTTGTTTCATTTGACTTTGTTGTCTCATTAACAGCTGTTGTTTCGTTTGATTCTGGTTTTGTCGGCTTAGTTTCCTTACCAGCATCAACTGTTGTCTCATTCGACTTTGTTGTCTCCTGCGCAGCTGTTGTTTCGTTTGATTCTGGTTTCGTCGGCTTAGTTTCCTTACCAGCATCAACTGTTGTCTCATTCGACTTTGTTGTCTCCTGCGCAACTGTTGTCTCATTCGACTTTGTTGTCTCCTGCGCAACTGTTGTCTCGTTTGACTTTGTTGTCTCCTGTGCAACTGTTGTCTCGTTTGACTTTGTTGTCTCCTGTGCAACTGTTGTCTCGTTTGACTTTGTTATCTCCTGTGCAGTTGTTGCCTCGTTTGACTTTGTTGTCTCCTGTGCAGTTGTTGTCTCGTTTGACTTTGTTGTTTCCTGTGCAGTTGTTATCTCGTTTGACTTTGTTGTTTCCTGTGCAGTTGTTGTCTCTTCTGACTTTGTTGTTTCTGATGAAGACTGTGCTACAGATGTTGTTTCCTTTTGTGTCGTCTCCTGCTGTTGATTATCTGATATAAAATGCATTTGTCCATTGACATTAACAAATGACTTAGAAATTGCTCTTCCATTACATGTAGATGTTAAGGTAATATCTGCTTTTGGTGCAACAACTATACCACATACCTCACCTATATTAATATTACCAGTTACATTAACAGCATTGAAAATAACCGTGTCTGATACATCAACATCTGTTAATCCGCCTGTATTCTTTCCATTAATGCTGAATCTTTTAATGTCTGCATCACCATCACCGCCAAGCAGATTAATGATAACAAACTGTCCCTGTGCTTTATTTGTTATGTTGAGCTGTCCTTCTCCATAATAAGATGAAACTTCTTTTCCCTGCCAGTCAATATAATTATTAGCATACATATTTACCACTACAATCTGCTTATTCTTAAATGAAGCAAGATCAATCTTTCTATCATCATAAGCACCAATAACTATATCAGCCTCCGAATCTGGTGTATCTGAATACGCCTTGAAATTATCGTATACATTATCAAGTGCTGCAGTTACATCCATATAATCCTCTGCATAATAAACATTGATTGTATCCTTGCAGTTAGCAACATTAATAACAGCACCTGTTCTTTTTCCGTTAGCATCCTTAATATAATATTTATTCTCTCTGGGTTCATAATCATAATCAGTTCCAAGCACAAGATTATTAAATGCATTCCTATCCACATTAACCTCTGATGAACCAGAATTATCAAAACTCTTGATATATGTTGTTCCAACGCTCATATCAAGCCATGCACTCATCCACTGATCTGTTATTACAAGCTTGTTAGTCGCGAAACATGTCTGATTGTGATTACCATTCTTAAATTCTTCAGCAACTACACCGTAAGGTTTTGCTGCTCCTAATAATTCATTAAGGACATCCTGTGTTTTTGAATATGCGCCAGCTCTTAAAGACGTACCAGCAAACACAGAACCTGCAACTATTGCAACCAAAAGAACGCCAACTGCAGTTTTCTTAATCTTTACATCCAAACCACTTAATCGTTTTCTAAAAAACATTACTATCCCTCCAAAAATGTCTGAACCAATAGTTTCCCCTTAACTATATTTCCCTCTCTCAGCGTATAATAGCATTAGTACCAAAGTACTGCTTCCCCCTTTTTGGGGGGGTTTAATTCTACATTAATAAAACAACCCATATCCTGAATCAGTATCATTCTAGTATACGTTCCGGACATGGGTTATATTACACATTATTCAATTTAAATATTATGCTTCAAGGCTTCTGTTCATAGCTGACTCTAACGCATCAATAGAAGCTCTGATGATATCATGGTCAATACCAATACCAAAGTAATTCTTTCCATCCTCTCCTGTAATACCAACATATGCAATGGCACTAGAATCAGAACCCTTCTTTAATGAATGTTCTTCATAACAGAAGATATCACAAGGCTTTCCAAAATGACTGGCAAGAGCATTACTTACAGCATCAAGACGACCATTACCACCATCTTCAACATTGTACTTCTCACCATTCTCATTAATAGTTACGACTGTCTGTATTCCATTAATCTGCTTGAAATGTACTTCAGAAATCTTGAATACTGGTGTGTATTTCTTATATCTCTTCTCAAATATTTCAAGAACTTCATCTGCTGAAAGCTCCTTATGATTAACATCCGATACATCCTTAACAGCATAACCCAGATCTTCTCTCATAGCCTTAGGTACAACCATTCCATAGTTATGTTCAAGAACATAAGCAACACCACCCTTACCAGACTGGCTATTAATTCTTATAACATCTGAATCATATGTACGTCCTACATCTTCTGGATTAATTGGAAGATATGGAACTGTCCATTTATTAGGATCATTTTCAATTCTGTAATGCATTCCCTTAGATATAGCATCCTGATGTGAACCTGAGAAAGCTGCAAAAACAAGCTTACCACACCATGGATGACGGTCATCAATCTTCATCTGTGTAAGTCTTTCAAATACTTCTGCAAGATGTGGCATATCAGAAAGATTGAGTTCAGGATTAACACCCTGCATATACATATTCATCGCAAGTGTAATAATATCTACATTACCTGTTCTCTCACCATTACCAAAAAGTGTTCCCTCAATTCTGTCTGCTCCTGCAAGAAGTCCTAACTCTGCATCAGCAACACCTGTCGAACGGTCATTATGTGGATGAAGAGAAATAATAACATTTTCTCTGTTGTGCATGTACTTAGACATATATTCAATCTGGCTTGCAAATACATGTGGAAGTGACATCTCAACTGTAGCAGGAAGATTGATGATACATTTCTTATCAGGTGTTGGCTGCCAGATATCAACAACAGCGTTGCATACCTCAAGTGCATACTCTGGTTCTGTTCCTGTAAAGCTCTCTGGACTGTATTCAAAAAGGAAGTTTCCTCCATCAGCTTCAGCAAGTTCCTTTAATAACTTAGCACCTTCAATAGCAATCTGCTTAACTTCTTCCTTAGATTTCTTGAATACCTGTTCTCTCTGTGCTAATGAAGTAGAATTGTATACATGAACTATTGCTCTCGGAGCACCATTTACGGCTTCAAATGTCTTCTTAATAATATGTGGTCTTGCCTGGGTAAGAACCTGAATTGTAACATCATCAGGAATCATATTCTTCTCAATAAGTGTACGGCAGAACTCATATTCTGTCTCAGAAGCTGCAGGGAAACCAATTTCAATTTCTTTAAATCCAACTTCAACTAACATCTGGAAGAATTCAAGCTTTTCATCAAGACTCATAGGTTCAACAAGAGCCTGGTTACCATCTCTTAAATCAACCGAACACCAGATTGGTGCCTTATCAACATACTCCTTGTTAACCCAGTCATTGCACTTAACTGGTGGCATAAAATAGCCTCTTTCATACTGTCTGTAATCAAACATTCCTAAAACCTCCTGAAAATATAAATATGTATTGTTAATAAGTAAAGGCTTCCTTAAAGATAAGCATAAAAAAATCTTTCGTCCATGGGCAATTCCACCCAAAGAGACGAAAGATAAATCTCACGCGTTACCACTCTTCTTCATAGCTATGCTATGCACTCACCGAATACGTACAACAAATGTGCTGCATTATATTCTGTCCACTATAACGGTTGGCTTCCGGCTACTCCTACTTCTCATAATGATTTCAGGTAGCAGCTCCAAGGCGAGTTCAATAAGTTCCTTCGACTGCCTCGCACCACCCGGCAGTTCTCTGACTCTGGTTCCTATCTAATAGTCCTCTTCACAGCATTTACTTATTATGTACGCTTATTATACTTGTCATTTTTTATAAAGTCAAGCATAAATTCAAGTTCTTCTTTGGAAATATTCTTATCAGAATATCTTGCTTTCTCATAACTTGCTGTAATTCTGTCTGCAGCATCAGCATCGTCAGTTATTCTGTTTATTGTTATATCCTGTGGTTGCATATTTTCAAGTGATTTACCATCCGAATCCCTGGCTGCCTTTGATGATTTTATTGCTGCTTTTCTGAATGCCTTCCTGTACTGCATATTAACAGGCATATTCTTAGCTTCTTCTGCTCTCTGACGTCTCTTTATCCTTGCTTCTGTTCTTCTGTCATTACCAATGAATTCAATCTCATCACCATTATTATCCTGTGACTTTTTGAAATTCTTGGCATATCTGATAATCATATAGACAATAAATACAACAAGTGCAATTACAAGAACTATTGCAAATGCTGTAAATAATGCACTCATAACAGGATTATCAGTAAATGCAAGGTCGTTATCTCCCTTTACCACATCATCATCAGTGACTGGATTCACGGAATCTTCGGGCATCGTAGAGACTTCTTCTTTCTCTCTTATAAGTCTTAAGAACAGCTTCAGCACTATCCTTACAACTGCTACAAAACCTGAACCAATCAGTGTAAATATATTGCCATAATCCCCACTATAGAACAGAATCATGCCAAGAATCATAAGTCCTGACACAACCATGACCATTATCATGTTAATTCCTGTAATTCTCTCAGCAGGAAATTCTGATTTGCCAGCATTACTTATAAACAGAGAATTAAGCTCTTTTAACTGGTCAGCAAGAAAAGCAAGCAGAACAAACAGCACAAATAATACTGTTTCATAGTTAACAAGCAGTCTGTTGCCTGCTGAACCGCCATAAAGACTTCCTGCGACCATAACCAGACAATACAGAGGTGACATTCTCTCTCCTGCCTGCAAGGCAGCTTTCTTGTCTTCCTGAGTTACATCAGCAAACTGATTCCCATAAAGCGGTTCATTCACATATTCAGTTTTTCTTGCATTAGCCACTCTTATGCTTACAGACCTTATACACACAGCAAGTACACTTACAAAATATGCTGTAGACTCTGCATCTCCATTACCAATTATAATGGCTGTTATAAGCAAAGCAGCATGAATCAGCATAAATAGAAAATTCTTATGTATATTCTTTCTTGCCACATAAGTTATAATAACCGGAACTGCCATAAGCAGTGTTGCAATAATATAACTGTCAGATTTATTCGTAAGTCCCAATATAACAAATGCAGAAAATGCGAACGCTACAATACACTGGCTTATTATATCTGTCAATGTTCTTATTGTTCTCAGTTTATTATAATTATAAACTTGTCCCGACTCATTCATATGTTATCTCCTGATAAACTTATTTCACTTCCCAGCCCTCTGGTCTGATACCACAATAATCAAGGCTGTATTCTCCACCAGTCATATATGGAACAATCCATATAACCTGTCCATACTTTTTCTCAAACTTCTGCATAGTCTGCTGCAGCTTCTTTCTTCTGCTCGCTGATATAACAACATATACACTGTTGTCACTACTCTGGACAGAAACATTTTCTATAAATGTTCTGTTAATAAGCTCTGCAAACTCTTCTTTTTCAAGCTTTAAATCCATTCTTGCAAGTACAGTATTAATACTTCCAAGATGTCCAACTCCTGCTCCTTCTCTTATACCAACTGCTTCCTTTGTGTCAACATCACATGCATTACTAATAAGAGAGACATTTATTCCCTGTCTGATGAATTCTTCCGCCACAGAAGCTGCAAGACTTATTGCTTCTTCATTAACCGAATCATATGTAAGCATTCCATCATCCTCAAGATTAAGAAGAATACATACATTACGGCTGACTGACTCATTATATTCATTAACACACAGATTACCTGTTCTCGCTGTTGCCTTCCAGTTCACATTCTTTAGGCTGTCGTTGCTTGTATAATCTCTTATTCCTCTGAACACAAATGGATCTTCAAGCATATATTTCTTACGTTCTGCTTCTCCTGATATTCTGCTTCTTATAAAGCTGAATCTCTTACTATCCACAGTCTTAGGATAAACTGTTATCTCACAGGTACTATCCACTTTGAGAACATTAATCTCGTTCATAAATGGTCCGGCAAATGTAAGCTGTACGCCTGATATTTTGAACACACCTCTGTGATTGCATTTAACAGGAATTCTTCTTGTAATTCTCTGATTAGCCAGAAATGAGAACACATCATTGCGGTATGTAAGGTCTGACACACTTGAATTAGTATCTGTTCCAGGAAATTCAAGTTCCCTGTCCACCTGAAACTTAAGATTCACACATGGCAGCGGCAGACGTTTTTCGTTGGATATAACCTCAACAACATTAACTGTTTCGCCATTTACAACATGCTTTTTCTCAAATTCAAGAGCGACACCCAGCCCCTTATTCCAGTTATAACGAAATACAAACTTAATTGCCAGATATACTATAAGTACACCAATAAGCATCAATAATACATTCATTATCTTTTCCAATCTTCAGTAGGAACTGCTGTGTTATTAACAACATGTTCTATAATCTGTTCTTTATTATCCATATTCATGTAACCTGTCTGTAACACAATTCTGTGTGCCCATACTACAGGTGCAAGTATCTTGATGTCCTCTGGTACAACATAATCTCTGCCTGCAATATACGCATATGCTCTCGCCACATTGAGCATACCAAGAGTTCCTCTCGGGCTTACACCGATTGATACATTATCCTCCTGTCTTGTCATCCTTGCCAGTTCAACAATATAATCAATAAGCACTGGGTGAACATATACATTTTTCACATCTTCTTTCATTGCAACAATATCTTCACATGTTGCAACTGTTGAAAGTTCTTTAGAAGGATCTTCTTTTAAGAATCTGTTAAGAATAAGTACCTCATCATCTTTCTTTGGATAACCCATGTTAATCTTCATAAGGAATCTGTCAAGCTGTGCCTCAGGAAGCTGATAAGTTCCTGCTGTCTCAATAGGATTCTGTGTTGCAATTACAACAAATGGTTCTTCTAACTTAGAATATTCACCATCCACAGTAACCTGATGTTCCTCCATACATTCAAGCAATGCTGACTGTGTTCTAGGTGTTGCCCTGTTAATCTCATCTGCAAGAATAACATTAGCGAATACCGGACCTCTTCTGAATACGAATTCACCCTCTTTCTGGTTAAACACATGCACACCTGTAATATCTGAAGGAAGCAGATCTGGTGTAAACTGAATTCTTGAAAATTGTCCATCAATGCTCTTTGCAAATGCTTTCGCCATCATAGTCTTACCGGTTCCTGGAACATCTTCTAGAAGAACATGTCCACCGGCAATAATACTTGTCAGAACCAGTTCTGAAACATTTCTCTTACCCACAATCACCTTACTTACATTATCTAATATATCTGAAGCCTTACTCATAATACCTCCTCGTAACACGAAATTTAAACTCAGATAATTATAACAAAAACACTGCCAGAACAGCAAGTGTCTGACAGTGTTAATAGGTTAAATAATTATGAACTTTTGGTGAATTTAATTATCTGTAGGCATCTCCTGATTAACATCAATACCTCTTGGAGCAACAGGTGTTGAGAACACAATCTGTGTACTTGTTCTTCCGAACTTCTGAAGCTGGCCGATAAATGTATCAAGTTCCATGGTACTTGGGAACATAACTTTTAATAGCATTGAATAATTGCCTGTTACACAGTTACATTCAACAACATTAGGGCATGACTTGATAAATGGATAGAAATCCGGTTTCTGCACAGGAGCAACTTCAAGATTAATAAATGCTGTTATATGATATCCCAGCTTTAACTGATTAATCTTAACTTCATATCCTTCAATAATCTCTTCCTTCTCAAGTCTCTCAATTCTTGCTGAAACAGCCGGTGATGAAAGGAAAACATTCTCGGCGAGTGCCTTTAATGGCATTCTTGCATTCTGCTGTAATAATGTAATTATCTTCTTATCGATTTTATCCATGGCGTGAACCTCCAGATTATAATATTCGTTGTAAATGCTATTAATTTAACCCAAAAGGGGACAATCCTAGCGTTGTTGCTAAAATCGTCCCCTTTGACTTAAATTATTAACTTATACATAATATACACCTTACATAATAAAATGACAAGTGTTTTTTCTTTATTTTCATTGCTTTTATACATAATATTTGTTAGAGTAGAGAAAATACTAAAGCCATTACTGGCAGAACGGAGACATTATGGAGAATAATAATCAGGAATATAACACAGTAACTCTTATGCTTGACGATAACACAGAATGTGAATGTGCAATAATACGCATATTCCCTGCTGGAGATAACGACTATATCGCACTTCTTCCACTTGAGGGTGAAGCTGCAGACAACGATGAGGTATATCTTTACAGATACAAGGTTGAAGGCGACAACGAACCTATACTTGAGAATATTGAATCTGATGAAGAATATGAGCTTGTATCTGAAGCATTTGACGAAGAATTAGATGCTATGGAGTATGAAGATCTGTACGAAGAAGAGGATAACGAGCAGTAAGAAGTTCTTCTATAAAGCGTGAACGGGTTGTATCTTTGTTGTACCTCTGCTTGGGGTACAGAAGATACAACTTTTCTTTTGCCCTTGTCATTGCAACATAAAAAAGTCTTCTTTCCTCTTCTATCTGCTCATCAAGAACTGCCTTATTATACGGTATTATCCCCTCACATACATCCATCACCATCACAATCTTATATTCAAGCCCTTTAGAGCCATGCATTGTAAGCATATGCACACCTTCCACCGTGTTGTTCCTACGCTGAGTATCACACTGCTTAAGGTATTCTGTAATACCATCAAGCCATTGTGAGAGGCTCATATACCGCGACGCCCTGTGTGCCAGTTCATCAAGCACATTATATAATTCTTCCTTATCAGCCTTATGTTCATATATATAATTTCTTATATATTCATCGTAGCCAATACCCTTTCTTATATAATTAACAGCTGCAAATGGAGACATATTTCTTATCATGTTAATATCAGATGCCAGCTTTTCCACCTGTTCACTCATCTGTTCATTCCCCTCATAGCCTCTCTTCAATGCATTAATATCTGCCGGCTGTGTAATATATGAACGGCTTATATATCGGAGCGGCTTATTAATAATCCGCAGAAAGTCTATTCTTTCCCTGCTGCCAAGTGCTATCCTTATATATGTAAGAATATCCTTACTTATCCAGTGCTCATATATATCCTGTACTACTGAATAATCGCAGCATGGAATTCCATCACTTTCAAGCCTTGACATATACATATTCCCAATTACATTAGTTCTTGATAACACAGCAATGTCATCAGCAGCTATTCCAGTATCAATCAGTCTTCTTATCTCTGATACAAGAAATGCTTTCTCATCATTCAGACTGTTAAATTCATATACAGACACAGTATCTCCTTGTGAATTGTACGTCGTTATATCTTTATAATAACGATGCTCATTCTCCTCTGCTACAGCCCTTGAAGCAAACACAATATTGCCCGTTGACCTGTAATTAATACACATGTCAATTCTCACTGCATCACTATAATACTTATTGAAATCTAACATTATCTGTGGAGCAGAACCCCTGAATCCATATATACTCTGGTCATCATCCCCCACCACAAAAAGATTTCTGTATTCATCAGCAAGAATCCTCACGACATCAAACTGTGCCTTATTAATATCCTGAAATTCATCTATCAGAATGTACTTATACTTATTCTGCCACGCCCTCCTGTAATCTTCTCTCTGCATCAGAAGCTCGCGGCACTGTACAATCATATCATCAAAATCAATCAGATGTTTTCTTACAAGCATATCATCATATGCCCTATACATTATTCTAAAACTCTGTGGTGGAATACATCTGCTCTCATATTCATCTATATTAACATCTTCACCCTTAACACAGCTTATCTCAGATAAAACACCAGCTACAGCTTCGTTCTCATCATCATACTCCAGTTCAAGCCTGCACATCTGGTCTTTCACGAATTCATGCTGTATCTGCGGCTTAATAATACAGTGTGCAGAATAATTATATGCTGCCTTAAGTATTGTAAAAAATACTGCATGAAATGTGCCAAACGTCACTGCAGAGTTTCTGCCCTCTGACAACCCCTTAAACTTAAGCTTCATCTGTTCAGCAGCAGCCTTAGTAAATGTAATAACAAGAATATCTGATGGATTAACGCCGTACCTCTCAATCAGATATCTCACCCTGTGTGTAAGAACCGTTGTCTTTCCTGAACCCGGTCCTGCAATTACCATGCACGGTCCTGTATTATGTTGTATAGCCTGAATCTGTGCTTCATTAAACTGCAAAAGCGGCACCCCTTATAATAATCTTACACAAACAAATGTATACTAAGATTATATAAGCATGCCGCCATTATGTCAACTTAATAATATATTTTTTTATTTATTAATAACTTGTTATATTATCATCAGAATCATCAGTATTAGATATACTCTTGATAACAACATAATATTCAACCTGTGGATTTACCTGTACAAGCACCCTGTCACCCTTCTTATGCCCAAGAAGAGCCTTGCCAAGAGGCGACTCTATGCTGATCATACCGCTTAATGAATCAGCTCTGATTGTAGTAACAATCTTAATAGTCTCAGTACTTTCATCATCCTCATACAATACCTCAACCGTATTATTAACGCCAACCTCATCATCTGCTGATGAATCATCAATAACAGTCGCATTCTTAATCGTTCTCTGCAGATATCTTATTCTGCTTTCATTCTTATTCTTAAATCTTTTCGCTGCATGATACTCAAAATTCTCACTTAAATCCCCCTGAGCCCTTGTCTCCTTGACATCATCAAGTGCAGCCTTTCTTACCTCATGTATCCTGTACTCAATCTCTTCTTCCATCTTTTTGATATCATTCTTAGTAAGTTCGTGTCCCATATCTATCCTTCTTTCTTACATTTAATCAATGAAATAATACGAGTATATTTTGCCCTTTTAAGATACATTTTGCAAGTTTATTCTGTCTCGACTTTATTACTTGTCGGCTCATCAAGAAGCACGAATGGCGCGTCATGTAAAATGCTTTAGCAAGCCCGATTCTCTGCTTCTCTCCGCCTGATAACATATCTCCCAGTTCACCGACATTAGTGTCGTATCCATCAGGAAGCTTTGATATGAAATCGTGTACTGAAGCCTTTTTGCACGCCTCAATTATTTCCTCATCTGTTGCGTCAAGCTTTGCAATTGTTGATTTACCGCTTCCGCTTCTTCCTGAAATTCCAATAATGCTTGCTTTTAAAACCGGAATTGATACATCAGAAATTATAGTTTCCTCACCATATGAGAATGTAACATTTTCAGTAGCTGCACCATTAAATTCAACTTCCTCACAACCTGTGATATCCTTAGTTACCGGCTGTTCATCAAGAATATCCAACACTCTGTTTCCTGCTGCAAATGTGTTCTGCAATGTACTTCCAAGATTATCAAGTGCAACAACCGGTCCGAAAGAACTCATCATTGCAACTACAGACACTAATTATTTATCAATAGCCTTTATCGCTGCTTCAGCTTCTTTCACATCTTCTATCGATATCCCTAACATGTCTGCCGCTTCCTCATATGTTCTTCCTGATAGGATATTCACTATTAATCTATAATTTCTTTCAATTGCTTTGCCAGCTCTGCTCTCCGCTTCTTCAGCTTTTCGTTTTTCTTCTTCAGCTTTTTGTTTTTCTTCTTCAGCTTTTTGTTTTTCTTCTTCAGCTTTTTGTTTTTCTTCTTCAGCAAGTTTCTTTGCTTCATCTGCCAGTTTCTTTGCTTCATCTGCCAGTTTCTTCGCTTCTATTGCTTCCTGTATTGAATTCTTTGCATATTCTTTAGCATAATCTTCTACTATCTTGCACATTTCACTCTGACCTCCTTCTGTCTCCTTGAAATAGCTTATCGCATTGCTAATCTGTGGAAACTTATCATTATAAAATGCTTCTTTATTAAGCATTAACTACAATAGTTCTGATTTGTCCGAGCCATCATTAACACAAGTGTTTGCAAATATTATATCTTCTCCATCTTTCACTGGAACGTAACTTTCATCATTCTTCATACACCTTGTTACATGCGTCACTGTCTGATTATTCTTTAAGACATCATACTCAGATATATATACAATTGTAACATCTGGAACATTCTTAAAATCAGCACCTTTAGGTGTATATTTTGCTGTCAACGCTGCCGCATGAAATCTTGTCCTTCTGATATCATCATTGGAATTTCCCTTCTGCACCTCAACATTGCAATATCTTCCATCTTGTGTCATGCATAACGCGTCTAATGTTATTTCTCTTTGAAAGCTCTGGACCACACTCTGTACAGAAACCTTCACAACCTGTAAATGTGGCATATCAAGAAGCGTTCTTAATATTTCTTCACATACACCCGGCTTTTCTCCCATCAATCTAAACAGTGCGTCATCTATAATTCTAAGATTAGCTGCTGTTTCTTTTATTTCTTTTGAATATTCTTTTAAATTCCCCATACTCTTCCCCTTTTTACTTACGGCAGGTAATACCACATATAAGGATAGAGTGATTTCATTTGTCTTATATATTTATTATATACTACTCTTAAACCTATTTGCAATAGCATTCCCACCTTATTATCGCATTGCGTAATATTATTTATATAGTATATATCATATATCATTTCTAAAGTCAATACGGCAGTTATTTTTATCGTATAAATATATATAAATATATTTTATTCTTTCTCTTGCACTTCCTCATAAATACGCTATAATATATAAGTCACATTTAAATATCGGCGTGTGGCTCAGTTTGGTAGAGCGCGTGGTTCGGGACTACGAGGCCGCAGGTTCAAATCCTGTCACGCCGACTTATAAAAAGCTCATGCAGATTGAAGTAATCACATTTACCACAATCTGCATGAGTTTTTTATATTATTTATCCAATTATTCTATACAAGATTATTTTTAACATATGCCAGTGCTTTATTAACAGGAGGTAGGGATATAACTACAAGAGTTACCACTGCTTCAAGCCCAATATACGAGCCATTGTAAACAACTGAATAAAGTATCGCACTATTAAAAAAATCCGGTGTATACACGGCAAAGAATATCCAGCCAGACAAGAATGAACATATAAATCTGCCTATAACTCCTATAATATATCCCTTCACAAGACCGTGTTTTGATTTAGAAAATATTCCTGACAACCCAAGTGCTCCAAAGCCTAATATATAATCAAGAAGCACCTGAGGAATATTCAGGATATATGGATCAAGTAATAACTGCAAAACTCCATATGCAATAGCTGCTGTCAGACCAGTCTTTATTCCATACCAGTATCCTATAAGCACTATGAATAACATACTGAACAGTGTTACAGAACCTCCCATTGGCAGTTTAATAACTTTAATCATGGAAGTCGCAACCGCAAGAGCTATAGCCATTGCTGCAAATGCAATATGTTTTACATTCAGTTTACTATTATTATCTCTTGCAAAACATCCTATAGTCATTAATAAGACACAGACAATTATTAATACCACATATCCTGAGCCTGTAAGACCATATGAAACGCTACCATCATCAAGTATTTTATTAACTAAAAAATTCATAATCTTCCTTTCATTATCTCTCAATATTTTTATTCCGTAAAGAATATCCACATTTCCACTAAAAGTCAAGCATTAAAAAAGAGAGCAACAGGTTTTTATCACCTGTTGCTCTCCAATATTTTGTCAATTACTTTTTATTAGAACTTACCGTTCTTAGCAGCTTCCTCAATGGAAACAGCAACAGCTACAGTAGCACCAACCATAGGGTTATTACCCAACTTTGAAATCAAATTTTTACAATTTATTTGTGTTTATTATTATGCTGTTTTTATCAGCATTTATGCAGGTTTAAGGGCTTTACATATTTATATTAGATTATTCTGATTTATTCTAAATCAACATTATTTAATCCATATTGTGTACAAAATGTGTACACTGTTTCATTGTACACATTTTGACTGTCTTTCTACCTATTTATATATGTTATCACAATGCTGTTATATGTGCAATCCAGTATGATATACACTATTGTATAAGCGAATAATTAGTTGGGAAGTCTTAACTCCATACCTGCATAAAGCATATCATCAAGTGTCATTCCATTATGCTCTGCAAGTTCTGCTGCTCTGCCTTCATCTCCAAGGTAATCTCTTGCAATCTGGCAGAAACTTCCTCCTGGTTCTACAACTGCCACTCTTTCTTCTGCATTCTGCGATGTTTCCTCTTCCTCACTTTCTGCTGGTGTATCATCTTTAGGATAATACTTAGCTTCCATGGCGGCCTGATAGTCTGCATAATTGTATCCTTCAGCTTCAAGCTTCTGTCTTCTCTCTGGATCATTGCCATATTCTCCGCGATAAATTGCATCAATTACATCTTCGTCAAGCTCCTGGCTTGTCTGATCATCTGATTCTATTGATTCATCCTCATTACTTATATCTGAAACACCAACAAGCTGATTATATACTTCATCTCGCATTATGTCGTAATCGACTCTTGTACCATCATCAAGATGATGGTCACTTGATTCCTGAGACATAGCAAATTTATCATCACAGATTTCTCCATCATCATTCCAGTGAGCTTCCCATATAAGTGCACCATGTTCAATAAGCTCATCTACATTCATATAAGTATTAAGCCAGCTATGACTAGCATAGATTCCTTTAGCCTTAATATCTGCCAGTTCGTCAAGCCAAGTAATAGCCAAAGCCTGTGTACTATAATAATCAATGCCATGTCTTTCCTTATATCCGTCAGCATCCTCAATATCAAGAAATACCCCTATAGGATTGCTCTTGTTATACCACTCTCTGACATGAGCTGCTTCACTTCTCGACTGCTCGTTATCAGCTGCATACTGGTATAAATACAGTGCATAAGGTATATTTCTAGCTTCGCACTCATTTATATATGCCTGAGCCATTGTGTCACACTGGCTACATTCGTTATCATCTGAACTTAAATCATCACCATATCCACAACGAATGATCACAAAATCATAATTAGTTTTAATATAGTCAAAATTAATATCCCCCTGATGGCTACTTATATCTATTCCTTTTCTCATAATTAAATCCTTCTTTCTTTATACTATTTAGATTCAAAAAAGGAAGGCTGTTACACCTTCCTTAAATAATAAATATTCTTGCTTTAAGTATCACTTTTTGTTATCTGTTTATATGCCTGATTAACACCTGTTGATGCAAGTCCTGACACAATGCCAACTGCAATTGCATTCATAATGTCATTCGCAGGAAAATCAGGAATAACAAACATTCCTACAGCTCCCAAAATGCCACCTGAAACACCTACAATTACAGGAATAGCTTCATCCTTAACCTGCTTAACCTGCTTTGCTGCAGTACCAATCAAATAAGTAATAACCACAATTGCAAGAACGGTTCCCATTTGTGTAATATCCATTTTAATCACCCTTACCCTTTCTTCTCTAAATCTTCGATTCTATGGTTTGCGACCTTGATTTTTTCTTCCTGGAGTGCGGTCAATTCTTCAAGTTTAAATGTCCTTTCAATAACATTGTTATGCTTATCAACTCGTTTTGTTAACTCGGACAGTTTATAATCAATCAATGTTATGGTCTTATTGTGCATTACATAGTTATTAATCAAGCAAACAACCAATGTAACAACTGCTGTTATAATAGCTTCATTCATGTTTTTTCTTTCCAATCTGTTGCACTGGTGCAACTCTCATTTTTATTTAGGAACATATTTCAGCTAAGAATCATCATAGTACATCTTAGATACCTCCTTATAATATTTAAAAAGCCAGTCCTAAGACCAGCCAAAAATGTGTATAACAAATAAACATAACCATTTATGGCCATGTTTATGGATTTTCTTATTTATTTTTCAGATATATGTTCACAAAACAGTAATATCATTAAAAAAGGCAGAGAGTGCCCGCCTCTGGTTGTTCAGAGTGGTCTTCTCTACCTTTAGAGTTAGGTAATGGAACTTATCTTTATCTTAATTCACATATTCAAAATTTCCAAATAAGTGTAATTTCTCTTAACAATACTCTAAGATTGTGTGGCGTATACAATATATATGAAGATTTAATTGACACGGCTAAAACAACAAAAATAATATATAACACAGAATCTGGCAAAGTTAAATTCGATTCAAGCAGAGGTGCATGTCGAGGGCAACTTTTTAAATTTAATGAAAGAATTGCTAATACTTAATTCTTTTATAGTGAAAATAAAAATTCACCATATATGTAACAACCTTTAACAAATTCTGAAGCTGCCCATGCACCTATTTTTCCATCTGTCGTATAATAACGCTCAAGCCTTATTATTCCTGATGATTGCCTAATACATGCGCCGTAACCTATTAGTTTGTTGATGATTTTTCCGTCTGCGTTATAACACTGCCATGTACCGCCTAATATTTTAATAGAATCTGATGTTAAGCCGGCTTTAGTAAATACATCTTTGATATTATATTGAAACTTAAAATCTGTTATATCTGTACTTGTATTTTCTATTTTGCTTGTAAATTTACACATGCCGACTTTTTGCATTTTATTGTAAATGATATAATTATATCCATATCCATAGCAATCGCTTTCAGATATGAAATTTTTCATAAAGCAATTATAGAATGCGATATTACTGTTTAGTGCACTTACCTCGCTTCTGAGATTCGCAATCATGTCATTGTTATCTTTAATTCCCTTATCCATTATGTTAAGATTGGTTGGGTTCCACGGTGTTTGCCCCGTCCAACCTACTCTTTTGTAAGAAATAAATCCTGTTAAGCTCATAATTACATCTCCTTAAGTGCTGCCATCACCTCTGCTTCAAAATTAGCAAAATCTGTATCGCATTCTTCTTGATTCTCAATATATGCTCTTCTGTCTGCAATTCTCTTATTAATAGTTATCTCACCTGCGGAAGGTATGCTGGCTGAAAATGTAACTACAGCCTTTTCCTCTATAGAACTATTTCCATTCATTGATGTATTCTTTGTTGTATTTAACATATTGTTTTCCTTTCTACCGCTGTGCGGATTTATATTAATTATTTGCTATGTCTTTGACATAGTCTTCTAATTTCCACCATTCACCATGGTGCCTTATATAGTAATAACCCTCTATATAACAGTTATTTCCACTTATATCTACCGTACCAGCTGTCTCACTATGTCGTATCCAATCCATTAAGTTATAATATGCATCACCGCTTCTGATATAATAATAATCATCAACATATATTCCATCACGGCGAATGCTTACAGCATTTCTTGTTCCGTCTTCGTTTGACAGATTTATAAAATGTCCTTGTATTTTCAGATAGGCGCCAGTGCTACTTTTCATAAGGTATTCACCACCAATAAGAGTAGTGGTCATTGTAATACCTTCTTCAGTTACATTTACATTTTTAAATGTGCCTTCTAAATCAGCATTAACAGCTTTTAGCTTCTTACAGTCTATCGAACCATCTGCTGAAATAGTAGTATTAGTAGATGTAAGCGTGAACAGATTACCATTGATATTAACAGACTTATTACCACTAATATTAATTGTTCCACTTGCATTAAGTGTTATATCATCTGCAATAGCTTCAATTGCAGATTTAAGTTCCCCTGTCGTTGGGTCTTTCTTAATGTATGCTTCAAGGCTTGCTGTTGTAGCATAATTGTTAAACTTAACATCAATATCTTCTGGTGCTGGAGAATAATCTGTAGCTTTTGTACCCTTTTCTATTTTTAGCTTGTTTGTATCTACATGTGCAAAGCTAAAACGCATATATACAGCATTAGAAGGAACTGGCAGAGAACCTCTTACTCCAGTAGATTTATCTGCTACTCCGCTGATAAACTTTTTATTGCTGTCATAAAAACAAGTAGCCGGTGCATTACCCAGATTGGTCCATCCACTCGCTACATAGTTTTTCCACTTAGACACATCTATGTAGTCCGTCAAATCCCAATAGTTACCGCCATCTGTTATTATGCCAGTGGCTGTTATATACTTATTAGGAGTTACAGTGCTTTTTATGAATCTATTGACTCCACCAATTTGTAGATTATTAATATCATTTTTAGTTGCATAGGTGCCAGATACTTCTAGCTTAATACTATTACTTTCCTTAGTTATTGCTTGTGTTATAGCGTTATTCATCTGCGTTGTTGTACTATAATTGCCCTTTAAATCCTGCTGAGTTAATGACAAACTGCTACTTATGCTATCAAGATTGATTCTTAATGCAGAATTTTGCTTCAGCATATAAGCTGTTTCCGAATTAGGAATATCTTTCCAACCATGGCTTCCATCCTCATTGCGGATGAACCGCCATGCTCTGCCTTCGTTCTCCCAGTAAGCAACCTTTCCAATATACTTATCCCACTCAGTATCGTTGTACTGCCATGTTTCTTCGCGTGGAAACTGTGTATCAGCCGGATACACAGGAACACCCCAATCCCAAGCCGGATAATTATCCTTTGTTGGCACATAAGATATCAGGTATATTTCATCGTCATACTTGGCCATATTAGATAAACTTACACTATATTCCTGCAGCGTCTGGTTTACATTGGAAAACTTCTCCTTAACACTAGTTCCGTCTATGTTCTCAGTCCACCATAACTTTTGTGTTATAAAATCATCAGACTGCTTTAATAAACTGCCCCATTCGGAATAATCCTTTCCAGAGCTGGTTTTTATATCCTGCAGAAGAACATTAAGTGTCTGGGAGGCATCATCCAGATATATCTTGTTGCTCTTAAGCGTATGGCTTCCATCCTTGTTTATAACCTCAAACAAGCTTCCTATATCCAGTTTTCCAGCAGATATATTTGCATCTTCTTTTACCATGTCATTTCGGATAATTTTACGCTGTACACCTTGTTCTGTAAGACCTAGCGCGTCAAACATCAAGCTGCCTTTTGAATCCCACACATACATGTTATAGTCACCTGATGCATCTTTTCCGATTTGAACGCGAAGCCTTGTGTTATCACTAATCTGAATGGTATTATCTCTCCACTGTGATTTGCCGTCTTTGCTGTGTACCTTTACATCTGTTGTGTCAACATCCAGAGCCTTTATTTTCTTTGCATCTAAAGAATCTATCATAGAGTCCTTAATCTGTGCTGTACCTATCATGCTCACAACACTATTTGCAAAATCTGTAGTAATGCTTTCGCCAGTGGAAGAGCCAAACATTAATGTTTTAATACCAGCAACATCACCATCTAATATGCCTACTTTCTCATATTTAACATTAAGCTGCTCTATGTCAGATTTTATTACCTTTTCCTCTTTTATTGTTGCAAACTTTATGTCTGCCTCATTAGATTTAAGGTAATTATTCTTAATATTCTGCAGCTCATTGTTTACAGACACAATAGTCTCTGCAGTTACCGTATTAGCCTTAACCCATTCTGCATCTACCTTTTTAGAAACCAGTTCCTTAGTAAGCATCATTTCCGCATATGTTCGTTCTGCAAGCTTAGTAGATGGTCCTTTATAATCTGTCTCTGTTTCAGTTTCTGTTTTGCCATAAGCTGTAATAGTCATAGCAAGACCGCCATCATATTCCTGAGTTATATTCATAACCGGAACCTTATAAGTCTCCCCTGATTCTTCAACAGTTACAATATCCCATGGATCCAGTCGGATGTCTCCAAGCGTCTTTAAGCTTGCACCTCTATACGCAAATCCTCTTACTTTCTTATATACAGAATTAAGCTTTTCTTCTGTCATAAGTGGATTATCAAATGTTATTCCCAGAGTTCCACTTCCTGCTGTAAAAGAAGTATTACTGTCAACATTACATGTAAGATAATCTAAATGGTAATCACTCTCATTCTTTTCAAATGTCATTATTCGTGATTCATTTATCGTATAGCCATTATCCTCATACCACTTAATAACAATTGTTCCAGTTCTGTCTACACAAGCAAAACCTCCAGCTAAAGAAGCGATATATCCGATAACCTCACGATAGGTATATCCTACCGGTGCAGTATCAATAGTTATTCCATTCAAGCCAGATACATTACAGGGAACGCCACATCCAGTACTTATCTCTTTTAAAACAGATTCTGCACTTGCAGGATATGTCAATTCAGATACATATACACCTGTGGTCTTCATCATTCTGTCGTAAGCCGTAAATGTTGTGGTTGCCTGGTCAAGCGTTGGATGTTCTGCAGTAAAAAAGCCAAGTGGAATATACTCATACTTTCCGCTTGGCAGTTTCAATCCTATCTCTATAGGAATCTCTGTGTTTTCAAACAACTCATTTATTCTTTTTACTGTCAGTTCTATCTTAGCTGCAACAGCCGAACCTATCTGTATACCCTCATCAGATGTGGAAGCGGTCTCATAGCTCATCTTTTTAAAGCCAGCGTCAATCCACTTACCATTTATCTTTAATCTTAAGTTAAATGTTCGCGATGGTGATCTAATTGTTGTTGCAAATTGCTCTGATACATTATTATACATAAGCTTAATCCTCGATCATAAATTCAATGGCTGCAATATCCTCTAATGTAGTTCCATCGTATCTGCTGTCAGAATCACATACAGATATGTCTTCCATCTTAATCATATGTACATCAACATCCGTTTCCATGTTGTACATCTCATCAATTTCTTTTACAACTTCCTGCTCTTTACCTTCTGGGAACTGGTAAGAATCTCCATTCATGACAGCATTCCCATTTTCATCTTTAAGCACATTATTCTGTATTACTTCTGTTCGCTGTGCTACAAAAATATCTACTTCTCCTAACAATGTCTTAAGATTCTTTGCGATCGCATAGTTTACCTTTACAGGCCAATGCTTTCTTAAGCCCTGTAAATTCTTAAGCATTGTTGCACTATTATCAATCTGTTTAATAGTCATTGTTTTTTTCATGTTCTGCTCCTTACTGCTGTATTATAGATACACTGGCACTTCTGTAATAATAGTTACCGTCACCTATATCACCCAGCACCTCTTTACTCAATGTACCTCTATAGCTTGTTATTGTTATATCCTGTCCATCGTCATGGAATGTTATTGGAAAGAATCCGGCGATGAGTTTGTTCTTAATAAGTGCCATCTCATCTTCCTTCAATATTCCCCAATTAATAGATAAGGTCTTCTTTTCAGCGACAACATCACCCAACATTGTTCCGTCAAGTGCTCGTCCTGTAGAAGAAGACCATATAATCTCATCATCCACCTTGATGGACACAGGAGCCGGAAGCTCCTGATTGTCACATCTTAGTATCAATTCATCACATCCTTGTTAAGTTATAATCTCACATTTTCCTGTCTGCTTTGTATGCTCGTTAATCTTATCAACCACATATTTTTTTAGGCTCTTTCCATCTAGCTGTATATCAAGGTCCAGTGTCTCCAGTATCTTAAGTATTTGTTTAAGAATACTTATGGCTTCTGCCAACAGTTCTGCACTGGATGCCATAGCAGCTGCCTTCTGTGCCATATCAAGAAGTTTATCCTCTGGTGCTACAACTTCACCCTGGTGTCTGTTATCACCAATCATTGCAAGCTGTGGGGTGTTTGGCTTAACATATCCGCCTTGTGCAAGGTATGGAATCTTAGAGAAGTCGGCTTCCGGTAAATGGAATCCAAAATCTTCGCCACCTATACCAGGTACCCAGTTTGGTACTTTAAAGCTAAGCTTATTTACAGACCTTACTATTGCATTTATGCCAGATTGAACACCTGTAATCAGTCCGTTAATAAATCCAATAACAAGATTGAGTGGTGCTTTCGCAACATCTGCCAGTAAAGAAAAAATCCCGCTAAATGTATCTATTATTCCATTCCACGCTTTTTCCCAATCTCCTGAAAAAATTCCTGTGATAAAATCAATCAAGCCGCCAAATATGTTCTTAATATCTCCGAATATATTTTTCACATTAGCAACATATGCATTCATAATGTCGCCCAATGAACCGAAGCTCTTTGAGAAATCCATATTAAAGATATTCTGCAGCCAGTCGTCAAATTTAGAAAAGGCTGATGTTATACTCTCCCAGATACCTGAAAACCATTCTCCGGCAGACTGCCACTTATCTACAATCCAGTCCCAACATATTCCTGCTGCCTCTTTTACTGTATCCCAGTGCTTTACCAGTTCATATATTCCAAGTCCTAACGCTGCCAAAGCTGCAATTACAAGTGTAATCGGGCTTGTTAATATAGACATTGCCACACCAAATGCTGTTGTGGCTGCCGTAGCAAGCCAAGTTGCTGCTGTGTGTGCCGCTGTTGCTGCCGTATCTGCTATTTTGGATGCAGTTGATATTCCCCATTGTACAGCCTGTGAAATAAGTGCCTTAGTAGCTAAAGCCATATTAACAACAAAATCTTTAATTCCTGTTGTCACATCTACAGCTTTATTTTTTACCTTTTCCGCTGTATTCTTCACCCATTCAACAGACTGAAGTGCAAGTTCTTTAGTAGCTTTAGCCATATCAATAGCCAAATTTTTTATACTCTGTCCTATGTCTACAGCTTTATTTTTTGCTTTTTCAGCCGTATTCTTCACCCATTGAACAATATCGTCTTTTAATGCTAATGTTGATTCCTTAATAGCAACTACTATGCCCTTTAAATTTTTTACAACATCAGATTGCAAAACATTTACTTTAAACCATGTAGAGTAATATATTCCTAGCTGTGTTATAGATGAAGCAATACTCTTTACAAAATCTTTTGCATACAGCGCACATATTTTAACCGTTTCTAATTTGTCGGCTATCTTTGCTACTGTGCAGGCCTCTATTGCAGTCTTCATCTTATTTATAATTCCAACCACACCGCCAGCATTCATTATGAATTCAGCAAGTTCTACAGCTTTCCAAGCCGCTGCAAACGCTAATATCGTTACAACTATTGCGTCAAATGGTCCTTGGTTATTGCTAATCCAGGTTGATATTCCCTCCAGAGCTGCTGCCAGATCTTTTAAGATATCAACTATCATTCCACCAGTCCATTCTGCTACCGGTTCAAGGAAATTATCCCATGCCCAGTCCCATAGTGGCTTTAGAGCATCTAATGCACTATTCAATACATCAAGCCCCGATGATAAAACATCTAAAAAAACTGGTAACGCATCTTCAATTGTCCATGTAGCTAATGGTACAAATATATTCGTCCAAGCCCATTCCAAACCAGAAAATAACTTTTCTGTCAGTGGTTTTGCTGATTCTTTTAAATTATCAAGTGATGTTATCAGGTTATCAAATGATATTGACTTAAGTGGCTCTAATGCCTTTTTGACCTTAGATGCCATATCTGATATTGCACTTGATACATTTGTTGATTCTGCTGTTACTCCTGTGTCTATACCAAGACCGCCAGAAGATGTACCACCTCCACTAGAACTACCGCTGTCCGTTGGCTCTGATAGCTTTTCTATCTGGTCAAATCCGGCCAGTGATTTTTCTATCTCCTTCGCTGTAGAAGATGCTGCATCTCCTATACCACTTACATTATCCGCCGTGTCTGACGCTATATCTCCAAGGCCTGTTATTGAAGAAGCTGAAGAAGATATATCCGCACCAGTAAGCATCTGTGTAAATGTTGCAAATCCATCTGCAACCTTCTGCAAGCCTGCAAGCACAGTATTTAAGCCTCGTAATATAGGTGTAAATAATGCTATAAAGCCTTTACCAAGAGAAGCCTTTAACTGTTCAAATCTGAGTGATAATATTCTTGTCTGATTTGCCCAGGAATCCTGTGTCTTAACAAAGTCTCCTGTGGCATTGGACAAAGCGCTTGTAACGTACTGATAACGGAGCATTACTTTTTCCTGCTCTGTCATCTTAGCTGTAGTCTTACCGAAGCCATTATTAAGTGCATACTGGTCTAAGTTCGTCTGAGTCATGACAACACCTAAGTCCTTAAGTGTCTCGGTCTCACCGGTCCAAATAGATTTCAGCTTTGTATATGCTTCATTTGTACCAAGATTGTAAAATGAAGCAACATCACCTGTTAATCCGGTAACATTTTCAGCCATATCAAGTGCAGTCTTTCCGGTAATACCCATAGCATCATTCATCTGACCAAATACACCCATGTACTTCTTGGCAGATAATTCAGATAGACCGAAGTTAGTCATGGCATTAGAAGCCCACTCATCAGCTGATCCGGACAAACCTTTAAATGCCGTATCCACAACATTCTGTACTTCTGTAATATTAGAACCAACTTCTAAGCAGTCTTTCGTAAACTTAGTAAAAGCTGCTATACTTAATCCAGCAGCTATTTTCTTTCCCATACCAGAAAAGATGGATGTTGCCTGCTTAGCTGCCTTATTGGAAGCACCTGTAAGCTGATTAACTATCTGTGAACTGTCTATGCCAAGTTCCAGAGCTATCTGTCCTACTACATCCGACATACTCCCTCCTTTCCGGCATTTAAAAAGACCACTTTCTACTTAGAGAAAGCGGTCTTAGCCCAATTTTGGAAGTCACTCCAATACTTATTGTAATTTGCAGGATCTTCCATTAATTTTCTATTTCTTCTTAATATCCAGTCGTTGCGGATTTTCTTCTGCTCCTTAGTGAATTCCTTTATAATTTTAGGGTCTTTTTCTGCTCTGATTCCTACAATTCTTCCAAGCGGTGTTTCAGGCATTATTCCACTAAGTAAAGAACAAAACTCCGACCATGACATATCATCTTCAGTACGCAACCGTATACCATACTGGGACAGGAAGCTGGCTTCTATCAGCTCCCAATCATCCCATATATCATAATATACCTCATTATGCTGAGGGTGTCTGCTCCTCTCCGTACGTTCCCATAGCAACCTGCATTATTGTATTATACATTTCCTTATATTCAGGAATAGGAAGGTCTAATGCCTCAATCTTATCTGAAGCATCCTTTCCAACAAGCATTTCAAGGCCTTTAATCATAAATGCCATATCATCCTTGTTTTCCTTGCTCTCTGCTTCCTGTGCCATAGCCTGTATGTTGAGAATTGTGCTCTTTCTGTTATTAACAGTAACAACCAAATCCTCTGTAATACGAATCATAGGTAACTGGTTCGTAATCTTCATAGATATATCTATTACTTTAAAATCTGTCTTTGCCATTATTCAAATCCTCTCTTTCTTTAAGCTGCTACATATGCTATATATGTTGGCTTTCCATCCGAATTTGCATCCCATTCAAGCGCATCAATACTTGTAGCATCTCCACCAAGAGATTTTACATCGATTACTGCAGGTACAAGAAGCTGATCAAGATTAGGGAATATAATAGACACCCATGTATTGCAATCCTGACCTGTCTTCATAAATCGACTTGCTACATAATCATTTCCTTCATCTCCATAGTTACGCTTACCGCCGAAAGACATACCAAGTGACTTACCTGTCATGAGCCTTCTTACCCAGCCAGCCTGATCCATTGGATTCCATTCCTCAATGGTTCCATCTACAGATATACTTAAGCTCTCTGCATCTTTTACAATCTTAGTTTCTACTGTTTCCGGTGTATCTGTGTTTTTTCTTCCAGTTATACATACTCCAAACTGAATTTTATGTACCGGATTAACCCCTGTTAATGGTGTAGCTTCCGCGTTATACCCAGCTATCTTTGTATTCTGTGACATACTTCTACCTACCTTTCATAACAAAATTTAAGTTCTATGACCATTTCAAATATTCCTTTATCATCTGTATCAACCTCAATCGGTGCTGATACTAACATTTCTGTAAAAAGAATATTTGTGTCATTAATGTTTACATGTTTCATATCTCTGAGCTTGTCGTAAAGCTCCTGTGAGACTTTTTCAGTCTCCCTGACACTTTTATTCCAATGAATCAGTATACTTATGGATTTGACAGCATAAGAGCTGTTCTGTATACCTCCAACAACCATCTGAACATTATCTCCCCTGTTAAGATGGTATACACCTATGCTCTTATCTTTCTTATCATCAAGCTTTCCACAATATACATGGTCATCAGCCGCTATCCCAAGACCTGCTATAAGGTCTCTCACATCACCTATTCCTAACATCCTAACATCATAACCCCGCATTCTTTTTATAAAACTTTCCAAATGCTTTAGGTGCAAAATCCTGCTTTTTACCACCTTTCATATAGTCATCAAGCCATCTGCCTTTAGCATTTGCATTTCCTTCATGTTTCTTGCCGCTTTCATCTGTCCACTGCGTCTGATGGAAGTTGTATTCCGGATGATAATATAATCTTCTTGCCTGCGGTGCTGATGTTGATATGATAACTTTACCATTTACAGCTTTTGAAATACCATTAGTTACTGTCTGTCCATTTTCGTAAGTGGCAGTTTCACTCTTTCCTGCGCTAATATGAGTACTTTCTCCCTGCAATTTACCTGTATCTCTTGGTATCACCTGACTTTGCACAACATCCGTGTGTATAGCTTCCGCTGTCATTTCTAATGAAGTCGCCGCTGCTGCCGTAAGCTTCCTTACCATAGGCATATTAAGCTTCACTGTTGACTTAACATTCTTTGCCATTACATCACATCCAATCTTACATAATTAACCGTACCATCCGGATTACGGCACTTCGTACCCTTGTATATATGCCTTGTTACACCGAACACCGTTATATCACCTTTAGTAATAACAGGAAGCTCCGGTGCAATATCTCCTGGTATCAAAGCACATCCTTCAAGCTTTATAAGCACCTTTTCTACTGTTAATTCTGTCTTACCGCTGTCCTGATAGTTACATAAGCCATCCCAAATAATAGGTTCAAGAGGTTCTCCATAGACATTCCTGCCTTCCTGCTCTATCTCAAGGTGTATTTCTGTCTTACACATGCTCTTTAATATTAAACATGGGTACTTCATACTCACACCCCCAGACTTAAGCAGCACAAGCCAGTCTGACAGAGTATCTGGTATGTATCACGCTTTATAGCAATTCCATTCTGTACAAGGACATTCCAACTGCTGCCAAACTGCATAGATACTCCATTTAAAGAATAGTTCTGTAAGACACAATTAATCATGTCCTCATTCTCATATTCAAAATCAGCCATCTCACAACACACATCTATCAGTATGCCTTGCTGGAACTCTGTCAAATTATTAAATCCTCTTGATGTTATACGATTAAAAGTAAGCGAGTCGATATGCCGGCTCGCCTGTTTTAATCTTCGTTCTATCTGCTCATCTGGGATAAGTCTATGTTCACTAAGGTACTGCTCTTTACTTGCATATACCATAGGCTTACTCTGCAATCTCTTCTGCAGGATCTACATCAACGAATACAGAATCAACCTTACCATCCTTGCCATTAGGGAATACAAATGTATCACTTAACTGGCGATTCTGATAAAGATATCCGTCTCCTTCTGTATGTGCTCCTGGTGCGAAGAAATAAATAGATGAAATCTTAGGTACTGTCTTACATGTCTGTCCACATGCGACAAGTACATTAATCTTGCGTGAGCCCTGAACAGTTTTTTCATAATATGTGCCTATATTAGTCTTTGTAGGCTTTGCCACAACTGTATAAGTGCTGTCGCTCTTAGTGTAGTATGTCTTTCCTTCTGCCACATCTGTATCTGTTGTTATGGCATACTTTGACTTAAGCGGAGCAAAGCCGCCCTCTGCAACATCCCAATCGAATCTGTCATAGAATCTTTCATCATCCACAACTTCCATAAGTGTCACACCATCAATATCAGTTACACGTGTTTCAATGCCAAGACCACCTTCTGCAATCTGAGTCATTTCAATCTTGCGTGTAAATTCCTTTGACATTTCCAGCTTATCCATAATGTCTGAAGAAACATACATGATAAGGCTTCCATTTGCCTTATATCTTCTAAGCTTTCCTGCTGCCAGAATAGCTTTAAGCTTAGCAAATACATTCTCTGTTGTGTATTCTGTAGCTGAAGTTTCAGAATGGTATAATTCTGTATTCTGTGCAGCCTGTGCAACCTTACTGAAGAATAATGCATCTGTCTCTGGTACAGCCTGTGTCTGCTCAAAGATGCGTGAAATATTCTGCATAGATGCTGTCTGATTGGTCTCATCTACATCTGCCTTGTCAACCATGAACTGTACATCCCTGTCATGTGTTACTGTGTAAGGAACATCTTTCTGGTTATATTCTCCTGTGTTCCATCCGCCTGATCTCTTGTGATTCTTATAACCACTTACACTCATCTGAGTAAAGTGAAATGTCTTTGCATCTAACCATCTGACATTACTTGTAATAAATGGTGATGTAAGTGTGCCCTGCATAAGAATTGCTAATAATTCCGGACTCCACTGTTCTGCGTAATTCAAATTTGGCATATTGTTTTACCCTTTTAACCTTTCTTAATTAAATCTGTTCCATCTCTTTGTTGGAACATTTACATTGTTACCTGTAGAGGACTGCTGTCCGTTATTCTGCTGTCCTGCACCAATCTGAAAGCCTGCATTGCTTTCCTGTACCGGCTTAAGTGCAGGTACATCTTTGATAACCTGATCAAGTGCAGCCTTGATATTGTCCTCTGATATCTTTCCATCTGCATCCTTTGCCTTGCTGAAATCAGCCATCTTAAGTACATATGGAAGTGTCTTGGCGTTAATACCAAGTGTCATTGCTACCTTTGTAGCAGCAAGCTCAATCTGAGCCTGTTCAGCAACCTTCTGTGCTGCTGCCACTTCATTCTGAAGATTAGCATTAGCGTTCTGCTGCTGTTGTGTCTGCTGCTGCTTATTCTGCTTAAATGTTGCAATAGCCTGACTTATCTCATCTTCTGATAATCCCTGCTGCTGAAAATAGCTTTTAAGCACAGCATTCTCTTTCTTGGCAGTCGCATTATCCAGCATTGCCTGTATCTTGTCATAATCAACACCAGCCGCCTGCTGATTATTCTGATTACCCTGCTGTCCTGCCTGTCCACTATCTCCTCCAGCGTTCTGGCCGCCGTTACCATCTCCACCTTCTGCGAAGAGCTGTAAATTCATAGGTAATGTCTTTCTCATCACTCTATCTCCTTTCTTCCGTTTACCGCCCGTCGGCATTTCCCTAAAGTTTATTGCCATTAAGTTTTGGGCATAAAAAAATAGGCACGCACAGCTTATTTGCCATGCGTGCTTAATAACTAATATTAAATTGTGTTGCACTGGTGCAACTTTGGACTATTCTACTATAATCCAGTCTTCAGCGAGACAATCGTTAATACTTGGAACCCACATTGAATGTGAACCATCCACATTTTTTATCTGAAAATATGGGTTACATATAAACAAATCACCTTCGTTTAACCCCCATGCTTCCGCTGTTTGCTTATTGCAGGGGATTCCATTCGGATATGCTTTCTGATATACAACAAACATTCCTTTTCCGTTCCAACCTCTTCTTGCTACCTTATTACCTTTTTTCATGGCTTCAATAGCAATTCCAAATGTCATATTGTCGCATTTTCTATACGCTTCATCAAATTGTTTCTTAGGACACCAGCTTTCATATCCATCAGTATATCTTATATGATAGCCTTCATCTTCTGGATTCTCGTCACTTGGTATCTCCCATCCTCTGTATTCATTGTATTCACCCCTGCTCATTGGCTCTGCTGCCACCACTTTTACTCCAATATAATCTTTCATTTTTAAATCCTCTCTTTCTTAAAATTGGGTATAAAAATACCACCAATCTCTCGATTGGTGGCTGTTAATCCCATATTATTTCTGGTCTTGGCATTTTCTTTGGCACTACTGTTCCATATTTCTCAATTGTATAATCAAAATCATCTTCTATGCATTTCAACAATAATTCAGCATATTCTTCTTGGTCAAAATATAAATCAGGAGGGAACTCTGGAGAATATTTAAAATGATTCACGAATTTTATTCTTGCATCTTTTAGTTTCTTTATCACCTTGCTGCCTCCTTCAATTTCTTTTCAAATTTTATTTTTCTTCAAAATTACACTCTCAACAAATTAAATACTATTAAATCTCCCTATGTTCTTATCTCCACCAAATTCTTCCATCAACATTTCCTGATGTTTCTTGTGTGATAATTCAGAATAATACTTACGCTGCTCCTGCGTAGTTGCTTCTCTTCCCTTTTGCAGCAACTCTTTATATTCTATAATCATGCTAAGCATAGGTTCTTCTAATCTCAATGCCAATCTACGATTAGACTGATTTAATCCCTCAATATTTTCTAAAATCTTCCTTTGCTCATCATTACTGATTATTTTATCAAACCGTGACTTTAGGCTCTTAATTTCATCATTGTTTTGTTCTATTAAATGATTCGTATATTGTATTATACTTTCTCTTTCACTTTGATTACGCATACAACATTCTCCTTTAATACCCCACTAGAATCTTCTAAATCCTCTGGAAAATATAGATACTCCCTATGTTTTGATAAATAATCATATTTACTTTCCTTTATCACTTCAACCACTTCATACTTTGAACTACTTAAAACCTCTGATTCATCAGTCCCAAATAAAGATAAATGCTGCACACCAACAGCCGTTTCATTTTTCTCGCATTCAAGTATAACAGAACTTCTCTCGTAATCGCTTATTCCGCCATATCCAATGGCAGTACCTTTGTTACTCGTCCAGCTCTCTATTATACCTCTTCTTGGTAGTTCATCACCTTTTTTCAAATCGCTAAACATTCTAACATCTGAGTTGTTCAATATCATTCCTCTGCTTATACTGCCTTCGTATGTTGGCATTCTGTCAATTCCATCTCTAATTGTTTTAGCTGTTTCAGTTTCTCCATTCAGAATTGATGTATAATCACCTCCAAAATACTCTTTAAGTGCCTCTTGAAGTTCTTTTGCTTTTTCATCCGAATACCCTGTATCTGTCTTAATCTGTTCAAGTGCTTTCTTATTAAACTTATCAAGTTCATTATCTGGAACTTTACCACTATATCCAGTATTTAACTGTTTTCTCTTTTCTTTCTGAAGTAACAGCTTATTCTTTTGTTTTTCAAATTTCTTTATTCGAATGTCTAAATCTTTTAGTTTATCAACCAAATCATCCTCAGAAACATCTCCAAAGCCATCCTCGATAGAATCAAATTCTTTGAACCAGTCATCATAAGAATATCCTTCTGTCATGTCGCTAAATTCTTTCTTAAGAGACTCTATTTTTGTATTCGTGTTAGTGATACTATCTTTTAATTTTATTTTATCATTCTTCTGTCCATTTGCAACAACATTCTCCCATTGTTCCTTCCTTGCCGCATACACTTTCTTGTTATCCGGGTCTAGGGAATACTTAGACAGCCTGTCAAACTGCTCCACCATTCTGCCTGCATGCTGCTGTTTCTGGTCCTGCCTGTAATCTTCCTTAACCTGCTCAAGTTCTTTCTTTGAAAACTTGCTATCAGGCTCATCATCAAGTTCAGGGAAGTATGTTGTATGTACATCTTTGCAGTTAGGATGGTAAAGCCCTGCTGCCATAGCAGAAGACATAAGCGGATAAGGACCATCTGACGCCTTACCGCCGCTCCACACATCATCTATAAGAATCTTTCCGACAAACGGAAGGCACTTAGGACAGGCATTAGCACGCTTGTTCATAATCACTGTACTAATTCCCCAGGACTGTCTCATCTCTCCCTCTCCGGTTAGATATGCACGCTTACACGCTGTCTGAATTGCCATCTTAGCATATGATTTCATTGAATGTCTTGCACCATTTGAATATTCTATGCAGTTAATGCCTGCCTTAAGAAAATCCTTTGTGGCCATATCTACAGCCTTCTCATATGTTCCTGCACCTGTATTTGCATATACCTGTGCATTAAATATTATCTGTCTGTATTTGTCTTCGGACATCCTGAGCATTGCCTTCTCTGCTGTACCAAAATCATTCTTTGTGGCTTTTATCAGAGCTTCCAGTTTTCTTGTATTAAGCTTAAAAAAAGCACCTTCAGCGCCCTGTGACACCTTAGATGCTTTCAAGCCTTTCTTCAAAGCTCTTAATATCTTCTGTTCCTGCTCTGTACCGCCTTCCTGTCTGGCTGCAAATATCATTGCGTCAATAGAGTCATTTATGTTGCTAAACGACTTCGTGAACTTCTTTTTATTCTGTGCTTTATACTTTTCCAGAGCCTTAAGCTGTTCTACCTGCCACTGTGACCAGTTAAACCCCATATCTGTCTCTTCTGCTCTGTGGTTCGCAAGATTACGCATCATAGAAGCAATCAACTCATCTTCTATGGCTTTAAAGGCTTTCTCTATATCATAATCTGTGTTAAGTGCCATAAGCTACCTCATTTGTTATCAAAGCCTGTAAAATTGTTATCAGCACCATCAACTGTGAAGCCATCTGATTCCATATTGAGCGCCGGCTCTTCCATATCAGATATCCCCTGTTCAGCCTTAAGCCTTGCAACCTCTTCCTGTTTCCAGTCATCATCTTTAGTGTCACCATACAGTTCATCAACAGATGCTTCAACGCTCATGATACCACCCTGTTTAGCTTTGCTTACTGTCTCAACCTGGCTCTCAAAGCTAGGGTTCGCATATTCACCAAATGTCACATCAACGTCAATCTCCTGTGTTGTTGAATTATTAAGTGTATCTATCGCCTGCAATGTCATTTTTACAAGCTTCGGAAGAACCTTCTGGAGCTGATTGACAATATTATTCCTACTGTACAGCGTTGCTTTTTCCTTCTCCCTCTGTGCTTCTGCATTATCAAGCTTCTTTACATCTATTCCCAATGTAGAAGGACTCATGATTCCCTGTAAGCAAAGGTCCAATGCCGTGATATATGTAGCAAGATACCCTTCATGTGGTATTTCACTCTGTTCCCTCTCTATCTTATAACTTGCACCTTCTGCCATAGGAGACGAATACTGTATATAAGCGTTGTCAAATGAATTTGGCAGCATAACTTTTCCATCGTATGGATTTCTAGGAAGTAAATTCTCGGGTATATATTCCTTTGTACGGTTATGTCTTAAGGCATCCATCCACTGGCTCCATGCTTCATCCAGTGCATCAAATTCATCTATCTTACTGTCATAGATACTTTTACCTCTACCTTTAAACTTCGCTGATTTATAGAACATAAGCGGTATGGCCATCATAAAACTTTTATCTTCCCATGTTACAGGTCTTAAACCTGCAAGCTCCGGCACAGTGCTGATATCACATTCTTTATTATCTCTTGTGAGCATATATGTTATATAGCCTTTGCCATATGTTTCAAGCAGAATGTACTCTTGATTCTTAACTGTATATACTGTCTTAAACACAACCTCTTTCACTCTGCCGCGTTCTCTTATTATCTCTACCCTGTCGCCTGGATAAAACTCTATAATCGGATACTGGCTTAGATTCGTATCTATGGATAGTTTAAATGCGCCATCTCCAACAATAAGAGTGTCTGTTATTGCCTGCTTTACAAGTTCTGCAAAATCGTTTTCTTCTGCTATCTTATCCCAGTCTGACTGCCTGCTGCCAACGTCTACCTCGTTCATATCTGCAACAACAATACTTGCAAGCATATCAACCATCATTGCAGGTAATCCTACATGTATCTTTCTTATCGCTAATCCAGGAGAGCATTTTGCAGCCCAGAATCTTGTCTTATCTCCATCAATCTGATCATACAGCTGTGACAGTTCCTCACTTACACCTCTGTACCATATCTGATTCTTAATGGCATTACCTTCAAAGTCGAAGATTTCCTGTATATTAATTATTCCTCTCTGTGCCGGCTGCACACGCAACCATGTCCTTATTCCATCTCTTATCTTATCAGCCATAGTATTAAATATGCTCACCTCTCTCACTCTCCTATCTGTTCTCTACTCCAACTTTGTCCCTGTATGGTATCCAGCCATATTGCGTACTGTTTACCATGTGGTCATTTCCATCTTCCGGCTCACAGTCTTTATCTTCCAGCCAACTGTATACCTGCAGTTCCCCCGTATAGTTCGTGCATGTATCTACAACATAATAGCTTGGCTCTTTGCCCTTTTCATCGTTAAAGGACATCCAACCAAGCTGCAGGTTAATTCTGTCTATTATTGTTACTTTCTTATATGCATTGTTGAATATATACAGGCATTCATGATGTTCTCTCTTATACTTGGCAAATTCTGTTATTGTCGCCTGATCAGCGTTATCAACAAAAGTGTTCTTTGCCATGCCGCCCCATTCTCTTCTGTTACGCTCCAGGAAGTCTATGTAATTCCTTACTGTATCAGACGGTGCTATTGGAATATCAAGAGCAGCATTGTCATATACCCTTTCTGCCAGTATAATTAGCTTTCCTTTGTTGGTTATTCCCATATAGGACATTGCAATAGTATCAGGGCTCTTAGTTGAATATGCCGTATCAAGACCGCTTGTATATATTACAAACCATTCTGTCTGCTTATCGTCATATTCTCGTTTAATAAATGCCTTTGCCTGTTCCTTTGTAATAACATGTCGTTTGCAGAAATTAGAAAAGACAAGACCTGTGGCCTTGCCTCGTAATCCTAATATCTTGTTTTTATATATCTTAGTACCGGGCGGATAACTTAATTTCTTCTGTTCTATCTTTTCAGGTGTCATAGATATGTTATCTTCCATCCTGAAAAACCAATACACCCAGCCGTTAATAGGTTCACAGCTGTTAAGGTCCTTCCATATCTCTTCCGGCACATCCGCCTTATACTTATCAATCGGTCTTGCGTGATTAATGTATTCGCTGTATATGGGTAATGTAGGTGCATCCGGATTAAGAGTGCCAACAAAGTATTCACTTCGTCCGAATATCTCTCGTATGAAATCTATGTTGGCTGTGTTGCACTCATCTACCCACACACATCCAAACTGTGAACCTAAAGCATTTTTCCACTTACTGGCATTATCATAGCCAAGAACATATATTATCTTGGTACTGCTGCCAGTTTTGAATTTAATGTGTGGAAGCTTATTCTCTTTATCACCGTTACCGCAGTATTCCAAATTAGGGAATATCTGAAGTAATCCCATATCTGCATTGATTATATTCTTCTCGATAACGCCTGTTGTATTACCAGCTATAACATGCAGCTTCATATCCGACTCAGCTACATTCATTATGAACTTCACAGCTACTGTTGTTGTCTTACCTGATGCAGTAGAGCCTTCAAGGAATTCTGCTCTTGCTGGTGTATCTATGTAATCCCAATACTTATCACTTAGCAGCACTAGGCTCACCCCTTGCCTTACGCTGAGCAAGAAGCTCTGCAAGCTCATTCTTTACAGAATCGTTTATATTTGCTTCTATCTTATCCGTGAACATTCCAAGATGTTTGCCAAGAAGCTCCAATGCCCTTACCTTATCACATGGCTTGACCTCCAATCCGTCTCGTCCTTTCTTAATAACAGCTAAGGCACGCTTCTGTTCTTCTGTAAGCTCTTCTGTCAATACTGGCTCTACAGTCCTGTATGTAGCAGGTTTGCCGTCCTCATTCAGTATGTCCACAAGTATACCGCCTACTTCGGCTTTCATTTTCTTTTCAACTACATGTGCATAATCTGCTGTATTAGAAAAAGCTATCAAGGCAAGTTCCCTGATTACTCGCTCCTGAGTAATCTCTGTCTTGCGCGATAGTTCTTTTTGTCTTTCTCCTATGTACTGTGAAATTGTAGTATTTTGTAGTAATTTTGATGCATTTGTATTTGCATACTTTTCTGTGTACCCCGCCCTAATAGCCGCTTGTGTGGCATTAAGGTCTATAAGGTATTCATCACAGAATTTCCGTTGTTTATCTGTTAACCTCACACAATCAGCTCCTTTCTTGGCATACAAAAAAGACACCAGCCTTAAGCTAGTGTCTTACTGGGGGTATTTAATATTTAATGGATAACTCATGCAGTCCATCAAGTCCAGTTTAGATATTAGCACAGACAAAACGAACAGAGCGAACAAACTTCAAATTTTTGCTAAAAATCTTTCGACTGCCATTCTGCAGCCGTCTGCTGTGTGGTGTTTTCCCATCTTTCTTGCTACCTGCACCCAAGATAAACCTTCTATGTATCTTAATGTTATAAGCCTCCGCATTCTGCTATTGTCAATTTGATTAATACATTGTTCTATGAGGTTTATCTGCGTATCTATCTTCTCTTTAATGTCTATCTGCTGCCGCTGTCGCACTAAAAGAAGTGTTCTCTTCCGTGAATATGCCGGATAAGGGAAGCCTTCTACAACAAAATGCTGCTTACCTCCATCTCCACCGGTAACGCTGTCCTTTTCCGTATACCCTTCAGTTTCCATTTTATCAAGTTCTCTTTGTATCTTATCAATCGCGGCCTGTATTTCCTGTTTCTCCTTAATCAAATCACTGTACTGCTTAAGGAGGTCTTTTATATTGTCATTTTTCAAGTTATTCATCACCTACCCTCTTCTCATCTGCTGCCAGTTTTTCCTTATCCAAGATTTCCAAAATATAATAATGCTTATCTGGTTCAGCTCCCCACTCTGGTCTCCCTTTTCCAATCCTTAATCTGCATCTTGCTTTTATTGCTTTAGAATCCTTGCTATATCCATTACGGAAAATAATCTCCTGAACACTGTCTTTCCTTATCTCCTCTGGTACTGCCTCTCCTTGCAACAGTTCATATTTGCTTCTATCTGAAAAGAAACTTGATGGATATATAGTTATTGCTCCGAACAGATTCTGGAATCTTGTTTCGTAATATTGTTTTATTTCCCGATACTCTTCTTTCTTCTCACCTGAAAGAATCATATCAAACCATTTTTTCTTGATTGGCAATATTAGCATTATGAATCACCTGCCTTTAATTTATCTAATGCTTTCATGGCTACTTCTAACATTGGTTTGCTAGTTCCACAATTCTGGCCAGCATATGTACATTCTGTACTTTTGAGATATCCGCACCCTATACATATTGCCTTTGCCACAGCCCTTTTCGAATCCTCTATAGCCTTATTTCTTTCCTTTCCTTTTTCAAGATAATCTGCAGCTTCATTGACATCATTATTGACTACTTTACTATTTAAAAATGCTGTTTTAAACATTTCAGCAATCTCCTTCTCGTCAACTCCACATAAACTAGGAACATTTCTACTCATATCCCCAATGATTCTTATAAAGAAATCTTCAAATTTATCCTGCATAAAATGTATTTCAAATTCCTCTGGCATTTCTATTATTAATTTCATTTTTCATACTCCCTCCTAATAAACATCTCTCCATCGCACCAGAAGTATTCTTCTGTTGGCATATAATTCTCTATTATCGTCTTTCTATTGCATGTATATGTTCCGACTGCTGCCATGCTCTTAGAACATTGCTCACAGCATGTATATTCATTCAGGTGCTTATGTCGTCTTCTGCTCATCCGGACACCTCTCTATCTCCACTGCAATACCGTCTTTCTTTGTTATTTTCCACATAATCGTCTCCTTCTACTTTCTCAAAATAAAACTTCACATTATCCGACATATGCTTTACTATACCAAACCGCTCCGCCACTTGATAAGGTATGCTGTCACGCATAAGCCTTTTATGTATTTCTGAAAGATACTTTCGAAATCCCTCGACATCTAAAGTGGCTTTATAGTGGTTACAGCTCCTACAAGCTGGCATGTAATTTGAAATGTCGTCTGCTCCGCCTATCCTAAGCGGTGTTGCATGGTCTACCTGCATATCTTTATAAGCTATTTCTGTGCCACAGTAAGCACAATGTCCGTTATACATGAGATATACAGATTGTCTCACTTTTTTAGGTATTGCTTTTCTTTTGCTCATTACTACCTCTCAATTCTTTTAGTTTATGCAATTCTTTCAAAACACTCATTCAGTCTTTTGTATGTAATATCAAGATAACCATAGTCATCATCCCCATCTTCTAAGTACAACCGTATATCTGATTCACCTATGTAGCCATCCGTATGCTCATATATGCTCCCTTTATGAATTGTTATGTATTCGTCAGTAGGGCTGTCGTTCTCGTCATATTTTGGAACATAAAATTCTTTAATACATTTATATTTTTCCATTCTGTTCACCTCTCAATTCTTTCAGCTTTGCTTCGGCTTCTTCTCTTGTAAGGAATACTGTTTTACCTATATCGTTAAGTCTGCCTAAATTAAATACAGTCTCATGCACATATGCTTTTTCGTAAGTTAGACATTTCCAACCATAACCATAACCATGAGTTGTTGCTCCTGCTATTTCATAAACCGTATCTCCCGCCTTACAAGGCAATTTAATAAGTCTGCCCTGTTCCTCTAAATCCTCGTATTCTTTCAACTTTTCTCTTAAATCAGCCATAACCCATAAATTCCGATAAAATAAAGCCAACAATCCTATTTGACTATCCATTTCAACCGACCGCATTTCAGACATATACTCGTCAAATTCTTCATCTGACATATCAGATAAATCTTCATCACACATATCTTCAACAAGGTCTTTTGCAAGCTGCCTACTGTCAATGTCTAAATTGTAATCTCTGTATCTTGCATTACGCTTATTATCTATATAGCAACTATTATGTGCCAGTTCAATCATAGACATATCAGATGTATTTTTATTACTTGTAAGTCTTTTCATTTGCCTTCCCCCTTCTACTGCCATCTCTATTGTATTTATCAGCCGGCTTATAGAATGGGCAAGGCTTATCCTCCTTGGCGCAATACAGTTCTTTAAGTCCTTTACAGTCTCTCTGCTCAAGATTAGCCATTATACAATCTCTATTGACCATCATTACTACCTCCCTCAAAAAGTTCCTTTAATATTGCATTAGCCAATTTATCCAGCTTTTCATCTATTTTTTTATCAAGGTCTTTCGATACCTCTTCCTGCTCTTTGTCTGTTAAAAGTGCCAGCTCACAGACTTTCTTAATTCTTTCTTCAGCAAATACCTTATCAATACCTGTATTAAGCATTGCTCTATATACAGTCTGTATTGCTGTTCCTAATTCTCCAACAAGTACCATTGGTGTTCCTTTTATTTCAATTCTACCTTTATCACATTTAATCATAATTATTCTCCTTATTAGGCAAATCTTAATTGCCCTGTCTTTTCCTCGTTTATACTGCAGTTAGGCATTCTCTGCGCTATACATAATTCTTTAAGGTTAGCCCTTACCAGTGCATTTGGTACCATTGGACTAACAGAATTGCCACATCTCTTAACCTGCTCCGCTCTTGGATATGTCTTTCCTGTGTAATCATGGTCAATTATGTAGTCGCTAGGAAATCCCTGGCACCCATACAGTTCCCTAGGTTCTAACATTCTTAGTCCTATATCAACAATCTGGTAGTCTGTACCTTCTATGGTTACAAGACCAAGCCGGTCCTTTGTGGTAATTGTATCGAGAGGATGTTTAATATCCTGTCCTGTAGCATCTCCATAATACTTAACCAGAAATGCCCTTACTTCTCCAAAATGTCCATCGCCTGCTGTTATCGTTGGAAGAGGTTTCTTTATATTTCTTCCGTCACAATGGTTATTCATCTGTATAAGACTCGATAAAACCAGTCCATATCTATTAGAACCATCTATAGTCATAACCGGATTATCTATCGTCTGGCCTCTTACCTCCCCATTAACAGTCTCAGAATGGTATTGAATCAATGTTGGTGCACACAAATAATGTTTGCCGCTTCCGACAATGGTTGGTAATGGCTTATTGATATCATGGATCCTTGGCAACTGTCCTGTTCTTTCGCCATACCCAATAGGCACAATAAAAGGTTCTGGGTTATCCAAAACAAATTTCTTTAAGCCTCTTGCGATTCTTTCCATTGTCTTAGGTGCTAATGGTCTTACCGCTTTTATTCCATATTTCTCCTTTATTTGTTCAGATGTATCAAATATGCTGGGGCATAGTCTGCTAAAATCTATCTGTGTATACGCTCCAACATAAGGCTTTAACAAGCCATTTTTTACGGCTTGGCTATCTGCCGGTGCATGTGTTGGTTCTGGCCATATAATGGGTTTACCATCACATCTTGCAATCATGAAGAATCTTTTTCTCATTGTAGGTGCTCCGTAATCTGCTGCCACAAGCTCCCTGAACTGCACTTCATATCCTAAATCCTGCAGCTGGCTTACAAATTTATTAAATGTCTTGCCCTGCTTTGTTTTTATTGGATGATGCCCTCTGTTCAGTGGTCCCCATGTCTTGAATTCTTCTACATTCTCCAACATGATTACTCTAGGTCTTACCAGTCCAGCCCACCGGCACGCTACCCATGCAAGACCTCTTATATTCTTATCCTTTGGCTTACCGCCTTTTGCCTTGCTGAAATGTTTACAGTCCGGAGAGAACCAGGCAAGCCCCACAGGATGCCCATTACATGCCTGCACTGGGTCTACCTGCCATACATCTTCACAATAATGCTTTGTATTCGGATGGTTTGCTTTATGCATTGCAATAGCCTTAGGATCATGGTTAATTGCTATATCCACACTAAAGCCGGTAGCTTCTTCTATTCCGGTGGAGGCTCCGCCCCCACCAGCGAAATTATCAACTATTAATTCCCCGTTTATCATATTAAGCCTCCATAAAGTCAAACAGTGTAGGTGTTTCTATCTCATTCTCTGCTTCCTGAAGATATCCAACACCATCTCTGAAATAGTCACAGCTCAGTTCTATTCCATAGCCGTATCTTTTCATCTTTACTGCCGTCATTGGAACTGTCATTAAGCCTCCAAACGGGTCAAGAACCATATCACCTTCATTACTGTATCTGTTAATGATTCTTTCAACAATATCAAGCTGCAGTGGGCATACATGCATCTGCTGCCTGCGTCTGCTCTGTGTTGTATTAAGTGTTCTCATTCTGTTTATATCATCCCATACATCAAGGTTATTCCATGAACCGGGAGCAACAACCATAAATGTGGCTGGGAGCTTATCATTTTTATCTAACTCTTCCGCAAGCTTCACATGTTCTTCATAGCTGTATACATTTGAACGGCTGTATTCCCTATAAACTCTCTGTAAATCATCAACACTGAATTCCTTAAGCTCATCCTTGCTTATAAGTCTGTCGCCTGAACTTCTCCAGTATCCGTGAGCATCTATCTGCCATTGTGCCCTTGTATAATCTTCCTTGGTTTTCTTTACAGGATCATCCGCATATGCATTAGACTTATCCGTTGGAAGCTTTCTGAACAGAAGTATGTACTCAGGACAGCCTACGCCCATCTTTGAACCGTCTTTACACTGTTCCGACCATCCAAGGCGGTATGTCTGGTTATTCTCCCTTACCACATCTGTGACAACTGTTATCATGCCAAAATACTGAAATCCGTGTTTCATGTAGTGTTCTATACACTGTGCGTGAAATGGTTCTATTGTAGGCATTCCAGTTCCTGTAGCATTTCCAAATAATACCCTGTCTTTAACATGGATGGCTGCTACCCTGCCAGGTTCAAGAATCCTTAAAAGCTCCGGTGTAAGGAAGTCCATCTGCTCAAAGAACTTTTCTGTATTCTCGTTATGTCCGAAGTCGTTATAATTGGCGCTATACTCATAATGGTTTCCGAATGGAATGGATGTGTGTATAAGTCCTACAGAATTACTCTCAATCCTTCTGCACTCTTCAACACAATCATCATTTACCGCTGTATAATGCTTTCCCTGTACTTTCACTGTCTCAACTCCCATCTTTCTCTCTAACCGCTTTATTTTAGATGCCGGACTTAAACCATATTTCTTTACAATATCCGTCATTTTCTTAACCATATGATTATGATTCTTCCATTTCTCTAGCAGTGCTTCTTTTATCTGTCTTTCGTTCTCCATGTATATAATGTCTATAACAACTGTATCTGTCTGTAAGAACCTGTAACATCTATGTACTGCCTGAATAAAATCGTTAAACTCATAATCAATACCCAAGAATATCTCCCTGTGGCAGTAACGCTGAAAATTACAGCCCGAACCTGATATTGATTTCTTTGTTGCAAACAGATTGATTCTTCCCTGTGCAAAATCAATAACACGCTTTTCCCTTAGGTCATAATCCTGTGAGCCGTATATATCTACAACTTCCGGTATTGCCTTAAGAATTGCTTTTCTTTCAGACTCTAAGTCATGCCACAAAAGGAAATGTTCCTCAGGCGAACTCTCTACAATCTCTTTCATTTTTTCAACACGCTGGTCAATGCTGTTCCTTTTTACTTCTGCAGCTTCCTTCAAGCCTGCTGCCGCTTCTGTAAATAACTGCATTTGTCCTGTTTTATCAGATGTATCTCCATAATGTATTGGTATCTCATGCCACCTTACATCAAGCGGCGGTAATACATATCCTTCATCGGAATATTCCGGATTTACATCTGAAGGTTTCGTTATGAACAACGCCCATGATGAAACCCACAGCCAGAATTCATCTTCCATATTTGGGTACAATGTAAGATTATTTGCCTTAGTGCTGTCTCTCTGAAAGAATCTTGTAAGTGCCTGCCCTGTATCCATTACCTCAAGATATCCGGCATAATGTATAAGCTCTTTGTATTTGTTTGGACTTGGCGTTGCTGTGGCTACCAGCTTGTAAGGAACATTCTTGAACTTATCAAGAAATGTCTGGTATGTCTTGCTTCCAAAAGACCTTAAAACACTTGCTTCATCTAACGATGTCGCAACAAAATAATCCGGTCTTATATCACCGTCTCTTACTCTTTCATAGTTGGTAAGCACAATACTGCTGTCACAGGATTCTACTTCTTCCATGCTTCTGCAATAAACAGGTGCATCATATCCAAGAACATTCACAGCGTCCTGTGTAAATTCCTGTTTTACTCCAAGTGGAAGAACAATCAAAGCCCTTCCGCCCTCGTGATCTATTACCTGTTTACAGAATTCTATCTCCTGTATGGTTTTACCTAAACCAAAACTTTCAAATAGCGCTCTTCTTCCACCTTTAAGCGCCCATATGACAGCATCCCCCTGATGTGGCTTTAATGCTTTGTTAATATCTGTCGGATTTACTTCAAATCCGCTATCCTGTGCAAGTTCTATCTTGCTTTCTAAAAACTCTTTGTATGTCATTTCTGAAAGGAACATCGTACGAATCACTCTGGCCAGAGTTCCAGGCTCCTTTCTGATATTCTTATTTCTCTGCTGCCCTCATGCATTTATATGAACAGTAGTATTTACCGCGTCTCTTGTACCCCCATGTATCCTTGTTTATTGTTATTGCGGATACATATTTACCACATTGTGCACAATAAAACCCAAAAGCATCATTGCGCTTCTTTACTGGGAGACTTCGCCTTTCTGTCCGGCTTATCCGCTTTCTCTGTTACAGTATTACTTAATACAGAAATACAAGCTTCCAGAGACTTACAATGTTCTTCGATAACCTCATTCAAACGATTCTTGATATATTCAGCCGCATCATCAGCTATATCTTTCATGCCTGGGAGCTTGTACAGCTCTGTATATCCTGCATAATGGCTTCTGTCTTCACTTGGCTCTCCCTTAAATAAATCTTCTCCCGTAAGTTCTTCCTTAACGCGGTACATATCCAGTACCATATTCGCACCATCTTCAATTGCAAGCCCCAGCCTGCCTATCTGTAACAATGTTTCCTGTGTCATTATTTCTCTCTTTCACTAATGTTTATAACTGCTGCCACAACATCTTCTCTGTTCCATTCTGTTTTTTCATCTGGTGGTGCAGTTATTGTCACCCTGCCTAATTCTTGATTTATATCCATTGTATAAATCCTGTTATGTACACAAATCTGATACACCGCTTCATCATCCGCACATAAAATCCCCATGATTTCCGCTGTCTCAAGACTTGAAGTGTATATTTTGTCTCTCAGATGCTTATTATCTTTAAAAAGCTGCTGTAATACCTGTTCAAGCGCATTGTTATCCGCAGAGTCTTCATACAGATAATTCTTTCCAAATGCTTCCATCCATTCTCTACGGCTGTATACCTGTTCAAAACGTCTTTGACCTGCTCTTATAAGTTTCAAATCTGTTTCTCTGCTCTTATGTACAGCTTCCGCTCCTGTTCTATGATCTTTTTCACATAAAAACACGGTAAGCCCATACTTTTCTGCTATCTTTCTGTTTGCTACCCCATGCATAACATGGTGCTTTTCTAAGCCGTATGATGTAAGAGGTCCAAAATACCCCTGTTTCTCTGCTCTCATACGACACAGAAAACATTCTTTTGTATTCTGCATTATGCTTCTGCTCATACTCTCCTTTCCCCTCCCATAGCAGGGAGGTCTGCTGCCATATTAATAGTTGCTGTGATATATATACTTAGATAAATAAGTATCTTGTAGACATTTATGGAGTAAAATGCTTCTCCCATTCTGTATTTATGCCATTTGAAGCCATCTTGATTTTTAATATGTCGCTGTGTGCTGACATTCGTATAACTCTCTTTTCAACTTTGCTATTTTCCCTGATACTTGTGTAAGATGATTTACACGCATACTGGTATTAACTGCACTTTTATCCTCATCATATGTAAGAATTGCCTGCCTCAGCCACTCCTGTTCTTTCAGCTCATTCTTGATTCTTTCTTCCTCACTGGCATTTCTCATATTCTGCCTCCATCTTCTTAAGCTCATATTCCATCCACTTTGTAAAATCATGTGGCTCATCCGACCAGCTTATAATATGTCCGCGGCTTACATTTAGGTACTGCTGCCACAAATCCGCATTCTTTACTGGCTTGCCTGTCTTTTTCTTCCAACCGTCCTTTTCCCACTGTTGTGGCCAAGCATTTCTACAACTGTTTAATACATGCTCACATTCTGTATTTATGCGGATTTCACAGTTTTCATGGAAACGCATAAGTGCATGTATTATTGCCTGCAGTGCCGCCTGGTTCTCTGTAACATTTTCAAGCGTGCCCTTGCCGTTTCTAATGAACTCTTTGCCATTAATAACTATCTTTAAGACATACATGTATGCTACATGCTTACGGACTGCTGGTCCTCTAGCTGTCGTTTGGATGTATATATCTACCTTTTGCATCTCTCTTTCTCCAATCCCGGAGTCTTGCCGTTATATAAAACATTCCATTAACTCCGTTGTAATAAACCTGTGATTCCAGAAGAGAATATTCCGGGTGCCAGGCTTGTATTTCTGCTTCCCTTGCAGTCTTATCTCTTACAAATGTATCTATATATTTGCTTACAGGAACATACCGCCCATTTCCGCCCTTTCTCTTAGAACGAACCTTACGAACTCTGAATTGTCTAAGTCCTGTGGAGCAGTTCCACCGCTTCTCATTTTTCTGTCGGTGCTTGTCCTTTGTTATGTATTTAGCCATTCCTACAAGACCATAAGCATCTTCCTCAAGTCGTTTTGACTGGGAACGGTCTCCCAGCTTCCACAACTTCTCACATACATCTCTGTCAAGAAGCCCGTCCATAATGACATGATGATGCCAGCGCACCTTTGCGTCTGGATCATGCTCTGTAACATATATGTACTTGGCTTTAGGCAAGCCCAGCTTCTTGCGTCTGTAATTAATTCGCCGGATGTAATTAGTCATATTCTTTACAGCCTCATCCCAGCATGCTGGCTCATTCCCTTCTGCATATGTAAGCGTCATCCATATATCATCATTTGTGAAATTCTCTATAATCAGTCTTCCACAATATTTAATGGCATTCTTATTGTTCAGGTTTCTCTGAGTTTCTTTATCCCTAATTCTCCCTTCTTCCGGAATGTCCTCTTTCCTGGTGAACTCTGGATATATTTCTATCTCAAGTTGATTACCTGCCCGAATCTCCTTACATGTGTAGACGCACCTGTATTTGGTCTTCAGCATGTACTCCATGAAGACCTCATTCATATCTTCTACAGATTTATCAATTGCCGCTTCATAGTCATAGGGAATGTACCTTGTACCTCTTCTTTTCATGTACACCCCTTTTTAACAATCTTTGTTTCGTAGACTTGTTAATATTCATTACAAGCCCAAGAAAAAAGACCATTTTATTATTTTTTCTTGATGTACTTGAACATTTCTGATACAATAATATTGTTATATTTGCAGAGCATTTAATGTTCTAAGTACTAGAGCCGCCGGTCCAGCGGCTCTTTTTATATGGTTGGAAGCCTGTAAGCTCCTTCCGGCACAAAGCTGAATATCTCTAACAATCTCAGCCTTGTGTACCATCTGGCAGCCAGCTCCGTGTTACCATTCCTAAGATTCTCATTAATTCTCTTGTTGTAAGATATTATTAAACCTACACGCCGCATATTATCCTCCTTTCCTAAATTACAATATCCTTTGGTTCATTCGGATTCGTTAAATCCTTTCCCTCGTTATCCCTAAAGAATCTTTCAAGCTCTGACTTTCTTATTCTTGTATGAGGGATTTTAAGCACCCTTATCTGATTTGCGTTGATAAGTGTATAAACATACTGTTTAGAAGCTCGCATGATTGTTGCCACTTCCTCCACTGTATACACCATATCCTCCGGCTCTCTCTTTATTGTCGCTATCTTCATAAGCCTGCTCCTTTCCTTAATCTATTTCCTCTTAGGTTCATGGCATAACACCAATATTGTTATGCAGATAATTGCTGTTATCGCTATTGCTGTATAATTCATTTACTTCTCCTTCATCTTCACCCAGTCTTCTACATCTTTCTGTGTCATCTTCATAGGAGCAAGCTTGGCTCCCCAGTATTCCGACTCTACTGTTACAGTCTCAATGTTTTCTTCCCGCATATACCGGAGTAAATCTTCCGGTCTGCCAAAATTGGCATGTTCAGTTCTTATAATCATTGCCTGCTCCTTTCTTGGTATTTAAAGCATTACCATTACTAGCACAGCTATTGAAAAATATATTGGGAAGTTAGGATGTCTCTCTCTGAATGGTATCCTTATAACTTCATAATGCTTAATACCTGATACTTTCATTTTCTTTATAGCTGATAACGCCTGAATAAATGTCTTTGTTCTCTCTTCCATAAATGGTTCATAACTGCGAATTATATATTTGTAGGTTTTATGCTCAATTACTCTCTCACCTCCTCAAATAGTTAAATTTCCAAATATGTGATATAATCTGCTCATCATATATAGGGGGATTAAATATCATGGTTTCTATAATTGTTGCTATAATTTCACTGATTGGCTCGTGCATTGCCATTTACTCGAACTTTATTAAAGACCTTCTTACTTCTAAAAAAGTTGTCTATAAGGAAAGACTGGATAAATTCTATATTCCCTTTTATCAAAAATATTGTGCCGGATTTCTTTCTGACAACAATTTGAGCTCACTTGGTTTTGAAGCACGAAGTATCTTTCTTGATTTATTCACGCAAAATATTCATCTAATGGATGTTCATTCACAATCACTTTATTCTGAATTCTATCTTGCTTTCCTGAATTTACTTGAAGCTGAAAATGAAAATCCAGATTTTGATTTATACACATGCCGTAATGAACTAGACCATGTTTTTAATAAAATGTGTTCTTTTACTTTTGATGAGTACAAGCGTATATTAAGGAAATGCAATCTGCCAGTACCTTTGATATAGCAAAAGCTCCTTTTTTCTCTCGTATGCAAGCTACTACTGCGTATATATTCAGCAATAAAACCACAATAATAACTAAGTAGCCACTCACCCTCTCACCTCCTCGAATAGATAATTGCTTGTGCAAATGTTCTTTTACTCCTATACTTTAATTACTGGTGTTGCAGCACCTAGTTCTAAGAAAGGAGTTTATTTATGCCAATTACATACACCATTATCAACGACTTTACTGAAATTGGAACTTGTGAAGGTCTTCCCATTACTGAACAAGGACGAGCTTTTGTTTTAGTCCCCTCTTCATATCTTGGCACAGTATCAGTTGGAGACACGCTCGTTTCACCGGATGGACAGTATTTAAAAATTTATATGGATGACTATGTTCTTGAAAACAATGAGTTAAAAGCTATAAAATTCTTCTATGAATAGCTTATTCTTCCCTGTATTAAGTTCTTGTTATTGAAATACAGGGAAGTTTTTCTCCTGCTTTCCATCCATTCTTATGATTAAATACCTTTGTTCTTTGATAGCCATCATCATGTGGAACGCTTACAATAAATGGCTTTGTAATTTTTGTTCCATCAATTTCAAGTTCTTCTTTATCGAAATTAATTTTCAGGCTATTCACTCTTCTCTCACCTCCTCGAATAGATAATTACTTGATTTATTTTCAAGTTACAGGGTAAAAAAATTAAAGCTTTATCTGGTTAAGTGTTACTCCGAAATGCTCTGCAAGAGCTCTAACTTTACTAACCGCAACATTAGATATATCTTTTTCCCATGAACAATAGGTCTGAGGAGAAATGCCTATTGCATTTGCAACCTGCTCTTGGGTTTCATCTTTCCTTGCCCTTAATTCTTTAACAGAAAACTGCATTTCTATTGAATTCAATTTTAAATCACCTCATTTCCACTTGAATTATTTTCAAGCATATATTACTTGATTTATTTTCAAGTGTCAATACTGTTTTTGAATTATTTTCAAGTTTTTTCTCTTTTTATTCAAATGCACTTGAATTTATTTCAAATTTATTATAATATGCTCATATAAATTAACAAGGAGGTGACATGTTATGTGCCTTGGTGAAAACATACGTTTCTTAAGAACAAAAAAAGGATATTCTCAAGACGATATAGCAAATAAACTGGGATATAAATCATTTACAACTATACAGAAGTGGGAATCTGGTGTATCAGAGCCACCTCTTAAGGCATTAAAAAAATTATCAGAGATATTCAATATAGATATGAATGATTTAGCAACAAAAAAGCTTTCTACAGATACAAGTAGTGACAATGACGTGTACTACCTTGATGATGATGCCAGAGATATGGCTCAGTTTATGTATGAGAATCCTGAATACAAAGTTCTCTTTGACGCTTCTCGCAAGGTTAAGAAAGAAGATATCGACTTTGTTAAGCAGATGATAGATAGAATGTCAAATAAAGGGGATGATTAATATTACTACTAATGTTATTTACGCAGATATGCCTCCTACAATAAAGGCATACACTGTTAATAATAATGATGATTCTTTTACAATCGTGCTTAATTCTCGGCTAAACCGAGAACAACATCTTAAATCATATCATCATGAATTAACACACATCGAAAATGGAGATTACGACAGACAGTGCAAAGATGTTGATTTTGTTGAAATCTTTGCACATGGATTATAAATTACAATATAACGCTATAAATTAAAATATATTGGTATACTTGACAAGACTTTTGGATATGATATAATGTCACTTGTAATTAGTGAATGACTGCTGGGCGGTCGCGGAAGAGTCTTGGGATTGTATTCCAAGGCTCTTTTTGCATATAAGGAGAAATAACAAAATACTAAATAAAAAGGAGATTGATAAATTGAGTTTACCATTGGAAAAGGACAAAGTAATCCAACATAAAAAGAATGCTATAAAAAAATTAAATAATTTATTTGAGTATTACATAAATGAACCGTCAGGGAGATACTTAAAAAAGGCAAATCTGCTTTCCTATTGGTTTGAGACTTATGTAGATTATATAAAAAAGGAAGATGCATATGATCCTAAAAAGCAGATACGCTATAATCGTGGTGATGTTGTAAAGGTTAATTTTGGATTTAATGTTGGCAAAGAATATGGTGGTCTACATTATGCTATAGTTCTTGATAAAAACAATCATCATAGTGCTAATGTTGTAACTGTAGTTCCTCTTACGTCTGGAACAGCTGACGAAACCTATCCAACTGATGTATTTCTCGGTTCCGAACTCTTCAGCAAATTAGATACGCGACATGCTTATATGTTGAAACAAGCTCAGAAAGACCTAGATGAATGTAACAGGCTAAAAAGCTCTATAGATTCTGCCAATTCCGCGATAGAAAAAATTGCAAATAAGATTGAATCACAAGATAATGTAGAAAACGAAATAGCTGCAACTCTTGTAGATAATATAAATGTATTAATTAGTAATCAAAATGAACTTAACTCAAAGGTTGCTCAAACAGAAGGTGATATTCTATTTCTTCAAAAAAGCAGGCAGGAAATATCTAAGTTAAAATCAGGAAGTATTGCATTAATCAGCCAAATTACTACCATTGATAAGGCAAGAATATACACACCTAGAAAATCTACTGATGTGTTATATGGTATTAATTTCTCTGATGAAAAAATGAATGCTATAAATGAAGCAATAAAAGCAAAACTTATTTTCTAAATTAATGTATTTATTTTAATACATTTTATTTTTCAATACATATTGACTGTGTTAGTTTTCCATAATATAATAATCAAACAAAGATATTATATCTTTAACAATACGGCCTACAGGGCATTATAGAAGATTGTTTTTATTTTGGAAAGACCTCCGCAGCAATGTGGAGGTCTTATACGTTATTACAGAGACCTCATTGTTAGGTCTCTTTTTTACTTTACCATCCCGCTGACTTCACCGAGATGGTCCGACAAAATAAATAAAAGCCCCTGTGCTACCAACACAAGAGCTTTTACCACGATACTTACAATAAGCAGTGCCTATGATGTAATACCGCCCTGAACAAGCCATATTATATCATTCTGAACACCGCTTTTGCAAGTAGGTGTATTTTTTATACCCATTTTTACTGTTGCACTGGTGCAACTTCCCAAAAACAGAAAGGAATGATTAATATGAAAAAAAAAATATCTAAGGTCCTTACATATAAGCGTGGCAATCTATGGGCTTACCGATTTGAAGCCGCCGCTATCGATGGTAAAAGGAAGTGGATTACCAAGAGCGGATTTAAGAACCAATCTGAGGCATATGAAGCCGGTATGGTCGCATACACACAATATAAACAGACTGGCAAGAGCTTCACTCCATCTAATATCTCTGTATCTGATTACATGGATTACTGGATTGATAATTACTGCAAGGTTAATCTAAAGGCTAATACAGCATCAACTTATAAAAAGAAAATTGATTTATATATAAAGCCGGCTATTGGTTCGTATTATCTTAAAGACATAGAGCCAAGCCTTCTCCAGGAGCTTATAAATAATCTTTTTAATACCGGAATGTCAAGAAACTCTCTCGGAAATGTTAAGGGGATTCTTACTAAGTCATTTGCCTACGCAAAGACTACTGCAAGATTTATTAATGATGATCCTTCTGCTACTATTTCTCTTCCACTTCCAAGAGCAAAGGCAGAGGTTAAAACCAAAAAGAAAATAAGAGTTGTATGGACTGATGAGCAGCTTGATACTGTCTTTAAAACATTTGCACAGGGCCATATATATCATATGCCGCTCCTGCTCGCTTATAGGTGCGGTATGCGTCTAGGTGAGATATTTGGTCTTATGTGGGATGATATAGACTTTGATAAAGGAATATTAAGCATTAACAGACAGGTACAGAACCATAATGATAAATGGTATCTGGAAAACCCTAAATATGATTCATTTCGTACCATAGAACTTGATGATATAACACTTTCAGAACTTAAAAGACTGTACGAACATGAAAAGGAATGTGAACAGTACTATAATGAATACTACAATTATATCTACTGTGAAACACTTGAGGATGACTCTAAGAGACTTACTTATGAACCGGCTGGCGAATCAATACATATGGTGCTTGTAAGAGATGATGGCTCATGGATCCAACCAAGAACCATGATGCACTGTTTTAATGTTATTCATCACAAGCTTGGCTTCACTGAGCTTGACTTTCATTCTCTCCGGCACACACACGCTTCTAATTTACTTGCCAAAGGAGCTGATGTTAAATATGTACAAGAGCGTCTGGGACATAAAAATGTAGCAACCACTCTTGATATATACGCCCATGTCACAGAAACCATGCGTGAGCGCAACAAGGACATATTAAATACACTATAATAAAAAGGCATCTGTACACACATCTCATTGTACACATTAAATCCTAATGTGTACAAAATGTGTACAAATGCCTTTTTTCAATGTGTACACATTAAAATTGTACACATATCAAAATCGTAAAACTTAGAACTTACCGTTCTTAGCAGCTTCCTCGATGGAAACAGCTACAGCTACAGTAGCACCAACCATAGGGTTATTACCCATTCCGATTAATCCCATCATTTCAACGTGAGCTGGAACTGATGAAGAACCTGCGAACTGAGCATCTGAGTGCATACGTCCCATAGTATCTGTCATACCATAAGAAGCAGGACCTGCTGCCATGTTATCTGGGTGAAGTGTACGTCCTGTACCACCACCTGAAGCTACTGAAAAGTACTTCTTTCCAGCTTCAAGTCTTTCCTTCTTATATGTACCTGCAACTGGATGCTGGAATCTTGTAGGGTTTGTTGAGTTACCTGTGATAGATATATCAACATTCTCCTTCCACATGATTGCAACACCTTCTGTTACATCGTTAGCGCCGTAGCAGTTAACCTTAGAACGAAGACCATCTGAATATGCTGTTCTAGAGATTTCCTTTACTTCGCCTGTTGAATAATCCATCTCTGTCTCAACGAATGTGAATCCGTTAATTCTTGAGATAATCTTAGCAGCATCCTTACCAAGACCGTTAAGGATAACTCTAAGAGGTTTCTGTCTAACCTTGTTAGCCTTCTCTGCAATACCGATAGCGCCTTCAGCAGCAGCGAATGATTCATGACCTGCAAGGAATGCAAAACATTCTGTCTCTTCTTCAAGTAACATCTTTCCTAAGTTACCATGTCCAAGACCAACCTTTCTCTGGTCAGCAACTGAACCTGGAATACAGAATGCCTGAAGACCTTCACCGATAGCTGCAGCAGCTTCTGAAGCCTTTCTTGCACCCTTCTTGATAGCGATTGCTGCACCTACTGTGTAAGCCCAGCATGCATTTTCAAAACAAATTGGCTGGATACCCTTAACCATAGCATATACATCTAATCCGGCATCCTTAGTAATCTTTTCAGCTTCTTCAATACTAGCTATACCATAGCTGTTAAGAACTGAAGTAATCTTATCTATTCTTCTCTCATATGATTCAAATAAAGCCATTCTAATTGTCCTCCTTACTTAACTTCTTCATCTGTTCTTGGGTCAATAATCTTAACAGCATCTGCAACTCTTCCGTACTGTCCGCAAGCCTTCTCATATGCTGTTGTAGGGTCATCACCCTTCTTAATGAAGTCTGTCATCTTACCAAGGCTGACAAACTTGTAACCGATAATCTGGTTGTCCTTGTCAAGGGCGATACCTGTTACATAACCTTCAGCCATCTCAAGGTAACGAGGACCTTTCTTTAACGTACCATACATAGTACCAACCTGAGAACGAAGTCCCTTACCAAGATCTTCAAGACCGGCACCAACTGCAAGTCCACCCTCAGAGAATGCGCTCTGAGTTCTTCCATAAACAATCTGTAAGAATAACTCTCTCATAGCTGTGTTAATTGCATCACAGACAAGGTCAGTGTTAAGAGCTTCCATAACTGTAAGTCCTGGTAAAATCTCTGCTGCCATAGCTGCTGAATGTGTCATACCTGAACATCCGATAGTCTCAACTAAAGCTTCCTGAATGATACCTTCCTTAACATTAAGAGTAAGCTTACATGCACCCTGCTGAGGAGCACACCAGCCTACACCATGTGTAAAACCTGAAATATCTTCAACCTTCTTATTCTGTACCCATTTACCTTCTGTTGGCACTGGAGCTGCTCCATGATGAACGCCCTGTGCTACTGGACACATATTCTCTACTTCCTGTGTGTAAATCATCTTATTACTCCTTTCGTAATTCATAGTGTTTACTATAAATGAAACGACGGCCAGAAGCCGTCGTCCAAGCCTTGACTATTTTCTCACAAACTTTTGCATTAGTCAATGTGAGACACAACATTTTTACATTAATAAAACAAAAATTTCACATAATTATCTCTTAGTTACTACTTCGCCCTGCTTCTTATATATAGAACCTGCCGGAATAAAGCCTCTTACGCTTGAAAGCGGATAAATATTACTCTCTCTTCCAACAATTGTTCCAGGATTAAGTACGCTGCCACAGCCAACCTCAACATTATCTCCAAGAAAAGCACCAATCTTTTTGATACCTGTATCAATATTGCAGTCAGGTCCTTTAATAGTAATAAGCTTCTTGTCAGACTTAACATTAGAAGTTATAGAGCCCGCTCCCATATGAGCCTTGAATCCAAGAATTGAATCTCCAACATAATTATAATGTGGAACCTGTACCTTATTAAAAAGAATTACATTCTTAAGCTCAGTTGAATTACCAACAACAGCGCCTTCACCTACAATAGCTTTTCCACGGATAAATGCACAGTGTCTTACCTCTGCATCTTTACCGATAATTGCAGGTCCTGCAATATAAGCTGATGGAAATACATTTGCAGTTCTGTGAACCCATATATTCTCCCCACGCTTCTCATATTCATCTTCTGGCAGTGAATTGCCAAGTTCTACAATAAAATCACCAATCTTTGCAAGTACTTCCCATGGATATGTACAGTCTTCAAATACCTTTGCTGCAATAGTCTCATTAAGGTCATACAGATTACTTATCTTTAATGCATCATTATTCATATCAAATATCCTCTTTATATCAATTATTCAACAGTAACAGATTTTGCAAGGTTTCTTGGCTTATCTACATCGTTACCCTTAAGAACTGCTGTATAGTAGGCAATAAGCTGTAATGGGACTGCCGCAACCATAGGCATAAGAAGCTGGTCTGCCTGTGGAAGCTTAATAACAATATCTGCCACTCCATCCTCAATATCAAGCTCTGGTTCTGCAATAAGCACTACAAATGCTCCTCTTGACTTAACTTCCTTAATATTACTTATAGTCTTTTCCTCAAGATTCTTCTGTGTTGCTATTGCAATTACAGGCATCTGTTCTGTAATAAGCGAGATAGTTCCATGCTTAAGCTCTCCTGCTGCATATGATTCAGAATGAATATAAGATATCTCCTTTAACTTAAGAGAACCTTCCATACTGAGTGCATAATCAAGACCTCGTCCTATATAAAGAAGACTGTCTGCATTAATAAGCTTGGATGCTGCAAACTGACACTTACTCTCAAGTGCAATGGCTTCTTCAATAACCTCAGGTATTTCTTCAAGCATCTTAGTATATCTGCTGCATTCTGCCTCATCCATCTTACCATTAGCATAAGCTAATTCAAATGCAATTAAATACATAATTGATACCTGAACCATATATGCCTTCGTTGAAGCAACTGAAATCTCAGGACCTGCATGTGTATATACAACCATATCTGCTTCTCTTGCAATTGATGAACCCTTGACATTAACAATTGCCATAGTATCAGCACCTGCCTGTTTTGCAAGTTCAAGTGCAGCCTTAGTATCAGCAGTCTCACCTGACTGTGATATAACAATCATAAGGTCATCTTCATTAATAAGAGGATCTCTGTATCTGAATTCTGATGCAATATCAACAGTTACAGATACTCTTGCTATCTTTTCTATTATATATTTACCGACCATTCCGGCATGCATTGCAGTACCACAGGCAACAATATATATATTCTTATAATTCTTTAACTTATCAGGATTGAATCCTTCTGCACTGAAATCAGGCATATCGTCCATGATTCTTGGCATAATTGTTCTCTTTACAGAATCTGGCTGCTCATGAATTTCCTTAAGCATAAAGTGCGCATAACCGCCCTTTTCTGCAGCATCAACATCCCAGTCAGCAGTATTTAATTCCTTATGTATCTCATTACCATGAACATCGTATATCTTAACTGAATCCTTCTTAATAACTGCAATCTCATTCTGGTCAAGAAGGTAATAATCTCTTGTGTAGTGAATAATAGCCGGAACATCAGATGCTATGAAATTCTCATGTTCTCCAACGCCAACAATAAGAGGGCTGTCCTTTCTTACTGCAAATATCTCATCAGGGAAATCCCTGAACATAATTCCAAGTGCGTATGAACCCTTAATCTCTGACAGTACCTTTGCAATAGTCTTCATCGGGTCACCATCATAATAGTAATCAAGCAGCTTTGCAGCAACCTCAGTATCTGTTTCACTTGCAAAGCTATATCCCTCTCCGACAAGAAAATCCTTAAGCTTCTTATAGTTCTCAATTATACCGTTATGTACAATAGTAACTCTCTTATTGCCATGTGGATGTGAATTAATGTCTGATGGTTCTCCATGCGTAGCCCATCTTGTATGACCAATTCCAACATGTCCTTGTGGTTTTCCTTCTTCATCCATCTTCTCAACAAGGTTGGCAAGTCTTCCCTTGCACTTCTTGACCTTTATATTACCATGATCAAATACCGCAATACCTGCTGAATCATATCCTCTGTATTCAAGCTTAGATAATGCATCTACAAGTACATCTGCGCTTTCTCTGTCCCCTACATATCCTGCAATTCCGCACATATATTTAATTCCTTTCACTCATTTACTTATAATTCTTAGCGGTCTCGTTAAAAAGTCCTATAAGCCCCGCCTGATTCCTTAATGCCATAACAGCCCTTGTTCTTCTCGAAACAAAACCATCAAGCTTTTCCATATACTCATCTGCTGTAATATTCCCCTCTGCTACACCTGTAAGTCCTTTTTCCCAGCTTGCCGTAAGCTCCGGATTAAGCAGATGCCTGATAGAATTATCTACAACATCATATATTATCTCACCTAAAAATGTAGGTGTAATAATCTGTGTCTTAGAATTAATAGAAATATACTTAATAGTATTAAGTTTTTTAAGGATTTCAGCTCTGGTAGCACTTGTTCCTATTCCACTACCCTTAATCTGGGCACGCAGTTCCTCATCTTCAATAAGCTGTCCTGCATTCTCCATTGCAAGAATAATAGAACCTGAATTATATCTCTTAGGAGGTGATGTTTCACCTTCTTTGATATTAAACCCATTAAATGTGATTGTAGAACCTTTTCTGTATTTTTTCAATACCTCAAATAAAGCTGCATCACATTTATTATCATCCTTATTATCGGCACTATCATCTTCCTTTACTTTTGCGTCATTTCTCGCCTTTGCAAATGAGTTCTTTGCTACGCCCAGATACCCTTCATCTACAAGCACTTTAAATGAAGCATACAGCTTTTCATTCTTTACATCACTGGTAATACTTACCTTCTGATAAATAGCCGGTGGATAGAATATACTTAAGAATCTTCTTACAATTATCTCATAAGTTCTCGCAGCTGTAACTGACAAGTTCTTTAAATTATTAAACCCCTGTCCTGTCGGAATAATCGCATAATGGTCTGTGATTGCTTTATCGTTGCAATATCTTGTCTTTTCAATCCCCTTCTGCATATTATTCTGTAATATATGCTCAGCTATCTCCTTCACAGGCGGAAAATTCCTGAGTCCTCCTATATTCTTATGTATTTCCTTACTTACCGCAGTCGATAACACTCTCGCATCAGTTCTTGGATAAGTAACCAGTTTCTTTTCATACAGTTCCTGAATAATATTAAGGGTCTCATCAGGGCTTATCTTAAACAGCTTGCTGCATTCGTTCTGAATCTCGGCAAGATTATACAGAAGCGGTGGATTCTTGGTTTCTTTCTTTCTCTCAATAGAATCAACTACCCCCTGTGCCGGCAGTGGATCAGATAAGAACTTAACAAGTTCCTCAGCCTTTTCCCTTTCCTTAAAACCATTATCCTTATATAAATATGGCGTACCAGCATACATACTCTTATCACTCACACGCCATTCTGCGTCAAATGTTGAATTCTCAACCTGTGCTTGACCTATAACCCTGTAGAATGGAGTTTTAACAAAGCTTCTTATCTCTCGTTCCCTTCTTACTACCATTCCAAGAACACATGTCATAACCCTGCCGACAGATACAACTGCCCTGTCAAGATGCAGATAATTGGCAATATTGCGTCCATATTTCAGCGTAAGTACCCTTGAGAAGTTAATTCCCATAAGATAATCTTCCTTCGCACGAAGATACGCTGAATCACTCAGATTATCATATTCAGATATATCCTTGGCTGTATTAATTCCTTTAAGAATCTCTTCCTCCGTCTGTGAATCAATCCACACACGGCGTTCTTTCTTTCCCTTAACTCCAGCTTCCTGTCTTACAAGCCTGTATATATACTCTCCTTCACGTCCTGAATCGGTACATACATATATATATTCAACATCATCCCTTGTAAGAATGTCTTTAACTATATTAAACTGCTTCGCAACTGCAGGTATAACCTCATACTTGAATTCCTTTGGTATGAATGGCAAGGTGTCAAAGCTCCATCTTTTCAGATTAGGATCATATGCATCCGGGTAGCTCATAGTTACCAGATGTCCTACACACCATGTCACAATATGGTCTCCACCCTCAAGATATCCGTCTTTTCTTGTGAAGTTCACATGCAGTGCCTTGGCAAACTCCTGCGCCACGCTTGGTTTTTCCGCGATATATACGGATTTTCCCATTATATCCCTCATTTCTGTGTCTATTACACAATTATTATTCTCCTGAAGCATCAAGAGTTCCCATATAAGCTGGTATATATTCTTTTATAAAATAATCTGCTTCCGGAATATTCATATCAACAATAGCCTGATATATTGTCTTTTCCGCATCAGCAAAATCCATATTACCAGACTTCTTTTCCTCTAGACATTTGATATAAGCTGACATCTTATCAGCCGCCTTTACATATTTCCAGAGTTCTTCTTCCTCTTCTGTCTCTGATAACACACCCTTATAATGTGCTCTTATATCAGATGACAGACCTGAGAGCATCTGCTCCTCTGCAACATGCTCTACTTCCTTATAAGCATTTCTTATAACCGGATTGTAATACTTTACAGGAGTCGGAAGATCACCCGTAATTATCTCTGTAACATCATGATACATTCCAAGAATTGCAAGCCTTTCAGCATTAATATTCCCACCATATATCTCATTGTTGATAATTCCCAATGCATGTGCTATGAATGCCACTTCAAGACTATGCTCGCACAGATTCTCATGGCGTGTATTCTGCATAAGCCCCCATCTGTTAATATATTTCATTCTCGACAGCATTGCATAAAAATAATTTTCCTTCAATGTAAATGTCCCCTCTTTACTCTTTAAGTCGTTTCATAATTTTATATCATAATAGGTTTTTAAGCAAGTAAAAAGAGATGCCATCTCTGACATCTCTTTTCTGGTATGTGTATTAGAATTTAATTATTCTGCATCCTTAGGGGTGATATAACCCTGTGCCTTAAGAAGTTCTGCAATAAGAACAGCTCCACCTGCTGCACCTCTTAATGTGTTGTGTGAAAGACCAACAAACTTATAATCAAACACACTGTCTTCTCTTAAACGGCCAAGTGAAACACCCATTCCGTTCTCATAATTTACATCAAGCTTAACCTGTGGACGGTCATCTTCTTCAAGATACTGGATGAACTGCTTTGGAGCACTTGGAAGATTAAGTTCCTGTGGAACTCCCTTGAAGCTTCTCCACTTTTCAATAATCTGTTCCTTAGTTGGCTTCTTCTCAAAGTTAACAAATACAGCTGCTGTATGTCCATCAAGAACTGGAACTCTGATACACTGACATGTGATAACCGGATCACTTGCAGGAACAATCTTTCCATCCTCAATCTTACCCCATAATCTTAAAGGCTCTTTCTCAGACTTTTCTTCCTCGCCACCAATATAAGGGATGATATTCTCAACCATCTCTGGCCACTGTTCAAATGTCTTACCAGCACCTGAGATTGCCTGATATGTTGTTGCAACAACAAGCTTTGGTCCGAATTCCTTTAATGCATTAAGAGCAGGTGTGTAGCTCTGGATTGAACAGTTAGGCTTAACACAGATAAATCCTCTCTTAGTACCAAGTCTTTCTCTCTGATATTTAATAACTTCAAGATGCTCTGGGTTGATTTCTGGAACAACCATAGGAACATCTGGTGTCCAACGATTAGCACTGTTATTAGAAACAACTGGAACTTCTGCCTTAGCATATCTTTCCTCTATAGCCTTAATCTGGTCCTTAGGCATATTAACTGCACAGAATACGAAATCTACCTTAGAAACAATTTCATCAAAATCCTTATCCATATCATATACAGTCATCTTCTTAACGAACTCTGGCATTGGTGTCTGCATCTTCCAGCGTCCTTCAACAGCATCTTCATAAAGCTTTCCTGCTGAACGTCCTGAAGCTGCTACTAAAACAACCTCAAACCAAGGATGATTCTCAAGTAATGTTATAAATCTCTGTCCTACCATACCTGTACCGCCAAGGATACCAACTCTTAACTTATCGCTCATTTTTAACTCCTTCAATATGTAAAATCTAAAAGACACTTCCCTCTGTTCTGTCTTTCTGTGACGGACATTTGTTTTTGTGTCTAAGAAAATATATCACAGCCTATAGGATAATGCAAGCCATTTTTAAATATTTTAAGATTTTTCTTAATAAAAATATATTTTTTAATGTAAAAATGAAAAAGCCCCGGCAGTTAACCGGAAGCTTTTTCTGGAAATATTAGGAGAAGTAAATTCTTATAAACTTATTTATCGAATGTCTTCTTTCTCTTTAATTCAACACATGCAATTCCTGCTGTTAATGTCATTGCAGCAATATACCATACCATATGGTATGAATCACCTGTCTCAACACCATTATTGTCTGATACCACTGGATCTGTAGCTGGCTGCTCTGCCGGTGTCTCTGGTTTAGCAGGCTGCTCTGGTGCTGGATTCTCTGGTTCACCTGGTGTCGGATTCTCCGGTTCACCTGGTGTTGGATTCTCCGGTTCACCTGGTGTTGGATTTTCTGGTTCGCCTGCAGATGTAATCTCCTTACCATCAACAACAAGCTTAACATCTGAAAATGTCACATCAGCACTTCTTGCAACATACATTCCAACATATACATATTCTGAATCTACAGAAGTTAATTTAAAATCAAAACCACCTGTAATAGTTTCTTCATTACCAAATGTACATGCATAACCATCTGTATTACTTTCGATTTTAAGGTTATATGTCTCACCAGCCTTAATTTCATTAGCACATGTTCCGCCCTGTGTAAGAGCGCCACTCTTTCTTGCAAAACAGTTCCATACAGAATCTTTCTTAGTAAGCTTAAGTGGACCAGCTGCAACATAGTCACCCATTGTACTGTTAATATACTGATCTACATACATATCATCTCTTGCCATAAGACCGAATGATACCTGATCATTAGATGTAAAACTGTTTACAGTCGCCTTTGCTGTAATTGTAAAATTACTGTTTGCTGGAACTCTGTAATAATACATAGCAATTCCATCAGCAGTACTTGCTATCTTTCCTGCTCCATTAACAGCAATATTAATATTACCATTGTCAAGACTCTCAAGCTTAAATTTAGATGCTATCTTATCATTGCCGCCAACATTTCCAAATACAGTTCCCTTAAAGATTCCTGCATTAGCCCATAATTCGCTGTCTTTTAAATCATTTGAATATTCTGACTCTTTATAATCAGGATTAGACTTTAAAACATCACTCTTAGTTGGTGCTTTAGCATCAATAATATGCTCTGCAAGTCCTGCTACATTAAGTTCCTTAATTGTCTTAGTAACAAGATATGCATTATATGTTCCGCCCCAGATATTAGTATGCGTATTGTCTACACTTTCTGGCTTTGATGATGTCCATGCATGTAAATTAACTGTCTCGGCTGCTCCTAATGAATCATATAATTTCTTAGTAAGAGAAGTCATATCAACCACTGGAACATTAAGATCTTTTCCAAGATTAATGATTGCCTGTGGATAACTTCCTCCTTCAAACTCTCCTGAAGCAGCTGTAACATGAAGCTGACTGTCAGACCAGTTGCCATCAGCAGTTCTTCTTACAATCGGTGTACATAAAACAACTGTTGTTCCTGCTGCCTGTGCTGGCTTTATATAATTCTCATATAAAGAATAAGCAAATGAACCTGCTGTTTTATAATCTCCATTAGGGTTAGTATATCTTCCGCTCTCCGCTTTTTCATCATTGTGGCCGAAACCAACAAGAAGAAAATCTCCCTTTTTCATTCCAGCTATAAGCTCACCATACTCCTTATCCGCTGTATAGCTTGTTGAACTTCTTCCTGATAAAGCAATATTCTTTACCTCAAAAGTTCCATCCAGATACTTATCAATCTGTGTTCCCCATCCATATCTAGGATAATAATAATTGTCTGTGAAAGCACTGACTGTCGAATCTCCCACAATCCAGACAACAGGCTTTGATGAATCTGATTCCTCAGCTCCTGCAAATGTTCCAAATCCAAAGCTCATAACAAGCAAAAGGATTGCACTAAGCAGACAACTGATCAGCCTTCTATTTTTGTTTTTCATAACAAAGACCATTCCTTTCTTTTATTTGTTCAAATTGTAAACTATGAACCTATGTCAAGGTCAAGTCTTTGTGTATATTTTACCATAAAATGTTTTTGCAAAAAAATCCCCGCACTATGTGCGGGGAAATTCTCAAAATATTAATACGCTATACCATTAGATACTTCTACATAATAAATATTAACTCCACCAGATTCTGATACAATATAATATTCACCTGCCTCATCTAATCTGAATGATACTGACTTAAGTGAAGAACCAGGTATCTTAGCTGTACTTGTTACATCATTACCATTCTTATCAATAATCTTAATAAGTCTGCTTGTATCTGTATCTGAGCTTGTTGCATATATCTTTACCTTAGATTCACCTGCTGTCTTAAATGCAATAGCTCTTGCAGATTCGCTTCCTGCACCGCCAAGCTTGATTCTCTTTGTAAAGCTGATATTCTTGTAATCCTTATTGCTCTTATCAACCGTTACAGTCTTTTTGCTTGTTGCAACAATCTTAAGACCATCAACTACAGTTGAACTCTTAATCTTTCCTGTTGAAACATCATTAGCATTAAGAATTAATTTTTCACCCTTTGTTGATACTGAAGAAGCTTCTGTTGCTTTTGTTGGAGCCTGTGTAGCCTTTGTTGGAGTCTGTGTCTCCTTTGTTGTTGCCTCTGTCGCCTTAGTTGGAGCCTGTGTCTCCTTTGTTGCTGCCTCTGTCGCCTTAGTTGTTTCCTGAGCCTTTGTTGTCTCTTCTGGCTTAGTTACCTCAGATGATGAATTCTTTGAAGATACACTAATCATCTGATTAGCAACATTGAATCTTGCTCCCATTGAAGCATAGCTTCCTGTTGTCTCATAAAGGCTGTTCATGTTAATTGTTCCATCAGCATTTCTAAGCTGTTTATCTATATTTTTGCTCATATCGATTGCATTAACAGTGTTCTTAAACATTCCAGCTGTCTTAGCAGGGTCAGTTACAACAGTTCCCTTCTTATCTCCACTTACTAAAGAAGTAAACAAAGAGCCTGAAAGATTATAATACTTACCTGAATTGTAATATATTGAATCAGCCATTTTACCAGTAAACTTATCTGAATCAATTGCACCAGCTGATACAAGTCCCTTAAATATTGCTGCACTTGATGTTCTGTAACATAAGAAGTTACCCTTCTTAGCATACTTTCCATTGCCCCATGCTGTAACATTTACAATTGTAAGACCTGTTGGGTTATTATTATCTGTAAATCCTGTTGCACCATTGTCAAATGACAGACAATTCATTACATTATGTGGAGTTCCAACACCTGAACCACCAAGCTTAAATCCATTCATATCTCCATTAGCATAATGAACACCATTAGATAATGTTCCGTTGTTAAATGCAACGCAATTTCTTATTGTAATTACACCTATAGGACCTGTTGCACTCTTTGCAAATAAATCCCATCCATCATCTGAGTTGCTGTATGATATGCATCCGTCAAATACATTACCTTCACCACATGTAAGCTTTGCAGCAAATCCATCTGCATTCTCACCTGTACCGCCCTGGTCAGGGAAATCACAGTTATCATGTGATGTACAGTTGATAATCAGGTTATTTGATGGCCATAAATCTTTAGTAGCAGCTGTTGTGTCATATCTTGAAATCTGGAGTCCTGAATCTCTGTTTGCTTCAAATACACATTTTTCAAAAATGTTGTTATTACCAGCAAGTAATACTCCGTTATCTCCAGCACCATAGAAATTAATTCCCTGGAAATACCAATAATCTCCATCTACAACTACACCTCTGTTAGCTCCGTCAAGCTTCTGTGCTGAGAAATCAAACTTAACTTCCTTGCCACTTTCAGCCTTTACAATAATATAAGAGCCTGATTTTCCATTCATGGCATTATTAATTACAATTGTATCAGAGAACTTATATGTTCCCTCTTTTACAATAATTACATCACCAGCCTTAGCTGAACTGATTGCATTAAGAATTTCATTTGAAGATGATACATACTTTGCATTCTTGAAATCTGCATCTTTCTTCTTACTGATATCTGTATACGCACCTGAATAAGAAAGGCTTGTCTTATCATATGATGTTGTTGCATCTGAACCCGTTGTTTCCTTTTCAGTTGCCTTTGTTGCGCTTTCTGTTGATTTAGTTGTTGCCTGTGTTGCTTTTGTTGTTGTCTGTGTTTCCTTAGTTGTTGCCTGTGTAGCTTTTGTTGTACTCTCTGTTGCCTTAGTTTCTTCTGTTGTTGGATCTGGTGAAACAATCTTTGCATTAGTACCACCTACAGAAACAAGGTCTGTATTCTTGTAATTAGTAACTGTTGCCTTTAATTCCTTATCTATGGCATATACAGAATCATCTTTATCAGAGAATGTCCATGGAATTACTCCACCGCCAAGGCTTCCTGCTCCCTTTGCAGATGTTACTACTAAAGGTACATCTTCTGCATTATTAAGGCTTCCTGATTTAACCCCGAGATCCTTAGTTGTATCAAAGTTATCATAAGATGTTCCACCTGCTACAGTCTTATATGAAGATGGAACTTTCTCATCTGCTGACTTTGCAAGGTATGCATCAAATGATGTAGCATTTGCAGAATCACCGGTTTCTGAAACAGCATTTGCATAGATAATCTTCTGTGCGCCTACGATAACATTTCCTGATGCTTTAATGATACCACCGTTCTCACCTGAGAATGTACCCTCACCAAGTGCATCTGTTCCCTGATTAGATGAAAGCATTGGATTCTTGCAGTTTCTGAAATAGTTATTCTGTATGAATAATGAAGAACCCATTGTTGAACCAGCACCATACTTAGCATTGCCATCATAGTAGTTGTTATACATATGCACTGACATTGTTCTTACTCTTGCATGTCTTGAATCAGAGTGATCAAACCAGTTATGATGATATGTAATATAGTTAGGACCAGATTCACTCTTCATTCCACATAAAGAGCACTTACCTGAGTCATAAAAATGTACATATGAAACTGTTATATACTGTGAATTACCTTTAATGTCAATTGAACCATCACCCTTTGCCTGGTCAGCATCTCCACCTGCTTTACCATAGTACAGATCAACATTGTGAATCCATACATTGCAGTTTGCTGTATCGAGAGAAATACCATCATCCATGAAATTGATAATTGAGAAATTTCTCATCTCAACATTTCCTGCATTTCTTAAGAGGAAACCGAATCCATTGATTGTCGCATCATTTCCGATACCCTCTATTGTCATATTAAGATTTGAATAAGCACTAGCTCCTTTAATCTGTACTCCCTCAGATGAACTTGAAAACTTATCCATTGCAGCATCTGTAACACATCCGATTACACGGACATCAAGTGCTCTTGTTTCTATCCCCTTGCTAGCACTCTTTGTATATGCATCAATTATTGTCTGAAGACCTGTATATTCCTTCTCTCCCTTTGCCTCTTTTACTGATGCCTTAATAGTCTTTGCATTATCGTTAGTAACATAAAGAACAATTGCATCTTTCTTAAGTGTTCCATCCTCATTGTAAGCACCTGAACCTGTCTTATACTTTGATTCAGATGAAAATGCAAATCCGGATCTGTCATATGAACTTACATTAAGTGTCTTAGTAACCTGTGCTTTGTCAGTAACTTCCTTTCCGTTCTTTACAGGAACTACCTTAATAACATAGTCACCTGCCGCAAGTCCTACTGCATCAATCCTGTAGTAGTTCTTATACTTTCTGATAAGTTCATTGTCGATTCTTGCATAAGCAGAATCTGACTGACTGGCTTTCTTGATATATGCTGTATATCCTTCTGCCTGATTATCAATGGTCCACTGTGCATATGCTGACTCTAACCATCCTGCCGCACCATCAATAAATTTTACTGTTCCAACATCTGCCTTCACTGTAAGAAGTGATGTAGGAATCACGATACTCACAACCATAACTAGTGCAAGTACCCATGCCCATTTTCTACGGGCTGCTTTGCTAATAATAGCTTTCATGTTTTGCTTTTCCTCCTCAATACATTAATTTGTGCATTTTGCTTTAACAAGCAAGGGGCTTGTGTCATTATATTAGCAACTTTTACTCAAAAAGTACATGTATGTTAAGTAGGAAATAGGTACCATATTCATAATTTTTATGTATTTCATGTGAAAATATGTTAAAAATATGTAAAACACCGTAGCACATTTGCTGGTAAGCTAATATGCCACGGTGCAGATTAAACATCCGGATATTCAAATATATATCTCTCATACCCATTAATTATCTTAGTATTCTCATTATACTCATATTCCTGCTTAAACTTCATCTGGTAGCTCTTATGGATATGACCATGGATAAAATACTTAGGCTTATATTTTTCCAACAGATAATTAAAGCCCTCAAAACCCTTATGCGGTTCGTCAGGCCCGTCACCTATTCCCGCTGCCGGAGAATGTGTAAGCAATATATCAAAGCCCTTATTCTTCTTTATCGAAAACCACATTTTATTAATCCTGCGGTTCATTTCTTTCTGTGTATACTGGTTCTTTCCCTTCTTATATCTTATAGAACCACCAAGTCCCATTATACGGACCCCCTTATACACATATATCTTATTCTCAATATTGATACATCCATCCGGTGGCTGTATCTCATAACAGTCATCATGATTGCCATGCACATAAAGAACAGGTACTTTTGTAAATGATGCAAGAAACGACAGATACTGGGGCTTTAAATCCCCAGCTGAAAGTATAAGGTCTATACCTTCCAGTTTCTGCTTTTCGAAATAATCCCATAAGTACTTTGATTCAACATCCGCTAACACAAGTATTTTCATTAATAATTCCCCAGCCGCCACTACAGGCAGCGTGCTTTCTATTCTTCTTCTTTGATAACACCCTGAAGTGCCATTTTTAATTTAGCATTATCTGTAAGCTCATCATACCGAGGCAGTCTGCCAACCACATTATCAAGGAGCCAGTCCATAGTAATTATATGTTCCGGATCAATAAGTACTCCCTCTTCAACCCTTATATTACCCTGCTGATCCTTTAATTCACCCTCAAACACTCTGAACCTTGCCTCCTTAAGTTCTTTCTCAAAGAGCTTTACAAGCCTCTTAGTTGCTGATGGAAGGCTCTCTGAATATATAAGATCAACAACTCCTGCTGACATTCCCCACCAGTAATTAAGTGCTTTTACATTATCTCCGTCCTCATCCTTACTCCATGAACCGCTCATAATGCTCTGGATAAGCTTTTCATAAAAAACTCCCCAGTGCCATACAGGCATAGCCAGATGCTTATCTGAATCACTTGCTTTATACAATCCAAATCTTCTCTTGCTCTTGCCCGGAGTAATCATATCCTGATTAGATATAATGCTTATATTCTTCTTAGCAAGATTTCCCTCAGAATCATTATCATTAATACTATTCCATTCAAGGTAAACCTTGGCTCTTGGATTAACAAACTTTACTCCCAGTGCAAATGCATTAATATTCGCACACGCTCCATAAACCGGATTATCAGCTATATAACCAACATTATCATCATCAGCCATTGAGCCTGCAATAATTCCCGTTATAAACTTTGCTTCAAACATTCTCGCATAATATGACCTTATATATTTATGTGAAATATTAAGTGAACAATCAAGAATCTTTACTGACGGATGTGCTATTGCAGCTTTTAGTCCGGCCATACTCATTGCCGACGATGTCAGGAATATCAGGTCACAGCCTTTCTCTATAAGTCTGTTGATTGCTGCCTCATCACTCTGCTCCGGTATCACATTCTCCTCTACATATGTTTCTATCTGGTCACCAAATGTATCATCAATATACTGTCTTCCAAGCTCATGTGCATAGCACCACTCTGAATCCTGCGGAGTCTTTTCATACACAAATCCGACCTTAAGCTTCTTAACTCCTCCCATTGGAAGCAGATAGCTTAATATATTCTTCTTAGGTGCTGCAGCCGGTGTCATCTTAAGTTCCACTTCACTGTTATCATCAAGAAGCTCAAATTCAGCCCATGTTTTGGCAACATTCTTTGCCATCTCATACTTAGTCATCTTCTTAACAGCATCATATCCGTGAATATGAATGAAGCGTAAAAATGAATCTCCTGTTGGGAAATCAAACTTATCCCCTCCTCTTGATTCATAAGCAAGCCTGAAATTAAGATAGCACGAAACAAGGTCTTTCTTATCATCCTCATCCATTGGTTCTCCTGGTGTAATTCCAACCAGCTCCATAAGAGTTGTAAAACTGCCCTCTTTACTGAAATATATATCGTTTAACTTGGTAGATTTATAAAAATCCATGAATTCATAATATATCTTAACATCAGGATCATCACTGTATTTAGGTATCTTTCTTATAACCTGTGCACTTACTGTCACCGCCTTAAAATATTTAAGTACACTGACTCTTTTATTACCTTCAAGCACATAGAACTTATTCATGTACTCATATACTTTAATATCGTCTCTTATTCCTTCATTCACCTGACTGTCGCTAAGCGAAGCCCACTTTGCTGAAAATTCTGTTCCCCAGTCAAGTATAGGCATGAAGTTGTCTGCAAATGCAGTAGTTCTACCTGCTGTACATGTTCCAACCACAAGTCTTAACGGAATCTGGTCACTTCCAAGACTAACTTCTCTGTCAATACTGTTTTCATCAATAATATCCTCCAGAACCGGAAGATATGGGTACGTACCCTTATTTACACACGCATGATATTCTTTTTTACCAATCTTTACTGCACTAAGATAATCCTGTACTGACATATCTTCTACCTTTCCTTTCTGTCTGCATTCTACCGTTTAATGTTCCTGTATGTAACATTTGCAGACCGCCATATCTTATTTATTTCTACTTACATATATAAAACTATCACATTTTCACCAAAAAATACACCTTAAAATTGACTTTTGTTAATTATGCTAGTATCTTATTCGATAGGCTTGAAATTTTTCTATATTTCGGGTCTGAATAAAATGCATGCAGATACGCATTTAAAGAAATGGAGTATACATATGAATATTGAATTTTCTAAGAGAGCTGACCGCTTTGGCAGCAACATTTTTAATATACTTAATCAGAAAAAGAATGACAGACTTGCACAGGGAAAGCCGGTATATAACTTTACTGTAGGAACTCCTGATTTCAAGCCTGATGAATCTGTTATGAAGGTTGTTTCAGAGGCAGCACTTGACCCTGAGAATTACAAGTACTCACTTGGTGATACTGATGAATTGCTTGACGCTGTATGCAAATGGTACAAACGCCGTTACAACACCGTTATCACACCTGATGAAGTCGCCTCTGTATTCGGAACCCAGGAAGGCATGGCTCATATTGCCCTTGCTTTGTGCAACCCTGGTGATTTATGCTTAGTTCCTAATCCAGGATATCCTATATTCGAGATTGGACCATTCCTGTGTGACGCACAGATTGCTTATTACAATCTTCTCCCAGAGAATGATTATCTTATAGATTTTGATTCTATCGATGAAGATACTGCAAAAAAAGCCAAAATGATGGTTGTATCTTATCCACTGAATCCTGTATGTGCTACTGCACCTGATGAATTCTACGATAAACTCATCGCTTTTGCAAAGAAATATAACATCATTATTATTCACGACAACGCATATTCTGAGATTATATATGACGGACAGATTGGTGGTTCTTTCTTAAGCCACGAAGGTGCTATGGAAGTCGGAGTTGAATTCAACTCTCTTTCTAAGACTTATAATCTTACTGGTCTGCGCCTTTCATTTCTTATCGGAAACCGTGAAATCGTAAGCAAATTCAAAACTGTCCGCTCACAATTCGACTATGGAACAAGTTTTATATATCAGAAAGCTGCTGTTGCTGCACTTAACGGTCCGCAGGAATATGTCGCTGACAACCGTGCTGAATATGAGTTAAGAAGAAATGCTCTCGTTGCTGGAATTAAGAAGCTTGGACTTAAACCTGCTGATGTTAAAGGCACAATGTTTGTATGGGCTGCCATTCCTGACGGCTATACCAGTTCAGCTGATTATGTTATGGAACTTCTTAATAAGACTGGCGTTTTATGTACACCTGGAAGCAGCTTCGGAAGCCTTGGAGAAGGTCATGTAAGATTTGCCCTTGTACTTCCCCATGAAGAAATTGAGAATATATTTTCTAATCTGTAATTCACTAAAAAACATAATATACGTACAAAACCCCGTATCCTATAAAACAGAATACGGGGTTTATATGTATCTTTGCTATTAACAATCACTGGTGATTAGCCACGGATCTTCTTAACAAGAGCAACAGCCTCTGCTGTCATATCCTTAATCTTGTCAAATTCTCCTGCCTTAATCATATCACCCTTAACCATCCATGAACCACCACAGCAGAAGATCTTATCGCATGATAAGAATTCCTCAAGGTTAGCTGTGTTGATACCACCTGTAGGCATGATTCTTACATTAGTGTAAGCTGCGCACATAGCCTTGATCATCTTAATTCCACCTGCAGCTGTAGCTGGGAAGAATTTAACTCTTGTAAGGCCTCTCTTAACAGCCTGAGCAAGCTCTGAAGGTGTAACGATACCTGGCATAACAGGAATGTTCTTAGAAATACAGTAATCAACGATTTCTGGATCAAATCCTGGGCTTACGATAACTGAAGCACCAGCTGCTACAGCTCTGTCAACCTGCTCTGTTGTAAGTACTGTACCTGCTGCAAGTACCATATCTGGATATGCTTCATGCATAAGACGGATAGATTCCTCAGCTGCTGCTGTACGGAATGTAACCTCTGCACAAGGAAGACCACCCTTAACTAAAGCCTCAGCTAATGGAAGTGCATCTTTAGCATCATTCAATACTACTACTGGAATTACTCCAAGTTCTTCAAATTTGTCTGCAATATTGCTCATAATTATATAGACTCCTTTCATATTTCCCCAATCTCTGGGATAATTTTGTCCGCAAATATTCTATCACACTCTCATCGCCATTACAAGCATTATAAATGTTGTTATTCCCTCAGCAACAGCATACGCAAGCCATACTCCTGTCATTCCAAAAAGTGCTGACATTACAAAAACTGCACCTAAAATCAGCACAAATCCTCTTGCCACAGAAACAACTGCCGCTTTAAACGCATCCTCTGTTGCACTGAATGCACCGCCACCTACAATATTAATTCCCGCAAAGAATATTCCAATAAAATATAACTTAACGCCTTCTGTTGCGTAAAGCCTTAACATTTCTGAACCTTCACTGTTAAACACTGCGACAAACTGTCCTGCAAATATAAACAATATACTATACATAACCGCTGCAAGTACAAATGCTGTTGTATATCCCATTCGTTTTAACTGTGTACATCCATCCTTGTCTCCCCTGCCGAAACAACTGCTTATAAGTGGCTGACTTCCCTGTGCAACACCATTAAATACTGCAGTTGTGACAATTGCAATATTAGCCACAACTCCGTATGCAGCTACTCCGACATTACCAGCCAGCTTAAGTATTACGAAATTAAAAGCAAGTGTAATGACCGCTGACGACATCTCTCCTACAAATGCCGATACACCAAGCTGGCTTCCTGCCACAAGTTTTCTTACTGAAGGCTTACACACAACAAGCCTGACACTGCTTTTCTTAGAGAAGAAATGTATGCTGCATATTCCCATACCTATAATCGGCGACAAAGCTGTTGCCAGTGCTGCACCTTCCATTCCCAGATTCATCGGGAACATGAGAATATAGTCAAACACTATATTAAACAGACTGCTAAAAAGTGTTGCACTCATAGCAATCCCCGGGGCTCCGTCATTTCTTACAAATGCATTAGTCACATAGTTGCACATAAACATAGGTGCAAAACACATGAATATCTTAGTGTAATTATTCCCAACTGCTACAATATGTTCATCAGCTCCTAGAACACGCATGATATCTGCCGAAAAGAATATTCCGGCAAAAACGAATAGCATGCTTGACAATATACACCATATTAATGCATTCCAGAAATAATCATCTGCATCTGCATCTTTTTTAATCTTACTAATTGCATACCTTATAGCTGAACCAACACCAATCATCTCACCAATTGAGAATATTATACTATATAATGGCATAACAAGATTTAATGCTGTAAGTCCGTCTGCTCCCTTTGCTATAGATATAAAATACGAGTCAGCAAGAACGTAGCATGAAAACCCTATCATTCCGAGAATATTCTGCGATACATATTTAGAAAAATTCTTTCTGTTTTCCTCCTTGCTCATCGAAATCTCCTTAATTAAATAATATAAGTTACAAAAACGGCTCCCGTTGGGAGCCGCATTTTACACACTATCATCTCTCTTAACACAAAGCAATTACATGCCCATAATTATTTACTTAGTTCCGAAGATTCGGTCTCCGGCATCCCCAAGTCCTGGGCAAATATAAGCATCTGCGTTAAGTTCTCTGTCAAGATGTCCAATGTATATCTGAACATCTGGATGCGCCTTATGAAGCTTTTCAACTCCCTCTGGGGCAGCTATGATACACATGAACTTAATCTGCTTTCCGCCAACCTTCTTTATCTGGTCAATTGCATCAACTGCCGAACCACCTGTTGCAAGCATCGGATCTGTTACAACAATAGTTCTTTCCTCAATTGGATGTGGAAGCTTGCAGTAATATGGTACCGGCTCATGTGTCTCTTCATTACGGTACATTCCAATATGTCCAACCTTAGCTGTTGGTACAAGTGAAAGTACACCAGGAACCATGCCAAGGCCTGCCCTTAAGATAGGAACAATTGCAAGCTTACGTCCTGAAATCATAGGTGTCATACAAGTCTCAATAGGTGTCTCAATCTCTACATCTTCTGTTGGAAGATCTGATAATGCCTCAAAACCTTCAAGCATAGCTATTTCTTCAACGAGCTTTCTAAATTCATTAGTTCCTGTTTTCTTATCTCTAAGAATTGAAATCTTATGCTGGATAAGTGGATGTGTAAATATTGTTATATTCTTCTCATTCTCAAAATCCATCATTATTAAGTACCTCCAAATTATATAATATAATTACTCAATGTATTTACTCAGCCTCTTCTGGCTTTTCCTCATCAGAGTCTGTATTCATAACATAAACTCCACGGCTGCTGTCACCTGCTGGATTCTTACCGAATTCATAATCATTACCAGGTAATATAGCATTAAGAAGAATACCTGCTATAGCAGCAATTGCGAGTGCTGTAAGTGTTATAGATGTTCCACCGATTGTAAATGTAAGTCCATCACCGAAGCCTAAACCACATACAAATATAACACCTGCAATAATAAGGTTTCTTGACTTAGTAAGGTCAACCTTGTTCTCAACAACATTTCTTACACCGATAGCTGAAATCATACCGTAAAGCATGAATGATATACCACCGATAATTGCTGTTGGCATAGTTGATATAACTGATGAAAACTTAGGTATGAATGAAAGTATAATTGCAAATACTGCTGCAATCCTGATTACTCTTGGGTCATATACCTTAGAAAGTTCAAGAACTCCTGTATTCTCACCATATGTAGTATTAGCCGGACCTCCAATTGCACCTGCAAATGCTGTTGCAACACCATCACCGATAAGTGTTCTGTGAAGTCCCGGATCTGCTAAGTAGTTTTCTTCAACTGTAGCTGAAATAGCTGACATATCACCGATATGCTCCATCATTGTTGCAATAGCAATCGGTGCCATAACAAGGATTGCTGTAACATCAAATTTCATAAACTGGAACTTCGGAATTCCAACCCATGAAGCAGATGCAATTGATGAGAAATTAAGTATTGCTGAACCATCAGGATTATGTACGCCGCATGCATTAAGAATAAGTGCAAATACATATGAAATTACTACACCCATAAGAATAGGGATAATCTTGAAAAGTCCCTTGCCCCATATATTGAATATAATAATTACAGCAAGTGCAACAAATGCAAGTAACCAGTTAGTTGAAGCATTAGTGATTGCTGAACCTGCAAGTGAAAGACCAATACATATAATGATAGGTCCTGTAACTACAGGTGGAAGGAATTTCATAACTCTGTTGACTCCAACAAGCTTAATTATAAGTGCAAGTACAAAGTAAAGCATTCCGGCAACAAATATACCACCACATGCATAAGCAGCCTTATCATTAGCTGACATTCCAGCATACATACCGCTGTCAAGATTAGCTACTGTGTAGAATCCACCAAGAAATGCAAAGGAAGATCCTAAGAATGCAGGTACTTTGAATTTAGTACACAGGTGGAATATCAATGTACCAAAACCAGCACAGAAAAGTGTTACTGATACAGACAGACCTCTGGTAAGTTCCTCACCACAGGCAGCCTGAAAATATCCTGATACCAGAATAGGTACAAGAATAGTTGCGCCAAACATGGCAAACATATGCTGAATACCAAGAATCAGCATCTTCGCTTTACCAAGCTTTCTGGCATCACGAATAGGTTCGATTTTCTTTTGTTCCATAATACGCTCCAATCAATATATATTTTCATATTATTATAAAACATATTATGATTTAGGGCAATGAAAAAATATTCCATTTTAAACATTTCGGGGCATGAAAAGCTTTCGCTTTCCATGCCCCGAAACTCGTGTTATGGTCAGAAATTGGATTATTTCTCTTCTGCAATCGCAGCCTGTGCTGCTGCAAGTCTTGCAATAGGTACTCTGAATGGTGAGCAGCTCACATAATCAAGACCTATCTTGTGGCAGAATGCGACTGATGAAGGATCTCCACCATGCTCTCCACAGATACCTATGTGAAGATTCGGATTAACCGGTCTTCCAAGCTTTATTGTCATCTCCATAAGCTTGCCTACACCATTCTGGTCAAGCTTTGCAAATGGATCATTCTCAAATATCTTAGATTCATAGTATGCATTAAGGAACTTTCCAGCGTCATCTCTTGAGAATCCGAATGTCATCTGTGTAAGATCGTTAGTACCAAAGCAGAAGAAATCAGCTTCCTTAGCAATCTCATCAGCAGTAAGTGCAGCTCTTGGAATCTCAATCATAGTACCAACCTCGTATTCAAGGTTGATTCCTGCTGCCTTAATCTCTTCATCTGCTGTCTCAACAACAGTCTTCTTTACATACTTTAATTCCTTAACCTCACAGATAAGCGGAATCATAATCTCAGGCTTAACATTCCAGTCAGGATGTGCCTTCTTAACATTGATTGCAGCTCTTATAACAGCTCTTGTCTGCATCTTGGCAATCTCTGGATATGTTACTGCAAGACGGCATCCTCTGTGTCCCATCATTGGATTAAACTCATGAAGACTTGCAATAATATTCTTAATAGTCTCTACTGACTTGCCCTGTGATTCAGCTAACTTCTTAATATCTTCTTCCTCTGTAGGAACAAATTCATGAAGAGGTGGATCAAGAAATCTGATAGTTACAGGATTACCTTCAAGTGCCTCATAAAGTGCTTCGAAATCCCCCTGCTGATATGGCAGAATCTTATCCAGTGCTGCTTCTCTTTCTTCTACAGTATCAGAACATATCATCTCTCTGAATGCTGCAATTCTGTCCTCTTCAAAGAACATATGTTCAGTACGGCAAAGTCCGATACCTTCTGCTCCAAGTTCTCTTGCCTTCTTGGCATCCTTAGGAGTATCTGCATTAGTACGAACCTTTAACTTTCTGTACTTATCAGCCCACTCCATAACTCTTTCAAACTCTCCTGCAATCTTGGCATCAACCGTAGGAATCTGTCCATCATATATGTTGCCTGTTGTACCATCAATAGATATATAATCTCCTTCATGGTATTCCTTGCCTGCAAGTGTGAACTTTTTATTAGCTTCGTCCATTGCAATATCACCACAGCCAGATACGCAGCATGTTCCCATACCTCTTGCAACAACAGCTGCATGGCTTGTCATACCACCTCTTACAGTAAGAATGCCCTGTGAAGCCTTCATACCTGTAATATCTTCTGGCGATGTCTCAAGTCTTACAAGAACAACTTTCTCGCCTCTTGCATTCCACTCTTCTGCGTCTTCTGCTGAGAAAACAATCTTACCACATGCAGCGCCAGGAGATGCTCCAAGACCTCTTCCTGCTGGAGTTGCAGCCTTAAGTGCAGCTGCATCAAACTGAGGATGAAGAAGTGTATCAAGATTACGAGGATCAATCATTGCAACTGCTTCCTTCTCTGTTCTCATCCCCTCATCTACAAGGTCGCATGCAATCTTTAATGCTGCCTGTGCTGTTCTCTTACCATTACGTGTCTGTAACATGAACAGCTTGCCATGCTCTACTGTAAATTCCATATCCTGCATATCTCTGTAATGTTCTTCCAGAGTTGCACACACATCCTTAAACTGCTCAAATGCTTCCGGGAACTTCTCACTCATTTCCTGAATATGCATTGGAGTTCTTACTCCGGCAACAACATCTTCACCCTGTGCGTTAGTAAGGAACTCTCCAAAAAGTCCTTTAGCACCAGTTGCAGGATCTCTTGTAAATGCAACACCAGTTCCACAGTCATCCCCCATATTACCAAATGCCATAGACTGTACATTAACTGCTGTTCCCCAAGAATAAGGAATATCATTATCTCTTCTGTATACATTAGCTCTTGGGTTGTCCCATGAACGGAATACAGCTTTTATAGCTCCGTATAACTGTTCCTTAGGATCATCTGGGAAATCCTTGCCAATCTTAGACTTATATTCAGCCTTAAACTGTGTTGCAAGCTCCTTAAGATCATCCGCTGTAAGCTCTACATCAAGCTTAACCCCTCTCTCATCCTTCATCTTGTCAATAAGCTCTTCGAAATATTTCTTGCCAACTTCCATAACTACATCTGAATACATCTGGATAAATCTTCTATAACAATCCCATGCCCATCTTGGATTGCCGGATTTCTGTGCAATTACATTAACAACGTCCTCGTTAAGTCCAAGATTAAGGATTGTATCCATCATACCCGGCATAGAAGCTCTTGCTCCAGAACGAACTGAAACTAAAAGTGGATTCTCCATATCTCCAAACTTCTTGCCTGTAATCTGTTCCATCTTCTCAATATGTTCGTTAATCTGTCCCATGATCTCATCATTGATTTCTCTACCATCCTCGTAATACTGGGTACAAGCTTCCGTAGTAATAGTAAACCCCTGTGGAACCGGAAGACCAATATTAGTCATCTCTGCCAGATTCGCACCTTTACCACCGAGAAGCTCACGCATATCTGCGTTACCCTCTGTAAACAAATACACCCATTTCTTTCCCATAACAAAACCTCCATAATTTAATATTCAGTTATTTAAGTAGTATATTTCTTAGCTTGTTAAAATTATAACATAGTAATCGTTTTCGTGCAACCATAAATGTATTTATTTTAATACAATTTTATATACAAGCCTTACATTTACAGAATATGCTTAATATGGGAAAATATTCATGCTGTACTAAATAGCACAACAATAGAGCAATCACTGAAAACACAATAAAAGGAGGATTTTTCTATGCCTAAAGACCCTGTTATGCTTTTAAGCTTTGTCAATACACAACTTCGAGACAATTACAACACATTAGAGGAACTGTGCAAATCTTATATGGTTTCAGAAAAAGAGATAACTGATAAATTAAAGACAATTAATTATGAATATAATACTGAAAAGAACCAGTTTATCTAGTTCTGTATAAATATGTCTTAATCTGATTATTGATTCGTTGTTCATGATACCTATAGGTAGTCGCATTATCACTTGATTTATAGGACATATCCAGGCAGAATCCTTATTCAACCTTCACTTTTTCTTCCAATCTGCCTATAGATAAACTTCCTCGTGCCTGCCTGATAGGTATATTCCTGCAATTTCATGTATTTCTGCCTGAAATTTGCCTATATAGATTGATTATTTATTGTTCTTATAGGAACACGCAGAAGTAAGTTCCTGAACAGAAACAGACTTTTCCATAAAATAAAAGCAATGCCAGTATCCACTCTTCCCAGCATTGCTTTATCTTTATATATTATATTGTCAGCTATCACTCCATATCCGGACACTTGTATCCCGCATTAATCATATTAGCTCGCAGCTTTTCTACACTTACCCCTAACTTTTGTGCACCCTTTTCCATACTTATGCTCTCATCTTCGACCAGTGAATATATCATCTGGTTGCCTTCTTCTCTTCCTTTCTGAAGTCCTTTCTCAATTCCCCTGTCTTCAAGTCTCTGCGCTACATCACACATATTGCTCACTCCTTCCTTATCTGACAATATCTCTTGATATCTGTTATCCCCTGTCATAACTGATAAGAACTTTAGTATCTCATCCACATGCTTAATTGTTGTCTTATCATCTGGTATGTAATCTTTGTTCTTTCTCTTGTTCACAAAGAAATTAGCAACTATCTTATAATCACTTGTAAACTTTGCTATCTGTTCATCTGTCAGCCATGCTATCTCAAATACATTAGCTTTAGTGTCATTAACATACTTATCCAGATTATCCGGAACTTTAATCAGAGACTTAAGATTCTTTGGTGCTGTCCATTTTCTGTCTGTACCATAATACAGCACTATCGTTATTACCGGCACTATTGTTTTCTTATCATATTGTCCTCTGTATGAAGCACCTTCATATCCCGATATCCTTGCTGGCATTCTTTTCTCAACCTTTGTCTGATTCTCTATGCCATACAGGACTATGTCTGTACCTCCTCTTTTCCAATACTTAGCAATATCGCGTTCCTGTTCATGAACTTTTCCATCTTCAGCCTTATACTGTGAATGAACTGTCGTATTAACAAGTTCATTCTCTTCAACCTCCGACTTTCCATCAAATAACAGCCCATTAACAATATCCGCAAATATATCGTTATTATCTTCCAGTACCTTTTGTGTTATATCTTTCTCTTTCATTCACATACAAGCAGTCTGTCATGAATCTTTAACCATAAATCATTTTTAATATACAATTAATATATATTTTTGTCAATACCGCAATTGCGGTTTGCTTATAAAGTATGCTGTCAGAAATTCAAAGAATAAATTGTTGGTTTGCTTTCAAAAAGCCTACTAAACTTGCATTACACAATAGTTTAGTAGGCTTTTTAATTTCATCAATGACAACTTTCAATTTCAAAAACCTACTAATTCGCATATATACCATAATCTGGTAGGCTTTTATTTCAAAAGTATCATCTGTATTTATATTCATTTAGCAAAAGTCAAAAATTCCAATGCCCCCAAAAGAATCATAAAGTCCTTACAATATCAGGCCTTATCCCTCAACAGCCCTCGCAGCGGCTCTGGCTGTCAGCTTTCCATCTACAAGGTCAATAACAATATCATCACCTGTATTGATATTGCCTGCAAGTATTAACTTGGCTGCCAGTGTCTCAACTGTCTTCTGGACATATCTCTTAAGCGGTCTTGCACCATACATTGGGTCAAATCCGTTTTCAACTATGAAATCCTTGGCTGCATCTGTAAGAACAATCTCAAGCTCTTTATCTGCAAGTCTCTTGTTAACATCTGCAACAAGAAGATTGATAATATTGCTGATATTATCCTTAGTAAGAGGCTTGAACATAATTATCTCATCAAGACGGTTAAGGAATTCAGGTCTGAAATGATTCTTTAAATCACCCATAACAGCTTCCTCTGCCTCTGGCTTAATTGAGCCATCAGGATTGATGCCTTCAAGCAGATATGAAGAACCAATGTTACTTGTCATTATGATTATAGTGTTCTTAAAATCCACAGTTCTTCCCTGTGAATCAGTGATACGGCCATCATCAAGTACCTGTAAGAGGACATTAAATACATCTGGATGTGCCTTCTCAACTTCATCAAAAAGAACAACTGAATATGGTTTTCTTCTTACAGCTTCTGTAAGCTGTCCACCTTCATCATAACCTACATATCCTGGAGGCGCTCCGATAAGTCTGGATACTGAATACTTCTCCATATACTCGGACATATCAAGTCTTACTATATTAGATTCATCATCAAACAGACTCTCAGCCAGTGCCTTTGCAAGCTCTGTCTTACCTACACCTGTAGGTCCTAAGAACAGGAATGAACCGATTGGCTTAGTCGGGTCTTTAATACCAGCCTTAGACCTTATGATTGCCTCTGTTACCTTAGTAACACCTTCATCCTGACCGATAACTCTCTTGTGGAGCTGTTCATCAAGATTAAGAGTTTTCTGTCTTTCAGACTCACTTAACTTGCTAACCGGAATACCAGTCCATCTTGATATAATCTTAGCAATCTCTTCCTCTGTAACACTTTCATGAACAAGGCTCATATCTCTGTTACTTGACTTCTTTTCAGCTTCTTCCAAAGCCTTCTGTGCCTGTGGAAGTTTACCATACTGAAGTTCTGCTGCCTTATTAAGATCATATTCTCTCTTGGCCTGTGCTATCTGGGTATTAATCTGGTCAATCTCTTCCTTTAACTTGCTTACCTGGTCAACAGAAGATTTCTCGCTGTCCCATTTAGCTTTCTGGATATTGAAATCAGACCTTAATTCAGATAATTCCTTCTGTAATGCATCAAGTCTTTCCTTACTGAGGTTATCTGTCTCTTTCTTAAGAGCAGCCTCCTCAATCTCAAGCTGCATAATCTTTCTTCTCTTCTCATCAAGTTCGGCAGGCATTGAATCAAGTTCAGTCTTAATCATTGCACATGCCTCATCTACAAGGTCAATAGCCTTATCTGGCAGGAATCTGTCTGAAATGTATCTGTCTGACAAAGTAGCTGCACTTACAAGTGCGCCATCTGTAATCTTAACTCCATGGAACACTTCATATCTGTCCTTAAGACCTCTAAGGATTGAGATAGTATCCTCAACTGTAGGCTCATCAACCATAACTGGCTGGAATCGTCTTTCAAGTGCCGGGTCTTTCTCAATATACTCTCTGTGCTCATCAAGAGTTGTAGCACCTATACAATGAAGTTCACCACGGGCAAGCATAGGCTTTAACATATTGCCTGCATCCATAGCACCTTCTGTCTTACCTGCACCGACAATAGTGTGAATCTCATCAATAAACAGGATTATCTGTCCTTCCGATTTCTTAACCTCGTCAAGTACAGCCTTAAGTCTTTCCTCGAATTCACCACGATACTTTGCACCTGCAACAAGCGCGCCCATATCCAGTGCAAAAAGCTTCTTATCCTTTAAGCCTTCTGGAACATCTCCCCTTACAATTCTCTGTGCAAGTCCTTCAACAACTGCTGTTTTACCAACACCAGGCTCACCAATAAGAACCGGATTGTTCTTAGTCTTACGGGAAAGGATTCTTATTACATTTCTTATTTCATTATCTCTGCCGATAACCGGGTCAAGCTTTCCGTCCTTAGCTCTCTCTACAAGGTCTGTAGCATATTTGCTGAGAGTATCATAAGTTGCCTCCGGATTATCCGAGGTAACACTCTGGTTGCCTCTTACTGTAGCAAGGGCTGACAGGAATGATTCCCTGTTAATTCCATATGTCTTAAAAAGCTGCTTTATGCCCTTGTTAGGTGCTGCAATCATCGCAAGCATAAGATGCTCAACAGAAACATATGCATCCCCCATTCTCTTTGCTTCATCTTCAGCATTTACTAAAACCTTATTAAGATCATTGCTTACATAAAGCTGTACATTTCCTGAAACCTTATTCTTCTGGCTAAGTAAAGTCTCAATATTTTTAATAAATGTGTCCTTATCAATTCCCATCTTCTCTATCAGGCTCGCGATAAGACTATCTTCTATAGTTAAGAGACTGTACAGAAAATGTTCCTGATCAATCTCCTGATTACCATAATCGTAGGCAATCTTCTCGCACTGGTTAACAGCCTCAATAGACTTCTGTGTAAACTTATTAATGTTCATACGATTACCTCCTTCTATTACAATGAATGCTTAACTTCACTGTTTATCTATTGTTTTCCTCTTACAATTGATGTTATACATCTCATTGTTAGCACTGTCAAGAGGTGAGTGCTAATGAATTTATTAAAAAAATATAAAGCCAGCAAAATACTGGCTTTACACTATAATAAATAATTAAATTATATATTTTTATCGCTTTATGTACCTTATCAATCTGATATAAGCAGCACAGAAACATCATTAACATTTGTTCCCGTAGGACCTGTTATAATAAGCCCCTCTGTTAGTTTCAATGCATTATAAGCATCATTATTCTTAAGTACTTCAAATATATCTATTCCTTTATTCTTTAAGACTCCTGCTGTATCACCATCGCTATATCCACCTGCCGCATCCGTAGGTCCGTCTGTTCCATCACTGCCTATACTGAATACTGCTGCATTTGACATTCCCTTAATACCTTCTGCTGCTGATAATGCAATCTCCTGATTTCTTCCGCCTTTACCATGTCCGGTAATATTAACAACAGTTTCTCCGCCTGCTATGTATGCCAGCTTCTTTCCTGACTTACAATGTGTCTTTGCTATAGATGCAAGAAAACTTCCGGCTTCTTTTGCCTGACAGCATAGCTGGTCAGTAAGCATTACTGGTTCATATCCATACTGTAAGCACTCTCTTGAAACTGCACTGCATAATTCACGCACACTTCCATTAATAAATGTTGTTACGTTATCCAGTTTCTTTGGAGTTTCAATATCCATAAGTTTATCAGCCGTCTCACTAAGATTCAGATTATATTTTTCTACAATATGTTTTGCTTCTTCACATGTTGTAGTATCTGCACACGCCGGACCTGAAGCAATCATATCCAATGGGTCACCAAGTATATCTGATAGTACTATTGACAATACATGCGCCGGTTCACATAATTTTGCAAACCGTCCGCCCTTTACTTCTGATAAGCGTTTTCTTATCGTATTAATCTCAACAATATCTGCGCCGCATGCAAGTAACTGATTAGTTATATCCTGCAATTCTTCTCCTGTAATCTTCGGCTTCTCAAATAAAGCACTTCCTCCACCTGAAAGAAGAAAAAGCACTGTATCATTCTTATTGAGTCCGCTTACCATCTCAATAGCTGCCTGTGTTGCTTTAAATGAATTCTCATCCGGAACAGGGTGGCCTGCCTCAAAACATTCTATTCTTTCAATCGGCTCTTTTACATGTCCATACTTCGTTATTACAATTCCTTCATTTATTCTGTCTCCCAGACAGTCACTTGCCGCCTTTGCCATCTGCCAAGCGGCTTTTCCTACTGCTACAAGAATAACTTTTCCATCAAATTTCCTGTCTTTAAGTGTTTTCTTAACTGCTTCATCCGGAAGAACTGCTTTAATTGCCGCATCAATTATATTGTCTGCAACCGCTCTTAATTCTTTATTCATAAGATTCTCCTTCCTGACATTATAATAACCTGTCAACAACATTTATAATTTTGTGTCTGCCAGTTTTTCATAATAATGTATAATTGCACTGTGGTCGCTGCTTCCGTCTCCATTATTATGCAGATACTGCATTATTTCCTGAACCTGTGCCGTCATCGGTACTGGAGCTCCAACACTATGAGCACACTCAAGTGCATTATTCAAATCTTTAATATGTAAATCTACTCTGAATCCTGGTTCAACATTGTCCTCTATCATCATTGGAACTTTGGCATTCATAACAGTAGACCCTGCAAGTCCGCCTTTTATTGCCTCAAATACACGCTCAGGGTCTACTCCGGCTTTTTTTGCCAGAATGAAACTTTCAGAAACTGCCTGGATATTACATGCAACAATTATCTGATTGGCAAGTTTTGTTGTATTTCCTGCTCCAAGTTCACCACATCTTGTAACTGATGAACCCATATGTGTAAGAATCTGTTTATACTTATCAAATGTTTTCTCATCTCCACCAACCATAAATGCAACTGTTCCATCTATTGCTTTAGGTTCTCCTCCTGACACAGGTGCATCAAGCATATCAATTCCTTTTTCTTTTAATACATCACCAATATATCTGCTGTCGACAGGATTAATTGAACTCATATCTATAAAACATGTTCCTTTTTTCATATAACCCGCAATACCATTTTCCCCAAGCATTACATCCTTTACCTGAGGACTGTTTGGAAGCATTGTTATAACTACATCACTTTCCATGCCAATCTGTTTTAAATCAGCACTTCTCGCACCTGCCTGTACAAGTTCATCGACATTTTCCTTATGATGGTCATTAACAATCAATGTGTATCCAGCTCTGCAAAGATTCTTTGCCATCGGTTTTCCCATTATTCCCAATCCAACAAAGCCTATAACCATATATAATCCTCCTGATATTGTTCTAAATGTATTGTTATTATAACCTTTCTTTTATATAATAATGCGGCCATACTGATAAGTCCATATAGTTCTCATAAGTATAGCCGCATTATGTAACATTTATATTATAAAATTAATGAAAGAATAAATATTTCAACCATTGCTGCAATACCCATTATTAATGTGCACACTGTCTGTGTCTTATATCCCTGTTCAGGATCCATGTCACCAAAATTAGTAACTACCCAGAAGTATGAGTCGTTAGCATGTGATACTGTCATGGCACCAGCACCTATAGCCATTACACAAAGTACTGTCTTAACAGGTGAAGCAAGTCCAAGTGCACCAAGCAGTGGAGCAATGATACCTGCTGTAGTTGTAATTGCAACTGTTGAAGATCCCTGTGCTGTCTTTAATATTGCCGCAAGAAGGAATGGGAAGAATATTCCGACTGCTGAAAGCACTTCCGCATGCTGTGTAATAAATGCAACCATTGAGCTTGAAGATATAACCTTACCTAACACACCACCGGCTGCTGTTACAAAAAGTATAGGGCCAACTGTTTTTAATGTCTCATTGGTAATATTGTAAAAATCGGACATCTTATGTGCCGTTGCAAGCTGGATTACTGCAAATATTGTACCAACAGCAAGAGCAATTATTGGTTTACCAAGGAACTGGCATGCTATGTCAAGTGCGCCGGTCCAGCCAGCCATTGATGAAATTGAACCAAGTGCCATAAGAATGATTGGTACAAGAATTGGAGCTAATGCATTAAATCCATTAGGAAGCTTTCCATACTCTGCAACTAATTCTTCATATGTCTTAGTAACCTCTCCATTGTCTGTTACTTCATCAGCACTCTTTACTCTCTTTCCAATAAACTTAGCATATACAAGACCTGCTATAAGAGGAAATATTGAACATACAACACCAAGTCCCATTACAAGTAAAAGATTATCTCCAACTCCAAGTGTATTAGCAGCTGCTATCGGACCAGGTGTTGGCGGAATAAAAACATGAGAAATATAAAGTCCTGCTGAAAGTGCTACTGTCATTGCTACACTTGAAACTGCTGTTCTTTTTACAAGTGCTTTTCTTATTGGATTAAGAATTACAAAACCACTGTCACAGAACACAGGAATTGAAACAACCCAGCCCATAAGTTCTATTGCAAGTTCTGGTCTTTTCTTTCCTACTACCTTAATTACCATATCTGCCAGCTTCAATGCTGCTCCTGTTTTTTCAAGTACCGATCCAATCAATGCACCTAATATAATAACAATACCGATGCTGCTGAATGTACCTGAGAATCCAGCTCCTATAACTGTTGGAATTCCAGACACCTTTGTTCCGTCTGGTTTTACAGTATCAACAAATGGAATCCCTGCCAACATTGCAAGAATAAGTGATACCGCCATAATTGCTAAGAAAGGATGAACCTTAAACTTAGAAATTGCAACTATCATCACAATGATAGCCAAGACAAATGCAATTATCAATGCTACTCCTGTCATAAAAACACCTCATTTCTATTTTATTGTTGTACGTTTTGCACAAACCTTTGTGCTTTGTATAACACAATAATAGCATGTAAAGTTCAATAGCAAAATGTTACACAGCACATAATATCATTTTTATTTTGTATTATGTAACAATAATGGTAAATCATATTTTTCATTAATTAATTCATCAGTAATTATGTATGCTAGATACAACGCTGGACTTTCTGTTGGTTTCCTGACATCAAGTCCTGTTATTTCTTTCAGTTTTGATATTCTGTATTGTAATGTATTCTTATGAATATACAGATTGTCTGCTGCTTTCTGTATTGATCCCTGTGCATTAAAATACGCTTTCAGCAACGCAATATTCTCACATACATCATTATAATCCATATCTTTGAATACCTTCTTTAAATATTCAAGCTTAATCTCTGTTGGTACATTGCTTATTAAAAGTTCAAGGCTAATATCCTCATAGCATATAATCTGTTCATGTTTTTCAGCTGCAGCCGTCCATGCCCTATGTGCTTCAACATAAGCTTCATGCATATCATAGCTTTGGGCTGAATCTATACCAATATTCAGCTCAAACTTATCTTTTTCCCACACATATCCTGCCAGCTCTCCTGCAAATTTAACCACATCTTCCGTATCCATATTATCTATGATTATTATCTGTCTTGAAGCGTTCCTGAAATGCATTTTATAATTATTTCTCTTTAAAAATACATCAACATCATTCTCAAATTTTGCAATCTGAGACTGTCCCTGCTGTGAATCTTTAAGGTTGTCCAACTCATCTATGCTGGCAATAAACACTCTTCTTGGCTTATTAATATCTATTCCCAAAGCCATTCCACGGTCTTCTAAATCAGCATTCTTATATCCTCCATTTATAAGCCATTCTTCATAGAAAGCATTCCTTACACGCTTATTCATAAGCTGTCTATAGTTTGCACGGCTCTCCATCAAAAGAATTTCCGTCATCTTTTTTAACAGTTTTCCAGACGTTATAACCTCTTCATATCCACCTGTCATTCCTATCACTCCTACTATTCCGCCATCAAGTTCAAGTGGAAGATTAATTCCTTTTTTTATGCCTTTTGATAAATCATCTTCATCAATATAATATTCCTCAAGATTTTCAGATATAATCTTATATGCACCATAATGAAAATCCCCTATTCTGGATTTATCACGACTTGCAATTATATGTCCTGTCTCATCCATAAGATTAATATTCTGTTTAACAAGTTTTGAAATTTCTTCAACAATCTGAGTTGCAGAATTTTTTGATATATGCATAACACGTACCTCCTCTTTGATAAGGATGTGACGGAATCCGTCACATATTCTTTCTATATATTATTGTACCATACATTTTATATCATTAAAATTTCTTTATAAAATCTTTCAACTTACCTCTGACATTGTGTTGTATGCGATTGTCATATCATACAAATTTATGAATAAATCAGATATTCAGGATTCATAATATTAATTAATAATTATTAATCAAAAAGGAGTATTATATGAGTAATAATATGGATCTTGGATACGATATGTTCTGCTATCAATGTGAACAGACAGCCGGCGGAAAAGGCTGCACTAAACTCGGCGTATGCGGAAAGACGCCAGAAATAGCCAATCTTCAGGATTTGCTTATCTATCAGCTGAAAGGTATCAGCTTCTATGCCAGACATATTCTGGATTCAGGACTTAATGTTGACAAATCTGTTGTCAGCTTTATTGAGAATTGTCTTTTTACCACTCTTACCAATGTTAATTTCAATGTAGATGACCATGTACATCTTCTTAAACAATCCCAGGACATCAAGAATAATCTGAAAAATATAGTAGGAACAACTGATTATATTACCCCATCTGCTGCATACGAACTGCCAGAAACTAAAGCTGATATGCTTCGTGACGCGCCAATGGCAGGAATAATGTACGATAAGGCATTAGACCCTGATATCCGCTCATTAAGGCAGACAATTCTTTACGGTCTTAAAGGCATAAGTGCTTACGGTCATCAGGCAAGGGAACTTTCATATTACAGTGATAATGTTGATAATTTCTATATCACTGCACTTGAAGCAATCACAGACAATACTCTCACTGTTGAGGAGCTTATCCGCCTGACACTTAAAACAGGTGATATGGCTATCGAGATTATGAAAAAACTTGATGAGGCAAACACTACCATTTACGGTAATCCATCGCCTCACACAGTTAATGTACACATTAAGAAAGGTCCATTTATAATTGTTTCAGGACATGACCTTAAAGACCTTGAAATGCTTTTAAAACAGACAGAAGGACTCGGCATTAATATATACACACATGGTGAAATGCTTCCTTCACACGGTTATGAAGGGCTCAAGAAATACAAGCATCTTGTTGGTAACTTCGGCGGTGCATGGCAGGATCAGCAGAAGCAGTTTGACAATCTTCCAGGCTGTATCCTTATGACAACCAACTGCCTTATGCGTCCAAGAGACACCTATAAAGACCGCATATATTCTACTAATGTCGTAGGATGGGACGGAATAAAATATATTGAAAAGAAACCTGACGGCGAAAAGGATTTTTCTGAAATAATAAAACAGTCTCTTGAACTTGGAGGCTTTACTGAAGATCAGGAGGTTAAAGAGATTCTTGTAGGATTCGGACATGAAGCGGCACTTTCGCATGCAGGAGAACTTGTGGAAGCTGTCAAATCTAAGCAGATAAGACATTTCTTCCTTATTGGAGGCTGTGACGGTGCAAGACCGGGAAGAAGTTATTTTACTGATTTTGCAACAATGGTTCCTGATGACTGTATGATTCTTACACTCGCATGTGGCAAATACCGCTTCAACAAGCTGGACTTTGGAACTGTTGCCGGACTTCCAAGACTCCTTGATATTGGTCAGTGTAATGATGTATATTCCGCAATCCTTATTGCCAATGCTCTTGCTGATGCATTTGGTACAGATGTCAATGGACTTCCTTTATCTCTTATTGTTTCATGGTATGAGCAGAAGGCTGTTGCAGACCTTCTCGCCCTGTTAAGCCTTGGCATTAAGAATATTTATCTTGGACCTACACTTCCTGCATTCTTAAGCCCTAATGTATTACAGTATCTCGTCGATACTTTCCAGTTAAGACTTATAAGCAATCCGGAAGATGACATTAAGACATGTCTTGGACAGGCTGTTTAAATGATTCTCCTAAAAAGGCTGCCACAAAGTGACAGCCTTACATACCTCATTAACATTCTTATAATTCCGCAAGTCCGGCAAGTGCAACATATTTCTCCGACACTGTAAACCATGTAGGGAAATCTGTTATTCCTGACTGTGGCAGATTGAATATCCGCTGGAACTCCTTAACCGCTACTGCCGTCTGCTCACCATATATTCCATCAGTACTTAGGACCGGAATAGAACTATAATACTCCCCTATAAGATTAAGCTGTTCCTGAAGCTGTCTTACCTTCTGCCCGGATGAACCTATATCAAGATTAGTTCCCGGCCATGAATAAGGAATTCCGTTTATCTGTTCTGCCGCATTAATATACACATCCTGACCATAATAATATCTTAATATATCAATTGATGAATAATTCTGATCTCCCAGATACTTGCTTCCCCACTGTGAAAGCCTGTTTGGACATGTCACTCTCTTTCCATCACAGTACTGTGTAAGAATTGGCTGTTTAACATTAGGTCTTGATATGTAATTGTCAAATATATCATCTACTACCTGTGATATACTTTCGAACACATTTCTTCCATTAACCCATTTCTGGTCATATGCAGTTGATGAAGTTATTGTAAAATCATAAAATTTGTTTCTGTACCATTCTGTATATACCCGGTTTAATGTAAATGACATAATAGCAAGCACATTTGCCTCAATTGTCTGCCTCGGCCATGTTGAATATATCTCAGAGCTTGCCACATTCTTAATATAATCCTTATAAGTAACATAATAATTATCTGCCTCAGTATCTTTAGGCGGTCCGTCATGTACAACTACAATTTCAGGAACAACAACTCTGTCAAGCACAATTTCACCCGACTGTCCCATAGGCTTAATCTCTTCTTCATCAATCTTAGGTGGGTAATCTCCATATAATGTGTTAACAGGTATGACTATATTATTCTGTGAATTATCCCTTGCAGACATCTTTACATTCTGAATGCTTAGCTCCCCCGAAAACATATCACTGCCTGATATATTTACATTATCAAATCCTGGCGCACTTACAGCTATGTCATACTCTGAAAATGGCTGCCTGTTCCCCGGTTCCATGCTATATTCAATTGGAGGCGTTCTTAAGTCATTAAATATACTTATCCCATCTCCATCTGTACCACTTTCTCCTATTATATTATCAGGATTTCCTGTATACGACAGTCTTACAGCCGCTCCTTTAATTGGCACATTTTCTTCATTGACAACACTTACCTTCAATCGGCCTTTATCAATATTATTTTCTGGCACTTCAAATGTATGTACATATCCAACGTTCATAATCTGTCCTCTTTCTCATCTTAAGATAAATATATGTGACAGGTACGCTTATTATGTCTTTTGCATACAATAATATGATTAATGTTATTGGAGATATTATGGCTCAATATAAGATTGCTGTAGATGCCGGACACGGCGGTAGCGACTATGGTGCAACATATAATGGCAGAGCTGAGAAAGATGACAACTTAAAGCTTGCACTCGCCGTAGGTGATATATTAGAAAAAAATGGTATTGACGTTGTGTACACCCGTACTACTGATGAATATGAGACACCTTTTAAAAAAGCAACTGATGCCAATGATGCTAAGGCTGATTATTTTGTATCAATCCACAGAAATTCATCTCCTACGCCTAACCAGTACACAGGCGTGGAAACTCTTGTTTACAATAATTCCGGTATTAAATCACAGATGGCTGCCAATATCAATTCTGAGCTGGAAAAGGCTGGCTTTAAAAATCTTGGAATTACCGAACGTCCTAACCTTGTTGTACTCAAACGGACAAAAATGCCTGCCGTACTTGTAGAAGCCGGCTTTATTAACAACGATAAAGATAATGAAACATTTGATAAGAACTTTAACCAGATTGCAAATGGAATCGCAGATGGTATTCTTAAGACCCTTGGAATTAAACCAAATACAAATAATACTACTGCACAGGCTGCTTCAGGTGAAGTGCCATCAGTGAAATCAGATTCTGCCAAATCCGCTGAAATCATGCCTGCAGCATGCGAAAAAAAGCCTGCACCTCCTGCTAAACCAGCATGTAACTGCGATGATGACCTCTCTCCTGAGCCACTTTATCGTGTTCAGGTTGGTGCCTACCGCAATAAAAATAATGCAGACCGCATGCTTAATTCCCTGCTTATTGAAGGATTCCCAGCTTTTATCATATATGAAAACGACTATTATAAAGTTCAGGTTGGTGCTTTCAGACAGCTTTCCAACGCCATTAAAATGGAGCAGAAGCTGCGTAAATTCCGATACAACACATATATTGTATACTCATAAATATACGCTGCTCCATTGAATTATTTAACACTGTATATTATGCTCTGTACTTCATCATCCTTCATAACGAACGAAAGTCTGGTGTTACCTGATTCATACAGAAGCTGTCCGTCAGCTTCTGTATAATCACTTCCATATGCTGATAAAACCTTATCTTTCTTATCGCCAATACGGACACCTTCTTTAGTCTTAACAGCATCATCCATAAGTGTTATAGAATAAAGCTTATCATTTCCGTCCTTCTGATATCCCTGCAGAGTTACGCTATCATAGTAATAGAATTTGTCCATTCCTTCAAATGCACAGCTTTTAGCCTCATAGTAACCACCAGAAGGTTCTCCAAGCTTAGATGTATATTCTGTAAGATCGCCATCTGTCTTTAACTCTATTCCTTTTAATTCAAATGAATACTTACTTTCCGTCTGCTGTGATGCAACCGGCTTGTCCTGACTATTATCTGGCAGTGTTGATGCACTTCCACATGCTGCCATCATAACTCCTGCTGCAAGTACTGCCGCTAACATTAAACTCTTCTTTCTCATAATCAATCTCCCTGTTTCTCTTCGTAATATTTATTAACTATTGTCTGCCATGCATTCTTATATGATTCATCCTGTCTATGGTCAGTAAGCCTGAAATTCTTAACAAGCTGTTCCCCAAGATATAACGACAGCTTCTCAGCTCCTTCTACATTAAGATGCTGCCCATAATCAAATGTATCAGTAGTATAGTCTATACCTATATTTTCAGCCTCATCAATTGTATTAAGATACAATATTCCATGCCCATCCGCATAATCACTCACCTGCTTATCCCATTCATCATACCAGTGAGGAAATACACTTGGTGCCTTCATAAGCACAAGATTAATACCATTATCTTTGCAAAGTGAATATATCTTATCAAGATACTCCATGTTCCTGTCACTGAATGTATAATTAGCAAGTGGAGCAGCTTTTGGTATGGTCGTAACTGGTCTTATACCTTTCTGCATAAGATAACCGTTAGTTGTAACAGATGGTGTTTTCCACATATATCTGAAATCCTCTGATGACAATTCACTCCATCTTGAGTGATATCTAAGCAGTGGAAATATATAACTGGCCATATTCTCATCTTCTGTCATTGACTCCCTTATAGAAGCTATTTTATACTTTGAAAGCTTCATGCCATCCAGTGTCATTCTGTTATAAGCCTCACTTTTGGCATCTCTTTGTGTCATTGCAAGTACATTTACAATAACAACCTGCGGTTTCTCATACTTAAGAGTATCTTCGAGCAGATAATACGACTGCCATATAAGCTGTTCCGCACTTCCACGGATATAACTTGATATCCCGTAATTCTCCCACATTGTAACAGGGGATATATTCTCATATACTTCACAGTCACCAAGAATAAGCACATCATGATTCTTTTCACTGTTGTAATATTCCTCAATCATTGCACCTTCTTTAATATCTGATGCATATTTAGGAACTAACAGACATTGTAAAAGATACAGACATACCATCGGTATTATGATAACTGCAATACCTGTACATATCTTTTTTCTCAAAACTTTCTCCATTCCTTAGAAAATGTTTTCTAAAACTGATTATATATAAACTGACTTGACTCGTATCCGGTTCCATATATTCCAAATACAGCTATAAGCAGAAAAATCACAAGAAAAACTGTATATCTTATAATATAATTCTTCTTTGCTAACCGGTCTCTTACCGGACATTTTCTCTCAAGCAGGCTTACCGCAAACATTATAACCACGCCTGCAAAAATAACTATATAATCAGCTGCTGATAATCCTATACTCCACATTCCCTTAGTAAACACAGCCGCATAATTGACACTGGTAAACATCGAGAAAAACATACGGAATGCCTCTGCAATATCTCTGTAATAATCAAGCATCTGCAGGCAGCATACTATAGCAGTAGTTCTTATTATCTCAAATACTTTGTAGTATTTTAATTTTCTGTAACCTAACCTGTTATCTGCCTTCTCATATAATGGCTTAAGTTCCTGAGAAACAAGCATAATTATGCTGTTCAAAAGCCCCCAAACTACAAAGTTCCAGCTTGCACCATGCCATATACCTGTCACAAACCACACAGTAAGACTTGAAAAATATACTGGAAATCTTGAACCTACCGGCTTTCCTACGTGCTTCTTAAGCCACCTTGATACCTTATTCATCCATTTAGACATTGATAACGGATAGAAAAGATAATCCTTAAACCATGCGCACAGTGTAATGTGCCATCTTCTCCAGTATTCTGCAATGCTCTTTGAAAAGAATGGTCTTCTGAAATTCTCTGGAAGAGTAATTCCAAACATCTGTGCAACACCAATTGTAATATCTATGCCACCTGTGAAATCTGCATACAGGTCAATTGCATATAACAGCATTCCTACAAATGCATATGCACCATAATACACTGAAACATCTGACTGTATTGTTGCAAGTCCGATTGCTGCCCTGTCTGCGATTACCATCTTCTTGAAATATCCCCACAGAATTCTCTCAAAACCATACTGTATATTAACCCACGAAAACACATGACTTTCAAACAGGCTTTTCTTCAGATCATTCCATCTGCTTATAGGTCCCTGTACAAGCTGTGGAAAAAAAGACACAAACAGTGCATATCTGAACGGATTCTTCTCTGCATCTGCAACACCGCGATACACATCAATCATATATCCAATAGACTGGAATGTATAGAATGATATTCCCATCGGAAGTATGAAATCAACCGTATTAAATGTTGTAAATGTGACTATAAACATATTGGTGTATTTAAGTACAGCAAGTATTCCAAAATTAATAAACAGAACAATAGTAAGAAACATTTTCTGTTTTCTTAAAGAAATGTTCTTAAGCTTTTTCTTTTCATCTCTGGATATATCACATTTATGTTCCTCTATGAAGCGTACAGACCTGTCTTTCTCCCTATATATAAGCCTTGCACCTGCATACGTCGTTACGATAGTTGTCACTATGAATATTATTCCGCTTAATCCGGCATACACATAGAATAACATATTCATACATAACAGTACTATCCACTGAATACGTTTAGGAACAACATAATATAAAATAAGTGCAACCAGAACAAATAAAATAAACTGATAAGATGTAAATAACATTTATCTTACTCCTCCCTAATATGAAAACTCTTCTGAAGGAGTTTCCGGATACGCGGACATATCTCTTCTATATATTGAATTTCCTCTGTTAATATAATCCTGCACCTGTGAATCTGTCAGCATAAAACATTCAAATCCATCATACATTCTTGTTGAATCAAAATGATACCAGCCTGTTCCAAGATTACATAAAACCCAGCTATGATCTCCAGACCTTGCGCCCTGATTATCAACCCATATACACTCAGCTCCTATCCCTTCAAGGAGCGCTCTGTCAACAGAAGCATATGTGAAACAGTCACCCGACACATATCCATTCTTCTTAATCACTTTTAATGCCTCAAATGCTTCATCCTGCCATTCTGAACTCTGTGTATAACTGTTTCCTGCATATCCAATCTTAGTATGTGCATACTTATATATTGCCCTAGCTTTCTGTCCTTTAGACATAGAATTGTCTGTAATATCCTGAAGAACTGCAGCTACAACTTCATCAAGAGTTGAATAACTGCTGTTTACTTTAACTTCCTGTGTCTCCTCTTCAATAAAAGTAAATGTCACTTCTTCTATAGTCTCATTACCATATGAATCTACTGCTTTATAATAAACAATATAACTTCCTGGCTGTGAAGTATTAACCTGTGATTTATCAACCTCAACATCAATCTCCTGCCCTGAGAAATCTGTTGCATATACATCTGTCATATATGAAACTTTGCTGCCTGTATAATATGTCTTATCTGATATACCATGAATTACCGGTGGCTCAACATGAATATCTGACGGCAGGTCATTAACATCTGACTCACTACCCTCTTCTGACTGATTATTTCCTTCTGGCTGGACAGCTTCTGTCTTAATACTTTCTTCTGAAATATTATTCTTGTTGTTACATCCTGTCACTGCTACAGATAACATAACTGTAACACTTATCAATCCATATACAAGAACTCTTCCTGCAAAATATCTGTGTTTAATCATTGTTCACATGCACTTGTATAATTCAAATGCTATTCTCCTTCAATCCGAATAACAAAATTATAACTCACAATCATTTATATAGTCAACTTGTAAAACTGGCTCTTACTATAAAAATGCTGATACCAGATATAGTTTCCCATATCTGATACCAGCATATACATTTTACATATAGATTCTTAATTAATCAGTATCATTCTGTTTTACCATCAGTTTCAGGCTCTTTAGCTGCTGCACTCATCTCTTCTGGAAGACCTGTGAAATTAACGTTCTTAGTAGTCTTGGCATCATATGTATTAGCCTTCATGACTTCTGTCAGGTCAAAACCTGTAGTTTCCTTGATACTCTCAATTGTCTTAGCAAGAACTGACGGTACATTACCACTGAAAGTTCCTACTCCGTTCTCCCCTGAACCTCCATCAATAATAGTAACCTTATCAATGCTTTCAAGAGGCTTTGCAATTGCTTCTGCCATCTGTGGAAGGACTTTAATAATCATCTCTGTCATGGCAGCCTTACCATACTTAGCCATTGCCTCTGCTTTCTTTTCCATAGCCTCAGCCTCAGCAAGACCTCTTGCTTTAATGCTTTCTGCATCTGCAAGACCTTTTGCCTTAATGCTTTCTGCTTCAGCAATTCCCTGTGCCTTAACAGCCTCCGCTTCCTGCTCTTTTGCAAATCTGTCTGCTTCTGCCTGTGCTTTCTTAGCCTCTGCCTGTTTCTGAATTTCAAACTGCTTTGCTTCTGCTTCCTTCTGTCTCTGGTAAAGTTGTGCATCAGCCTTCTGCTGTGTTGCGTATTTCTCTGCTTCTGCCTGTTTACGGATATCTGCATCAAGTGTTTTTTCCTTAACAGCAATCTCTTTCTCTCTTAACTCAATCTCTTTCTCCTGCTTTGCAATATTAGCATCAGCAGTTGTAATTTCGATTGTTTTTCTCTGTTCCTGCTGCTGGATTTCGTATGCAGCATCAGCCTCAGCTTTCTTAACATCTGCAGCTCTCTTTAATTCTTGTTTCTTAATCTCAAGTTCGTTATTTCTTTCTGCAATAGCAGTCTCAGCTTCGATTCTTGCATCATTTGCCTGCTTTGTTGCATTAGCTTTGGCAACTGCAATATCCCTTTCTGATTCTGCTCTTGATATCTGTGCTGATTTACTGATGCTTACCACCCTGTCAATACCAAGGTTCTCAATAACATTTCCCTCATCAGTAACATTCTGAACATTAAAGCTTACTATTTCAAGACCCATTCTTGCCATATCAGGAGCAGCATTCTCCTGTACCTTCTCAGCAAACATCTTTCTGTCCTGAACAATATCTTCCAGCCTCATCTGTCCTATAATCTCACGAACATTACCCTCTAATACATCTCCTACTGAGTTTCTGATATAATCTTCGTTCTTGTTAAGGAAGTTGCTTGCTGCTTTCTCAAGCATTTCCTTAGAAGAACCAACCTTAATCTTTACAGCAGAATCAATGTTGACATTGATATATTCGTTAGTCGGAACTGATTCCTTAGTCTTAACATCAACAGAAATCATCTTAAGTTCAAGTTTATCAACTCTCTGTAAGAATGGAATTCTTAACGCTGACTTACCAATAACAAACTTAGGATTCTTTCTTAAACCAGAAACAATCAATGCCCTGTCTGTTGGTGCTTTAATATAACTTGCAAGAATAAACACAACAAATAAAATCACAACTACCCCAATAATAATTGCCAATTCCATATTATATACCCTCATCTTTCTAATTACTCATTAGTTAATAACTGCCATTAAAACCCAAGTCTTGCACCACCAGAAGAACTCTTTCCATTAAACAATTCATTATATAGCTTATCACTGAACACATTAGATAAAACATTTAAATTCTTCATAAGCTCATATGCCAGTGTTGTGCTCTGGGTCTCTGTAAGATTAGCAAGATTGTAAGCACCTGAATAATCTGATGCAGAATATTTTAACTTGCTGAATTCTTTCTGTGTTGCTTCACCTGAAAGCTTCATATCTATATTGCTGTCATCAATATTGCTGTTCACATAAAGATTATCAATCTTAACTGTTGTTCCTGATGAACTAAGTTCTGCTCCTGCTTTGATATACTCTTTATTCTGAGTCATCTCTAATGCCAGTGCAGCCTTATCATCCTGTGTCTTTACTGTATACTTCATATTAATATCATCAACATCAGCTTCGATAACAACATATTCAAATGGATTGTCATTACCAAGAAATGAGATTGCAACAAATCCTTTTTCGCTTGTATTATAATCTGCTGCATCAATTGCAAGTCTTACAATCTCATCATTCTTATTAATATACATTGACAATGTAACTGGCTGCATATCACTTAATGAACTCTCAATACTGCTCTTGATAGTTGTCTGTGAAACGCCTGCCATTGTAAGAATTGTCATATAAGAAGAAAGATCTTTACTTGCATATAATTCATCAATAACTGTTTCGCATGCCTTAATAACAGTCTCCTTAGTTATTGTAATGCTATACTCAGAAACCTTGATATCTCCGTTATCCGAATTATATGTAAATTTATCACCCTTCTTGTATTCACATTCTTCTGCAAATGTGTTAATCCCCTTAACTACACATTTAACTGCTGCATTAACAGGTTCTCTGTATAATTCAATATTGCTTGTATCTATTGCTGAGAAATACTTTGAAATACTACCCAAACTTCCATAAGAAAATCCCGAATCAATTTCATCCTCAAACTGTGCCAGTGAGATTACGAATGACTCTGAGAATAACTCAGGCACTTTGAAATACATATTATTGCCATCTGAATAAAATGTAACTGTAAGTGCTGTAGCTGATCCATTCTGTAGCTTAATCTCTCCTGCCATCTTCTCTGTTGAAGCATCCATCTGAATATCATATGTAACTGTATCCGCCTTGATATAATCTGAATACTTCTCGCCATCAATTGTTGCAGTATCAAGCTTTAATGTACCTGTTATCTGATTCTTGTCTGATACAGATGTAAGTGACATATTATCCAATGCACTGCTTGCTGTATCCTCAAGACCTGTTCCAAGCTTCTTGATAGCTGCTATTGCATGTTTATCTGGTGATAACACATTAGGAAGTACTACAAATCCGAGTACTGCTGCCGCTGCCACAATAACTGCTATTATAGCAACTACTATTGGCCACTTCTTCTTTTTCTTCTTAGGCTGTGGCTGCATAGGAGGTGCTTGCTGATATCTTGGTACATCTGCATTCACTGGTGGAACTGTGCCTGACTGTGGCTGTGTTCCGAACTGCTGCTGTACTGTCTCATTAAACTGTGACTGTGTTCCAAACTGCTGCTGTTCAACCGGCTCACTCTGTACCGTCTGTGCAACTGGTTCGTTCTGTACAGGTGTTTCCTGTACTGGCTGTGGATTTAAAGGATTTCCACACTTTGGACAAAACTTAGCTGTCCCTGCATTATATCCGCATTTTGTGCAAAACATAACATTTCTCCCCTCTCTTGTTTTTTAATTATAGTATCAAATAAAATGTATATTTTCAATGAAGAAAATATGTCAGAAACTTTTCTATCATATCCGTTTCTGCACGATTCAAAGCATAATTTACATTTTACAGTACTTTTTAAATTCGTAGCACAAATCAAAGTATGTGTGTTCCTCACTCATCTGTGTAACTTTCCATTCTGGCATCTTATCCAGATTAGGAAAATGTGCATCTGCATCATACTTATAATCAACACTCGTTATGTGTGCCACATCGCAATATGGAAGAAACTGTTCAAATACAGATTCTCCACCGATTACATATATATCCTCTGACTTATATGATGCAACCTTTTCAAGTGCCTCTTCTACTGAATGTACTACAACAACTCCATCCTTCTTATATGACAAATCACTAGTAAGCACTACATTATATCTGTCTATAAGAGCTGTTCTGTCCGTAATCTGCTCATATGTCTTTCTTCCCATTATTGCAGCTTTTCCAGCTGTTTCCATTCGGAAAAGCTTAATATCTTCCGGAATATTAACAAGAAGATGTCCCTGTTTTCCTATTGCCCAGTTCTTATCTACTGTTGCTATCAGATTCATAATTACAACTTCCCTTCTATCTCCTTAGGAACATAGGCAAGCACCTTAATTCCATCTTCTGTGTACTCTTCACTTTCAAGCTGTCCAAACTGTCTTATAAGCTGTATCTTGCCTGCTTCACTGTAAGGAAATACTCTTTCAATTCTTATTCTGCTCTTAAGAATAATTTCCTGTATGCACTCTTTAAATGCTTCAAGGCCATTGCCTCTTATGGCAGATATATTGTATGTGTAGTCTGCGTGTAAATCTTTAGCTGCCGGTTTCTCCGGCAAAACATCACATTTATTAAATAATGTAATAACAGGCTTTCCTTCAACACCTAACTGCTTTAGTGTTGCATATACTGTTGACATCTGCTGTTCATAGTCCGGGTTGGATACATCAACAACATGCACTATAATGTCTGCATACTTTGCCTCTTCAAGAGTACTTTTGAATGCTTCAATAAGATTATGTGGAAGCTTTCTTATAAATCCGACTGTATCAGTAAGCAACACTTTCTCTCCATTAGGAAGTTCCATACTTCTTGTTGTAGGGTCAAGTGTTGCAAAAAGCTTGTCCTCCGACAACACACCTGCATCAGTAAGCTTGTTAAGAAGCGTTGATTTGCCGGCATTGGTATATCCAACTATAGCCGCAACAGGTGTTGAGGTCTTAGCTCTTTTGCTTCTCTGGACATCTCTGTGCTCATTCATATCCTTAAGGTCTGCTGAGAGCTTTGATATTCTGTCTCTTATAAGTCGTCTGTCTGTCTCAATCTTTTTCTCTCCGGGACCTCTTGTTCCTATTCCGCCACCAAGTCTTGACATTGATGTTCCAAAACCCGCAAGTCTTATTGAACGGTACTTTAACTGTGCCATCTCAACCTGAATCTTACCTTCACTTGATGTAGCTCTTGCCGCAAATATGTCAAGAATAACCATTGTTCTGTCCATAACTTTAACACCAAGTTCATCCTCAAGATTCTTAAACTGGGCAGGGCTTAATTCGTCATCACATATAATTCCCGTAGCATCAAGCTCATCAATCATAAGTCTTAATTCTTCAATCTTACCCTTGCCAATATATGTTGCAGGGTGAAAGTTATCTCTTGTCTGAATCATCCTTCCCACGGTCTGTGCACCTGCTGTCTTGGCAAGCTCTCCAAGTTCATCAAGAGAGCGCTCTGTGTCGTCATCTGTGTCAAATGCTACTCCAACCAGAATAACTCTCTCAATAATCTCATCTGTTTCATAAACTGTCATATATATATTTCCTTTTATTTTTTATTTCTTTCTGATAAATAATCACTAAGATAGTCTGTTACTTCCTTCTCAGTTGCCATTGACATAACCTTATCTGTTACAAGTCCGGCTTCTTTAAGTGACCAGTCTGCAATTGTCTTTCTTGTCTCTAATACCTTTCCTGTTGATACTGAGAATTCATCCAGACCAAATGATAACAATATCGGTGCCATTAAAGCATTTGCAGCTGCCTCTCCACACATTCCGGCTTCAATACCTGCATTATGAGCACATTCTATTATCCTTCTTATAAGTCTTAACACTGCCGGATTGAATGCAGAATACAGATATGCTACATTTTCATTGCATCTGTCTACTGCAATTGTATACTGTGTAAGATCATTAGTACCAATTGAAAAGAAATCAACCTCCTGTGCTATAGCATCTGCCATAATAGCTGCTGCCGGAGTCTCAATCATAACGCCTGTCTGGATATTCTTGTCATAACTAATTCCATTATGGTCAAGGTCGCTGCATATTTTCTTAATCATATCTTTAACCTGTCTCACTTCATTAACTGACGTAATCATAGGTATCATAATTCTTATAGAGCCATATGCACTGGCTCTTAATATCGCACGGAGTTGTGTTGTGAATATATCAACTCTGTCAAGGCAGAATCTTATTGCACGGTATCCTAAAAAAGGATTGGTTTCTTTCGTAAGTCCCATGTACGGAATATCCTTATCTCCACCAATATCAAGTGTTCTTATTGTAAGCGGCATACCTTTTGTCAGCACTGCCGCCTTCTTATATTCCTCAAACTGTTCTTCCTCTGTCGGCAGCGCATTCTTATTAAGAAAAAGAAACTCAGTCCTGAAAAGTCCCACACCTTCAGCTCCAGCTTTAACAGCCTTAGCTGCTTCATCAGCTCCACCAATATTGGCAGCAAGCATAACCTTTTTCCCATCAGCTGTCTCTGTGCTTTTATTAATAAATGTCTTCAATTCCTCAATGTGTTCTTCATATTTCTTCTTTTTCTTTTCATATATAGAAAATGTACGCTGTGTTGGATTAATAAAAACTTCTCCATAAGCTCCGTCTATTATTATAGAATCTCCATTTTTTACTTTCTGAAGTATTCCCTTCACACTAAGTACTGCCGGAATCTCAAGTGCTCTTGCAAGAATTGAAGCATGTGCCGTATCGCCGCCTTTTTCTGCAACAATACCTGCAACATGTGCTATGTCCATGGAAGCTGTCATAGATGGCTTAATCTCATCTGCAACAATAACAGTATTATCTGGAAGATTAGTAAGGTCAAACGCTTTCGTTCCCTGCAATATCTGTATCATTCTTTCTCTCATATCCTGAATATCAGTAACACGTTGCTGCATATCTGGATTATCCATTGAAGAAAACAATTGAATCAGCTTATTACACACATCATCAAAAGCTGCTTCTGCACATATGTGACTATTATCAATTGCAGCAACGACTTCATTCTCTGTTGTTATATCTCTTGCAAGATATATCTGATTCTTAAGCACCAGTGCATCCTTGTCAGACTCACCAAGTTTTTTCTCCAGTTCAGATAATAATTCTTCCGTCTGCTCTATAAATGTTTTTCTTGCCTCAAAGAATCTTTTCTTCTCTTCTTCTGCGTTATAATGCGTTCCCCTGTTTACAACAGCACTGGCATTATAAACAATAAGAACATGTCCTATTCCAATTCCTCTTGAAGTTCCTATTCCTCTTTCCATACATATGCCCCCATTCTACTGATTAAACACATACCTTATCATGTTAACAATAGTTTCTGATGTATCTCTTGAATATATTGTCTCCCTTGCAAGAACCGGATTATCTGTGATAACGCCGTCAACGCCTTTATTAGTCAGGTTCTTGATAGAATCTTTATTATTAACCGTCCACGCATACACTTGTTTACCTGAATTATGAATTGCATCAATAGTTCTCTTTGATAAAAATGCTGCATTAACACTAAAGAAATCTATATTCTTCATATCATAATAATCGCCATACGCCGCTGATAATATATATCCAACTCTAATATTTTCATCACATGATTTTGCTGCCGATAAAGCTGAACTGCTAAATGATGTTATTACGCAATCATTCTCCATATTATATTTTTCAATAAGAGCGACCGTTTTCCTTGCAAGTTCTTCTCCATTATCAGCAGGTTTTAATTCTATATTAAGCTTTATCTTTCCCTGTGCAAGTTCTAGTACTTCTCTAAGTCCTGGCACTTTCTCACCTTTATATTCATCTGAATACCATGAACCTGCATCCAGCCTTCTAACCTCTTTATATGTCATATTTACAATATTTTCATCCACACCTGTTGTACGATATGCATTAGAATCATGCATCACTATGACTTCTCCATCACTTGTAAGCTGTACATCAAGTTCAATATAATCTGCCATATCATCTATAGCTTTCTGGAATGCGGCCATCGTATTCTCAGGTGTCTCTGTTGAAGCCCCCCTGTGAGCCATAACCTTAGTCTCATGAAAGATAGCTACATTTTCAAATGGATTATTGTTAAATGTCATTATTAGATAAAATGCATCTGCAACAACAGCAGCAGTTAAAACAATACTATATATTATCTTTCTTCTTTTTGCAGGACCTTCCTGTATATCTGTGAACTCAAATGTAATATCGTCTACATCAGTATATTTGTAATACATATGTGAAATAGCCGAAAAAGACAGTGGTATTGCTACACATACAAGAATACATTTTATAATTAGTCTTTCTGTCCTTAATGCAGACAGAAATATAGCATTTCCAAGATATGCCATATTAAGAATCTTAACACCTGCAACAAGAAATACTGATATAAGCACATAAGTTATTCCAATAATTGCAAGCATAACCAGATTATACACAACAAGTGCTGATATTGTTCCCATTGGATGCTTCTTAACCATACGGGCACTTTTCTTATATGCTTCCCTAAATCCCAGTCCTTCCATCATGCATATATTCATTGCATATATTCCAGGAATTACAATTGCGTATATAATGACAAACATAAATATAACTTCAGCCTTAATATACCAGTGATTCCTAATGATATACATTTTAATTAAGTTAGTATTAGTCTCACTGTATAAGACATTAAACCATACAGTTACATTGGAAGCCAGAATTGATATGAAGTAAAATATACTCAGACCTACATGCCTTGGCTTAAAAACATTTTTAAAAACCTTATAAGAATTATAAAATATATCAACAACAGATGCATTACATGATGTTCTCTTTGTCTCGAAACAGACTGAAAGATATGTCATCTCATAAGTGCAATAGAATACAAATATACCCACAGCAAGAAAAATTGCAAATATGACTACAGGGTGAGTCATTGCTCTCTGAATATATTCATTAGTAAGATAGTTCACTCCTGCTATCTTCATAAGAAAATTAATTGCAAATAAAACAATAGGGAATATAACAGCAAAAGCAACAAGCTTGTATGCCAGTTCAAATGTCCATACATGCCTGCTGCTGTCAATTAAAAGACTAAAATTGTTTCGTAACTTTTTAAAAATCATATAATTATCCCCGAATCAATTGTCAATAAGATGCTGATTATCTGTGAAACATCTTAATAAACTTTCTCATCTCCGCTTTGATATCCATATTCTGCATATTAAGACTTTCCGAAAAACTCTGCATAAAATCCGCAGTATATGAAAAGACAAGAATCATTGCCATAACACTGGCAATCCTGTAATCGATTGAGAATACAAAACGCTCCACAAATTTATTCAAAAATCCGAATATAAATACGGCAACAACCCCCCAGGCAAGTGTTGACTGTAAGCATATGATGCCTTTGTAATTAAACTTAAGATGATCATAATTCCACCACACTTCACCAAACAGTTTTAACATAACCTGTGCTGTAAGGTACTCAAATGCTGTAGCACATATACATCCAAAAATATACAGTGCAATATAATTATGCTCTATCGGCTTAAAAATATTAAAAGCAATCAGTGTTCCGAAACCATATATTACACAGAACGGCAGCTTGGCAAACCCTCTGTTTTCCCAGTAACCAAGCTGCTTTCTGATAACTACACATTCCATACACCATCCAAGAAAGCTGTATATAAAAAACCATATAACCAGCTGGCTTATATTCATGCTTCTAAATGTTATACCCAGTATATGTGACATAATGTCCCCTCCATCATTAAATGGAAAATTCTCCCCTTAATTAAAGGAGCTCCTCAAGAGTCTTTCTTATTGCACTGATGAAATCCTGTGTATTAAGTGTTACAGGATTCTCCATTGTTGTAATAAGTGCAAGATCCTTTGTCATCTTTCCATCTTCAATAGTCTTAATGCATGCACGCTCAAGAGTATCAGCAAATTTTCCAAGCTCAGGAATATTATCCAGCTCTCCTCTTTTTCTTAAAGCGCCTGTCCATGCGAATATAGTAGCAATAGGGTTAGTAGATGTTTCTTCCCCCTTAAGATGCTTATAATAATGTCTCTGTACTGTTCCGTGTGCAGCTTCATACTCATAGTATCCATTAGGTGATACAAGAACAGAAGTCATCATTGAAAGTGAACCAAATGCTGTGGCTACCATATCACTCATAACATCTCCATCATAGTTCTTACAAGCCCAGATATATCCACCCTCTGAACGGATAACTCTTGCTACTGCATCATCTATAAGAGTATAGAAGTATATTATGCCAGCTTCTTCAAACTTATCCTTATACTCAGCATCGAATATCTCCTGAAATATGTCCTTAAATGTATGGTCATACTTTTTAGAGATTGTATCCTTAGTTGCAAACCAGAGATCCTGCTTTGTCTCAAGCGCAAAATTAAAGCAGCTTCTTGCAAAGCTCTCGATAGAATCGTTGAGATTATGCATTCCCTGAAGAACTCCTGCGCCCTTAAAGTTATGAATAAGCTCTCTTGTCTCTTCACCAGCCTCATTAGTAAATACAAGCTCTGCCTTACCAGCCTCAGAAACCTTCATCTCAGATGCCTTATACACATCACCATACGCATGTCTTGCAATTGTGATAGGCTTCTTCCATGTCTTAACATATGGCTCAATACCCTTAACGATAATAGGAGCTCTGAATACTGTACCATCAAGCATGGCTCTTATTGTTCCATTAGGGCTCTTATACATCTCTTTAAGGTTATATTCTGTCATTCTTGCTGCATTAGGCGTAATTGTTGCACACTTTACTGCAACACCATACTTCTTAGTAGCTTCTGCTGAATCTATAGTCACCTGATCATTAGTCTCATTTCTATGTACAAGACCTAAATCATAATATTCTGTGTTAAGATCAATAAAAGGAGTGAGCAGCTCGTCCTTGATAAGCTTCCACAATACTCTTGTCATCTCATCTCCGTCCATCTCTACAAGTGGAGTTGTCATCTTAATTTTGTCCATAATATAAAGAACCTCTCTTTCTTTTTCTTACCTGATTAATTATTATAATTTATTTCAAATATTTTGTAAACAGAAACTGACTTGTATTAGCCTGATTACTTTGTTATAATTCATAAGTAATTTTTACACACTACATTTAACAATGCACAGATTGTGCAGTCATAATTATGGAGGTACAGATACATGTGTGGATTCGCAGGTTTTACTGGATACTTGGCTGATGGTGATGCTGTTCTTGAACGCATGATGAACAAAATTATTCACAGAGGCCCTGACAGTGCTGGTAAATACATTGATGATAAAGCATACATGGGCTTTAGAAGACTTTCTATCATTGACCTTGATAACGGAAGCCAGCCTATGTTTAACGAAAATAAGAAGATAGTAATAACATTTAACGGTGAGATATATAACTATCAGGATTTAAGAAAAGACCTTATAGAGAAAGGTCATGTATTTGCTAACAATTCAGATACTGAAGTTCTCATTCACTCATACGAGGAGTATGGCAAGGACATGCTTAACAAACTTCGTGGAATGTTTGCATTCGTAATCTGGGACAGTGAAAAAGAAACTCTTTTCGGAGCAAGAGACTTCTTCGGAATCAAGCCTTTCTACTACACAGTTGCAGACGGCAACATGATATATGGTTCAGAGATTAAAAGTATCTTAGAGCATCCTGCTTATAAGAAAGAGGTTAATCCTGTTGCACTTGAGAATTATCTCACATTCCAGTACTCAGTACTTGATGAAACATTTTTCAAAGGAATATTCAAGTTGATGCCTGGTCACTGCTTTACATTCCACAAAGGCGAGCTTAACATTGAAAGATACTGGGAGCCAACATTTGATGCTGATGAGAGCAAGTCTTTAGATGAATTTGTTGATGAAATCGACGATGTTATGCATGATTCAGTTGAACACCATAAAATCAGTGATGTTGAGGTTGGTTCATTTCTCTCAAGCGGTGTTGATTCAAGCTATGTTGCTGCTACATTTAACGGTGACAAAACATTTACTGTTGGATTTGATTATGAAAAATACAACGAGATTGACTATGCCAAAGCTTTATCTGACAAGATTAAGATTGACAATTATTCAAAGCTTGTTTCAAGTGAAGAATACTGGGCTGCAATTCCTAAAATCCAGTATCATATGGACGAGCCTTTAGCTGACCCTGCTGCCATTGCACTTTACTTTGTAAGCCAGACAGCAGCCAAGCATGTAAAGGTTGCCATGTCAGGTGAAGGTGCTGACGAGTTCTTCGGTGGATATAACATTTACAGAGAACCACTTGACCTTGCAGAATTTCAGAAGCTCCCTAAGGGCTTAAGAAAAGGACTTGCCAATATTGCCAACGCTATCCCATTCAAATTCAAGGGAAAAAGCTTCTTGAACAGAGCAAGCAAGACAGTTGAAGAAAGATTCATAGGTAATGCTTTCATGTTCAATGAAAAAGAGCGTGCCAGGATATTAAAGAATCCTACCGGCAAGTATGACCATAAGGAACTTACAAAGCCTTTCTATGATAAAGTTGCTGATAAGGATGATGTTACTAAGATGCAATATATTGATATCAATTTCTGGTTGATAGGCGATATCTTACTTAAGGCTGACAAGATGAGTATGGCTCATTCTCTTGAGGTAAGAGTTCCTTTCCTTGATAAGGAAGTATTCAATGTTGCCCGTACTATTCCAACTAAGTACAAGGTTAACAAGAGTAATACCAAGTATGCCATGAGACAGGCTGCCCATAGACATCTTCCAGACATGGTTGCTGAGAAGAAGAAACTTGGATTCCCTGTTCCTATCAGAATCTGGCTCAAGGATGAGAAGTACTACAATATGATTAAAAAGGCTTTCACAAGTGAAGCTGCTGAAAAGTATTTTAACACTGATGAGATTGTTAAATATCTTGATGACCACAAAGAAGGTAAGGCCGATAATTCACGTAAGATATGGACAATTTACATGTTCCTTGTATGGTATGAAGATTTCTTTGGTAACGGAGTAAAAGAAGCTGCTTAAGATATTTTTCGTCGCTTTTTTCGTCGCTTTTTCAACGAAAAAAGCGACGAATTATTTTAATCTATACAACTTGCCTTTTGTTTTCCCATTATCAATGAGTTTATCAAGTGCAATTAATTCCTTTAACAATTCCTTTGTCCTAGTATCCTTTAATCCCAGATTATCAGCTATTTCAGCTGTTTTGTGCCATTCACCATCATTTAATAATTTTAAGATTTTTTCATATTGTTCTATCTTTTTCTTTGATGATTTTTTCGTCGCTTTCTCATAGCTATCTGGCAGCAAAACTTCATCATCCGCTTCCAAAAATGCCGGGTGGATTGGAATTCTTATTCTCATAGCTCGCCTATCTTCATCCGTAAAGAACTCCGCTCTTGGTGAGCCATTTTTTTCAAGTTCTTCCTGTATAGTTGGTATACCTGAAGAATGACCTTCTGACAAATCCAGTTCTTTTAAAAACTCGCCAAGTCGTCTATTTCTATAATACCTAGAAACAAATCTCTTTCCCTCAGATATTGTCTTCTCTGAAATAGATCTGTCTATCCCCGGAAAATTCATTATATTTATGCAATCCGGCTCTATCTCTATAGTTACTGGTTCAAAGGACATATAATCTCTGTGATAAAAGGCATTTACAACAGCCTCCTCTATCGCCTGATATGGATAATTGAATATCCTTAACGCCTCCATCTGATTTGGTACTTTAATTACCTTCTCTCGAATAATCAAATTACGAAATCTTTCCATTGTTGCCTGAATCATCTGTGGCACAGAACCTGTAATATTGGGGAAATCTTCACTAATACTTGGATTTTCAATACTTCCTTTAGGAAAGGATGTCATCTGTACATAAGTATATCCAAAGAATTTTTCTGGATGTTCACAGAACATCATAATTGCCACATTCTGAATATATCTGAGTTCTGGCGGACCAATCAATAACTGCATATCATTAAGTATTTCCTCAACACCACGTTCCCTTACCTGTTTAGCAAGCTTACTACCGGTTTTTCTCAAATGATCTTCTAACAGCACCGGTGAAATATCCTCAAATGTTGCCTTATGGTTTGCTCTGCAATCAAACGGAGTTTGATCTGACATATTAATCAGTTCTCGCTCCTGTTCACTATTTGCCTTAACAGAACTTGTCTGATAACGAATATAATAATTGTACTTCTTTTCTTTCTTACTTGTTACATGCTCTGGTGATTTATAAGGTCGCTGCTGTCCTGTTCTGACAACAATTACAAAAATCCATTTTCCATCCACTTCTGCTGGTATCCCCTGTGGAAAGTAGGGTGGAGAAATCAAATTATTGTACCCCAACATATCTTTCTGTATTGAATCCAACATATATTCAGGTAAGCCCTTTACCGGACGCTTGGCAACACCATTTTCTTCCTCAACGCCTACAACAATATAACCGCCGCCATCATTATTATAATCATTTGCGAATGCACAGACACTATGGTAGATATCGTCAGGATTCCACCCAGTCTTAAACTCTATTCGGTCTGATTCTAATTTTCTTTTGTTTAATAAATCCTCTACATCCATTTCAAGTTCCATAGCGTCATCTCCATTCCTACACAGCTATATTCTAGACATAATTATCATTTCTAATTTTCTTAATATCTTATTTGATTCACTCAATCAATATTTCTAAAGGTTCTGATTTAACAATGTTTTCAAATTCAATGCTTCTTCCTAAGTAAGTGTAACACCTTTTCCCATCTTTTCATGGTTCAAAGCCCAGTCCCGCAAATCATACTTAGCAATTCCACCATTCCATGATATTTTGTTCAATTCTTTTCTCCTCTATTAATCAGCATAATATTCTGCCATAAATTGCATGCCATTTCCTTCATTATTCTGAATATACTGTAATAGTTTCTTATCAAACCTGTCATTCATATATTGAACAATTATTGGACATACCCAATATTGACTTCCCTCCTGTGGCTTCATACCCATTTCTAAAGCATCAAGATAATCTGATGAATGAAATTTAATACTATCTATAACTGACAACAAACTCAAAAATATATCTGTAATATTTTGAAGTGTCTCTATAAGCTCTTTATCTTTATTCTCCTTTTTGTCCTGATATATATAATTATCCATTACAAATCTAATGCCATTCGCATGTACATAATTATTTAACTTTCTATCCTCTATCAACCACTTATCTACAAGAAAATTTTCAAATATATATTTGACCTTTTCATTATTACTTACCAAATATGATTTGTATTTTGATGTGTCAAAAAATTGTTTTCTATCCTCTTTGTTTTCTGAGCTTTCCAATACATTATAAATCCATTTTTCCATAGCTAGTTCTGCGTCGGTTTTTCTTTCACCTGAAACCAATATAGACACATCTAACTCTATCATTTTCATCATAGATTCCGAGTTTATGGTGAATTTTTCTGCTTCTTCATCCGTTAAACCATGTTTGTTCTGTATAACATTCAATACAAATAAATACTGCATTAAATCATCTCTATACTTCCGTAATAAAGTATACGCATCCGAGTAGGCATCTCTATAACAACAAAAATCAATAGTCTCTAGGGTTTTACATATTGACATCATTGTCTCTCCAGATAACATATATGGTCCTTTTTTTCCATAAGATACATCTACAGACGAAAATGTTGAATCTGCTAAAAAAAAGAATATATACCATATATTTTCAATATCTTGGGAATTAAACTTATAATTAGTGTCTTCTATATTATCCATATGTTCCCCCTTAATCAAGCTACTCTGTTAACCCCAGTTTTTTCTCTATCAGATTCACTTTTTGAATATTAGTATATCTCTTAGATTTAATTCTATCTGCACGTTTATTAACAAGTTCATCAATCCAATCGTGCATAATATACATATATTCTTGTATCATTCTCTCATTTAGTTTTAATTTCAACATCTCGTCTAAAACAAACAATCTTTCCGCGATAAAAATTAAATCTATATAATATACCATATCTTTTCCTGATATCAATCTATTTTTCTTTTTACCAAGTAAATGTGAGAAATCATTTCTAGTGTCTGAAATAGTTTTATAAAATTTCTTTTTAGTTGTTCCTAATTCTTCAAGTATTTGACAATTATATTTTCGATGATAGTAGAAAAATGTTCTAAACACACGTTCAACATTTTCATAATATGTTGAATCACTACATTTAGAATTTTGTATCCTTTTTACATCAAGTAATTCTTTATAATAAATAGAATGCATAAATATACCATCTATCGTGTGTGTAATCAATTCAATTTTATGATTAGTAACAACATGTTCATAATATTCCGATATGATATACGAGATTGAGGCAATTGATTGTTTATGTATATTGTCAATATCTATCAAACTTTTAGAATTGATATTTTCCGCTGTAATGTCACAAAAAGCTGCCTCCTGTTCAATAAAGTGATTTGCCGTTGTATATCGTATTACCCACTTGCTTGTATCTATCTCTTTTTCATTGTAACTTAAACTACATCTGATTGGATATGCTCCTAGCATCAGAAATAGCAAATCATATAATTTAAAAAACACTTTCAGCAATCCATTTTCTTTTTTTCTTCCTATCAACTCAATCATCAAGCATTCTTCTTTTTTATATATTCTTATATTCGTGTTAATATATTCAAAAGAAAATGGTTGTATAGATTGGATAATAAATGCTTTATGACTTAACTTTGCTTTTACAACATTCATACATTCTTACCTGTTTTTCTACAACTCCTTAACAATTCTCATAAACTCTTCATATGAGTAAGCACCATTATATCCTGGATTCTTTGTTTCAAACACCATATAATACTTGTACATTCTTCCAGCCATTTCAGCCCATTTTGCCCCAGTTTCTGCTTTTTCTTTGGACTCTGAATTTTCAAGTTGGTCTCCTTTTGTTTCTATCAGAAGCAGCTTGCCACTTTCTGTTTTTACCATTAAATCCGGATATGCGTTTACAGCACCATTTATGGCAAATCCTTTTCTTGCGATATTTCTATGCCACCATCTTACATTGTTTAAAGAAGATAATTCCATAACAACCTTTCGTTCATATTCTGTATCAAAGTTTTCTTCTTCGCTATACAAAGATTTTGGAATCGACGCAATAGTATTTGTCGGTGATATCTCTCTTGGTAATTTATATGATGGCTGACAAGAGATTTTATCTTGTTCAACCCACTCATAAAACATTTTCTTTGCATATTCATTCAAAAGAGAATTAACTTTTTTATTAATTTTCAAAGCATAGATACCAGGTGTCTGTTCCATGTCTGTCAATTGATCTTCTGTCAAATTCTGAATAATTCTGTCTACATATATATCCAGATCTCTATCATTTACCGCATTATTCTTTGATAATTTCTTTATTATCATATCCTTGCACAGACGTATTTTCCTATCTGATGGCTGTTCATCAAACCACTTTTTCACATTTTGATTGTCGAATCCCTGCAATTTCCATGCTTTAGGCATCGCATCAGAATCATCAATATCTATACGGGCTATTTCAGAATCCACACTATCAAAATCTATAACCGTATCTTTATCTAATAAAGAAAATCCTGCATATAAATTTTCCTTGGATAGAGGCTGTTGCACATGTTCAGAAAACAGAGAACGTCCTGTCTCAATCATAAATTGTGGTATTTCCATACTGCTAGCTTCATCTGCAAATAATTGATTCAGTTTATAATGTTTCATTTTATCCCCTACTTCCGGTGGTACAGGTACATAATTTTCTTCTGTCTCCTGAAATTCCTGCCAATACAATTCATTCTGTGATTTTGCATGTTCAAGCATATCGTTAATCGCATTAGATGATACTGAACTATCTTCTGTTCCTGTTTCAGCAGATTCACTCTCCAATGTTTCCAACTGTATCTTCATTAATTCTACATTTAATCCGTCAAGTTCGTCTGTATCCTTATCATCATTACCAACTTGAATATTGTCAAGTGGCAGCTCTGTCTGACTATTAGTTTCCTGTTTTGTCTGCCGTTCATCAACTACATCTTCACAGTCATCTACTCTATAATCTTTACTGGTAAATCCTGCTGCATTAAGTCCAACTACTACCTTATCAAGAGTTGCATAAAATGCGTTTGATGATGTAATTACATATGAAAGATTTAAGACTTCGCTTTTATTCTTTTTTGTATTAGGCAATCTTAAAATTCTACCCAATATCTGCTCCACATCTATACTTGATGTTCTATTTGCTACTGTGGCTAGTATATATGCAAAAGGACAATCCCAACCTTCCTTCAATGCATTAACTGTTATAATATATCTAATATTGCAATCTGAACTACTCAAATCTATATTCTTTAGTTCATCCTTATCCGCTGTTTTTATTGCAATTTCAGACTCTGGTATTCCCATCTCCATTAAAGTATGCTTAATCTTCTCATATGTTGTACTGTCATCATTGTTTCTAGGCTGTGCCTGAAATAGTACAATAGGACGAATATATTTACCTCCATTTTTCTGTTCCTGAACTGCCTCTAATTCCAGCTTTCTTCTTAATGATACAGCAGATATAAAAACATCTTCCTGTGATTTTCTGTTGTATACAATTACGGGTAGCTTTACCATGTTTTCAGCTTTTAACTGTCTAGCATCTACAAATGAAATTATATTACTTTCCCTCTTCGGTGTTGCCGTTAGATCAAGTACAAATGACGGATTAAAATTCTGTAACATTTCCTTACTAAGTTTGCTCGTTGCATGATGGCTCTCGTCAACAATAACAACAGGATTCAGTTTGCGAATAACCTGAATCAAAGCTGTTTCATCTGTATCTTCTAATAAATTACTGCTATCCTGTTTAAATCTTACAAATGATAATAAACTACCATTTTCCTGATATGCTTTTCTTCCGTCTTTTTTACTTGTCCTAAATGAATCGTAACTTAATACAAAAATAGACAAATTATCACTTACTGATGTTGGATTAAAATTTTGTCCATTCAGAAGCTGTTGCTTTGAGTAAACTTCTACTTTATTTCCAAAATCAACATCTATCTTCTTTCTATATGCATGATTCTTATCTGTTAATGTCTTATACGTCTGTGACAAGATAGCATCTGATGGTACAAGCCATACTACTGCCTTAGGATGTATGTGTGGCATAGAAGCAAATATCGGTTTGAGTGAATTTGCTGCCAGAAAAGTCTTTCCTCCTCCCGTTGGAACTTTAAAGCAAACCTGAGGAACACCTGCTAGTTCAGGATTATATGGTGGCATACCATCTATTCCAACATTAATTCCTTTTTCATTCCACAAAGCATTATAGGCTTTACTTATATTCTGCTTTTCTATCAGCAATTCTAAAAATCTGTCTAAATCTTTTATTACCTGTAACTGATATTTTTTTAATTCCATATCTCATTCCTTTCTAGATATGTTCAATATCTCTTGGTATTTTCTTAAATGTGATATTCCATTTTTGTAAGTCACTATCTGACAATGCACAAGAATCCGCATACATAACATATGCCTGTTCTTTCTTATGTACACTTGTCAAAAATTCATAATCAAGTATTGTTACTCTATCTTTTTCATAATAAAAATAATAGGCTATATCATTATATGAACCAAGAAAATACTTTTCCTGTATATCTTCTTTATACTCAATCCCATTTGTCTCTGTATACCAGACATACTTTCTGACTTCAGTTATATCTACCTCGTCATTTATCGTTCCATCTTGCATAAATAATGAATTTCCTAACTCATAATATGAAAAGTTTCCACCTGTTCCTTCTACTGCGTTCTTTCCTTCTCCATAACCATTTATTACTCGTTTCACACGCTCTGCAGTAATTGTATCTGCATAATCTCCCATTTCTACAAGAATAAATTTTCTATTGCCTCCGTCTGACTTGTTCATATTCAAAACAGCATGAGCTGTTGTACCGGAACCGGCAAAAGAATCAAGAATGATAGAATTAGAATCCGATGTTATTCGAACAATCCGTTCAATTAATTCAAATGGTTTGGGAGTGGAAAACCCAGTAATATTAAGATTTTTAAGCTGATTAGATGCCCCTTGTGTGTGATTCACATCGTCATAATGCCAAAGAGTTCTATTAACAACACCTTCATGTTCAAATAAAAATTTTTTTATACGTGGCATTTTTGCTGTTCCATCAACACCCCAAAACAAGCGATTATCCTCCTGAAATACTTCTGTTTGTGATTTTGAATATTTCCAAACAGCTGTTTCCTTTGGAAGAACTTCTTTCCCTGTTTTAGGATTTACAATTGGATAATACAAATTAGGGCGTTCTTCCCTCGTTTTATTACAAGTGTATGTGGCAGAATTCCAGTCTCCTCTATTATCATTATCTGGATTTGAATAATATTTTAATTGTTTTTGAGTAAGCGGTAACCTGTGTGGTTTCCACAACATACTATTTTTACTATATACCAAGATATACTCAATATCATTGCTAAAAAAACGAGCATCATTTGAAGGCGATGCTTTTTTAAACCATGAAATCGAATCAATATAATTTGTTGCTCCAAATATCTCGTCACATATTATTTTGAGATTTGCATATTCATTTCCATCAATACTTATAAAAATTGCTCCATCATCTGACAATAATTTTTGTAACAACACAAGCCTTGGATACATCATACATAACCATTTATCATGCCTTGATAAATCCTCCCCCTCTTTACCAACGACTTCTCCAAGCCACTTCTTTATCTTTGGATCATTTACGTTATCATTATATATCCATCCTTCATTTCCGGTATTGTAAGGTGGATCTATGTATATACATTTGATTTTTCCTTCATACTGCGGAAGAAGCGACTTCAAAGCTTCAAGATTATCACCATGAATTATCATGTTATTGCTGTGAATCTCCTCTTTGTGCATACCACTTTCATCAAAACTATACTTTCTTTCAAGTACTTTATACGGAACATCTTTATGATGATTAATTACTTTGTCTTTTCCTATCCAGTCTAATGTAGGCATATATTGCTCCTTCTCTGTAACTACTGTAATGTTTCTATTGTTTCAATTATGTTTTCTGCTTTATCCGTCAAAACATATTTGCCTCTTGTTTTTTGCTCTATATAATCTTGCTTTTGCAAAATACTAAACATACTGTTAATCTTCATCTTGCTACATTTTAAAGTTGTCGCTATCTCCTGCTGTGTTAATGGAATCACTTTTTCATCCAGAATCACAACTTCATTATCATGCATAAACTTTAAAAGATCATAATAATCATTCAGAAATAATTTGATACCCATGTTTTCTCCCTACATTACAAATCATAATCTACTTGTAAATTATATCATATTTTTGTGATGTTATAAATATCATTTTTTTGTTATCTATTTATCCTTAACGACTAAAAGCAGAGGATCACCTTCCTCTGCCCCTATTCCACAACCTATCTTCAACCTTTACTTTATCAACATTTCTAATAACACTCTCATCATAAATCCTCTTGAACTTCTCATAAAGTTCTTCACTATCCAGTTTCATCAACAGCAGTTCTTTTAAATTCATAACTATAACACATAAAATACCCTCCTTACTGGTTTATCCAGTAAAGAGGGTACATAATCACATATCATATGTCCGTGCCTTATTTGATATTATGAGTAAAATATTACGCTGTAATTGTTGTTCCAGTCTTTCCTGCAAGACCTTCCTTAGCTTTCTCAAGATTAGCTATAACAGCCTTTCTTTCCTTATCAGCTGTTACGAATCTGATAGATGCGTCAACCTTAGGGAAAGTTGTAACTGCTGGGAAATGACCATCTTTAATATACTGGTGAAGATCTGATGCAGAAACTGTATCAAATACCTTCTCCTCTGGTGTTCCCTTTCCAATAGTAAGCTTGTCATATGCTGTAAGGAAAAGTAATGTTCCTGCTCCAACAAGTTCTGCTAACTTGGCAGCTGTATAATCCTTTTCAATAATAGCACTTGCACCCTTAAGATGTGAACCTTGCTGTAATACAGGAATTCCACCACCGCCCGCTGCAATAACAACCTGATCTGCATCAAGTAATGCCTTGACAGCATCAATCTCATATATATCAATAGGCATAGGTGAAGCAATTATTCTTCTGAACTTACCTGGCTCTTCTTCAACTACATAATTTCCCTTCTCTTCTTCAGCATCAGCTTCTTCTTTAGACATATATCTACCAATAACCTTAGATGGTTCACTGAAAGCAATGTCAAAAGGATCAACTCTTACCTGAGTAATAATAGTTGAAACTGTCTTATATATTCCTCTGTTAATAAGCTCTTCTCTTATGGCATTCTGAAGATCATATCCAATATAACCTTCACTCATGGCTCCGCATACAGACATAGGAGCAACTGTTCTGTCATCAGGCTCAAGTCTTGCAAACTCAGTCATTGCTGTCTGAATCATACCCACCTGTGGTCCATTACTGTGCGTAATAACAACCTGATACTTAGCTTCTACAAGATCAGCTATTGCCACTGCTGCTTTCTTAACATTCTGCTGCTGCTCTGGAAATGTTTCTCCAAATGCATTTCTTCCTAAGGCAACTACAATTCTCTTATTATCCATAACATAAACCTCTCATACACGATTATTATTGATGTAAATATTATATTCCATGAACCGCCAAAAAGCAAATTATTTCAACATGTATATAGCCATTATGGCATTATAGAATTAGCACCATCAACAATCACACTCTGTCCTGAGAAATAACATGAATCCGGACCTGCTAAAAATGCAATGACAGGAGCAATATCTATCTCTGGATCACCAAAACGCTTCATAGGATTAAGGTTAACCTGCTTCGCATATTCCTCTGGAAATTTCTCAGCCCATGCCTTAGCTGCTGGTGATTCCGCTCCTGGAAGAACGATATTGACACATATACCATACTGTCCCCATTCCTTAGCTGCAATCTTAGTCATACCTCTTAATGCTTCCTTGTTAGAACCATAAGCTAACTGTCCTGCAATACCAAACATACCTGTTGCAGAAGCGAAGTTAATAATTCTTCCTTCATGCTGTTCCTTCATATAAGGGAATGCAGCCTGCATATAGTTAAGAGATCCGATTACACCACTCTGCCATGCCTTAAGCATATTATCATAAGAAGTTTCTTCAACTGGAGCAGAAGGAACAATAGCCTGTGCATTATTAACTACAACATCAACTGTTCCATACTTTTCTGCAGCAGCCTTAACAACCTCTTCAACTCTTGCTCTGTCTGCTGAATCACATGTCATGGCGAAGCCTTCTCCTCCTAATTCCTTAATTTCTGCAATTGTCTGCTCAATTGGCTCTGCTCTACGTCCCGTTGCAATAACCTTAACCCCTCTTTTTGCAAGACAAAGAGCAATTCCTTTACCTATTCCCTGACCTGCTCCTGTTACAATAGCAACTTTTTCCTTTAACTGTTTCATTAAAGTACCTCCATAATTTTTATATTTAAATTATATCAATTTTTTATAAAAAAGCAAATGAATAATTAGTCACATCTAATCCCTGTAATATAACCGCACTAAACCATCTAATCTGAATATACTAAAATATAAATTATGTTCTGAAAATAATTATTATGAATAAATTAATCACTGTTGCTGTAATAGATTCAGGAATATATCCTCATATAGATTTCAAAAACCGTATAGTAGCTTTCAAGGACTTTGTCAATGGCAGAAAAAATGCTTATGACGACTGTGGACATGGCACCCATGTAAGTGGAATTATCGCAGGCAGCGGTTATGCAAGCCACGGCAGAATAAGAGGCATCTGTCCTTCTGCCTGCCTTGCCGGAATCAAGGTATTAGACAGACTTGGCAATGGCAGGATTGAAAATGTTTTAGATGCTGCTGGCTGGATAATCTCCCATCAAAAGGATTTGAATATAAGAGTTGTCAATATATCCTTCGGTGCAACCACATTTGGCGAGAAGGAAAATCTCATTGCTCTTGAAAAAGCAATTGAAAAGCTTTGGGACAATAATATAATTGTTGTTGCAGCCGCTGGAAATGAAGGACCTAGACGACAGACTGTTGCAATCCCCGGAACCTGCAAGAAAATTATCACAGTCGGTTCCCCGGATGGCAAAGATTTCTATTCAGGAAGAGGTCCAACCAGTGAATGTATAGTAAAACCAGAGCTTATTGTAAATGGTTCATATATCAGGTCGTGCAATAATTCCGTTAGCGGATATTCTGTAAAAAGTGGAACTTCCATGTCTGCCCCGGTTGTTTCAGGTGCAATTGCAGATGTTCTGATAAAAAAAGACATGTCTCCTAAAGAGATAAAGAAAAGGCTCCATTCCTGCTGTACTAAAAAAGCCCTGCCAGATAATCTGCAGGGCTGGGGATTATTAAATCTTTCCGAATTCATGAATATATGAACTATTTTGTGTTGACTGCCATAAGAATATCAATCATAAAATACTGTATAAGAATAAGTACAAGTGCAAGCACTACGATAACAACAAGCGGAATCCACTTATGCTTCTTTAATCCCTGTCCTTTCTGATTCTGTTTTTTAAAATTACGACTGTCTACCATCAGACTGTACCTCCAATCCATTCCTTAATATTATTGTCAAGCCAGCTTACCCATTCTTCAAAGCCTTCGCCAGTCTTAGCTGATACGAAAAATACCTTTGCCAATGGATTTCTTTCGTGAATTCTTTCAACAACTGCTTTGTCATCAAAATTAAAATACTCTTTAGTATCTATTTTATTGATAAGAACTACATGACACACCTCGAACATAAGAGGATACTTAAGTGGCTTATCATCGCCCTCAGGATACGAAAGAATAACAACATTGCATGATGCACCTGTATCTGTCTCAGCCGGACATACAAGATTACCGACATTCTCCATAACAAGAAGGTCAAGCCCGTCTGTGTCAAATTCGTCAAGTGCCTGCATAGTCATATGAGCGTCCATCGCACATTCTCCGCCTGTATGCACCTGAATTGAAGCAACCCCTGCTGCCGCCATCTTCTCAGCATCAACAGAAGAATCAATATCTGCTTCCATTACACCTATACGATATCTGTCTCCTAACATATTAGCTGTTCTTATCAGAGTCGTAGTCTTACCTGCTCCCGGACTTGACATAAGATTAACCATAAATGTTTTCTCTTCCTTAAGCCTTGCCCTTGTCTTAGCAGCTATCTCATCATTAACTGCATAAACACTCTGATGTACATCAATTACTCTTACATTACCCATTCTGGTTCTCTCCTAAATATTGTGCTGCATTGTCTTTTAGCCATTCGCACCATGCATCCATTCCTTCTCCTGTTCTTGCAGAAATAGGGAAAATTACTGCTTCCGGATTTCTCATTGCAATATTATCCTTAACCCTATCCATATCAAAATCAAATGCCGGCATGGAATCAATCTTATTAATAATCACAACCTGACACTTCTCAAACATAAGTGGATACTTAAACGGTTTATCATCTCCTTCCGGAACTGAAAGAATTGCCACATTAAGACATGCGCCTGTATCAAACTCAGCCGGACACACAAGATTACCAACGTTCTCGAGTATAATAAAATCAAGTGTATTATCTGCTTCAGCTTCTAACGCAGCCATTCCCTGTCTTGACATATCAGCATCAAGATGACACATTCCTCCTGTATGCAACTGTACTGCTGGCACTCCTGCCTTAGCAACAGTAAGTGCGTCAACATCAGAATCAATATCTGCTTCCATTACACCTATATTAAAATGTTCCTTAAGTCTTTCAATTGTACCAACAATAGTTGTAGTCTTACCCGAACCGGGACTTGACATGACATTCATATAGAATACATTTTTCTTCTTTAACTCTTCTCTTAATCTGTCAGCATCAGCGTCATTGTCCTCTAAGATAGTTTTCTTAAGGTCAATTATCTTCATGCTTCTTTCATTATAACTATTATTCATAACAACTCCAATTAGTAATCCTTAGCCATCTGCACATAACCAAGCTTCTCAAATCCAGCCTTCTTATATGCTTTCACTGCCCTTTCATTCTCCTCTTCAACCTCAAGTCTGAACCTGACAGCTTCTTTTCCATACATATTATCAAGATGTTCAAAGAACACTCCTGCTATACTCTTTCCTCTGTAATCCGGCTTAATATATATATCTTCAACCCACACACAATTACCCCCACATTCAGTAGAATAACTGTGTGCAACCATTGAATAACCCATGATGACACCTGTGTTATTCTCGAACACAAAACACTCTATAAATGGATTATCTCCAAGACAATCCGCAATATCCCTTTTCATAACATCCTCTGAAGGGTCTGAAAGCAGTGCTGGTGAGGCATAAAACACCTTCATCATCTCAAGGACTTCTGAAGAATCCTCTTCTTTCATGCTTCTTATAATAATATTATCCATATGAATCATTCCTTTATTACATAATAATTAATGATATCATAGTATTTATTTATTGGCAAATTAAAAGACGCGGACTGCCAAACTGACAGCCCGTGCCTTTCTTATTATAATTTATTCATTTTTTAACGTACACTCACGAACCCGTGCTTTCGCACTCTTTCGCCCTGCTTCGCATGGCCGTTCGTTCGTTAATGGCACAGGAAAAGTAAATGTCTGCTCTGCAGACGCTTACTTTTCCTATGTGCACATTATATTAGGAAAAAAGATATTTATTACACCAATCCCAAAATCTTAGGTAAGAACATTGAAATTGCAGGGATGTATGTAACCAGTAATAATGCTACGAAAATGATAGCAAAGTACGGTAACATGTACTTGATAACACTTTCAATAGTAACTCCACCAACACGGCAGCCCGTGAAGAGGATTGTTCCAACCGGAGGTGTAATTGTTCCGATTGATAAGTTGAAGCAGAGCAGAATACCAAACTGTATTGGGCTCATGCCAAATGCTGTACATATAGGAAGTAAAATAGGTGTAAAGATAAGAATTGCCGGTGTTACATCCATAAATGTTCCTACTACAAGTAACAGCACATTTATTAAAAGAAGAATAAGTATCTTGTTGTCTGTAAGACCAAGGATTGCTGTTGCAATCATATCAGGGATTTCTGTGAAAGCCATAGCCCATGACATGATAGATGAAAGACCAATCATAAATGTAATGATACCTGTTGTCTTTGCTGATTCAAGTACAATTCTTGGAATGTCCTTTAACTTAAATGACTTATAAATAAGTGAAAGAACTGTTGCATATACTACAGCAATTGCTGAACCTTCTGTAGCTGTGAACACACCTGCAAGAATACCGCCTATTACAATTATGATAAGTAAAAGGCTTGGAATTGCCTGCCAGAATGTCTTCATTGCAATTTTAAATGTTACTCTTTCTTCTGCCTGGTATCCACGCTTCTTAGCCATGATACCTGCAAGAATCATAACTGCTCCACCCCAGAGAATTCCTGGAATATAACCAGCCATGAAAAGTGCTGCAATAGATACACTTCCCGCGATACTTGAATATACAATCATTGTATTACTTGGTGGAATAAGCATTCCAACCGGAGCTGAAGCTACATTTACAGCTACGCTGTAGTTCTTATCATAACCTTCTTTTTCCTCTAATGGTCCGATTGTGCTTCCCATAGCTGCGGCTGCGGCTGCACCTGAACCACTGATGGCTCCAAATAACATGTTAGCAACTACATTTGACTGTGCAAGTGCTCCTGGCATTCTACCAGCAATAACCTTGGCACAATTAACAAGTCTTGTTGCGATACCGCCATTGTTCATTATATTACCTGCAAGGATAAAGAACGGAATGGCTATAAGTGAAAATGAATTCGAACCCGCGAATATTCTCTGTGCTGAAGTTGCAAAAGAAACATTTGCCGGAATCATGCATATCATTGAAACTGCTGATGAAAGACCGATTGCTACACCGATAGGAGCACCGATTATCAGCAATATAACTAATATTGTAACCATTACTAAGGCTACCTGTAATGCTATACTCATGCGAAAGTCCTCCTCATAATTATTGCTTATTTGCTTTGAGTTCAAGTCCAATATTATAAATGCTGTAGAAGATTATAATCACACCACATATTGGAATAATTGAATAGATGACACCTGTTGGAATATGAAGAATTGTATCTAACTGTACAAGATTCATTTTTGCGATTGTAAAACCACCATATACCATTACAAGTCCAGCAAAGCAGATTGTAACAAGCTCAATAATTATGCTGACTATCATCTTAGGTGTTTTAGGTAACTTATCCTTAATAACTGATATATTAATATGCTCTCTCTGTCCGAACATATATGTTGCTGATATTATAATCAGCCATACGAAACAGTATCTTGTGAGTACTTCAGTAACGCTGCTTGGGCTTTTGAAGAAATATCTTGCTATGACCTGATATGTTACCATAAGTACCATTGCAATAAATATTACAACACTTGAATATGATGTAATCTTGTCTAATACTTTTTTAGCTGCTGTCATATTATTTCTCCTCTCTTAAAGCCTGTACTTTATCGTATATTTTCTTAGTAACCTCTGACTGTCCGGAAATACTGTCAAGAAGCGGCTGGCATTTTTCTCTGAATAATTCTGTATCAGGATACACAAAAATTGCACCATTTGCCTCAGCATCCTTCTTTGCTTCCTGTACTGATTCTGCAAATGCATCAAATTCGTAATCTGTTGAATCTGCAACAAGCTTGTCAAATATTTCCTTATCAGCAGCTGACATACTGTCAAGGAAGTTAGTACTTGCTATAACTACATCAGGATGAACAATATGCTTTGTGTATGAATAATACTTAGCAACTTCATAATGCTTAAAGTCTGTATATACTCTCTCACTGTTCTCTCCCGCATCAATAACGCCCTGCTGGAGTGCTGTGTAAACCTCTGACTGTGACATTGCTGTACCAACACCACCCATGTACTTAACCATGTTAAGATATGTTGTTGAGTCATTAACTCGTACAATCATACCCTTAAGGTCATCTGGTGTATTAATTGGCTTGTTTGCATAAATATTTCTCTCACCTGCTGTATATACAGTAAGAACTTCAAAATTGAACTTTCTTGTTGACTTGAAAAGCTCATCAAATGCACCTGATAATGTAGTTCTTCTTAAATGATCCATATCATCATAAAGATAAGGTGCACCTACAATAGCAAAATCCGAATCGTATCCTTCTGGAACTGAACATGGAACAATAGCCATATCAAGTGCTCCGGTTCTTATGAACTCTGCCATAGACCCCTGTTCTCCTAACACACCGTTAGGATAAATAACCATCTTATATCTTCCGTTAGTTGCTTCTTCGAACTTATCTCCAAGTTCTCTCATTGCCTTATACTGAGGGTGATCCTCATTCTGATTGAATGCAACTCTTATAATCTTAACTTCATGTCCATCTGCTGTAGTGTTAGTGCTACACCCCGTTAATGCAGAACAGACTAATAAACTCATGCATAAAAATAATGCAATAAACTTTTTACCCATAAAAACCTCCCTGAAATTATTTCAATAATTCAGTACTTACCTTAACTACTACTTTTCTTACTGTCATAGGCTCTCCATCAGCACATGCTGGTCTGTGAACATCTGTTGGGAAAAATACACAGAAACATCCTGGTGTTGATGTAATAAATCCTTCATTTTCTACTGATTTGTAGAAAATAAGATCTCTTTCATCAAATTTTTCATCAACCTCATAATTGCCAGTATCAGGAGTAAATCCTAACTTTTCTCTACCTGAAGCTAAGAACTGTACATCAAGGTACTTCTCATGAACCTCTGGTCTTTTCTCATTTACAGAACCAGTCTCTGCATCAAATACCTGCGCGTACATAAGCTTTCCTTCAAGTTCATAAACCCCCGGTTCCATATTAACAAAATCATTTTCCTTTAAATACTTAATCGCTCTCTGTACTGCCTTCGGATAACTGGTAAAATCATCCTTTGAATTAATAGATGAAAATATCATTATTTTGTCTCCTTTCTGTCTCTGTCTTCCATAGCGTGAACCATGTTGACAATCATTCTATGTGTTGGAACATCTACTCCGGTCTTTTCTCCGGCTCTTACAACAGCTCCACTTATTGTATTAACCTCTGTGCGTCTTCCCGCCTTAAGGTCTGCATATATAGAAGTCTTTCCTTCTGGTGAACTGATAGAGGTATTTCTCACTCTTTCAATAATTTCCTGCTCATCAAACTCAAGTCCTAAAGCTTTGGCAACTGCCAGTGCTTCTTTAATAAGAGTTACAGTCATGCTCCATGCATATTCATCTGCTGCAATAAAACCGATTGGGACCTGAAGAACCCCTGTAAGAGCTGAAAGAGACACATTTGTAAAGAGCTTATCCCATATAAGCTGCTGGATATTATCATAAATGTGTGTATCAAATCCACATGAGTCAAAGCTTTCCTTAATCTTTCCAAGCATTCCGTTGCTGTCAGGTACGAGCATTCCGATATTAGTCTTTCCTTTTCCGCCTCTTCTTACATAGCCGAAATCAAGAATTGCTCCGTTATCCTCTGTTGTACCTATGATAATTCTTTCCTTAGGAACAAACTCTGAAAGAATATCCTCATGACCTGCTCCGTTCTGAAGAGTCATTACATATGTATGTTCTCCAATAATATGTCTGTTTTCTTCAAGTGCTGCTTTAGAAAAAAGTGCTTTAACAAAAAGTATTACAAGGTCAACTTCTCCAAGATTAGCACTGTCTGTCATTGCCTCAGGTCTGTAAATTACATCTTTATCATTCTCAAAAAGCTTAAGTCCGTCAGCATTGATTTTGTCAACAATTTCCTGCTTCTTATCAATCATATAGACATCATTGTGTAATGAAAGATGTCCTCCATATATTGAACCCATGGCTCCTGCACCAAGAACTGCAATCTTCATAACTGTATCTCCTTATTATTCTAACTAATTATCTTGCAAATTCAGCAAGTCCCTCAATAGCATAAGCACGGATAGGACAAGAATCAAGTCCGTAAATTGGAAGTGGTGAATATGACATGAAGAATGTATCCTGTGTAAGCTTGTCTAAGTTCTTTAATACTTCAAGGAATACAATGTTCTCTGCCATACAGATATCATGGAATGGCTTAACATCTTCGTTGCAGTTTTCAATTGAAACTCCGTCACCGAAACCAACACATTTAATCTTGTGATCTACACACCACTGTGCTGTCTCACCGTTAACAAGTAATCTCTGATCCTTGTCTGTATTAGTATCTGGAGTAAATGGGTCAATCTTGTAAGAAGAATCAATGATAAGAATATCACCTTCTTTTACCCATCCTTCTGTTGCTTTGTCAAGGTCTGCTGCACTTATGTGCTTTCTATGAGGTAATGTATCCTTGAAATCAACATAGATTGCTCTTCCCATAAATGTTGTAAGTGGAAGTTCAGCAACTGATGGCCAGTTATCATCATGATGATAAGGACACTCACAATGTGTTCCAAGGTGGCTTGTAAGATCCATTGCTGTATGGAAGTCAGGGATTGGACCGCCTGTGTTATATCTAATAAGGTGGCATCTTCTTGACTCAGTCTTTGGATCAAGTGGCTTTGTTAAATCAATTACTTTTAAATTTCCTAATTCAAATGTTGTGTTCATTCTTTTTCCTCCTGAAAAATGATTTATTGTTTTCTTGTTGATTGCAGTATACCAGTATACCGGTTAAGAATCAATTATTAAAATTAGTCAAACTTTTCACAATATCATTGTACATTTTCAACAAATCCAGTATACCGGTATACAGATTTTTAATTAATTATTGACCAATTGTATTTTTTTGTTTATTATTTTATTAATAAAAATGTATTTGAAGGGAATTTAATATTATGCAGCTTATGTCATCACTTCAGCAGGAAGCTTATAATTATATTAAAGATTTAATTCTTACCAACAGACTTGATGTAAACAGTCTGTATTCAGAAACTAAATTATCAAAAGAACTTGGAATATCCAGAACTCCTATGCGTGAAGCACTACAATGTTTAAGTCAGGACGGATATATAGATGTTATACCAAGCAAAGGATTTCGTATCAGACAGCTTAATCAGAAGGACATGAAAGAAACTATTCAGATAAGATGTGCCATAGAAGGTTTCTGTACTCATTGTCTTGCAAATGATATCAATACTGCAAGAGGTCAGAAAACTATCAGAGAACTTGGCAATATTCTTGACCTTCAATATAAAACTATTGAAGATCATCCAGATAATGACAATTATGAAGATTTCATCAGTTACGATCATCAGTTTCATCTGCTCTTAGTAAAATACATAAACAATGATGAAGTCAATCACATTTTTCAAAGACTAATGTATCTGATAAAACTTACTTCTCAGTCAGCTCTTGAGGTTGATGGACGTATTACTGGTACATTAGATGAACACAAGAAATACTTTGATTATCTCAAAGCTGGTAATGGTGATAAGGCTTATAGCATCCTTATAGATCATCTTATGATGCCTCTTAATGTTGTTAAACCTGAAAAATAAGTTAAAATCTAATATATTATAGACTTCTTCCATATCTCAACAAGTTTCCCCAATGAATATGCAGCATTTGCAGGACTTGTTGATGGAAGAATGTCTGGTTTAATTCCCAGATATTTCATCTGATATTTTTCATAATATTTTCCTGATGTTTTCCCATTACATATTACTTTTTCAATCTTAGAATTATCTATAATGCTTTTTAAATCTGTTGGCACAACATTCTTAATACTACTGTCACTAGAACCAATTATGTCACAGCTGTATATCGTATCCCACATTGCAATATTATGCTTTAACATAAATGCCTTCTTTTCTTCTATCGTCTGCGGAACTGCCTCTTCAAATACTCCACTAATCATTTTCCAGAATCTGTTCTGCGGATGTCCATAAAAAAACATCTGCTCTCTTGACTTAACTGAAGGCAGGCTCCCAAGTATAAGTATTCTTGATTCACTGTTATACAGGGGTGGAAATGGGTGTACTATATGCTCATATTTAGATTCATTCATGATTATCTCCTCATCATTATTATTATATAGTTTTAGCAACATTGTAATTAATCCTTTTAAATGCAAAAAAAGGATTCAAGCTGAAATTCAACTTAAATCCTTTAAATAGCAGGGGATGAGAGAATCGAACTCCCACCAAAGGTTTTGGAGACCCCTATCATACCATTTGACCAATCCCCTATCTTTAAGGAGAAGGATTGTTCCTTCAAAACTGCACATTAAATATATCATACCATATCTGTCTTTGCAAATACTTTTTCATCCGATTACTCTTAAGAATAACTCTCTTTGTTCTATCCAAACCGTCTTAACCTTTTCTCTTGGTTAAGCCCTCGACCTATTAGTACAGATCAGCTCCATATGTCACCACACTTCCACCTTCTGCCTATCTACCTCGTCGTCTTCAAGGGGTCTTACTAACTTATGTTATGGGATATCTCATCTTGAGGGGGGCTTCACGCTTAGATGCCTTCAGCGTTTATCCCGTCCCGACTTGGCTACCCGGCTATGCATTTGGCAATGCAACCGGTGCACCAGAGGTCAGTCCATCCCGGTCCTCTCGTACTAAGGACAGCTCCTCTCAGATATCCTACGCCCACGCCGGATAGGGACCGAACTGTCTCACGACGTTCTGAACCCAGCTCGCGTACCGCTTTAATGGGCGAACAGCCCAACCCTTGGGACCTACTACAGCCCCAGGATGCGATGAGCCGACATCGAGGTGCCAAACCACTCCGTCGATGTGAACTCTTGGGAGTGATAAGCCTGTTATCCCCAGGGTAGCTTTTATCCGTTGAGCGATGGCAATCCCACTTTCATACCACCGGATCACTAAGTCCTACTTTCGTACCTGCTCCACCCGTCGGTGTCGCAGTCAAGCTCCCTTCTGCCTTTGCGCTCTTCGAATGGTTTCCAACCATTCTGAGGGAACCTTTGAGCGCCTCCGATACTCTTTCGGAGGCGACCGCCCCAGTCAAACTCCCCACCAGACATTGTCCCCCAGCCGGGTCACGGCTGCAGGTTAGAAGCCCAGTACTGCAGGGGTGGTATCCCAACATCGACTCCGCAGCAACTGGCGTCACTGCCTCTTCGTCTCCCACCTATCCTGTACATGCAATACCGAACCCCAGTATCAAGCTAGAGTAAAGCTCCATGGGGTCTTTCCGTCCTGGCGCAGGTAACCAGCATCTTCACTGGTATTTCAATTTCACCGGGTGCATTGTCGAGACAGTGCCCAAATCATTACGCCTTTCGTGCGGGTCGGAACTTACCCGACAAGGAATTTCGCTACCTTAGGACCGTTATAGTTACGGCCGCCGTTTACTGGGGCTTAAATTCAATGCTTCACCTTGCGGCTAACATCTCCTCTTAACCTTCCAGCACCGGGCAGGCGTCAGCCCATATACCTCACCTTTCGGTTTTGCATAGACCTGTGTTTTTGCTAAACAGTTGCTTGGGCCAGTTCTCTGCGGCTCCATCTCTGGAGCACCCCTTCTCCCGAAGTTACGGGGTCATTTTGCCGAGTTCCTTAACAATGCTTCTCCCGCCGGCCTTAGGATTCTCTCCTCATCCACCTGTGTCGGTTTACGGTACGGGTACATCAAACACTATAGCGGCTTTTCTCGACACAAGCTCCACATGCTTCGCTACTTTGGTTCGCTCCACATCGCGCCCTTGAGTTGACAGACGGATTTGCCTATCTGTCCTCTGCTGCGCTTGTACCGGACTTTCCTTTTCCGGCTCATGCTTCCCTCATGTGTCCCCACATTTCTGATTTGATGCAGTACAGGAATTTCAACCTGTTATCCATCGACTACGTCTTTCGACCTTGCCTTAGGCCCCGACTTACCCAGGGCAGATCAGCTTTACCCTGGAAACCTTAGATATTCGGCCTTGAAGATTCTCACTTCAATCTCGCTACTCATTCCGGCATTCTCTCTTCAAGACAGTCCACCATTCCTTTCGGTATGGCTTCGTTCCGTCTTCAATGCTCCTCTACCAATTCATTAGAATTCCTAAGCTTCGGTGTTGTGTTTTAGCCCCGGACATTTTCGGCGCAGGACCTCTCGACTAGTGAGCTATTACGCACTCTTTTAATGTGTGGCTGCTTCTGAGCCAACATCCTAGTTGTCTTCGAAATCCCACATCCTTTTCCACTTAACACACACTTTGGGACCTTAGCTGTAGGTCTGGGCTCTTTCCCTTTTGACCACCCAACTTATCTCGTGCAGTCTGACTCCCTGGCATCATCTGTCCGCCATTCGCAGTTTGATATTCTTCGGTAGGCTTTGACGCCCCCTAGGAAATTCAGTGCTCTACCTGCGGCAGACTAACCAGAGGCTAGCCCTAAAGCTATTTCGAGGAGAACCAGCTATCTCCGGGTTCGATTGGAATTTCTCCCCTATCCACACCTCATCACCACCCTTTTCAACGGATGTGTGTTCGGTCCTCCACTACCTCTTACGGCAGCTTCAACCTGGACATGGATAGATCACCCGGTTTCGGGTCTATGATAAGCGATTCAACCGTGCTTTTAACACTCGCTTTCGCTTCGGCTCCGGACCTTAAGTCCTTAACCTTACCACTCATCATAACTCGCCGGACCGTTCTACAAAAAGTACGCCGTCGCACTTTCGTGCTTCGACAGCTTGTAAACACAGGGTTTCAGGTTCTCTTTCACTCCCCTCCCGGGGTCCTTTTCACCTTTCCTTCACAGTACTATGCGCTATCGGTCACTGAGTAGTATTTAGCCTTACGGAGTGGTCTCCGCTCATTCCCACAAGGTTTCTCGTGTCTCGTGGTACTCTGGATCCTGCCTTGCTGCTTTCGATTTCGGATACGCGGCTTTCACGCTTTCTCGCCGGACTTCCCAGACCGTTCTCCTATCAATTGCAGATCAATTATGCAGTCCTAACCCCAAAGGATAAATCCTCTGGTTTGGGCTCTTTCCCTTTCGCTCGCCGCTACTCAGGAAATCGATGTTTCTTTCTCTTCCTCCGGGTACTTAGATGTTTCAGTTCCCCGGGTTCCCTCT